>Ga0207847_100003_pt1 | contig 726588 bp, 708 predicted proteins | sample TtaePargueraPR_8_FD_187736 | JGI IMG/M metagenome (GOLD analysis project Ga0207847, IMG submission 187736) | Aerobic enrichment media microbial communities from Bioluminiscent Bay, La Parguera, Puerto Rico - Tt and E1 (SPAdes) | ecosystem: Environmental > Aquatic > Marine > Unclassified ... | reverse complement strand
CGGTCACACCGACCGCTCGGGTACGGTCGAGTACAATATGGGCCTTGCTGCCCGCCGCAACGAAAGCGTCCAGGGCTACCTGACGCAGCGCGGTATCCCGGGTGGCCGCATCTCGAGCGAAGCCTTTGGCGAAAGCATGCCTCGCGTGCCGACCGCCGACGGTGTCCGCGAGCTGCAGAACCGCCGCGTGGAAATCACTTACGGTCCCGGATCAGGTATGTAATTCGGGCATGTAAGCAAAGACCACTTGGTCAGACAAAAGGGGCCGGGAGGAAACTCCCGGCCCTTTTTTTTGTCATCCTGCCACGCCGCGGTGGAGGGGCTGATGCAGACCTATGCCGCCCGCAATTGGCGACCATTTTTCCAAATGCTTGAAGAGATGGTGGGCGCGGCAAGGATTGAACTTGCGACCCCACCCGTGTGAAGGGTGTGCTCTACCACTGAGCTACGCGCCCGCCCGAACCGCAACAGCGTGCTGCTATTCCCGGCAGGCGCGCGCCTTTGCCATGTGCTGCGCGCGATGACAAGCGCTCAATATGCCCTGAAGCGGCCAGCCAACAATTGCAGCCAATCTGCATCGCCTCGTTGCAACCGGGCAGGCTGTGCCTGCGTCGCGCCGAGGGCGAGGCATTGCAGGCAGACGGACTGCGCGCCCTGCGCGCTGAACAGCCGATCGAAATTGGCGGAAAGGCGGGCGAGGGCGTCCTGCTCCTGCATGGCGAACTGGCTGGAAACGGCGACCATCTCTTGCGGAGCCTCGGCAGAGCCACCGGCTATTCCTGTAAGGAACGCGGCGAGTGGATCGGGCTGGCCACGCAGGAAATGCGGCTCCCATTCGCCTTCTTCGATCCCGGCTTGTTGCGCCGCCCATTCCATGGCGGCGTCAAGCCCGCCGAACTGGTCCACAAGGCCCAGTTGCCTTGCTGCACCCCCTGCCCAGGCCCGACCCTGCGCAAGATCCTCCATGCGTTGGAGGGAGAGGCCGCGCGATTCGGCCACGAGGCTAACGAAGCGGTCGTAGATCGCCTGCGTCTCTGCCTGCAGCAGAGCGTCCGTTTCCGGTGTGAAGCCTGCCAGGATGTCCGGCTGTCCGGCCAGCGGGGTGGTGCGGATGGAATCGTGCGTGATGCCGTATTCCGAGAGGAGGTTCTCGAAACTGGGCACGGCCAGAATGACGCCGATCGAGCCGGTGATCGTCTCGGGCTCGGCGAAAATGCGGTCGCCCGTGGTGGAGATCCAGTAGCCGCCGCTGGCAGCGTAATCGCCCATGGAAATGGCGATGGGGATGCCCTTGTCCTTGTGGCGCAGGATCGCGCGCCGGATCGTTTCCGAACCCGTTACCGTGCCGCCGGGCGAATTGACCCGGACCACCAGCGCGGCGAGGTCGTCATCGAGAGCCTCGTCCAGCAGGCGGCTGATGCGCGATGCGCCGGCCGTGCCGGGACCGGCATTGCCATCGACGATCTCACCGGCGACGGTAATGACGCCGATCTGCTTCTTGCCTCCGGAGAGACTGCGCAGGGAGGAGCTCTCTGGTTCGAGCGAGTTGAACCAGGTGTCGTAATCGGTCGAGGCGAAAGAGCCGGGTTTATCGTCCCACTCGTCTTCGCCGACCACTTCGGCGATGCGCGTGCCCCATTCCTCGCGTGTGCCGATCGTGTCGGCAAGGCCGGTGGCGAGCGCGACCTGTGCCAGATCGCCGCCATTTGCCTCGACCTGGTCCAGCAAACCGGTCGTCGCCGCATCGAAATCGACCTGCGAGCGCGCCTGGACGATATGCGCCCGATACTCCTCCCAGATCGCATCGACATAGGCCTCGGTATTTTCGCGGAATTCGGGCGACATCTGCGTGTTGACGTAGGGCTCGCCGGCACCCTTGAAGGCACCGACCTGGAAGACATGCGCGGTGATGTCGAAACGCTCGAACGCGGCGGCGTAGAAGGTGATGCTGCCGCCGGGGCCGCGGATCACTGCGCCGCCCATGGGATCGACCCAGATCTCGTCGGCATGGGCCGCCAGCATCATCGAATCGTCCGAATAGGCGACCGCATAGGCGTAGATCGGCTTGTCGGTGTTGCGGAAGCGGGCCAGCGCCTCGCCAACTTCCTGCATGGTCACGGCGCCCCCGCCGGTGAAGGTGGTGAGGTCGAGAGCGAGCGCTTTGATCCTCTCATCGCGCGCTGCCTCGTCGATCGCGCGGACGAGATCGCGGGTGCGATAGGATCGCGTGGGAAGGGAGCCAGACAGGAGCACGTCGAGCGGTTCGATCGCGGCGGGTTCCTCGGAGATCGAGCCGGTGAGCTTGAGCAGCAATGCCCCTTCTCGCACCACGCCGGGGTTGGGCCTGCTGCTGAGTGCAGCGAACAGCAGGGCGAAGAACAGCAAGAGGAACATCAGGGCCAGCGCATCCTTGATGCCCACCAAAAGTCGCCAGACCTTGCCTGCAAAACTCATCGATCCTGCCTCATTTCGCTGATTTTGGGGCAATCTAGGCGGTGAGCGGTGGATGTGCCAGCCGAAAGCGCTTGAGCAGCAAACGCGCGCTGCCACTCGCGGGAACGGCCGCTATCCACCGCCTCGCCCGTTTCCAACTTGACAAGTTGGTTTTATCCAACAAAAGCGGATTTCGATGACAGACCTGATCGAGGAAATCGCCGACTTTTGTACCCGTCACGGCATGTCCGAGACGCGCTTTGGCGAATTGGTGCTCAACGACAAACCCTTCGTCTCTCAGCTGCGCGCCGGCCGCGATATTCGCAGCAGCACGGTCGAGAAGATCCGCGCCTTCATGCGGGACTTCGCGGGTCCGGGGGGAGCGGTATCGCCCGACCAGGCATCCATTGGCGGGCGTTTTCCGGCAGGCGGGCGTGCCTTCCCGCATCGCGACCTGCTATCCATTGGCCAGCTTGAAACGCACGAGATCCTATTCCTGCTTGAAGAGGCGGAGCAATGGGTGGCGCTTAACCGCCAGGCGACCAAGCACAGCGACGCGCTGGCGGGGCTGACCATCATCAACGCCTTTTTCGAAAATTCGACACGCACGCTGCTGAGCTTCGAGATCGCGGGCAAGCGCCTCGGTGCAGACGTGGTCAACATGCATGCGGCGCAAAGCTCTGTGAAGAAGGGCGAGACGCTGATCGATACCGCAGTCACGCTCAATGCCATGCGCGCAGATGCGATCGTCATCCGCCACGGGTCGAGCGGCGCGGTCGGCCTGATCGGTGGCAAGGTCGATTGCCCCGTGCTCAATGCCGGCGATGGCCAGCACGAGCATCCCACCCAGGCGCTGCTCGATGCGCTGGCCCTGCGCCACAAGCTGCAGCAGCAGGGCAGGGCGAGCAGCGATGGCATGTTCAACGGTCTGACCGTGACGATCTGTGGCGACATCCTGCACAGCCGAGTGGCACGTTCGAACATCCTCTGCCTGCAGGCGCTTGGCGCCAAGGTCCGGGTCTGCGCGCCGCCGGCCCTCATGCCCGCCGGCATCGAAGCCATGGGTGTCGAGATATTCCATCATTTCGATGCAGCTCTGGACGGCGCCGAAGTGGTAATGATGCTGCGTCTGCAGAACGAGCGGATGGATGGCCAGTTCATTCCTTCGCCGCGCGAATATCGCCATCTTTACGGGCTTACCGCTAATCGCCTCGCGCTGGCCGAACCCGATTGCATTATCATGCATCCCGGCCCGATGAATCGCGGGGTCGAGATCGACAGCGATATTGCCGATCTCAAAGGGCGTTCGATCATCACCGACCAGGTGGAAATGGGCGTGGCGATCCGCATGGCCTGCCTTGACGTGCTGACGCGCAAGGCGCGCAAGACACCCGGCTGGGGTGAAGGAGAGTGGGTATGAAGCAACTCGCTCCCACAACCATTACCGGCGGCAGGCTGGTGACGTCCGGCGGGATTGTCGAGGCTTCCATCCGCTTTGCCGATGGTGTGATTGCCGCGATCGGAGAGGGGCCCCAGGAAGGCGACAATATCGTCGACGCAGGCGGCAAGCTGGTTGCGGCCGGCCTTGTCGACTTTGGCGTCTTCGCTATCGACAAGCCCGCATTCCACTTCGGCGGTATCACCCGCGCTGCGCTCATGCCCGACCAGAACCCGCCGCTCGACCATCCGGCGCGGGTCCGCTTCGCCGCGCAAAGCGGCAAGCCCGATTTCTGGGTCCATCCGCTAGCAGCCGCGACTACCGGTCTTTCGGGCGACAATCTTGCCGAGATCGCCCTGATGCGCGATGCCGGGGCAAGGGCGATAGCTACCGGGCGCGGCTGGATCGCCGATAGCGGTGTGATGCTGCGCCTGCTGCAATATGCCGCCATGCTCGACATGGTGGTTGTCAGCCACGCCGAAGATGGCGGGATTGCCGGCAGTGCGGTGGCGACGGCGGGAGAAATGGCCACAAGGCTTGGCCTGCCAAGCGCGCCTGCCGAAGCCGAGGCGCTGGCCGTGGCACGCGATATCGCGCTGGCCGAATTGGCCGGGGCGAAGCTCCATTTGCGGCAAGTGACGACGCGCACTGCGCTGGGCCTCGTCCGGGCCGCCAAGGCGCGGGGCGTTGCGGTTACCGCCGGTGTGACGCCTGCGCATTTCATGCTGTCGGATCTCGCCACGGCCGAGTTCCGCACCTTTGCCCGCCTGTCTCCGCCGCTGCGCCGCGAGGATGACCGGCAGGCCGTGATCGAGGCCATCGGCGACGGCACGATCGACGTTATTGCGTCGGGCCATGATCCGCGCGGTCCCGAGGACAAGCGCCTTCCTTTCGTCGATGCCGCACCCGGAATGGCCGGGGCCGAGACGCTGCTAGCCATGGTGCTCACCCTCGTGCGCGACGGCGAGATCACGATGGCGCGCGCCTTCGACCTCGTGGCGCGCAATCCGGCGAGCCTGCTCGGGGTGGAAGCGGGCGAACTTGTGCAAGGTTACGAGGCCGATATTGCGCTGGTGGACCCGGTCGCGCCGTGGATCGTGGATTCGCGCAAGATGGAAGCGCAGGCAGGCAATACGCCCTTCGACGGCCAGCCTGCCGAGGGTCGCGTCACCGCCTTGTGGAAGGGCGGGGTTTCGATCGACCTCTGACCCCTTGCCAAGAAAAAACCCGCCCGGTGAGGGGCGGGTCTTAGGAGAGAGGTGGGATTGAGCTCAGCGGCTGGCGAAGCGAATGCCGGTTTCGACTGCGCCCGGGAGCGGGCTTCCTTCGGCCCAGGCGATGCACCCTTCACCAGCATTGGCGGAAGATGCTGCGCACATCCTGTTACTGTCATCGCGATTGAAGCCAGCTGCGGAAACGCGCCAGTAGCGCTTGCCGCGAACGACGGCCTCGGAAATCACCATTTCGTGGCCTGCCAGCTCGGGATAGCGGCTGACATAGATGCCCCATGCACGGCGTGCCCCCTGCTCGCTGGCAAAGCTACCGAGCTGGACCAGATGTGTGCCATCGGGCGAAGCGGGTGCGACTGTTGCCGGTTGCGAAGCACCGGGAACGGCGCGCGAAGCGATCGGGCGGGCCTGGCTCGAAACGCGCGGCTCGGGGGCGGCGCCGTAGCGGACCGGCAAGGTCTGGACGACGGGATCGTTGACGAAGCGGATGGCATCCTGCGTTACCTGCGCAATCGAACCGCCGGCCGGTGCATCGGTGGCGAAGGCCTGCGCAAATTCGGTGGGGCGTGCGGTTGCCGGAGCCTGGTAGTCGTTGAGCGCGAGGTTGGGCGATCCCACTGCAGGAAGTTCGCTGGCCGAAGCCTGCACATTCATGCTCTCGGCGGCGGATTGCATGGCCGGAGCGGGTGTGGCCACGTCCTGCGTGTCGACTTCGACGGCGGCCAGCGCGCTGTTTGCAGCAGCATAGGCGCTGGCTTCCGAGGCAAGCTGGATGTCCGACGGGAAATTGGACAGGGCAAGGTGGATCGGCTGACCGTCATCGCGCTCGCCTGACGGAACGTCGAGCAGGCGTGCGATACGTAGCTGGTAGGCGATCGGGCTGTTGAGCTGAGCCCATTCTTCCATTCGAGCGCCGAGCTGGTCCGCCGGCACGTCCTGCGCCGCCATCAGGCGGGCATCGCGCCAGCGGCCCGCCAAAGCATAGGCATAGGCCAGGTTCTGGCGCATCTTGACGGTGTTCTGGCCGCCGCGAATGGCATTGCCCATTATGTGGATGCCACGTTCCGGCTGGCCAGCGAGCGAAAGGGCAAGGCCGAGATCGGCCGGAGCGAGTTCGGTTTCCCAATCGTTGAGAAGGGCAGCAGCTTCGCTGAACTTGGCCTGCGCGCTCAGCGACAGGGCCAGGCTGAGAGCGGTGCGCGGCGAGTTGTCGCCGAGCAGCATCGCATCGTTGAAGCTGGTTTCTGCAGAAGCGAAACGGCCATTGTCGAGATAGGCATTGCCCAGCATCGCGCGATAGGCGGCGTTGCGCGGGTCTGCCTGAACAGCGGCTTCCGCGTGGCGGATGGCGCGATCGTGCTTTCCTTCGGCAAGAGCTTCCTGCGCCGCGGCGGCCGAGACATCGGCGCGCGGAGCGGGGGTCATCGAACAGCCCGCAAGCAGAGCGCTTGCCATGGCGGTGCTGACCGCCAGGCTCATCATGCGATTGGTCTTGTCCACCTGATACATCGCTTTTGGCCCCCCTTAGGCCTTCTTGCTGTTGCGCTTGACCTGCGCGGCGAGAGTTTCGAGTTCGGGCATGTCGGCCAGGTATTGGTCGAGAGCCTGCGTGACGAGCTGCTGAGCGCTTTCGCCTTCGACGGCGGCGGCCAGCTTGAGCCTGAGATGGCGTTCGGCGTCGAGGCGCAGTGTAAAGGCCGAACGGCGCGAAACATGTTCCTGGGCACGCTTCTGCGTCTTCGCCCGTGCCTGGCGCACGTCGTCGAGACGGGTGACCAGTTCCTCGCGCTGGCGGGGTACTGCCGGCTCTGCTGTGATTACTGCGATATCGCCCATGTCGTTCCAGCCGAGTTCGGCCTGCATGGCGGCAATATCGTTATCCGACTTAAGCGAGCCGGGATGGCTCGAGGCAGTGCGCATGGCCGGCTTGGCTGTGCCCTTGCGGGCGAGCAGCAGCGGGCCGAGCGATGCGATGGGCTTGGTTCCGCTCATGGCTCTGCTCCGCACCTTTTACTGCGCGACCCGGCGGCCGAAATTGCCCTGCGGGCGATGCATGCCATTGGCCTGTGCTGCCTTGCTGCCAGGCGCCGCGAAGACGGTGCGGCGGAAATTCTTCTCGAGACGGTCGGCAATGTAATGCCAGAGCGCGACGATCTCCTGCGCGCTGCGACCTTCCGGCTCCACTTCCATCACCGTGCGACCATCGATCATCGAGGCGGCGAAGTCGGTGCGGTGGTGGAGGGTGATCGGCGCGACAGTGCCGTGCTGCGAAAGCGCGACGGCGGCTTCCGAGGTTATCTTGGCCTTGGGCGTTGCCGCGTTGACGACGAAGATCAGCGGCTTGCCGGCGCGCTCACACAGATCCACCGTGGCACCCACAGCGCGCAGGTCGTGCGGGCTGGGGCGGGTCGGGACGACCAGCAGCTCGGCCACCGAAATGACCGACTGGATCGCCATTGTTATTGCGGGAGGGGTGTCGATCACCGCAAGCTTGAAACCCTGCTGGCGCAGGATCGCAAGGTCATTGGCAAGCCGGGCAACCGTGGTCTGGGCAAAGGCGGGATATTCCGCCTCGCGTTCATTCCACCAGTCTGCAAGCGAGCCTTGCGGGTCGATATCGATCAGAACGACCGGACCGGCGCCGGCACGCTGGGCCTGCACGGCCAGATGCCCCGACAAGGTCGTCTTGCCAGAGCCACCTTTTTGTGATGCCAACGCCAATACGCGCACGGACAATCCCCCTCAGATACTGGACCGAAAGAGAGGAGTTCTCGGTCCTTCCAAATGGGGAATTCGCAGATCACCCTTTATTTTGAGTTAATGCGCAGCCCGCATTTTCGGCTTGTCCATTTCACGGCGGAGGATCTTGCGTGCATTCGCGGGGTCCCTTCGGTCGCTGGGCGCTCGCTCGAGAGGGGTGGGCCGCATCAGGAATGCTGCAGGCCATAAAGCATTTGCTAATGCCTTATTTACTATGGAGGCGACTGTAATTGCGATTGTCGCGGAGGATTATGTGATGATGCGCCTCAAGTCCGCATGGTACCTGCGCGCCGCCTTGGCGTGCTCCGTTGCCATTGCCGCCCCGGCGCTGGCCGATGTCCGCGCGGGGGTCGATGCCTGGAGCCGGGGCGATTATGCCGCCGCCGTCAATGAGTGGAGCGCTCCTGCAGAAGCAGGCGATCCCGATGCCATGTTCAACCTGGGACAGGCTTATCGACTCGGGCGCGGCGTCCCCCGGGACGAGGAGCGGGCCGAGGCACTTTATTACCGTGCTGCGCAGGCCGGGCATATGCAGGCGGCCGATACCTATGGCCTGATGCTGTTCCAGGACGGACGCCGGGAAGAAGCGCTTCCCTATGTCGAGGATGCCGCCCGCCGCGGCGATCCGCGCTCGCAATACTTGCTTGGCATAGCGCATTTCAACGGCGACCTCGTGCCGCAGGACTATGTGAGGGCCTATGCCCTTCTCACGCTCGCCAATGGCACGGGCCTGCCTCAGGCCGCGCCGGCCATCGCCCAGATGGACGAATATATCCCACTGCAGCAAAGGCAGGAGGCCGCTGGCCTCGCCCAGCAGATGCGGGTCGAAGCCGATGCCGCCCGCGCCGTCGAACTTGCCGCCGCCGATCTCGGCACGCAGGCAATCGATGTGCCTCCCGCGGCCACTCCGCGCATTCCTCGTCCTATTGCCACGACGGCTGTGTCGCCATCGGTCGCAGCCGCCCGTTCGGCGATTGCCGAGGCGCAGCGCGCAACGGGGACCGAAAGCCCGGCCGTTGCCGGAGCGGACTTTGCCCGTTCGCAGGATGTAGCGAACCAGCCGCGCGTTTCGGCACCTACTCCTGCGCCGGCACCTGCTCGGGTTGCCGCGACCGCTACGCCCGCCGCATCAACTCCTGCGCCTTCGGCAACGGCTTCGGGTCCGTGGCGCGTACAGTTGGGAGCGTTCTCGGTAGCCGGCAATGCGGAGCGGTTGTGGAACCGTTTGAGTTCTCGACCCGAGATTGCCGGATACCAGCGGCTGCTCGTTCCTTCGGGCCAGGTCGTAAAACTGCAGGCGGGGGGCTATGCCTCGCGTGATGCCGCGCAAACCGCCTGCAATTCGCTCAAGCGCGCCGGGCAGGATTGCCTTGTGACCCGCCAGTAAGGCAGTAAGGCTCCCGATCAGAGGGGCGCATGGACGAATTGCCGGACAAGCAGGAGAGGCTTGCGCCGATCGGGCGCAGCGAAAGGCTCGTCTCGCTCGACTGGCTGCGCGGCCTCGCCGTGCTTGGCATCCTCCTGGCCAATATCAACGGATTCTCGCAGGTGGACACCGCCTATTACTGGCCCGATGCCTTGCCGGGAGGAGCGAAAGCTTCCGACAAGCTCGCCTGGGTGGTGCAATTCGTGTTGGTGGACGGCAAGTTTCGCGGCATCTTTTCCATCCTGTTCGGAGCGGGGATGGTGCTCTTCATCGACAAGGTGGAGGGCTATCAGAAGGCGATGAACCTGCAGGCAAGGCGATTGGGCTGGCTGGCGCTGTTCGGGCTCGCCCACTTCTTCCTGCTGTTCAAGGGCGACATTTTGTTCAGCTATGCCTGTGCCGGGCTGTTCGCCCTGTTCGCAATCCCGATGAAGGCAAGGACGCTCGTCTCCGCCGGGATCCTGTGGGGCCTTGCCGGAGCACTCTTGCAGAGCTTTGCCTATCTCCCCGCCGCGCTGGCGGAAGCGGGCAGCGACGTCTTGCTGACCGGCCCCCTGGACGGCGAATTCTATGCCGAATTCTGGCAGGGCAGGCTTGCCGAAGCCGCAGAGGGCGGGGCGCTGATGACTGGCGGAAGCTATTGGGAAATCCTCGCCTATCGTATCGAGAACGAGAGCGATGCGCTGATCAGCTACGCGACTTTCGGCTTTTACGAAACGATCCCGCTGATGATGATCGGCATGGGCTTCTACAAGAGCGGCGTATTCGCGGCACAGGAGGATGCACCGCACTGGCTGGGACTGGCACGGTTTGCCTTCCTTCTCGGTCTGGCGCTCAACCTTGCCATCGGGCTGGCGGTCTATTGGCAGGACTTTCCGCCTTACCTGACCCAGCTTTCCTTCTTCGGCCTGTCGCAATTCGCCAATGTGCCAATGCTGGCCGGAGGTGTTGCCCTGCTGGCGCATTATGCCTCGCAGCCGCGCCGTGGCTGGCTGGACGAGAGGATGATCGCAGCGGGGCGCATGGCCTTCAGCAATTATATAGGCACCTCGCTGGTCATGGTGCTGATCTTCCAGGGCTGGGCGGGCGGATTGTTCGGCACCATGCATCGCCTCGAATCGCTTCTGGTGGTGGCACTGGGCTGGGCCTTGATGCTCCTGTGGTCGAAACCCTGGCTGGCACGCTATCGCCACGGACCGCTCGAATGGCTCTGGCGCTGCCTGACCTATTGGCGGATTTTCCCCTTCAAACGCTGAAAAATCCCGCGCAACTGGCTTGCTATTGCGAGTAAGTCGCATTAGATATGGCTGTGAGGTCAGGAGACTCGCAGCCAATGTATACCTGTATCTGCAATGCAATTCGGGAGAGCGATCTGCGCGATATGGCGCGCCGCACCTCGGGCGATGCGGAAACGGTCTATGCTGCGCTGGGCATGAAACCCAATTGCGGCCAGTGCCTGGAAGAGGCTGACGAGATCGTTCTCGAGGAACGTCGTGCCTCCTGTCCTGCTAAATTCGCCGCCTGATCACTTCTTCTGAAACGCATTCGCAAAAGCGCGGTTTTCCGCGGTTTTTCCGCTTCTCGGTACGCGCTTTCGCTTGCCAAGCAGCCCAGATTGGCGGCTAGTATGGCTCCCGGATCAGAAGGAGAGACCCGATGAAGGGCGACGACAAGGTCATCGATTACCTCAACAAGGCACTCACCAACGAGCTGACTGCCATCAACCAGTACTGGCTGCACTATCGCGTGCTCAAGGACTGGGGCGTGCACAAGCTCGCGGAGAAGGAACGCGAGGAATCGATCGACGAGATGAAGCATGCCGACCAGCTGGCCGAGCGTGTGCTGTTCCTCGAAGGGCTTCCCAATTTCCAGGCGGTGCACAAGCTGAAGGTCGGGGAGAATGTCGAGGAGATCCTCAAGGCCGACCTTGCGCTGGAGATGGAGGCGATCCCGCTGCTGCGCGATGCCGTGGAGCATTGCGAGAGTGTGCGCGACTATGTCAGCCGCGACCTCTTCGCCTCGATCCTCGAAAGCGAGGAAGAGCATGTCGATTTCCTCGAAACCCAGTTCGACCAGATCAAGCGCATGGGACTGGAAAACTATGTCCAGCTCAATGCCGAGCCGGCGGATGAAGGCGAATAACTCAGGATACCCGCCAATAGGCTGACTGTGTACCCGGCTGGCGCTGGAGCCATGCCAAATGCCTGTCACCGTCCCACAATTCGGCCGACCCGCCCGCCATGTTGATCTCGGCCACGACCAGCGCGGTCTGGATATCGGGCGCCATCAGGCAGGTTGGCTGCTTTCCTGTGCCATTCGAATGGAATTCGATGCGATAACGGTTCACGCTGTCTCTCCTTCCGCCCCCGAAAAGATGGGGCAGAATTTGGCGTGGAATTGCTGAACTTTTGCTGTCGGCTCGATCGGCCTGGCCGATTTTCTGCTCGGCCTATCCAGCCATCCGGTTCCAGGCATTGAGCGCGGCAATCTTGTAGGCCTCTGCCAGCGTCGGATAGTTGAAGGTATTCTCGATAAAATAGTCGATCGTGCCTTCGAGGTTGAGCACCGCCTGGCCGATGTGGATCAGCTCTGTCGCACCTTCGCCGATGATATGGACGCCCAGCAGCCGCCGGTCCTGCGTTCCGAAAATCATCTTCATCATGCCCTTGTCCAGGCCCATGATGTGCCCGCGTGAAGTTTCCCGCATACGCGCGACACCGGTTTCGTAGGGTATGCCTTGTTCGCGGACTTCCTCCTCGCTCAGGCCCACGGTCGATATCTCCGGGACGGCATAGATGCCGTAGGGGAAGTATTCGGGTGCCGGCGGCAGCGGCAGGCCGAAGGCATGGCAGGCGGCAATGCGGCCCTGTTCCATCGAGGTCGAGGCCAGGCTGGGAAAACCGATGATATCGCCGGCGGCATAGATGTGCGGCACCGCCGTCTGGAACGTGTCTGGTTCGACCTTCAGCCGCCCGCGTCCATCGGTGGTGAGGGAGCACTTGTCGAGGCCGAGATCCTCGACCGCGCCTTTCCGTCCGGCGGCGTAGAGAACCATTTCGGATCGTATCAGGCGCCCATCGGCCAGTTCAGTTGTCACCGGGCCATCCTTCTGCCTGGCAACGGAAACCACCTTGGAACCCGTGCGGAAGGTAACGCCGCGATCGCGCAGTTCGTGGATGAACTCCTCGATGATCTCGCGATCGACGAAATCGAGGAAGCTGTCGCGCGGTTCGACGATGGTGACGGCGACATCGAGCGCGCTGAAGATGGTCGCATATTCGATGCCGATCACGCCTGCACCGATCACGGTGAGGCTGCGCGGCAGGCGATGAATGTCCACGATCTCGTCGCTGTCCATCACGTCGGGATCGCTGAAATCGACGAAATCGGGTCGGAAGGGGACCGTTCCGACGGCGATCAGGATGCGGTCGCCATGGACCAGCATTTCGCTGCCATCGGGCTGGGTCACCACCAGCTGGTGCGGATCAACGAAGCGTGCGAAGCCGGCCATGGTCGACACGCCATTGCGCTGGAACTGGTGTTCGAGCACGTCGACTTCATAAGCCAGCGTCTTGGCCAGCCTTATGCCGAGATCCTCGCTGCCGATCTCCTTCTTCACCCTGTAGGACTGGCCGTAAAAGCCGCGCTCGCGCCAGCCCGACAGGTTGAGAGCGGTTTCCCGCAAGGTCTTTGACGGGATGGTGCCTGTATGGACCGAAACCCCGCCGACCTTCATCCGCCCTTCGACAACGAGGACCGATTTGTGCAGCTTGGCAGCCTGGATCGCGGCGCGGCGGCCCGAAGGGCCACTACCGATGACGATGAAATCGAATGTGGTCGACAGAGCCGCCTCCGGAATCAGAGTATCAGGCCCGGCCCCCCGCCGAACCTGCTCCTCTCCAAAAGCGATGCAAGATTGGTTCCTTGGAAGGCGGAACGCAATGCCTAATTTGCCTGATTGTGACCTGTATCAGTCCCGGCCTTCGCCACCGCTGAACTTGCCGCCACCGCCGCGATTTGAATCATAGGGGTTCTTGGGGCTCTTCAGCGTAAGACGCACAGGTACGGCACCAAAGCCAAGCTGCCGGCGGATGCCGTTGACGAGGTAGCGTTCATAGCTGGTGGGCAGGTCGTCCAGCCTCGTGCCGAAGATCACGAAGCGCGGTGGCCTGGTTCCGACCTGGGTGATGTAACGCAGCTTGATCCTCCTGCCGCCGGGCGCGGGCGGGGGATTAGCTGCCAGTGCATCGTCGAACCAGCGATTGAGCGCCGAAGTCGGAACGCGGCGGCTCCATGCCTCGCGCAGTTCGAAGGCGGCGCTGAGCATCTGGTCGAGGCCCTTGCCGGTCATGGCCGAAACGGCGACCATGGGCACGCCCTTGAGCTGGGCGAGTCCTTCCTCGAGCGCGGCGCGAATGCCGTTGAATAGCGCACTCGGCTCCGCGGCAATGTCCCATTTGTTGATCGCCACCATCAGCGCGCGACCTTCCTCGAGTGCGATATTGGCGATCTTGAGGTCCTGTACTTCGAGGCCGCGCGTCGCATCGAGCAGCAGCACCACGACCTCGGCATAATCGACAGCGCGCTTGGCATCGGCGACTGAGAGCTTTTCCAGCTTGTCCTGTACCTTGGCACGCTTGCGCATTCCGGCCGTGTCGACCAGCTTGATATCGCGCACTTCTCCCGATTTGGGATCGGTCCATTGCCAGTCGACCGCGATGGAATCGCGGGTGATGCCAGCCTCAGGGCCGGTCAGCAGCCGGTCCTCGCCCAGCAGGCGGTTGATCAGCGTGGACTTGCCGGCATTGGGGCGCCCGACAATGGCAAGGCTGAGCGGCGCGGCGGGATCGTGTTCCGGCTCTCCCTCGTCGTCGGGGATTTCGGGCCAGGCCTCGTCATCCCAATCCTCGCCACTTTCGAGCGCCTGCGCACGCGCGGCCGCGCGCTCGGCGCGGGCCTCGGCACGTTGTTCGCGGGCACGGGCCTTGTCGGCGGCAATCGCCTGCTCCGCCTCAAATTCGATTTCCAGCCGCTCGGCCTTGTCGGCCAGCAATGGCATCAGCGCGGAATAGATTTCGGCCATGCCTTCACCGTGTTCGGCAGAAATGCCGATGGGTTCACCAAAGCCCAGCGAATAGGCCTCCATGATTCCGGCATCGCCCGCGCTGCCCTCTGACTTGTTGGCGAGCACAACCACCGGCACGTCCTGCGCACGCAGCCAGCGAGCCACTTCCTCGTCGAGCGGGGTGATCCCGGCACGGGCATCGAAGACATAGAGGGCCGCATCGGCACCCTTCACCGAAACTTCGGTCTGCGCGCGCATGCGGCCGGGCAGGCTGTTGGGATCTTCATCTTCCCAGCCGGCGGTGTCGACTGCCTCGAATTCAAGGCCAAGCAGTCCCGCCTCGCCGAAACGGCGGTCGCGCGTGACGCCAGGCTGGTCGTCGACCAGCGCCAGCTTCTTGCCGATCAGCCGGTTGAACAGCGTCGACTTGCCGACATTGGGGCGGCCGATAATGACCACCTGGGGGAGTTTGCGTTTTGCCATGAGCCGCGTCAGGTGGCGCTAGTGCCGGGTTTTGGCAAGCGCGAACTCACCAGCTGCCGGTATTCTCCATGCTCGCCCAGGGTTCTTGCGGCGCCAGCGAGCCACCCTTTTGCAGCAATTCGATGGAGATGCCGTCGGGCGTGCGGACGAAGGCCATATGCCCGTCGCGCGGGGGGCGGTTGATGGTTACGCCGGCATCGGAGAGCTTCTGGCACATGCCGTAAATGTCCTCGACCTGGTAGGCGAGGTGGCCGAAATTGCGCCCGCCTTCATAGGTTTCGGGTTCACTGCCATCCTCGGGCGGCCAGTTGTAAGTCAGTTCGACCTCGGCGACGTCCTCCTGTCCCGGAGCGGCGAGAAAGACGAGGGTGAAGCGGCCGGATTCGAAATCCTTGCGGCGCACCTGTTCGAGGCCGAGCAGCTTGAAGAAGTCCAGCGTGGCGTCGAGATCCTTCACCCGGATCATGCTGTGCAGGAATTTGACCATCGGAAATGATACTCCATTCATCGCTATTCAAACACGGTTCATCGCTCCAGGCGCAAAGCAGGCAGGGTCACAACGCCGCACAAAGCGACCAGAGAGGAACCAAGGATGAGCACAGATAGCGAGAACCCGACCCCAACCGCTACACCTTTCTGGAAACAGCCCGTCTCGCAGGTCCTGATCGGTTCCGCCGCCGTGCTGGCTCTCGGCATGAGCCTAGGCGGCTACCTGCTGGGAGACGGCCTGACCCGCGCCAAGATGGCCGAGCGGTCCGTAACCGTGCGCGGGCTGGCTGAACGCGAGGTCATGGCCGACCTGGCGACGTGGACGATTTCCTTTTCGGCAACGCAGAGCAACATGACGGGTGCGCAGGCCAGCGTCGACCAGGATACGGCGGCGATCCGCGCATTCTTCAGCGAGCTCGGTTTTCCGGAGGATGCGCTGCAGCCCACCGGCGTCAATGTCTCCAGCTACACACAGGACGGCATTCCACGCTTCACCGTGCGCCAACGCATGACGCTGCGCACCGAGGATATCGAACGCGCCCAGCGCGCCGTGCGCCAGCAATTCGACCTGGTTCGCCGCGGGGTGATGCTGGGGGAAGGTTCGGGCATGGCCTACACCTTTACCCGACTCAACGATATCAAGCCGGAAATGGTGGCCGAAGCGACGCGCGATGCGCGGGCGGCGGCGGAGCAATTTGCCGAGGATTCAGGCGCCGATGTCGGCGGCATCCGCCAAGCGACTCAAGGCTATTTCTCGATCGATGCGCGTGATGGCGATGGTGGCGGCTGGGGCGTTGCCGATACGCCTTACAAGAAGGTTCGCGTGGTCACTACGGTGGACTTCTACCTCACCTGACCCGTCTGTATCGCGCAAAAGAAAGGGCCCGCACCTTGCGGCGCGGGCCCGAACGTCGTTCTTCGCTAATGTGCGTCGATTAGATCGAAGCAGCCAGCGTCACGACGAATGCGTCGCTGGTGAAGACTTCGCCCGGATCAACCGCGGCATCGCCTTCGACGTCGACATAAGCAGCGCCGATCGAAAGAATGTCGCCCAGGGCAACTTCAACACCGATCGACCAGTCGAAAGCTTCCGAATCGTTGGTGAAGGTCAGGAAGCCATCGGTGTAGCCGAGGTGGCCGGTGATCGTGATCGGGGTGTCGGGAATGCCGATGCCCAGGTCGGTGTAGATGTAGAAGTTGTCGGTGCTGCCGAGCGAATCCTGGTCGGGTGCGTAAGCGACACCAACGGCCAGGTCTGCCGGGCCGAGCGCGAAGCCAACCGAGCTGTAGAATTCGATGTAATCGAAGTCGCCCGGGCCTGCATTCGGATAGATGTACATGATAGCGCCGATGTCGAAGGACACGGTGTCGCTAATGTCGGTGGCCCAGCCGCCGTAGATGTCGAGTTCGGTGTGACCGTAGCCGACGGTGGTTTCGTCGATCGACGAACCCCAGGTGCCGATGTAGAAACCAGCCGGCAGGCCGATGTCGACGCCGCCCTGGATGGCAATGTCGCCACCCGACAGGTCAACACCGCGGAAGCGGTATTCGCTGACGATTGCGGCGTTGGCGGAAACTTCTACACCAACTTCCTGTGCGGCAGCGGGAGCTGCGACAAAGGCCGAACCGGCGAGAACAGTAGCAGCCATCAGGCTGCGGACGGACGTAAGCATGGGCAATTTCCTCATTGCTTGGTTGAAACTAATGCCTCGTCCCACCTGCGCGATGCGTCCCGACCTCTCTTTTCGTGGGTCGGTATTCGCAAAGACGCAATATATCTGCACAGCCGTGCTGCAATGCACAAGGTTTATTGCCCGTCACGACCCGTTCATCCCCAATGTGTTGATTTTTGGCATCACATCGACCTCAGAGGTATGTATTTTCGCAACCCGGTCAATTGGCAATGACCGACTTGCGCCTAGATGCGTTAGAGCTACAGGACGGTTCAAAGACGATGCTGCAATTCTTCAAATCCCTGTTCTCCGACAAGGAGGAGCAAGAGCTGCCAGCCTTGCCGCCGGGGCAGCGCGTCTATGCCATTGGCGATATCCACGGACGGCTCGACCTTTTCGATGCGTTGATCGAAGCGGTCGAGACCGATGATCGGGAAGCGGGCACTGCGGCAACCACAATCATCCTGCTAGGTGACCTCGTGGATCGCGGGCCGGACAGTGCCGGTGTCCTGAAGCGTGCGCGTCTGTGGCAGCAGCGACGGGACGTGCGAATCCTGTGCGGCAATCACGAGGAGATGTTCCTCAAGAGCTTCGAGAATGCCGACATGTTGCGTCACTTCCTGCGCCATGGCGGTGCAGACACGCTGCTCAGCTACGGCATCGAGAAGCGTAGCCTTGCCAAGCTCGCGATCGAGGACATCCAGGATCTGATGCAACGCAAGGTGCCAGCAGGAGATCGCGCCTACATCTCCACCTTCGAGGACATGGTCCGTATCGGCGATTACGTGTTCGTCCATGCCGGAATCGATCCTGAAACGCCGCTGGCCGAGCAAAGGCGGGCGGATCTGCGGTGGATTCGCGAACCCTTCCTGTCCCATGCCGAGGCTTATGAGGCTGTTGTGGTACATGGCCACACCATCAGCGAAGACCCGGTCGACCGCGGCAATCGCATCGGTGTCGATACCGGCGCCTATTCCAGCGGGCGACTGACTGCGCTGGTGCTCGAAGGATCGCGCCGCCGCTATATCGAGACGGAGGTGCAGTCGGACGGCTCCGTCATTGCCGTGCCGCGTCCTCTGGATGCCTGATCCGGTCATGCGGAAGTTGCCAGGAGGCCTGTAAGCCGGGTTCTGTACCGCCGACGGTATCCCATGCAGGACCGTATCGGCAGTGGCAGCCATTCATCTAGGCGATGGATTGCTCCGCCGCTCAAGCGACCAACCCGGATCTCTCGGAGCGAAGCGCTCCTGCCCTAAGGCGCGAGACCCCTATGCGGTCTTGCTCCGGGTGGGGTTTGCCATGCGGGTCCTGTCACCAGTCCCCCGGTGCGCTCTTGCCGCACCCTTTCACCCTTGCCTGTGAGCTTTAGGCTCCATCGGCGGTATACTCTCTGTGGCACTTTCCCTCGGCTTCCCCCGAGAGGGTCACCGGGCGGGCATTACCCGCCACCCTTGCTTCGTGGAGCCCGGACTTTCCTCGGTGGAGTTGCCTCCAACGCGGCTGCCCGGCCTCCTGGCAGGGGCGCATATAGGGTGGAGGCGGTCCGTTGGGAAGCCGCCTCCCTTTTCCCGCTACTCGCCTTCGCCACCAATGCCGGCCAGCGATTCGTCCGGTGCGAGCAGGTATTTCCAGATCGCCGCGCCGATTGCGCCGCCCACCAGCGGCGCCACCCAGAACAGCCAGAGCTGCCCGACGGCCGCGGTTTCGGCGTAGAAGGCCACGCCTGTCGAACGGGCCGGATTGACCGAGGTATTGGTCACCGGGATGGAGATCAGGTGAATCAGCGTCAGCGCCAGGCCGATGGCGATCGGGGCAAAGCCTCCCGGCACCTTGTCCGAGGTCGATCCCAGGATCACTATCAGGAAACCGGCGGTCAGCACGATCTCGATCAGCAGGGCGGCTTGCATGGAATATCCGCCCGGCGACAAGTCACCGAAACCGTTGGAGGCGAAGCCGCCCGGGCTCCAGCCAGCCATGCCCGATGCGATCACGAACAGCATGCCAGAGGCGGCAAACGCACCGATGACCTGCGCTGCCCAATAGGGGGCAAGCTCCTTCCACCCGAAGCGCCCGGCAACCGCCAGGCCCAGCGAAACGGCCGGATTGAAATGCCCGCCCGAAATGCCACCCACCGCATAGGCCATGGTCAGGACGGTCAAGCCGAAAGCCAGCGCCACACCGGCGAAGCCGATGCCCAGTTCGGGAAATGCTGCGGCCAGAACGGCAGAGCCGCAGCCCCCGAAAACCAGCCAGAAAGTGCCGAAGAACTCGGCAAACAGCTTCCTTGTCATATTACTCCCTCCTCCTCGACTCGCGCCCTCTGCGTGGCGTTCGGAAGAAAGCTATACGCCGGGAAGGCGATTTCCTAATGCTCCGGCCTCAGCGGGACTTGCCCTGGTCACGATCGAGCAGGAGCTGGAACAGGATCGCGCGTATCTCGCCGTCTATCACCCCGTCGATACGCTCGGGGCGCCAGCGCCGTTGGAAGGCTTCGACGGCCTTGTGTCCATCGGTAATGTCGTACCCGAAACGCTCGAGTGCGAGATAGAAGGCGCCATCATTGTCGAACGGGTCGCCCAGTTCGAGCTTTTCAGGGCGGGGCAGGCACAGCTTGCAGCGGGCGAGGCGATCCCAGGGGAAGAGTTCGCCGGGATCCACCTTGCGGGCAGGTGCGACATCCGAATGGGCCACGACATTGGCGCGCGGGATATCGTGCGCTTTCACGATGCGGTCGAGCAGCGGGAGCAGTGCCTCGATCTGAGCCTCGGCGAAGTCGCGATAGCCCAGTGCATGGCCGGGATGGTCGAGCTCGATGCCGATGCTGGCGGAGTTCACATCCTGGTTGCCGCGCCAGTAGGAGCGTCCGGCATGCCAGGCGCGCTTTTCCTCGGGGACGAGGCGGATGACCTCGCCTTCCTCGCTGATACAGTAATGTGCCGAGACTTCGGCCGCGGGATCGCACATGCGTGTCAGGGCAGTCTCGATCGGCTTCATCTCGGTATAATGCAGCACGACCATGTTGATCGGCTGCTTGCGCTCGTTCCAGTTGGGCGAGGCAATTTCGCGATGGACGAGCGGATCGGACATCGCGACCGTCCGATCAGCCGATCAGGTCCGGAGCGGGCAGTTCGGCGCCCATCACCAGCGCCTCGTCGGTCTTCGCATACTGAACCTTGCCGCCCATTTCCTTCACCAGCAGGCGGATCATGTGGGCCGGTGCGGTGCGCCCGCTCAACGCGCTTTCGTCGAGTGCGCCCTCCAACGCCTGGCCGATGGTATCGTCGAAAGCGACCCGCGGGCCCGCAGCACGAATGGCGATTTCGGTCATGCCGTCATGGGTTTCGGCACCCACGGCCAGGGTTCCGCCACGCACCAGCGTATCGAGGCCGATGGCAGCGAGGTTGAGCATCACCTTCATGGCCGATTTCGACAGCTTGGCTTCGGTCACGGCCCATTCAAGCTGCAACCGCTCGTCTGCATCGACTAGCGCGCCGAGCAATTGCTGTGCCTCCTCGCTAGAGACCATCTCGCCGAATCCGCCGGCGGCACCGAAGGCAAGGCGGAAGAACTTGAGCTTGTTGGCGCTCGTCTTCGCGCTCTGCTCGAGCAGGTCGATGCAGCGTTGCCGCATTTCGGGGTCCTTCTCGTCCGCCAGCAGTTCGAGGCCGTTATTGAGCGCGCCAACGGGGCTGAGCATGTCGTGGCACAGGCGTGAACAGAGCAGGGCGGCAAGATCGAGCGATGAGGTCATGGAAGGGCTTTAGCCGCCAAGCATATGATAGGAAAGCGCGACGAAACCGCATTCATCGTCGCGCCAGAACGTTACGTCGGTTTGCCCGACAATGGCCCATACGGTGCCATCGCGATTGGCCAACGCGCTGTCCGTCGCAGATGGTTGGGCCGGACCGTCCGGATGGGAGTGGTAATAGCCGATGATCTGCGGACCGCCTGCGCGCGCCGTGCGATGGGCGTCGACAAGCGCTTGCGGATCGATCTCGAAACGGGTTTGCGGACTGGGATGAATGTTCCGCGTAGGTACAATGGCCTCAATGCGGTTTTCACTGCCCAGCAGGATACCGCAGCATTCATCGGGAAGTGCCTTTGCGGCCTCCCCTTGCAGCGCTTCGAGCACCATGCTTGTGACTTTCAGCATCATCCTCCACAGAACCTAGCATGAGCCAAGGCGAACTTATCAACGGGGTTATCAACTCGGCTGCGCGCCTCGACAAGGCGCTGGCCGAGGTTACGCCTTTGTCAAGAGAGCGGATCAAGGCCCTGATATCGGATCGCAAGGTGGAAGTGGATGGCAAGGTTGCCACCAGCCCTTCGGCCAGAGTTCAAGCGGGGTCGAGCTTTTCTGTCCACATTCCACCCCCGGATGATCCACAGGCTCATCCACAGGATATCCCGCTCAATGTCGTCTATGAGGACGCGCATTTGATTGTGGTCGACAAGCCAGCCGGGATGGTTGTCCACCCGGCGGCAGGAAACCCGGATGGCACATTGGTCAATGCCCTGCTGCACCATTGCCGCGGGCAATTGAGCGGAATTGGCGGGGTGGCGCGGCCCGGAATCGTGCATCGCATCGACAAGGACACATCCGGCTTGCTGGTCGTTGCCAAGAGCGATGTGGCGCATGAAGGGCTTGCCCGGCAGTTCGCCGATCACTCGCTCGAGAGGGCATATCTGGCAGTCTGCAACGGCCATCCCGTTCCGCCAGCTGGTACGGTGGACGAGCGGATCGGTCGCTCCGACGCCAACAGGAAGAAAATGGCGGTGCTGCCCAGGGATTCCTCGCGCGGGAAGCACGCGGTTACCCATTACAAGACCATCGAGAGACTAAACGGCTGCGCGCTCATCGAATGTCGGCTGGAAACCGGTCGAACGCACCAGGTCCGGGTTCACCTTGCGTCAATCGGTCATGCGCTATTGGGTGACCCGGTTTATGGACGCGCCAATGCGCAGATTCGCCCGATTCTCAAGGAGTTGGGATTCGAACGGCAGGCCCTCCATGCGGCAGTCCTGGGCTTCGAACATCCCGTTAACGGTAACTTCTTGCAGTTCCGCAGCGAATTACCGGCAGATATGCGGGAACTTATCGACCAAATGGGTCATTCAAATCGATGAAATGCGTCCTATCTAGCCATAGTTCGGCTATAAGGGCGGAACCAATAATGTGGCCGTGAAAACCGGGTGCCCATCAGGGGCCTGCAAAAAGCGGTCGACGCAAGAAAGGTTTGGGAAACTAGTGAGCAACAATCGACCAAGCGTGCCAGCGCTGAGCGGAGAGCAGAGCCTCAACCGCTATCTGGCCGAAATCAAGAAATTCCCGGTGCTGACCGCGGAGCAGGAATACATGCTGGCGGTGCGCTACCGCGAGCATGACGATCCCGATGCTGCCGCGCAGCTCGTCACGTCGCACCTGCGGCTCGTGGCCAAGATCGCCATGGGCTATCGCGGCTATGGCCTGCCGGTTTCGGACCTGATTTCCGAAGGCAATGTCGGCCTGATGCAGGGCGTGAAGAAGTTCGAGCCCGATCGCGGCTTCCGCCTCGCCACTTATGCCATGTGGTGGATCAAGGCATCGATCCAGGAATTCATCCTGCGCAGCTGGTCGCTCGTGAAGATGGGTACCACCGCTGCACAGAAGAAGCTGTTCTTCAACCTTCGCCGGATGAAGAAGCAGCTCGAGGCCTACGAAGACACAGATCTGTCGCCGGAAGACGTGACCAAGATCGCAACCGATCTGGGCGTGCCCGAGCAGGAAGTGATCAACATGAATCGGCGCATGATGATGGGCGGTGACGGATCGCTCAACACGCCCATGCGCAATGGCGAAGAAGGCGCTGGTGAGTGGCAGGACTGGCTGACCGACGATCGACCGCTGCAGGACGTGGTTGTGGCCGATGCCGAAGAGGCAGAGGTGCGCCGGGAAATGCTGATCGAGGCGATGGAAAGCCTCAACGATCGCGAAAAGCATATTCTCACGGAGCGTCGCCTGGTCGACAATCCGCAGACGCTGGAAGAGCTTTCGCAGGTTTATGATGTGAGCCGCGAACGCATCCGCCAGATCGAGGTGCGCGCCTTCGAGAAGTTGCAGAAGGCGATGCAGCGCATTGCCGGCGAAAGGCTGATGCCGGCAGCGGCCTGAACGCCCAGGCATAATTGAACAGAGCGGGCTGCCTTCGGGTGGCCCGTTTCATTTTTCGGCGCTGTTTCGGGCGCCGGTTTGAGTCTAGGTAGGCGTCATGGTCGTACGCATCGCCAAATATGTCGCCAAGGGCACGCTGATCTTCGTCAGCTTCAGCGTGGTCATGGTGCTGATCCTGCGTTTCGTTCCGGTGACTTACACCATGACCATGCTGCTCGACGAAAATTCGGTCACGCGTGACTGGGAGCCGCTCAGCCGGATCGACCGCAACATGGTCTCTGCCGTGATCGCGGCGGAGGATTCCAAGTTCTGCGAGCATGAAGGCTTCGATGTCGAGGCGATAGAGGATGCGCTGGAAGAGCGCGCTGCGGGCGGGCGCCAGCGCGGTGCCTCCACGATCAGCCAGCAGACTGCCAAGAACGTCTTCCTGTGGCAGGGCGGCGGCTGGTTCCGCAAGGGCGTGGAAGCCTATTTCACATTCCTGATCGAGAAGCTGTGGACCAAGCGCCGGATCATGGAAGTCTATCTCAATGTCGCGGAGACGGGCATCGGCACCTATGGGGTCGAGGCCGGTTCGTGGCGCTATTTCGACCATTCGGCCGCCCGCATGTCGCGCGACGAGGCCAGTCGCATCGCCGCCGCCTTGCCGAGCCCCAAGACGCGCGAAGTGCGCAACCCGTCGGGCTTCACCGCGCGCTATGGAAATACGATCGAAGCGCGCATCGGCGTCGTCAGGCGTGACGGACTCGATTCCTGCGTCTACGAGTAGGCCCAATGGGTCTTGGACATTCTCACGATCATTCGCACGACCACGGTCATGGCCATTCGCATGGCCATGGACACCATCACGGCCACAGCCATGCGCCGGCGGATTTCGGCTCTGCCTTCGCCATCGGGGCGGGGCTCAATACCGGCTTTGTGGTGGTGGAGGCGCTGTTCGGATATCTTTCCGGCTCGATGGCGCTGATCGCCGATGCCGGACACAATTTGTCCGATGTCCTTGCCCTGCTGATCGCCTGGGGCGCCAGCGTGGCAGCGAAGAAGCCCGCCACGGCGCGCTTCACCTATGGCCTGAAAAGCTCGACCATCCTCGCCGCTCTCGCCAATGCGACGCTGCTGGTGATCACGATCGGCGCGATCCTGTTCGAGACCATGCACCGGCTGGTCGTGCCGACCGAGGTCGAGGGCTGGACGATGATCTGGGTCGCCGGGATAGGTATTGTCATCAATACGGTGACCGCGCTGATGTTCATGCGTGGGCGCCACAGCGACATTAATATTCGGGGTGCATTCCTGCACATGGCCGCCGATGCGCTGGTCAGCGTGGGCGTTGTGGTCGCCGGCCTATTCATCCTCCTGACAGGGATCGTCCTTATCGATCCGATAGTTAGCCTCGTGATCGTCGGGGTGATTGCCTGGGGGACCTGGGGTTTGCTCAAGGACAGCGTGAAAATGGGCCTGCATGCCGTGCCCGACAATATCAGCGAGAGCGCAGTGCGCGAGTACCTTGCCGGGCTCGATGGGGTCGAGGCGGTGCACGACCTCCATATCTGGCCGATGAGTACGACAGAGACAGCGCTGACCGCGCATCTCGTCATGCCTTCCGGCCATCCCGGCGACAGCTTCCTGCACGATGTCGCGCACGAATTGGAGCATAATTACTTGATCGGCCACATGACACTGCAGGTCGAGACACACCGCGACGAGCATTGCGCAGATTGCTGACGATGCGCGGCAGGCTGCTGCGGCGCATCGGCATCGGCCTGCTGGTGTTGCTGGCAGGGGCTTATGGCCTCCACCGCCTGTCTGGCGCGGAGTGTTTCCAGCTTGTCGGCGAAGTGCATTGCCGCGTCGATACCGATCAGAAGCTGGTGGCGCTGACCTTCGACGATGGACCCATTCCGCCCGGTGTGGAGATGGTCCTGCCGATCCTTGATGCGCATGGCACCAAGGCGACCTTCTTCCTTGTCGGGGAGGCGATGCAGCGCAATCCGGGCCTTGCGCGGCGCATGCTCGAGGCTGGGCACGAACTCGGCAATCACAGCTACACGCATAAGCGCCTGTTGCTGCGCATGCCCTCGACCTACGAGCAAGAGGTCGGCGCGACCGACGCGCTGCTGCGCGCAGAGGGCGTGGAAAGCCCGACCCTGTTCCGTCCGCCTTTTGGCAAGCGCCTGCTCGGCCTTTCGCTGGCAGTGGACAATGCGGGTTACCGCACGATCATGTGGGATGTGGAGGAAGGCGTGGGCCTGACCGATCCGCGCGAATATGCCGACATAATCCTCGACGGTGTGCAGCCTGGTTCGATCGTGCTGATGCACCCCATGTTCGGCCATCGCGAGGTCATAAGTAAAGCGTTGCCGTTGATCATCGAGGGGCTGGAGGAGCGCGGCTACACCATGGTAACGGTCAGCGAATTGCTGGCAGGCGGAGGAGTGGGCGATGAGTGAGACTGTTCGCGAGGGCGGCTGTGCTTGTGGCGAGGTCCGCTATCGCTTCACCGGCGAGCCGATCATGGTCCACAATTGCCATTGCCGATTGTGCCAGCAGCAGACCGGCTCGACCAGCGTGGTCAATGTCTTCACCGAAAGCGAGAATCTTGAGCTTCTCTCGGGCGAACTGGCCAGCCACACCGTTCCCGGCGGCAGTGGCAATCCGCATACGATCTTTCGCTGCAAGACCTGCGGTACGGCTCTGTGGAGCCATTATCCGCGCTTCGGATCGCTGATGACTGGCTTTCGCGCGGGCACCCTGGACGATTCAAGCAGCGTTACGCCAGACGTCGCGATTTTCACGGACTTCAAGATGCCCTGGGTTACCCTGCCCGAAGGCATTCCCGCTTTCGGCGAATATTATGATCCGCCCGCGACCTTGCCGCCGGCGAGCATGGATCGATTGAAAGCGCTGGCTGCACGCCGCAAGGCGGGCGAGGGCTAGCTACTCCGCTTTCGCGGCGAAATGCAGGTGCGCGGCGTGGATCCCCGCGATCACGATGAAGGCGAAGATCATGGCGCCGAGAGCCGCCAGGCGTTGGTCCTGGGGTGTCAGAATCGTGCTCAAGGTTGCAATCATCAGCATGACCAACGTCCCGACAGCCGGCGTGATCGCCAAGGCCACGCGCGGCGAAGCGTAGCTGTTCGGCTTGAGGTCGAAGCCCCAGTTCATCACCACGTGCTCACGCCCTTCGAAACGGGGGCGATAGAAGCCGGAAATCGACCACAGGAAAGACGACAGGGCGAGGGCAAAGCCGAAGAAGGTTGCAGCGTTCACTATGTCAACATGATAACAGCTGCGCCGCTGTTCACCAAGTAATGGACGTGTCCTCTCAATCCTCGGGCGGGACCATTGGCAGCCATGGCTGCATCTTGTCCTTCAGCAAATCTACGAGTGCATCTTCCATGAAATTGTACTCGTCCGGGATGTCCAGGCAGATAATTCGTTTGCCTCCAAGCTGCTTGCGAAACTTCTTTTGCAGCTTGTTGCGGTGAGTTCGCTCCATGACGAAGATGGAATCTGCCCATTCGACCAGCTCCGTATCAAGCGTGGTTACGGCGTCATTGTTGGTGCCCGCAGAAAGCACGGACAGGCCCGGCCAATCGGCGAAGACCTGTTCTGCCGTCGGACTGCGCAGCTTGTTCTGGCTGCAGACGAAGAGGTAGCGGCGCACGTTTTAACGGGAAAAGGCTATCAAGCTGCATTCGGCGAATGCAGGAAGTGCGACCTTCACGTACCAGTCGCCATCGAAACCTGGTAATGTCGCAAGTTTCTTGATCGCCAGCTGCCATGCCGCATCTTCTTCGTGCAGGAAGAAGGTTTGCCGTCCAGCCGTGATTTCGCAGCAAATGAGATCGCTTGTCAGCTCGTCGCGCTTGAAGAACTCGACGCGATCTATTGCATCGAGCGGGAAGGGCAGCTCGCTCAGGCCGCCTCTTCCTTCTTGTCCTTCTTGCCGTCCATCACGCGGACCGGCTCCTTGCGGCCGGCGACGACTTCGGCATCGACAACGACTTCGGAAATGCCGTCCATGCCGGGCAGGTCGAACATCGTGTCGAGCAGGATGCCTTCCACGATCGAACGCAGGCCACGTGCACCGGTCTTGCGCTTGATCGCCTTCTTGGCGATTTCGATCAGCGCCTCGTCGGTGAACGTCAGCTCGACATCTTCCAGTTCGAAAAGCTTTGCGTACTGCTTCACCAGCGCGTTCTTCGGTTCCTTGAGGATCGTCACCAGGGCATCAGCATCGAGGTCGTGCAGCGTGGCGATGACCGGCAGGCGGCCGACGAATTCGGGGATCAGGCCGAATTTCAGCAGGTCTTCCGGCTCGCACTTCTGCAGCATCTCGCCAACCTTGGCCTTGGTCGGATCGGTGACATTTGCACCGAAGCCGATCGAACGCTTCTGCAGGCGGTCGCCGATGACCTTTTCGAGGCCGGCGAACGCGCCGCCACAGATGAACAGGATGTTCGTCGTGTCGACCTGCAGGAATTCCTGCTGCGGGTGCTTGCGACCGCCCTGCGGCGGAACGGAGGCAGTGGTGCCTTCCATCAGCTTGAGCAGCGCCTGCTGCACGCCTTCGCCCGACACGTCGCGCGTGATGGAGGGGTTTTCCGCCTTGCGGGTAATCTTGTCGATCTCGTCGATATAGACGATGCCGTGCTGCGCCTTCTCGACATTGTAGTCGGAAGCCTGGAGCAGCTTGAGGATGATGTTCTCGACGTCTTCACCCACGTAACCCGCTTCGGTCAGCGTGGTGGCGTCGGCCATGGTGAAGGGCACATCGAAAGTGCGCGCCAGCGTCTGCGCCAGCAGCGTCTTGCCCGAACCGGTCGGGCCGACCAGCAGGATGTTGGACTTGGCCAGTTCGACATCGCCGGCCTTGGCCGAGTGCTTGAGGCGCTTGTAGTGGTTGTGGACTGCAACCGAGAGCACGCGCTTGGCGCGGTCCTGCCCGATCACATAGTCGTTAAGCGTGTCGCAAATCTCGCGCGGGGTGGCGATCTCGCCATCCTTCTTGCCCGAAATGCCGCCCTTGGCTTCCTCGCGAATGATGTCGTTGCACAGCTCGACACATTCGTCGCAGATGAAAACGGTCGGTCCTGCAATCAGCTTGCGCACCTCGTGCTGGGACTTGCCGCAGAAACTGCAGTAAAGGGTGCTCTTGCTATCGGATCCGCTCAACTTCGTCATATTCCTTGCCTTGTGCGCCCCGTTGTAGGGGCACTTGAGTCATCCCATAATGTAAAGCCGGACGACACAATATCAATCATCTGCGCCCTAAATCCCACGGCTTGATCCTGCCTGAAGGAGCAGGGTTGCCAAATTGCTACAATGGAATGACGGGCGGGGAAGCGGCATTTCGCAAGTGTACCGCTTTCAGCCAGTTCCACCGCAAAGGTTTTCCGCGTTAAGCATGTTACGGATTTTTCGAGCTTAAATGTGCGCGACCTGCTTTGACCAGCGGACGTTCGACCAGCAACCAGCAGGCATATCCCGCTGCCACGCTGAGCAGGCATCCCAAGGCAAGGAAACCGGCATAGGCAATCGGAGAAGTCGACGGCAGCGATGCCGTCCACAGCGCGGCAAGGCCCATGACGACCGGGTAGTGGGCCAGGTACAGCGAATATGACATGTCGCCCATGCGGTGCCAAAAGCCGCTATTCCAGCCTGCAACATGAATTGCGGCATGGACGAGCAAGACCGCCGGAACGCCGAAACGAAGGGCACGCCAGCTATTGGGCATATCGGGCAGGAATATCAGTGCGGCGAGCGAGAAGATCGCCAGCGCAAGCCACGGCCATTGCGGTCCTACGAAGCGGCGCACGAGAAGGCCGGCGATCATGCCGAACACGAATTCGAGCAGGATCGGCCTCGCATAGAAGTCCAGCGCCTCGGGAAGTTGGACCAGTTGTCCAAGGAGGACGAAACCCACCATCGATGCGATGAGGATCGTCATCACGCGCTTCGGCTCGCGCCTGCCCAGCATGATGGCGAGTGCGAAGCAAAGGTAGAAGAACATCTCGAAGAGCAGCGTCCAACCCAGCGGAACGACCGGGTAGATCGCCCCGATGCGCGGGTTTTCCAGTGGCAGGAAGAGGAAGGAGCCTATCGTGTGCAGCGGGTATGTCCCGGTCCACCATATCGCGGCAGGCGCGACCAGAAGCGCCACCAGCACCAGCGTTGTCACCACCCAGTAGAGGGGGACGATGCGGATGATCCGCCGTGCCATGAAGTCGCGAGCCGAAAGCCTTGCACCGGCATTGGTGGACCAGACCATGACGAAGCCGCTGATGACGAAAAAGACGTCCACGCCCGAGCGCAGGGTCTCGAGCGCAGGCACACCTGCGAAGGATTCCCAGCGCTGCGAGAGGTGATAGACGACAACCGCCAGTGCGGCGAAACCGCGCAGATACTGGACCCCGACGATCTGTCCCGCGGCACCGTCAACCGGTGGCTGGATAGGTCGGTCCTGTGCAGGGGTCGCAACCGACGTGGTGGTCAGGGCGGCTTTGTTCATGCCGCCCCTTAACCCCGGCGCCTTTAGAATTTCGTTATTCGGGAGCGCCGCCGCTGCCGCTTTCCTCGGTCTCCTCACCCTTCGGACGATGAGCGAAGACGGCATCGACAATGCCGAACTTCTTCGCTTCTTCCGCTTCGAGGAAGGTGTCGCGGTCCATCGCTTTCTCGATGTCGGAGAGGCTCTGGCCGGTATATTTGACGTAGAGATCGTTCATCCGCTCGCGGATACGCAGGATTTCGCGCGCTTGGATCTCGATATCGGAGGCCATGCCGCGTGCGCCACCCGAAGGCTGGTGAACCATGATGCGGGCATTGGGCAGGGCCACGCGCATGCCGGGCTCACCCGCTGCGAGCAAGAAGCTGCCCATCGATGCTGCCTGGCCCACGCAGACCGTGCGGACCTTGGGCTTGATGTATTGCATGGTGTCGTGGATCGCCATGCCTGCGGTCACCACGCCGCCAGGCGAGTTGATGTACATGGAAATGTCCTGGCTGTTCTCGCTTTCGAGGAACAGCAGCTGGGCCACGATCAGGCTCGCCATATTGTCTTCCACCTGGCCAGTGACGAAGACGATGCGTTCGCGCAGCAGGCGGCTGAAAATGTCGAAGCTACGCTCGCCGCGGCTGGTGCTCTCGACGACGACCGGCACGAGCGCGCCGGTAACGGGATCGGTGGTGAAGCGGTCTTTGCTGTCGCCGAAGACGTCGAACATGGATTTCCTTCCTATGGATATGCGTGAGCCTATGTCGCGCGTGGCGCCGCCATGTTCAAGAGGCAGCGCCGGTTCTGCACCATTTGCACACAAATGACCGCTGCATGACGCTGATGGAGCGGGATATGTCACCCGTCGATTGCGCCGATCCTTTGTTCCGCATCGCCGTATCAACTGAAACGACTACAGCTGTGGTCAGGGATGGGGATCGAATTGAGGATCAAGGGATATCTGCTGGCAGGGGCCGCGATCGCATCGTTCGCACCGGTGGGTGTCGTGGCGCAGGATGCCGCGACATTGTGCACTTCGGCGCAGCTCGCCGTGCTGGCGACATGCGGGACAGTATTCACCCCCGCAGATTTCGACCGGTTTGCGCCGCGCAATGCGCTCGACATGCTGCAGCAGGTGCCCGGATTTTCGATCCGCGACGACAATGGCGATCGCGGGCTCGGCCAGGCGAGTGCCAATGTGCTCGTCAATGGAGAGCGTATTTCGAGCAAGTCGGACGGGATCTTCGACCAGCTGCGCCGCATCTCGACAAGCCGCGTCGAACGGATCGAAATCCTCGACGGTGCGGCGCTTGGCATCCCCGGTCTCTCGGGGCAGGTCGCCAATGTCGTCACCAAGCCCAGCCCGATCGGCGGGCGTTTCGAGTATCGCGCCACTGCGCGGCCCAAATATGCCAAGCCGAGTTATTTCGGCGGCGAGGTCTCGCTTAGCGGGTCGAGCGATGATTTCGAATGGACAGTTGCCTACACGCACGGAGTGGGCCGCGGCGCAGCTGGCGGCGGCACGGCCTATATCACCGATGGCATGGGCAATATCACCGAGAACCGGGACGTATTGCTGCGCTTTGTCGGCGATTTCCCGCAGCTTTCCGGCAATGCCAAGTGGACCAGTTCCGGCGGGACGGTGATCAATGCGAATGCCAGCTATTCGCGGCGCTACACCGATTTCTCCGATGACGAATATCGCGACATCGCAACTGACGTGAACCTCTTGCGCGATTTCGACAATCGCAATCGCGGGTGGGGGTATGAGTTTGGTGGCGATGCGGATTTCGCGCTCGGGCCGGGGCGCCTCAAGCTGATCGGCCTCGAACGCTATGATCGGCAGAGGCAGCGCGCACAATCGGTGCTGGCCTATGACGATGGCAGGCCCGACGAAGGAAATCGCTTCACGACGCGCACCGAGACGGGCGAGCGGATCATTCGCGGGGAATATCGCTGGGATATGCTCGGCGGGAATTGGCAGCTCGATGCAGAGGCGACCTATAACCGGCTCGAGCGGACCTCAAGCCTGTTCGATCTCGATCCTGCGGGCGACTATGTCGAGATTGCTTTCCCTAACGGTACTGGCGGGGTGACCGAGGACCGTTACGAGGCGATCCTCACCTATAACCGCACGCTCGCGGACGGACTTTCGCTGCAGGTCGGCGGTGGCGGAGAGTATTCCACGCTCAAGCAGACCGGCCCGGGCGGGCTGACCCGCGAGTTCTGGCGTCCCAAGGGCTCGGTCTCGCTGTCATGGACGGCGATGGACGATCTCGACATCTCACTCAAATTCTCGCGCGATGTCGGTCAGCTTTCCTTCGGCGATTTTCTCGCCAGCGTCTCGCTGCAGCAAAACCAGGCCAATGCCGGCAATGCCCAGCTGGTACCGCCGCAAAGTTGGGACCTCGACCTGGAGGTCAAGAAAGACCTTGGCGGCTGGGGCTCGACCACCTTGCGCGTGCTCTATGTCTGGTACCAGGACCGGATCGAGCTGATCCCGCTGCCCGGAGGACTGGAGACGCGCGGCAATATCCCCAGTGCGACCTACCGCCAATATGACTGGCGCTCGACCTTCGAGCTTTCGGAAATTGGTTTTAACGGGGCCAAGCTCGATACCACCTTCGTCTATCGCGATACCGATCTCGAAGATCCGCTGACCGGCATATCGCGTCCCTTCAGCGGGCAGACCGATATCAGCGCCAATGCCGAATTGCGGCACGACATTCCCGGAACCGACTGGGCCTGGGGCGCAGGTTTCGACTACAATCATACACTGCCCTATTATCGGCTTGCCGAAGTCGGGCGCGACTATGAGGGGCCGACCTACACCTATGCCTTTATCGAGCATAAGGACGTGCTCGGCATGACGCTCAACTTCCAGGTGTTCAATTTGACCGATGGCCGCGCCCTGCTTGATCGCACGGTCTATGACGGGCCGCGCGACAGCTCGCCCGTGCTGTTTACCGAGCATCGCGACCTCTCGGTGCAGCCGATCTTCCGCCTGCAGCTGAGCGGGGACTTCTAGAGGTATTGTCAGCCCGGGCGCTGCGGCGCACAATGGGACAATGCTTAGGAAGCTACTTGCCCTGACAACGCTGGCGCTGGCCGCAATGCCGGTCCACGCGCAGGAGGCGCCGCGCGAAACCATTGTCATTGCCGACCAGCGGATCCCTACGCTCGAAATGCGAGCGCAGGATGCCGAGATCGAGGCATTGACGATGCTGGAGCGCATCGCCCGGCGGGACGATGCAGGTCCCATGCTCAATGCCGTCATCGCAGCCAACAATGCGGCAGGACAACAGGCGGAAGATGCAGTGCTTAATGGCACGCTTCTGTCCGGCCGCGCCGTGCTGGTGAAGGATAATATCGAGACCGTGGAATGGCCGACCACGGCGGGTTCGCTTGCCCTCGCCGACAATCGTACAAATCGCGATGCCCCGCTGATCGCGCGGTTGCGCGCGGCGGGCGGTATCGTGCTCGGCAAGACCAACCTTTCCGAATGGGCCAATTTCCGCGGCGACAATTCCACCAGCGGCTGGAGCGCGGTGGGCGGGCAGACAAAGAACCCCTACGCCACCGACCGAAATGCCTGTGGTTCCTCCTCGGGCAGCGGCGCGGCAGTGGCGGCCTATTTTGCTTGGGCGGCCATCGGAACGGAGACCGATGGTTCGATCACCTGCCCGGCCAGCGTGAACGGCGTGGTCGGTTTCAAGCCCACGGTTGGCCTCGTCAGCCGCACGCATATCGTCCCGCTCAGTTCTTCGCAGGACACCGCAGGGCCGATGGCGCGCAGCGTTTATGACGCGGCGCTGCTGCTGAGCGCGATTGCGGGGAGCGATCCGGCGGACCCGGCGACAGCGGCGGCCGATGAATATGCGATCAACTTCACACAGGAGCTGGGCTCGGCCTCGCTGCTCGGGCGGCGCATTGGCGTGTTGCGCAACCAGGTGGGTGACGACCCCCGCGTCACCGCCGTGTTCGAGCAGGCGCTGGAGGATTTGCGCAGCGCCGGGGCGCAGCTGGTCGATATCGAATACGAAATGGATGAGAGCATGTGGGCGGACGAGTACACCGTCCTGCTCTACGAGTTCCGCGAGGGGATAGCGGCCTATCTGCAAAGCTCACCGGCTGATTTGCCAGCGCGCGACCTTGCCGGGCTGATCGCCTTCAATGAAGAGCATGCTGCGCAGGAATTGCGCTGGTTCGGGCAGGAGGTCTTCCTCGCTGCCGAGCAAACCACCGACCGGGAGGCCTATGAGGCCGCGCGCGCCAATTCCTTCCGCCTGGCCGGCCCCGAAGGGATCGACCGCCTGCTGGCGGAAAACCAGGTCGAATTCTTGATCGCACCGACCGAAGGACCGGCTTGGCCGATCGACCTGGTACTTGGCGATCATTTCGCGAACGGGATTGGCGCTGGGAGCCTTGCCGCGATTGCCGGTTATCCGCATCTCACCGTGCCGATGGGGGATGTCGAAGGACTGCCCGTGGGCCTGTCCTTCATCGGAGCCAAGTGGGCCGATCACGCTATTTTACAGGCGGGTGCCGCCTATGAACGCGTTCGCAGCGTCACCTTGCCGGAACCGCGCTTTGCGCCTTGGGAACCGGAGTGAAACCGGGGAAATGTTACAATTGCTTACCAGTTGTAACTTGTTCCCAAGGGCGAGGCCGTATAGCGGCCCGGACTTAGTCAATCTGATGGATGGGATCAGTTGCCGAACCTGGCCTTGAATACCGGGCGGATCGCCCTCGGCGCCGCACTTGCCTTTGCGGCCAATCCTGCATGGGCGCAGGGTTCGCCCGATCCGCTTGCCGAGTTGGGCGGGGTTGAGAATCCACCGCCGGCAGAGGAAGAGAATTTCCCGGTCGCCAACGCGCCGCGCGTCTATTACCCGGCGGATTTCGCGCAGTTCGCGCCGCGCAACGCGCTCGACCTGGTCGAAGAGATCCCGGGTTTGAACATCCAGGGTGGCGGTGGCGGTTTTGGGGGCGGCGGAGGTCGCGGCTTCGGTGAAGCATCAGGCAATCTCCTGATCAATGGCGATCGAATCTCCAGCAAGTCCACTAGCACGCGCGACGAACTGGCGCGTATTCCTGTGGCCAACGTCATACGCATCGACGTGGTCGACGGTTCGACGTTGGAAATCCCTGGCCTTTCGGGTCGCGTCGCCAATGTCATCGTTCGCGAGACGAGCAGCATGTCCGGCCAGTTCTCATGGCGGCCACGCTATTCCACCGGGGTTGGAGGTTTCAATTTCCTCCAGGGCAATGTCTCGGTGCGCGGGTCGACCGGAGATCTCAGCTACACCATCGCCGCCGATGTGGGCGGCTTCAAGGGCGGCCAGGAAGGGACTTTCGATATCATCGACGCGAACGGCGTCGTGGACCAGCGATATTACGAGGGACCACGCAAGTTCCGTCGCCCTAGCATCACTGGTATCTTCTCGCTCGATATCGCGCCCGATGTGAAGGCCAATCTCAATCTTTCATTCGGTCTTGTTCGATTCCGCAGCACAACCATCGAGACCCGTACCGAACTCAATCCGCTGCCAGCGCTGCAGGAGCAGTTTGGTGGCCGCAACAACGAGTATAATTACGAGATCGGTGCGGATATCGAATTCCCGCTTGGCCCCGGCAAACTCAAGCTGATCGCGCTGGAGAGCTTCCAGGATGGCGATTTCGTCTCGACATCCTTCTTCGACCAGGAGGGTCTTCCGCTTTCCGGTAGCCAGTTCGGCCGCGCCAGCCAGACGGGCGAGCGAATTGCCCGTGGAGAATATAGCTGGCAGCTATGGGGCGCCGACTGGCAGATTTCGGCTGAGGCGGCCTTCAACCGCCTTGACCAACAGGGCTCGCTGGCCATCTACGATCCTGTTACCGAGGACTTCATCGACTTCCCTTTCCCGGCCGGTTCGGGCGGCGTTACCGAGGACCGCTACGAATCCATCCTCAGCTATGGACGGCCGATCACCGGCAATCTCGCCATGCAATTGCAGGTCGGGGCAGAGCATTCGACTATTGCGCAGACCGGTTCCAACCCACTCTCGCGCACCTTCCTGCGCCCCAAGGGCTCGCTCAATTTCGCCTGGACCGCAACGGATACTCTCGATGTCAGCTTCGAAATTGCCCGTCGGGTTGGCCAGCTCAACTTCGGTGACTTCCTGGCCAGTGTGAACCTGAGCGACGACAATGAAGATGCGGGCAATAACGAGCTGCGCCCGCAGCAAAGCTGGGAAGCCGAGATCGAGCTCAACAAGAATTTCGGCGCCTGGGGCAATGCGACCATCAGCTTCTTCCGGCACGAGATCGAGGATTTGCTGATCGTCATTCCTGTCGAGGGCGGGGGCGAAGCACGCGGCAATCTCGAAAGCGCCTCGCGCCACGGCGCGAGGCTGAATGGCCGCCTGGAACTGGCCGCCCTGGGCTGGCAGGGTGCCAAGATCGATGCAACGCTGTCCCTGGAAGATTCCAGTCTGGAAGATCCGGTGACCGGTTTCAATCGCCGGTTCGACGGGGCCAATGTCTGGTTCTGGCGCACCGATTTCCGCCATGACGTGCCGGACACCAACTGGGCCTGGGGCTTCTCGGTCGACGATTCGGGATCGAGCCTCAATTATCGCGTGACTGAACGGACCTTCTCCGACCAGACGACGATCGATGCGTCGCTGTTTGTCGAGAACAAGGATGTGTTCGGCCTGACGGTACGCCTCAGCGCAGGGAACCTCTTCGATCGTCCGCAGATCAATGATCGCTTCATCTTCGATGGGCCGCGCGGGCCCGATGCGCTGCTGCGCGGCAGGGAATTGCGCCGTACGCTCGACGGCCGGTCATTCAACCTGAGTATCTCGGGTAGCTTCTGACCGGACCTGCCATTGCAGGATACAAAAAGGGCGGCGCCACCAATCGGTGAGGCCGCCCTTTTTTGTTTGGTGTGTAGCTGAAGCCTATTCGGCGTCGGCCTTCTTGGCTGGCGCCTTTTTCGCAGCGGGCTTCTTGGCTGCCGGTTTCTTGGCAGGAGCTTTCTTCGCCGCAGGCTTCTTCTCGGCAGCGGCCTTGGCCGGGGCCTTCTTCGCTGCTGCCTTCTTGGCGGGAGCTTTCTTTTTGGCCGGTGCTTTCTTCTCCTCGACAGGAGCTTCTTCGGCTTCGATTGCGGCTTCAAGCTCCTCGCGCGTTACGTCACGCTCGGTCACTTCGGCATTGTCGAACAGGAAGTCGACCACCTTGTCCTCGTAAAGCGGGGCGCGCAGCTGGGCCTGGGCCATGGCGTCCTGGCGGACATATTCGAGGAACCGCTCGCGATCTTCCGGGCGGTACTGCTGCGCCGCCTGCTGGATCAGCATGGACATTTCCTGCTGGGTGATCTCGACCTTGTTGGCCTGGCCGATCTCGGACAGCAGCAGGCCGAGGCGAACACGACGCACCGCGATGGCGCGATAGTCTTCCTTCTCGGCTTCCAGTTCCTTCTGCGCTGCTTCGGGATCTTCCTCGCGCGCGGCTTCGGCCTGGAGCTGGTTCCAGATCTGCTCGAACTCGGCCTCGACCATCGTCGGCGGCACTTCGAAATCATAGTCGGCAGCCAGCTTGTCGAGCAGTTGGCGCTTCATTTGCGTACGCGTGAGGCCGGCAGTTTCCTGCTCGAGCTGGCCCTTGAGGATCTCCTTGAGCTTGTCGAGGCTTTCGAGGCCCAGGCTCTTGGCGAATTCTTCGTCGACCTTGGTTTCCGTCTCGACCTTGACCTGCTTCACGGTGACGTCGAATTCGGCGTCCTTGCCCTTCAGGTGCTCTGCCGGATAGTCTTCCGGGAAGGTTACGGTGATCGTCTTGGTGTCGCCGGTCTTCACGCCTGTCAGCTGGTCCTCGAAGCCGGGAATGAACTGGCCTGAGCCGAGCACCAGCGGGGTATCCTCGGCCTTGCCGCCTTCGAATTCCTCGCCGTCCACGCGGCCGACGAAATCGATGATCAGCTGGTCGCCTTCGCCAGCCTTCTTGGTCTTGGCCGCGTCCTTGTAGCTCTTCTGGTTCTCGGCCACCTTGGCCAGTGCTTCGTCCATCGCTTCGTCGGAAACCGGGACGTTGAGCTTTTCCAGCTTGAGACCTTCGATCCAAGGTGCCTCGATTTCGGGAAGCACTTCAACCTCGACAGTGAGCTCGGCATCCTTGCCCTGCTCATAACCTTCGGTCATCTCGACCTTGGGCTGCAGCGCGGGGCGCAGCTCCTTGTCCTTGATCAGGCCTTCGACCGATTCACGCAATGTGGTGTTGAGTACGTCGGAATGCAGGGCATCGCCGTGCATCTTGCGGATCAGGTTTGCGGGGACCTTGCCCGGACGGAACCCCGGCATGCGCACTTGCGGAGCGATCTTCTTCACTTCCGCATCGATCTTGGCTTCGATGTCCTTGGCCGGGATGGTCAGCGAATAGGCGCGCTTCAGGCCTTCATTTGTCGTTTCGACGATCTGCATTTCTCATGCCTTCTCAATAACATTCCAGGCCCAGCACACGATGGAACTGGTGCGGGCGAAGGGACTCGAACCCCCACATCTTTCGATACTGGTACCTAAAACCAGCGCGTCTACCAGTTCCGCCACGCCCGCGGCCCGACGAATCCCTCAGGCGAAGACGCCTGACAAACAGGGGAGGGCCATTAGATGGCCCAAGCGCAAAGGGCAAGCGGTGCGATGGCCTTGTTTGCATCGCGCATGCCAGCTGTTCGGGGCATGGCGTGTTCAAGCCGATTGATTTCACCGCCAAGGCATGGCTAAGCGCTCAGCCCATGAGTGACGAATCCGCTATCGACAGCCCGCCCGACCACCTCGCCATCGACGCGCGCAGCCCGCATTTCGACGCAGAGATCCTGCAACGTGGAGTGGGTATCCGCTTCAAAGGCAAGCAGCGCACCGATATCGAGGAATATTGCGTTTCCGAAGGCTGGGTCCGCGTGCAGGCCGGCAAGACGGTCGATCGCAAGGGCCGACCACTGACGATCAAGCTCAATGGTCCGGTCGAAGCTTGGTTCGAGGATCTGGGCGAGGATGCACCTGTAACCAAGGCGGGATGATCAGGGCTGCCGCAATGCGGCGGCCCCTCTCACTGGCTGATTACACCACCGGATCGTAGGGGTCGTCCTTCATCTCAGGATGGGTCGTGGTGAAACGCAGCACGACATAACCGAGTACGGCCGAAATCAGCGAACCCGTGAGGATGCCGATCTTCGCCTCGTCGATCAGCAGGCGATTGGTCGGGAAGGCCAGTTCGCCGATGAAGAGCGACATGGTGAAACCGATGCCGCACAGGATGGTGACGCCCCAGATTTCCGGCCAGGTGCAGCCGGGCGGCTTGGGAACGATGCCGAGTTTCACCGATGCCCATACGCAGCTGAAGATGCCCAGCTGCTTGCCGACCACGAGGCCGGCGGCAACGGCAAGCGGGAGCGGCTCCAAAAGGCCGTCTATCCCGATTTCGGAGATGTCGACGCCGGCATTGGCGAAGCCGAAAATGGGCACGACAATATAGGCGTTCCACGGCACCAGGGCGTGCTCCATATCCTCGAGCATGGAATCGCCATTGGGCTTGCGCATCGGGATTGTCAGCGCAGCCAGAACGCCCGCAATCGTCGCGTGGACGCCCGAGTTGAGCACGCAGTACCAGAGCACCAAGGCGGCCAGCACATAGAGAGCCATCGAGCCGACTCGCATACGATTCATGGCAATCATCACGCCCAAAACCGCCAGCGATGCAATCAGCCATGGCAAGTAGGGCGTGGAATAGAAGATGGCGATGATCGCCACCGCGCCGATATCGTCGACAATGGCAACCGTAAGCAGGAACAGGCGCAAGGGTCCCGGCACGCGCGTTCCAAGCAGGCCGATAACGCCCATCGCGAAGGCAATGTCCGTGGCGGCGGGGATCGCCATACCCGCGCGGACCTGCGCATCGCCGCCGGTCACGACCAGGAACACCAGCACGGGAACGGCCATGCCGGCAATCGCCGCCAGTACCGGCAGCGTACGGGCTTTGGGGTCAGACAAATTCCCGTTGATGATCTCGCGCTTCACTTCGAGGCCGACCACGAAGAAGAAGATCGCCATCAGACCGTCATTGATCCACAGGTGCAACGTGTTCAGCTTGAACAGGTTGCGATCCCACAGCTCTCCGTGGAAGAGTTCGTGATAGGCATGATTGACCGCCGAATTGGCGACGACCATGGCCACGATCGCGACCGCGATGAGCAGCATGCCTTCAAAGGCATCGGCCTTGAAGAGCGCTTTGAAATTCCGGACGGCGGTTTTGAGAATTGGCTGGACCATCAACTGTTCCATTTCGCATTTGCAGCAAGGATGCAAGCCTGAGGACGCGTCATTGCCTTTTTCTCCATAGTCGATATCTCTATGGAAATCGCGGTTTTGCAGGGGGATAGCATGCTGGGGCCTTGGACGTTCCTCGAATGGCTGGCGGTGGCCGAACGGGAAATGCTCCTCTTTGCGGGCGTTTTCTTCCTGATCGGCGCCCTCGATGAATTCGCTGTCGATCTCATGTGGTTATGGGGGCGAATCACGCGGCGCACGCCCACACTTCGGCTCTCGCGCGAAGATGTCCGCACAAGGCGGCTTTCGGGGCATGCAGCGATCTTCATCCCGGCCTGGCAGGAAGCGCGCGTGATCGAGCACACGATCGCCCATGCGTTGAATGTCTGGGTCCATCGCGAGTTCACGATCTATGTGGGCTGCTACAACAATGATCCGAAGACCTTCGAGGCCGCCATGCGCGGCGCGGGGACCGATGCGCGGGTTCGCCTCGTGGTCCATGACGTGGAAGGGCCTACAACCAAGGCCGACTGCCTGAACAGGCTGTATACGGCAATGCAGGCCGACGAACGCCGGTGCGGCAAAGCCTACCGCATGGTCGTGCTCCACGATGCCGAAGACCTGGTCGATGCCGCGGCGCTTGGTTTGATGGACCAGGCCATGGACCGGGCCGAATTCGTGCAATTGCCCGTCTTGCCCCTGCCGCAGAAGGGATCGCGCTGGATCGGCAGTCACTATTGCGAGGAATTTGCCGAAGCCCACGGCAAGACCATGGTCGTGCGCGATGCCCTGCGTGTCGGCTTGCCCGCGGCCGGTGTCGGCTGTGCCTTCAACCGCGCAACGCTGGCCAACATGTCCCGCCTGATCGGTTCGGAAGGGCCGTTCTCGGTCGAATCGCTGACCGAGGATTACGAACTCGGCATGCGGATCGAGGCGGCTGGCGGGACTTCCCGGTTCCTGCGCGTGCGCGGCGATGACGGGTCGCTGATCGCTACGCGTGCCTATTTCCCGTCGCGGCTCGAGGATGCGGTGCGCCAGAAGGCGCGCTGGGTCCACGGGATCGCACTGCAAGGGTGGGATCGGCTTGGCTGGGAAGGAAGCCTGACCGAGCGCTGGATGCGCCTGCGCGACCGGCGCGGTCCTTTCGCCGCGCTCGTGCTGGCCTGCGGCTACAGCTTCTTCCTGTTGGCGGGCCTGTTTTTCCTGCTTGGCCAACTTGGCCTCGAACGCCCATGGCAGGCTGATCCGCTGCTCAGCTTCCTGGTCATGACGACTCTTGCCAGCTTTGTCTGGAGAGGTTTCGTCCGCTTCGTCTTCACTGCACGTGAATATGGCTTTGTCGAGGGCGTCCGCGCCGTCCTGCGTTTCCCGCTCGCCAATATCATTGCCATCATGTCCGGCCGCCGTGCACTCTGGGCCTATATCGGCAGCATGCGCGGGATCGAGCCGCAATGGGAGAAGACCGAGCATTATCACCATCCCGCTGCGACTCCCGTGACTGAGGCAGCATCGTGAACCGCAGTAGCAACCATAGGTCGCGCGGACAGCCGCTATTCGTTTTTGGTGTGTTTGCCGCGGGCTGGATCGCCTTGCGCAGCCTGATGTGGCAATCGCCGTTTCCGACGCCCGAACTGCCCGTTGCAATCGAACCGGAAGTGCAGGATGGCGCATTGATAGAAGGCGTCCCCGTCCGTTTGCAGTCGCCGCTTGGGTCAACCGAGCAGTTCGAGGAGGAAGGTGAAGACTGAATTGCACCGCCGCTCGACTCCGTGCCGCCCGCATCGGGCTGGAGCGATCCGCAGGCCGAAGCGTCACCGGCAAGAGAAGGCACCCAGCTATCGGCCAGTTTCGAGCCTGTCCCGGCGCGTGTCGCGGCAGGCCATGCCATGATGATGGCAGCCGGATTCGCCTATATGGAAGTGCCAGAGGCGTTGCTGCCTGCCTTCCAGCGCGGTCGCGGACCCGTTGCGCCGGAGACTCCGCCGCAACTCGTGGACAACCAGCAAGCCGCCCCGTTGCCCGTACCGTTCGCGCAGGACGGCGGTCCGGCGCGTCGTTGGTCCGTCGATGGCTGGCTGCTCTTGCGCGACGACACCACAACCCCCGTTACCTCGGGGCGGCCGTCCTATGGCCGCAGCCAGGTGGGTGCAATTGCCCGCTTTGAACTGGCCCCGTCGAGCAGCCATCGCCCGCAGGCCTATCTTCGCGGTTCGGCGGCACTCGAAGGCCAACGCGATGTAGAAGGTGCAATCGGGCTTTCGGCCCGACCGATCTCGCAGGTGCCGGTCCGGGTTGCTGCCGAAATGCGTGTTGCAGATCGGCCCGGGGGCAGCGAGGTGCGCCCCGCAGCATTCGCGGTGACCGAGCTTCCACCCGTCGCGCTACCGGGCGGAGCAAGCGCCGAGCTTTATGTTCAGGGTGGTTATGTCAGTGGTGACTACGCCACCGCCTTCGTTGATGGACAGGCGCGGGTTGATCGCTCCCTTGCGCGCTCGGATGACTTCGACCTGCGGGCCGGTGCCGGTGCTTGGGGCGGGGCGCAGGAAGGTGCGGCGCGACTCGATGTCGGGCCCAGCGCCTCCATTCGTTTCCGCCTGGGCGAAGGCAGCGGACGGCTCGCGGCCGACTATCGCTTCCGCGTGGCGGGCGATGCGCAGCCATCTAGTGGCCCTGCGCTCACACTATCCGCCGGATTTTAGGCACGGACCACCATTCACCTTCAATCCATCGCAGCCATGCGTTAGCGCTGCGCCATGGATGTCTATCTTCCCATTGCCAATCTTGCGATCAACGGTCTGTGGATCGTTGCGCTCGGTATGGCCACGGGCATCCTTTCCGGAATTTTCGGAGTGGGCGGTGGGTTCCTGACCACGCCGCTGCTGATTTTCTCGGGAATTCCGCCCACGGTCGCAGCCGCATCGGCTGCCACGCAGGTCACTGGCGCCAGCGTTTCGGGCGTATTCGCCCAGTCGCGCCGCAACGGCGTCGACTTCCAGATGGGCGCGGTGACGGTGGCTGGCGGCCTTGTTGGCGCGATGCTGGGCGCGGCGATATTCAACCTGCTCGAAGCGCTGGGACAGATCGATGTCGTCATCAACCTGCTCTACGTCATCCTGCTAGGCGTGATCGGCGGCATGATGGGTAAGGAAAGCATCCAGGCGCTGAACCGCAAGCCGCAGGAAAAGCGACGCGCTGCCAAGCGTCGCCACCATCCGCTGGTCGCCAGCCTGCCCATGCGTTGGCGCTTCTATCGCTCGGGCCTCTACATCTCGCCGCTGGCGCCTCTGATCATGGGCATCGTGGTAGGTATCCTCACCATGCTGATGGGCGTGGGCGGTGGCTTCATCATGGTGCCGGCCATGCTCTACATCCTTGGCATGAGCGCGAACGTGGTGGTGGGAACGAGCCTGTTCACCATCCTGTTCGTCACCATCATGACCACCATGATCCACGCGCTGACGACCAAGGCGGTCGATATCGTGCTGGCCGGTCTGCTGCTGATCGGTTCGGTCATCGGGGCCCAACTCGGCACGCGTATTGCCAGCGCGGTGAAACCCGAGTGGTTGCGCCTCGTGCTGGCGGTGATCGTTCTGGTCATCGCCCTCAACATGCTTATCGGCCTGTTCTGGGTGCCGGACGAAGTCTACACGGTGGTGCCGCTATGATGCGTGCGCTGTTCTCCCTCCTGTTGGCGCTGTTTGCCTTGTCCGGCGCGGCGCAGGCACAGGGGCGCGATCCCATCCTCGTGCCCGAGATTTCTCAGCACGAAGTGCTGGTGCGGCAAGGCTTCACCGGAACGCAGTTGCTGCTCTACGGGGCAATCCTCGATCCGGACGGACGCCGGGCACGTGCCGACTACGATATCGTGGTGATCCTGCGTGGTCCCAGCCAGGCCATCGAATTGCGCGAGAAGCAGCGCATTGCCGGGATCTGGGTCAATGCCGAAAGCACCGATTTCCGCTCGGTTCCCTCCTTCTTCGCGCTTGCCAGTTCCAGCCCGATCAACGAGATCGTCGATGAGCGGACCGCAGCGATTTACGAATTCGGCCTCGAATACCTGCAATTGTCGCCCACCGGCACAATCGATCCGGAGCAGTACAGCCGCTTCACCGCCGGGCTTGTGGACCTGCAAAGCCGGAACGAACTTTTCCAGCAAGATGAAAGCGGCGTCACCATTAGCGAGGACGTGCTCTACCAAGCGCGGATCGACCTGCCATCCAACGTTGTCGTGGGACGCTACGTGGCAGAAACCTTTGCCGTGCGCGACGGGCGCGTGATCGCCGCGGCAACTTCCGAAGTGCAGGTCCGCAAGGAAGGTTTCGACCGCGTCGTGGCCGAACAAGCAGACAATAACTCGCTGATTTACGGTCTTGTTGCCGTCGTTCTCTCCCTGTTCATGGGATGGGCCGCCGGGCGGCTTTTCGCCCTGGTCTGATGGTTGGCGCACAGAATTGACGCGTTCTTAACCGAAGAACCTTATTCGCTCGTATCACTGACAGCAGCTTTGCGAGCGATGCATATGAATGACATGTCGAGCCAGAATTTCGCCAATGGCGGCCAGGTCGCCTCGGCCGAGGCGCCTGCTGGCAATGACAGTTTCGAGAACGCCACGCAGCCGATCGGCATCGTGCTCGAAATTGCCGGTTCCGGCTCGCAGATTGCGCTCGACATGCAGCGGCTAAACGAATGCGCCGAAGATTCCGATCCTTCCATTGCCCTGGCAGGTCAGGTCGGCAGCCAGGTCAAGATCAAGACCAAGGATGGCTGGCTGCTCGCCAGCGTCCGCAACCAGCGTCAGGATCGCCGCAGCGAGGGCAACTCGGTCGTCGCCAATATCGACTTCATGGGCGAGGGGCTGGAAGAGAAGCTCACCGGCAAGATTCACTCCTTCCGCCGCGGCGTCACGCGCTATCCGATCCCGGGTGCGATGATCTTCCCGGCAACAACGGAAGACTTGCGGCAGATCTATGCCTCGGACGGCCGTTCTTCGATCCAGATCGGAACCGTCTATCCGACTTCCGACATCCGCGCGGGCGTCTATGTCGATGCCATGCTCGGCAAGCACTTTGCCCTGCTAGGCTCGACCGGTACCGGTAAGTCGACCAGTGCCGCGCTGATCCTCCATCGTATCTGCGAGGCCGCGCCGCAGGGTCACATCGTAATGATCGACCCCCATGGCGAGTATTCGGCGGCCTTCCGCAATACGGGCACGATCTTCGACGTCTCCAACCTGCAAATGCCGTACTGGCTGATGAACTTCGAAGAACATTGCGAAGTCCTGCTGCGTTCCAGCGGCAACGACCTGCAGGAAGACAAGGACATCCTGGCCAAGTGCCTGCTGCATGCACGCAGCAGGAACCGCATGGCCGGCAGCATGGGCAAGATCACCGTGGATTCGCCCATTCCCTATTTGCTCTCCGACCTGACCAACATGTTGCAGGACGAGATGGGCAAGCTCGACAAGGCGACCACATCGGCGCCCTATATGCGCATCAAAACCAAGATCGACGAGATCAAGGCCGATCCGCGCTACCAGTTCATGTTCTCGGGCATGCTGGTGGGCGATACGATGGCGGATTTCATCTCCAAGATCTTCCGTATGCCCGGCGGCGGCAAGCCGATCTCCATCATCGACGTCTCGGGTGTCCCTTCCGACATCACCAGCACCGTGGTGGCGGTGCTCAGTCGCATGGTATTCGACTTTGCCATCTGGGGTCGTCATGAAAAGACGCGCCCGCTGCTGCTGGTCTGCGAAGAGGCCCACCGCTACGTCCCGAACGAGAAGAACGCGGATGGTTCTTCCGTCGGCAGCATTCTCAGCCGCATCGCCAAGGAAGGCCGTAAATACGGTATCTCGCTTGGTCTCATCACGCAGCGACCGTCCGACCTTGCCGAGGGCGTGCTCTCGCAATGCGGTACGATCATTTCCATGCGTCTCAACAACGATCGCGACCAGGCTTTCGTGAAGGCGGCCATGCCCGAAGGCGCGCGCGGTTTTCTCGATTCCATTCCCGCCCTGCGCAACCGCGAATGCATCATCTGCGGCGAGGGTGTGTCGATCCCGATCCGTGTTTCCTTCGACAATCTCGAGGAATCCAAGCGCCCGGCCTCGGACGATCCCAGCTTCATCGACCTCTGGAACGAGCAGGGCGGCGAAGAAGAGCAGGTCGACCGCGTCGTCCAGCGCTGGCGCACGCAGGGTAACTGATCCCTACATATCCGGTTTGAAACGCCCGGTCGGCATGCCGTCGGCCTGCACCTGTTCCTGCGCCTCGCGCGCGGTTTCCGCCTTGGCGTGTTCGCGCCATGGCAGCTTGGCATAGGCCCACCAGGCCATCAGCAGGGCGACGAAGGCCGAGACGGGGAAGGACCACCAGATCGCGTCCGACCCCAGCCAGTCATAGGTTAGCCAGTAAAAGCCCAGCCGCACCGGGTAGAGCGCGATGGCGAGGATGATCAGCGGCACCCATACGGCGCCGCCGGCGCGCATGGTCGCGGTCAGCACCATGGTCACGCCGAAAATCACGAAGTTCCAGCTGGCCAGGAACTGGATGTGCCGGGCAAGGTCCACGGCGGGGCTGTCGGGTCCGAGAAACAGCACCAGTGCCGGGCGGTCGAACAAAAGCAGCAAGGCGGTGGCTGTGCCGGTCATGGCGAACTGCACCCACAGGCCCGCGCGCGTGACCTTCTCCAGTCCCTCCCACTTGCCTGCACCAATATATTGCGCGGCCATGGCGCTGATTGCCCCGCCGATCGCCATGGCTGGCATCTGGATATAGGTGAAGAGCTGCATGGCCGCGCCATAGGCGGCGGTCATCATCGTGCCTTCGCTATTCACCAGCGTCACGATGATCAGGCCCGCCGCGCTCATCAGCAGCATCTGCGCGCCCATGGGGATGCCCTTGGTGACGATATAGCGCAGTTCCTGGCTGTCGGGCTTGAGATAGGCCAGCTCGGCGCCGCGCAGGCGCAGCGGCAGGTCCTTGGCATAGACATAAATCAGCATCAGCAGGAAGCTGGTCACCGCAGCGATCACCATGGCCAGCGCCGAACCGGTAATGCCGAGCGCGGGGAAGGGCCCCCAGCCGGTAATCAGGATCGGGTTGAAGACGATATCCAGCGCCACCGTGACGCCCATGAAGATCAGCGGCGTCTTGGCATCGCCGGCCCCTCTCAGGCCCATCTGCAGGATGATCGATGCCATGACGATGGGCATGGAGACGAACAGCATGCGCAAATAGTCGAAGGCAAGCTGCCAGGCATCGCCCGGCGTTCCGAGGAGGTCGAGCAGGGGAGCGGTGAATACGAAGCCGATCGCGGCAATCGTCGTCATCACCAGGAAGCTGAATCCCACGGCCGTGCCGAAAGTGCGGCGTGCGCCATCGACATTATGCGCGCCGAAACGCTGGCCGATCTTTACCGTGCCCGCCATGCCGAGGCCGAATGCAGCTGCGGACATGAGGAACATGATCATGTTGGCATTGGCGGTGGCGGCCAGCGCCTCCTCGCCGATCAGCCGCCCGACCCAGATCGAGTTGATCGTGCCATTGAGGCTCTGCAGCGCGGAAGACAGCAGCGTGGGGACGCTGAAAGCGACCAGCGTGGGCATGATCGCGCCCTCGGTCAGGTTTCCGCGCATTGGTGGCTTGCCGGGGGCAGGTGCGGTCTTGTCCTGATCGGCCGGTGTCGTGCTCATGCTTTGTCTCAGGTGCCCCGTGTGTCCCCGAACAATTCGATGTGCATTCTCTTGGACAAAGTCAAATTGTTCTCCACGCAGAGCGGGGCGAGCCATTTCTCACGTCCGTAGAGCGTTGCCGGATCGGTGCCTTCGGCCATCAGCCAGATACGCTTGCTCACGATGCCGTGCTTGCGTGCAAGCGCCAGCACCTCGTCGAGATCGGCAGGCTGCGCGATCACGAATTTAAAGATGGCGCGCTCATCCGTGGCCCAGCGGTCGAGCATCTTCTCGGGCAGGGCGAGGTCGGCCGGATTTCCGGAATGGGCGAGCTTGGGGCTGACATTGTACTGGTCCACGCGAATGTCGAAACTGCCCGGCGGATCGACCGTGCCATTGGTTTCCACTTCCACTTCCATTTCGGGAAGCAGCTTGAGCATCTCGCCAAGATTGCCCGCCTGCAGCAGTGGCTCTCCCCCGGTTATGACGAGGCGCGGCTTGTCCAGAGCGGCGATGCGCTCGGCCACGTCCTCTTCGGACAGCGTCACCTGGTTGGCCTTGCGCTCATAGGTCTCGCCCGAGCGGTGCGGTCGGTTGTCGCCTTCGAAATGCCAAGTGTAGGCGGTGTCGCACCAGGTGCATGCAAGGTTGCAGCGCGACAGGCGCAGGAAGGCGACAGGCCTCCCCATGCTTGGCCCTTCACCCTGCAACGAGGCAAAGATTTCCGGCTCTCCGGGAGCTTGCGTGGCAAGGACGAGGGCCATGCTAGAACGCTAACCCCTCACACCTGACACACCGTCCTGATGCAAAAACCCCGGACCCGAATTCGGGGCGGGAAACAGCAGGATTTGGGTGCGAACCGACATCATGTCCCGTCTTTGGCACAATCGGCGCCGGTAGGAAATCGGGGCGCCTAGCCCAGTCGCGCCAGCGCCGCCGTCAGCCGTTCGACTTCCGCCGTATGGTGGGCATGGTCCTCGCGCGCTTTCTCGACCGCTTCGGGCTTGGCCCGCTCGACGAAATTGGCGTTGGAGAGCCTGCCTTCGAGCGACTTGGCTTCCTTCTGCGAGGCTTCGAGCGCCTTGGTCAGGCGGGCCTTTTCGGCGTCGATATCGACCACGCCCTCGAGCGGGATGATGAATATGTCTGATCCTGCAGTGACCTGCATCGCCGCACCTGCGGGTGCTTCTGTGAAGGTAACGGGGGTCAGGCGCGCAATCCGCTCGATTGCTGCTGCGCTGCGTTCGACCACGCTCTTGGCGAGGTCGGACGGGGCAGGGCAATAGGCCGCCAGCTTCGCACCCGGTGCAATGCCCAGCTCGTTCTTGGCGCTGCGCACTGCCGTGGTGAGGTCGATCACCCAGTCGATCGCATCGGTCGCCTGCTTGGAAACGCTCGCCTGCGGGTTCACCCATTCGCCGACGATCAGATCGTGCGGATGACCGCGCGAATTCCACAGCTCTTCGGTGATGAAGGGCATGAAGGGGTGCAGCATGACAAGGATCTGATCGAGTGCCCAGCCGGCCACGGCGCGGGTTTCCTTGGCGGCATCGGTATCTTCGTCGCCCTGCAGCACCGGCTTGATCAGTTCGAGATACCAGTCGCAGAAACGGTCCCACACGAAGTGGTAGATCGTGTTGGCGGCGGCATCGAAGCGCAGCTCGGCCATCGCCTTGTCGAGCGCCTCGGCAGTCTGCGCCAATTCGCCGATGATCCACTGGTTTGCGGCCAGTTTCGCGTCCGGCGCAGCGATAGTCTTGCTCAGGCCGACGCCATTGGTGGCGCAGAAGCGTGCAGCGTTCCACAGCTTGGTGGCGAAGTTGCGATATCCTTCGACCCGCTTCTCATCCATCTTGATGTCGCGGCCTTGGCTTTCCATCGCCGCCATGAAGAAGCGCAGCGCATCGGCGCCATATTTGTCGATCAGGCCGAGCGGATCGACCACATTGCCCTTGGACTTGGACATCTTTGCGCCGTCCGCCGCGCGCACCAGGCCGTGCAAATAGAGGCGCGGCCATGGTGCCTGGCCGGTATTGTAATAGCCGGCCATCATCATCCGCGCGTCCCAGAAGAACAGGATGTCGAAGCCGGAAACCAGCAGATCGTTCGGGTAATGCTTGGCGTAAAGTTCCGTGTCGTCGGGCCAGCCGAGCGTGGCGAAGGGCCACAGCGCGGATGAGAACCATGTGTCGAGGACGTCGGGATCGCGGAAGATAGGATACATGTCCGGATTGTAGTGAGTCGATCCCGTCCATCTAACGGCATCGACCGCGTCTTTTACTACCAGAATCTCTTTTTGCGTGACTCCGTAATATGATGCAGCCGCGGCTTTTGCTGCATCTTCATCTTGCGCCACGAAGACCTGATTCCCTCCAGCTTGTTCGCCGGGACTTGCATCAAGCGTAGTGCTGTTCTCGTCGGTTTTGTGGGGCCCATACCACGCCGGAATGCGGTGACCCCACCAGAGCTGGCGAGACACACACCAGGGCTGGATGTTCTCCATCCAGTTGAAGAAGGTCTTCTCCCAGCTCTTGGGGACGATCTCGATTTCGCCCGACTTGACTGCCTCGATGGGTTTCTTCGCCAGTTCCTCGGCATTCACATACCACTGGTCGGTCAGCCACGGCTCGATCACTACGCCGCCGCGATCGCCAAAGGGCGTCGCAATCTGGCGCGGCTCGGCGTCGAGCTCGACCTCTTCGCCCTTCTTGGTCTTGGTGACATGCGGGATCAGGAAGCCCTGTTCCTTGAGGCGCTGGACCACCAGTTCGCGCGCACCCGCTTCGCCTTCCACCTTGAAGCGGTGCAGGCCGATAAATTCCTCCGGCACCAGCCCGTCGGCGGTCTGGCAGACATTGGCATCGGCATCGAGCATGTTGAGCATGTCGGCCGGCTCGATCCCGGCGCGCTTGCCAACCTCGAAGTCGTTGAAATCGTGACCCGGCGTGATCTTCACCGCGCCCGAGCCGAGCTCGGGATCGGCGTGCTCGTCCGCCACAATCGGCACGCGGCGTCCGGTAATCGGCAGCACCACATGCTTGCCGATCACGCTCTTATAGCGTTCGTCCGTGGGATGCACGGCCACGGCCATATCGGCCAGCATGGTCTCGGGGCGCGTGGTGGCGACCTCGATATAATCCTGCCCGCTATCGAGCGTGACGCCGTCTGCCAGCGGGTATTTGAAGTGCCAGAAGCTGCCGGCAATGGTCTGCTGCTCGACCTCGAGATCGGAAATCGCGGTGCGCAGTTTCGGATCCCAGTTCACCAGCCTTTTGTCGCGGTAGATCAGGCCATCATTGTAGAGGTCGACGAAGACCTTGAGCACGGCCTTGGTGAAATGCTCGTCCATGGTGAACTGTTCGCGGCTCCAGTCCATCGAACAGCCAAGGCGGCGCAGCTGGCCGGTGATCGTGCCGCCGCTTTCCTCTTTCCACTCCCACACCTTCTCGATGAATCCTTCGCGGGAATAGTTGGTGCGCTTGTCCTGCCGCTCCTCCATCTGTCGCTCGACCACCATCTGCGTGGCGATGCCGGCATGGTCGGTGCCCACCACCCACAGCGCATCCTTGCCGCGCATGCGCTCGTAGCGGATGACGATATCCTGCAGCGTATTGTCCAGCGCATGCCCGATATGCAGCGAGCCGGTGACGTTGGGCGGCGGGTTGACGATGGTGAAGGGCTCCGCATCGGGGCGGGCAGGACGGAACAGGCCGTTCTCCTCCCAATGTTTGTACCACTTCGCCTCAATGGCGGCCGGGTCGAAAGTCGTGGCGAGCTCTTGCGTCATAATCGTTCTTTGTCGTTGCGGTTCCACCCGCGCCCTTTGCCCTTCCCCCCGGATGATATCCCGGCAGGCTCCGGGCTGAAGGGTGGAAGGAGGTGGCGACCGGGCGCCAAGTCAAGAATGCCGCCCATGCCAGCGCACTTGCGCAAGGGCAATGCCCTGCTTTCAGGCGCTTTGCCTTGCCGTGGTCAATATTTCCAAGCATATCCTGTCAATCATGCAGGAAGGGGCGGATTTCACCGTTGAAGAGGCGGGCGGTCGCACGACGGTGACGATCACCGGACCCATGCGCGTTTCCACCATCGGCGATATCGATTCCCTCCTGCGAGAAATCGAGGAGCCGGTGCAGTTCGTCGATATCTCGCAGGTCGCCCCGATCGATACGATCGGGGCGTGGATCATCTATCGCTTTGCGTGCGACAAGGGGGCCGAGGTGCTCGGCGCCAGCGAACAGGCGGAGATCCTCCTTGACGCGGTCGAGGAAAGCACCAGCAGTGCTGATATCCAGCCGCCGCGCGACATGTTGTGGATCCGCGTAGCATTGAGCGCGGGTGACACTGTTTTCGACCTGTTCGAGGGGGCAAAGCGCAATATCGGCTTCCTCGGCGCGATCCTCGCGGCAATCTGGCGCACGATCTGCCATCCCTCGCGGCTGCGCGGAAAGGCGCTGGTCAGGCAGATGGAGCTGGTGGGCGTGACCGCCCTTCCGATCGTCGGCCTGATGAGCTTCCTGATCGGCATCGTCATTGCCCAGCAGGGCGCGGTGCAACTCAAGCAATTCGGGGCCGAGGCACTGACCGTGAATCTCGTCGGCCGCATCACCCTGCGCGAACTGGGCGTGCTGATGACCGCGATCATGGTGGCGGGCCGTTCGGGCTCGGCTTTTGCCGCGCAGATCGGCACGATGAAACTGACCGAAGAGATCGACGCGATGCGGACGATCGGCGTTTCGGCGGTGGAGGCGCTGGTCCTGCCGCGCCTCGCAGCGGCCTGCATCATGATGCCGTTGCTCGGCTTCTATTCTTCATGCGTGGCGATCATCGGCGGCGCGGTGATTTCCGACCTGACGTTGGGCATTCCCTTTCTCACCTTCCTCAGCCGCATCCAGGAAGTGGTGCCGGTCTATGATTTCTGGGTGGGCATGGTGAAGGCGCCGGTTTTCGGGATGATTATTGCGCTTTCGGGCTGCTACCAAGGCATGCAGGTCAAGGGTAACGCCGAAGAGGTCGGCCTGCGCACCACCAAGGCGGTGGTCATGGCGATCTTCATGGTCATCGTGCTCGATGCCTTTTTCGCGGTGTTTTTCACCGAGATCGGCTGGGCATGAGCGAACACGATCAGGACCTGGACCACGATCCGGACTTCCCCATCGTCATCGAAGGGGTGACCAATGCCTTTGGCGACAACGTCGTCCACGACGAGCTCGACCTGAAAGTCAAGAAAGGCGAGATCCTTGGCGTGGTCGGTGGATCGGGCACCGGCAAGTCCGTCCTGATGCGCTCGATCATCGGCCTGCAGCGCCCGCGCACGGGCAGCATCCAGGTGTTCGGCAAGGACATCGTCGCCGCCGAACCGGACGAGGTGATCGGCGTGCGCAATCGCTGGGGCGTGCTGTTCCAGGGTGGCGCGCTGTTTTCCACCCTGACAGTGGCAGAGAATGTCGAAGTGCCGCTCAAGCAGTTCTATCCTGACCTCGAGCAACAGCTTCTCGACGAGATCGCCCGCTACAAGGTGGTGATGACGGGGCTCCCGGCAGATGCGGCGAGCAAATACCCTTCCGAGCTTTCGGGCGGCATGAAGAAACGTGCCGGCCTCGCCCGTGCCCTGGCGCTCGATCCCGAATTGTTGTTCCTCGATGAGCCGACTGCCGGCCTCGACCCGATCGGCGCGGCCAAGTTCGACGAGCTGACGCGTGAGCTGACCGATACGATGGGGCTGACCGTGTTCCTCATCACCCACGATCTCGATACGCTTTATGCGATTTGTGACAGAGTGGCCGTGCTGGCAGACAAGAAGGTGATCGCCGTCGGCACTATCCCGGAACTGCTCGAAAGTGACCATCCGTGGATCCAGGAATACTTCAACGGGCCGCGTGCCCGTGCCGCGCTCGCCTCGAAAGAGCGCGGGAATGAATTGGACAAGTCGTCGGAAGGCAATGCATAGGACGGGATAGCAATGGAAACACGCGCCAATCACGTCTGGGTAGGGATCGTATTCCTCGCGCTGCTGGCAGCGGCGGCCGTATTCTTCGTCTGGCTTGCCCGGCTCGGCAATGCCAACCAGAAGGAGTACGACATCTTCTTCCAGCAATCGGTCGGCGGCCTTGCCACCGGTTCCTCGGTCGATTTTGCAGGTGTCCCGGTCGGGCAGGTCAGCCAGATATCCTTGTGGGAGACCGATCCCGAATATGTCCGCGTGCGCATCCGCGTGCAGGACAGCGTGCCGATCCTGGTCGGCACTACGGCGTCCATTTCCTTCAGCTTCACCGGTGTCTCGACGCTCAACCTCGATGGCGCACGGCGCGGGGCGGAACCTATCACTTGCGAGACAACGGCGTGCCCCGAAGGCGTGCCGACCATCCCTACCGCGGGCGGAGCGATCGACGAAATCCTCTCCAGCGCCCCGCTGCTGCTGCAGCGGCTGGCCACACTGACCGACAGGCTCACCCGCGTGCTCGATGACGACAACCAGGAATCGATCAGCGGCATTCTCGCCAACACCAACCGGATGAGCGCCGAACTGGCCGCTGCTTCGCCGCAGATCCAGGCGACACTTACCGAATTGCAGGCGACGCTGGCACAATCGACCGAGACGCTGGCAGCATTCGAGGACACGCTCGAAAGCGTCGACCAGCTGGTCGAGAACGATGGCCAGGCGCTTTCGGCGGATTTGCGTGCAACGCTGCAATCGGCGCGCGTGGCATCCGATGCGCTGGCAGCGACCCTGCAGAATGCCGAACCGATGACGCGGCAATTGTCCGAGCAGACGCTGCCTGCGGCCAATGCCACCTTGCGCGATCTGCGCCGCACCAGCGAGACGTTGCGCAATCTGACCGATACGATCGAGGCCGAGGGCGCGGGTTCGCTGCTCGGCGCCCGGCCCTTGCCGGATTACGAACCATGAGCGCGAAAGGAGCGGTGAGCATGCAGATCAGGGCCCTTTCAGCAGCCTGCCTGGCACTGGCACTTTCTGCCTGTGTCAGCATCGGCGGCGGCGGCGAGCCGCCCGAAAGCCTGCTGACGCTGACGCCTGCCAGCACAGCGCCCGCCGGTGCGGGGTCGGATGGCGACCTTTCCACTGCGCTGTCGGTCACCCTGCCTTCGGTGCCGCAGCGCCTCAACGCCATTCGCGTTCCAGTTCGCGTGAGCGATTCCACGCTCGCCTATTTGCAGGACGCCTATTGGGTCGAGAAGCCCGCCGCCCTGTTCCAGCGGCTGGTGGCGGAGACCATTCGTGCGCGCGGATCGCGCCTCGTGATCGGCGGGGGCGAGCTCGAATATGCGGCGCAGACACAGTTGGCCGGCGAACTGGTGGCGATGGATTACGACGCTTCGCGTGGCGAGGTGGTGGTGATTTACGACGCCATCCTGCGCCTGCCTGACAGCACTGTCCGCACGCAGCGTTTCGAGGCCGCGACCTCTGCCATGCCCGACGCGATTTCGGTCGGACCGGCGCTCAACCGCGCAGCAAATGACGTGGCGACACAGGTAGCCGACTGGGTCGACTAGCTCCTCGCAGCAGCGAGGAAGTGCATCGCCCTTGTGAAAGCTTGGAGCCGCATGGCGCGGCGCTGTTCGGCCTCGCCATCCCAGCCCCAAAGCTCGGCCTGCCAGTCTTCCTCCGCATTGGCGGCAGCGAAAAGGCTCTCCGCTTCGGCATCCTCTTCCATCGCTGCGAGCCCGGTCACGAGCGAGGCGGAGAGAGCGGTCAACGTCTGCAATCCGGCCAGTTCAAAGTGGTCCATGCCTTCGAGCAATCGGGTAAGCTTGGCCGTGGTCTCCGGATCCTGCGGCTTGTGCTGGATGCCGCTGACCCGCGACAGGCGGATATCGTGCTTCGCCTCGCAGGCGGTCACTAGCGGCTCCCACAATTCGAGCTGGCGCTGGTAGAGCGCGTCCTCGGGATCGGCGCGATGGCACAAAGTGTCGGTTTGCGAATACAGGAGGAGGCCACGGATCAGCTCGTCGCGATCCTTGGCGATGACGTCGATGGCGTAATCCGCCATGTCGCGGAAGATGAAGCTCTTGGGGTCGATCTCCTCGCCCTGATCATCCCATTCCTTCGCCAGCAATTGTGCCAGCTTCTCGCTCGGCACCACTTGCGGCGAGCCGACCTGCGTCTTCATTCCGCGCCCGTCGAGCTGCACTTGCCAGCCACCCTCGACCGGGGCCTTTGTCACCTGCTTGTAGAAGCGCTTCATCGGCGGTTGCTGCTCCACGCCCGGGCGAGCAATTGCGGCATTACGAAGGTCTCGACCATGCCGAGCACGATCACCGCATAGGCGATCCACTGCGGCAGATCGAACAGCCCTTGCAGGACGGCGATGCCGAACAGGATCATCGCCACGCCGCCAATTCGCATCAGGTTGATTACCATGAAGCGATTGCGGGCTCTTGTCTCGTCTTCGGGCGGACGGGTCGGGTCAGTCGCCATGCAGCAATTCCTCCAGTTCCTCGGCCGATGCGGCCACGGCCCGGGCACCGGCATCCCTGAGTTCCTGCCCCTCGTGATAGCCCCAGGCAACCCCGATGGCCTGCGTGCCGGCGGCGCGGGCACATTCCATGTCGTACACCGTATCGCCGATCATCACCGTGTTCTCGGGCCTCGCGAAGGCATCCTCCATGGCGGTCAGCAACATGGATGGGTGCGGTTTGGACGGGTGCAGGTCGGCGGTCTGCAGCGTCGAGAACAGGTCGAGCAGGCCGTTGGCTGCAAGCGTGCTCTTGAGCCCGCGCATGGACTTCCCGGTGGCAACACCCAGAACCCAGCCCTTGCCATGCAGGGAGCGGAGGAGTTCGGCCATGCCGGGGAAAAGCGGCTCCTGCAGCGATCCGTCCAGCCGCATCGCACGGAATACCTGTTTGTAGCTTTCCACGGCAGTATGGCGCTGCTCATCCGATGCATCGGGGGCCAGCTGGCGGATCGCCTGTGGCAGGCTCAGCCCGACGATACGGCGCACGGAATGCAGGTCGGGATTGGGCAGGCCGGCTTCGGCAAAGGCGCTTTCCATTGACCGGCAGACCGCCGCCTGACCGTCGCTCAGCGTGCCGTCACAATCGAAGACAGCGAGACGGATGCTCACCTCTTGCCCCTGCCACCCGACGGTTTGCGTGGGGGCTTGCCCGTCCGCTTGCCGCCCTGCGAGCGCGACCGGCGCTCACCCCGGCGTTCCTTGCGATACTGCTTGGCATGCGCCTTGGCAGCCTGTTTCTTTTCTGTTTTCGTCCGCTCGGGCGGCGGTTCGGCTAGCGGACCGGCATCGCTCACGCTCTCATCGAAACCGAGCTGCTCCATGCTTTGCGCGAAATGCTCGGGCAGGGGGGCGGTGGCGTCGAGCTTACCGCCCTCGGGTGTCTCGATGATCAGTCGTCGGGCATGCAGGTGCATCTTGCGGCTGATCGATCCGGTCAGGAAGGCATTGGGCCCACCATACTTGCCGTCGCCCACGATGGGGTGGCCGATCGCGGCGAGGTGCACGCGGAGCTGGTGCGTGCGGCCGGTGAAGGGCTGCAATTCGACCCATGCTGCGGCATTCCCGGCGCGCTCGACCACGCGGTAAAGCGTCTTGGCAGGCTGCCCGCCTTCGGTGTCGACATGCATTTTCTCGCCGCCCGTTCCCGGCTGCTTGGCGAGCGGGGCGTCGATCGTGCCTTCGGAGATATCGGGGACGCCGACCACCAGCGCCCAGTATATCTTCTTGGCGCTGCGCCCGGAAAAGCGCTTCGAATAGAAGGCGGCGCTGCCCGGAGTTCGCGCCACGAGCAGCACGCCGGACGTATCCTTGTCGAGCCGGTGGACGAGGCGCGGGCGCGGCTCGTCTTCCTCCGCATAGGCATCGAGCAGTCCATCGACATGCTTCGTCGTCTTGGTGCCGCCCTGCGTCGCAAGGCCCGGCGGCTTGTTGAGTACCAAAGCGGACTTGGTACGGGTGATGAGCATGGCCTCGGCCTCGGCCTCTTCCTCTGCCGTCAGCTCGCGGCGCTTGCGCGGACCCTTGCCCGATGTGCCTTCGCCGCCCGGCGGCACGCGCAGCACCTGCCCGGCCTCCAGCCGGTCCTCCGGCTTTACCCGACCGCCATCGACGCGAATCTGCCCGGTCCGTGCCCATTTGGAGACCATGCCGAAGCCGATCTGCGGCAGGTGACGCTTGAACCAGCGGTCGAGCCTGATCCCGTCATCGTCGGGTTGCACAGTGAATTGGCGGACTTCCTTGCTCATTTGCGGGTTACCCGAACAGGCGGGTGACGGTCATTCCGAAGATCAGGCCGGTAATGCCGAGCGCTACGGACAGCGACAGATAAATCGCCATCAGCGCCCATTGTCCCCGCTCCATCAGCAGCACCAGTTCGAGGCTGAAGGCGGAAAAGGTGGTGAAGCCGCCCAGCAAGCCGACGCCGAGTAGCAGGCGCGCCTGGTCGCCGCCCTGTCCATGGCGGGCCAGATATCCGGCGAGAACGCCCATCAGCAGGCTGCCGATCGTATTCACGGCCAGCGTTGCCCAAGGGAAGACCATGACGGCCTGGGGGCCGAGCCATAGTGTGATCATGCGGCCAAGCTGGTAGCGCAGCAGGGCGCCGATCCCGCCGCCAAGCGCGACCGAGGCGGATGCGTAAAGTTGTGGTGTAGCGGACATGGCGGTCCCTTAGACGAGTTGGTCTTGCGTGACGAGAGGGCGAATGCGGCAGCGCCCGACCGGGAAATTCTTCCGCAATTGTGACCAATGTTCCAGTCTCGCCGCCGCAACCTTGCCAATTGCTGTGTCGCGCAATCACGCGCTGCAGGAGTTACCGGAATGAAGATGTTCATCGATATTCACGATGCCGCCAATGGCACGCTGCCCACCGGCCTGACCGAGGAGCAGTTCGCTGCGGTTTATGAGCAATATGCCCTGGCCTGCCGTGAGGAAGGCGTCACCAGCCTGCGCGCCCATGCCGGGCTGGGCGAAGGCCGCGTCTTCTGTGTCAGCCTTGCCCCCGATGCCGAGGCCGTGCGCCGCGCGCATGAGCGTGTCGGCCTGACCTATGACAGCATTACCGAGGTGACCGATATCTCCTCCTTCAATATGCTGCTGGGTGCAGAGGCAGCCTAGAGGACGCGGATGACACAAGATACGAATGCGCCCTTGGCCAGCCTGCCGATCTTTCGCGACCTGAACGAGCGGGGGCGCGAATTGCTGGCCAGGCGCATTCGTGTCGCCACGGCCGAGCCGGGGGCGACGCTGCTCAGCCCGGGTGACAGCGTGGCGGGCGTCTATTTCGTCGAGGCGGGCAGCGTGCGTGTGCATTACCTCGATGTCGAAGGGCGCGAGGGAACGCTCTACCGGCTGGCACCGGGAGAGAGCTGCATCCTTTCGCTCAACTGCGTCTTCTCCGAAATGGCCTATCCGGCCTGGGCCAACGCCGAGGACGATGGCTGCAGCCTCCTCGTGCTCGATGGAGCTACGGCGCGAGAGCTGGTGGAAGTGGATCCGGCCTTCCTGCGCGCCCTGTTCGCGCAGGCATCGGACCGGCTGTTCCGCCTGCTCGGTACGCTGGAGCAGGCGATCCGCCTGCCGCTGGAGGCGAGGCTGGCGCAGTTGCTGCTTGACCTCGCCGGGGACTCGGATGAGGTGCGCCTACCGCAGGAACGCCTCGCGAACCATCTTGGAACCTCCCGCGAAGTCGTGTCGCGACTGATGCGCGGTCTTGCCGCTGCCGGTCTGGTGGAAAGCCATTATGGCCGTATCGCCATTGCCGACCGGGCCGGACTGGAGCGCCGTTGCCGCTGAAAGGGGCAAGAAAGCTTGCCTTTGCGGCCAATTTTGCATAGAGGCGCGCCCAGAAAGCCGATCCGGAACGGATTCGGCCCGTATTTCATTGGTATTTACATGGTGCATCCCCGCGCCGATCGCTCGCGGGCTCTGGCCGGTTTGATTTTGGAAGGTGGCTTAGATTTATGCAGATCATCGTTCGCGATAACAATGTCGAGCAGGCCCTGCGCGCGCTCAAGAAGAAGCTGCAGCGTGAGGGGGTGTATCGCGAGATGAAGCTGCGCCGCCACTATGAGAAGCCGAGCGAAAAGCGCGCCCGTGAAAAGGCTGCCGCCGTGCGCCGCGCCCGCAAGCTGGAGCGTAAGCGCGCAGAGCGCGACGGCGCGCGCTGAACATTCGGCGCTAAGGTTGCGCCTTTCAGTACACTAAGCCAAAGGGGCGTGGAGTTCTCCTCCGCGCCCTTTTCATTTCAGGATCATACCTAGGATCAGCCATGGCCGAAGTCACACAAGTCCCGCAGCAGCCCATTGCCAAGGGCTCGCTCATGAAGTTCTGGCTCGGCGTGCTGGTGGGCATTGCGCTTTCCGCCGCAGTGGCTTTCATCACCACCTATGAGCCGGGCGTTTCGGTCGACACGATCACCGCCGGCGAGGGTGACAGCCCGACCGAGGAATCTGTGGTCTTCGTGCGTTATACCGGCAAGCTTGAAGACGGCACGGTCTTCGACCAGTCGCAGGAAGCCAACTGGCCGGTTCCTGGCATCCTGCCCGAAGGTACGCCGCTTCCGCTCGGCAACATGATACCGGGCTTCCGCACCGCCCTGCTGCAGATGCAGCGCGGCGGTTCCTACACAGTCACCATCCCGTCGGCGGAAGGCTATGGCTCCAGCCCGCCTCCCGGATCGCCGATCCCGCCCGATGCGGACCTGATCTTCGACATCCAGCTGATCGACTTCATGACCGAAGAAGAGGCGCAGCAGCGCTATCAGTCGATGATCATGGCGCTCGAAGCGTCCGAGGCTGCTGCTGGCGAGGAAGCTGCCGCCGAATAAAGCTTGTCTTTCGGACAGCTTGAAGCCTTGCCGGCGCGCGCCTAACCTCCGCGATCATGTCGCGGGGAGAGGAGCCTGCCATGGACGAAGCGCCGGAAACTGCGGACTTGCTCGAAGACTGGCCGCTCAGGCCCTGGGTGCTGGGCGGCTTGCTCGCGCTTGCGGGCTTGCTGCTTCACCTCGTTACGGATGATCTTGTCGATGAGGAGCCATGGCGCGCCTCGCTGGCTGCCCTGGTCGGCTTCGGCGGGCTGGGCGCTGCCTTCACCCTGAATCGCAAGCATCCTGTCTCCGCTGCGATCTTCGCTTCCATCATAGGGCTGGTGATGGCGGGTATCGCCTGGCACGTGGTCGCCGCTCAGGCTCACCGGGCCGGTGTTGAATATGCCTTCGCCGCCGGGTGCTTCTTCTCCCTGCTGGCGCTGCCCCTGTTCCAGGCGGGCTTTCACCGGACGCGGTTTGCGACAGATTACAGCCTGACCCATTTCCATGTCTGGGCCGATGCGATCAGCGGCGGAGGGGCGCTGGCCTTTACCGGTCTCAGCTGGATTATGCTGGTCCTGCTCGACCAGCTTTTCGGCCTGGTCGGGATCGACCTGATTGGGGACCTGATGGACGAAGGTTGGTTCGGCTGGATGTGGTCGGGCGCGGCATTCGGCGCGGGGCTGGGCGTCATTCGCAACAACCTCAAGATCGTCGGCACGTTGCAAAGCGTGGTGATGCTCGTCTTCGCCTTGCTTGCGGTGCCGCTGGCCGTGGCGCTGCTGGTCTTCCTGGCGGCCCTGCTGGCCTCGGGCGGGCAGGCACTGTGGAATGCGACCGATTCGGCAACGCCGATCCTGCTCGCCTGCGCGATGGGGAGTTTCATCCTCTTCAACACGATCATTCGCGATTCGGACGAGGCACGCAGCAACAATCGCATCATGCAGATCGCCGCACTGGTGCTGGCAGCGGGCATCCTGCCGCTAGGCATTTTTGCCGCCATCAGCATGGGCATTCGCGTGGACCAATATGGCCTCGCACCGGAGCGGATCTGGGGCCTGATCGCGGTGGCCGTGGCCTGCGCTTATGGGCTTGCTTGCTGGGTAGCACTGCTGCGCGGTCGCAAATCCGGCTGGAGCCTGCGCCTGCGCGAAGCGAACCTGCACCTTGCCGCCGGGGTCTGCCTGCTGGCGTTGGTGCTTGCCCTGCCGCTGTGGGATTTCGGCGCCATGTCCGCGCGCAACCAGCTGTCGCGGCTGGAAACGGGCAAGGTCTCTGTGGCTGATTTCGATTATGCCGCGCTGCGCTGGGATTTCGGCGATGCCGGGCGTGAGGCGCTGGCGGAACTTGCGGCGGGTGAGGGAGAGGTGGCCGAACTGGCCGCGGATGCGCAGGCTCAGGAGGTGCGACCGTTTGATCGCGGAATCGCGCCTGTCGCGGAACGAACTCCGAACCTCCGCGGTGTCCCTGAAGACGAGGAAGCGGAAGATGGATTTGCTGCACTGCTCCGAGCCGAACCATGGCGATGTCGATCGACTTGCCGTGTGCTGGAACTTGAAGCGATGCCTGATGGCCGGCGGCGTTTCGTCCTCGTAGAAGACCTGGATGTTAGCCACTTCGCCCTTGCTGGTGAGGGCGGGCTGGATGCTTTCTATCCGTCCATGGAAGACGGAGCCTTGTCCTTGGCTGCCGATCCGCCACCAGCCGATGCCACGGTCGAGGTGCGACCGATAACCATGCGGCAGGTCTATGTAGACGGCAGGCCTGTAGGCGCTCCGTTCGCAGATGGTGTTCGAGCTGGCGAGGGTTCGCAGGACGATGAGGAAGGCGGTTTCAGCAGCGAGATAGTCCGTCCATCAACCGAATAGCTTGAAGGGGCAACGCGCCAACGCTAACGCTGCGCCCCATGTCCGTAACCCGAGAAGAAGTGGCGAAGATCGCCAGTCTGGCGCGCATCCGCATGGAAGAGGGCGACCTCGATCATCTGGTGCCGGAGTTCAACAATATCCTCGCTTTCGTCGAGCAGCTGGGGGAGGTCGATACCTCCTCGGTCGAGCCGATGACTGCGGTGATCCCGCAGAAGCTGCGCCTGCGCGATGACGTGGTCGATGCCGATCCGCTGACCGGCGGCGGCAAGCGCGACGATATCCTCGCAAATGCGCCCGTGGCCGAACACGGCTTTTTCGGCGTGCCGAAGGTGATCGAATAATGAGCGACCTTACACAGCTCGGCGTAAAGGCCATTCGCGACGGCGTCACCGGCGGCGAATTCAGCGCCGTGGAAGTGGCTGAGGCGTTCAACACCGCCGTCGCCGCAGCCTCCGAACTCAACGCCTTCATCACCGCCACACCCGACCATGCGCTGGCCGCAGCCGAAAAGGCCGATGCGGATCGTGCGGCGGGCAAAGATCTCGGCCCGCTGGCTGGCGTGCCGATCGGCATGAAGGACCTCTTCGCCACGCGCGGCGTGCAAACCAGCGCGGCGAGCCATATCCTCGAAGGCTTCAAGCCCGAATATGAAAGCACCGTCAGCCAAAAGCTGTGGGATGCCGGTGCAGGCATGCTGGGCAAGCTCAACCTTGACCAGTTCGCCATGGGCTCCTCGAACGAGAGCTCCTATTTCGGCGAAGTCGCCAATCCTTGGAAGGCCAGTGACGGCAGTAATGCCAAGCTGACGCCGGGTGGAAGCTCAGGCGGTTCCTCTGCAGCCGTGGCCGCGCGCCTGTGTCCGGCTGCGACGGGTACCGATACGGGCGGTTCGATCCGCCAGCCTGCTGCGCTGACCGGAACGACCGGCATCAAGCCGACCTATGGCCGTTGTTCGCGCTGGGGCATCGTCGCCTTCGCCAGCAGCCTCGACCAAGCCGGGCCGATGGCTCGCAGCGTCGAGGATTGCGCCATCATGCTCGAGGCCATGGCCGGTTTCGATGCCAAGGATTCGACCAGCCTGCAGATGGACGTGCCGGCATGGAGCGCAGAGCTTTCGGGCGATCTGTCGGGCAAGAAGGTCGGCATCCCGAAGGAATACCGGATGGACGGCACCGATGCCGAGATCCTCAAGGCATGGGATGATGGCATTGCCTGGCTCAAGGATGCCGGCGCTGAAGTGGTCGATATCAGCCTGCCGCACACGAAATACGCGCTGCCGGCCTATTACATCGTCGCCCCGGCCGAGGCTTCCTCCAACCTCGCGCGTTATGATGGCGTGCGTTACGGCCTGCGCGATATCGAGGATGGGGCGGGCCTGCAGGACATGTATGCCACCACCCGCGCGCATGGCTTCGGGGACGAGGTCAAGCGCCGCATATTGATCGGCACCTATGTGCTCAGCGCCGGTTTCTACGATGCCTATTACACGCAGGCGATGAAGGTGCGCACACTGGTGCAGCGCGATTTCGAGAATGCGTGGGCAGAATGCGATGTCGTGCTGGCGCCGACCACGCCGACTGCGGCCTTCGCTCTGGGCGAGAAGCTGGACGATCCGCTCGCGCTCTATTTGTCGGACATATTCACCGTGCCTGCATCGCTTGCCGGGCTCCCGGCCATGAGCGTTCCTGCCGGACTGAATTCCAAGGGATTGCCGCTCGGCTTGCAGCTGATCGGCAAGGCCTTCGACGAGCAGGGCGTGCTCAATGCCGGTCTCGCCATCGAGCAGCGCGCCGAGTTCACCGCACAGCCGGAGAGGTGGTGGTAAGCCCAGCGCTTGCCACCCGGGGAATAGCCATGTCTACCAGGAGCCCGCTTCGCCGCCGCCGCCAGCTTCGCCTGGCGGCGCGCCTTGCGCGTGCGGGCAGCCCGCTGGCTGCGGTGAAATGGCTTTCCGCATCCTTGCGCGGCAGCATGGAACCGATGGACCTCAGCCTCGGCGGCAAGCAGGTCCAGATCCGTCCCGCCACCGCCGACCTCGACGAGGCTTTGCGCGGTTCGCAGGTCTCGCGGCGCAAGTTCAAATATTCCTTCGAGAAGGGCCGCGCCGACAAGGTGCGTAGCGAAGACGGTGCCCTTGCCGCATGGCGCTATCTCTGGGCGGGATTCACCGGGCAGGAAATGGTGCAGGTCACAATTCGGGGCGTGCAGGTGCATATCCGTCCGCTGACGACCGATATCGATGTCGTGCTCGACTCGCTGGGCGGCGAGTTTGACGAGCTGATAGACAAGGTCCCTGCAGCGAGGCACGGCCTGATCGTGGATGCGGGCGGCTATATCGGCACGGCGGCGATCGTGTTTGCGCGCGCCTTTCCCGATGCGACGGTGGTGACGCTGGAGCCGAGCGCGGAGAACTTCGCGCTGCTGCAAAAGAATGTCGCGCCCTATGCCAATATCAAGCCGCTCAATGCCGCGCTCAGTTCGGAAAGCGGGACCATGCAGTTCTTCGATCGCGGGACCGGCCATTGGGGCCTGACCCTGGTCGGCGATGCGCAGGACAACGCGACCCGCGCCGTGGGTGAGACCGAGGTGGTCACCGTCACGGACATATTGCAGCGTTTCGGCAAGGACGGGATCGACATCATCAAGATCGATATCGAGGGCGGCGAACATGCGCTGTTCTCTGCCAATATTGAATGGGTGGAGAAGACCGAGGCGATCTGCATCGAATTGCACGATCGCATCGTTCCCGGCTGCACCGAGGCCTATGAAAGGGTTGCCGCCGGGAGGCAGAATTCCAAACTCGAGGGCGAGAAGTTTTTCTCTATTCGCGAACAGGTAGGTAAGTGAGGGGGCACGATGAGCACTGAAGCAAACACAGATGAGCTGTCCGCCTTCGTTTCGAGCACCTTGCGGGCGATCGCGCAGGGTATTGAGGATGCACAAGATACCAAGATTGGATCTGCGCACGAATCAGGTGAATCGGGATATACGGCGCCCAAGGAGATCGAGTTCGACATCGCCGTATCCGCTAAGAAATCCGGAACCGTAGACGGTGGATTGAAAGTGGCCGTTTTTGGCATTGGAGCGAATGCGGGCGGAAGCGAGGAAAGCGAAAGCTCGACAGTCAGCCGCATCCGCTTCAAGATTCCAACCAAGTTTAAGAGCACCAGAAATGTCACCGTGGATGATGGTGATAATTGGAAGACTACATGAGCAATTATCGTATCCAGGGCGCCACCGGCGAATGGGAGATCGTTGTCGGTCTCGAAGTCCATGCGCAGGTCACCAGCAAGGCCAAGCTGTTCTCCAGTGCCTCCACCGAATTCGGGGCCGAGCCCAATGCGCAGGTCAGTCTGATCGATGCCGCCATGCCCGGCATGCTGCCCGTGCCCAATGTCGAATGTATCCGCCAGGCGGTGCGCACCGGCATGGCGATCGAGGCCGAAATCAACAAGTGGTCGCGCTTCGACCGCAAGAACTACTTCTATGCCGATCTGCCGCAGGGGTACCAGATTTCGCAGCTTTATCATCCACTTGTGGGTGAGGGCGCGCTGACTATCGAGGCGGACGAGAAGGCCGGTATCCCCGAGGACAAGGTGATCGGGATCGAGCGCATCCATGTCGAGCAGGATGCCGGCAAGCTGATGCACGATCAGCATCCGACCATGTCCTATGTGGACCTCAACCGCACGGGCGTTGCGCTGATGGAGATCGTCTCCCGCCCGCACATGACCTCTCCGGCAGAGGCAGGCGCCTATATCCGCAAGCTGCGTTCGATCCTGCGCTATGTCGGATCGTGCGACGGGAACATGGAAGAAGGTTCCATGCGTGCGGACGTCAATGTGTCCGTCCGCAAGGTCGGCGATACCGAACTGGGTACCCGCACAGAGACCAAGAACGTCAATTCGGTGCGTTTCGTCATGCAGGCGATCGAACATGAGGCGCAGCGCCAGGTCGATGTGCTGGAGGATGGCGGCACAATCGTGCAGGAAACGCGCCTGTTCGATCCGGGCACCGGCACCACGCGAAGCATGCGGTCCAAGGAAGATGCGCATGATTATCGCTACTTCCCCGATCCGGACCTGCTGCCGCTCGAACTGGACGATGCCTTCCTCGAGGAATGCCGCGCCAGCCTGCCCGAATTGCCCGACGCAAAGCGCGCGCGCTATACGGGCGATCTGGGTCTCAGCGAGTACAATGCCCGCGAACTGACTGCCGAGGTCGAGACCTTTGCCCGTTTCGAGACGTTGCTGGCTGCCACCGCTGCTGGGATCGGCAAGCCGGAAAAGGACGTTGCCACGCAGGTCGCCAACTGGTCGCTTTCGGTCGCGCCGGGCGTGATCAAGGCGCTGGGCGAGGAGGGTGATATCACCCATGCCACGGCCGAGCGGCAGGCGGCGATCCTCGACATGCAGGCCAAGGGAGAGATCTCCGGCGGCCAGGCCAAGGAAATCTTCGAGATCGTGCTAAAGACCGGGCGCGAGCCGGGCGAGATTGCCGATAGCGAAGGCCTCAAGCAGGTTTCCGATACCGGCGCGATCGAGGAAGCGATCGACACGATCATCGCCAACAATGAAGACAAGGTCGCCGAATATCGCGGCGGCAAGGACAAGCTGTTCGGTTTCTTTGTCGGCCAGACTATGAAGGCAATGCAGGGCAAGGCCAATCCGGCAGTGGTGAACCAGATCCTCAAGGACAAGCTCGGCTGAGCGTTGGACGAAGTCGCGATCATGCAAGGGAGATGCCGGGATGGCCGAAGCGAATAGTGGTCTGACGGCCACGCTGGACCGGGTCGATGCCGACCTGGACAGCAGCCTTGAGCGCCTGTTCGCCCTGCTTCGCGTGCCCTCCATCTCCACCGATCCCGCCTTTGCCGACGACTGCGCACGGGCCGCAGACCTGTTGGTCGACGAATTGGCGGAGCTGGGTTTTTCGGCCCGGTCGGAGCAGACCCCGGGCCATCCCATCGTCATTGCGCAGATTGACGGACCGGGGCCGCACGTCATCTTCTACGGCCATTACGACGTGCAGCCGCCCGATCCGCTTGACCAGTGGCGTCATGGGCCGTTCGAACCGGTGATCGAGGAGCGCGCCGATGGGGCGCGGCAGATCGTGGCGCGCGGCGTGGCCGACAATAAGGGCCAGATGCGCACATTCCTTGAGGCCTGCCGGGCGTGGAAGGCGGTGCATGGATCGCTTCCCTGCCGCATGACGCTGGTCCTGGAAGGCGAGGAGGAATCCGGATCGCAAAGCCTTGCCCCATTCCTGCAAGACCATGCGGAGGAGCTCTCTGCCGATTTCGCCCTCATCTGCGATACGATGGGCTGGGATAGCGATACGCCGGGCATTACCATTGGCCTTCGCGGTGGCGTTTTTGGCGAGCTGACTTTGCAGGGCCCATCGTGCGACCTGCATTCGGGCCTTTACGGTGGCGCCGCGCGCAATCCCATCCAGGTTTTGGCAGGCATTATCCACGGCATGCGGGATTCGACCGGCCGGGTGACCTTGCCCGGGTTTTACGAGGGTGTTCCCGAGATCACCCACGAAGTGCGCCAATCGTGGGAAGCGCTAGGTTTCGATGCGGGACGCTATCTGGGAGATGTGGGTCTGTCGGTCCCCGCCGGCGAGTCCGGCTACTCCGTCCTCGAACAGATCTGGGCGAGGCCCACTTTCGATGTCAACGGCATTGTCGGCGGCTATACTGGCGTTGGCACGAAGTCGATCGTCCCGGCGGAGGCGAGCGCAAAGGTTAGCTTCCGGCTCGTGGGCACGCAGGACCCAGATGCCATCTGGGACAGCTTTGCCGCCTATGTTGAGGCAAGCCTGCCGGCCGATTGCACCGCAAGTCTAACCAAGTACGAACCCACCGCTCCAGCCTTTAACATGGCCGGTGACAGCGGAGCGATTGCTTCGGTCCGTGAGTCGCTCGATGAAGAATGGGGGCAGTCGGCGCTGCTCGGCTGCGGTGGAGGAATTCCGGTCGTGAACACATTTCGGGAAGTGCTCGGTCTCGATTCCATTATGGTTGGCTTCGCGCTCGACGATGACCGCATCCATTCTCCCAACGAGAAATACGATCTCAAGTGTTTTCACAAGGGAACGCGATCCTGGGTGCGCATCCTGGCGGCATTGTCTGAAAAGGACTGACGCGCAGCGCCAATACCCGGCCATGACTTCCATCGTCCTCGTCCATCCCGAGATTCCCGGCAATACCGGTGCGGTGGGGCGCACCTGCGTGGCGCTCGATATGGAGCTGGTGCTGATCCACCCGCTCGGCTTCGAGATATCGGACAAGAAACTGAAGCGGTCGGGGCTCGATTACTGGCAGCATATCCGCCTGGTGGAGTTCCGCAGCTGGCATGCTTTTTTGGAGGAACGCGCACCGCGCGCGGACCAGCTCTTCCTGTTCGAGGAGTTCGGCGCCAAGAACTTCTACGAGCCGGAATACCCGGAAGATGCCTATCTCGTCTTCGGACGAGAGACCAAGGGCCTGCCGCAAGCGATTATCGAACAGCATGCGGACAGGCTGTTCAAGCTGCCGATGCGCAGCGACAAGGTCCGCTCGCTCAACCTCGCCAATACGGTGGCCGCTGCCGCCTACCAGGCGGTGAAGGGGCAGTTTACAGGCTGACCTCGCGCCACTCGCCCGGTGGCAGGCCGTCCAGCGACCAGTCGCCAATGCTCCAGCGCACCAGCCGCAAAGTGGGATAGCCGACCGCCGCGGTCATGCGCCGCACCTGCCGGTTGCGGCCCTCGCTGATGGTGAGCTGCAGCCAGCTGTCCGGCACGCTCTTGCGATACCGCACGGGCGGATCGCGCGGCCACAATTGCGGTTCCTCAATCGCTTCGACCTTGGCCGGCCGCGTTGGCCCGTCCTTGAGCGTCACGCCTTTGCGCAGCGCATCGAGAGCCTCCTCGTCCGGAATGCCCTCGACCTGCACGAGATATGTCTTGGGCAGCTTGAACTTCGGATCGGCAATGCGCGCCTGCAGCCTGCCGTCATCGGTCAGCAGCAGCAGGCCCTCGCTGTCGCGGTCGAGCCTTCCTGCCGGATAGACGCCGGGCACGTCGATGAAGCGCGACAATGTGGGGCGCTCGGTCGGCGACTTCGCATCGGTGAATTGCGAAAGGACGCCGAAGGGCTTGTTGAAGGCGATCAGGCGCGACATGGCGCCTTCCGCCTAGCCGTTAAAGCGTCTCCGCGTCGATATATTCCACGTCGATTCCGAGCGGGGCCAGCTGCGCGTCGATCACCGAACGGTCACCGACCACCACGATCACCATGTCGTCGCCCTTGATATATTCAGCGGCGGCAGCATCGATCGCTGCAGCATCAATGCTGCGATAGATATCGGGCAGGCGCTCCTGGTAATCGTCGGGGCGACTATATTGCGCATTGCCAAGCAGCGCGCCGAGCAACTGTCCATTGGTCTCGAAGCGGTTGGGCAGTCCGCGGATATTGCCGTCGGTCACACGCTGGTACTCGACCTCGTCGACCGGCCGCGTTTCCGGGAAGGCGGCTATCTGGTCGAGAATTACGCGGATCGAATCCCCGGTCCGGTCTGACTGGACGGCCGTGCTGGCGACAAGCGCACGTTGTCCGGTTCGGCCGGTCACGCTTGTGCTGATACCGTAGGTCCAGCCGCGTGTTTCGCGCAGATCGTTGTTGAGGCGTGACAGGAATCCGCCGCCCATCACCTCATTCGCCAATTCGAGCGGCTCCATGCCCTGGTCCATACCGGTAATGGGAAGAAGCCGGCCCATGAGGAGAACCGATTGCGGCGAGTTGGGCCGGTCGATTACGACCAGGCGCTGCCTGCCTTGCGGCACGCTCTGGTCCAGGTCCTTGGAGGGCGCTGCATTTGCCGGAAGTTGCCAAGCGCCGAAGGCATTTTCGAGCTGGGGCAGCAAGTCTTCCATGGTGATATCGCCGACCACGGTGAAGCTGGCGAGGTCGGGACGGAACCAGGTGTCATGAGCAGCGCGCATATCCGCCGGGGTCAGCGTCTGGATCACCTCCTCGCTGCCAATGGTCGATGCCAGCGCATAAGGATGCGAATTGCCATAAAGCAGCGGACCAATGGCGCGCGAGGCGAGATCGCCGGGCGAGGTGCGTTCTTCCTCGATCTGCGCGAGGCGCTGCGCCTGCACTCGGGAGAAGGCGTCCTCGTCAAAGCTCGGATTAAGCACCACGTCGGCCATCAGGCCCAGCGATTGGGGCAAGTTGCTGGTCAGAGAGGTCAGGTAGACGCGGCTGGCATCGATCCCCGCTGCGGCACTCAGATCGGCACCCAGTTCCTCCTGCTCGATCACGATGTCGAGCGTGTCGCGACTGGTGGTGCCTTCGGTCAGCATGTCGACCATCATTTCCTGCAGGCCTGCTTCGGAAGTTCCGTCCGCCGCCGATCCCGCATCCACCGTCAGCGCGATTGTGACCATCGGTACGGTCTCGCGTGTGACCAATGTCACGTCGATCCCGTTGGACAGGCTGGCGCGCTGCGCATCCGGGAAAGTGAGTGCGGGCACATCCTCGACCGCGGGGTAATCGCGCGGTGCACCCGTGCGTTCAGCGGTCACGCCACCACCTTGGTCGGGAGCTGGCGGAGGATTGATCGCCTCGTCGCCCCAACCGCCCATCAATGCACCGTCAAGCGTGCGCTCGCCCGGCACGATCACCAATGTGTATGGCGGGCGCGACAGCCAGCGCTGCATGGCCTGCTGGATCTCTGCGGGGGTGAGCGTGGCGATGCGTTCCAGCTCGGCTTTGTAATGCTCCGGATTGCCAGTGTAGAGCAGCCCCTCGGCCAGGATCAAACCCTTGCCGTCAAAGCCGCCAACGCGTTCCAGACTGCCAAGCTGGCCGGCGATAAACTGCGTGGCGGCACGCTTGACCTCGGCCTCGCTGGGCCCCTCATTGATGAGGCGCGCGATCTCTGCATCGAATTCGGCTTCGGCTGCTTCCCGGTCCGCACCCGGCGCCAGGTCGAACTCCGCTGAAATGAAGCTCAGCTGTTCGAAGCTCTGGGCGCTGGCGGATACACGCGTCGCGTTCTCGCTGCCATAGACCATGGAGTTATCGAGACGGGAGGAGAACAGCCCGCCCAGAATGTGCATGCCTACCTGCAGCGGCACGAGATCGGGATCTTCCATACCCGGGCCGCTCCAGTGGCGCGTCACGCGAGTCTGACTGACCTGGTCGGCAATCTCCTCATAAATCGGCTCCGCGAGAGTGACCGGGCCGGCTTCGAGGGTGACCACTTCGGGGCCGCGCGGAATATCGCCATACCAGCGCTCGACCTTTTCACGCGCGGTTTCGACATCCACATCGCCGGCCAGTGCGAGCACGACATTGTTAGGGGCGTAATTGTCCGTGAACCAGTCGCGCACGTCTTGCAGTGAAGCGGCCTCAAGGTCAGCCATCGAACCGATGGTGGAATGGCGATAGGGATGGCCAATGGGAAACAGGCGGTCGCCGATGAGATAGTCGACCAGGCCATAGGGCTGGTTGTCGCCCTGTCGCTTCTCGTTCTGGACAACGGCGCGCTGATTATCGAGCCGCTCCTGCGTGACGCCGCCGAGCAGGTAACCCATGCGGTCGCTTTCCATCATAAGTGCCAGGTCGAGCGCGCCCGATGGCAAGGTCTCGACATAGTTGGTGCGGTCGTACCAGGTCGAGCCATTGGTGGTGGTAGACCCTGCCGCCTCGAGCGGAATGTCGAAATTGGCAACATTCTCGCTTCCGGCGAACATCAGATGCTCGAACAAATGGGCAAATCCGGTCCGACCGCGCGGCTCATGCTTGGAGCCGACGCGGTAATAGGTTGTGACGCCGACGATGGGTGCCTTGCGGTCGGTATGGACGATCACGGTCAAACCATTGTCGAGCGTGAACGTCTCGTAGGGAATGTCGATCTGCGCGACGAGGTCCTGCAGGCTCTCGCCCGGAGCGGCAGTCTCGACTGGCGGAGCCGCGGCCATGGGCGGTGCGCTGTCGACTGTGGTGCAGCCGGCAAGCAGAATTGCGGGGAGGGCGGTGGTCAGCAGGTGAAGCGGTTTCATCTGTATCCACTAGCATTTCGGGGCAGGAAGCAAAGCGCGGATTCCACGGAATTGCATCCACGGCGGACAAACGACTTTGCGCAGGGTCATTTTCTTGCCTGCCGGGGCTTGCAACTATGGCAGAATGACCGATTTATATGGACAACACACCCTTTTCGACCGAAGGGTCTTGTGTTGTAAAAATGCAACACTATCTGGGATGGGTAACCGAATGAGGGACCTTGGATGAACCTGGAAAAATTTACCGATCGCGCACGCGGCTTCCTGCAGAGCGCGCAGACCGTTGCCATCCGCATGAGCCACCAGCGGATCAGCCCCGAGCATTTGCTCAAGGCGCTGCTTGAGGATGAAGAAGGGATGGCTGCCGGCCTGATCCAGCGCGCCGGCGGCGATCCGCGCTTTGCGGTGGACTCCGTCGATGAGGCGCTTTCGAAGATTCCCGCCGTATCCGGATCGGGCGCCCAGGCAACGCCGGGCCTCGACAACGATGCCGTACGCGTGCTCGACCAGGCCGAACAGATCGCGGAGAAGGCGGGGGACAGCTTTGTCACTGTCGAACGCCTGCTGCTTGCGCTTGTGCTCGCCAAGACCACCAAGGCGGGTAAGGCGCTTGAAGCAGCCAATGTGAAGGCGGAAGCGCTGAACGAGGCGATCAACGAGCTGCGCAAGGGCAAGACGGCCGACAGTGCCAACGCCGAAGCCAGCTATGACGCAATGAAGAAATATGCCCGCGACCTGACCCAGGCCGCGAAGGACGGAAAGCTCGACCCGGTCATTGGCCGCGACGAGGAAATCCGCCGAACCGTGCAGATTCTCGCCCGCCGGACCAAGAACAATCCCGTCCTGATCGGCGAGCCCGGAACCGGCAAGACCGCCATTGCCGAGGGCCTTGCCCTGCGCATTGCCAATGGCGACGTGCCTGACAGCCTCAAGGACCGCACGCTGATGAGCCTCGACCTTGGTTCGATGATCGCGGGCGCGAAATATCGCGGCGAGTTCGAGGAGCGGCTCAAGAGCGTGCTCGACGAGGTGAAGGGCGCCGAGGGCGAGATCATCCTGTTCATCGACGAGATGCACACGCTTATCGGTGCTGGCGCCTCGGAAGGCAGCATGGATGCCGGCAACCTCCTCAAGCCTGCACTCGCACGCGGCGAGCTGCACTGTATCGGTGCAACCACGCTCGACGAGTACCAGAAATATGTCGAGAAGGACGCGGCCCTGCAGCGTCGATTCCAGCCAGTCTTCGTCGATGAGCCGAGCGTGGAGGACACCATCTCCATCCTGCGCGGTATCAAGGAGAAGTACGAACTGCATCACGGCGTGCGCATTACCGATGGCGCGATTGTCGCCGCGGCGCAGCTGTCCGAACGCTACATTTCCGACCGTTTCCTGCCCGACAAGGCAATCGACCTGATGGACGAGGCCGCCAGCCGCATCCGCATGGAAGTGGAATCGAAGCCCGAGGAAATCGAAGGCCTCGACCGGCGCATCATCCAGCTCAAGATCGAGGAGCAGGCGCTCGCCAAGGAGACCGACCAGGCCTCCAAGGATCGCCTCCAAGCGCTCAAGGAAGAACTGGCCAATCTCGAGCAGCAAAGCTCCGAACTGACCACGCGCTGGCAGAATGAGCGCGACAAGATCCATGCCGAGGCGCGGATCAAGGAAGACCTCGACCAGGCGCGGATCGAACTCGAACAGGCACAACGTTCTGGCGATCTCGCAAAGGCTGGCGAGCTCCAATATGGCCGCATCCCGCAGCTCGAAAAGGCGCTCGCCGAAGCTGGTGCCACGACCGAGAACGCCCTGCTCAAGGAAGAAGTGACCGAAGACGACATTGCCAATGTCGTTGCTCGCTGGACCGGCATTCCCATGGAGCGAATGCTCGAAGGCGAACGCGAAAAGCTCCTCAAGATGGAGGAAGTGCTCGGCAAACGCGTGATCGGTCAGGAAGATGCCGTGGTCGCCGTGTCCAAGGCCGTGCGCCGCGCTCGTGCCGGGCTGCAGGATCCGAACCGCCCGCTCGGTTCATTCCTGTTCCTCGGCCCCACCGGCGTGGGCAAGACCGAACTGACCAAGGCGCTCGCCTCTTTCCTGTTCGACGATGATAACGCCATGGTCCGCATCGACATGTCTGAATTCATGGAGAAGCACGCGGTCGCCCGCCTGATCGGCGCACCTCCGGGCTATGTCGGCTATGACGAAGGCGGGGTTCTCACCGAAGCGGTCCGCCGCCGGCCCTACCAGGTGGTGTTGTTCGACGAAGTCGAGAAAGCCCATGCCGATGTCTTCAACGTTCTGCTGCAGGTGCTCGACGATGGGCGCCTGACCGATGGACAGGGCAGGGTGGTCGACTTCTCGAATACGCTGATCATCCTCACCAGCAATCTCGGCAGCCAGTACCTGTCAAACCTCGGCGACGACCAGAAGGTGGCCGATGTCGAACCGCAGGTCATGGAAGCGGTGCGGGCGCATTTCCGCCCCGAATTCCTCAACCGCCTCGATGAGATCATCTTGTTCCACCGCTTGTCGATGGAGCACATGGCACCGATCGTGAAGATCCAGGTAGCCCGCGTGCAGAAGCTGCTCAAGGACCGCAAGATCGTGCTCGACCTCACCGAAGGTGCGCTGCACTGGCTCGGTCGGGTGGGTTACGACCCGGTCTATGGTGCAAGGCCGCTGAAGCGGGCGGTGCAGAAGTACCTGCAGGACCCGCTGGCCGAGATGATCCTTGCCGGCGAAGTGCCCGATGGCTCTACGGTGAAAATCGACGAAGGGGATGGCGCGCTCAGCATGAGCGTAGCCTGACCCCGCAAGTCCTTGAACTTCAGGCTGAGGCGAGTTCGCCCAGCTTGGCTTCCAGGTCGCCCAGCCACTGGCGATAGGGTTCGGCAGCACCGAAACCCTTCTTGTTGAGCGGTTCGCGAACCTGCTCCGAACTGGCCGTGGCGACCGGGGCCGTGGACTTATGAAATTCACGGCAGGCATCTTCGAATTCGAGCCCGATATGGTCGAACAGGCGCGTCATCTCGCCGTCGAAATCCTCCACCAGGTTTTCGTAGCGCAGGAAGTGAATTCGTTCGGGCGCCCTCTCACGGATCGTGTCGCACATGCGGACATAGTCGCGATAAAATTGTGCCAGTGCCTTTTGGTCGCTGGCAGCGGGATGCCCGCGGGAAAACAGCGTCTTCTGGTTCGACCAGCAGCAATCCATGGCGTTGCGCCGGATATCGATGACGATCGCGCTGGGCAGCATGCGCAGGATCAGCGGCAAATGCTTCCAGTTCATGTGCAGTTTGTCGATGAAATGGCTTCCGGTCGTGCGCATTCTCTCGCTGGCCCGGTCCAGATAGGTAGAGCGAAACTCGGCCAGCTGCTCCGGTGAAATTCCGGCGATCGACTTGTCGATCGGCGCTTCTTCGCGGCCAAGGCGCTTCACCATGTGCGGTACAAGGGGCAGTTCGCCCATGCCTTCGATCTGCGAATGCTGGCCCAATGCTCTTTCGAGCAGCGTCGATCCCGCTCGTGGCATGCCAAGAATGAAGATCGGCGTCTTCTCGTTTTCCGGGGCGCTGGTCCTGGCCGGAATGGCGCTTGCAGGCAGGCGCTCGAGATGCGCGGTGGTCTTCTGTGTCAACTCAAGGGGATCGTAGGGTTGGGCCGCGTGCCGCAGGGCATTGCCGGCTGCAAAATACTCATACGCCTCTGCATATCTCCCCTGCTTGTCGAGATAGACGGCGATCGCAAAATTGAGATTGCCGGCCGATTCCGATTCCGCGTCACCGCGGGCAAGGGCAGCTTTCATTTCGGCCAAGTCTTCGTCGGTCAGCATCGCTGCATCGATCGAAGCAAGATGCCACCAGGCGTGGCCGTGATCGGGATTGACCTCCAGCGCGCGACGGAATGCCTCTCTGGCCTCGTCCTTTCTGCCATTGAAGCGAAGCACTTCGCCAAAGCCGACCCAGTTTTGCGCCTCTTTGGGCTCAAGGCGGACAATCGTTCTGCCGAGTTCAACGGCGGCTTCGTAATCCTGAAGATCGGACAATACCCTGGACAACAGCTTGAGGGCGGTCAGGTCATCCGGTTGCTGCTGCAGGAATTTCTCGATCAAGCTGCGCAATTCCACGTGCCGGTCGAGTCCCAGCAGCATGCGCATATGGAGGGATTCAGCGGGACGGAAATTCGGGGCGCGCGACAGGACCTTTTCCAACAGAGGCTCGGCAATGTCGGGCATGCCCTCCGAAATTGCGATCTCGGCGAGAAACGTCATGGCAACGAGGTCCTCGGGTACGGCGCGCCGCCGCATCTCGATCAACTTGGTCGCCTGCGCGAATTCCCGATTTCCCAAGAGGTCACCAATACGTCGCAATTCAGGGTCCGCGCCGCTTAGCTTGAGCGCCGCGGCTTCGGCATTGCGCGCATTGGCTCCCTCGCCAAGAACGCGATGCGCGCTCGAAGCAAGGTATAGGGCGGGCACATTGGCACGGTCACGGCGCAGGATCGCTTGTGCCTGGGCCAGCGCCATGCGTGGATCCTTCTGTAGCAGCATGCGACCGTTGCGGATCGCTTCGCCTACCGAACCTTCGACGCGCTCGGGCGTCACCTCACCTTGATTGGAAGCCATTTTCCTCAGTGTCCTTCATAACCCAAGAGGGCGCGCAGGCCGGGGCAGGCGAGATCGACCATCTGCATTTGAATGTCGTTGATCCTCTCCGGCAGCTCCATGCCGCCGATAGAGAGGTTCTCGCGTGCGGTGCCGCTATTCTTGCGATCGGCGCCAATGCGCACGCGCTCCTGCCAGTCATCGGGCAGGGCAATGCCGCAGGCGTCCAGCAGGCTGGAGAAATAGTCGCGCGAACCATCGAGATCGCGCAAAGCGGCGACGAGCTCCTCATAGCGCATGATGTATGCGTCAGTGCCCAGCCAGGCTGCAGCGTTGAAAGTGTAAATCTCGCGCAGCCCAGGGAGCTTGCGATGGATGCCGTAGATATTCATCGAAATGAACTGGTCTGCGGTGATCGGTGCGGTCTTCAGGAAGTCGAGCGGCCCCGAAAATTCATCCGATAGCAGGAAGCGAGCGCGGGCCAGTACCCAGTCATAGGGATCGCGCACCAGTAGGATCTTGCGGCACTTGGCCGTGGCGATCACCGATTCATCGGAGAACAGCAAATGGCCCCAGCTCATCTTGGGCGGATTGTCGTCAAATGCCCTCATGTGCCGCGGGAGCGTGGCATGCTGGATGAAATCGTCGGGGTAGGTCTGCTCCACCGGAACGAACATGCGCATGATATTGCGCAGCAAGTGACTGCCCGATTTGGGAACCGAATTGAGGAAGATCGACTGCTCCAGCCGCGCCTGGGCGAATTCCTTGCTGCGCGCGTCGATGGTGTCGGGCTTGAGATGGATATTCTGCATGATGGACGAGGATAGAGCCTGATCCTGTAGGGACAAGCAGGGGGCAAGAAAAAGGGCGACGCCGTTGCCGGCGCCGCCCCTTCTATTCGTCTGGACTGACTTAGAAAGTAGCCCGTGCCGAAAGGAATGCGCGACGACCGAGGAGGTCGTACTGCGAAACGAACGGCGTGGTGCTGAAACCGGTCACCAGGCCCGAAACTTCAGGCGGCTTGGTGTTGAACAGGTTCGAGATACCGGCCGTCAGTTCGAAGTTGTCGGCAATGCCCTGGGTCACGGAGATGTTGTGATACCAGGTCGCTTCGGTGAACGGAGCGACACAGTAGTCACCGCCATAGGTCTCGCGGAACTCGGGGGTCACGTTACAAAGCGTACCGAAGTCGTCGATGTAATCGCCCGAACTGTCCGCCTTGCCGATGAAGGTGATGCCGTAGAAGAACGACGTGTCGTCATCGAGATCCCAGACGACGTTGGCATCAGCGGTGAACTTCGGATCACCGACATCGCCATTGTAGTCTTCGAAATCACCCAGGACGAGGACGGTGTCCTTGGTCTGGTAGGTCGCCTGGCCGAGGAAAGACAGGTTACCCAGCTTTCCGAGGTCCTGGTTGATGCGCAGCGTGAAGTCGAAACCCTGGTTGCGCTGTTCGGCGATGTTGATGAAGGTCCGCTGCACGCTCGAAACGTTGAGCGCATTACCGTCTTGGCCACGCTCGAAGAGCGAGCAGAACGGGTTGTCAGCGAAGGCCAGATCCGAGTCGTAGCAGCCGAGCAGGATCGTACGCGGCGTCAGGCGGGAAATCTCGCCCTCAACCGTGATGTCGAAGAAGTCGACGGTCAGGTCGATATCCGTGTTCGGGAAGATCCGCGGGGTCAGGATAATCGATGCCGTCCACGCTTCTGACGTTTCCGGATCGAGGACGCCGAGACCACCCGAGGTGAAGATCGAAGCCTGGATACCCCCACCGGTCAGCTCGTTCGGGCCGATACCTTCGGCGAGCGTCGCGATCTGTGCCGGTGTTGCATCTGCCGGAGCGAAGAAGGACTGGTCTGCCGCACAGTTGGCACGGGTCCGGTCGTTCAGGCCGTTCGTCGGATCGCCATAACGGACGCAGGGGTCGATCGTGCTCTGGCGAGCGCCGCTGACCTGTCCGGCAAGGAACTGCTCGAACAGAGCCGGTGCACGGTAGGACGTACCGTGGGTACCGCGGAAGCGGAGCCAGTCGGTGACCGTCCAGTTGGCAGCGATCTTGTAGGTCCAGTTACCGTTGCTGGTATCCGACGTACCGTCCGGAGCGACGGCTTCCACGTTCGTCACGCGGGCGGCGCCCGAGATTTCGAAGTCCTGGATGAACGGAATGTCGGCAAGGACCGGGATCACGACTTCGGCGAAAGCTTCCTTCGTCGTCGTCTTACCTTCGGTAATTTGCGACGAGAAGTTGTTGGCAAAGCCATTGTCGAAGTGATCGTCCGGATTGTCGGGGTCGCCACCCGGCAGCAGGGCGTAGGTGATGTGACCCGGCGTATCGTTGATCTTGTCTTCACGATAGACGGCACCGATTGCGAAGCCGAGCGGGCCGGCCGGCAGATCGAATGCTTCACCCGCGATGGAGGCTTCCACGAACTGCTGGGTGTAGACCGTGTTGCCGACCTCGGTATCGACCAAATAGTCGATCTCTTCCGGCGTCAGGAAACCAGCCATGAAGGCAGGATCGGTCCAGTTGATCTGGACGCAGGGACGACCGCTGGCGAAGGTGAATTCGCCGGCACAGGGAGCACCGTAACCGCGATCGGTCTGCTGTATGATCGATTCAAGCAGGACCTGCTGCAGTTGGTACTCGCCGTCCGAACGGCTGTACTGACCATGGATGTCGAAGCCGATCTTGTCGGTGATATCGCCGGTGAAACCAGCGACGGCACGGAGGTAATCGACGGTGATTTCCTGGTCGTACTGGTCGATGATGCCGGTCGGGCTGACGTAGGCACCGCGATAGTTGTATTCGATATCGTCCGTGAACGGATTGTCGAAATCGGTGAAGTAGCCACCCGGTTCGCCACCAGGCGTCGACCAACCCTGGAAGGGGTTTTCCGGATCGGCCAGGCCCCACTGGTCGGTGTAACCGAAGTTGTAGATCTGCGTGTAGGTATCGACCTTGGTCACACGGCGGTTGAACAGGCCCTCGACGTAGAATTCGATACTGTCGGTGAGCTCGTAATCGAATTCGCCATAGGCCGTGTAGCGTTCGACCTCGGGAATGACCGAAGCCTTCTGCTCGAACGGGTGGTAAGCGTTGTAAACCGAGCTGACGGCCGGGCTGAAGCCACTGACGTTGTACCAGCCCATCGGCGCAATCACGTCACCCAGGAACTGCGGTTCGAGCGGACGCGGGATGTAAGCACCCAGATTGTCGCTGCCATAGCTGTACTGCAGCAGCGAAACGATGTCCGGATCTTCCTGGAAGGCCGGGTTCTGGTTGCGCAAATTGCTGGCGAAATAGGTCCAGATATGGCCCCACGCGGTGCCGTTACAGACATAATCGCCGCTGCGCGGGTCGATCACGTCGACGCGCTCCGAATAGGTCAGGTCGCGGAAGACATAGTCTTCGTCGCAACCCAGGTAGTCACGATCGCGCTTTTCGAGTTCCTGCTGGTGGAAGAAGTCCAGTGCGAACAGGAAGTTGCCGCGATCGAACGTCTCACCATAGGCAAGGCTGATATTGGTGCTGTTGCCGCCGTCTTCGAAAGGCTGCGTGCGGAAGATGTTCAGTTCGACGCCGTCCGTCTCTTCCTTGGTCAGGATGTTCACAACGCCGGCGATGGCGTCCGAACCGTAGATCGAGGATGCGCCGTCCTTCAGGATTTCCACGCTCTCGATGATCGAGGAAGGCAGGACGTTGAGGTCGAAGGAGGACACACCGCCACGCGTACCGGCCGGGCCGGCGCGACGGCTGTTGAGCAGGACCAGCGTACGCTCGGCACCCAGGCCGCGCAGCGAGATGGTCTGTGCACCCGGACCGCCATTGGAAATGCCGTTGGTCGAGATCGCGTTGGTGATCTGGCTCGAGCCGTTGGCGATCGGCGAGTTCTGGATGATCTCTGCCGTGTCGTTGCGGCCCTGGCGACGTGCGATCACCGGATCGATGATCTGCAGCGGCGAGGCGCTGGTGGTTTCGTCACGGCGGACGCGCGAGCCGGTAACGAAGATGGTGGTGTTGCTCGAAGTGTCTACTTCGACACCTTCGGGAAGGACAATCGGAGTTTCGTCTTCATCGGTATCGCCATTGTCCTGGGCGAGCACGGGGTTTGCGGCGAGCGCCACGGAGAGGGCAATGGGTGCAGTGGCACCCTTCAGAGCGGTTCGAAAATTCACAGGTCAGTCCCCATTATGCGGCCGATATCGGCCATGAATCGGTGTGTACCTAGCTGGTCGCATGAGACCCCCAGCGACCAGACAGGGGTAGCGCAAAGCTGGTTGTTGACGTGCTTGAAGGTAGAAATGGTTTCAATTCCAATTATACTTCTTTGCGAGATTGTTTCAGTGCTGTTGCAGTTTAACCACATGTCTATTGCAGGGGGTAAAAGCCTCCCTGCTTGACCCCTGCGGCCGCACGTCTAGGACCGCCAGCAAGTACGTCATGGCACATGACTGGTTTTGGAGAGGTTTACATGAAGGTAGATTCTTCCGTGGCGGCGGTGGTCACTGGAGGTGCGTCCGGGCTAGGCGAGGCGACGGCCCGCGCACTGGCCGCGAAGGGCGCCAAGGTTGCCCTGTTCGATCTGAACGAGGAGCGGGGCGCGAGAGTCGCCGGCGAGATCGGCGGCATCATGTGCAAGGTTGATGTGTCGGACGAGGAATCGGTCGATGCCGGATTCGCCAGGGCCCGCGCCGCGCATGGCCAGGAACGTGTGCTGGTCAACTGCGCCGGGATAGGCACGATCGGCAAGATCACCCGCCGCGACAAGGAAACCGGCGAAGTAAGCCACATGAAGATCGCTCTCTTTGCCAAGACGTTGCAGGTCAACACGGTGGGCAGCTTCATGTGCATGGCCAAGGCGGCCGCGGGCATGATGGAAAATGCCGATCCATTGGTCGATGGCGAGCGGGGGGTGATGGTCTCCACCGCCTCGGTTGCCGCCACGGACGGGCAGATCGGCCAGGTTGCCTATACGGCCTCCAAGGCGGCGATTATGGGTATGACCCTGCCGATTGCCCGCGACCTGATGAGCGAGGGCATTCGCGTCAACACCATCCTGCCGGGCATCTTCGCCACGCCGCTGATGGATAATCTTCCCGAGAATGTGCAGGAAGCATTGGCCAAGTCGGTGCCCTTTCCGAAGCGGCTCGGCCATCCTGAAGAATATGCCGACCTGGTCCTTACCATGGTCGAGAACGGATATTTCAACGCCGAGTGCGTAAGGCTCGATGGCGGGATCCGCATGGGTCCGCGCTGACCGGCCTGACCCGGCGAGGGGGGAACGATAATGGCGCAATGGCATATCGGGGTGATCGGCGGTTCGGGCCTCTACGCGCCCGGCGCGCTGGACGAGGCGCAGGAAATCCCTGTGAACAGCGCCTTTGGCGAACCTTCCGGGCCGGTCACCACGGGGCTTCTGGGCGGAGTGCGCTTCACCTTTATTGCCCGTCACGGGGCAGGCCACCGTCTCTCGCCCAGCCATGTGAACTTCCGCGCCAATATCGACGTGCTGAAGCGCTGCGGCGTGACCGATGTCCTTGCCATTTCGGCAATCGGCTCGCTGCAGGAAAAGATGAAGCCCGGTGAATTCGTCGCCGTCGACCAGTTGATCGACCGCACGACGGGGCGCGAACGCAGCTTCTTCGGTGATGGTATCGTCGCCCATGTCCCGTTGGCCGATCCGGTTTGTCCGCGCTTTTCCGATCTTGCGACGAATGCGGCGAAGGCAGCCGGCGCAAAGGTCCACAAGGGCGGAACATATGTCGCCATCGAAGGCCCGCAATTCTCGACCCGGGCCGAGAGCAACCTCTATCGGTCATGGAAGGCTGATGTGATCGGCATGACCGCCATGCCCGAAGCTCGGCTCGCCCGCGAGGCGGAACTTCCCTACGCCCTGCTCGGCATGGTCACCGATTACGATTGCTGGCGCGACGAGAACGACGATGTCGATGTAACCGACATCCTCAAGGTCATGAAGGCCAATGCCGATCTTGCGCGCTCGACGCTGGCCGAACTGGCTTCCCTGATTCCCGAAGAAAGGGAGCCAAGTCCGATCGACACCGTGCTCGATTCGTCCATCATTACCGCTCGCGAGGATTGGCCTGTGCAGGCCGCCGCAAGGCTCGATGCCGTGGCGGGCAGACTGGCAAAGATTGTGCCAGGAAGTGACGCCTGACGCGATTTTCTTGCAAATTTAATTCGGCTGGAACAAGATAGTTGCCTATGCAACCGACAATACCTCTCGCAAAATTCCTTCCCTACCAGCTTTCGATCACCTCGAACGCCGTCAGCGGAAGGATCGCCCAGGAATATCGCGCACGCTTTGGACTGAGCGTGCCCGAATGGCGTGTTATGGCCGTTCTCGGCGATTCAGGCGCCCTGACCCAGCGTGAACTGACCAAGCGTACGCTGATGGACAAGGTGGCGGTAAACCGTGCCTGTAAGGTTCTCGAGGAACGCGGTCTCGCTGCACGCACGCCCAATGCGCAGGATGGCCGGTCGCACCACCTCGACCTGACCGAAGCAGGGCAGGCCATGCACGGCCAGATCATGCCGCTGGCCCTGGAAATGGAGCGGCGCTTGTTCGAGGGCTTCACGCCCGAGGAACTGGGCCAGTTCCGCGCCCTGCTCGACAAGGTGCGCGGCCAGCTCGAGGATTTCGACGATGACGGGATCGAGACGGACAATTACGGCGTGAAATAGTCGTTTTTTGCCTCCACCGTCAAAGAGAAGGCCCCGCGCAGATTGCTCTGGCGGGGCCTTTTCTTGTGTTTGGTATCCGGCTTTGCCTCAGCTCGTTCCCGGGGGGCCGTCGCCGGCAAAGGCGTCGGCGATCGAACAGGCCGCCGGACCAAGGATCACGATGAACAGCACCGGCAGGATGAACATGATCAGCGGAACCGTCATGATCGCCGGCAGACGCGCAGCCTTTTCCTCGGCACGCATCATGCGCTCGTTGCGGAATTCTGCCGACAGCACACGCAGCGCGGAAGCCAGCGGAGTACCATAGCGTTCGGTCTGCACCATGGTCGTGACCACGCCGCGCACGGCATCGAGATCGACGCGATAGGCGAGGTTCTCGAAGGCCTGCTTACGTTCGGTGAGGAAGGACAGCTCGATTGCGGTGAGGGCGAATTCATCACCCAGTTCCGGATAGGCGCGGCCCAGTTCGCGGGCGACGCGGTTGAAAGCAGCATCGACCGTCAGGCCCGCTTCGGCGCAGATCACCAGCAGGTCGAGAGCGTCGGGCAGGCCCTTCTGGATCGCCTTGGTGCGCTTGGATGCGATGTTGGAGATGTAGAGTTCGGGGCCCTTGTAGCCGAAGGCGACGAGGCCAGCGAAGCCCATGAAGCGCTTCATGCTACCCCAGTCGGGGAACATGTCGGTCCAGTAGAAGATCACAACGCCAATCAGACCCAGCACGACGGGCAAGACCATGCGCGCGAACAGCACGACGATGGCCAATTCCTTGTTGCGGAAACCGGCTTGGGCCAGCTTCTGCTGGATGATCTTGACCTGGCCTTCCTGGAGGACCTTCATGCCCTCCATGGTCTCTTTCATCTTGTCGACATTCTCGTTCTTGCGAACGAGACTCTGGCGCTTCTTGGTCGCCGAAGTGATCATGCCGGTCTTGAGCTCTGCACGGCGCGCATTGAGCGACTTCACGCGCTTGGCCATCGGATCCTTGACGGTGACCGCGGCATAGATCGCGAACATCACTGCAAAGGCGGCGAGGCCAGCCATGATCGAGCCGACGAGGATAACGTCGACACCGAGAAGCGTAGGTCCTGAAGAAGGAGCAATCATTGTGTTTCAGCCTTCCTCGTTCAAATCTCGAAGCTGACCATCTTGGCCATGATGAAGCCGCCAATGGCCATCCACACCATGCCGCCAAGGCCGGTTGCGATGAGACGATCGTCGGTGAAGAACCCGCCGACATAGTCCGGGTTGATCCAGTAGATCATGCCGAACACGATGAAGGGCAGCGAGCCGACGATATAGGCGGACGCCTTTGATTCGGAACTCATCGCCTTGATCTTCAGCTTCATCTGCGAACGCTTGCGCAGCACGTCGGCCAGGTTGGACAGCGTCTCAGCCAGGTTGCCACCCGTCTCGCGCTGGATCGCCAGCGTGATGACGAAGAACTGGAATTCGGGCGTGCCAAGTTTGTTGGCCGTTTCCTGCAGCGCTTCTTCCATCGTGCGGCCGATCTTGATGCGCTCGACCACCGCGCGGAATTCCTGGCCCACGGGGCCGGGCACTTCGCCTGCCACCACGCCCAGCGTCTCGGCAACCGGAAGGCCCGAGCGCAGGCCACGGACGAGCAGTTCGATGCCGTCGGGGAACTTGGCGTTGAAGTTGTTGGTGCGGCGCTTGATCAGGAAACCGACAATGAAATGCGGCAGGCCGGCGCCGAAAAGGACACCGACGCCCAGCGAGAGCACTGCTGCACCGGTCTGCAGGAAGAGGAGGGCAGTGATCAGCAGCGCGAGGCCAAGCGAAGCATAGAGGTAGTGCATCACCGACCAGTTCATGCCGGTGCGCTCGAGGCGGAGCGCCAGGGCTTCGAGGCGCGAACCCGCGCCTGCCTTGGAGAACTGCTTGGGCTTGCGCGCGGCGATCGCCTTCTTGAGCTGCGATTCAACCTTGCTTTCGGCATTGTCCGAGTGGCGGAACCGCACGGCCTGGAGGCGACGCGCGCTTTCCTTGGCGGCCGAAGGGCCTGCCAGCAGCGTGTAGCCGAGGATCAAGAAACCCATCAGACCGCCGGCCACCAAAAATAGCTGGATGATGCTCATTTCCTGCCCTTGCTATACTTGCACATTCACGTTCGATTGGGTGGCGCGGCCCCGTAGGAGCCGCGCTTCCCAGGCTTATTCGGCGGGCTCGACCTTGCTCGGTTCGCTCGCCTTGTCCTTCTTGGCCAGAAGCGACTTGAGGTCGAACTTGCCCAGCAACGAGCCGGACTTGCTCGCCTCGGCCAGGCTGGCACCGTCATCGTCACCAACGCCGACGATGGCATTGGCGATATCCTTGATCGGCGCGACCGACTTGGCCGTCTTGTTGGCCTCGGCGAAGGTCTGGCCGAGCTTGGCGGAGTTAACTGCCGCCTTGAGGTCGAACGGGATCGTGAAATTGATCTTCCGTTCGATCGAGGCTTCGAAATCGGCCTTGCTGATTTCCGCTGCGCCCGCCTGAACCTTGTTGGCAACCACGAGCGGCTGGGCCGCCGGCGCATTGGTTTTCAGCCAGGAAAGGATGCGGATCGTGTCGCGGGCCGAAGCCAGCGTCAGTTCCGTGACCAGCGTCACCACGTTCACTTCCGCCAGAAGGTGGGGGAAGTTGATCAGCATGTTGCGCGGCAGGTCGATCACCGTCATCTCGAAGGCCGAGCGGAACTCTTCCTCCAGCTGGACGAAGGCGGACCCGTCGGTCATCAGCGGCGAGTTGATCGGCGCTTCGGCGGACATGATGGCCAGCCGGTCGTTCGCACGGATCATGGCACGTTCGATGAACAGGCCGTCGATACGGCTGGGGTTCTCGATCGCGTCGGTCAGGCCGCGGCCCGGTTCGAGATCGAGGCACAGCGCTCCGGTGCCGAAATGCACGTCGAGGTCGAGCAGGGCGGTGGAACGCTCATGTTCGGTGGAGAAGAGCCAGGCCAGCGAAGTCGCCAGCGTGGAAGCGCCAACGCCGCCACGCGTGCCGACAACGGCCGTCGAGATATGCTGGGCTTCACCGTCATGGTCGTTCTGGCGCGGCGAGGCGAATACTGCCTGAGCCTGGGTCAGCGAATCGCGCAGCTGGCTCGCCGAAAGCGGCTTCAGCAAGTAATCGTGAATCCCGCTCGCGAGCAGGTCGCGATAGAGGCGCACATCGTTCACCTGCCCGACGGCGATCACCACCGTGCCCGGCTCGCAGACTTCTGCCAGCGAATTGATGTCGTTCAGCGGGTCGCCGCTTTCGGAAAGATCGACCATGAGGATGGCCGGGCTGGCCGAGATCGACAGCGACTGGACTGCATTACGCAGGCCGCCCTTGTTGCACTTCTCCGGCTGCCAGCCCATTTCGACAACCACCGGACGCAGCACGTCGAGCGCGCTTTCGTCGCAGATGAAGGCGGCAAACGGGTCGCGATTGCCCGAATTTCCGGACTTGAATGGCGAGTTCATCGATCAGTTCCCCTGGCTAGCGACTTCGGGCAGGCCACCGGCCCCTGTCGGGTCGGTGTTGCGATAGGTTTCGATTGCCTTGGTCGAACTCATGACAACCGTCTCGCCAGTTCCCTTGGCGCCGGCGAGCAGGTGCTCGGGATCGGCGATCATGGCGGCGAAATTGCTGTTCACGGCGCAGCCGAAGCCCGGCGAGGTGTTGTTGCCCAGCGTGCTGTCGAACTGGCCTTCCCAGTTCGGGCAGTCGGGAACATGGGCCGTGCTGCGGGTCACGACGATGCGGACATTGCCCGGATCGACATAGCCAACGGTAACCGGCGCGCCGTCTTCGAGCAGCAGGCCGTAGCGGCCCGCGATCGTGGCGACATCCTCGCGCACGGCATCGCTCGCAAGCGGGTCGTCGATCGAGATGCGATCGCCATAGCCGAGGTCGAGCGTGTCGAACCACTGCGTCAGGCGGGCCTGCTCGGGAACGGTCAGACCGCTCGTGCTGGCCATCAGGTCCATCGTGAAGTTCGAACGTTCGACGACCGGCTGGTTGAGGCTGTAAAGCGAGCCATTGTCCAGCGGACCGCCGCCGCAAGCGGAAAGGGTCAGGCCGAGCGAGGCGGCGAGAGCTGCACAGGCAGCGCGTTTGATGCGAATAGTCATGTCTCTCACCTCTCTCAGTTCAGGCTGAAGCCAGGCGTTGCCGCCTCGGCCGTGCGTTCGTCTGCACCGTTTGGCATTTCGCCATCGGCAAGGGCTTCACCGCTCTGGTCGGCCACGCTGACCTCCGGGTTGGCCGGAGCCGCTTCGGTGGCACGCGGCATCGGGCGGGTCTCGCCGCTGACGCCTGCAGTCTCCTGATTCAGGAAGAACTGGGCGGCAGCATTGGGAGCGCGGAAGCCATCGGTCGGCAGGCGGATATCGCGATCGTCGACCGGCTGGACCAGGTAAGGCGTAACCACGATCACCAGTTCGGTTTCGCCGCGGCGGAATTCCGTCGAGCGGAACAGATTGCCAAGGATGGGGAGGTCACCCACGCCCGGAGCCTTGTCGATCGTGTTCTGCGCGTTGTTCGAGAGCAGGCCGGCGATCATGAAGCTCTGGCCCGAACCCAGTTCCACCGTGGTTTCCGCGCGGCGGATCGTCAGGGCGGGGATCTGGAAGCCGTTGAGCGTCACCGCGCCCTGGCTCGAAAGTTCGGAAACTTCCGGGCGCACGCGGATCGAGATGCGGCCATTGGCGAGTACAGTCGGCGTATAGGCTAGGCTGACGCCATAGTTCTTGTATTCCACCGTGGTGGTACCCAGGCCCTGGCTGAGCGGGATCGGGAATTCACCACCGGCGAGGAACTCGGCCGTCTCGCCCGAAAGGGCGGTCAGGTTCGGTTCCGAAAGCGTGGTCACCAGGCCTTCGCGTTCAGCAAGGTCGAGTGCACCGCCAATGTCGAGGCCGAGGAAACGGCCGACACCGCCAAGCGTGGTGCCCGGGCTGATCGGCGAGATCGCGGTGCCCGGGGTCTCTTCACCGCCGGGCAGCAGAACGGTGCAGCTCGGCGTGGTACAAGTGATCGTGCCCGGAGCGAAAGTCTCTGCAAAGGGACGACCCTGACCGATACCGAACTGGAAGCCACCGGTGCTGTCGATGGTCACCAGATTGGTGCCCAGTGCGCGAACCAGCGAGCGGCTGACTTCGGCAAAGCGGACGCGCAGGTTGACCTGCAGCGGGGTGGCCATACGCAGGCGGGAAATGACATTCGTCTCGTCGCCGACGAACGCAGCCACCAGGCGTTCCGCCTCAGCTGCATCTTCGGGCGCCGCGACAGTGCCGGTCAGCAGCACCGTATTGGTGCCCATCGTGGCGACCTGGATGTTTGCTTCGGGCATGGCCAAGCCGAGCATCTGGTCGATGCTGTCGATATTCGAGCCGACGCGGACATTGGCGGACCAGATGATGTCGCCCGCGGCGTTGCTGGCGTAGATCGTGGTCTCGCCGCCGGAAAGGCCGAAGACGAACAGCTGGCGCTGAGACTTCACCTGCACATCGGCGACGCCTTCATTGGCGACGAAGATGTCGGCCATGGAGCCCGGCACGGTGACCAGCTGGCCGCGACCGATCGACAGGACGATATCCTGCGCCGTGTCGGTGACCGACTGGGCCTGGGCCGTGCCCGCCGGGACGGCGGCCAAGGGCGCAAGCGCCACGGCGGCGGTCAGCACTGTCTTGATAAGGCGGCTATGCATTGTCTTGCCCCTAGCTTTGGATGCCATGTGGATGGCGGTTTGGCTCGTAAGAGTGTTCATGGTCGTGCGCCTCAGAACATCGCGGCTGCAGTGCCGGCCGAGGTGATGCGCGCGGAATTGTCCAACGCCTGTGCCTGGCGGTCGAGCAGCGCTCCTGCGCCCGCGCCCACCGGCACTTCGGTCGTGTTCTTGCCGCGGGTGACGCGGACGGTGGGTCCGGTCGGGCGGGCAATACCGGTCACGCCCGGAGCGATCTGAACCTGCTGGTTCGGACGCTCTTCGTCGCGAGCAGGCATGGTGCTGCGCTGGAAGCGGGACACGTCGCCACCGGTAACGTAGGTGGTCGCTCCGTCACGCGGGCGGGCAACCGCCTGGCGCAGGATACGCTCTTCCTCTTCCGGCGTGGCATCGTCGGGAACGGTGATGTCGCCATTGGCAATCGCGCGTTCGAGTTCTGCTTCGTTATCGGCGATCGAGCGCAGCGAGAGGCTGAGCGTGCCGATCGTCTGGGCAACGGCAATCTTCTCCGCGATGCGCGGCGTCACTTCCAGCGTCACCGTGCGGAAAGCGCGAACCACGGTACGGCCGTCATCGGTCGTAGTGGTCTCGGTCGACTGGTCGGTCGCCAAAACACGCAGGTTTTGCAGGATGGTCTCGGCGGTGCGGAGATTTTCCTCGCTGTCGCCGGAAACAGTCTGGGTCAGCATCAGGTCAACACGGTCGCCCGGGAAGATGAAGCCGCCAACGCCCGTACGTGCGGACACCGGAACGGTGATGGCGCGCATGCCCGGGCCGAGTGCCGCAGCCAGGAAGCCACGATCGCCGGGAGCAACGAGCGAACCCTGTGTAACCGGCTCACCTGCAGTGATCTGGTGACGCACGACAGTGCCGAGAAGCAGGTTCATGTCGGCTTCGCCGTCGATGAAGTATGCGTCTTGCACGAGCTCCTGCGGCCACAGCTGGTAGCCAACCGCATCGGCGGTGATGATGGTGCCGACCGGAAGGCCGCGCTTTGCCACGAGGACCTTGGGGCCTTCGGGCTCGACGGGGGCCGCTTCCACTTCAGGCGCGGCGGCGCCGGCAAACATGCTCCGGGCAGCAAGGGCCGTGCCGACCGCAATGATCAGCGCCCCTACCAGCAAAATGAGCTTCTTCTTGTCCATGGTGCGTCAAGCCCCCTCAATGATCCTTGCGGAATGGTTTTCACCGCATAGGTCGACAGTGGTTAAAATGGAGTTCATCCCGCCGCTCCTGCGAGCGCAGATGCCGGAACATAGAACGAGCCGATGACCCACAGGCCGGCGGCAGCGATGGCCACGCCATACGGTATGGCGATCTTGTCTTTCTGACGGCGGATGATGTGCCAACCGCCGAAAACGAGCGTCAGTACGCCGCCGAGCAGGGCCATCATCACGATCAGCTGGAGAAAGTGTGCAGGGGCGATCCACAGCGCCAGTGCGGTCAGCAGCTTGACGTCGCCGCCGCCCATCGCGCGCAATGCGAACAGTACGGACAATACGGCAAAGGTTGCCACGGCCATGCCGAACTGGATTGCGATATCGGGCCAGAAGGCCATGCCGCTTGCCCACCAGAACACAGGTGCGCCCAGCGCGATTGCGCCGTTCAGCCAGTTTGCGATCTTGCGGCTCTTGAGATCGGTAAACGCCGCGATAAGCAGCGCAATTGCCAATGCGGCAAGCAGACCGTACTTGATTGGATCGTCTAGCATCGAAAAATAAGCCCCCGGGGTTCCCCTTGAGCCTCATGTGCTAGCGCGCATCACTTACCAAAAAGTAACCACGGGCAGGAGGTTGGAATTAGTCACGTTGGGAATGCCGATGGAAAGGCTGACCTTGCGGCATTCGATCGCCGGTCCATTCCATCATCCGCACGCGAGATGTTGTGGTCCGCGTCCGACGGGCACGCAATAAGGCGGATCGACTGGCCCGAGCCGGAAGCCGGCAGGGCGGTGCGCGGCTCCATCCTGTTCATGCCGGGGCGCGGCGATGCCTATGAAAAATATCTCGAGACGTTCGAGGACTGGCGTCGTTCGGGCTGGCGCGTGAGCGCAGCGGACTGGCGCGGGCAGGCCGGATCGGGCCGTTTCGGTTTCGATGATGTGACCGGCCATATAGAGGATTTCGAACACTGGGTGACCGACCTGGGCCACTTCTGGCGCGATTGGCGTGCCGAGCGCGAGGGGCCTGCCGTGGTTGCGGGCCATTCCATGGGCGGGCACCTGGTCCTGCGTGCCGCTGCCGACAAGGCGCTCGATCCAAAGCCCGATGCACTGCTGCTTTCCACGCCCATGCTCGGCGTCCATCCGCTCTATATTCCTCTTTGGGTGCAGCGCCTGCTGGCCAATGTCATGGCACGGCTTGGCGATCCGCGCCGTCCGGCGTGGAAGTGGAGCGAGAAGCCGGGTGAGTTTCCCGCCGGGCGGCAGCTCCTGCTGACCGCAGACGATGCCCGCTATGCCGACGAGCAATTCTGGCGCGAGCAGCGTCCCGACCTTGTCATGGGACCGGGGAGTTGGGGCTGGGTAGCCGCATCGATGAAGAGCATTGCCCGCCTTAACCGGCCCGGCGCGCTGGAAGCGGTGGATCTCCCCGTCTTCCTGCTCAGCACCAATGCGGACAAGCTGGTCAGTCATTCGGCCAATCGGCGCGCTGCCGAGCGCCTGCCGCGGGTCACCTTCAGCGAATTCGGCCCCGAGGCAAGGCACGAGATCCTGCGCGATGTGGACGAAGTGCGCGAAAGAGCCCTTGCGGAGATCGCAAGCTTTCTCGATAGGATCGCCGCGAATTGAGCGAACATTTCGATATCGTTGTCATCGGTGCAGGGATTGCCGGGGCGAGCATCGCGGCCGAGATGGCGCCGCATGCCCGTGTCCTGGTGGCAGAGGCCGAGCGTTTTCCCGGCTATCACACCACCGGCCGTTCGGCGGCGTTCTGGGAAGAATGCTATGGTGGGCCGGGCATCGTTCCGCTCACACTCCCTTCGGGCGAATGGCTGCGCGAGCACGGCTTCTTGCGCAAGCGCGGCGCGCTCTATCTCGCGCAAAGCGAGGATGCGTCCGCGCTCGATGCCTTCGAAGCAAGCTTTGCCGGAACCGGCGTCACTATCGAGCGGCTGGGCCGCACGGCGACCGAAAGCCTGATCCCCTCGCTCGAGCCTGCGTGGACAGAGGCGATCAGCGAGCCGCATTGCGCCGATATTGATGTTGGTGGCCTCCACCAGCATTTTCTTGCTGCCGCCAAGCAAGGCGGGGCTGAATTGCGCACCGGTTACCGCCTGTCATCGGCCGAGCGACATGACGGTGACTGGCTGCTCGGCTTCGAAAATGGCGAGACAGTTCGTGCCGCCACTCTGGTCAATGCGGCAGGCGCCTGGGCCGACCATGTCGCCACGCTTGCGGGGGCGAGGCCGCTGGGCATCACGCCCTATCGCCGCACCGTGGTGCAATTGCGCGTCGATCCCGCGCCAGATCCCGACATGCCTTTGGTGCTCGACATAAATGGCGGCTTCTATTTCAAGCCCGAGGGTGGGCGACTCTGGCTCAGCCCGCATGACGAGACGCCGAGCGAGCCCTGCGATGCTGCGGCGGAGGAGCTCGATATCGCCATTGCCATCGACCGGTTCGAAAAGGTGGTCGGCTGGACCATCATGGCAGTCGAACGCAAATGGGCCGGACTGCGTAGCTTCGCGCCCGATCGCCTGCCCGTCTACGGCGCCGATCCGCGTGTCGAGGGCCTCTTCTGGTTTGCCGGCCAGGGCGGCTTCGGTATCCAGACCGCTCCAGCTGCGGCGCGCCTTGGGGCACAATTGCTGCTGGGCCAACCACGCGACCAGATGACGCAGGCCATTGACGCAGAGACATATGCCCCGGCGCGCTTTGGCTAGGCAAACGGGATTCGCATGTTAGGGTGCAGGGGCGACCAACACGATCAAGGGAGACATCATGGCGCACCGTTTCGAAATCCGTAAGAACAAGAAGGGCGAGTTCGTGTCCTATTTCGTCTACAATAGCGAGACGATCTGGTGGACCGAGGGCTACAGCTCGAAGGCCAGCGCGAAGAACGCGATCGAGTCCGTGCTGAAGAACGGCCCGGGTGCCGAAGTCGTCGACAAGAGCGCCGACTAAGAGCCCCCTGCAGTCAGGTTCGGCCCGCCTCGCTGGCAGCATCGCTGGCGAGGCGGTCGACCCGTTCGTTTTCCGGGTGGCCATCATGGCCCTTGACCCATTCCCAGCTGATCTTGTGCGTTCGCGCCGCCTCGATCAGATCGTGCCATAAATCGGCATTCTTGACCGGTTTCTTGCTGGCATTGATCCAGCCGCGCTTCTTCCAGCCGTCGATCCATTTGGTCATGCCGTCGATCACGTAGCGGCTATCGGTCGAGATCGTCACCTCGCAAGGTTCGATCAAAGCATTGAGCCCGCGAATGATGGCCGTCATTTCCATTCGGTTATTGGTCGTGCTCGGATCGGACCCAACCAGCTCCTTCTCATGCCGGCCCATGCGCAGCAGCGCGGCCCAGCCGCCGGGGCCGGGGTTGCCCTTGCAGGCGCCGTCAGTGAAGATCTCGACATGTTTCATGAGCGGGCGAAAATCCTCTCGCCGTGCTCTTCGTAGAATTGCAGTCGGCGCACGAAGTCCATCGGGTCCTTGCGGGTCACCAATGCATCCGCGGGCGTGTGCAGCCAGTCATAGGCCCGGGTCGAAATGAAGCGCATCGCCGCGCCGCGCGCCAGTACGGGCAATTCCTCATGTTCGGCATCGCTCATCGGCCGCACGCTCTCATATCCTTCGATGAGCGCCGACGAGATGTCTGGGCGGAAGCTGCGGCCTTCATCCTCAAAGCACCACGCGGCATGCGTCACCGCCAAGTCATAGGCAAAGAAATCGGTGCAGGCGAAATAGAAGTCAATCAAGCCGGATACCTCGTCACCCAGCATGAGCACATTGTCGGGAAACAGGTCGGCATGGATCACGCCATAGGGCAGCCCCCCGGGCCAGCTGCCGGCGAAATCGCTCAGCGCGTCATACATGATATCGGGGAGCGAAGGGTCGATTGTCGCGAGCGCCTCGCTGCCGCAATCGTCGGTCAGTTGTTGCCATGCTGCCAGGCCCATCGTGTTGAAGCGGCGTTCGTAACTTGCCGCAGCGATGTGCATTTCTGCCAGTGCCTTGCCTACCGAGCGCGCCTGGCCGGTGTCTGGGCGGTCGATCGAAACTCCCGGGAGAAATTCGATCAGCGCCACCGCCTTGTCGCCGATCATGCGGTAGCTTGCGCCTTCGCGGTCATGGATCGTGGCCGGGACCGGGCAGCCTTTTCCGGCCAACATGTCGAGCAGGCCAAGGAAGAAGGGCAGGTCGGAAAGCTCGGTCCGGCTTTCATACATGGTCAGGATGTAGCGATCGCGGGTCGTCTCGATCAGCCAGTTGGAATTGGACACGCCTTCGGCAATTCCCTTGGCCGAAACCAGTTCGCCCACATCGTAATGGGAGATGAGGTCGCCCAGTTCCTCGGCCGACAGGTGTGTGTAGACAGCCACCTTGTAGCTAGTCCGTCAGTTGCCGGGGCAGCTTGAAGACCATCTTTTCTTCGGTGGTCACATGAGTCTGCTCTTCCACAGCGCGATATTCCCCGAGCTGGTAGACGACTTCGCGCACCAGGACTTCGGGGGCGGAGGCGCCCGCGGTAATGCCGATCGTATCGACATCCTGCAGCCATGCGGGATCGATCTCGCTGGCGCGCTGGATCAGCCGGGCCGGTGTGCCGCAGCGTTCGGACACTTCGACAAGCCGCAACGAATTGGAGGAATTGGGTGCGCCGATCACCAAGACCAGTTGGCATAGCGGCGCGATCTCCTTGACCGCTGCCTGGCGGTTGGACGTGGCATAGCAGATGTCCTCTGCCTTGGGCGCGACGATGTGTGGGAACTTCGCCTGCAGCGCGGAGATAATCGCCGCAGTATCGTCGACAGAAAGCGTAGTCTGGGTAAGGAAAGCCAGTTCCTGTCCGTCGTCGAAATCCAGCGAAGCAACATCGTCGACCGTCTCGACCAAGGTCATCTCGCCTTCTGCCACCTGCCCGAAGGTGCCGATCACTTCGGGATGGCCCTTGTGGCCGATGAACAGGATGTGGCGCCCGGCCTCGATCTGGCGTTCGGCCTGGCGATGAACCTTGCTCACCAGCGGGCATGTCGCATCGACATAGACCATCTCGCGCCGCTCGGCCTCGGCCGGGACCGATTTGGGTACGCCATGGGCGGAAAATACCACCGGCACGCCTTCGGGTACCTCGTTCAGTTCTTCCACGAAGACGGCGCCCTTCGCCTTCAGATTGTCGACCACGAAACGGTTGTGCACGATCTCGTGACGGACATAGACCGGCGCGCCATAACGCTCGATCGCACGCTCGACGATTTCGATGGCGCGGTCCACACCGGCGCAGAATCCTCGCGGTGCCGCAATCAGCACTTTGAGTGCCGCCTGCTCGGGTTCGGGAAAGGGGGCGTTCATATCGTGGCTCCTAGCTGTTGTCGCTCCGCGGCGAAAGGGGTAGGGGCAGCTTCGAATGAAAGTACAAGGACCGGTAATGAACCTACGCAGAGCAGTGATTGCCGCCATACTGGCAAGTTTGGCGCTGGCCGGATGCAAGCGCGAAGGCGATCTCGTCATCAACCAGGGCGTTGGCATTACAGCCTTGCGCTCGGTCTGTCCTGCCGTGGGTATCCCGGATTATACCGGAGACGTCACCATCTTCTCCCCGGCCACTTCGACCACGGCCGACGATATCGACGTTACTGCGGTCATGACCAATGTTCGCAGCCAGTGCGACGATTCCGGCGATCAGGTCTATTCGACCGCGTCCTTCGAAGTTCAGGGCGTACGTCGCGACACGGCAGGCGAACGCGCGGTCGAGATTCCCTATTTCAGTACGGTCATGCGTGGGGGAAGTTCGGTGGTGGCCAAGCGCATCGGCACGGTGACTCTCTATTTCCCCGACGGCCAGGCGCGGGCCAGCGGACTCGGTCAGGCAGGCGCGGTGATCGACAAGGCAGAAGCGACGCTTCCCGACGATATTCGGGCCCGCATCACCCGACGGCGACGGGCGGGTGACGAAGATGCCGCAATCGACCCGCTGTCGGAGCCTGATGTTCGTGCGGCAGTGGCTCGTGCCACATTCGAGCTGCTGGTCGGCTTCCAGCTGACCGACGACCAGCTGCGCTACAACGCTACTCGATAGACTCCTGCCCTTGCAGGGGTTCGCGAGGATTATTGAGATGTCCGAGATGCAAACCCTTTACGCAGCTTATGCGGCGAAGATCGATGCCGTTCTGGCGGCTCTGGAAGCGCAGGGCGTACTCCCTGCCGGTTGCCCGCGCGCCAATGTCAGCGTCGAGCCGCCGCGCGATACCAGCCATGGCGATCTTGCCACCAATGCCGCCATGGTGCTGGCCAAACAGGCCAGGACCAATCCGCGCGCGCTGGCTGAACAGATTGTCGAAATGCTGGCGCGCGATCCGATGATCGAAAGTGCGGAAATCGCCGGTCCCGGCTTCATCAACCTTCGCCTCGCTCCGCAGGTCTGGCTCGACGAACTGGGCACGATTGCCCAGCTGGAAGACGGCTACGGCAAGTCGGAAAAGGGAGCGGGCAAGCGCGTCAACGTCGAATATGTCTCCGCCAATCCGACGGGACCCATGCATATGGGCCATTGCCGCGGCGCGGTGGTGGGCGATGCTCTTGCGAGCCTGCTCGAATTCGCCGGCAATGAGGTGATCCGCGAATATTACGTCAACGATGCGGGCAGCCAGGTCGATACGCTCGCGCGGTCGGCTTACCTGCGCTACCGCGAGGCGCTTGGCGAAGATATCGGCGAGATCCCCGCGGGTCTCTATCCGGGCGACTATCTCAAGACCGTTGGCGAGGCGCTGGCTAAGGAGCTGGGCGACCGGTTCCTGGACCAGCCCGAAGAGGAATGGCTGCCGATCTTCCGCGCGCAGACCGTGACGGCAATGATGGACATGATCCGCAGCGACTTGAAGCTGCTCGGCATCGAACACGACGTGTTCTCGTCCGAAGCCGCGCTGCAGCAGGCCGGCAAGCCTGAAGAGGCCGAGAAATGGCTGCGCGCGCACGATCTCGTCTACGATGGTGTTCTCGAGGCACCCAAGGGCAAGGCGCCGCCCGAGGATTGGGAGCCGGTCGAACTGCCGCTGTTCCGCTCGACCAAATTCGGTGACGACCAGGATCGCCCGATCAAGAAGTCCGATGGCAAGTGGACCTATTTCGGTGCCGACCTCGCTTATCATATGCAGAAGGCCGAGGATGCCGACGAGCTGATCGATATCTGGGGCGCGGACCATGCCGGCACGGTCAAGCGGATCAAGGCTGCCGTCGCCGCGCTTTCCGAAGGTCAGGGCAAGTCGATCCCCTTCGATGTGAAGCTGGTGCAGATGGTGCAGCTGCTGCGCAATGGCGAACCGGCCAAGATGTCCAAGCGCTCGGGCAATTTCGTCACCATCGCCGACATGGTGGAGGAAGTGGGCAAGGACGTGGTGCGTTTCACCATGTTGACCCGCAAGCCCGATGCACAGATGGATTTCGACTTCGCCAAGGTAGTCGAGACGAGCAAGGACAACCCGGTCTTCTATGTCCAGTATGCCCATGCGCGGATATGCTCCGCGCTGCGCAAGGCCAAGGCAGAGGAGGGCATCGAGCCCTCTGCCGACAAGCTGGGCCTGTTGGGTGAAGACGAGCTGGCGCTGGTCAAGCAGGCTGCGCAATTCCCGCGCGAGGTGGAGGCCGCTGCCAAGGCGCGCGAACCGCACCGTATCGCCTTCTACCTCTATGATCTCGCTGCGGCTTTCCATGCCTTCTGGAACATGGGTAACGACGATCCGCAAAAGCGCGTCATCGTGGCACAGGACCCCGATCTCACGGCGGCAAGGCTTTTCCTCATCGCGCAAATCGGGCAGGTCATCCGTAATGGGCTGGCCCTGCTGGGCGTGGAGGCCGTCGAGGAGTTGTAAGAATGCAGTGGCCGGGCGATGAGGATGAGGGCCAGGAGCCTGAAACCGAAGGCACCTATGAGCCCGAAGAGCAGCTGACGCTTGCCGATGACGATGAAGCGCTACCCTGGCTCGAATCCGATGAGGATTACGAGGAGGATGGCGGGCTCGATACGCGCATGATCTGGATTGCCTTGCTGGGCATTGCCGTGGTTGCGGCGATCCTGCTGCTCGGCTGGTGGTATTTCAGCGCTCGTCCCGACCCCGATCTTGCTCCTGATGGCAGTACGATCGAGGCGCCCGAGGGGCCCTACAAGGAACTGCCGGAAGATCCGGGCGGGACCGAAGTCGATGGCACGGGCGATCTCAGCTACGGCGTTGGCGAGGGCCAGACCCGCGAGGGGCAGATTGCCGGCGATGCACCTGCCGAAAGCGATGATCCCGTTGCGAACGAGGGTGTTGGGGTGCAGATCGGCGCGTTCTCGACCAGGTCGGGTGCCCAGGATGGCTGGAACCAGCTTCGTGGCCGTTTCGAGGCACTGCAGGGCTTGCGCTACCGGGTGCTCGAGGGCCAGGCAGATAGCGGAACTATCTATCGTCTGCAGGCTGTTGCCGAGGACGAAGCTGCTGCCGATGCGGTTTGCCGCTCGATTCGCAATGCGGGTGGGGACTGCCAGGTAAAGCGCTAGGGCAGGGAGCGAGCCGGACCCTATCCACAATCTGGTGTGGATTTGAGGTGAATTGAGTGCTCCTGTCCACACTATCTAGTGGTTTCCAGCTTGCCGAAACATGCGTTTCCGTGCGAATCTTGCATGAATGACGCCCGCAATCTTCGGCCTTTCCGGTCCCTGCCTGACCGATGAGGAGCGCGCCTTCTTCAAGGAGGTGGAACCGGCGGGCTACATCCTCTTCGCGCGCAATGTCGAAAATCGTGAGCAGCTGCGTGCCCTGACCTCCGAATTGCGGGCCCTGCATGGCCGTGATCGGCTGCTGATCTCGATCGATCAGGAAGGCGGGCGCGTCGCACGTATGAAACCGCCAGAGTGGTCAGCCTATCCGTGCGGCTGGGACTTTGCTGCCCTGTGGGACATCGCTCCTGCCAGTGCCATCGAGGCAGCGCGTGCCAATGCGCAATTGCTGGGGCAGGACCTCGCCGAAGTCGGTATCACCGTCGATTATCTTCCGCTGCTCGATGTGCGCGAGGATGGCGCGCATGATGTGATCGGAGACCGGGCGCTGGGCAGCGAGCCGAAGCAGGTTGCCGCGCTCGGCCACGCTGTGCTCGACGGGCTCGCGCGGGCTGGGGTTACAGGCTGCGTCAAGCACATGCCGGGCCATGGCCGCGCGGGGGCCGACAGCCACAAGGAAATGCCGGTGGTGAAGGCGAGCGTCGAGGATCTGGAGCGGGATATCGCGCCTTTCCGCACGCTGCATGATGCGCCCATCGGCATGTCCGCCCATGTGCTCTACACGGCCTGGGACAAAGACAATCCGGCGACGCTTTCCAAACGGATCGTGCACGACATTATCCGCGGCGAAATCGGCTTTTCCGGCCTGCTGCTGACCGACGATATCGACATGCAGGCGCTGACCGGCTCGATTCCCGAACGCAGCGCCGCCGCAGTGGCCGCAGGCTGTGATATCGTGCTGAATTGCTGGGCGAAAATGGACGATATGCAGGGAATTGCCGCTGCATTGCCTGAAGCGACACAAGAGGTACACAAACGCCTTCAAGCGGCACTGAACTACCCCGAGAGCTTCATCGACGAGGCCGATCGCGGCGCATTGCTTGCCACAAGAGACGGCTTGCTGAACCTGGCGAGAGCGGCATGACCGACGACGGCACGATCTTCGAGGCGCTCGACACCGAAGCGTCGGATGTGTGGGAAGGTGCCGCCGCCGCACCGACCGGCAATAATGCGCTTTATCTCGAGCTCGATGGCTGGGAAGGTCCGCTTGACCTGCTGCTTGATCTTGCAAGGCGGCAGAAGGTCGATCTCAAGTCGATCTCTATTCTCGCCCTCGTCGACCAGTATATCGCCTATATCGAGCGGGCCGAGGCGCTGAAGCTGGAGATTGCCGCCGATTACCTGGTGATGGCGGCGTGGCTGGCTTACCTCAAATCCTCGCTCTTGCTGCCGCGCGAGGAGCAGGAGGATCCGAGCCCCGAGGAACTGGCGCTGCGCCTGCAGCTGCGGCTCGAACGGCTCGGCGCAATGCGCGATGCTGCAGCCCGGCTGATGGCGCGCGACAGGCTCGGCCGCGATGTCTTCGAGCGCGGCGCGCCCGAGGGCCTGAAGGTCACCCGCAAGAACCAGTGGCAATGCGACTGGTACCAGCTCGTGCGCGCCTATGGGCAGGTGAAGCTGCGGACCGAACCGGTCGTGCACATGGTCGCCAACCGCCCGGTAATGACGCTCGATTCCGCCATCGACCGGGTTTCCGCCATGCTCGGCGTGAGCGTGGACTGGATGGAAATCCGCACCTTCCTGCCTACCGGGGCCGAGCCGCGTTTGCGCAAGTCTGCGCTCGCCTCCAGCTTCGTGGCCGCGCTGGAACTGGCACGGATGGGCAAGGCGGAGATACGGCAGGATGAGACATTCGGTCCCCTGCATGTGAGGCGGGCTGCGACATGAGCCAGGATATGGATGACCTGACCCGCGCGGTCGAAGCGACGCTTTTCGCCGCCGAGGAACCGATGAGCGCCGAGCAGATTGCCACGCATCTGGGCGATTCAGACCTCGGTGCCAATGTGCGCGAGGCGCTGCGCGAGCTGGAGGAGCATTATTCTCCCCGTGGGATCAAGCTGGTCGAGCGCGGTCGCCGCTGGCAGTTCCAGACCTCTCCCGACCTTGCGCACCTCCTGCGCCGGGAAAAGGAACAGGTCCGCCGCCTCTCCCGCGCAGCCACCGAAGTGCTGGCGATCATCGCCTATCACGAGCCGGTCAGCCGCGCCGAGATCGAGGCGATTCGCGGTGTGCAGACTTCTTCGGGCACGCTCGACGTGCTGATGGAGGTGGGCTGGGTGCGCGCAGCGGGACGGCGCGAAGTTCCCGGCCGACCGGTCATCTACGCCACCACCAGCGATTTCCTCTCCCATTTCGGGCTCAAGACGCGCCGGGACCTGCCGGGTATCGACGAGTTGAAGGCCGCCGGCCTGCTCGACCCGGTGGACGATGCGTTCGACGATCTGATGGAGCAGCGCGCCGAAGAGGAAGATGCACCGGAAGAGGAAGGCGCTTCCGACGAGGGCAACGAGGACGATAATGTGTTCGAAGAGGTCGAGGAGGACGCTTGCGAACTTCCGGGCGGGCAAAGCGCCTGATTCCTGCCAATCACTGGCGCTTTGCCCCGCAAGGGCCTATATCGCCATGAAACATCCATTTTGAGAGAATGCCCCATGAGTCTCGGACCCTGGCAACTTATTATCATCGCACTCGTGATCCTCGTCCTGTTCGGCCGTGGCCGTATTTCGGAAATGATGGGTGATTTCGGCAAGGGCATCAAAAGCTTCAAGAAGGGCATGAACGAGGAAGAGTCCTCGTCTTCATCCCCTGCTCCGGCTGGCCAGATCGAAAGCAAGCCCGCGGAAAGCGCCGAGGCCAAGCAGGCCGACAGCTCGACCACGTCAAATTGAAATCAGGGGGCCGGTGATGCCCCCGCAGTGGCGGAATAGCTGATGTTCGATATCGGCATACAGGAAATCCTGCTTGTCGTGGTCGTGGCGATAATCGTCATCGGCCCCAAGGACATGCCCGCCGCCATGCGCACTGCCGGTCGCTGGATTGGCAAGATGCGCCGCCTGTCCGGCCACTTCCGCACCGGTCTCGATGCCATGGTGCGCGAAGCCGAGATGGAGGACATGGAAAAGAAGTGGAAGGCGCAGAACGAGAAGATCATGCGCCAATATCCCGATGGCGGCCCCAAGGAGATGGAGCAGACCGGCGCCTTTCCACCGCCCAAGCGCGAACCGTCACCGGACGACGAGGCTCCCCCGCCCGCCACCAGCACTGACGCTTCGGCAGAGGCGGCGGCGGAACGGGTGGAAACGCCTGACAGTCCGCCTGCAGACGATGCGACGAAGGCGGGCTGATCCATGGCGATGAAGCTCAAGGATCTTGACGAGACACAGGCTCCGCTGCTCGATCACTTGGTCGAATTGCGCAAGCGGCTGGTGCGCGCCGTTCTAGCGCTTGCCGTCGCTTTCGGCATCTGCCTCTATTTTGCCGATCCGATCCTTGGTTTCCTCGTACAGCCGCTCAAGGACAGCTTTCCCGACGGCGAGGGCCAGCTGATCTTCACCCGCCTTTACGAAGTGTTCTTCGTCGAGATCAAAGTGGCGTTGTTTGCAGGCTTCTGTTTCAGCTTCCCGATCATCGCCAACCAGCTCTGGGCCTTTGTCGCGCCTGGCCTCTATGCGCGCGAGAAGAAGGCCTTCCTGCCCTTCCTCATCGCTACGCCGATCCTCTTCGCCTCGGGCGCGGCGCTCGCCTACTATCTTGTCATGCCGACGGCATTTGCCTGGTTCATCGGTTTCGAGGGCGAGGCCGGCGGGCTGGAAATCGAAGCCCTGCCGACAGCCAATGAATATTTGTCACTTGTGATGCAGTTCATCCTGGCATTCGGCCTGAGCTTCCTGCTGCCGGTGCTGCTGATGCTGCTCAATCGCGCCGGCATTTTCAGTCGCGCGCAATTGGCCGGCATCCGCCGCTATTTCATCGTGCTGTGCTTCGTCCTCGGCGCGATCCTGACGCCAGCCGAACCTGTCTCGCAATTCATGCTCGCCGTCCCGCTTTACCTGCTGTTCGAGGGCTCGCTTCTGCTGATGTATTTCAGCGAGAAAAGGGACGCGAAGGAGAAGGCAGAGCGGGAAGCGGAAGAGGCTTCCGGCGAGGTCGCCGCTACCGAAGAAGCCACCAGCGAGAGCTAGTCCTCGGCGGAATAGACCCGTTGACCGGCAATCCATGTCTCCAGCACATTGATCCGGCGGATCTGTTCTGCATTGGAAAATAGCGGATCGCCATCCAGCACCAGGAAATCCGCCCGTTCGCCAAGGGCCAGCGAACCGAAGCGACCCTCGGCAAATCCGGCATAGGCCGCGCCCGCCGTATAGGCTGCCAGCGCGACATCGCGACCGACCAGTTCCTCGGGCATCCAGCCGCCCTGCGGCTCGCCATTGGCATCCACGCGGCTGATCGCCACGGCCAGGCCTTCCAGCGCATCGGGGGCTTCTACAGGAGCGTCCGAGCCGAAGGCGAGCGGCGCGCCGACCTCGGCAATCGAACGCCAGGCATAGGCGCCTGCCAGCCTGTCAGGCCCCAGCCGCGCCTCGGCCATCAAGCGGTCGCTGGTCTGGTGAACAGGCTGCATGCTGGCGATGATGCCGTGCTGGCCGAACAGCGGGATATCCGCCGGATCGACCACCTGCGCATGTTCGATGCGCCAGCGTCGGTCGCCCGGAAAATCGTCGGAGAGCTCGTCGATCGCATAGAGTGCTTCCTGATTGGCAGCATCGCCTATGGCGTGGATCGCCACCTGGAAGCGGTCCATCGCCGCGCGGCTCATCAGATTGCGCAGCTGCGTGCCGTCGAGCCGGGCGAGGCCGCGATTGCCTGCCTCGTCGGCATAGTCCGATTTGAGCAACGCCCCACGCGATCCCAGCGCCCCATCGAGGTAAAGCTTCACGCCATTGAGCCGGAGCCTGTCGTCATAGAGCCACAGCGTCGGCCCGGTGCCGCCGATCAGCAGCATTTCGGGTACGCTGGCGGCATAGGACATGATGCGCAATTGCAGGCGCCCGGCATCGCCTGCACGGCGATAGGTCATCCAGTCCTCTATGCTCGTGCCCATATCCGCCACGGCGGTGACGCCATAGGAAAAGAGCAGGCGCTGTGCTTCGTGAAAGGCGAGGTCGCGATCCTCGGGCCGGGGCGGCGGGACCAGCGCATTGACCAATTGCATCGCATCGTCGACCAGCACGCCCGCCGGTTCGCGAGAGCCGGGCTTGCGGATAATGCGCCCGCCTTCGGGGTCGGGTGTCTCGGCGGTGATGCCCGCGGCATTCAGCGCGGCACTGTTGGCCCAAGCCGCATGGCCGTCCACCCGTTCGAGCACGACGGGCCGGTCTGTCACAGCATCGAGCTCTTCGGCGGTCGGAAAACGGCCCAGGCCCCATGTTTCCTGGTTCCAGCCGCGCCCGATCAGCCAGGGGCGATTGGGAAAGCGCTGCGTATAGGCGGCGACCAGCTCCAGTGCCTCTTCCACGCTGCGTGTCTCGGTGAGGTCGAGCGTCATGCTGGCAAGGCCGAGCTGCATGACATGGACGTGTGAATCGATCAGGCCGGGTATCACTGTGCGGCCCTGCATGTCCTCGTAATAGTCGATCCCGACCTCGGGATCGTCACCGAAATCGAGCAGCTGGATGATGCGCCCGTCATCATCGACGACCATGCCGGAAAAGCGGTCGACCTTTCCGTCGCGCTGGACCGACATGCCCTCGACATTGTCGAAATGGGTATTGGCCAGGGCTGTGTGCGGGAGGAAGAAGAGGGTCGTCATTGCGAGGGTCCGCAGGACCCGCGGCAATCCAGGGCGGCATCGCGCGAGGCCTCTGGATTGCTTTGTCGCTCCGCTCCTCGCAATGACGCTGTTGGAGTGGCTCATTCGCCGACCTTTGGCAAATGCCGGACCAAAGCGGAAGTGTCCTGCCGGCTGCCGCCCATCTGCTGTACCTTGGCATAATAGCCATCGACCAGCTCGGTGACGGGCAGGGAAAGGCCGTGTGCACCAGCTTCGGCCATGGCGATGGCCAAGTCCTTGCGCATCCAGTCTATCGCGAAGCCGAAATCGAACTCGCCCGCCATCATGGTCTGCCAACGATTGTCCATCTGCCAGCTTTGCGCCGCGCCGCCGCTGATCGCCTCGAACACCTTGTCCGGTTCTAGGCCCAATGCCTGCGTCAGTCGTACGGCTTCGGAAAGGCCCGCAAGCAGGCCGGCAATGCAGACCTGGTTGACCGCCTTGGCCCCCTGTCCTGCGCCTGCCGGGCCGATATGGACGATGCGCGCTGCATAGGCCTGCATGACTGGCTCGGCGGCCGCCATCGCCTCGTCCGAGCCACCGCACATGATGGCGAGCTTGCCGTTCTCCGCGCCGGCCTGTCCGCCGGATACGGGCGCATCCAGGCAGAGCAGGCCGCGCGTTTCGGCCTCGGCAGCAAGGCGTTTGGCCATAGCCGGGCTGATCGTGGTGTGATCGATGAATAGCGTGCCGGGATTCATCGCCGCGAATACCCCGTCCTCGCTAAGCACTACGCTGGCGACGTCCTCGTCATTGCCGAGGCAGGAGAGCACCACGTCTGCATCGGCCACGGCCTCCACAACGGTTGCGCCAAGTTTTGCCGGCAGGTCTTCGGCAGTGAACTTCTCCAGCCATGCTGCGCCGCGCGCTGTGCTGCGGTTCCACCCGGTCACTTCATGACCCGCTCGGGCGAGGTGTGCGGCCATAGGACCACCCATCACGCCCAGGCCGAGAAATGCAATTTTCAGCTTGTCACTCATGCGCGCCTGACTGCCCTGTGACGCGGGCCTTGGCAATCTTTGCGCAAGGGAAACATGCACAGGGGTTTCACTTGTGCTGAAATCTGCGATAGGCCCCGCGCATGAGTAGCGCCCCGACCCTCGCCATGCTGGACATTTCCGATATCCGCGCCGCCGCGCAGCGGATCGAGGGTGCCGTGGTGCGCACGCCCACTTTGCACAGCAAGACGCTGTCCTCGATCACGGGGGCGGAAACCTGGCTCAAGTTCGAGAACCAGCAATTCACCGCCGCTTATAAGGAGCGCGGTGCACTCAACGCGCTATTGCTGCTCGATGAGAAGCAGCGCGAAAAGGGCGTCATCGCCGCCTCTGCCGGCAATCACTCTCAGGGCCTGTCCTATCACGGCACCAGGCTGGGCGTGCCGGTCACCATCGTCATGCCCAGGACCACGCCTACGGTGAAGGTCATGCAGACCGAGAGCGTGGGTGGCAAGGTCATGCTCGAGGGTGAGAATTTCGACGAGGCCTATGCCTATGCCCGCAGCATGGAAAAGCAGCTGGGCCTGACCTTCGTCCATCCGTTCGACGATCCCAACGTTGCGGCAGGGCAGGGCACGGTCGCGCTCGAAATGCTCGAGGACGTGCCCGATCTCGACATGATCGTCGTGCCTGTCGGCGGCGGCGGCCTGATTTCCGGCGTTGCTGTCGCGGCCAAGGCGATCAACCCCGATATCGAGATCGTCGGCGTGCAGACGGCGGAATTCCCCGCCTTCTACAACCTCAAGACCGGCAAGCATTTGCCGCAGGGCGATGTCACCATTGCCGAGGGCATCGCGGTGAAGGAGCCGGGCTTCTTCACGCGCCAGATCGTCGACGACGTGATCGACGAAATGCGCGTGGTGAAGGAATATGCCATCGAGATGGCGGTCTCGCTGCTGCTCGATATCGAGAAGACGGTGGTCGAAGGGGCGGGCGCGGTCGGCCTCGCCACGCTGCTGCCGCCGAGCAATGGCGTGCCGCGCGAACGCTTCCGCGGCAAGAAGGTCGGCGTGATCCTGACCGGCGGCAATATCGACCAGCGCATCCTCGCCAATGTCATCCTTCGCAACCTCGTTCGCAGCGGGCGGATCGGCCGCGTCAGCGTGATGCTGGATGACCGAGCGGGGGCGCTGTCGCGCGTGGCCGAGCTGTTCACCGAGTACGGCGCCAATATCATCGAGGTCACGCACCAGCGGATCTTCGGCAATCTCTCGGCCAAGAACACCCAGACCGATATCGAGTTCGAAGTGCGCGACCTGAAGGCGCGCGACCAGTTGCTCACTGCAATGGAAGACGCCGGCTACAAGTTCGACGTGATTTCGCTGCAGGGTCAGCGCAGCAATCGCTTCAATCGCACCGGCGGAGGCGATTGAGCCGCTCTTGCGGCTGCAAACGTGAAACAGGTTGGCTCACGAGTGCCCCGTTTCGGGGCGTTTGATCCCTGCGAATGTGCGATTGTGCAAATTAACCCTGCCATCGCCACAATTTATGGTTAATCTTGTTCCAACGGGCGACTCCGCTGGCCATAGACTAGGCCGCGCGCCCCGGCAGGACCAATAACAGGCAAGAGGATCGCCCTACGGTGACGGCCCCCGTTCGATTTCCCCGCTTCTTTGTCACGAGCCCCGCGCCGTGCCCTTATCTGTCGGGAAAGACCGAACGCAAGGTGTTCACCGAGCTCAAGGGTCCGCATGCCGAGCAGCTGAACGATGCGCTGGGCCGGATCGGCTTTCGCCGCAGCCAGACGGTTGCCTATCGTCCTTCCTGCGTCGATTGCCGCGCCTGTATCTCGGTCCGCGTGGTGGCGGACGAATTCAAGCCGTCTTCCACGCAGCGCCGCAATCTGCGACGCAATGCCGACCTGGAGGGTACCGAATGCCGTCCCTGGGCGACGACGGAGCAATATGAGTTGCTGCAGCGCTATCTCGTCAGCCGCCATCCGGGCGGTGGCATGGCGGCCATGGACGAGGTCGACTATGCCGATATGGTGGAACACACCTCTGTTTCGAGCTTTGTCATTGAATACAGGGGACCTTCCCAGGATGGCAGGCCGGGACGCCTCGTTGCGGCATGCCTGACAGATCGGCAGAGTGACGGGCTGTCGATGATTTACAGCTTCTATGACCCCGAAACCGAGGCACGCAGCGGACTTGGCAATTTCGTTATCCTGGACCACATTCGCCGCGCACAGGCAGCGGGGTTGCCCTATGTCTATCTCGGATACTGGGTCGAGGGATCCCAGCGCATGCAGTACAAGGTGCGTTATCGGCCGCTCGAAAAGCTCGGCCCCGACGGCTGGAGCCGCTTTACCGAGGAAGAACAGGCGCGCCTCATCTCTTCGCTCTCGCGCAGCAAGCAGCCCGCCGGTGGTATCGATGGTAGCGGCAAGGATGGAACCCCTGGCGGGCAGAAGCAGTACAAACTCGCCTGAGCGGCTACTCCTGCAATCGATGAAACGTCAGGTCGCGACGGCGCTGGTCGTTTGGCTGGCGCTTGCCGCGCAGCCGCTGGCCGCGCAGGAGGCGCAATCTCCCGATGACCTCATCCCGGATGAGGCCGTTGCCGATCCCGAAGGCTGGGTAGAGCAAGGGCAGCAGGCGGAACTGCCGCTGCTCGACAGCCGACCCATGCCGACCGACATGGATACGCCGATCGAGGCGGACCCCTACATCACAGTGGAGCAACCCGAAGACATCGTTCTGCCCGAGATCGAGCCGCTCGAGTCCGACGATACGATCTCCTTCACCACGTTCGAGGACGTAATTGCACCGCTACCGGAGGGAGATGAGGAACGCCTGTCGGACGAACTCGTCATCGTCTTTCCCAGCGACAAGTCGCTGTTCCCCGAACGAAGGGAATTCCTGCAGCGCTTCTCTGCTCTATCCAGCATCGAAGGCAATGATGCGGAGGACAATTTTGCACGCCTCAATGCCCAAGCCAGGGCTGACGAGGAGCTGCTGGTGCGGATGCTGCGGGCCTATGGCTATTTCGATAGCCAGGTCATCCGCGCGGTAGGGACTTTCGGCGACGATGCGATGGATGCCGTGCGCTTCGACATCATTCCCGGAACGCGCTTCAAGGTGGGTGCGGTCGATCTTGGTGACCTGACGCAGACCGGCAGCGATTACGAGGCTCTGCGCGGGGCATTCGGAATCAAGTCCGGCGATCTGCTCTCGCTCGATGCGATCGAGGCCGAGCGCGATGATCTCGACATTGCCCTGGGCGAGAGCGGCTATCCCTTCGCCACGCTCGCCGAGCCCGAGTTGCTGGTCGATTATGATCGCCTGCAGGGTGATGTGACAGTGCCGGTCGCGCCCAACGGCAAATATGTAATCGGGGAGATCGTAGTCGCGCAGCCCGATTTCCTGTCGGCCAGGCACCTGCAGCGTATTGCCCGCTGGGATCCGGGCGATATCTACCAACGCAGCGACCATCAGGACCTGCGCAGCGCCTTGCTTGCGACCGGCCTGGTCGGCTCTGTTTCCGTCACGCCTGTCGAAGTCCAGCCGCCGAGCGAGGACATGCCGGGCGTTGTGGACATGCAGGTAGACATGATCGAGGCGCCGCCGCGCACCCTTGCTGCCAATATCGGGTATGGCACCGAGGAAGGAATCCGCTTCGAAGGCAGTTGGGAGCATCGCAACCTCCTGCCGCCAGAAGGCATGGTCCGCGCGCGCGCCATCGTCGGGACGCAGGAGCAATTGCTCGGCCTCACACTGCGCAAGAACAATTTCCGGGGCCGCGATCGCATCCTTTCGATCGACGCCTTCGCCAGCACGATCGATTACAGCGCCTATGATGCGCGGACGGCCTCACTCGTCGCCAATTACGAGCGGGTCAGCAATGCGTTGTTCCAGAAGCCGTTCAACTGGTCGATCGGCCTCGAACTCGTCGCAACGGGAGAGCGCGAGGCCGATGTCACGGGGACGCTCCAGGATCGCACGACCTATTATATCGCCGCGATCCCCGGCTACGCGCAGATCGACACCTCTAACGACCTGTTGGACCCGACCGAGGGCTATCGCTTGGCGGCCCGTGTCTCACCGGAGTTTGCGGCGAACGAGGGCACCGAGAATTACTACGTTCGCGCCCAGTTGGACGGGTCGTACTACAATCAGGTGAGCGATAGCGTGGTCATGGCCGGCCGGGTGAGGGTCGCCTCGATTGCAGGGGCGCCAACCAGCGCCATTGCCCCCTCGCGCAGGCTCTATGCTGGTGGCGGTGGGTCGGTACGCGGCTATGGCTATCGGGATATCGGTCCACTCAACGATGTCGGGGATCCGACGGGCGGCCGCTCTCTTGCCGAGTTTTCGATCGAGGCCCGTATTCGCACCGGATTGCTCGATGGTGCGGTTGGCTTCGTGCCCTTCTTCGATGCCGGTGCCGTGGGTGATGATTCAACACCCGGCCTTGGCAACATGAAATACGGTGCGGGTATCGGTTTGCGCTATCATACCAGCTTCGGCCCGATCCGCGTGGACCTGGCCGCGCCGCTCAATCCCGGGCCGAATGATGCGAATTTCGCAGTCTATGTCGCCTTGGGGCAGGCCTTCTGATGGCGGTGGAAGAGGAAATGCCGGAAGACGTTCCGCCCCGCCGCTCTGCATGGAACCGGGCGGCGCGCATCGTCGGATATGTCCTGGCTGCGCTGCTTGCGCTCCTGGTGGCAGTGGTGGCATTCCTGCATTCGCCGCCGGGCCGGCAGTTCATCGTCGACCAGATCAGCAAGTATGCCCCCGCCTCCGGCCTTTCCGTGGAGGTCGGCTCTATCGACGGTTCGGTGTTGTGGAGCGCCACTTTCAACGATGTGGAGTTGCGCGATGCGGAGGGCACCTTGTTCTTCGAAGCGCCCGCCGTCGAGCTGAACTGGCGCCCGTTCAGGTGGCTGTTCAGCGGCCTTGACGTGCGTCATCTCGTCGTCGCCAATGCCACGCTCTACGCTCCGCCCGTGCTGCTGCCGGGTGATCCGGATGCCCCGATCCTGCCCGATTTCGACATCCGTGTGGACCGCCTGCTGGTCGATGATATGCACGTGGCCGAAGGGCTGCTGGGCGAAGAGCGTGTCATCGACTTCCGCGCCAGCGCCGATATTCGTCAGGGTCGGCTGTTCCTGGATGCGCTGGGCGAATTCGGCGGTGGGGACGAATTCAGCCTGCTCGCCGAAGCCGAGCCCGATGGCGACATTTTCGATCTCGATCTCAACTGGAAGGCGCCTGCCGGCGGCTTCCTCGCGACGATGGTGGGCGCTGAGGAAGACCTTGTCGTCGACTTGGAGGGCGATGGTAGCTGGAGCCGGTGGGATGGCGAACTGCTGGCGATTCAGGGCGAAAGGACATTGCTCGATTTCGACATTGCCAACGATGCGGGGCGCTACCGGATGGAGGGAGAGGCCCGGCCCGGTTCCTATGTCGAGGGAATGAGTGCGCGGGCGCTGGGCGAGGTGGTGACCCTGGCTGCCGAAGGGACGCTCGTGGACAGCGTGCTCGATGGCAAATTTGCCCTGCGCGGTGACGCTCTGTCGCTGGACGGCGAAGGTGCTGTCGACCTGGCAGACAATGCTTTTGCCGGGCTGGTCATCGACGCCCAATTGCTCGAACCGCGCTTTTTCGGGTCGGATATTGCACTGGACGACGCACGGCTCGATGCCATGCTCGACGGACCTTTCCGCGATTTCGCGATCGAGCACGATTTGCGCGTCGGGCGGCTTGATGCGAGCGGTACGATCGTCGATCGGCTCGCGCAGCGTGGCGTTGCACGGTTCAGCGAGGGAAGGCTTGTCCTCCCGCTCGACCTTGGAGCCGCGCGCGTGACCAGCGGCATAGAGCTAGCCGATCCGCGGCTGGTCGATGGCCGCGTGGAAGGCACGCTGGTCTATACGGGTAACCGCCTGTCCGCGGACAATCTGGCGATCCGCTTCCGCGGCGTGGCCGCGCGGCTCAGCATGGACGGCAATCTCGATAGCGGCCGGTTCGACATTGCGGGGCCCGTGCGCGTGGCGGACCTCGTGCTGGAGGAATTCGGCCGCGTGGATGCTGAGGCCGATATCGGGCTCGGAATCGGCGGTTCCGCTCCCTGGACGCTTTCGGCTCGTCTCGATGGCGCCTTCGACGAAGTGAGCAGCCCTGCGCTCTCCACCATTGCAGGAGAGGAGATCGCCTTCACCGGCAATCTGGCACTTGGGCAGGCCGTGCCGGTAGACTTCACCGATCTGGTCGTGAATGCCACCAAGCTGGACCTGCAGCTGGACGGTCAATTCGCCGATGGCGTGACCACTCTGACGGGTAACGGAGAGCATGCCGATTACGGGCCGTTCACTCTCGATGCCGAAATCGGAGAAGACGGGCCGCGCGCGCAACTGCTGCTTGCCAGTCCGCTTCCAGCCGCCCGGCTCAGCGATGTCAGCGTAGCCATTGCGCCTTCTGCCGAAGGTTATGCGATCGAGACGTCAGGCGGCTCGCTGCTCGGGCCGTTCGACGGCTTGCTTTCGCTCGTCATGGCCGAAGAGGGAGAAACTACCATCAATGTGCGGCGGCTCGATGTGGCTGAGACGCGCATCAGCGGGCAGCTTGCGCTGGTCGAAGGCGGGGTGGATGGCAGGCTCGGCTTTGCGCGTGGCGGCGTGGACGGAGCCATCACCCTTGCCCCGCGCGGAGGCGGGCAGGGACTCGATGCGCAGCTGGCCATTCGCAATGCCCGTTTCGGGGGTTCCACTCCCATCTCCATCGCTCGGGCCGATGTCGATATTGCAGGCGTTCTGGGTGGCGAGGATGCCAGCCTGGACGGCACGGTCACCGCACAGGGCATCAGCTATGGCACGATATTCCTCGGCCGCTTTGCCGCCGACGCGGCGTATAGCGAGGGCACAGGGCATTTCGATGCGGCCCTTGCAGGCCGGCGGGGAAGCCGTTTCGAGATGCTCCTCAATGGGGAGATCTCCCCCGAACGGATCGCCATGGTCGCCAGCGGCTCGCATGCCGGCAGCGCTATAACCATGCCGCGCCGCGCCGTGCTGCTCGCCACCGGGGATGGTGGCTGGCAGTTGCAACCGACCCAGATCGGCTATGGCGATGGCTATGCCATCATGCGCGGTCGCTTTGGCGGCGAAGGCCCGACCGAAGGACGGCTTAGCCTGTCCAACCTGCCGTTGTCGCTGGCCGATATCGCTTTGGATGATCTTGGTCTGGGCGGAACGGTCTCGGGCGTGATCGAGCTCGGCGAGGAAGCGGGCCTGCCGGTGGGCGAGGCACGCATCATGGTCGAGGACCTGCGTCGCTCGGGCCTGCTGCTCACCTCGCATCCGATTGACCTGGCTGCCGTCTTCGAACTTTCGCCGACATTGCTGCAGGGTCGCGCGGTAATCGAGGACGGATCGGGCGTGGAGGGGCGGCTGACCACGCACATCGCCAACCTGCCGCGAGATGGTGCGCTCGGTGCGCGGCTCTATCGCGGCAACCTGGAAGCGCAATTGCGCTACCAGGGACCGGCGGAATCACTCTGGCGCCTCGCGGCAATAGACCTGCTCGACATTACCGGCGATATGGAAATTGCGACCGATATTCGCGGCACGCTGGAAGCACCGCAGGTCCGCGGCAATCTGCGCGGCGACGATCTTACCGTGCAGAGCGCGCTTACCGGTACGGTGGTCAACGATGTCGCGGCGCGCGGCCGCTTCGACGGCTCGCGCCTGCAATTGCAGAGCTTCTCCGGAACCGCGCCCAATGGCGGGCAGGTGAGCGGTAGCGGCTTCGTCGATCTCGCCAACATGACCGGCAATCGCGGTCCGCAGATCGACTTGCGGCTCGCTGCGCGCAATGCCCGCATCCTCGACCTGCCCGAAATGAGCGCGACCGTAACCGGGCCCATGCGCATCGTCTCCAGCGGTGTGGGCGGCACGCTGGCCGGGCGCCTGCAGGTCGATGCCGCGCATTGGCAATTGGCTGCGGTTGAGGAAGATGTCGCTTTGCCAGACTTCGCCGTTACCGAGGTCAATGTGCCTGCCGATATCGCCCCCGTCACGCGCCAGGGGCAGCCTTGGCGCTACCTGATCGATGCCAGCGCAGAGGGCGGGATCGAAGTGGACGGCATGGGTCTCGATAGCGAATGGCGCGGCGATATTCGCCTGCGCGGAACCACTTCGGACCCGCGCATCGGCGGTGAGGCGCGGATCGTGCCGCGGCAGGGTTTCTACAGCTTTGCCGGCGTCTATTTCGACATCACGCGCGGCCGCATCGAATTCGATGAGAACGTTCCGATCGATCCGCGGATCGACCTTATTGCAGAGACCGATGTGGACGGCCTCGATGTGAGCGTGTCGGTGCAAGGAAGCGCAAGCCAGCCCGACATTGCCTTCAACTCAGTACCCGCCCTTCCTGAAGAGGAATTGCTGGCGCGTCTCCTGTTCGGCGGTTCGATCACCGACCTCTCGGCGACCGACGCGGTCCAGCTTGGCGCTGCTTTGGCGAGCCTGCGCGGGGGAAGCGGGATCGGACCGATCAACCAGCTGCGCGATGCGGTCGGACTCGATCGCCTGCGTATCCTCGGGCCCGATCCGGCGCTCGATCGCGGTACTGCCGTGGCTTTGGGCAAGAATATCTCGCGCAGCTTCTACGGTGAGATCATCACCGATGGGCAGGGCTACAATGTGACCGAGCTGGAGTATCGTATTACCAGCTGGCTTTCGCTGCTCGGCACGGTGAGCACGATCGGTCGCGGCAGCGTCGCCGCCGAATACAGCAAGGATTACTAGATTCCGATCTCGCCGCGCCGATAAAGTGCTGCTTCGGCCGCACGGCGGCGCACAAGGCCCTTCATCACCCGGCCACCGGCATGGACCCAGCGGTCGAACTCGCGCGCGGCCCCTGCATAATCGCCTGCCACATGCTTGCGCGTGAGTGTCGCCTTGCCGATTGCGCCGGTATTGTAGTGAAAGCTGACTAGCGCATCGAATTGTGGCTGGCTGGTCGGCGCATCGCCAATCGCTCGGCGAACATCCCCGGCATAGCGCGCCAGGTCGGCTTCGAGCCGGCCATCGCACTGCTCTTGCGTCCACACGGTGCCGCGCGCAATGCCGGGACCGGTCGCCCCCCAGCCGATGGTCCATGGCTCGGCGCCCGTACCCGGATCGGGATAGGCTTCGACAAGCCCGTCCGCACGCTTCTTCGCGCAGCCTTCGAACTGCTTGATCAGGGCAATGCCTTCGGGCCCGACCTGCCTGGCCGATGTAGAACCCCTCACACCTGACACACTGTCCTGTGCCGAAATATCGGGATCGAGTTGAGCAGTCATGCGCATCAGGCGCCAGACGGCATCGAAAAGGGGTTTGCATTCTATGGCCATCTCGACCTCCACGGTTGGATTCGCAACCGCGCTAGGCTGACGACCAGTCTGTAGGAAAGGGTTGGCCTTGCTGGCGCGTCTTGGCACGCGCCCCACGACTTGGAGCCGGTTGGCCCTTCGCTCCAAGAGAAAAGGGCGCCCGGTTTCCCGGACGCCCTTTGTTTGATCGAATGATCCTTGGCGCTTAGGCGCTGTAATACATGTCGAATTCGACCGGGCTCGGAGCCATTTCCCAAGCATAGACTTCCGGCCACTTGAGCTCGATGTAAGCATCGATCTGGTCCTTGGTGAACACGTCGCCCTTGGTCAGGAACTCGTGATCGGCAGCCAGCGCCTCGAGCGCTTCGCGCAGCGAACCGGCAACGGTCGGAACCTCGGCCAGCTCTTCCGGCGGAAGATCGTAGAGGTTCTTGTCCATGGCATCGCCCGGATGGATCTTGTTCTGGATACCGTCGATGCCGGCCATGAGCAGGGCCGAGCAGGACAGGTACGGATTGGCCAGCGGATCCGGGAAGCGGAATTCCACGCGGCGCGACTTCTCGCCCGTGCCGTAGGGAATACGGCAGGAAGCCGAACGGTTGCGAGCAGAATAGGCCAGCAGCACGGGGGCTTCGAAGCCCGGCACCAGGCGCTTGTAGCTGTTGGTGGTCGGGTTGGAGAAGGCGTTGATCGCCTTGGCGTGCTTGATCACGCCGCCGATGAAGTGGAAGCAGGTTTCCGACAGGCCGGCATAGCCATTGCCTGCAAAGGTGTTGGTCTTGCCATCCCAGATCGACATGTGGGTGTGCATGCCTGAACCGTTATCGTCCTTGATCGGCTTCGGCATGAAGGTCGCGGTCTTGCCATAGGCATGGGCGACCTGCTGCACGACATACTTGTAGATCTGGATGCGGTCGCAGGTTTCCACCAGCTCGCCGAAAGTCAGGCCAAGTTCGTGCTGGGCAGCGGCCACTTCATGGTGCTGCTTGTCCATGGGCAGGCCCATTTCCAGCATGGTGGTGACCATTTCCGCACGGATGTCCATGACGGGATCGACCGGCGGAACGGGGAAGTAGCCGCCCTTGGCACGCGGACGGTGACCAAGGTTGCCGCTCTCATATTCCTTGCCGGTATTGGTCGGCAGTTCGACATCGTCGATGGCATAGCCTGCACCGGCATAGCCGTTCTCGAAGCGGACATCGTCGAACATGAAGAATTCGGGTTCGGGGCCGACGAAGACCTTGTCGCCCAGACCGAGCGAGCCGACATAGGCGGCAGCGCGCTTGGCGGTCGAACGCGGATCGCGCGAGTAGAGCGAACCGTCGCCCGGCTCGACGATGTCGCAGACGATGATCATCATCGGCGTGGCGCTGAACGGATCGATGTAGCAGGCATCGAGATCCGGCTTCAGGATCATGTCGGATTCGTTGATTTCCTTCCAGCCTTCGATCGACGAACCGTCGAACATCAGGCCTTCTTCAAGCGCATCCTCGTCGATAACGCCGGCGCACATGGAAAGGTGCTGCCACTTGCCCTTGGGATCGGTGAAACGGACATCGACCCACTCGATCTCCTCATCCTTGATCCGCTTAACGATTTCCTTTGCACTCGGCATGTTACTTCCTTCCTTGATCGAATGATCGTGTAAGTCCGTGGTTTGGTTTGCCGGCGATTCCGGCAGCTAAAATATCAGATGGCTGAATCGTCCTGCTCGCCCGTGCGGATGCGCAGGGCGGACTGGATGTCCGAAACGAAAATCTTGCCGTCGCCGATGCGGCCAGTCTTCGCGGCATTGGCGACTGCCTCCACCACGGCTTCGGCCTGGGCGTCGGGAACGACGACTTCGAGCTTCACCTTGGGCAGGAAATCGACGACATATTCGGCGCCCCGATAGAGCTCGGTATGGCCCTTCTGGCGGCCAAAGCCCTTTGCTTCTGTCACGGTGATGCCGGAAACTCCGACCTCGTGAAGCGCGTCCTTCACTTCATCGAGCTTGAAGGGTTTGATGATCGCTTCGATTTTTTTCACGTTCTACCTGTTCTCTCTCGCGCCTTTCGCTGCGCAGGAACTGCAACGATCAGCCGATTCCTAACAAAGGGTTACAAGAATCATGCCAATGTCGAGATAACTGGCGTAGACAATGTTGTGCGGTTGCGAAAGGGGAGATTCGCAATAATGGAATCGCATTTCGCGCGGTGCTGGAATAAATCTGCTGTGAAAGAGCGCTATTCTTGCTTAAAAATGCAGCATCTCGCTGCCTGAAATTTAGGCAGAAGTGTTCGCTCAGAGGCGCAGGCCGGCCGTTTCCGCGCAGCCCGCCATCAGGTTCAGGGATTGCACCGCAGCGCCGCCGGCACCCTTGCCGAGATTGTCGAGAACGGCCACCAGCCGCACTTGCGAGCCATCGGCATCGGGCAGGACGAACAGCTCCATCCGGTCGGTTGCGGCAGAGGATGCACGCAGCAGAATCTCCCCGTCTTCCGGCACTTTGCCCATATGTACGACCGGGCTGGAGGAATAGAAGTTGGCCAGCCATTCATGCATGGCTTCGGGCGTTCCGGCGCTTTGCATGGCGGAAAGCTGCAGCGGCACTTCCACCACCATGCCGCGATGGGCGGGGATCACGGCCGGGGTAAACAAGGGCGCGTGGACGAGGCCGCAACGCGCCTGCATTTCGGGGACGTGCTTGTGGCCCAGCCCGAGCGCGTAGCCGCGCCAGGCGATGTCGCGATCTTCCTCGAAACGGGCAATCAGCGCCTTGCCGCCGCCCGAATAGCCCGACACTGCATTGCAGCAATATGGCCAGTCCGCGGGCAGCAAGCCGGCGCGCACCAGGGGGGCGACCAGAGCGATGAAGCCGGTCGAATAGCAGCCGGGATTGGATACGCGGCCTGCCTGCGCCACCAGCTCGTGACCCGAAACTTCGGGAAAGCCATAGACCCAGCCCGGCGCCGTACGGTGTGCGGTGGAGGCATCGATGATGCGTACCTTGCTGCCCTCGGCAAGCTCGACTGCCTGGCGGGCAGCATCGTCATGCAGGCATAAAATGGCAAAATCGGCTTCGTGCAGGGCTTCACGCCGCGCGGCCGGATCCTTGCGCTTGTCATCGTCGAGCACCAGCAGTTCGAATTCGCTGCGTCCTGCCAGCCGGTCGTTGATTTCGAGGCCGGTCGTGCCCGCAGCGCCGTCGATGAAGACCTTATGCGCCATGGCTAACGGGCTCGAGCAGGTCGATATGGATATAGCCCACCGGGCCTTTGAGCGAAAGGCAGCCCCAGGCCCAGCTGCCGGTTACGTCGAGAACCTCGAAACTGTCGCCTTCCATCAGGGTGCACAATTCCGGCGAGGCGGCGTCGGGCCGCTGATGCAGCGCCGCGCCGCCGGGCAGGACGCTGCGCGGCTGGGGCACGGCATAGTGCGGTACGAAGTATTTCCCGGCGAGGCCGACATGGGCAAGATCGCCGCGAAGCGGGACCTTGGTCTCGTCAGGTTTCACGATCGGTCCGGACAGCACGAATGGTCCCTGCGCGTGCAGGTCCAGCGTATCCGCTGCCGTGTCCGTATTCGTGCCTTCTGTCGTCATCCGGCGGCGCTTAGACGGGGACGTGCCGCTCGGCAAGTTTGCGCATCAACCATAGCGTTTGCGCAGGGTGTGGAAGGCAGCGCGCAAACCCAGCGCGGCGCCGCCTTTCTGGCGCCCGGGCTTGGCAGCAGGGCGCCAGGCGAAAGTATCGAAATGGGCCCAGTCGATGTCCTCTCCCACGAATTTGTCGAGGAATAGGGCTGCCACGCTGGCTCCGGCGAAGGAGTTGTTGTGCGTGTTGTTGGTGTCGGCAACCTCGGATTTGAGCCAGTCGGCATAGGGCGCATGCATGGGCAGGCGCCAGGACAGGTCGTCATGCTCCTCTCCGGCCTCGGCCAGTTCGGTGGCGGTCTCGTCGCGGCGCGTGAACAAGGCAGGCAGGTCGGGACCAAGCGCCACGCGCGCCGCACCCGTCAGCGTGGCGAAGTCGATTATGAGGTCGGGATCGCTCTCGCTTGCCAGCGTCAAGGCATCACCCAGGATCAGCCGGCCTTCGGCGTCGGTATTGCCGATCTCCACGCTCAAGCCCTTGCGGCTTTTGAGCACGTCGCCCGGGCGAAAGGCATTGCCGGCAATGGCGTTCTCGACTGCGGGGACGAGGCATTGCAGCCTCACCTTGAGGCCCGACTGCATGACCAATGCAGCCAGCGCCAGCGCATGGGCAGCGCCGCCCATGTCCTTCTTCATCAGCAGCATGCCGCTGGCGGACTTGATGTCGAGGCCGCCCGAATCGAAGGCCACGCCCTTGCCCACAATCGCTACGCGCGGGTGCTTGTCGTCACCCCAGTTGAGTTCGATCAGTCGCGGGGCATGTTCGCGCGATGCCGCGCGGCCGACCGCGTGGATCATCGGGAATTCGTTTGCCAGCCGGTCGCCGCGCACCACGCTGAGCGTCGCACCATGCGTTTCGGCGAGCTTCTTCGCCTCTGACTCGAGCGCTTCGGGCCCCATATCCTCGGCCGGCGTGTTGACGAGATCCTGCACCATGGCGACGGCCTGCGCCTCTGCCTGGGCGCTGGCGATGCGCCCGACCTCATTGGTCAGCAGGATTCGCGGCCCCTCGGCGTCTTCGTCCTGCACATAGCGGTCATAAATATATTGCGCGGTCTGCCAGCCATGCAGCGAAGGACCCGGCTCCCCACCCGCACGGCGATAGGTGCCCGCAGGCAGGACTTCTGCCAGCTTGGCCATGCACCAGCTCGAAAGATCGTCCGGATTGGCGATGCCGCCCACGGCAAACCAGCTTTCGCCATCGGGCACGATACCGACCTGGTATCCGCCACCTGTGAACTTTTGTGCAGCGAGCGCAGCACGTTGTGGTCCGCTCAACCCCTTGGCAAAGTCGTTGAACGTATCCTTGTTGACGAGATGGATCGCAATGGCATCTTGTCCGCGATCCGGCTGGATTAGGTCGGTCTTTAGGCTCATAGGCGCCTCTCTGCCTGCGCCGGGGCGTTTTGGGAAGGCATTGGGAAGAGAAGATGCGTAAGGTTTCGCTCATGCTGGCTGCAGCCATGGTGCTGGCGTCATGTCGGGAAGAGCCCGCGCCGGTGCCCGAGCCCAGCACGGCCGAGGAAACCGGCTCGACCGAAACGACTGTCACCGTCATCAACGGTGCGCGCGCCGTGGTCGAGGAGACGGACGATTTCCTGTTCGAATATTCCTATCCGGCAGAGGCCGGGAACATCCCTGCACTGGCTGCCATGCTGGACGGTCGGCTGGCGCGCGCGCGCAGCGAGCTCTCCATGCAGGCCGCCGATGGCCGCGAGGCGGCGAGCGACGATGGCTTCCCGTATAACAAGTATTCTACAGAGGTCGTCTGGCAGGTCGTCACCGACCTTCCCGGCTACCTCAGCATGTCCGCTGCCATATCGAGCTATACGGGCGGGGCGCATGGCAATTACGGCTCCTCCGCGCTGGTGTGGGACAGGGCGAACGAGATCGAGGTGGAGGCAATCGACATGTTCACCTCTCCCGCAGCGCTGGACGAGGCGCTGGGCGAACAGCTCTGCACACTGCTGAACGCGGAGCGCGCCAAGCGGCGCGGCATGCCGGTGGAGGCAGACGGCGATATTTTCGATTTGTGCGTCAAGCCTTCCGAAAGCACCGTGCTGCTCGGCTCATCCAATGGCCGGGCTTTCAACCGGATAGGCTTCATCATGGATCCCTATGTTGCCGGACCCTATACCGAAGGCTCCTACGAATTCACCCTCAATGTGAACCAGGCGGTGCTCGATGCTGTGAAGGAGGAATACCGTTCCGCCTTCGCGGCTCGCAATTAGGGCGCGCAATCGCTACATGGCGGAGCATGGTTGAATATCAGCACGTAACAGAAGACATGTCCGTCTATCGCGACGGCACGATCAAGCTGCATGGTCCCGAAGGATATGAGGGCATGCGCAAGGCTGGCCGGTTGGCTGCCGAAATCCTCGACGAACTGACGACCCGCGTCGAACCGGGTGTCTCGACCGAGGAACTCGATCGCGTGGTGCGCGAGATGACGCTCGATGCGGGCGCGGTTCCGGCCACGCTCGGCTATCGCGGCTACACGCATAGTTGTTGCATCTCGATCAACCATGTCGTGTGCCACGGCATCCCCTCGGACAAGCGGCTCAAGGAAGGCGATATCGTCAATATCGACGTGACCCCGCTGCTCGACGGCTGGCACGGCGATACCAGTCGCATGTACCTCGTCGGCGATGTGCCACTGAAGGCGAAGCGGCTGGTCGATGTGACCTATGAGTGCCTGATGATCGGGATCGAACAGGCCCGCCCCGGCGCCCGGCTGGGCGATATCGGCGCGGCGATCCAGGCGCATGCAGAGTCATTCAGGTATGGCGTGGTGCGCGAATTCTGCGGACATGGGCTTGGCCGGTTGTTTCACGATGCCCCCGAGGTCGTGCATGCGGCGCGTGCGGGCACCGGCCCGGAACTCAAGCCCGGCATGTTCATGACGATCGAGCCGATGATCAACCTCGGCAAGCCGCCGGTGAAGCTGCTCAACGATGGCTGGACCGCGGTGACGCGCGACAAGAGCCTGTCCGCGCAGTTCGAACATTCGATCGGCATCACCCATGATGGCTGCGAGATTTTTACCACCAGCCCCAAGGGACTGCACAAGCCACCTTATTGATCCGTAGCAATGTGCGTGACGCATGGCCCGCCTAAGCTGCAAAGAACAGCATAGGAGGATCGCCATGACATTTCGCAATTTCGCTACCGCCATCGCAATGGGTGCCGCCGCTTTCGCACTGCCTGCGTCAGCCCAGTCCGAACCGGAGGTGCAGCAGCTCGCCAATCGCTGGACCGCCGCCTATAACAGCGTGGACGTGCCCGCCCTGTCGGCTCTCTATGCCGACGATGCCGAGCTCTACATCCATAATGACGGGCGCTATGTCGGGCGTGAAATGATTTCCGTCTACTGGGCGGCGGATATGGATCGCGCCAATCCAATCACCGTCTTGCAGGTGACCGACTCCGTCTCCGACCCGGAGATGAAGCTGGTACACGGCAATTACCAGGTTCTCGACCGCAACACCGGTGTGCCGTTGGGCGGCGGACGCTTCGCTCATATCTGGGTTCTGGAAGACGAGGAATGGGTGCTCGACCGTGATGTCTGGGTCGACCTGACTTACGCAGAGCGGTAATATGCCGACGATGAGACGCGCATTCCCGATTGTCGCAATGGCCGGGCTGGCGGCATGCCAGCCTGCGCCTGCACCCGAGGCTTCCGCACCGCCGGTGGACCGGCAGGTGCTGGCCTTCGCCCAAGGGGCTTGCGGCGGCTGCCATGCAGTGGAAGCGAATGCGCTCTCGCCCAATCCGGAGGCTCCCGAATGGCCGCTTATCGTCAACCGCTCGGGCCTCAATGAAGAGACGCTGACGACCTGGCTGGTCGATGCGCATAACTATCCCGAGGAAATGGATTTCGACCTCGATGCTCCGCAAGTCGAGGATCTCGTTGCCTACATGCTCACCATGCAGAGCGAGGACTACGAACCGCCGATCATGTAGGCAGTTGCAGCAAATGCGACTTGCAGGACTTGCAATCGCTGCTGCCAAATCCGGGGTGGGGGATGGTGGCGGCCGCGCCGACAAGTCGATCCACCAATTCGCACTCGGTGAGCCCCGGAAAGGAAAGAGCATGAAGCTGGCCGGCTGCCAATGTCAGCTGGTCTACGTGCCAATGGGTTTTCTTGTCCCTCCGGAAATGATGGCTGAGGCGGCCGCGGATGCCTCCTGATCCCCGCGCACTTCCGGCATAGAAATAGCGCCCGCCAAGGATCACGATCGCCCGGCGGGCCAGCGTGGCACTGATCGGTTCATCAAGATCGATGACGAGCAGATAAGAACCTTGCGCCGCAGGGGCCCGCGTATGGTTGCTATCCGACCAGCACTCTGCGCCGGGAAATATCTCGTGCAGCCTCTCCATGAGGAACATTAGTCACGCTTCATTCCGAGGCTCAATACGTTGCCGCACACTAGCTCTCGCGCGCGGCCCTGATCGCCGCGCCGCCGGCGAAGGGCGTGATGGCGACCAGAAGCAGGCTGATTGCCGCGGTCAGGGCCAGCCCGCCTTCGCCGCCGGTCGACAATGCGCCTGCGCCAAAGATCAGGATCGGCACGGCCAGGGGGATGACCAGCAGGCCGGACAAGGCAGCATTGCCGCGCAGGCCGACAGTGATTGCCGCGATAATGACGCCGATGGCCGCAAGGCCCGGAGTGCCTGCCAGCAGGCCGAGTTCGACCGTGTGCAAGGTCTCTCCGTCAATTCCGACCAGCGCCGAGGCGGGCAGGGCAGCCACCATGAGGAAGGGGCCGAAGCTGAGCCAGTGCGCGAGCAGGCGGATGGCGACCACGACCTCCTCCGATATGCCGCGTAGCGCCCATTGGTCGAAGAAGCCCTGCTGCACATCGGCCGCCAGCAAGCGGTCAAGCGGGAGGATCGCGGCGAGCAGCGCGCCGACCCAGATCACCCCGCCGCCCGTCGCGGCAAGCAGGGTGGGGTTGGGGCCGATGGCAAAGGGGTAGAGCATGGCCACGGCCAGGAAGAAGAGCAGCGGCAGCAGGGTGCCCCCGCTGCGTGTGCCGGGAAGGAAATGCGCAAGGTCGCGCTTGAGCAGTGCGGCGAGCGCGTTCACAGCGCGAACTCCTCAAGCTTCATGGTCCGCATACCCTGCAAGTCAAAGGCCTGGTGGCTGGCGATCACGGCGATCCCGCCCGCCTGGCAATGATCCGCGACCAGTTCCTCGGTCATCGAAACGGCATCGCGGTCGAGCCCGTTGAGAGGTTCGTCGAGCAGCCAGATCGGCGCCTGTTGCCCGATCATGCGGGCGATTGCCGCGCGCTTGCGCTGGCCGGTCGAGAGGTAGCGCACAGGGACGTCGACCAGATCGGCCAGTCCCAACCTGTCGAGCGGGGCAGGCTCGCGGTCGATGCTGTCCCAGAAGGCCAGCGCCCTGCCGAGCGGAAGATATTCGTCGAGCGCGGGCTTCTCGTCGAGCAGCGCGGCCATGCCTTCGCGTTCGACGGTTCCGTTGAAGGGGCGCAGCAGGCCGGCAAGGATGCGGATCAGGCTGGACTTGCCCATGCCATTGGGTCCGGCGATTTGCAGTGCCTCCCCGCTTTCCAGTTTCAGTGAGAGGCTGGCGAACAGGAGGCGCTCGCCGCGACGGCAGGCAATATCCTTGGCTGACAGGCGGCAGGCTTCCATGGCGGGGAGCGTTAGGGCAGAGTCCCGATCGCTACAAGCGGAGGAGATGCGGCATGGCTGTGGAACAACTGACCGAGGCCGAACGCGAAGAAGCGCTGGCGGGCTTGCCCGAATGGTCGCTGCGCGAAGACGGGCTCGCCATCAGTCGTGACTTCAAATTTGCGAATTTCCGCGCCGCGTGGAGCTTCATGAGCCAGGTGGCCCTGCTCGCAGAGAAACAGGACCATCACCCTGAATGGTCGAATGTCTACAACCGCGTGTCGATCACGCTCACCACGCACGATGCGGGCGGACTGTCCGCCCGCGACATGAAGCTGGCGAAGGCGATCGACAGGATCGCCTAGCGCGAGCTTTAGCCAAGCCCCTTCACATATTCCTCGCCAGTGGGAATCTGCGCGGTGGATTTGCTCACTACGTCGCTGATCGCCTCTGCGCGCCCGCCAAGGCAGGAGGCAAGGAATCCCTCGGCAATCGCGTTGAAGGCGATGTTGTTTTCCGGGCGGTGGAAGCCGTGGCCTTCGTCCGGGAACAGCACATAGGTCACCGGGATGCCGTGCTCCTCCATCTTGGAGACGATCTGGTCGCTCTCGCTCTGCTTGACGCGCGGATCGTTGGCGCCCTGTCCGATCAGCAGCGGCTTGACGATCTTGTCCGCCTTGTGGATCGGGCTGCAATCGCGCAGCAGCTGCAGGCCTTCGGGCGTTTCGGGATTGCCCATGCGCTCGTGGAACTGCTTCACCATCGGCTCCCAATAGGGCGGGATGGTTTCGAGCAGCGTCTCGAGGTTTGACGGGCCGACTATGTCGACGCCGCAGGCGAAGACGTCCGGCGTGTAGGTCAGGCCCACCAGGGTGGCATAGCCGCCATAGGAACCGCCCATGATGGCGACCTGGTCCTTGTCGGCAATGCCCGCATCAACGGCCCATTCGACAGCATCGATGAGGTCGTCATGCATCTTTTTCGACCATTCGAGATTGCCGGCATTGATGAAGTCCTTACCGAAGCCGGTAGAGCCGCGGTAATTGACCGAAAGGACCGCATAACCGCGATTGGCGAGCCATTGATGCGTGCGATTGAAGCCGTATCCGTCGCGCGCCCAGGGACCGCCATGGACCAGCAGGACCATCGGCAACGGCGCATCGGGCACGCCGTCGCCATCATCGTCGCTGGCAGGCGGAAGGGTGAGGTAGGAGGGCAGGGTGAGCCCGTCGCGCGCCTTGATCTCGCGCGGATGCATGGGTTGCAGCGGCTGGCCTTCGAGCTGCGGCTTGCCGACATAGAACAACTCCAGCGTCTGCGCCGTGCGGTCGAAGATGAAACAGCGGATCGGCGCGGTCAGCGGATCGTTCCACACCAGCCACTTGGTATCGTCATCGGTGCGCGACTGGACGCCGAAATCGCCGTCGAGCTGCTCGCGCAGCCAGGTGAAGCTCGCCTCGATATCCTTGTCGAAGAAGTGGCGTTCGGTCCTGAGATAGGTGACCGAATAGCCCTGGATCTCGCCGGTCTTGGGATGGCGGATCGTGCCGCCAATGTCCGCGCGGTCGTCTTCGGCGATGAGCTTCCGGGAACCGGTCGCGGTGTCTTCCGCAAACAGGGCGGCGGTGTTTCGGCCTCGGCTGTCGAGCCAGAACAGTGTCTTGCCATCGGTCGTGTAGCCGGCCATGCCGGTGGTCAGCGCATCGTCCATGCCCACGACTTCGCGCGGGGCTTCGGCGATCTCGCCATCGATGATCTCGTGCATGTCCACGCCGCCGGCCGCGTTCTGGCGCTGCGCCCAGCGCAGGGTCAGGCTGTCATCGGCATCGAAACTGGCCCAGCCTTCATTGTTTTCCAGCACCAGTGTCAGTTCGCCGGTCGTCAGGTTGAGCAAGTGGACATCGTGGAAGCGCTCGTCGCGATTGTTGAGGCCGAGCAGCACCTTGTCCCTGATCGTTTCGGAGGAGCCGATGAACTGGACGCGCGTTTTCTCGAACGGGGTCAGGCAGACCGGTTCGCCGCCGAGGACATCGGCCTTGTAGAGCAGGTAATTCTCGTCGCCTTCCTTGTCGCGCAGGTACAGCAGGGAAGAACTGTCGGGTGCAAAGAAGGCCATGGGGATCGGTCGATCCGTGACGCTGGTCATACGCTTTGCGTCATCGGGTTTGTCGGACGGGGCGAGCCAGACATTCATCACCCCTTCCCAGGGCGCCATCCAGCTGAGCCATTTGCCGTCGGGGCTGATCTGCGCGCCCGAGCGCACGGGATTTCCGAACAGGTCGTCACGCGTGATCAGGGGAATGTCGGCGACGCGCGAAGCCGCCTTGGCGGCGGCGGTGGTGACGGAATTCATATCTTCTCCCGGAGTTCAGGTCCCGCACCGAGGTAGGGAGCGCAGGCGGGAATGCAAACCGGCTTGTGCTCAGCTGTCGCTTTCGGACGCCGTGCGTGCTTCGGCTTCTGCGAAGATGGCCTGGAAGCGCGGATCGTCGCGCAGCGGATCCATGTCCGGGTCGATCGCGACATGGCGCAGGTAACCAGCACCCATCTTCTCCAACGCGGGCTTGAGCATTTCGATCGCGCCATCGATGTCACCGATACCCGAAGCAAGGGTGCAGGCGAAGTTGTAGCGCGCAGTAAGGTTGTCCGGGTCGACCAGCATGGCGCGGTTCATCCAGTCCTTGGCGCGGTCCTGTTCGCCGAGTTCGGCCAATGCGTCACTACCCATCGCCATGGCGCCGGCATTGTTGCGATCCTTGGCCAGCACCTTTTCGCAACGTTCCAACGTCATGCGCGCCGCTTCCAGCACCTTGTCCTCGTGGCCCTGCGCGCGATAGCAGGTCATCAGCATGCCGCATGACTTGTAGCTCGAACTTTCGAGCGCCACACTCTTCTCGTAATGCGTGGTAGCTTCATCGAAGCGACCCTGCCGGAAGCGAATGGTCGCCGCGTGATTGTTCACTTCCCACGATTCTGGACCCAGCTGCAATGCCTTGTCGACGAGCGTGTCGGCCGCTTCCACGTCGCCAGCTTCCATGGCGATATGGGCCATGACCGAATGTGCCTCTGCATGGTGAGGATCAAGTTCGAGGGCCTTCTTCGCAGCGGCGAGGCCATCATCCTCGAACCCGCCAAGACTGAAATTGAGCATCGCCTGTACGCTGGCCAGCAAGGCCCAGGCGTCCGCATAACCCGGATCGATATCGATCGCGCGTCGCAGGATACGCACGACAGGTTCGTAGATCTGCCGTGTACTCCCGACATTGTTGACCACTTCCTGCCGCGCCATGAGGAACAGGTTGTAGGCCTCCACATTCTCGGTACCGCGGTGTTCGATGGCCTTCTTCTCTTCGGGCAGGAGGCGCACCTTCAGCGCCTTGACGATTGCCTGCGAAAGCTCGTCCTGCAGTTCGAAAATATCGTCGAGGTTGCGGTCATAGCGTTCGGCCCAGACATGGTCATTGTTCAGGCCGTCGATCAGCTGCGCGGTCACGCGCACGCGGTTGCCAGCCTTGCGCACGCTGCCTTCCATCACGTGCGAGACACCAAGCTGGCGTGCCACTTCCGGGATATCGACCACCTTGCCCTTATAGGTGAAGGCGGAGTTACGCGAGATCACGCTGAGCGCCGAAACCTTGGAAAGGTCGGTGATGATATCTTCGGTAATCCCGTCGCTGAAATATTCCTGCTCCGGGTCCCCGCTCATGTTGGAGAAGGGTAGGACGATGATCGATGCGCCCTTCTTGCGCGTCGGCGCCTTGGCAGGCTCGGCTTGTGCCAGTGTCTGCGCGGCTGGAGATGAAGAGCCGACCATCTGCTGCACGGTGCCAAGGAATGGCTGCCAGATCGGGCTCGACCGGTCGCCATCCCAGCCGGACAGGTCCGCCGTCTGCGTCATCCCGAAAACGATGGGCAACTTGCATTGCGCGATGATCGCCGGGACGAGCGTACGATTCTGGTCGGCCATGGTGGCCTCGGCGCGAACCCAGCGAGACGCGACCGCGTCGGGAGACCACAGCACCACTACCGCCTTGGCGCCGCTCAGCGCAGCCTCGATCACCTCGTCGAAGACTTCGCCCGCCTGCAACGAATTGTCCCACCAGACATTGAGCCCCTCGGCCTCGAACGCTTCTGCGAAGCGGCGCGCGGTACCGGCATCGTTTCTGGCATAGGAAATAAAGACGTCGGGCGTTGCCAATCTTGTCCCCAGTCGATTGGTCGATGGAATTCGCGTCTTATTCCGCAAGCCCCCCAATATGACAAGCGGAGTTCACCTGACCGTCGGTGTCAAAGCGCCGGATTATCGCAGTATTGCCCAATGAAGATGGCGCCTGCGCCGCGATGCGGGTGCCAGCCTTAAGTCTGCATGCGCGTCTGGCAAATCCCAACTTGGCAAGGCGAATGAATTCCTGCAAATTCGTTAGGTAAAGAAAGTTTCCTGGGGAGGGGATCAATTTATGCGCCTGCAATCTCGCTTGTTCTTGAGTTCCATGCTGCTGCCGGCCACGGCCCTTTTGGGAGCCGGGACTGCCGCAAATGCCCAGTCCATGTGGTCCGATCCGGCCACTTGGCCCTCGGGCGAGGTTCCGGGTGAGGGCGATGCCGTTACCATCACCCGCGACATGGATGTGGTGCTCGATCAGGATGCACCGGGCCTGCGCAGCCTGACCATCCAGGGTAGCCTGACTTTCTCCGACGAGCGCGATATCAGCCTCTCAAGCGAGTGGATTTACGTTCCGGGCGGCTCGCTGACCATCGGCACGGCGGACAATCCCTACCAGCACAATGCCAGCATCACCCTCACCGACGATGTGACGGGCGAGGACATCAACACGATGGGCGATCGCGGCATCATGCTGATGCAGGGCACGCTCAACCTGCATGGCAATCGCGAGCATACCTGGTCGAAGCTTTCCGCTACGGTAGAAGCAGGCAGCACCTCCTTCACCGTGCTCGATGCGAGCGGCTGGCGTGCCGGCGACGAGGTTGTTCTCGCCTCGACCGACTTCAACCCGCGCCAGGCAGAGCGCCGCACCGTTACGGCAGTGAACGGCAATACGGTCACCGTGGATGCGCCTTTCGAATATATGCATTTCGGGGAGATCACGTTCGGCGTGGACGAACGCGGCGAGGTTGCGAACCTCACACGCAATATCCGCATCCAGGCCTCTGACGATGCGGCGTACAGCCATTTCGGCGGGCACATCATGGCGATGTCCGGCGCTGAACTCTATATCGACAGTGTCGAGCTCGCGCGCATGGGCCAGCACCTGACGCTGGCGCGCTATCCCATCCACTTCCACATCCTCGGCGAAGGCGCAGGGCAATATGTCCGCAATGCCTCGATCCATGATACGTTCAACCGCTGCGTGACGGTGCACGGCACCGACAATCTCGAGATCGAGAACAACGTCACCTACAACACGGTCGGCCACTGTTTCTTCCTCGAGGACGGCATCGAGCAGGGCAACCGCTTCGAACGCAATCTGGCGATCCAGACCAAGTGTCATCCGACGCTGGACTGCATCCCCACCAACCTCGCCGCCAATGGCGAGAACAACTACACCTACGAAAATCGCATGGCCGTCCGGGCAGTGAGCTTCGGCGGTGGCGGCACCTTGCTGCCTTCGGATAATACGGTGGCGTCCTACTGGATCACCAATCCGAACAACCACTACATCGACAATGTGGCGGCCGGTTCCGACCAAAACGGCTTCTGGTTGTCCCTGCCCGAGCACCCCAATGGCGCCCATCTGGGCACCGAGGCTGCCCTCAACACCTGGCCGCGCCGGATGCCGTTGGGCGAATTCAGGGGCAATGTGGCCCATTCCAATTTCGACGGCTTCATGTTCGACCGGAACATCAATGAGGACAACACGTTCGGCCTAGCCGGCAACGCCTTCATGCCGCGGGTGGATCCTTCCGATCCGGACAGCCCCTTCGTGGAAACGCTCATCAGCGACCTTACCAGCTACAAGAACCGCAATGGCGGTCTCTGGGGCCGCGGCGAGCTGATGATCTTTGACAACATGAAGTTCGCCGACAACGCCATCGGTATGACGATTTCATCGGGCGATTTCGGCAGCCAGGCATTTACCTCGCGCCTTCAGAATTCGCTGGTCGTGGGTGAGACCGACAATGTCGGCAATCCCACCACGGCCCAAGAGATCGCCCATGGCCGTAGCCTGCCGAAGATCGCGGTCCCCGACTTCCCGATCCGAGGCTACGAATATTACGATTACCGCAATGAAGTGGTGGACACGACTTTCGTCAACTACCAGGACAATGACGTGCGCAAGACAGGTGCGCTTTCCTGGCTGCTGTTCACCAGTTCGGGCGTCACGACGGCAAGCACCATCGAAGGTGCCGAGTTTGTCGATGCCAAGCCGGTCTATTTCCCGCCCATCACACTCCGCTTCGACAATGACAATCGCGGCGGCGTGGCATACCGGACCCTGTCGATCCATGACCTCGACGGTTCGGTGACCGGCATTCCCGATTCCCACATCATGCTCCATGACGGGGAGAACAACTCCGTTGTCACCGACGAAAGCTGCGAGATTCATCCTGACTGGAATGCCTCTGTATGCACGGGCGATGTCGGGCGCCTCTATCTCGCACAGCGAAATGGCCGGATCGGCGCCCAGACCAATATTCCGCAGCCGATCTCGCTGATGCGCAATGGCACGGAATTCAACATTACCGGTAACCAGAGCACGGTGAAGGCCGGCACCGAGGTCCAGGTCGTGACCGAAAGGCCGGAAGTAACTCTGAGCGTGAGCGAAATGGACGAGGGCTCCTGGGTCGTGCTGGAACTGCCCGGATTTGCCAATGCGGACACCGGCACCGAGCAGAGCAGCATGGCCGCATTGCGCGCAGCGAACGAAACTTCCTATTTCCGGGACGGGGACACGCTCTGGGTCAAGCTGGTGGCCGGTCCTCCGGAATTTCCTATTCGTCCGCTGAACATGCAGGCCAGCATCACGGCCAGCCGGGAAGGGCTCGGCGGCTAAGGATTTGGCGCAAATGGGGCTACCGGAATCTGTGGCCCTATAACGCCGGATTGTCGTAACAATGCCAGGTGAAGATGGCGATCGCACCGCGGTGCGGTCGCCATTCTTCTGCCAGCGCGCGCGTGGCCTTTTCGTCGGGCCGTTCGGGCAGGCCGAGAATCTTGCCCAGGCCGGCCATCACGGCGAGGTCGCCGGCGGGCCAGATATCGGGTCGCCCTTCGGCAAAGAGCAGGTAGATCTCCGCCGACCAGCGGCCGATCCCCTTGATGCGGATGAGTTCGGCAATCGCTTCCTCGTCGTCTTCGGGCAGATTGTGCAGGTCGAGCTCTTCTCCCGCCACCAACTCGCATAGCGAGCGGGCATAGCCCTGCTTCTGCCGCGACAGCCCGCAAGCGCGCAAAGTGTCGAAATCGCGCGCGAGCAATTCATGCGGGTGGATGTCCTCGCCCAGCTCGGCCTCGAGCTTGCGCCACACGCTGCTGGCGGCGGCGACGGAGACCTGCTGGCCGACAATCGTGCGCAGCAGCGTCTTGTAGCCGCGCGGGCGGATGCGCGGTTCGGGATAGCCTGCCAGCTCGAGCGCGCGGGCAAAGGCAGCTTCCTGCTCGGCAATGGCGTCGATCCCCGACTTCAACTGCTCGGCACTCAGGCCCATATCCACTCCAGCTTGCCTAATCGGGTGCAATTGCCTAGCAGCCCGTCCAAACCGGAATAGGGAAATTTGTCACAATGCCAAAGCTGATCGTCGTCAATCGTGCAGGCGAAGAGTCCACCGTCGAAGTGGGGGATGGCCTGACCGTGATGGAAGCCATTCGTGATAACGGGTTCGATGAGCTGCTGGCCTTGTGCGGCGGCTGCTGTTCCTGCGCCACCTGCCACGTCCATGTCGATCCGGCCTTCAAGGACAAGATGCCGCCGATGAGTGAGGACGAGGACGATTTGCTCGATTCCTCCGACGACCGCGATGAGAATTCGCGCCTGTCCTGCCAGGTTCCCTTCACTGCGGAGCTGGACGGTCTGAAAGTTACCATCGCCAAGGAAGACTGAGTAAACCACTCCCAAGCGCATCTGCATTGCGTCACGCGTTTGGAGCGCCTAGCTGACATCGCATGACCGACCTTGCCGTTCGTACCAATACGCTAGACCTCATCGGGAAAACGCCGCTCGTCCTGCTCAAGGGACCGAGCGAGGCGGCTGGTTGCGAGATCTGGGGTAAGTGCGAATTCGCCAATCCGGGCGCCAGCGTGAAGGATCGCGCGGCGTTGTGGATCATCAATGATGCCGAGGCGCGCGGTGAGCTCAAGCCCGGCGGAACGGTTGTCGAAGGCACGGCCGGCAATACCGGCATCGGCATTGCGCTGGTCGCCAATGCCAAGGGCTACAAGACGATCATCGTCATGCCGGACAACCAGTCCAAGGAAAAGATGGACACTCTGCGCGCGCTGGGCGCGGAGCTGGTTCTCGTCCCGCCGACCAAGTTTGCTGACCCCAATCACTTCGTGCACACCTCGCGCCGAATTGCCGAGGAAACCGAGGGCGCAGTCTGGGCCAACCAGTTCGACAATGTCGCCAATCGCCGCGCCCATATCGAAGGAACGGCTCCCGAAATCTGGGAACAGATGGAAGGCAGGATCGACGGTTTTACCTGCGCCGTGGGCACGGGCGGGACGCTGGCCGGCGTGGGCATGGGCCTAAAGGCTTTCGACGAGAATGTGCAGATCGCGCTGACCGATCCCTTCGGCGCTGCGCTCTACAATTACTACGCCAATGGCGAGCTGAAGGCGGAAGGGTCTTCGGTTGCCGAAGGAATCGGGCAAGGGCGCATCACCGCCAATCTCGAAGGCGCGCCGGTGGATACGCAGTTCCGCATGTCGGATGAGGAAGGCCTCGAATGGGTCGCTCGCCTGCTGCGGGAAGAAGGGCTGTGCCTTGGCTTGTCCTCTGGCATCAATGTCGCCGGTGCCGTGGCCCTGGGCAAGCAACTTGGATCCGGCAAGCGCGTTGCGACGATCCTGTGCGACACCGGATTCCGCTATCTCTCCAGTCTCTACAATGCCGAATGGCTGGCTTCCAAACAGCTGCCCGTTTTCGACTGGCTGCGTTAATCTAGCATCGCTAGAATGCCCGCCATGGCATTCGATCCAAGGGAATTGCTGCGCGCCGGCATCGGCAAACGCGGCGCGAAGGCCGCCCCGCTGGGTGGGTCGCGGCAGGAGCGCGTCCAGCGTCTGCAGATCGGCCTGTTCGGCCTTGGCTCGATGATCCTGCTGGTCGGGCTCGCCAATATCATCATGACGACTGCGCAACAGAACCAGGCCAGCGTACCCGAGGAACTGGCGGCAACACCGACCGAGGATGTGCCGCCGCCTCCGCCGCGTGATCCGCTGGCCGATGCGGGAGTCGTGCCCGACTTGCCGGCCGAGCCCGAGCCGACCGTTGCTCCCGCGCCCGCGCCAAGCTTGCCGCTGACCGGCGATGTTCCTCCACCTGCGCAAGACTAGTCTCGCGCTGGCGAGTGCGGTGCTGCTCGGCGCCATGCCGCTTGCTGCACAGCAAGAGCACGATGTCGAAGTGCAGCCCGTGCTCGCCCTGATGGGCACGATCCCTATCTACTGGGGGGAGGCGGACGGCTTTGCCGAGCTACTCGACAGTGCCGACCATGCCCATTGGGCGCGCGCTGTGATCGAACAGGACTTTACGCTCAAGCCGCTGGACTTCCTCAGTGCGGAGGCCCTGTCCGGGCAGCGTTTCCTGCTGCTGGCGCAACCGCGCGCGCTGGCGGCGGAAGAGAATGTCGCGCTCGATGAATGGGTACGCGCGGGCGGTAGACTGCTGCTTTTCGTCGACCCGATGATGACCGGGGATTCGCGCTTTGGCTTGGGCGACAGGCGCAGGCCGCAGGATGTGGCGCTGCTTTCCCCGATTCTCGCGCGCTGGGGGCTGGAACTGCAGTTTGACGAACAGCAGGCGCCGGGCCTGCACATGCTCGACCATTTCGGTGACGCGCTTCCCGTCAATCTTCCGGGACGGCTGGAAGTCCTCCCCGGACACCAGGAGTGCTCGATTCCCATGGAAGAGGCGTTGCTCGCCCATTGTGTGGTCGGCCAGGGTCAGGTGCTGGTGGTGGCGGACGCTGCCATGCTCGATATTGCCGGGCCCTATCCCTCCTCGGAGCAGGCGGTGAGCATGCTGGCTTTGCATATTTTCGGAGATTTCGGGGAAAATGCGGGAAGCACCGTCCAAGCGCCTGCACAGCACGTCGGAACCCACGGAAATCCGCCGATTTCGCATCATGGCGATGCGCATGGAATGGAGCATTGACCTGCATGAAAGCTACGTAAAAACAGTCAATTGTAGGCGTTTCCCCAAATTTCCCGTAATTTCCCCTTCCATCCCGAAGCGGCGCGCGTTAAGTAACGACTGAATCGGACATGTAGCCCGTGTTGCGTCCCTTGGCTGGGGCGGACGGGCCGCGCATCTGCGCGGCACCGTCAAGGGAAGCTTTGTCCGGATGGTGTGGTGCCAGTGGGGGTTTTGGGGACGTGGCGGAACGGCCGACAGGATATGGAGGACAGGGCTTCTCGCTTCGTGGCGAGAAAGACCGCTTCGTGCTGCCGCCCAAGCTCCGTAACCCGCTGGCCGAACAGAGCGGCGAGCGAACTCTTTGCATCGGCCCGCATGTCAACTGGCCCTGCATGATCGGCTTCGGTGTCGATCGCAAATTGCGCTTCGATTCCATCCTCGATCGAGAAGAGGCCAAGGCTACCAGCCTCGGTCATGTCTTCGACCGCGATGAAATGATGATGCAGCTCTGGGATTTCGAGGAAGTTCCCTTCGATGCCAGCGGCCGCTTCGTCATGCCCGGCAGTGTCAGCGAAGTGGGCGATATCGGCGATGCTATCTACTTCCAGGGCATGGGCGACTATTTCGCCATCTGGGTTCCGGACATCCTGTTCGCGCAGGAGGGCAAGGCTTTTGCCAGCCCCAAGGCGAAGTGCCGCGCCGAAATGGCTGCGGCGGAGGCGAAACGGAAATGACCGAAGCGCCGCACATCCCCGTCCTGCTCGACGAAGTGATCGAGGCGCTCGCCATCCAGCCCGGTGACGTGCTGATCGACGCAACCTTCGGCGCAGGCGGCTATACAAGAGCCTTCCTCGATGCGGGCGCCACCGTCCATGCCTTCGACCGCGATCCCGATGCCATCGCCGCAGGGCAGGCCTGGCCCGAGACCCGCGAAGACCCGCCGCGCCTTGTCCTGCATCCGCGCCGCTTCTCCGAAATGGTCGAGGCCATGACCGAGGCCGGTGTGGCGCAGGTCGATGGCGTTGCGATGGATATCGGCGTGTCTTCCATGCAGCTCGACCAGGCCGAGCGCGGCTTCGCCTTCTCCATGGATGGTCCGCTCGACATGCGCATGGATCGCCAGCGTCCCAATGCCGCCGATTTCGTCAACGAGGCGAGCGAAAGCGAAATCGCCGACGTGCTCTACAAATATGGCGAGGAGCGCCAGTCGCGCCGTGTCGCCCGGGCCATCGTCGCGGCCCGCCCGCTGGAGACGACGGGGCAGCTTGCCAATGTCGTGCGCAAGGCGCTCGGCTATCACGCGGGCGCTCCCAAGGATCCGGCCACGCGCAGCTTCCAGGCCATCCGTATCCATGTGAATGGTGAACTGGACGAATTGGTGGCGGGCCTTTCCGCTGCGGAGCAGTTGCTGCGCGAAGGCGGGCGCCTTGCCGTGGTCAGCTTCCATTCCCTTGAAGACCGTATCGTGAAGAGCTTTTTGCGCGACGCTGCGAATGCCAACCCACGCGGCTCGCGTCATCTCCCCGAGGCGCAATCCCTTTCCCCTCCGCGCTTCGGGGACCTGTCCAAGGCGATCCGCCCCTCGCGTGCGGAGACCGAGCGCAACCCCCGAGCCCGCTCCGCCACCTTGCGGGCCGCCACCCGTACCGCTGCCCCCGCACAATATCAGGAGAAGGTCGCATGACACCGCAAGCACGCATCCGCCGCATCGGCTGGTTCGCAGCCCTTGCCCTGTGTACCGCGCTCTACCTGATGCTGCACTTCAAGGTGCATTCCGTGGTCAGCGAAGTGGTCAAGGCCGAACGCCAGATCGTCCAGCTGGAAGAGCAGAACATGCTGCTCGAAACCGAATTCCTCACCCGCTCGAGCCAGATCCAGCTGGCGAGCTGGAACCGCGTCGATTTCGGCTATGTTGCTCCTGCGGCCGACCAATTCATCGAAGGCGAACGCCAGCTGGCACGGTTCTCCGGTCCGCAGGGCGATGGCCGGTCGGCTGAAGTGCGCCTCGCCCGCTTCGATGCGGATGAGGAAGTGCCGGCCTTTCCTGCGCTGGTCTCTCCGCTGACCGGGGAAGCGCTTGATGTTGCCCTTGTCGAACCTCCCGCGCCCCGCCGCGTGACGCTGGCCGCAAGTGCCACGCAGGCGACCTTGCGAATCCCGCTCGCCGCTTCGGCTTCATTGGGAGATGTCGTGCCGTGACCGCCTATGCCGCTCCGCGGCCGCTAGGCTCCGGGCGCATCCGCCTTGTCGACTTCCGCCGCCGCGCACTCCTGGTCGCGCGGCTTCGTGTTTTGCTGATTGCGCTCGGTTTCCTGCTCGTCGCGCTCGCCGCCATCATGCGCATCGCCTGGATCGGCGTGGTCCAGCCCGCCCCGGTAGAACGCAGCATGGCCGATGCACTGCTGCCACCGCGCGGCGAGATCACCGATCGCAATGGCGTGCCGCTGGCGCGCGCCTTCCCTGCTTATGCGCTGTGGTTCAACCCGGCTGCGATGGATGATGGCGGCCCGCCGCTGGTCCGGGACCCGGAAGATATTGCCGCCGCGCTCAAATCGATTTTTCCCGATCTCGATCAGGTGGAGCTTTCCGAAAAGCTGCGCGCGGGCGAGGCAACCTATCTGCGCCGCCGCGTCCTGCCGGAAGATGCCAACCGCGTGATGGAACTGGGCGAACTGGCGCTGGAACTTCCGCGCGAAACCGACCGGCACTATCCGCAAGGCACGCTGGCGGCCCATATCCTCGGCTATGTCGCGGCGGATGGCCATGGCCGCGTGGGTATGGAATCGGTGCTCGACGAGCAATTGCTCAGCCCCAGCCACCGCGGCGAGGCATCGGCCCTGTCGATCGATGTGCGCGTGCAGGGCGCCCTGGAAGACGAACTGCGCCGCGGAATGCTGGCGGTGAACGCCGTAGGTGCTGCCGGTATCGTCCTCGATGTCGACACTGGCGAGGTGCTGGCACTGGCTTCCATGCCCGAATTCGATCCCAATCGCGTGCAGGAGTCGGATGTTCGCGTGACCGAGGAGCAGCATGCGCAGGGCATGACGCCGCCGGTCTTCAACCGCGTCACCAACCAGGTCTACGAACTTGGTTCGACCTTCAAGCCGCTGACCGTGGCTGCCGCCATCGATTCCGGCGCGGTGACCGATCTTTCGCGCCGCTATTCGGGCCTGCCCATGCGCGTCGACGGTTATACGATCAGCGACAGCCACGTGATCGGCCAGACGATCAACGTACCGGAAATCCTGATCCATTCCTCGAATGTCGGCACCGCGCAGATCGTCGACCAGATGACTCCGTCGGTCCTGCAGGACTATATGCGGCAACTGGGAATGAACGAGCGGCCCTATATCGAGCTTCCCGCTCGCGGCCATCCGCTCTGGGTCGACGGCAATTGGCGGCGCTTGCGGGCGCACACGGTCGGTTATGGACATGGTATCGCCGTGACCCCGCTTCACCTTGCCAGCGCCTATGCCGCGATGGTCAATGGCGGGATCTGGCGCCCGGCCACCTTGCAGCGGATCGAGCCGGGCGATGCCCCGCGCGGTCGTCGCGTGTTCAAGGCCAGCACGAGCGCGCGCATGAACCAGTTGCTGCGCATGATCGCGGTCTACGGTACGGGCCGCAATGCCGATGCCGCGGGTTTCCGTGTGGGCGGCAAGACCGGCTCCGCTGAAAAGCCGGGTGCCGGCGGATATCGCCGTACCACGCTGGTCTCCACCTTTGCCGCGGCCTTCCCGATGGATCGTCCGCGCTATGTGGTCATTGCCATGCTGGATGAGCCCCAGGGTACCATCGCCAGCTCCTACCAACGTACCGCCGCATGGAACGCCGCGCCCATCGTTGGCCGCCTGATCCCGCGTATCGGTCCCCAGCTTGGCATCTTGCCCGACGCCGATCGCGATATCGATCTTACCGATTTGCGCCCGCTCGTCGAAAACGAACCCGAGGCAGGGGACCACTGATGCTGCTGTCCGATCTCGCCTCCGAACTGGGTATCGAAGCCGGCGAGGCAGGGGCCGAGCGCGTGACCGGTTTCGCGATCGATCACCGCAAAGTGGCGCCCGGCAATGTCTTCGGGGCTTTCCAGGGAATGGCCGTGAATGGAGAGGACTTCATTCCTGCCGCGGTGGCTTCGGGAGCGATTGCTGTTGTTGCCGCGCCACAGGCCAGGGTCGAGGGTGCGTTGCACCTTGCCGATCCCTTGCCGCGCCGCGCCTTTGCCCGCCTCGCTGCCAAGTTCTTCCAGCCCGTCCCCGCCAATGTGGTCGCCGTCACCGGGACCAATGGCAAGACTTCCACGGTCGAAATGACGCGCCAGATCTGGCGTATTTGTGGCGAACGGGCGGCGAGTATCGGTACGCTGGGCGTAACCACGCCGGACGAGAGCGTTTCGACAGGGCTGACCACGCCCGACATCGTTACCTTCCTGTCCAACATGACCGGCCTGTCGCGCGAGGGCGTGACCCATGTCGCCTATGAGGCATCGAGCCACGGCCTCTCGCAATATCGCAATGAAGGCCTGCCGGTGATGGCGGGCGCCTTCACCAATCTGTCGCGCGATCACCTCGATTACCACGCCGACATGGAAGACTATTTCGCCGCCAAGATGCGCCTCTTCACGGAGGTCGTGGACGATGGCGGAACAGCGGTTATCTGGGCGGACGATCCCTGGTCGCAGCGTGCCTTGGAAGTGGCGAAGGCGCGCGGTCTGAAGCTCATGACCGTAGGCAAGGCGGGTGAGGCCATTCGCCTCATCTCGCGGACTCCCAGCCCCTTGGGGCAGGATCTCAAGATTATTTATGATGGCCGTGCCTATTCGATCCGCCTTCCGCTGATCGGGGCCTACCAGGTGGCGAACGCACTGGTCGCTGCCGCCCTCGCACTGGCGACGGGAGCACCGACCGAGCAGGTGATGGATGCGCTTGCGCGCCTGCAGCCGGTGCGCGGACGCCTGGAGCGGGCGGTCATCGCCAAGAACGGTGCGCCGGTCTATGTCGACTATGCACATACGCCCGATGCGCTAGAGGCTGCCATTGCCGCACTGCGCCCGCATGTGATGGGGCGCCTCATCACCGTATTCGGTGCCGGCGGGGATCGCGATACCGGCAAGCGTGCACCGATGGGTGCGGCAGCCATGGCAGGTTCCGATGTGGTGATCGTGACCGACGACAATCCGCGCGGGGAGGACCCGGCATCGATCCGCCTCGAAGTACTCAAGGGAGCGCCCGAGGCGCGCGAGATCGGAGACCGGCGCAAGGCCATTGCCGCGGCCATTGCCGAAGCGAGCGGGCAGGACATCGTCCTCATCGCCGGCAAGGGCCACGAACAGGGACAGATTATCGGGAGGGGAGAGGGAATGAAGGTTCTGCCCTTCGACGACGTGACAGTGGCACGCGAATGTGCGGCCGAACTGGCAGGAGCAATTCCGCAATGAACGCGCTTGCAGAAATCCTTCGCTGGCCGTCCGCACCGTCGGACCGTTTGCGCCTGGCCTTGTGGACCGCGCGCGAGATCGCCGAAGCAACCGGCGGGACCGCTTATGGTGAATTCCAGGTTTCCGGGGTCGAGATGGACTCGCGCGATGTGCGCTCGGGGGACTTGTTCGTGGCGCTCAAGGGCGAAAGCATGGACGGGCACAAGTTCCTCGACAAGGCTTTCGCAAATGGGGCGGTCGCAGCACTGGTCGACAGGCCGATCGAACAGCCGCATGTGCTTGTCGAAGACACCTCAAGCGCACTTGAACTTCTTGCGAAAGCCGCGCGAAACCGCGCCTCCGCCAAGGTGATTGGCGTTACCGGTTCGGTTGGCAAGACCGGCGTCAAGGAGGCAATCTTTGCGGCGCTCGAACGCACCAGCAGGGGTGCGGCGCATCGCTCGATCCGGTCCTACAACAACCATGTCGGCGTTCCTTTGAGCCTTTCGCGCATGACTCCGCGCAGCAAATTCGGCGTCTTCGAGATGGGCATGAACCACGCCGGTGAAATCGCCGGACTGACCGCACAGGTACGCCCGCATGTCGCGGTCATCACCACGATCGCGCCCGCGCATATCGAGAACCTCGGCAGCGAAGAAGCGATTGCCGATGCCAAGGCGGAAATCTTCGAGGGGCTGGAAAAGGATGGCACCGCCGTGATCCCGGCCGATAGCCCGCATTTCGAAAGGTTGCGCGATGCGGCGCAAGCCAAGGGCGCCAGTGTTATCTCCTTCGGCAAGGCTGATCATTCCGATATGCGCTTGCTCGATGCGATCCCTCTCGCCAGCGGTGGCTCCCTGGTGACAGCGGCGATGGGCGGGCACCGCCTGTGTTTCAATGTCGCCGAGCCGGGCGAACACTGGATTGCCAATGCGCTCTGCGTGATGGCCGCTGTCCATGCAGCAGGCGGGGACCTCGGTTCTGCCGGGCTTGCCCTCGCCGAAATGGGGGGGCTGAAGGGAAGAGGCGCACGGCTGCGTGTTCCGGTTCCCGGCGGCCATGCCCTGCTGATCGATGAAAGCTATAACGCCAACCCGGCTTCAATGCGCGCCACGCTCTCGCAATTGGGCCAGACGCCTGCCACGCGGCGCATCGCCGTACTCGGCGCGATGAAGGAACTGGGCGATTTCGCCCCGGCATTCCACGCGCAGCTTCTCGAGCCATTGCTCGCCAGCGATACCGACTTCGCCGTGCTGGTGGGCGAGGAGATGGTGGCCCTTGCGCGGGAACTGGGGAAAGGCGCTGCCAATACGCTTGGCAAGCCCCTGCGCTTTGCCCATTGCGGCAATGCCGGTGAAGCCATCGCCGAGCTGGAGGAATTCGGGCTCACAGGTGGCGATGCAGTGCTGGTGAAGGGTTCCAATTCGGTTGGACTGGCGCGCCTCGTGGCGCATTTCGGAGCCAGGGAAGGCTGATCGCGCGGTACGATGCTCTACTTGATTGCCCAATGGCTGGATTTCGAAGGCCTGTTGAACCTGGTCCGCTACCAGACCTTCCGTGCGGGCGCGGCGATGATGACCGCGCTCTTCATCGGCCTGGTGATCGGGCCGAAGTTCATTTCCATGCTCCGCGTCCGCCAGGGCAAAGGGCAACCGATCCGTAGCGACGGCCCGCAATCGCACCAGGCCAAGGTCGGCACGCCGACCATGGGCGGGTTGATGATCCTTACCTCGCTGCTCCTGTCCATGCTGCTGTGGATGGACCTTGCCAATCCCTTCGTCTGGGCCTGCATCGCGGTGACGGTCGGTTTCGGGACGATCGGCTTCCTCGACGATTTCGACAAGGTCACCAAGCGCAGCCACAAGGGCGTTTCGGGCAAGGTGCGCCTGCTTGCCGAATTCATCGTGGCCGGCATCGCCTCCTGGCTGATCGTGGGCGAAATAAGCACCAATCTCTATGTGCCCTTTTTCAGCGACCGCGTGATCCCGCTCGGGCCCTTCTACTACCTCTTCGCTGCCACGGTGATCGTGGGTATGGGCAATGCGGTGAATTTGACCGACGGGCTGGACGGGCTGGCGACCATGCCGGTGGTCATCGCCGCGGGTGCCTTCATGGTCATCTGCTATCTGGTCGGCCGCGTCGACTATTCGGAATATCTCGGAATTCCGCACGTCCCCTATGCCAGCGAACTGGCGCTGTATTGCGCGGCGATCATGGGGGCAGGGCTCGCTTTCCTGTGGTTCAACGCGCCGCCCGCTGCCGTCTTCATGGGAGATACGGGTAGCCTAGCCCTGGGCGGAGCTCTAGGCGCGGTCGCTGTGGCGAGCCATCACGAGATCGTATTGCTGATCATTGGCGGGCTGTTCGTCATGGAGACCGCATCGGTCATCATCCAGGTATTCTGGTTCAAGCGCACTGGCCGGCGAATCTTCCGCATGGCGCCCATCCACCATCATTTCGAACAACTTGGCTGGAAGGAGTCCACGGTGGTGATCCGCTTCTGGATCATTGCCATCGTCCTCGCAGTCATCGGACTTGCCACGTTGAAGCTCAGGTGATCACGGCACGCGTCTTCTCCGACAAGAAATTTGCCGTTCTCGGCCTTGCGCGCTCGGGAATGGCTGTCGTCGAAAGCCTGCTTGCGAGCGGCGCACAGGTCACCGCCTGGGATCGCCAGGATGGTCCGCGCAAGAAATTGGAAGGGCGTGCGCAGATTGCCGATCCGATGGAGATCGACCTTGACGGTTACTTCGGAGTGGTCATGTCGCCGGGCGTGCCGCTCAACACCCATCCGCTGGCTGCCAAGGCACGCGAGGCAGGCGTTCCGCTGATCGGCGATATCGAGCTTTTCGCGATGGCGCGTGCCGAACTGCCGTCGCACAAGGTCGTCGGCATTACCGGCACGAACGGCAAGTCGACGACCACCGCATTGGTTCATCACCTTCTCAGTGAAGCTGGCGTAGCCGCGCGCATGGGCGGCAATATCGGCCTGCCCATCCTTGGTAGCGAGCCCCTGCCTGAAGGCGGAGTCTATGTGCTCGAATTGTCGAGCTACCAGATCGACCTGACCCACACGCTCGCCTGCGATGCGGCGGCGCTGACCAATATCACGCCGGACCATCTCGATCGCTATGAAGGTTTTGCCGACTATGCCTTCTCCAAAGGGCGGCTGTTCGCCATGCAGGAGGACGATCAGTTCGCCGTCTTCGGTTGCGAGGACGATCCCACGCGAACCGTGCAGAAGGTCGAGGCCGCTCGCCGCCCGGATGGCCGCGCGATCTGCCTCACCACCGTCCAACTGGCCAGGTTCCAAAAGGATTGGCCCAGCCTGCAGGGCCCGCACAACCTTCAGAATGCCGGTATCGCCGCTGCGCTGACCCGCGAACTGGGCCTGACCGACAAGCAGATTCTTTCCGGCCTGGCGAGCTTCAAGGGCCTGCCGCATCGCATGGAGCTGCTCGGTACCTTCGGCGGCGTGACGATCATAAACGACAGCAAGGCGACCAATCCGGCCTCGACCGCTCCGGCGCTGGCTGCCTTCCCGCCCAATCCCAAGCCGCGCATCCACTGGATTTGCGGTGGCTTGCCCAAGGAAGACAATCTTGACGATTGCGCGCCCTATTTCGGCAATGTCGCTGCCGCCTACACGATTGGCGAGGCGGGGCCGATGTTCGGGGAGATCCTGCGGCCACACATGAAGGTAGAAGATTGTGAATTGCTGTTCGAGGCGACTACCCGCGCGCTCGCCGCGGCGAAGCCGGGCGAGGTGGTGATGCTCTCTCCGGCCTGCGCCAGCTTCGACCAGTTCCGCGACTACGAGCTACGCAGCAAGATCTTCCGCGATATCGTCTCCCAGCTGACGGGTGAGAAACTCACGACATCGGGCTTCGCCGCGAGGTCGGCCGCATGAGCGCCGCGCGCCCCTATATTCCCAGGCCAGGCAACGGCGTCGCCAAACCGGCGCAGTTTCCGCAGGACCGCAAGCGGCAAGTGCAGGTCTGGTGGCGTGAAATCGACCGCGTGCTGCTGATGCTGGTCATCATCCTCATGGTGCTCGGCTCGATCGCGGTCGCTGCCGCGTCGCCGGCCAGTGCGAGGCGGCTATCGACTTCGGAGGTCCAGCTTTCGGACCTTTACTTCTTCTGGCTGCATATCCGCTGGCAGGTGCTTGGCATCGCGGTGCTGGTTGGCACATCCATGGTTCCAAGCGAATTGGCGCGGCGCGGCGGGATATTGCTCGGCGCGGGTATGCTGGCACTGCTCGTCCTCGTCCCGCTGATCGGCTTCGAGCGCAACGGCGCGACGCGCTGGATCGACCTTGGCATTGCGTTCCAGCCTTCGGAATTCCTCAAGCCAGCCTTTGCCGTGCTGCTTGCCTGGATCCTGTCCTGGAAGGTGCGTGACCCGCAATTGCCGGTGATCGGCATTTCGGGCGCCTTGCTCGGTACCATCGTGATCCTGCTGATGGCCCAGCCCAATCTGGGTGCCGCAATCCTCTTCGTTGGGACGTGGTTCGTGCTGGTCATGCTGGCGGGCCTGCCCATGCAGCGGATCGGCATCCTTACCGGCGTGGGGCTGGGTGCCCTCGTCATGGCCTATGCCTTCTACGAGAATGCGCGCATGCGCATCGATTCCTTCCTTGGCGGAGGCACGGCATACGACCAGGTCGATCTTGCCAGCAGGACGCTGATGGGTGGCGGCTGGACGGGCACCGGCTTCGGCCTCGGCACGAACAAGATGCGCCTGCCCGAAGCGCATACTGACTACATCTTCTCGGTCGTGGGTGAGGAATTCGGCCTCGTCGCTTGCGGGGTAATCGTGGTGCTCTACCTCGCCATCGTGATGCGCGTGCTGGTGCGGCTGGTGCAGGAAGATCGCCTGTTCATCATCCTTGCCGCCACCGGCCTTGTCGCCCTGTTCGGCGGGCAGGCTTTCATCAACATTCTCGTCAACCTGCAACTTTTTCCCTCCAAGGGCATGACGCTGCCTTTGGTGAGCTATGGCGGATCGTCTACCATCGCGCAGTGTTTCACGATCGGATTGCTGCTGGCGATCACCCGGCGCAATCCGTTCTTGAGCCGCGAGGAGTTCAACCTGCGCGGTTCGCTTGAGAAAGAGACGGGTCGATGAGTTCGGTTTCCTGCCACTATGTCCTCGCCGCAGGCGGAACCGGCGGCCATTTGACGCCGGCCTTCGCGCTGGCGGCGGAGCTCGAAAAGCGCGGGCATCACGTCGCGTTGATCACCGATGAGCGCGGCGCCGCCATTCCCGGCAAGCCCGATTTCCTGCCTGCCCATGTCCTGCCCGCCGGGCGCTTCGGCAAGAACCCGTTGCGCTGGCCCGCGGGAATCTCTGCCGTGATGCAAGGACGCAGCATGGCCAAGCGGCTTTACGAGACCTTCCAGCCCAGCGCCGTCGTCGGCTTCGGCGGCTATCCGGCGTTGCCTGCCCTGCTGGCGGCAAAAAGCATGGAGATCCCTTCGGTGATCCATGAACAGAACGCCGTTCTCGGCAGGGTCAACCGCCTGCTGGCCGGCCGCGTCAACGCCATCGCGACCGCCTATCCCGATGTCGACCGGCTCAAGGCGAAGCATTTTCCCAAGGTCCACCTTGTCGGCAATCCCGTGCGGCCCGAAGTACTCGCCCTGCGAGACGAGGAATTTCCCGCATTCACCGCCGACGGCCTGTTCCGCGTGCTGGTGACGGGCGGAAGCCAGGGCGCGCGAATTTTGTCGGACGTGATCCCCGACGCTCTTTCGATGTTGCAGCCCGCACTGCGCTCTCGCCTGCAGGTGACGCAGCAATGCCGCCCCGAGGACATGGAGCGGGTTCGCGATCGTTACGCAGACTATGACATTCCGGCTGAGCTGGGCACCTATTTCGAGAACATGCAGGAGCGGCTGGCCGACGCGCATCTGTTTATCGGCCGCGCGGGTGCTTCGACAATTGCCGAACTTACAGCTGTCGGCCGCCCTGCCATCCTCATTCCCTTGCCGATTGCTACTGACGATCACCAGACCGTGAATGCACGGGAAATGGTGAAGGCTGGTGGGGCACGGTCAATCAGGCAGCCGATGAGCACTGTCGCCGATCCCTATCGTCGCGGCACTTCGGAAAAGGCGAACAGGTTGCAGAAGCAGCAAGAAGATATCCTTCAAAAGATGTCGACAGAAATTAGCCGTCAGATCCAGGCCATGGCGCAGCGTCCCGATACGCTGGCGACCGCTGCCCATGCCGCGTGGAATTGTGGCCGTCCCGATGCGGCGGAAAAGCTCGCAGACCTTGTCGAGGGTTTCGGCGCAACGCCGATCCAGGACGTGATCCGCGTGGGCGGCAAGGCCAAGCCCAGTGAAGGAACCGCCGCTGCCACCGCAAAGACCAGTGCCACAGCCAGTGCGAAGGATCGCGCATGAAGGCGATCGGCACCGATATCGGCACGATCCACTTTGTCGGCATTGGCGGCATCGGCATGTCCGGCATTGCAGAGGTGATGCACAATCTCGGCTATTCGGTGCAGGGCAGCGATATTGCCGAGGGCGCCAGCGTCGAGCGGCTGCGGGGGCGCAAGATCAAGGTCATGATCGGCCACAAGGCGGATAATATTGGCGATGCTGCCGTGGTGGTGACTTCCACCGCGGTGAAGCGCGACAACCCGGAAGTGGCCGCCGCGCTCGAAAAGCGCATTCCCGTGGTCCGCCGCGCCGAAATGCTGGCCGAGCTGATGCGGCTGAAGAACACGGTTGCCGTGGCTGGTACGCATGGCAAGACGACGACGACTTCCATGGTCGCCACGCTGCTCGATGCAGGCGGGATCGACCCGACCGTAATCAATGGCGGGATCATCGAAAGCTATGGCTCCAATGCCCGTCTCGGCGATTCCGACTGGATGGTGGTCGAGGCCGATGAGAGCGACGGCAGCTTCCTGCGGCTCGATGGGACGATCGCTGTCGTCACCAATATCGATCCCGAGCATCTTGACCATTATGGCGATTTCGACGCTGTAAAGGCGGCCTTCGTCCAGTTCATCGAGAACGTGCCCTTTTATGGCGCTGCGGTTTTGTGCATCGACCATCCCGAAGTGCAGAACGTGATCGCGCAGGTGCGCGACCGGCGCGTGATCACCTATGGCTTCTCGCCCCATGCGGACATGCGTGCGGAGAATATCCGCACCGATGGCAGCGCCTCGCGCTTCAATGCGGTGATGCGCGATCGCGATGGCAAGGAAAGGCGAATTTCCGACGTCCTCCTCCCCATGCCGGGCAAGCACAATGTCCAGAACGCGCTCGCAGCGATTGCCGTGGCGGTGGAGATGGGTTGCAGCGACGATACGATCCGCACCGGTTTTGCCCGTTTCGGCGGCGTGCGGAGACGCTTTACGCTGGTGGGCGAGGTCGAGGGCGCCAAGATTATCGACGACTATGCCCATCACCCGGTGGAAATTCGCGCTGTCCTCTCCGCTGCGCGCGATGCCGCTAAAGGCCGGGTGATCGCCGTGGTCCAGCCGCACCGCTACACGCGGCTGCGCGACTTGATGGAGGAATTCCAAGGCGCCTTCAGCGATGCGGACATCGTCTATGCGACACCCGTCTATCCTGCAGGCGAGGAGCCGATCGAAGGCGTCGATTCCGCCGCACTCGTCGCCGGTATGAAGGCGCGCGGTCATCGACAGGCTTCCGAAGTGACGGGGCCTGAAGACCTCGCGCTCCAGCTTTCTGCCCTGCTTCAGGCTGGGGACATGGTCGTTTGCCTAGGAGCGGGTGATATTACCAAATGGGCCGCGGGCCTTGCCGAGGCGATAGCCAAGGCCGGAGCGCGCGCGGCATGAGCGGAGCAATGCAGATCGACGAGCAGTTTATTGGCCAGAATGCACCCGGGTCGGACGAAGTCCATCCGCAAAGCAGCGTCGTCGAAAGCAAGGTGCGCGGTGAACTGAAGAAGGACGCACCGCTCGACAAGCTCGTCTGGTTCAAGAGTGGCGGCAAGGCGGACTATCTGTTCGAACCTGCCGACCTTGAGGATCTGACCACTTTCCTTTCCAAGCTGGATGAGGGAACGCCGGTCATGGCGCTTGGCCTGGGTTCCAACCTCATCATCCGCGATGGCGGGGTTCCCGGCGTGGTGGTGCGTCTGGGCAAGCCCTTTGCCAGCGTCGAGGTGCGACGCGACAATATCCTCGAATGCGGGGCCGGTGCCCCGGGTATCCTCGTGGCCACCACGGCCCGCGATGCGGGCATCGCCGGGCTGGAATTCCTGCGCGGGATTCCCGGCACGGTGGGGGGCTTCGTGCGCATGAATGGCGGGGCCTATGGCCGCGAGGTGGCAGACATCCTCGTCGATTGCGACGTGGTGTTTCCCGATGGCAATTGCGTCAATATCCCGGCGCAGGACCTTGGTTATACCTATCGTCACTCCAAGCTGCCCGACGATGCCATTGTCGTTGCCGCGCGCTTCCAGGGCGATCCGGGCGACCCGGCGGAAATCGGCAAGGAAATGGATCGCATCGCCGCCGAGCGCGAGGCCTCGCAGCCTTTGCGCACCAAGACCGGTGGCTCGACCTTCAAGAACCCCGAGGGCCACAAGGCCTGGCAACTGGTCGACGAGGCGGGCTGCCGTGGCCTCAAGATGGGCGGAGCGCAGGTGAGCGAGAAGCACGCCAATTTCCTCATCAATACAGGCGAGGCCAGCAGTTCGGATATCGAGAATTTGGGCGAGGAAGTGCGCCGCCGCGTGGCAGAGAAGACGGGCGTGACGCTCGAATGGGAAATCAAGCGGGTGGGGCGGCCATGAGCTACACAAGTCGCCTCCCCAAGCTCCATGTCGCCGTCCTGATGGGTGGCTGGGCCAATGAGCGCGAGGTCTCGCTCTCCTCGGGCAAAGGTGTGATCGAGGCGCTCGAGAGCCTCGGTCATCAGGTCACCGCGATCGACATGGATCGACAGGTTGCCGCGCGCATTGCCGAGGCTGCGCCCGATGTGGTGTTCAACGCGCTACACGGCGTTCCGGGCGAGGACGGCACTGTGCAGGGCATGCTCGACCTGATGGGCGTGCCCTATACGCATTCGGGCCTCGCCACGTCTGTCGTCGCTATCGACAAGGAGCTGACCAAGCAGGCGCTGGTCCCGCACGGTGTTCCCATGCCTGGCGGTCGCATCGTCAAGAGCGCGGAGCTCTACGATGCCGATCCGATCGCGCGGCCCTATGTCCTGAAACCCGTCAATGAGGGTTCCTCGGTCGGCGTGGCTATCATCACCGATGAGAGCAATTGCGGCAATCCGATCAGCCGCGACGCCGCAGGTCCGTGGCAGCAATTCGAGAGCCTGTTGGCCGAGCCCTATATTCGCGGGCGCGAGCTCACCACCGCCGTCATCGATACGGCGGACGGCCCGCGAGCCTTGGGCGTGACCGAATTGATCATCGATAGCGGCTTCTACGATTTCGAGCACAAATATACCGACGGGAAGACGACCCATGTCTTTCCGGCCGACGTGCCCGACAATATCGCCGCCCTGTGCCGACGCTATGCAGAACGCGCGCACAAGAAGCTGGGATGTCGCGGCGTCAGCCGCTCGGACTATCGCTGGGACGACGAGCGCGGTGAGGACGGGCTGTTCCTGCTCGAAACCAATACCCAGCCGGGCATGACGCCGCTCAGCCTCGTGCCTGAACAGGCCAGCTATTGCGATATTTCCTATCCCGAGCTGGTCGAATTGATCATTGAGGACGCGCTGCGCTTCTTCGGCAAGCTGCCCGCACCAGAGGCGGAGGTCGGCTGATGGCGCAGACGATCAAGCGCAAGGCGACCGGGGTACGCAGGCAGGCCAAGGCTCAGGGCCGCAAGGGCCAGATGCGCAAGGCGCGCGCGACCACCAATTCGCTGCTCGACCGGATCATCAATGCGCTGCCTTTTACCGAGGAGCAGTGGCACAAATTCTTCACCGTGCTGATCCTTGCTGCCGGTGTGGCGCTCGTCTGGTTCGTCGCCAGCGTTTCGGGTGCGACCGCCGTGGCGCAGGAGCGCTTCGCCCAGATGGCTGCCAATGCCGGCTACAAGGTCGTCCATATTCGCCCGCAGGGGACCAATCGCCTCAACGAAATGCGCGTCTATGAAAAGGCGATGGCGCGCACGGATCTGTCGATGGCGCTGGTCGACCTTGGCGAACTGCGCGACGAGCTACTGTCCATTGCCTGGGTCAAGGATGCGCGGGTCTCGCGCCAGCTTCCCGATACCTTGGTGATCGATATCGTCGAGCGTGAGCCGCATGCCGTGCTGCGCCGTGCTGACCGGCTGATGCTGATCGATCCGACAGGAGTCGAGCTGGAGCCGATCTCCGCCGAGAACGCAGAGGATATGCTGCTGATCGAGGGAGAAGGCGCGCAAAGCCAGGTCGAGGCGCTCACCGACTTGCTCGATGCCGCACCGGCCCTGCGCCCGCAGATTGTGGGCGCGGAATGGGTCGGCAATCGCCGCTGGAACATCACCTTCTCGACCGACCAGCGCCTTGCCCTGCCCGAAGGCGAGGACCGCGCTGCGGCTGCGCTGATCAGCTTTGCCGAGGCCGATGGCGTGCACCGCTTGATCGGTGGTGAGGTTGTCGCATTCGACATGCGTAACCCGCCACGCATGTATATGCGCGTGCCCGGCAGGGCGGATCGTGAACTCGAAGTGGGAGAGGAAAGCTGATGGCCAGCCAGTCGCGCATTGCCCGCATTTTCGGCGCCGTGAATATCGGCAGCTTCCGCATATCCGCCATGATTGCCGGCTTGACCGAGAATGGCGAGATGCAGGTGCTGGGCAGCGGCCACCGCGCCGCCCAGGGGATCAAGCGTGGCTACGTAACCGACATGGCGGCGGCGACCTATGCCGTGCGCGATGCCGTCGAGCGGGCAGAGAAGATGGCCGGCACGTCCGTCTCCAGCGTGTGGATCGGCTGTTCGGGCGCCAGCCTGACCAGTACCATCATGCCTGTCGAGATCGAGATTGGCGGCAGGCGTATCGAGGAAGAGGATATCGAGCACCTGCTCGTCTCCGCCCGCGAGAGCCTCAATCCCGATGGCCGCATGGTGCTCCACGCCCAGCCGGCCTGCTATTTCCTCGATGGCGCGGATGGCGTGGCGAATCCCAAGGGACTGCATGCCGAGCGCTTGGGCGTGGACGTGCATGTCATGTTTGCCGAGGGCGCACCCATGCGCAACGTCACCGAGGCGGTGCAGAATGCTCATCTCGAAGTGGACGGCATCGTCGCCACCCCGCTGGCGGCGGGCTATGCCTGTCTGACCGGAGAGGAGCGCGATCTTGGCGTCGCCCTGGTCGAGCTGGGCGGGGAGGTTACCAATGTTGCGGTTTATGCAGGCGGTATGCTTGTGGGCCTCAAGTCCATTCCCCGCGGCGCGGGTGACATTACCGATTCCATCGCGTCGGCCTTCGGTATCCGTCGCTTTCAGGCGGAACGGCTCAAATGCGTGTCCGGCTCGGCCATTGCCAGTCCGACCGACCATCGCGAGATGATTCCCGTGGCGGGGCCGGGCGAGGAAGGGAGCGCCAGCGATGCGCGCGGGGCGGACGATCGCGGACGCATCCCCCGTGCGGAGCTGATTTCGGTCGTGACGGGAGAGCTCGACCTGCTGATGCGCGATGTCGGCCGCGCGCTCGAGAGCATGGGCTTCACGGGAGGCAAGTCGACGCCGCGCCAGGTCGTGCTGACCGGTGGCGGGGCGGAGCTGGCAGGACTTGCCGATTATACGCAGAGCGTGCTCGGTACACCGGTTCGGATCGGCAGGCCGCCGCAATTGCGTGGTCTTCCCGAGGCGCATTCCGTGCCTGGATTCGCGACCTTGGCGGGGCTGGTGCTTTACGCGGCGGAAGACCCGGTTGACATCCGCTCGGTCGGATCGCGCTTCACCGACACGACAAGAATGTCCGGACTGGGGCTGGTGCGCCATGTCTGGACCGCAATGAAGGACTACTTTTAGCCTGCTGCTTCGCCGCGCATGGCTGTGGATACATCGAAATGCCTATTAACCTCGCGATTCGCTTTGTGGCACAAGCGCGACTGACCAGTTTCAACGTGCTCCCCAGGAGAGCCATGCCATGAGTATCAATATCGGTCCCCCTTCGGTTGACGAACTTCGCCCCCGCATCACCGTGATCGGTGTTGGCGGTGCCGGCGGCAATGCCATTGCCAACATGATCTCGTCGGAAATCGAAGGTGTCGATTTCATCGTCGCAAACACCGATGCCCAGGCGCTCAACAACGCCGCGGCGGAACACCGCATCCAGCTCGGCCCGGAAATCACGCAGGGCCTCGGCGCGGGTTCGCGTCCCGAGGTCGGAAGGGCAGCGGCCGAAGAAACCGTCGATGATATCGAACGGGCGCTGGAAGGCGTGAACATGGTCTTCATCGCCGCCGGCATGGGGGGCGGTACGGGTACCGGCGCTGCGCCGGTGATTGCCGAGACTGCTCGCGCGAAGGGCATCCTGACTGTCGGCGTGGTGACCAAGCCCTTCCTGTTCGAAGGTACGCGCCGCATGCGCGCTGCTGAGGCAGGGATCGAGGAATTGCAGAAGCACGTCGATACGCTGATCGTTATTCCCAACCAGAACCTGTTCCTGGTTGCCAAGGCGGAAACCACCTTCAAGGAAGCTTTCCAGCTGGCCGACGAGGTGCTGCAGCAGGGCGTTCGCTCGATCACCGACCTCATGGTCATGCCTGGCCTGATCAATCTCGACTTTGCCGATATTCGTTCCGTGATGAACGAGATGGGCAAGGCGATGATGGGTACGGGCGAAGGCGAGGGCGACAATCGCGCGCTCGAAGCGGCCGAACGGGCCATTGCCAACCCGCTGCTCGATGGCGTTTCCATGCAAGGCGCCAAGGGTGTGATCATTTCGATCATCGGCGGCGAGGACATGAAGCTGCTCGAGGTAGACGAAGCGGCAAACCACATTCGCGAACTGGTCGACCCCGAAGCCAACATTATCTGGGGTTCGGCCTTCAATCCCGAGCTCGACGGCAAGATCCGCGTATCCGTCGTGGCAACGGGTATCGAGCAGGGTGCCGAGCGCCCGCGTCCCGCCAGCGAAGCACCGAGCCTCTCGACTTCCAGCGGGCCGCGCAAACCGGTCCTGCCGCTGCAGGAAGTTGACGAGGTTGAAGAAGAGGAAGTGGACGACAGCGCAAGTGTCGATGTCTCCTTCACCATGCCCGACGTTTCCGAAGAGCCTGCTGCATCCGAAGAGGAGGCAGCACCAGCCGAAGAGAAATCGCTCACGCCTCCGGCCGAGGATGCGGGGTTCGGCCAGACTGGCGGCCATGGCTTCGCGCCAACGCCCAGGCCGGGATTCCACGAGGACGAAGAATCGTCCGGTGCTGACGACATGTTCGAACTGACCGAGGAGGTGGCCGAGGAACCGGCTGCCGATGAGGACGAGGAGCAGGACGAGTTACTGCTCGATGCAAGCCGCCTCGTTGACGCGGACGAACCTGTAGCCGAGCCCGAAACGCCTACTGGCGAACGCCGGATGTTCGGCGAATCGGTCAAGGCTGCGCCTCCGCCGAAGGAGGAGAAGGCTGCTTCCGCAGCACCTCCGCCAGGTGGCAGCACGCTGTTCGAACGCATGGCCAATCTCTCGCGCGGCACCGCCGAGGAAGAAGCTGCCGAAAGCGAGGAGGAAGATGTCGGCCGTGCTATGCGGATTCCACGCTTCCTGGGCCGCCAGAACAACCAGTAGTCGCATGGTAGGTTGCGGTTCAGGTGTACGCGCCTAATTGACCGCAATGTCCTTTTTCCGACCGGTGATTGTCCGTTTCATCGCGCTGGCGGCTGCTTGTTCAGTACCGCTCTGTTCCGTCACGCTTGCTGCACAGGAAGTGGTGCAGCCCATGCCGAGTGCCGCCGCACAGCAATTGAACGAGGCGCTGCGACGCCTCGCGCAGAACCCGGAATCGCTACCCGCACTCATCTCCGCCGGGCGCGCTTCGATCGAACTCGATGACCCCGACGCGGCGGAGGGCTTTTTTGTCCGTGCGAGGGGTGTTGATCCTTCCGATCACCGCGTCATGTCCGGGCTGGCGCTGGTTGCGCTCAAGCAAGGCGATCCGGGATTGGCGCTCGACTTTTTCGACCTTGCCGATGCCGCGGGCGCATCGGTTCCGGAGCACGCCGCGGACAGGGGCCTTGCCTATGACCTTGTTGGCGAGAACGTGCAGGCCAGGCAATTTTACGACATTGCCCTGTCGCGCAATCCCGACAGTTCGGAGACCGTTCGCAGACTGGCGCTCAGCTATGCCATTTCGGGTGACCAGGACGCTTCCGAGGCGACTCTTCTACCGTTGCTGCAGAGGCGCGATCTGGCGGCTTATCGTACGCGCGCCTTTGCGCTGGCCATTCTCGGTCGGGAGGACGAGGCCGTTGCCATTGCCGAAACCATGTTACCTGCGCGGCTCGCGCGGCGCATGGGGCCTTACCTGCGCTACATGACGCGCCTGACGCCGGCGCAACAGGCGATGGCGGCCAATCTCGGCCGTTTCCCCGACGCAGCGGAAATCGGCATCGAGGATCCGCGCCTGGCGCGCACGGAACCTCCCGCGACGCCATCGCGAACAGCGGATTCGCGGCTCGTACCGACGGGCGAGCCGCTGGCTCCATCAAGCAGCCAGTCCGCAGAGCTTGCGGTGGCCGATCCTGCGCCAGTCTCGGGCGAGGAATTGCCCGCCCTGCTGGCCGCAGAAGAGCGGGCCGATCTCGCCGACGCATTTGCCGATTTCGATCTTGCCGATACAGCTCCGGTGAACGCAGCAGGTGCGGTGGACATCACCACGATCGAGCCGGCACGCGAGGCACCGCCGCCGCCGGTCCATCCGAGCAGGCACTGGGTGCAGGTGGCGACGGGGCAGAATGTTTCCGCCTTCCGTTTCGACTGGCGTCGAATCGTGCGCAATGCGGGTGGGCTCCTCGACGATCAGGAGCCGTACCGTGCACGCTGGAACAGCACCAACCGCCTAGTGACCGGTCCTTTCGAGAACGCGGATGAGGCGCAGGACCTTGTCACGGCACTTCGGCGCGAAGGCGTGCGGACCTTCCGATGGACCAGCAGCGAGGGCGAAGAAGTCCTCGCGCTCGACTGAGGGGCGCAAGGGCTTCTGGGCGATTTGCGCGGCAATTCCCCAGAAATTTGTGCACATATTGCCAACAGGCTAGTCGAGTTTTGCCCCGCTTGGATGGGGTGGTTCATTGCGCTTTTACCATGGCATTGTGCATTGACTGCCCGCAGGAAGACGACGGGACATTACCTATATGAAGACTGGCCCCGAGCCGATTGACGTAGGCGAAGACGCAGCACCGGTTGAGATGCTCGCAGCCATGTTTGAGGCGCATGACTGGACCTATGAATTCGTCAATGACGATGAAGTTTGTGGAGAGATTCCAGGTAGTTGGACCACCTACCAGCTGCGCGGAATTTGGCGCAAGGAGGACCAGGTGCTGCAATTGCTGTGCCTGCCCGAAGTGCGCGTGCCCGAAGCCAAGAAGCGTGCCGCTTACGAGCTGCTGGCCTTGGTCAACGAACAGCTCTGGCTCGGCCATTTCGATGTCTGGTCGCAGGGCGGCGTGCTGCTTTATCGCCACGGCCTGCTGGTGGGCAACGACGGCATGCTGAGCCTTTCCGCCGCGCAGCTGGCGGTGGAGACCGCGATCTCCGAATGCGACCGTTTCTACCCCGCTTTCCAGTTCGTGCTGTGGGGCGACAAGGATGCGCGCGAGGCGCTGTCTGCAGCTTTGGTGGATGCAGCGGGCGAAGCCTGATAATCGGCTTCCTATGTTCGAGAAAATTCTCCTTGTCGGTTGTGGCAATATGGCGGGTGCCATGCTGGAGGGCTGGTTGGCATCCGGCGTGGATGCCGGGCATTTCACTGTGGTCGATCCGCTGCGCGAGGAGGCGCCCGGCGGGATTGCCGTGGCGCGCGAGCTGCCGGCCAGCGGTTCGTTCGATGCCATTCTGCTCGGCGTAAAACCCCAGAACCTCAAGGAGGTAGCGCCGCAGGTTGCGCCTTTGGCGGGTGAAAGGACGGTAGTGCTCTCGCTCCTTGCCGGGATTGAGCTAGAGACGCTCAAGGCAAGTTTTCCCGATGCCCTTGGCCATGTTCGGGTCATGCCCAATCTTGCCGTTTCGCTGGGAAAGGCGCCAATAGCGCTCGCCGCCAACAGCCTCGAGGAGCGACACAAGGGTACCATCAAGGCGCTGATGGACCCGCTTGGCACCCCTGAATGGATTGCGGAAGACAAGTTCGACCTTGTCACCGCGCTTGCCGGCAGCGGACCTGCCTTCGTCTATCGCTTCATCGATGCGCTGGGTGCAGCCTCGACCCGGCTCGGCCTGTCCGAAGCTCAGGCGCGCGAGCTGGCCATCGCCATGGTCGAAGGCGCGGCGGCGCTGGCTGCGCAATCCGAGCATTCGCCGGGCGAACTGGCCGACATGGTGGCGAGCAAGGGCGGGGTCACCAGGGCCGGGCTGGACGTGCTCGACGAGGACGTCGCGCTGCTCAGGTTGGTGACCGAATGCTTGCGCGCAGCGCGTGATCGCAGCGCGGAAATGGCCCGCGAAGCCCGCGACTGAGCCAGTTTCACGGTTAATGCCCGAGAGTCCGGTTTTCCTTGAAAATCGGTCCCGCAAGCTCGATATTGTGTCCATTCCGGCCCGCTTTGTGAGGCCGGGTAAATGGAGTTTTGGATCAAATGGCAAATTGGAACGACGACCAGACGACCCGCCAGGGTTTCGGCGTGTCGCCGGCCCAGGCAGGCGATGTCGCCGGCCGCACCACCATGGATGCGGGCCTGCGCAAGCACATGCTGTCCATCTACAATTACATGGCATCGGGTGTGTTGCTGACGGGCATTGTCGCAATGCTCACCGCCAATACCGGTTTCGTCTACACGATCATGTCGGGCGGTCTTCTGAGCTGGATCGTGATGCTTTCGCCGCTGGCGATCGTGTTCGCGATGAGTTTCGGGCGTGACCGTTTCTCGACCAGTACGCTACAGGCGATGTTCTGGGGCTTTGCCGTACTGATGGGCCTGTCCCTGTCGACGATCTTCGTGGTCTACACGGGCGCTTCGATCGCCCTGACCTTCTTCGCTACGGCAGCGGCTTTCGCGGGCCTGAGCCTGTTCGGCTATACGACGCAGAAGGACCTTTCGGGCTTCGGTACCTTCCTGATCATGGGCGTTGTCGGCCTGATTGTGGCGAGCCTGCTCAACATCTTCCTGCAGTCGCCTGCCCTCATGTGGGCCATCAGCGCGATCGGTGTACTGATCTTTGCCGGCCTGACGGCCTACGACACGCAGCGTTTGAAGAGCGAGTATTTGCAGATTCAGCACCTCAAGGTGACCAATCCCGGCGTCGCTGCAGCATTTCCGCTGGGCAAGATGGTGATCCTCGGTGCCCTGAGCCTCTATCTCGACTTCATCAACATGTTCCTGTTCCTGCTGCGCTTCATGGGTGCGGCACGCGAGTAATCGCCAGCACTTCGTCGCAATAGCGATTCATTTGGACGTGCCCGGGGTGCATTACAGCATCCCGGGCATTTCTTTTGGTTAATCCCCAAGCTAGTCAGTCACGCATGATTCATGTGCGGTTGGTCATTTCTGTCGTGGCCGCACTGGAAGAGGACAAGCTTTGGGCATGTTGACCAGGAACTGGAAATTCGCCGTCATCGCAGCCGGCTTGGCGTTGCTCGCAGGCTGCACGCCGCCTCCGCCCCCGCCTCCTCCACCGCCACCGCCACCACCGCCTCCTCCGGCGCCCGTGGTTGAGGTTGAACCGATCCCCTACCGGCCGATCCCGCCGCGCGGTGCGGCATACCGGATGGAAATGCCGGCCAAGAACGCGTCGGGAGAGTGGCTTACGATCAATCACGGCCTCGATGAGACCGAGACCGTGTGGCACCTGCGTTCCGCCTGGAATGTCGCTGCGCTCAATTGCCTTGGACCGGAAGACCAGGTGATCGTCGATGCCTATGGCGATTTCCTGCGCAGCTTCCCCAACGGGCTTGCCTCGGCCAATCGCGCGCTGGACCAGCGCTTCCGCGAGGAGGTGGGCGGGGGCACGCAGGCCATTCGCGCGCGCGAAACCCATTCGACGCAGGTCTACAACTACTTCACTCAGCCAGGGGCCCGGGCGGATTTGTGCGCCGTCGCGCGCCAGATCTCCGTCGAATTCCCCAATTGGGAAGGCGACCAGGTGAAGGACTATGCGGCCGCACATCTGCCGCTGTTCGAGAACGCCCTGGTCCAGTTCTTCGAGGCTTATGAGGAATATCAACAGTTGTCCGGTGAATGGGACCGCCAATACGGCGCGCAATATGGTGCCTCGCAGCCGGGCTATGTCGCGATCTACGGTTCGCAACAGCGCACGGTGGGTGAGGCGCTGGTGGGAGACCAGCCGGAGGTTGCAGGCACCGTGATCGATCCGGATACGGGCGTTGCCGTCCCAATCGTACCAGTGCCCGAAAATGCGGTGCGGACCCCCGTGATCCAGCCAATTCCGCAGAGTGAAGAGGTCAATGCCGCGCCCGAATAGGCGCGACGTTTTTTCTTCCAAGCGCTTTTCCGTTTCGCTAATAGCCTCGCTCTTCGCGTGCGGCAGCGCCTGCACGAATACTGGAACGGGGCCGTAGCTCAGTTGGGAGAGCGCGTCGTTCGCAATGACGAGGTCAGCGGTTCGATCCCGCTCGGCTCCACCAGTTTGAATTGCGATCGCGCATCCGCGCGATCATCCTCGCTGCTATTCCTTGCGCTCGGCTATGCCTTCGCTGCGGGGCAGCTGCGGACGGCCGGTAGGCCTTGCGGTTCGCTTGTCGTGAACCGATCTTGGTCGTAACGCCGGGTAACAAGTTTTCCGAGCTGCAACCAGCAGCTCGCAAGCGCGACTGCGCGTCGGCCGGTCAGGCCGGAAGCCAAGCGAACCGGATGGCTCGCGCCCGGCGTCTGAGGGACCAAAGAACACAATGCACTTCTTAGATCAGGCCAAGATTTACATTAAGTCCGGCGCCGGCGGACCGGGCGCGGTCAGTTTCCGGCGCGAGAAATATATCGAGTTCGGCGGACCCGATGGCGGCAATGGCGGCAAGGGCGCCGATGTCGTTTTCGAAGCCGTGCCCGGCCTCAACACGCTCATCGACTTCCGCTACACGCAGCATTTCAAGGCCAAGCGCGGCGGCCACGGCATGGGCAAGGACCGTACCGGAGCGAGCGCCGACGATCTCGTCATCAAGGTGCCCGTTGGGACCGAGATTCTCGACGAAGACCGCGAGACCGTGCTGGCCGATTTCACGCAGGTTGGGCAACGCGTGGTCCTGCTCGAGGGTGGCATGGGCGGGCGCGGCAATGCCAGCTACAAGACTTCCACCAACCGGGCTCCGCGCCAGCACCAGCCGGGCGAACCCTCGCAGGAAATGTGGGTCTGGTTGCGACTGAAGCTGCTCGCCGATGCCGGGCTGGTCGGCCTGCCCAATGCGGGCAAGTCCACCTTCATCAATGCCGTTTCCAATGCCCGGGCCAAGGTTGGCCACTATGCCTTCACCACACTGATCCCCAAGCTGGGCGTGGTGACACACAAGGGTCGTGAATTCGTGCTGGCGGATATTCCGGGCCTGATCGAGGGCGCAGCCGAAGGCGCCGGTATCGGCGACCGTTTCCTCGGCCATATCGAACGTTGCCGCGTGCTGATCCATCTGATCGATATCAGTGGCGAGGACCCGGTGGAGGCGATGGAAATCGTCGAGCGCGAACTGGAGGCTTATGGTGCAGGCCTGGAAGACAAGCCGCGCCTCGTCGCGCTCAACAAGGTTGATCTGGCCGATGCCGAACTGGTTGAAGGGTTCGCGGCAGAGTTGAAGAAGGCAGGGGCGGACCAGGTCTTCCCGATTTCGGGCGCGACAGGTGCCGGGATGGAGGACCTGCTCGATGCCGTGCTCGGCTACCTGCCCGCACACACCGCCACCGAAACGCCGGGCAGAATGCCCGATCAGGACGACCTGGACGATGGCGAACCGGAGTGGGACCCGCTCGGCTGAGCGGTGCCTAACCTGTGCAGGGCCATTTGCCTTGTCCTCGCCATTCGCTAAGCGATCCGCATGAGTATCGAACGCCTCCCTGACCTGGCCGATCCTGCCAAGACACCGCGCCTCGTGGTGAAGGTCGGTTCGTCCCTGCTGGTCGGCAAGGACGGGCAAGCCAATCGCGGTTGGCTGGAATTGCTGGCGCAGGAGATTGCCGAGGCACGCAGGCGCGGACAGCAGGTGATCGTGGTCAGTTCGGGTGCAGTGGCGCTGGGCGCGGCGCGGCTGGGGCTGGCCAAGGGTGGCAGGGGTAGCCTTGCCGATGCGCAGGCAGCTGCAGCGGTCGGGCAGATCGCGCTGGCTGGCCTATGGTCCGACCTGCTCGGCAAGAGCGGGCTGGTTGCCGCGCAATTGCTGGTGACGCTGGAAGACCTCGACGACAGGAGGCGATACCTCAACGCCTCGGCTACGATCGGCAAGCTGCTCAAGGCGGGCGCGGTGCCGGTAATCAACGAGAACGATTCGGTTGCTACCGAGGAAATCCGCTTCGGTGACAATGACCGGCTGGCAGCGCGAGCGGCGCAGGCCTCGAGGGCCGATGCGGTGGTCCTCCTGTCCGATGTGGACGGCCTCTATGATCGCGATCCGCGCGAGCCGGGAGCGGAGTTGTTGCCGCTTGTGGAAGGCGTGACGCAGGCGATTCATGACATGGCGAGTGGCAATTCCTCTTCCGGCATGGGATCGGGAGGCATGACCTCCAAACTGCAGGCGGCCGAGATTGCCGAACGCGCCGGGATTGCCCTGGCGATCGTCAATGGCAAGTATGACAGGCCGCTCGCCCGCGCTTTGGGGGCGGGGCGGGGTACGCTGTTCCTGCCGCGCCGCAATGACGGAGCGCTCAAGGCCTGGCTTGGTGGCAGGCAGCGCATGGCTGGGGTGATCGTTGTCGATAGCGGTTGTGCCAAGGCGCTGGCCAAGGGCGGCAGCCTGCTGGCGACGGGCATTACCTCGATCGAAGGCGAATTCGAGCGCGGCGATGCCGTTGGCGTACGCGACATGCAGGGGCGCCCGCTGGCGCAGGGCCTCGTCGAATATGGCGCTGTCGAAATTGCCAAGATCGTCGGCGTAAGGACTGAAGGGCAGCAGGACCTGCTCGGCTATGCGCCGCGTTCCGCTGTGATCCACCGCGACCAGCTGGTGCTGCTTTGACCATTGCCGTGACCGGTGCGACGGGCTTCGTCGGTCAGGCGGTGCTGGATGCCACCGTGCAGCAGGGGATCGCGGTCCGGGCGCTGACCCGCCGGGAGCAGGAGCATCGCGAAGGCATAGAGTGGATTCGCGGTGACCTGCATGACAATGCCGCTCTCCTCCAACTGGTCGACGGCAGCGACGCGGTCCTGCACATTGCCGGCCTCGTCAATGCCCCCGACGAAGCAGGTTTTCTCAAGGGCAACCTGGCGGGTACGCAGAACGTGTTGCAGGCCGCGCGCGACGCAGATGTCACGCGTTTCGTGTGTGTTTCCAGCCTGTCTGCGCGAGAGCCGGGCCTGTCCGATTACGGGCGCTCGAAGCGGCTGGCGGAGGAAGCGGTGCAGACCAGCGGTCTCGACTGGACGATTGTCCGTCCGCCGGCCGTCTATGGCCCGCGCGACACCGAGATGCTCGATCTCTACCGCGCGGCGAAGTTCGGCGTGATCCCGATGCCACCGCCGGGCAGGGCCTCAATGATCCAGGTGGATGATCTCGCCCGGTTGCTGCTCGCCATTGCGCGAGAAGGGGAACATTCGCTGCACCGTATCTTCGAACCTGATGACGGTGCGGATGGCGGTTGGGCCCATGCCGATCTGGCCCGCCTGATCGGCAAGGCCATGGGGAAAGACGTTTGGGCGCCTGCCATGCCCGCTGCCCTGCTCAAGCTGGCTGCGCGGGCAGACCGTTTGCTGCGTGGCAAATCCGCCAAGCTGACCCCCGACCGGGCGCGCTACATGTGCCATCCCGACTGGGTCTGCCGCACCGAGCGCGCTGTTCCTGCCCAGCTTTGGCAGGCGCAAGTGGATACCGAGGAGGGGATCCGCGCCACGGCCCAATGGTATCGCGATAGGGAGTGGCTTTGACGGGATCTATCATGCTCCGGGCATGATTCATTCTCCTCATTCCAGCAAAACTATCCGAAAATTTCACACAAAGTTCGCTTTTCGGTGGCTAACTGGTATGCAAGACCGCGAGGTCGCTGAGAAAGGGGATGCACGCGCGTTCCGGGGCATAATCGGGGGTTTGCCATGTCGAAGAAAGCCAGTCGCGTTTCGCGTCGTTCCTTTGTTGCACTCGTTTCGGGAGCTGCGGCGACTGCAATGGTCGCTTCTCCTGCCAAGGCACAGCGCACCGGCCGCACGGACAGCGATCCCAATGACCGTTCCGGCTATGGCCGTACTGGCGTTTCCGACAGCGACCCCAATGACAGCGTCGGTCACGGACGTACTGGCTTTACCGATGCCGATGCGAATGATCGCGCCGGCTATGGCCGCGGCGGCGGCAAGTCGTCCGGTTCGGGCATCACGGATGCCGATTCCGGTTCCAATTCGGATGCTGCGGGCCGCGGACGCGGTTCGGGTACCGGGCGCACCGACAGCGATCCCAATGATCGCGCCGGCTACGGCCGCAGCGGGCTGACCGATTCCGACGATTCGGACAATGCCGGTTATGGCCGCGGTCGCGGGACGGGTCGCTAAGCGAGAGCGTGCCGGTACCACCGGGAATGAGTTCCACTGCCATGATCGTTACCGGGCACAGCCCGTTGCAGAGCCTCATCGCGCCGCTCTCGCCGGACGAGTTCTTCGAGCAATATTACGAGCGGGACTGGTACTGCACGCCGGAGCCCGTGGCCGAACTCGGCGACCTGCTGAGCATAGACCGGATCGACGAGATCATCTCCGATTCCGAATTGCCGCCGACTTCGATCACCATGGCCAAGTCAGGCCAGGGCCTGCCGCCGGAGGATTACACGCATCCCAATGGCGTGATCGATCGCGGATCGGTGCTCGACAACTTCCGTGAAGGGGCAACTATCGTCCTGCCGCAGCTGCACTTTGCCGATGGCAAGCTCTACACCTTTTGCCTCTCGCTGGAGCGCGATTTCGGGGCGCGCATCCAGACCAATATCTACCTCACGCCGAGTAATGCGCATGGCTTCGGCATTCACTATGACGACCATGACGTGTTCGTGCTGCAGGTCTCCGGGCGCAAGAAGTGGGAGATCTACGGCCAGCGCGATGAGCTTCCTTACAAGGGAGAGAACTTCCGCAAGGACCATGACGATGTCGGCGAGCTGAAGGAGACCTTCGTGCTCGAACCCGGCCAATGCCTCTACGTGCCGCGGGGCCTGGCCCATCGCGCACTGACCGAGGGGGACGAGGCAAGCCTGCACATCACCGTGGGTATCCTCGTGCAGACCTGGGCGGAGTTCATGCTCGAAGCGGTCGCAGAGGCGAGCCTGCGCATCCCTGAAATGCGCCATTCGCTGCCGCGTTCGCTCTATTTCGACGAGAGCAGGCGCGAAGAGAATGCCGCCATGTTCCACGCCATGGTCGACAAGATTCGGGAGAAGGCCGATTTCGAGGCCACCTTGTCGGCCTTTGGCAGCAATTTCGTCAGCGACCAGGGGCCGCGCGTGCGCGGAGCGCTCAATGCGCTTATCAAGGGTATCGGGCGGGATGATCGCCTGAAGCTGCGTGAAAGCATCCTCTATTCGCTCGACGTTTCGGGCGAGAAGCCGCAACTGGCCATCGCCGGTTCCTCCATCCCGCTGGCCGAGGATTTGGCACCGCAGCTTGCCGAACGGCTGGCCAGGGGCGACCTCGCGATCAGCGATTTCAGCGTGGAGGACGAACAGGACTTGCGCGACACGGTGGAAACCCTCGTCGCCTTCGGCCTGCTCGAACGCGCCTGACATCCTGCCCTCCGGGCAGAGGCGAAGAAAAAAGGCCCGGTTGTCGCCAACCGGGCCTGGGAAGTTTTGGGAGAGGATGCCTGAAAGGCCCGTTCCTTATGCGGACCCTCTCCGATTCACTCAAACGAGATAAACGCACCTGCTGTTGCATAATTTTCAACAGCGGAATTTGATGCGTCACAATGCGTTCAGAACGCGGGCTCATAACCGGGTGGCAGTTCGCCCCCATCGCCATCATTGCCGCCCGATTGCGGGTTGTTGGGCGAGTGGATTCCGCACTCGGTCTTGTCCCATCCACGCCAGCGTCCGGCGCGCGGATCCTCGCCCGGCTTGACCTTGCTGGTGCAGGGTGCGCAACCGACAGAAAGATAGCCTTGCGCCTCCAGCGGATGGCGCGGCAAGTCGTGCTCCTCGAAATAGGCTTCGAGATCGTCCTTGGTCCAATCGCCGAGCGGGTTGATCTTGAGCCGTCCGTCCTCGACTTCGAAACGCGGCAGGTTCTGCCTTGTTACCGACTGGAACGCCTTGCGGCCCGAAATCCAGGCGTCGAGGCCCTGCTTGGCGCGCTTGAGCGGTTCGACCTTGCGGATCTCGCAGCAGCCATCGGGGTCCCAACTCCAGCGCAGGCCGTTCTCGTCCTTGGCGGCGAGGACTGCCTCATCGGGCTGGACGACTTCGCTGTTCACGATGCCGAGGGTTTCGATCAGCGTTTCACGATATTGCAGCGTCTCTTCGAACATCTTGAGCGTATCGACAAAGACAACCGGTACCGTCCGGTCGGCCTTGGCCACGAGGTGCAGCAATACGGCGCTTTCAGTACCAAAGCTCGAGACCACGCCGACCTTGCCCAAAGAGCCTTCGGCGAACAGTTCGGCCAGCATGGTGCCCGCATCCACGCCCGCGAAGCGCGCATTGAGCGCGTCCGCTTCGGCCTGTGTGAAAGCAGGCGCGGTATCGATCAGGTCACGCTGGCGGGCGGCTTCAGCCATGACGAAGCTTCCAGATCGGCGCGCGGCCATCGACGGTCTTTTGGTAGACTTCGGGCCAGTGCGACAGGGCGCGCTCGACATCGGCCTCGTCCAGTCGCTTCTGCGGGGCGAAGCTGTCGAAGCCGCAGCGGCGCATATAGGCGATCTGATCCACCAGCACGTCGCCCACTGCGCGCAATTCCCCTTCATAGCCGGCCTCGCGCAGGATCCGCGCAGCCGAATAGCCGCGACCATCGCCAAAGGCGGGGAAGTTCACTTCGACCAAAGCGATGTGATCGAGATGAGGCAGCAGGTCGCGGGCATCGTCGCCCGGCTCGATGCGCACGGCGTTGGCATTGGTCTGGTCGATGAAGGAATCGACCGTCACTGCCGGGACCGCGACCGTTTCGTCATCGCGGAAGCGGAATTGCACGTCGTCGGGGCTGGTGAAGTCCTCAGCCATAAAGCGCCTCCTTGAACGGATCCATGCCGATGCGGCGATAGGTATCGAGGAAGCGCTCACTTCCTTCGCGGTTGGCCAGATAGACATCGGTGGCCTTTTCGACTGCGTCGACAATGCCGTCCTCATCGAAGCCGGGGCCGGTGATCTTGCCCAGCGAGCAATCTTCGGCCTCGCTGCCGCCCAGCAGCAGCTGGTAGTTCTCGACGCCTTTGCGATCGACGCCGAGGATGCCGATATGGCCGGCATGGTGATGCCCGCAGGCATTGATGCAGCCGGAAATCTTCAGCTTGAGCTGGCCCAGCTCGTCACCCTTGCCGGTCTCGGCAAAGCGCTTCGAAATCTTCTGCGCGACCGGGATTGAGCGGGCATTGGCGAGGCTGCAATAGTCGAGGCCGGGGCAGGCGATGATATCGTCGATCTGGTCGAGATTGGGCGTGCCGAGGCCGGCAGCTTCCAGCTTGCTCCACAGCTCGTGCAAGCGGCCGATCTCGACATGCGGCAGGACGATGTTTTGCGTATGCATGACGCGGCACTCGTCAAAGCTGTATTCCTTTGCCAGCTCCGCCATCAAATGCATCTGCTCGGCCGAGGCGTCGCCGGGGATGCCACCAACCGGCTTGAGGCTTATCACCGCAGAAACATAGCCAGCTTGTTTGTGCGGATGGGTATTGCGATCCATCCACAGCGCGAATTCGGGGTCCGAACGATCTGCCTCGGTCGGCAGGTCGGTCTTGAAGGCGGGGTCGGCGAAATAGGTCTTGATCCGCTCCAGCTCGGCGAGGGGCGGTTCAATCCCCTGCTCCAGCATATGGGCGAATTCTTCCTCGACCTGGCGGGCATATTCCTCCTTGCCCAGCTCGTGGACGAGGATCTTGATGCGCGCCTTGTACTTATTGTCGCGCCGTCCATATCGGTTATAAACCCGCAAGCAAGCTTCCGAATAGGTTACCAGCTGGTCGAGTGGCACGAAGTCGTGGATGCAGGGTGCGACCATGGGCGTGCGGCCCATCCCCCCACCGACGTAAAAGGCAGCGCCGATCTCGCCTGCCTCGTTCCTGACGATCTGGATGCCGATGTCGTGCAGGCGCATGGCTGCGCGGTCGGTGTCCGAAGCAATCACGGCGATCTTGAACTTGCGCGGCAGGTAGCTGAATTCCGGGTGGAAGCTCGACCACTGGCGCAGGATTTCGGCATAGGGGCGCGGATCGACCAGTTCGTCTGCCGCAGCACCGGCAAAATGGTCCGAGCTGATATTGCGGATGCAATTACCGCTGGTCTGGATGGCATGCATCTCGACCTTGGCGAGATCGGCCAGGATATCACCCGCATCCTCCAGCTTGATCCAGTTATACTGGATGTTCTGGCGGGTGGTAAAATGGCCATAACCGCGGTCATATTTGTCGGCGATATCGGCCAGCGCGTGCATCTGCTCGCCATTGAGCGTGCCATAAGGCACGGCGACGCGTAGCATGTAGGCGTGCAGCTGGAGATAGAGGCCGTTCATCAGCCGCAGCGGCTTGAACTGGTCTTCGGTCAACTTGCCTTCTAGGCGGCGTCGGGCCTGGTCGCGGAATTCCTCCACGCGGGCATCGACCATCGCCTGGTCGTAATTGTCGTACTTGTACATCAGATCACCCAGTTAAGCGCTTCGGGTTCGGCCGGCTTGAGCGTCAGGTCGGGACGCACGGTCGGGCCGAGTGCTCGCACGCGGTCCTTGATATGGGCCGGGCGCACGCCGCCATCCTCGTCGCGCGTGGCATCGATGGCATAGGAGGCATTGACCCGGCGTGCGGCTTCTTCGCGGCCAAGGATTTCTTCTGCCCGGTCGCCAACATCGACCGCGTCCTCGACATGGAGCGACCAGTTCTGGCCGTCCCACCACACGACCGCACCGGTCTTGAGGTCGTTACCCGTAAGGATCTTCACTGTTCTTCCACTCCGATTGCCAGTTTCGCGCCTTCGGCCACCACCTGTGCGGTGACATCGCCGATCACGATCAGGGCGGGGCTTTTCACTTCTTCATGCTCGACGAGGTCGGGCAGGGCGGCGAGCAAGCCGCGCAGCACGCGCATATCGGGTCGAGCCGCATTCTCGATCACTGCCACCGGGACATCGGGAGCGAGCCCGTCCGCCATCAGCTTGTCGGCAATCTGCGGGGCGGTCTTCACGCCCATATAGATCACCAGCGTGCGGCCTTTGCCGGCGAGGCCCGCCCAGTCTTGCTCGGCCAGGCCCTTGCACTGGCCGGCGACGAAGCTGACGATCGAGGCATGGTCGCGATGGGTGAGCGGGATCTGTGCTGCGGCCGCCGCGCCATTGGCGGCGCTGATGCCGGGCACCACTTCGACGCGCACGCCGAATGCGCGGGCTTCTTCCATTTCTTCGCCGCCGCGTCCAAAGACGAAGGGATCGCCGCCCTTGAGGCGCACCACGTCGTTTCCGGCCAGCGCCTCACGCACCAGCAGGGCGTTGATGTCGTCCTGCGGCAGGGTGTGGCGGGCACGGCTCTTGGCGACGCTGACGAGGCGCGCATCGGGCCGCGCCATTTCGAGAATTTCCGGATCGACGAGACCGTCATGCACGATCAGGCGCGCGCTGCCGATCAGGCGCGCGGCGCGCAGGGTCAGCAGGTCGGGCGAGCCCGGTCCTGCGCCTACGAGATAGATTGTGCCGACATTTGTCATGGCGGCTAGATGATCGTGCAGCGCACAAACCGCCAGCGAGAATGGATTTGGCAGGCGTTAGGTCAGCTTTATCGCCCCTTTCGGGCGGACTATTGCGCTCCCAGCGTCCTGTTCAAGGCAGCATCCCATGCATCGCTGTCGATTTGCTGCAAGAGAGCAACATTTACATCCTCGCGCAGGGGATTGCCTTGCGGGAGGGCAATACCATAGTCCTGCCTGCCGAAGGTCCCCGGCAACATGCGTAATTCGGAGCGATACTCCCGGTTCACGAGGTAGCGAAGCAGGGGCGCGTCATAAACGAAGGCCTCGATCTCGCCCTGCTGCAAGGCGGCAAGGCCGCTTTCGATATCGTCGTAACTGTCGAAAGCGATGCCTTCGCGCGAGAGCCAGTCATCGGTGGCGGAGCCCGAGATCGACCCGACCTTGACCGATGGCAGATCGTCAGGACCGGTCACGGTTCCGTAGATCCTGTCCGTCGTCAGCGAAGAAGCGATCATGCCGGTAAAGGTCGAGATAATCAGGATCGCGGTGAACATCCATATCAGGGCAACGATCTTGCCTGCGGGTGTGCGCGGCGCCTTGTCTCCATAGCCGACCGTGGTCATCGTCACCGCGGAGAACCAGAAGCCCGATCCGACGCCTTTTACGTCTTGGGGGAATTCCTCGGAATTGGTCCTGCGCTCGGCGAGCCAGAACAGCACGCCCACGACCAGAAGCAGGGCCGAAAGGGCAAGAACCGCCTTGAAGAAGTCCCAGGTGAAGAAATTGGTCACCAGCGTGAACCAGGCCTCGGGCGTTTCCGACACGGCAATACCGAAGCCGGTCGCATAGAAGGCATGGGTGAAATCGACCTGCTCTTCGCGCGCGGCGGTGATGGTGAGCGCGCCTACCGAGGCATCGAAACGTCCATCGGCCACGCCATCGATCATGCCGGTGAGATCGCTTTCCTCGAGCCGGTAGGAATAGCCGTTTTGCGCGGCAATATCGCGCCACAAGTCGATGGCGAGACCACGCCATTCGCCATCATCGCCGCGCATGGCGAAAGGTGGCGCATCGCGCGTGGCGATGACGAGCTCGGGACCGTCGGCTGAAGCCGTGTCCTGCGCCATGGCAGGCTGGCTTGTCAGCAAGGAAGAGAGGGCCAGCGCCAGGGCGGCGGCAAGCACACGGAACCGATCGAAAATCATGCTTCCTCCCGTTTTGCGGGTGGGGGCGCTACTCGCCCTTATTGTGCTCGACGCGCTGCGAAATCGCGGCGACGAGCTGCTGGAATTGTTCATTGTCGCGCAGGTTGAGATCCCGCTGCGGGAAGGGGATTTCGATATCGTGCTCGTGGAACAGGTCCCAGAGGTTCTTCAGTACGGCCGAGCGGACATTGCCGACACCCTCTTCCGGATCGGTGATCCAGCAATGCACGGTGAAGTTGACCGAGCTGTCGCCATATTCGGTCATCCAAACGGTGGGTGGCGGCGTGTCGAGCACGCGCGGAACCGCCTTGGCCGCCTGCAACATCAGTTCTTCCGCCAGCTTCATATCGCAACCATACGAGACACCGACCTGCACTTGCATGCGCACGCGCTTGGAGGAGTAGGACCAGTTTTCGACCTGGTTGATCATCAGGTTTTCATTTGGGATCAGATATTCGCGTTCATCGCGCGTGGTGATCGATACAGCCCTGATGCCGATCCGCTGGATCTGACCGAAGGTCTCGTTACCTGCCTGGTCGGCAATGTTGATGACATCGCCCGGCTTGATCGACTTGTCCATCAGCAGGATGATCCCGGCGATCAGATTGCCGAATGTCTTCTGCAGGCCGAAACCGATTGCAAGGCCGAATGCGCCGGAGAAGACTGCCAGGGCTGTGAGATCAATGTTCAGTATGTCGAGGCCGATCAATACTGCCGCGGCCCAGACGAAGATGGTTAGCAGCTTCTCCGAAAGCAGCCGCTGCGATGGGTCGAGCGATGTCATCCGGCCGAGCACGTAGTGGGCGAACTTGCTGAACAGCCGCGCGAAAATGACCACGCCGACCACGACCAGCACAACCACCAGTGCTGTCCAGAGCGAGAAGCGCGTATCTGCGACGGTGAAACCCCAGCTGTTGAGCCATTCGATGAAGCCGCCGATGGTCACGCTCTTTTCCGCAACGACGTCCTTCAGCGTATCGGCGCTGGCGACGATTTCCTCGACGCCGATACCGGCATCGGTTTCGACCGGGGCCGGCGTACTCGCCTCAACCGGGGGAAGAACATCCGCCTCTGCCGGCGGGGGTGTTTCGCTTGCCTGAGTCATTCCTCGCCCATCGCCTCGAACGCCTGCTTCAGATCCTGGATCAGGTCGCCCGCATCCTCCAGACCTATCGATAACCTGATACCCAACCTATCCTCCGGGTTCCAGCCTGCAGGGGGCCAGGGTCGTACACTGCGCATCCTGGCCGGGTCGAAGGGGACGGCAAGGCTCTCGAAACCGCCCCAGCTGAAGCCGATGCCGAAGAGGGTGAGTGCATCGATGAAACGCGCTCGATCCGATGGCTTGCCGCCTTTGAATACGAAGCTGAAGAGTCCGCAGCCGCCGGTGAAATCGCGTGCCCAAAGATCGTGGCCGGGCGTGCCGGGCAGCATGGGGCACAGAACATGCGCCACGTGCGGATGCATTTGCAGCCAAGTGGCGATTTCCAGCGCGCTTGTGGTCGATTGCCGGAGACGCACATCCATCGTCCTCAGGCCGCGCAGGGCCAGCGATGCGTCATCGGGAGAGACGACCTGGCCCATATAGTGCGCCACCTTGCGCAAGGCCGGATAATACTCCTCGCCCGCGCTCGCACTGCCCATCATCAGGTCGGAATGGCCGCCGACATGCTTGGTCAGGCTCATCACGGAAATATCGCATCCGTGTTCGAGAGCGCGAAAGCCGAGCGGCGATGCCCAGGTATTGTCGAGAATGCTCACGGCGCCGTTCTTACGCGCTACCTGCGCGAGGAAGGGAATGTCGGCGACTTCCATGGTCAGGCTGCCCGGGCTTTCCATCATCACAGCTTTGGTCCGGTCGCAGAATGCAGCCTCGAAGGCGGAATGGTCGAGAGGATCGAAAGGCTGTGCTTCGATGCCGTAATGCGCAAGCATGCCGAGTGCGATGCTACGCGTCGGCTCATAGGCATTGTCGGTCACCAACAATCTGTCGCCCGGCTTCAGCACCGCCAGCAGGGCATGGGCGATGGCAGCCACGCCGCTGGGATAGAGCATGGTGCCTTCCGCGCCAGGTTCCAGTTCGGTCAACGCTTCGGCCAGCGCCCATTGCGTTGGTGCGCCGCGGCGGCCGTAATAGAAATACCCGTCGGCATCGGGCCTGCCTTTCGCCAGATCCTTGCTGTCCTCATAGAGATGAGTGCTTGCGCGCCAGACTGGCGGATTGACGACGGCGCCGGTCCATTCCTTGCGGCGCCCGGCTTCCACCAGCTTCGTAGCCGGTTTCCTTTCCTTGCCTCCTGCTCCCTTGCTCACCTGGCCTGTCTTACCGGGCTTCGCCCAGTTCCTTGGGCAGGTCGGGATCGGTTCCCCATTCGCTCCAGCTGCCATCGTAGAGAGCGACATCGTCCTTGCCTGCCTGATGCAGGCCGAACAGCAGGACCGCTGCAGTTACCCCGCCGCCGCAGGTCGTGGCGACCGGCTGGTCCAGATCGACGCCAGCGGCGCGGAATTCCTGCAGGATTGCTTCGGGCTGCTTGTACGTGCCGTCTTCGTTGAAGAGTTTGTCGAAGGGGAGGTTACGGGCTCCTGGAATATGGCCATCGGCCACATTGGGCCGGAAATCCTTGTCTTCGCCGGTAAAGCGCTTGGCTCCGCGCGCATCGACCACGACTTCCGCCTTGCTGTCGATATTGGCAAGCATCTCCGACTTGGTGCGCACGGTTCCCAAGGCACCATTTGCAACGAATGGAGTCTCTTCGAAGGCCGGCGAGCCGCTTTCCACCGGGCGTCCTTCACGGTGCCATTTGCCGAGACCGCCATCGAGCACGGCCACGCGATGCATGCCCATCATGCGGCAGATGAACCATGCGCGGGCCGAGGTCTTTACGTAGGAGTCGTCATAGAAGACGACGCGGTCGGTTTCCCGTACACCGAGTTTGGCCATGTGCAGCACGAATTGCGTGCGCGATGGAATGGCGGAGGGAACCGGGCTTTCCTTGTCGAACAGGTTCGGCAAGTCGAAATAGCGCGCGCCGGGAATATGTGCGTCGAGAAATTCCGCCTCGGGATCGCGTCCGGCATCGGGAAGGTGGGCCGATGCGTCGAGGACCACAAGATCAGGTGAACCAAGCTCTTTGGCGAGCCAATCGGTGGAGACGAGGCTAGGCATGTTTTCCATGCACGTGGGTTAGAACATGGGAAGCCACAGGTAAATGCGCTGCTGCTCCCGCCTTGCCAGTAAGCGCGCAAGGAGGCATCAGGCGCGCATGAGCAAGGATGAAAACCAGCCGGCGCCGCTTCATCTGGGCCAAGCGAGCACGCTGCCCTCTTCCCCCGAAGAGGCGGTGCTTGATTACGTGCCCAATCCGCGAGCGGGATCGCTGTATCTCGTGCGTTTCGCCGCACCCGAATTCACCTCTTTGTGCCCGGTTACCGGCCAGCCCGATTTCGCCCATCTGGTGATCGATTACGCGCCGAAAGAGACCATCGTCGAATCCAAGAGCCTCAAGCTCTTCCTCGGCTCCTTCCGTAACCACAACGGCTTCCACGAGGATGTGACCGTCGGTATTGGCGAGCGGCTGTTTGCGGAAATGAAGCCCAATTGGCTGCGCATCGGCGGCTATTGGTACCCGCGCGGCGGCATTCCTATCGACGTGTTCTGGCAGAGCGGGGAACCCCCTGCAGGGCTCTGGCTGCCCGATCAGGGTGTTGCCCCGTACAGGGGGCGTGGCTAGCCGCTTGCTTCGTTCCCAAGGTGGCCATAGGGCAGCCATCGCATTGTCATATATGGGCGGCAAAGCGCCCGAATTCTGAGAGGTTGGGGGATTTTCATGCGCATCGTGATGATCGGTACGGGTTATGTGGGCCTGGTTTCCGGAGCCTGTTTTGCCGATTTCGGCCATCACGTTACCTGTGTCGACAAGGACGCATCGAAGATCGACGCACTGCTCGAAGGTCGAATCCCGATCTTCGAGCCGGGGCTCGATGCTCTGGTGGAAAGCAATGTCGCTGCAGGTCGGCTCGATTTCACGCTAGATCTCGAGAAAGTGCTGCCCGAAGCCGATGCGGTTTTCATCGCTGTGGGCACGCCGTCGCGCCGCGGCGACGGCCATGCCGACCTTACCTATGTCTATGCTGCCGCCCGGGAAATGGCTCCGCTGCTGCGCGAGGGTGCGGTGGTGGTCGACAAGTCGACCGTGCCCGTCGGAACGGGCGACGAGGTCGAGCGGATCATCCGCGAGGTTTGCCCGAATCTCACCTTCTCGGTTGCCTCCAATCCGGAGTTTCTGCGCGAAGGTGCCGCTATTGACGATTTCAAGCGTCCCGATCGCGTGGTCATCGGTGTGAATGACGACCATGCCGAAAAGGTGCTGCAGGAAGTGTATCGTCCGCTGACGCGCAATGAATCGCCGCTACTGGTGATGAGCCGTCGCGCCGCCGAACTGACCAAGTATGCCGCCAATGCCTTCCTTGCGACCAAGATCGCCTTCATCAACGAAATGGCCGACCTGTGCGAGAAGGTGGGCGCAGATGTGCGCGATGTTGCGCGCGGTATCGGAAGCGATACGCGCATCGGCAACCGCTTCCTGATGCCGGGGCCGGGTTATGGCGGCTCGTGCTTCCCCAAGGATACTCTGGCGTTGCTCAAGACCGGCCACGATTACGAAGCGCCCTTGCGCATCGTGGAATCGGTTGTGGCGGTGAACGACCAACGCAAGAGCGCCATGGGGCGCAAGGTTGTGCAGGCATTGAAGGACGCCGGCGGCGGTGCGGACGCCCATGGCAAGACCGTGGCGCTGCTTGGCCTCACCTTCAAGGCCAATACGGACGACATGCGCGACAGTCCGGCGATCTCGATCGTCCAGTCGCTGCAGGATGCCGGCGTCAATGTGCGCGCCTACGATCCCGAGGGCATGGAACAGGCCAAAAAGGTGATCCAGAACGTCACCTATTGCGCCAATTCCTACGAAGCCATGGATGGTGCCGATGCCGCCGTGATCGTAACCGAATGGGATGCTTTCCGCGCGCTCGACCTCGACAGGATGAAGGACTTGCTCAGCCAGCCGCTACTGGTCGATCTGCGCAACCTCTACAGCCGCACCGACATGGAAGAACACGGCTTCACCTATGTCGGCGTGGGGCGCTGAGCCTTAGACCGCTTCGTCTACATCTTCGGAGACGGACTGAAGGTCTTCACCCGCTCCTTCCACGGTATTGCATGCTGCTGCGACCAGTGCGAGCGAGGCGACTGCGGCGCCAGTGATGATCTTGCGAACCATTGTATTTCTCCTGTGGTTGGAGAATCAATGGCTTGGTCGTCCCACTGTTCCGAGAAAGAAATGGTGCCGGCTGCAGGAGTCGAACCCGCGACCTGATGATTACAAATCAACTGCTCTACCAACTGAGCTAAGCCGGCACACACTTCGTTGCCCTATTGCTTCGCTGCATGAGGGCATCTTATTCGTCCCACCGCTTTGCTGCTTGATGGCAGGAGCGGTGTGCGGGCGCCTTTGCGACAATCCGGAACAAAAATCCAGCACCTCCTTGGACAAAATCTTCTTTGCACGGGCAGACTTGCAGCAAGCTGCATTCGCATTACCTTCAAGTGAGGGAAGGAGGGTGTCGATGGACGACAATTTGCGGGCACAACTGGAATTCGAGGCGAGAAGGAAGAGCGTCGGGGCGTCCTACCTCCTGTGGTTCTTTCTCGGTTTCTTCGGTGCCCATCGCTTCTATCTCGGGCGCACCGGCTCCGGCATCGCCCAGCTGCTCCTGTGCCTGTCGGTCATTGGCCTGATCCCGCTGGCCTTCTGGTGGGTGATCGATGCTTTCCTGATTCCCGGTATGGCCGAGGAAGAGAACATGAAAGCGATCGAAGACCTTTCGGGAGGGCGCGACACTTCCTCGCTTGAAGGTCCGGCTCCGCGAATGGAAACGCGCAGCCGCGATCCGCGCCTCGACGATCCGATCTTCCAGAAGAACCGCAGGCGCGAGCCGCGCCGCTTCGACTGATCAGCACGTCCCGAAGGTCCAGCCTTCGGTGCGTGCGATTTCTGCAGTCAGACCAGCGGGATTCCACAACTCTTCACGAGAAACTGCGCGGCGCAGCCAGGCTGCGGTCATAAGAGCATCGGACTGGTGATCGCTGATTGGTCCCTGTCCTTTCACAGGCGGGGACGCGATGGCCGGATGGGTCAGGACTTCGTTGAGTTCCCCAAAGCTGCGCAGCTTGGTGTTTGCCGCTGAGCGGCCAGTCTCGAGCGCAGGGATCGCCGTATACATCTCCACGATAAGCGATCCGTATCCCGGATCATCGTCCACCGGCCAGACGGGAATCCTTCCTGCCAAAGCGTTGAGAACACGCATGCCGGTCAGGCTCGCCTTGCCGACCTGTCCGCTGCCGACGAGCTTGAGATTGCTGTGCGGACGGCAGCCCATTGCGCGTTGGCCATGTTCGGCCACTCGCAGGCGGCCATTGCGGTGCGTGGCACCGTCGCAGCGGTAATGCTTGCCCATGTGCTCGCCGTGATGGAAATATTCGCGCAGCTCCGGATGGGTGACCATGCTGGAGACGGAAAGGTGCTCGTCTTCGGTGCAGATTTCGTCGATCAGCGCCCAGAGCGATTTCGCATCGGCCGGGCTGTCCTTCCAGCCGGGGAAGAAGGCTCTGCAATCGGCAAAGGGGAGGGAAATGCCGAGGTCCATGCCGACCAGCGTGTCGGTCGGCAGGTCCTCGCGCAGCAGGGCGAGCACGTCCGCGCGGCTCCAACCTTTTTTGCGCTCGATCAGGACCGGCGGCCCGCCTTCCAGGTTGCTCATGGCAAGGGCGATACTGCGGTGGCGCTCACCCTTTGCGCCCGACCAGTCAATCGCGAGGAAGTGCCGGAAGCGGTCAGTCACCGCGTTCGCGGCGCAAGCGATTCCAGTAGTCGATGCGCTCCCTCACCTTGCGTTCGAAGCCGCGCTCGACCGGCTTGTAATAGGTCTGCTCCTGCATCCCTTCGGGCCAGTAATTGTCACCCGAAAAGCCGTCCTCCGCATCGTGGTCGTAAGTGTAGCCTTCGCCGTATCCGACATCCTTCATCAGCTTGGTCGGTGCGTTGACGATGTTCATGGGCGGCATCAGGCTGCCGGTGTCCCTAGCGCTCTTCCATGCTGCCTTCTGTGCCTTGTAGGCAGCGTTCGATTTGGGAGCGGTCGCCAGATAGAGGCAGGCCTGCACTAGCGCCAATTCGCCTTCGGGGCTGCCGAGGAACTGGTAGGCCTCTTTCGCGGCGAGGCATTGCGGCAGGGCTTGCGGATCGGCGAGGCCGATATCCTCCACCGCCATGCGTACCAGCCTCCGTGCGACGAAAAGCGGCTCCTCGCCCGCCACCAGCATGCGCGCCATGTAATAGAGCGCGGCCTGCGGGTCGCTGCCGCGCACCGCCTTGTGGAGCGCGGAAATGAGGTTGTAGTGGCCTTCACGATCCTTGTCGTAGACGGCAACGCGGCGCTGCAGGAACTGGCCCAGCTCCGCTGGGCCAAGCGGTCTCTCAATTTTGGCGGCGTAGAGCGTCTCGGCCTGGTTCAAGAGGAAGCGCCCGTCGCCATCGGCACTGGCAATCAGGGCATCGCGCGCTTCGGGAGTGAGGGGCAGGGGGCCTTCGAGTTCCTCCGCCCGGTCGAGCAGATTACCCAGCGCCTCGGCATCGAGCCGGTGCAGGATCAGCACCTGCGCGCGGCTGAGCAAGGCTGCATTGAGCTCGAAGCTGGGATTCTCGGTTGTAGCGCCGACCAAGGTCACTGTGCCGCGCTCGACAAAGGGCAGGAAGCCGTCCTGCTGCGCGCGGTTGAAGCGATGAATCTCGTCCACGAAGAGCAGCGTCTTCTGCCCTGCCTCGCGCGCCTTTTCTGCCGCCGCAAACGCCTTCTTCAAATCGGCAACGCCGGAAAAGACGGCGCTGACAGCCTCGTAGCGCATACCCACGCTATCGGCGAGCAGGCGGGCAATGCTGGTCTTGCCCGTGCCCGGCGGGCCCCAGAGAATCATGCTCGAAAGCCGCCCGGCAGCGACCATGCGTCCGATCGCACCTTCGGGTCCGGTCAGGTGTTCCTGCCCGATCACTTCGTCCAGCGCGCGCGGGCGCAGGCGGTCTGCCAGCGGGGCATCTTCTGCGGCGAGGTCGGGCGCTTGCTGCACGGGGTCTTCGGCAAAGAGATCAGCCATGAGTCCCAGATAGGCGGAAGCGCATATTCCTGCGACCCCTCTTGTACTCCGACTGTTTTGCGATATATCGTAAAACAGTCGGGACGCATTTGGAGTTTATCATGCAGGACAGGTTTGAACGTAAGATGCGCCGCACGGCGCGCAAGATGGCGGAAATCGCCGCGATGACGGGCGGTGCTTACGCCTTCGGCAAGCACGCCGGCGGATTCGACGGCCCAGGTGGGTTTGGTGGTCCTTTCGGCGGGCCTTTTCGTGGCGGCTTTGGCGGGGGCGGCTTCGGTGGCGGGCCGCGTGGTCGTGGCCGCGGAAGGCGTGGCAGGTTCGGCCGGATGGAATTGCGGCTGATGCTGCTCCACCTCATCTCCGAAGGGCCCAAGCATGGCTATGAGCTGATCAAGGCGATCGAAGAACTCTCGGGTGGACAGCACACACCGAGCCCGGGGGTCATTTACCCAGCTCTTTCCATGCTCGCCGATGAAGGTCTGATCGTGGAGCAGGCAAGCGAGGATCGCCGGCGCCGCTTCGAGATCACCGAAGATGGCAAGCAACTGCTCGAAGAGGAGAAGGAGCGTCTGGACGATTTGCTCCAACGTGTGGAGGACATCGCCTCCAAGGCTGAACGCAACCATTCGCCGCAGATCGAGCGGGCATCGGCCAACCTCTTCATGGCGGTGAAGCATCGCATGCAGCAGGGCGGCAAGGAGGACCTTGCGCAGGAGATTGCGGAGATCCTCGACGAGGCGGCTCAGAAGGTCGAACGCCTCTAGGCATTCGCCGCACATTCTCTCCCTCGTCCCGCCATGCTAGGTACGTGGCGGGACAAGCGGGGGATATACTCATGAGCGATACGGAAAACGATGTTCGCACGCCCTGGCACCTCTGGGTGGTCGGGGTGGTTTCACTGCTGTGGAATGGCGGCGGTGGTGGTTATGACTATGTGATGAGCAAGACGCTCGATCCCGGATATATCGATCTCATGTCCAGCACGATGGGCCTCGATCCGCAGGTCATCGTTGCTTATTTCGAGGCCTTTCCTCTCTGGATGAATATCTTCTGGGCGATCGGCGTCTGGGGCGCGGTGCTCGGTTCGATCCTGCTTCTTCTGCGGAGGCGGCTGGCAATTCATGCCTTCGTGGCATCGCTGGTCGGCATCGCCGTCAGCACCTATTACCAGTTCGCCAATCCCTTTCCGGGCGAGGTCGATACCGTGATCCCGGCGGTTATGGCGTTTGTGGTACCGGCCATCATCATCGCACTGATCTATTATGCGAAGCGGATGAGTGCCGCCGGAGTGTTACGCTGACAACTCCTGTTGCCGCTTGTTGACCAGGCGGAGATAGGCATCGGCCACGGCGCTGTTGATCGCATCCCAAGAATATTCGCGGCTGCGTACTTCACCCGCTGCGCCATGCCGCGCGCGCAGTTCCGGATCGGTTACGTAAGCTTCAAGCACATCGGCGAAGTCAGAAACGCGCCCTGGTTCGACAAGTCGCCCGGTCACGCCATCGCGCACCAGGCTGGTCGATCCGGTTGCGCGTGCCGCAACCACGGGCACGCCGCTGGCCATTGCCTCCAGCGTGACATTGCCGAAGGTCTCGGTGACACTTGGATTGAGCAGCAAGTCCATACAGGCGACTGCGCGGCCCAGGTCTGCACCCCGCTGGAAACCGGCAAAGACTGCATCGGGCACTTTCTCGGCAAAGAAATCATGCGCCGGGCCTTCGCCTACCACCAGCACCTTGTGCGCCACGCCGCGCTCTCTCAATTCGGTGACGGCATCGGCGAAGACGTCCAGCCCTTTTTCGAGCACGAGACGGCCAAGGAAGCCGATCGCCACGTCGTCATCGCCAATGCCGAGCTCGCGGCGCCAGTCGAGGTCACGGCGTGAGGGATCGAAGATCTCGCGATCGACGCCGCGCGCCCAGATCGAGATGTCATCACCCATGCCCTGTTCGCGCAGAACCGCGGCCATGCTTTCCGACGGTGCCACCAAAGCGTCGCAGCGATTGTAGAAACGGCGCAGGATCGCCTCGGCCAGCGGTTCGAGGAAAGCCATATTGTAGTAGCGCGGATAGGTTTCAAACCTCGTGTGAACAGAGGCAAGGATCGGCAGGTTGCGCTCGCGCGCCCATGTCACCGCACGGTGACCGGCGAAATCGGGGGAGGAGACATGCACCATATTTGGCGCAAACTGTTCGAGATCCCGTTTCACCTCTGCCGAGAGCGTGAGCGGCAGGCGGTATTCACCGCGTCCCGGAATGGGCAGGTTGGGAAGGCCGACCAGTTCCCCGGCACATTCGAACGCGGGTTCCTCGACTTTCGGAGAATAGACGCGCACTGAAGCGCCCTGCCTAAGCAAGTAATCGACAAGCCTATTCAGCGCCTGATTGGCGCCGTCGCGGACGTAATTGTAGTTCCCGCTGAATAGGGCAACGCGCAGGTCGGCAACTTCCATCGCGCCCACTTAGGGAAGGAAATGCCCGATTGCGAGTGCTTGCGAGAATCCGATTCAGCTTGCATCACATCAATTAGGAGATTAGCTAAATAGCTATGCACGATGTTTTCGATGCCTTGTCGCACCCGATCCGCCGCCAGGTGCTCGAATTGTTGAAGGGCGGGGGTAAGAGCGCCGGGGAGCTGGCGGAGCATTTCCCGGTCTCCAAGCCAACCATGTCCGGCCATTTCAACAAGCTGAAGGCGGCAGGCCTCATCCTGGGTGAAAACAGGGGCGGGACCATCATCTACACACTCAACATGTCCACGCTGGAAGAGGCGGTAATGGGCTTCATGGGCCGGATGGGCGTGGCACGGGACGAAGATGCCGAGGGAGAAGAGGCATGAAGACCAAGTGGCTTTTGACCGTTTCGCTGTTCGTCGTGGCAGCGATGGTGGCGTTCGCATTCTACACGGACAGTCTGTTGCCTGAAGGTGCGGAGCTGCCAATCAGGTTCGACAAGGAAGGCAATGTGCTGCGTACCACGGGTGCGCTGCGGGCCTTGCTGATCAGTCCGATTATCCTGCTTGTGACCTCGCTGCTCTTCGCCGTCATCCCGCATATCGAACCGCTGCAGGACCGGCTCCAGGGGTCGGCACCGCTTCTGACAGTGGGTTGGATCGGATTGGTGGCCCTGATGATCCTGTCCCAGCTCACCAGCGCTGCACCGGCCTACGGCTGGAACCTGCCGCCCTTCCTGATCTTTTCGGCGATAGGCGTGCTTTTCATTGCCTTGGGCAATTGGCTGCCCAAGAGCCGCCCCGGGTTCTTTGTCGGCATCCGTACGCCCTGGACGATCACCGATACCGATATCTGGGTCGCGACCCATCGCCTCGGTGGAAAGCTGTTCATGGTCGCTGGCGTAGTGATGCTGGTAGGGCCGTTCTTGCCCCTGCCGAACGGTCTCGGTGTGGTAGTGTCGGTCGGCGCAACAATGGTCGCGGCCATCATCCCGATAATCTACAGCTTCCTGCTCTGGCGGCGGAAGAAGAAGTCCGCCGCCGCCAGTGCCAATGGCAGCTAGGCCGCGTCCGCGAACTGATCAAAGGCACGAAGCGCATCGGCGGCGTACATGACAGAGGGACCGCCGCCCATATAGATGCTCATGGCCAGCGCATCAGTCAGTTCCTCGCGCGAAACGCCAAGGTCCACCAGCGCCTTGGCATGGAAGCCGATGCACCCGTCGCAGCGCAGCGCTACGCCGATTGACATGGCGATCAGTTCCTTGGTCCTTTTGTCGAGCGCGTCGTCTTCGGTGGCGCTTTTCGCCATTTGGTAGAAGCCGGTCATCGTACCCGGCTCGGCCTTGCGCAGATCCGCCGTATAGGCGGAGATATCGGCGATCATGGACTGGTAGTCTTTGGGCATTGTTCGATCCTTGCTGCCTGTTTGGGCAGGCTTCTAGACGAGCAATGCCCTCCCGCCTTGCGCGAGCGCAAAGCGAGGTGACAAATCTACTGAAAATCGATCAGGCAGCTTCGGCGGAGCGCTTGGCGCGTTTGCGCTCATGTGGGTCGAGATGGACCTTGCGCAGCCTGATGCTCTGCGGGGTCACTTCGACCTGCTCGTCATCATTGATGTAGGCGATGGCCTGCTCCAACGTCATGACGCGCGGCGGGGTCAGGCGGATGCCTTCGTCCTTGCCGCTGGCGCGGAAGTTGGTCAGCTGCTTGCTCTTGAGCGGGTTGACCTCCAGATCGTCGGTCTTGGCGTTCTCGCCGATGATCATGCCCTGGTAGAGCTTCTCACCCGGCTTGACGAACAAAGTACCGCGATCTTCCAACGCGTTGAGCGCATAGGCCACGGCCTCACCCTGTTCCATCGAGATAAGCACGCCATTCTGGCGGCCCTCGATCTTGCCCTTATAGGGGCCATACTTCTCGAACAGGCGGTTCATGATGCCCGTTCCGCGCGTATCGGACAGGAATTCGCCGTGATAGCCGATCAGGCCGCGGCTGGGAGCGGAGAAGGTCAGGCGGGTCTTGCCCACGCCAGAGGGGCGCATGTCGGTCATCTCCGCCTTGCGCTGGGCCATCTTCTCGACAACCGTGCCGGAGAATTCGTCGTCCACGTCGACCACGACGGTCTCATAAGGTTCGAGGCGCTGGCCGTTTTCTTCGCGGTAAAGCACGCGCGGACGGCTGATCGACAGTTCGAAGCCTTCGCGGCGCATATTCTCGATCAGCACGCCAAGCTGCAATTCGCCGCGACCGGCCACCTCATAGGCGTCCTTGCCCGCACTTTCGGTGACGCGAATGGCAACATTGGTTTCGGCCTCGCGCTCAAGGCGTTCCTTGATTACGCGGCTCTGCACCTTGTCGCCTTCGCGCCCGGCATAGGGGCTGTCATTGACGGCAAAGGTCATCGACAGCGTCGGCGGATCGATTTCCTGCGCATGGATCGGCACTGAAACGTTTGGATCGCACAGCGTGTTCGAAACGGTCGCCACGGTCAGGCCGGCAATGGCAACGACATCGCCTGCCTTGGCGCGCAGCACGGGTACGCGCTCCAGCCCGTCATAGGCAAAAACCTTGGTTGCGCGGCCGGCTTCCACCTGCTTGCCGTTCACATCGAGTGCCTTGATCGGCATCCCGACTTCGAGGCGGCCGCTTTCGATGCGGCCGGTCAGGATACGGCCAAGGAAGCTGTCGCGGTCAAGCAGCGTCGCCAGCATGGCAAAATCGCCATCGGGATCGAGATCGGGGGCAGGCACGTGGCTGACGATCGTTTCGAATAGCGGGAGGAGATCGCCATCGCGCACGTCCTCGCTATGACCGGCATAGCCCGCGCGACCCGAGGCATAGAGAACCGGGAAATCGAGCTGTTCGTCATTGGCGTCGAGATTGACGAACAGGTCGAACACCTCATCGAGCACTTCCTGCGGACGCCCGTCGGGACGGTCGATCTTGTTGACGACAACGATCGGCTTGAGGCCGAGGCCGAGCGCCTTGCCGGTGACGAACTTGGTTTGCGGCATCGGACCTTCGGCGGCATCGACGAGCAGGATCACGCCATCGACCATAGACAGGATGCGTTCCACCTCGGCGCCGAAATCGGCGTGGCCGGGCGTATCGATGATGTTGATGCGGATATCGTTCCACACGACCGAGGTCGGCTTGGCGAGGATGGTGATCCCGCGTTCCTTTTCGAGGTCGTTGGAATCCATTGCGCGTTCTTCCACGCGCTGGTTGTCGCGGAAGGTGCCCGACTGGCGGAAAAGCTGGTCGACCAGCGTGGTCTTGCCATGGTCGACATGGGCGATGATCGCCACGTTGCGTAGCTGTGTGGACATTAAAAAAGCCTTGGATCCGGGGGCAGGGCTGTTTTGCACCTGCGAACGCTGCGCGCCCTAGCTGACAGGAGGGCCTCCTGCAAGACGCAAGAGTACACCAAGCGAACCGCAAGAAGCGGCCTGTCTTGGCACAGCTATTGCTGGAAATGTGGCCCAATTACTACAGTCGCAGTTTCAACTGCAACCTATTCCACTGGAAGTGACGCGTTTCAGTTGCGTCATTTGGCGCCCGAAGACAAAGATTCAGCAACGTGACCGTGAAAAGTGTCCGAAAAAGGCCGTTCACGGGCTTCGTGGGAGATGGAGAAGCACATGAACATCCGAACTGCCGGTTCGTCCGGCTTTGCCCGCGCTCTTCTGTGCGGGGTAGCTGCCATGGCATTTGCGGCGCCTTTCGCTGCACAGGCCCAAGACAATTCTGATGGCGATCTGCCTGCAATTGACGGCAATGCGATCATCGTTACCGCCACCAAGCGCGAAACCACCCTTCAGGAAACCCCCGTTGCCGTGTCGGTCGCGACGCAGGAGACCATCCAGCGCGAGGAGATTCGTGACCTGAAGGACCTGCAGACTATCGTTCCGTCATTGCGCGTGACGCAGCTGCAGAGCTCTGCGAACACCAATTTCATCATTCGCGGCTTCGGCAATGGCGCCAACAATGCGGGTATCGAGCCCTCGGTCGGCGTTTTCGTCGACGGCGTCTATCGTTCGCGTACTGCCGCGCAGATCAGCGACTTGCCCGATATCAGCCGTATCGAGGTGCTGCGCGGTCCGCAGTCGACCCTGTTCGGCAAGAATGCTTCTGCCGGCGTCATCTCGCTGGTGACGGCTGAACCCTCTTTCAACCTGCAGGGCTCGGCCGAGGTTTCCTACGGCAATTACGATGCCATCGTGGCGCGTGGCTACATCACTGGCCCTATCGCGGATACGATTGCAGTCAGCCTGTCGGGCGGCATCAACAAGCGCGACGGCTACAATGTCGATACCGCTTCCAACACGCGCACCAATGAGCGCGATCGCTGGTTCGTGCGCGGCCAGCTGCTGTTCGACAATAGCGACAATCTGACCATTCGCATCATCGGCGACTACGATTCGATCGACGAAAATTGCTGCGGCGTCGTCAACGTTCAGAGTTCGCCGGCAACGGGGGCGATCCTCGCGCTGGGTGGACAGGTCAATGATCCGACGAATCCCTTCGGCAACCTCGTTTACAACAACTTCCCGTCTGTGAACGACATCACCAATTACGGTGGTTCGCTGCAGTTCGATTACGACACTGGCCCGCTCGTCTTGACCTCGATCACTGCCTATCGCGAGACCGATGGCCGCTACGAGCAGGATGTCGACTTCACTTCGCTCGACCTGTTGCAGCGCTACCAGACCCAGAAGCTGGAAACCTTCACCCAGGAAATCCGGGCGACCGGGGAATGGGGCATGGTTAGCTTCCTGGGTGGGCTGTTCTATTTCAGCGAGAACATCACCGAGACCCAGAACATCTACAAGGGATCGATGTTCCGCAGTTTCGCCGACCTCAGCGCGGGTGGCGATGGCACGGGTGCCACCGTGCAATTCATCGAAGGAACGATCGGCGCGCTCTATGGCGATGCGACGCAGTATCTGGGACAATTCGGCGATGCCGGCCTCGCAGAGACGGGGACATTCCGCCTGAACAACGAGGCGGTCTCTGTTTTCGGTCAGATCGATCTCGAGCTTGCGGAAGGCCTCGTGTTGACCCTCGGTGGCAACATTACGATGGACGACAAGAGTGCGGTGACCAACTACCAGTCACTCGATGTCTTTTCGCAGATCGATTTGTACGATGCGGGTAACCGGGCCATCGTGGCGCAGGGTACACCGGGTGCGATTGCACTGGGCGTATGCGTCCAGTTGCCGCTGGCCTGTGCCGGGGCGACGGCGACCGAAGCTGAAATCGCTGCAGTCTCTGGCGGAACCAGCGTCTATGGCGCACAGGGTGCGGCAGCCTATCCGCTGATCGTGGCCGGTGCAGTGGCGCAGGTACAGGCCTTTGCCGATGCAAATGATGCCGATCCGAACGTGAACCCGTTCCTTGTTGGCCTGCCGCTCCAGCTCTATCCGCAGTTCGTCAACATTCCGAATGTTGTCGAGAAGGGCGAGACGGACGACAACGACTTCTCCTACACCGTCAGGCTGGCATACGACGTCAATCCCGACCTCAACATCTATGCAAGCTTCGCAACCGGCTTCAAGGCGAGCTCTTTCAACCTTGGGCGCGACAGCCGCCCGCTGGCCTCGGACGCCGCGGCGCTGGGCGAAGCCGGATTGCTGACCGTCAACCAGACCTTCGGCAGCCGTTTCGCCGGACCGGAGGAATCGGAGGTCATCGAAATCGGCCTGAAGGGCAATTGGGATCGCTTCTCGGCTAACCTGACAGGCTTCCGCCAGGATATTAACGGTTTCCAGTCCAACATTTTCACCGGTACCGGCTTCCTGCTGTCCAATGCAGGCAAGCAGCGCACCTGGGGCGTCGAGCTGGAAAGCATGTTCAACCCGATCGATCCGCTCACCATCAATGCGGCGGTCACCTGGCTCGATCCGGAATATGTCAGCTTTCCGCTTTCCTCGGTCGGGGACCTCAGCGGTACCACCCCCTCAGGGATTCCTGAGTGGACGGTTGTCGTGGGCGGCCAGTGGGAACAGGAAATCGGAAATGGCGACTTGCTGGTCCTGCGTTCGACCTACCACTTCGAATCCGAAGTGCAGGTGATCGAGGGTCTTCCCGGCTTCCTCGATCCGACGCTTCCCGATGGCGGACAGGCGCAGGCCATTGCGGCTGCTGCACCCTTCACCCGCCAGGTGGATGAGCTTTCTGCTTCGATCACATACGTCTTCGACAATCCGGACCTGGAAATCTCGATCTGGGGCAGGAACCTGCTCAACGATCGTTATTTCCTGTCGTTGTTCGATTCCCCTGGCCAGCCAGGTTCGATCTCGAGCTATCCGAACCAGCCGCGCACCTATGGCGCTACGGCTCGTATCCGGTTCTGATCGCCGGTTGCATGAAAACGGAAGGGGGCCTGCGGGCCCCCTTTTTGTTTGCATACAGGCACTGTCTGTGTTCGCATGATCCCCGGAAGCGGGAATGGGCGGCGTTCATGGACTTTACAGTAGGCGGAATTCTGTCCGAGACATTCGCGGCAGTTCGCGACCGCATCGCACCGCTGATCGGCATGTGGCTCATCTACCTCGCCGTCACGATTGCGCTTTTTATCGTCCTCTCGATTGCGATCGGGTTCACAGCCGTGACGGGAATGGCGCTGGAAGACCCGACCGCCATGGGCGGGGGCATGATCCTTTCTCTACTGCTGTTTTATGTCGGCTACATCCTGATCTACATGGCCCAGACCGGTGCTCTGGTGGCTCTCGCTTCACCGGTCCGGGATCTGAGTTTCGGTGACGCCTTTTTCGCGGGAGTGAAGAGCTCGCCAACGCTTCTCGCCACCACGATCCTGTTGCTGGTCGCCTATTTCCTCGTTTCCATCCCTTTGGGCCTGCTGGTCGCTGCAATCGCAATGGGCAGTTCGGCGCTGTCGCAGGTTCTCGCGATCCTGATGATTCCCGTGATCGTCTATGTCGGTTCGCGCCTCACGCTTGTCGTGCCGCTGGCGGCAGTGACTGGGATTGGCAATCCCGTCCGGGTGATCACCGAGAGCTGGCGTCTGACGAGGGGTAAGGTGCTGACGATATTCCTTGCCCTGTTGCTGTTCGCAATCATCGCGGCCTTAGTGTTCGCCGCGGCCATTACCCCCGTCTTCGGGGTTGTCATGTCCGGCAACGTGGGAGATGCGGCCAGCATCGGCCTGGTCCTCTACATGTTCCTCGCCTTCGTCGGCCTGGGCGTATTGATGGCAATCTTTCAGGCCGCGCTGATGGCGGTGCTTCATGCCAAGATCGCCGGGTCGACCGAGATGGACCTGGGTGAGACCTTCGCCTGAACGACTAAAGGGTTCGCAGCGTCCGCGCGGGCTTGGCGCGCAATACGGGCAGCGAGGCACCAAAGGCGAAGACCAGCACCAGCAGCAAGCCCGCTCCCAGCGTTGCAAGGATGCGCGGCCAGTCAGGCAACCAGTCGAATTCAAAGAGCTGCACGATGATCAACCATGAAAGGCCGACACCGAGTAGCAGCGCGACACCTGCCAGCATCGCTGCGAGCAGGCCGAATTCGGCGAATTGCAGGCCGAGCAATTGCCCGCGGCTGGCGCCGAGCACGCGCAGGATCACAGTGTCGTAAGTGCGCGCGGCACGGGCGGCGGCAATCGCGCCCAGCAGCACTGCAACGCCCGCGAGCACGGCGACCGAAGCAGCGGCGAGGATGGCCAGCGCCACTTGATCGAGAATGGCGCGCGCCTCCTGGAGGATGGGACCAACCTCGATCACCGAACTGGAGGGGAAGGCGCGGACCAGCTCGACCAGCAGATTGCCGGGGTCTGCGCCGGTCGGGAAGGCGACCGTTGCCGCGACATTGTGGGGGGCGTCTTCCAGCGCATTGGGCGAGAAGATGAAGACGTAATTGAAGCCGAGGCTTTCCCAGTCGATACGGCGGAAATTGGCGATGCGTGCAGTCCGCTCCACGCCAAGCACGCCGACCGTGATGATATCTCCGATCTGCAGGCCGGCCGCCGTGGCGGTTTCCGCATCGACAGAGACCAGCGGCTCGCCGTCATAGTCGGCATCCCACCATTCGCCTTCGGTCAACGAATTGCCCTCGGGCAGTCTGTCCGAATAGGTCAGGCCGCGTTCGCCGCGCAGGCCCCATGCGCCCTCGGGAGTCTCCTCCAATTCGCTGACGATAGTCGGGTCGTCTTCGGGCCCATAAGCGAGGATTGCTCCGCGCAGTACCGCGGTGGCCTCGATCATCGAGCCGGGAACGCGCTCTTCGATCAGCTGTTCGAAATCCTCCACTCTGTCCTTTGGGAGGTCGAGCACGAAATAGTCGGGCGCAATGGCCGGGACGGAACGTTGGATATTGCCGTTAAGGCTGGTCTGGACCGAGGCCAGCAACACAAAGGCGGCAAGTCCGAAACCGAGCGCGGTTACGAGCGAGCCGGTTGCTGAACCGGGGCGATGAAGATTGGCGAGCGCCGCACGCACGATCGGGTTGGACGGGCGCGGCCAGTTGGCGGCGGCCTTCCGGATTGCCCAGCCGAGCAGGGCAAGCAGACCGAGCATGACGACCGCGCCACCAAGGAACAGTGCGCTGAGGCCGGGCGTGGGCGAACCGAGCAGGGCCAGGGCGGCAATGCCGACCAGGCCGATGCCGACCGGCAGCGCCGCTCCGCGCCAGCTATTGCCGAGGGGAGCTACGCGCGAACGCATCAACGCCATCGCCGGGAAATCCCGCGCGCGCATCAACGGCGGTGCGGAGAAGATCAACGCAACCAGCAGTCCGAAGGCAACCGCGCGCAAGAGGGAGGGAATGTCGATCACCAGCGCCTTGCTGACGGGCAGCAGGTCGCCCAGCGCGCTTGCCAACAGCGGTGTGACCATGACGCCCACCACCAGACCCGCGAGCGAGCCCAGAAGGGCCGCGGCACCGATCTGCAGCGCGAAGATGCGCATGATGTCGCCGCTCGTCGCGCCAAGGATCTTGAGCGTGGCAATGCTTGCGCGACGCTGTTCGAGATAGGAGCTGACGCCACCGCCAATGCCGATTCCGGCAATGATCAGCGCGGCAAGACCGACAAGAGTCAGGAACTCGCCCATGCGCGAGACGAAACGTTCCGCGCCCGGCGATGCACGGTCGCGCGTGCGAGTATCGAGACCGGATTCGGGGAAAGCCTCGAGAACGGCTTCCTCGACCGCCTGCGGATCGTATCCGCCATCGAAGCGCAGCCGCGTCTTGGTTTCATACAAGGCGCCGGGTGCGGTCATCCCGGCTTGTTCCGGCACTTCAAAGGGAACGATCACCGTGTTCCCGAGCGAGAAGCCCTCGCTTAGCCGATCGGGTTCTTCCTCGATGATTCCGGCGATCCGAAGCTGGGACGTGCCCAGTGTGAACGTGTCGCCCGGGCCGATGCCGAGCCGGTCCGCGACGTCGGGGGCGACCCAGGCCTGACCTGCAGGCGGCGCGCCCATGCGGCTGCCGCCATCGAGCGTCAGCGCGCCGTAAAGCGGCCAATTGGCATCTACGGCCTTGAGCTCGACGGGTGCGGTGGATTCCTCGGTCGAAACCATGGCCCGCATGCGCAGGCCCTGCGACAGAGTGCCATATTGTTCGAGGAAGGCGTTCTCCTCTTCGGACAGCGGGCGCTGGTAGACTTCGACTTCGAGATCGCCACCAAGGATTGTCTGGCCCTGCAGGTTGAGTTCGCCGCGGATGGCGGAGGTGAGCGAGCCGATCGCCGCCAATGCGCCAACGCCGAGGAACAGGCAGATGAGCAGCAGGCGAAGGCCGCGGAACTGGCGGTGCAGGTCGCGCTTCGCGATGCTCCAGGCCTTGGCCCAGGAACTCATGCCGTTACCAGGTCTGAAGCGATCTGCCCGTCGGCCAGAGTGACCACGCGGTCGCATTTCTGCGCCAGCGCCTTGTCATGGGTGATGATGACCAGTGTTGCCCCGGTTTCCGCGCGCCGTTTGAACAGAACATCGACGATGCTCGTGCCGGTCGTCGCATCGAGATTGCCGGTCGGCTCGTCAGCAAAGATCAGCGGCGGGCGCGGCGCGATGGCACGGGCAATGGCGACGCGCTGCTGTTCGCCACCGGAAAGTTGGGCCGGGTAATGCGTCAGGCGATGGCCTAGGCCGACGGCTTCAAGTTCTTCGGCCGCACGGTCCCAAGCGCCCTTGACCCCTGCCAGTTCGAGCGGAGTGGCGACGTTTTCCTGCGCGGTCATGGTCGGCAGCAGGTGGAAGGCCTGCAGCACGATGCCGATGCGACCGCGGCGGGCCATGGCCAGCGCGTCCTCGTCCATGTGCGAGAAGTCTGCACCTGCCACTTCGAGGCTGCCCGACGTGGCGCGTTCGAGGCCGGTCAGCACCGACATGAGCGAGCTCTTGCCCGAACCGGAGGGGCCAAGCAGGGCCAGCGTCTCGCCGGAGGGGACGGTCAGGTCGATGCCGCGCAGGATCTCGACCGCAGCCGGGCCTTCGCCCAGTGTCAGGCGCAAGTCGCGGGCGATAATCGCGTTTTCGGATGTCTGGGGGCTTGTCACTGAGGCTCGATGGCATAGCTATTGGTCAATTGGAAGATCACGGTGGTAACCAAATGTATCGACGCCTGACAGCTGGATTAATGGCCGTACTCGCTGGCGCTTTGCTTGCCGCTTGTGGCTCGGAAGCGCCGATTGCGGAAGAAACAGCGCTTGCCGCCCCGGTAGTGGTTGAAGAGGATATCGTGCTCGATGGTCCCGAGCGGCGCATCCTTGCCTTCGGGGATAGCCTGTTTGCCGGATACAACCTCGCCGAGAACCAAGGCTATCCCGAGCAATTGGAGCGTGCATTGCGCAGCGAGGGCGTCAATGTCCGCGTGATCGACGCCGCCGTCTCGGGCGATACCACGCAGGCTGGTTTGCAGCGGCTGAGCTTCGTACTCGACAATCTGAGCGAACCGATCGACCTCGCCATGGTCGAGCTGGGCGGCAATGATCTGCTGCGCGGCCTTTCGGCGGAGGCCGCTAAGGATAACCTCACCGCGATCATGGAGGAGTTCGCCGCGCGCGATATCCCCGTCCTTATCATGGGCATGCGGGCGCCGCCCAATGCGGGTCCGGAATACCAGGCAGAGTTCGATGGCATGTATCCGGCCCTGGCCGAGCAATATGGTGCCGCGCTGGTGCCCTTCTTCCTCGAGCCGGTGTTCGGCAATCCGGACCTGAACCTCCCCGACCGGATCCATCCGACCGCTGAGGGAATTTCCCTGATCGTGGAAGCGACGACGGATGATGTGGTCGAGGCGCTTCGCGAAGCGAGCCGCTAAATCCGCTCGACCTTCCCGCCTTCGACGCGCCAGGTCGCGGCTTGCGCCCCGATCTCGGTGAATGGGGCCTGCTCGGTTCCTGTCAGCCACACTTGTGCCGCCCCTTGGCCCAGCCTTTCGAACAGGGCAGCGCGGCGGATCGGATCGAGATGGGCGGCCACTTCGTCAAGCAGTAGCAGGCTCGGGCGCCCCTGCGCTGCCAGCTCCGCATGGGCGAGGGTGATGGCGATCAACATGGCCTTCTGCTCGCCGGTCGAGCACTGGGCGGCGGGCACTTGTTTGCCGCTCATCACCACGTCCAGCTCGTCGCGATGCGGCCCGGATAGCGTCCGTCCTGCTGCGCGGTCGCGGCGCCTTTGCTCGGCCAGTTCGGCAGCGAGCCCCTCCTGCGTAATGGGACCGCCCGGCTGGTAGGCCAGCTCAGGGCGGGCAAAGGGTTCGGCCGGGTGCCCGGCAAGCGCACCGGCAAGTTGTTCGACCAGTAAAGCACGCCCCTGGGCCAAGGCTGCACCGAGTTCGGCCATTTGTACCTCGATGGAATCAAGCCAGGCCGGATCGGGTTCGCGCTCGTCCGAAAGCAGGCGATTGCGTTCGCGCAGCGCGGCTTCGTAGCGAGAAGCCACGCGCGCATGGCCGGGATCCACTGCCACTGCGAGGCGGTCCATATAGCGCCGCCTCGCGCCAGCGCTGTCGCTGAAAAGGCGGTCCATTGCCGGGGTGAGCCAGCCGATCGCGAGCCATTCGCCAAGGCCGATGGCCGTTCCTTCCGCGCCATTGACCTGTACGATCCGCCTGCCCGGCCTGTCCGGCGCGGTTCCGGTCCCCAGCATCACCGCTTCGCTGCCATCGCCCGGATCGAGCGCGGCGCTGACGGCAAAACCGCCCGCACCGTCCTTACCGGCCATTTCCGCAAGCGGAGCGCGGCGCAGGCCACGGCCGGGCGCGAATAGCGACAGCGCCTCGAGGATGTTGGTCTTGCCCGCGCCGTTCTCGCCCACCAGCAGGTTGAACTTCGCGCATCCGTCGAGCCGCGTTTCGGCATGGTTGCGGAAGGTGGAAAGGGTGATCCGGTCGAGCGCCATGATGGTCATGGCTGGTTAGGATAGGAGCCGGATCAAGGCCATGAAAATCACCATTTCCAAATATTGGTGAAAAATCCCAATTATAGGTTTTGTTTCTAGTGCAACCTTGCTCTGTGCTGAACAAGAATGGCAGAATTCCGCTATTTTTTGAAACTGGCACACCCCCTGCAAAGTGTTGTGCGTCAGGCGATGGTCGCCGTGACAAACAAGATAGGGGATAGAAATTGACAATGCAGAACTCGATCTTTCACCGCGCTGCCGCAGCTTTCAGCGCACTCGCTTTCAGCCTGACGCTCATGGTCGGCTATTTCGCTTCCGCGGAAGTGCAGGCTGCTTCGGCGATCCTGGCATGAGCCAGGTCGACCAGAGGCCGGTAGGTGGACCGCCGAAGAAATTCCACCTCGACCACAGCAATGGCAAGATTGCCGGCGTCTGTGCAGGGATCGCCCGCTACTTCGGGATGGATCCTCTCGTAATCAGGCTGGTCTTCGGGGTTGGCGCCATCGCCGGCTTCGGTAGCTTCATCCTGATCTACCTCGCGATCTGGGCCCTGGCGGACTGATCCGTCGGGCCCAGTCGCCCAGAACATTTGCCCATCAACTCCGGCGCGAGCCGGAGAAGGGCGAAAAATCGGTTTCGCTGTCATAGACGTCCACGCCTTCGCGGCGCTTGAGGAATCCGATCACACCATAGGTCACCGGAGTCAGCACGATCTCCCAGCTTGTCTTGAAGAACCACTGCGACAGCACGACCTGCCACAACTGCTCGATCGGCCAGCCCGCCAGACCGTAAAACGCGAGCGGATAGAAGATGAGGCTGTCGAGGCCCTGACCGACAATCGTCGAGCCGATCGTGCGCGACCACAGCGCCTTGCCCTTGGTCCAGACCTTCATCTTCGCCAGCACGAAGCTATTGGCAAACTCGCCCACCCAGAAAGCGGTCATCGAGGCGAGCACGATGCGCCAGCTGTTCCCGAACACGAATTCGTAGGATTCCTGCCCCGGCCAGTCCGCTGCAGGCGGCAGGCTCACGACCACCCAGGCCATGAAGGCCATGAAGATCAGCGCGGCAAAGCCCGTCCAGATCACCCGCCGTGCACGGGCATAGCCATAGACCTCGGTCAGCACGTCCCCGATGATGTAGCTGACCGGAAAGAACAGCACGCCCGCGCCAAAGGACCACTCGGTTCCTCCCGGCAGAGTGATGTAACTCGGCTTTGACGCACCGATGATATTGGACAGCAGAAGGATGGTAACGAAAGCCGCCATCACCAGGTCGAAATAGCGGAATCGCCTGCCTGCGACCTCGGTTCCTTCTATGGCCCGTACCGGTTCGTTCATGGTGGCTGTGCTATCGTGAATTGCGCTTGGCGGATAGGACGTTATTGAACGCCCCGACGCGCCCGTAGTTCAACTGGATAGAGCACGAGCCTTCTAAGCTTGGAGTTGCAGGTTCGAGTCCTGCCGGGCGCGCCACCTTGTCGGACATTTTTACACTGCCGCACGACATTAAGGTTTCGCCAACCATCGTCTCCCGCGGAAAACCTCGCTTGGGGAAAACTGGCACGGCTCCTGCAATCCGTTTTGCGTACCTTACGAGGTCTTCGAACGAGGTGGGATCGACCCTGGATCCCCAAAGTCTCCCGGTCCCACCTCCCCGAAGACCTTTCCCTGAAAAACCGAGAGAAGCTCAGCGCCGTTGGCCCCAAGGTCTATCGGTGCGTCTGATCGTCATGTCGCCGGGGTAGGGGCGGCACAGTTCATAGGCCAGGCGTGCATCCTCACCCAGATAGAGCGGCCACTCCTCAGGAGACAGGATTACGGGCATGCGCGTATGCACGCCCTCCAGGTGCTTGTTCGCATCGGTCATCACCATCGTATAGGCCGGGCCCCATTCCTCGGTCTGGCGCCAGAAGCCGGCGACTGCGAACAGCTCGGTCCCCGGCAGCGCGAACCAGGTTCGCGTCTTGGCGCCCTTCGGTCCCTCCGCTTCGGCGAATTCACTCATGGGGATGAGGCAACGCCGATCGCGAAAGCTGGCCGACCAGAAGGGCGTTCGCAGTTTGTCGGTACGGGCATTGTTAACGGGCTTTGGCTTGAGCATCTGGCCCTTCACGCCCCTGAGGGAGAGCGGGAAGCCCCAGTTCATTTGCTGGATCGCATTGTCCGCGAGCACCACCCCGGGATAGCCGGGATACACTTCCTCGGGAGCATTGCCGGGAATGATCTTCAATTCCTGCGCAATGCTATCGAAGAAATGCGCGACCTCGTCGCGGCTCTTGGTCATGCGATAAAGGTTGCACATTTGCCCGTCTTAGCCTCAGGCGCCGGCGTGGGCCATCGGGTCCACTAGGCTATCCTCGCTTCCGTCCGGCATAGCCGGACTCGCTGCGGGCGCGCGGTCGCGGTCGCTTTTGCGACCGTGCTCCGCCTTGTGGCAATTGCTGGCTGGAAGAACTGCACCAATGGTGCCGCATGGGCGACTGTCCGTCCGCAGGTGCCCACAGAGAAGCGTAGCGAAACGGAGGGACCGCACCGAGGATGCGCGCCCGGATGGGCGCGCGCAAAACTAGGAAGCCTTCGCGACCTGTTTTTCGTCAAGCAGGCTCTGCAGCTCGCCGGCCTCGTACATTTCCATCATGATGTCGCTGCCGCCCACGAATTCGCCCTTCACGTAGAGCTGCGGGATGGTCGGCCAGTCCGAAAAGGTCTTGATGCCCTGGCGGATTTCCATGTCCTGCAGGACATCGACACTCTCGAAAGCGACGTTGCAGTGATCGAGGATCGCGACGGCGCGATTGGAAAAGCCACACTGCGGGAAAAGCGGCGTGCCTTTCATGAACAGCACGACGTCGTTGCCGTTCACGATATTGGAAATGCGTTCATTGGTATCCGACATGGGTCCCACCGGTATTGTAAGTTCGTGCCGCTCACTTGGGAACGGCGGTGCTCAGTTGCAAGGCATGCAGTTCGCCGCCCATCCGGCCACCGAGGGCTTCGTAGACCATCTTGTGCTGCGCCACACGCGTCATGCCGGCGAAAGCGGCGGAGGTGACAAGGGCGCGATAATGATCGCCATCGTCTACCAGCGCCTCGAGCTCTACCTTGGCATCGGGGATCGCAGTCTTGATCAGCTCCACGATCTGGTCAGCTTGCATTGCCATCAGGAACGGTCGCTCTGGATTACTTGCCGCTCATGAACTGGCGGCGCGCTTCGATCGACATTTCTTCGAGCTTTGCGCGCACCGTCGCTTCGTCCACATCGGTGCCTGCGGCCGTGAGGTCTCCCAGCAGCTTGCGGATCACATCCTCGTCGCCCGCTTCCTCGAAATCGGCCTGGACGACCGCCTTCTTGTAGGCCTCTGTCTCTTCGGGGGTGAGGTCCATCAGGCCTGCTGCCCATTCGCCCAGCAGGCGATTGCGACGGGCGGCTACCTTGAAGGCAGTTTCCTCGTCCATCGCGAACTTGGCTTCTTCCGCGCGCTCGCGGTCCTTGAAATCGGTCATCGTGAAGGCCCTCTAATCGTTTGTACGCAATTTGCCCGAGGCAGCATCAGGCGGCAAGCCCGGTTCCGCGTGCGAGCCAAGGTTTTTCGCTTGCCTGGCGCTGTTCGTAATCGCGGATAGCATCGCCGCGCGTGAGCGTCAGCCCGACTTCGTCCAGCCCCTCGAGCAGACAATGCTTGCGGAAAGGGTCGACTTCAAAGCTGAATCGATCCTGGAATGGCGTGGTCACGGTCTGGGTTTCGAGGTCGATCGTGATCGGATCGCTCTCGGCCACTTCCATCAGCCGGTCGATCTGTTCCTGCGGCAACACCACGGTAAGGATGCCGTTCTTGAAGGCATTGCCGGCAAAGATATCGGAGAAGCTCGGCGCGATGACGGCCTTCACGCCCATGTCGAGCAGGGCCCAGGCGGCGTGCTCGCGGCTTGACCCGCAGCCGAAATTGTCGCCCGCTACGATGATCGGTGAGCCTGCATATTTCGGATCGTCGAAGACATTGGCCGGGTCCTTGCGCAGCGCTTCGAAAGCGCCTTTGCCGAGCCCTTCGCGCGTCACCGTCTTGAGGAAGTGTGCCGGGATGATGATGTCCGTATCGACATTCTTCATGCCGAAGGGATAGGCGCTGCCCTCAACCTGCTTCACGGGTTCCATCAATCGGTCTCCGGGTTTTCGCCAGAGGGAATGGGAGGAAGCTGTTCGGGCTCATTCTTCTTCTTGCGCTTGCTGGCATAGAGGAGCGCTGCTGCAACGGCAGCGGAACCGATGGCGGCACCGGCAGCGATCAGCTTTTTCGTATCGTCTGTCATAATGTCCTAATTGCGCCTCGTGGCGCGCGGTTTCAAGCGATTGAGCCAGTCAAAATGAGTGGCCGTCGCCGATTGTTCCCTCGCCCGTGCGCTCCGGCTGGTCTTCGGGGGAATTGCGGGACCGTGTATCGTAATAATGGACGGCAATGCCCTGGAGCGTTTCCTGTTCGAATAGCCGTGTATTGACGCCCACGCCCTCATGGTCGGGATGGGTGACAACGAAATGCGTCGAGGTGCCGCAATTCGTGCAGAAATGAGTCTCGCACCCGGCTTGGTAGCCAAGATCGTCACGGCTGTAAGCCGTCGTCGCGCCGGACAGCGTGATTGCCTGCGGCAGGTAATAACCCCAGGCAGAGCCCAGTTTCCGGCACAGGCGGCAATTGCAAATATTTATGAATTCGGGCGCATTTTCGACTTCGATCGTCACGCTGCGGCAGAGGCACTGGCCTTTCATTGCTAAGCCCGATGCCTGTCAGAACGCGCAGCCGTCACCGATCTTGCCGGTGGCAGTGCGGATATAGTCTTCGCCGCGCAGATCGAGATAGCGCACCTCGATCCCGTCGAGCTCGTCCTGCTCGAACAGGCGGGTGTTGACCGCCATGCGGTCGCGTTCGGGCTGGGCGAAATTCACGTAGTGCGTGCAGGTCCCGCAGGTCGGGCAGAAGTACCCGTCGAGGAAAATCTCGTCGAGATCGTCGCGGCGATAGGACTTTGTCTCACCCGTTACGGTTACCTGCGCCTTGCGGAAATAGCCCCAGGCCGCGCCCAAGCTACGGCAGAAACGGCAATTGCAGATATTGATGTATTCGGGAGCCTCGTCGATCTCGACGGTCACCTTGCGGCACAGGCACTGGCCCTTCATGCCGGTTCTTTCGTCAGCTCGCGCACATCGGTGAGCTTGCCCATCACGGCGGCGGCGGCGGCCATGGCCGGCGAGACGAGATGCGTGCGCGCGCCCGGACCCTGGCGCCCGACGAAGTTGCGGTTGCTGGTCGAGGCCGAGCGTTCGCCGGCTGGCACCTTGTCCGGGTTCATGCCGAGGCATGCCGAACAGCCTGGCTCGCGCCATTCGAGTCCGGCATCGATGAACACCTTGTCGAGACCCTCTGCCTCGGCCTGCACCTTCACCAGGCCCGAACCCGGAACGATGATGCCCCACTTGATGTTAGGGTGCTTTGTGCGTCCCTTGAGCACCTCGGCAGCAGCCCTGAGGTCTTCGATGCGGCTATTGGTGCAGGAGCCGATAAAGATGTTCTGCACCTCGATCTCGTCCATCTTCTGGCCGGGCGTGAGGCCCATATAGTCGAGGCTGGCCTGCGCCGCCTTGCGCTTGGAGGGATCGGCAAAGCTCTCCGGATCGGGCACGACGCCGCCGATCGCCACCGTGTCTTCGGGGCTGGTACCCCAGGTAACGGTGGGCTCGACCGTGGTCGCATCGATCACCACGCTCTTGTCGAACACCGCGCCTTCGTCGGTCTTGAGCGTCTTCCAGTATGCGACGGCCGCATCCCATTCTTCGCCCTTGGGCGCGAAGGGGCGGCCCTTGAGATAGGCGAAAGTCGTCTCGTCCGGGGCGATCATGCCGCCGCGCGCACCGCCCTCGATCGACATGTTGCACACGGTGAGTCGGCTCTCGATCGACATCTCCTCGAACACCTTGCCGCGATATTCGATTACGTGGCCGGTGCCGCCGGCCGTGCCGATCGTGCCGATAATGTGGAGGATCAGATCCTTGGAGGTAACACCGGGGCCAAGTTCGCCCTCGACGCGCACTTCCATGGTCTTGGACTTCCGCAGCAGCAGCGTCTGCGTGGCGAGGACATGCTCGACCTCGCTCGTGCCGATGCCGAAGGCCCATGCGCCCAGGCCGCCATGGCAGGCGGTGTGGCTGTCGCCGCAAACGATGGTGGTGCCGGGCAGAGAGAAGCCCTGTTCCGGGCCGACGACATGGACGATGCCCTGTTCCTTGGCGGTGGCGCCGAAATAGCGCACGCCGAAGGCCGGGGCATTGCGTTCCAGAGCGGCGAGCTGGGCGGCGCTTTCCTGGTCCTTGATAGGCACGCGGTTGCCATCCGCATCGACACGCGCCGTGGTCGGCAGATTGTGGTCGGGCACGGCCAGCGTCAGCTCGGGGCGGCGGACCTTGCGGCCCGACATGCGCAGCGCCTCGAAGGCCTGCGGGCTCGTCACCTCATGCACGAGGTGGCGGTCGATAAAGATTAGGCTGGTCCCGTCATCGCGGGTTTCGATGACATGGGCATCCCACAGCTTGTCGTAGAGGGTACGCGGTTTGGCAGGCGAATTGGCAGACATGGCGCCCCGTTAGACCCGAAAAGCGAGTCTCGGCAAGCGGAGGAAGGCCAAGCAATTCTTTTTCGCGCCAAATGCCTTGGAAATGCAGCAATTCCCCACTAATTTACACATATGTCAACAAAGTCGCACATGATTCCCATCCGTATCACACCCGATGACATCGATTTCATGGGGCATGTGAACAATTCGCGCTATCTCAACTGGGTGCAGGACGTGGTGCTGAGCCACTGGCGCAAGTTCGCTCCGCCCGAAACGGCAGCGGCGCATCTGTGGGTCGCGCTCAAGCACGAAATTACCTATCGCCGCCCGGCCTTCCTCGATGACGATGTCGTTGCACGCACCGTGCTGGAGAAGATTGCCGGGGCGCGCAGCTTCTACAACACGGTAATCGAGCGGGGCGGGGAAGTGCTCGCGGAGGTGCAGAGCATGTGGTGCTGCATCGACAGCAAGACCATGCGACCCGCACGGATCGACCGCGATGTGGCGGAGAAATATTTCGGCCTCCCGCGCAAGCAGGAAAGCTACATTCCCGAATAAGGGCTTTTGCCTCGCGGCGAGCTTGATCCTATATGGGGGCCATCATGGACTGGCTCGTTCCCCTGCTGACCGTCCTTGCCACCATTGCGTGGATGGAATGGGTCGCCTGGGCGAGCCACAAATACATCATGCATGGCTGGGGTTGGGGCTGGCACCGCGACCATCACGAGCCGCATGACAATCTCTTCGAGAAGAACGACCTTTACGGCGTGGTCGGCGCGGTGATGAGCATTTCCATGTTCGCGCTCGGCAGCGAGATGGTGCTGGGCGAGGCAGCCTGGTGGCCGGCAACATGGATCGGCCTCGGCATCCTTGGCTACGGGATCATCTACACGCTGATCCACGATGGACTGGTGCATCAGCGATATTTCCGTTGGGTACCCAAGAAGGGCTATGCCAAGCGGCTGGTGCAGGCGCACAAGCTCCACCATGCGACTATTGGCAAGGAGGGCGGGGTGAGCTTCGGCTTCATCGTCGCGCCCGATCCGGCGAAGCTGAAGGCCGAACTCAAGCGCCAGCGTGAGGCCGGAATTGCCGTGGTGCGCGACAGCGCGGGCGCCTAGCTACCATCCTTCAGCAGGCGTTTCTTGAGCAGCCTGACTACGCCCCACACGATCGCCACCACCGGGATCACGAGCGCCGCCAGCAGCAATTCCGCATCCATCCCGGGGATGACATGGCTACTGCCTTTGAGCAGGTAGCCAAGCAGGCCGAGCAGGTAATAGCTCAGCGCTACCACGGACAATCCTTCCACCAACTGTTGCAGGCGCAATTGCATGCGCGCACTGCGATCCATGGAGCGAAGCAATTCGGCATTCTGGTTCTCGATGCGTGTTTCGATGCGGGCGCGCAGCAGGCTGGCGAGTTCGCTTGCCCGTTCCGACTGGCGCCTCTCGCGCTCCGTCACCGCGGCGCAGGTGCGCACGGCAGGCAGGAAACGGCGCTGGGTGAAATCCACTAGAGAGGCAAAACCGTCTATGCGCTCGACACGCAATTCCTCCAGCCGGTCGCGCACCAGCTGGGCATAGGCTGCGGTCGCGCTCATCCGGTAGTCGACGGCATTGGCAATGGAATTGAGTTCTAGCGATAGACTGGAGAGTTCCTCCATCAACTTGTCGTCACGCGAAGATTCGTCCGCGACATTGTCGGCCAATTCGGCGAGGCGCTGCCCAACCCGGTCGAGCCGGGGCCATGCTTTTTGCGCTGTCGGCAGGCCCATCAGCGCCTTGTTGCGGTAATTGCCGAGATCCTGCAGCCGCTGCAGGTAGCGGGTGAAATCGCGGATATCAGTATTGTTGGCTGCGACGACCAGCTTGCCGAACCCGTCCTGTTTGAGGCGGAAATCGCCCCACATGCGGGCCGATCCGCCAAAATTGCAGGAGATCAGCTCGGCGCGGTTGAATTGAAGCGAGGGTAGGACCTGCTCGGCTGACGCATCGCTGGACACGACGAAAATTTGCGTCGCGCGCATCACCTTGCCGGGCAGGCTTTCCGCCCAGGCGATGGCTTCGTGCACAAGTTCGGGCAGCTCGCCGCTCGCCAGCGTGGCTTCGTCGATCCCATCGATGAACAGCGCAAGGCTGCTGCCTTCGCTATGGCGTTCCCAGGCATAGGCGATCTGCGGCGCGAATTCTCCCGCGCGATGCGAGGGGCTGGATGCACTTGCTTCTGCGGGCAGGCGCGCGATCTGTTCCGCCTCCACCTCGCGTTCGTCATCCTCGACGATCAGCACCCACTGGATCACCAGCGAGGGAACCTGCAGGACGGGCCAGCGTCGCAGGTGCATTTCCCCCACGACCTGTCGACGCAGCTCATGATCGATCATGCTTCTCTCCGCTCTCCCCGCGCAGGGATGCGCCCAAGGGCTGGGTGCCTCAAGCCCGATCTTCGTTGCCCTATTCCGGTCGCGTCCACAGCCAGGCGGCAACGGCACACAGGATAGCAATGGAAAAGATGGCAAGCGGATAGCCGATCATCCACCAGGCGAGACCCCCGGCGACCATCATGAAAAGCAGGGCCGATTTCTTGGCCTTGCGTGACACCGCCCGGCGTTCGCGCCAGTCGCGTAGCGGAGGGCCGTAAGTCGGGTGTTCCATCATCCAGCGTTCCCACGCCGGATTGCTCCGAGCAAAACAGAGTACCGAGAGAAGCAGGAATACGAAGCCCGGCATCATCGGCATGATGAGGCCGATCCATCCCAGCGCGAAGAAGACTGCGCCGGCTGCAAGCCAGAGCGGTCGCGCCACGATCAGCTGCCGTCGTCGGCGCTTTCACCGCCATGGCCCATGCCACCGCCGCGACCCATGCCTTCGCCGCGATGACCCATGCCGCCACCTTCGCCGTGGCCCATGCCACCACCCTGGCCCATTCCGCCGCCAGCGCCCATGGTGCCGCCGCGTTCGACGCAGCGCTGGAAGGCGGGCAGGTGATGTTCGCGCGACGCGAATTGCAGGTGCTCGAGCACTGAGCGCACTTCCTCGTCCTGCACGTTCGGCAGCAGGCGATCATAGAGCGCGATATTCAATTCCTCCGCGGTGATGCCCGCCTGGCAGGCTTCGAGCCGTGTCTCCGGCGCCTCTATCGTGCCGATGTAGGGATTGGCGTCCGGATAGTCCGCACCAAGCCGGTCGAGCTGCGCCTTGGCGGCATCGGAGTGCCGCTGCTCGGCGCGAATGATGTTGGAGAAGGGACGGGTATCCTCGCCGAACTTGGCCAGCATCGCTTCATAGGTCGCTTCCGACTTGTACTCGTCATCGAGTGACGAGAGCAGGAGCGAAACATCGTCCTGGGCGGCTTCCGTGTCCTGGCTTGCGGACGCATCCGCGCTGCACCCCGCCAATGCGAGGGATACTGCCAGGGCTACTGCTGCAAACGGAAGGGCGAACTGGGTTTCTGGTTTCGGCATCCTGACCATGGCTCCTTGTCCTGTATCGAGCCGAACGGCCCGTTGCTGCGGGTCAAGATCACATTAGAGGTGGTGCCTCAAGCCCCAAGGATGCGGGTGGCATGTTCCTGCACCAGCGCGATCATGTTGGGAATGCCCTGCGTGCGATTGGAGCTGAGCTGGTTGCGAAGCTCAAACGGTTCAAGGGCAGCGGTCACGTCCATCGCGGCGACTTCGCTTGCCGGCCGGTCCTGCACGGCGGAAATAACCAGCGCGACGATGCCCTTGGTGATCGCTGCATTGCTGTCGGCAAGGAAGTGCAGGCGTCCGTCCTGCTCGGTGGGATAGACCCAGACCTGTGCCGAACAACCGCGGACCAGCGTGGCGTCGGTCTTGAGGGGCTGCGGCATCTCTTCCAGCTCGCGGCCCAGTTCGATCAGCAGGCGATAGCGTTCATCGCCTTCGAGGAATTCATATTCTTCCAGTATGTCTTCGAGACTGCGCATGGCAGCCGCATCTAGTGAATTGTGCCTACAAATCCACCCCATTGGCGATCGCTTCCAGCTTGCGGATGCGCTCCTTGAGGTCGGCGATCTCGATCCGGGCGGCTCCCTGGCGAGCTCCACCTTCGATTTCGACAGGCGCTGTGCGCATGTCCAGTTCGCGTTCCTTCAGTGCCAGCCAGCCTTGCCAGGCGCGCAGCATTGCCGCGGCCAGGATGACCAGGCCAAGCAGGGTGCAAGTGGCAATCAGCATTTGCTCGTTCATCGTTCCCTCGTTCCCCTATTCGTCGCGCAGCTTCTCGATTTCGGAAGACAGGCGCCTTGCCTCGCGATCATCGGTGGCGATGCGCTCGAGGACCTTGATGCGTTCGCGCAATTCCTCGACTTCACCCTTCAGACGGGCATTTTCCTCTGCATCTCCTGCCCGGCTAATGGTCTCATTGCCCATCCAGTCACGGGAGACGTTGATGCCGTTCTTGGTGTTATAGTGATGCTTCCAGGCGCCATAAATCAGTCCAGCCAGCGCAAGCAGGAAGATCATCGTCCACATTTGCACTATACTACCTCCTTCTTGGGTAGCGCGCTCGTAGCCTCGCTCCGCAAATCCTCGATTTCCTTGGCGAGACCATAATTCCCTTCGGTCACAATGCGTTCGAGATTGCGCAGGCGCTCCTCGATCTGCTGTGCCCGCTCACGCGTAATTCCGCCTTCCTCGGTCGTATTCCGCGAGCGGAATTCAAGTTCCTTTTCCTTGAACCGGATCTTGCGTTTCCAGATGCCGCCAATGGTCCCCATCAGGATCGAGAACAGCACGATCACGAAGATGAAGGACAGGATCATCTCAATGTCCATCAGTTGATCTCCTCATTGTCACGCAGGCGATCGATCTGGTGGGTCAGCTGGAAGCCGCTATCGGTCACGATCCGTTCGACATTGGCCATGCGTTCCTTGATCGCGCTGAGCTCTGCACGCAGCGAAGCATTTTCCTGCGTCAGCATTTTCACGCGTTCCATGCTCTCGGTCGTCAAGTCTGGCTTGAGCGATTGGCCCCACATGCCTTCGAGCGGATAGCCGTTTTTGATCTTCATTTTGGTGGAGTGGATCGAGGCGAAAGCGATCGTACCGGTGAAAGCGACGATGCCGCCGATGATCCAGGGAACCAGTCCGATCCATGCTGCGAGTTCCGGATCCATCAGGCGTTCTCCCTTCTTTCGAGGCCGAGCGGCACACCGCTTCCGGCCTCGTCTACGCGGTTCTGGTCGCGCAGCGCCTCGATCTGGGTGGCGACATCGTACCCCTTGTCGGTCACGATCCGCTCCAGCACGCGGACGCGCTGCTCCAGTTCTTGCACGTGGCTGGCATATTGCGCAGCGCGTTCGGCGGTATTCTCAGCCGTGGCGTCGACCTGCATCTGGGCGATGCGCATCTTGTGCTTGCTCCAGATGGCAACCATCGGAATGCTGCAGCCAAAGATGATCGCTATGATCGGTATCAGTTCACCAGGCATTTGAATCGTTCCCCCTCGGTTGGTCTCAGCGCAGCCGCTCGATTTCGGCCGAAAGACGCTGGTTGCTGGCGACATAATGATGTTCCACATTGGCCAGGCGCCGGTCGATATCGCGGAACTGCGCGCGGATTTCGCGGGCAGTACGCTTTGGGCTCTGCCGGACACCCTGCCAGTATTTCTGCTCAGCCTGGTCGACATAGAGATGCTGCGGCTTCTTGCTCGCAAAGATGCCCATCAGCAGGTAGAGTGGAATGCCGAAGGAAGTCCCGATCAGCAGGACGAAGGCAATTCTCCACCAGATGGCATCGATGCCGGTATAGTCCTCAAGACCCGCGCATACGCCCATCAAGTAGCCATTTTTCTTGTCGCGATAGAATTTCGTCCGTTCGCTGACCATATTCAGGCCCCCTTCTTTTCGGCGAGCAGGCGATCGAGCTCGCGCAGCTTCTGGTTATCGACTTCCTGGTCCGCGACGATGCGTGCCGGCTGGAAGTCCGGGCTGTCATCGGCGACCAGGCGCTCGACCGTGTCCATCCTCTCGTCGAGCCGTTTGGCGAGCTGGTAGAGCTCTTCCAGCAGGACCTCGTCATCATTGGTGATGGTCGCGGCGGTCTTCCACTTGGTAATGTAGTGGAGGATGATCCACGGAAGCCCGATAAAGATTGCGGGAATTACGATAAGTTCTTCCACGAATTAGCCCTCCTGCTTGTCTTCTTTGCCGCCCTTGCCCAGGGCGCGTTTCATTTCTTCGAGTTCCTCGTCGACCTTGTCCGAACCCTCGAGCGCGGCAAATTCGTCTGCCAGACTCGGCGGATTGTTCTGGATGCCCAGCGCTTCGGCGCGGCCTTCGGCATAATCGACGCGGCGTTCGAGCTGGTCGAACTTGGTCAGAGCCTCATCGACACGCTCATTGGTCATCAGGCTGCGCAGCTTGACCCGGTTTTCCGCACTTTCGAGGCGTGCAGCTATCTGGCTCTGGCGGCTGCGGGCTTCGCGCAAGCGGTTCTGCAGCTTGGCGATGTCCTTCTCATAGGCGCGCAGCGCATCGTCGAGCACGGCGATTTCGGTCTTCAACTGGTCGGACATCTCGCCGGCCTTGCGCTTTTCCACCAGCGCGGCGCGGGCGAGGTCTTCGCGATCCTTTGACAGCGCCAGCTGCGCCTTTTCCGCCCAGTCGGACTGGAGCTTGTCCAGCTTGACCGTGTGCCGATGCATTTCCTTCTGATCGGCAATGGTGCGGGCTGCGCTTGCGCGAACCTCGACCAGGGTTTCTTCCATCTCGAGGATGATCATGCGGATCATCTTGGACGGGTCATCTGCCTGGTCGAGCAGCTCGTTGAAGTTGGCGGCAATAATGTCTCGGGTACGGCTGAAAATTCCCATCAAGGGCACTCCGTGAAGATTGGATTCGATATCGAACGCGAAAAAACCTTTGTCGCGCTTCGGCTCGCCTGAGGTCGCACCCGGCAGCGGGCTGGTCCGCAGGCGCTCGATCTCGCGATCGAGGCGCGACGCGGTATCGTCCTTTGCGGACTCGACCGGCGTCAAGGAATTTTCGGTTTCTCGCTTCACGCCAGTTCCACCAGCGACAGCGCAGCGACCTCCTGGTCGAACGGCGCGATGGAACTCTGCGAGAGCGCGTAGAAGTTGAACGCGATCATGGCAGCGATGCTCACCAGGGCCGAAAGGCCGACCTTGCTGGCAAAAAAGCGTTGATCGAACATTGTGTAACTCCCAATTTCCTAATTGCCCTGTTCAATGCAAGTGGCGTGCCAATTTTGAAATTCGGGAGGAAGTTTGGGGAAATTTCCCTCTCTACGCCTGAGAATGTGGCGCCTATTGCCAAGGATTGGTGAATTTCGCTATATCTTGGCTATGGAGCGGGAAAACCAGTTCATCGGACAGTCCGGGGCTTTCCTCGATGCGGTCGAGCGCGCCAGCCGTGCTGCCCCCATGGCGCGCCCCGTCCTTGTGATCGGCGAGAGGGGCACAGGTAAAGAACTGATCGCCGAACGACTTCACCGCCTGTCGGACCGCTGGGAAGAGCCGCTGGTCGTCATGAATTGCGCGGCGCTGCCCGAAACTCTGATCGAGGCGGAGCTGTTTGGCCATGAGGCGGGCGCCTTTACCGGCGCGACCAAGGCGCGTGTCGGACGGTTCGAGGAGGCTGACGGCGGTACACTTTTCCTCGACGAGTTGGGAACGCTTTCCATGGGCGCGCAGGAGCGCCTGTTGCGCGCAGTTGAATATGGCGAAGTCACGCGGATCGGTTCCTCGCGACCCATGCGCGTCGATGTTCGTATTGTCGCTGCAACCAATGAAGACCTGCCCAAGCTGGCACGGCAGGGCCGATTCCGCGCCGATTTGCTCGACCGGCTCAGTTTCGAGGTCATCACTCTTCCGCCGCTGCGCGTGCGTGAAGGTGATATTTCCGTGCTCTCCGACTATTTCGGTCGACGCATGGCAGCCGAGCTCGGCTGGGCGGAATGGCCGGGTTTCGCCACTCACGTTTCGCAGGCGCTCGAAGACCATCCGTGGCCAGGCAATGTGCGCGAACTACGCAATGTCGTTGAGCGTGCGGTTTATCGCTGGGAGGACTGGAGCCAGCCCATCGGCCATGTCGTCTTCGATCCGTTCGATTCACCGTGGAAGCCCGCCCAGCCAGTGCGGTCCGACGATAGGAGCAAGCGGGAAGGGCCGCGCACCGAAGTGCCCGTGGTCGCGCAGACGGACTTTTCGCATGTGGAGGATCTGCGCGAAGCGGTGGATGCGCATGAGAGGGCTATTGTAGAGCATGCACTTGGTCGTCACCGGTGGAACCAGCGCCAGACCGCGAAGGCGTTAGGCCTCTCCTACGACCAGCTGCGTCATTGTATCAAGAAACACGGCCTGACCGAATAGGTTCAGTCTCGGGCGCACATAGTCCCCGCCGCAAGGCAGATGGTTACTTTCCTCAAAATGCACGGTTAACAGCGCAGTAAGGGCTTTCCGGTATCCCTGTTCGCGGATTCAGGGGGGAATTACCAATGTTCGGAGTTGCGCGTTTTGTCGTTCGTCACAAGGTTGGCGTTGTCGCCGTCCTCGCCATCGGCGCCTTCTTCCTGACGCCTGACCAGCAGGATGAGCCGGTTCAAAGCTCGAACCCTTGGTCGGTCCAGGATGCACCGGTGCAGGTGGCACAGGTCGACGAAGTCAGCTTTGTGGATGACATCGTGGATGAGGCCGTGACCTATCTCGATGATGCCGGCCTCAACCCGGTAGAAAAGGCGGATGAGGCTGTAGGTCGTTTCGACGACACGGCATCTGCCTACAATCGGGTGAACGCCGGCAGTTGATCCGGACATGGGATGGCCCAACCGGGAAAAGGGGCGTCCCTCCAAGTTTACAGCTTTGAGGCGAAACGGGTGAACCGGTGAAAGTCGCCGGTTCCGCCCGATTTGCATCTGCATTGCTGCTGCAATGGATTTCGACGCTTTGCGATCCTGCTTGCAAATAGGTGCAAGCGCGCCTATCTGACCGCCATCCCGACATTGTCGTGACAATCAAGGATGCTGGCGCCGCAAGGGGCCGGCCCCAAGCCTCTTGTCACATGCTGTCGGCATTTGGACGTTACTGGAGACATATGGCCGATTTTGCGCGCCTGAATGATTTGATCGCTGCCGAGACCGAAGCCCTCGGTTTCGAACTCGTGCGCGTGAAGATGACGGGTTCGGGCGAGGAGCGCACGCTGCAGATCATGGCCGAGGATCCAGCAACCGGCCAGATGATCATGGAACAATGTGCCACGCTGTCGCGCGCGATCTCGGCAAAGATCGACGAGGTCGAGGAAGCGGGCGAGGAGCTGATCGAGGGCGCCTATTTGCTCGAAGTCTCAAGTCCCGGCATCGACCGCCCGCTGACCCGTCCGAAGGATTACGCCAACTGGGTAGGACACGAAGCAAAGATCGCGCTGGCCGAGAAGATCGGCGATTTGCGCAATCTGCGTGGCGAGCTGCTCGGCATCGATGGCGAGAATGTCTCGTTAATGGATAGCAAGGCGGGTGAGGTTTGCGTCCCGCTCGCGAATATTCATTCGGCCCAGCTTGTCTTGACTGACAAGCTGATCGCCGCCACTCAGCCGCTCGACATGAGCGGTGCCGAAGAAATCGAAGAAACAACCGAAGAAGAAAAGGCTGACGACTGATGGCCAGTCCCATTTCCGCTAACAAGGCAGAACTGCTCGCGATCGCCAATGCGGTCGCCTCGGAGAAGATGATCGACAAGGCGATCGTCATCGAGGCGATGGAAGAAGCGATCCAGAAGGCGGCACGTGCCCGCTATGGCGCGGAAAACGATATCCGCGCGAAGCTCGATCCGATGACGGGCGATCTGCGCTTGTGGCGCGTTGTCGAAGTGGTCGAGGAAGTCGAAGACTACTTCAAGCAGGTCGATCTCAAGGCTGCCGAGAAGCTCCAGCCGGGCGCTGCCATCGGCGATTTCATTGTCGATCCGCTGCCGCCGGTCGATCTCGGACGTATCGACGCGCAGAGTGCCAAGCAGGTGATCTTCCAGAAGGTCCGCGATGCCGAGCGCGAGCGTCAGTACGAAGAATTCAAGGACCGCGCGGGCGAAGTCATCACCGGTGTGATCAAGTCGGTCGAATTCGGCCATGTGATCGTCAATCTCGGCCGCGCCGAGGGCGTGATCCGCCGCGACCAGCAGATCCCTCGTGAAGCCGCGCGTGTCGGCGAGCGCGTGCGTGCGCTGATCATGAAGGTGGAGCGCAACAATCGCGGTCCGCAGATCTTCCTCAGCCGCGCACATCCCGAATTCATGAAGAAGCTGTTCGCGCAGGAAGTGCCGGAAATCTACGATGGCATCATCGAGATCAAGGCCGCCGCCCGCGATCCGGGCAGCCGCGCCAAGATCGGCGTGATCAGCCACGATTCCTCGATCGACCCGGTCGGCGCCTGTGTCGGCATGAAGGGTAGCCGTGTGCAGGCAGTCGTGCAGGAACTTCAAGGTGAGAAAATCGACATCATCCCGTGGTCGGAAGACACCGCTACCTTCGTCGTTAACGCGCTGCAGCCGGCAACGGTCAGCCGCGTGGTGCTGGACGAGGATGAGGGCCGCATCGAAGTCGTGGTTCCGGACGACCAGCTTTCGCTCGCCATCGGCCGCCGCGGCCAGAACGTCCGCCTCGCCAGCCAGCTGACCGAGAGCCAGATCGACATCATGACCGAGGAAGAAGCCTCGGAGAAGCGCAGCAAGGAATTTGCCGAACGCTCCAAGATGTTTGAGGAAGAGCTCGACGTGGACGAGACGCTGTCGCAGCTGCTCGTCGCCGAAGGCTTCGCCGAGCTCGAGGAAGTCGCCTATGTCGAACTGGCCGAACTGGCCAGCATCGAAGGCTTCGACGAAGAACTGGCCGAAGAGCTGCAGAGCCGCGCGCAGGAGGCCCTCGAACGCCAGGAGGCCGCCTATCGCGAGGCTCGCCGCGAGCTTGGCGTCGAGGACGCTCTTGCGGAAATCCCGCACCTGACCGAGGAAATGCTCGTCGTGCTGGGCAAGGCCGGCATCAAGGATCTCGACGACCTCGCTGACCTGGCAACCGACGAACTGATCGCCAAGAAGCGCGAAGCGCCGCGTCGCCGTGGCGATGGTCCGCCGCTGCGTCGTCCGCAGCGCCAGGAAGACAAGGGCGGCGTGCTCGGCGCCTTCGGTCTCTCCGAGGAGCAGGGCAATGAGATTATCATGGCCGCTCGCGCGCACTGGTTCGAGGACGAGGAAGAGGCTGCCCCGGCTGCCGATGCCCAAGCAGAGGAGGCCGCTGATGCGGAATCCTCGCAATGAGCCGCTAGGTTCCAGCAGATCCGGCAAGAAGGGCGGGGCGGCTGACGCTCCCGAACGCCGCTGCGTGCTTTCCGGCAGGACCTCCTGCCGCGACGACCTCTTGCGCCTCGCGCTTTCGCCCGATGGCGAAGTCCTGCCCGATGCCCTGGCGCGTGCGCCGGGTCGCGGGGCGTGGATCGGCGTCTCCAAGGCGGAACTGGTAGAAGCGCTCGAGAGTGGAAGGCTGAAAGGCGCGCTGGCACGAGCCTTTAAGGGAGGTGTCCGGCACATCCCGGAGGACCTGCCTGAATTGACCGAAAATGCCCTGCGCCGATCCTTTGCCGAAAGGCTGGGACTCGAAATGCGCAGTGGTCGTCTTATCTTGGGGTCCGACAGGATCGCCAATGAAGCGCGGATGGGGAAGATTGCCGCGCTCTACCATGCCAGCGATGCCAGCGAAGACGGTGCGCGAAAGCTCGACCAGGCCTGGCGCGTGGGCATGGACAAGGAAGGCAGTGGTTTGCAAGGCGAACGCCTGCCACTGGACCGCGCGGGCCTGTCTGTGGCATTGGGCCGCGACAATGTAGTCCACCTGGCGTTGACCGATCAGGCATCGGCGCAGCGGGTTTCCGTTCCGCTGAGGCGCCTGCAAACCTTTCTTGGGGCCGGTGAAGCGGCCGATGAGTGCGGTGACGTGGTGGTAGGTGCTGCTCGCGAAGCAGCAGCGAATAATTGAATTTGAAGGATTAATTGAGGCGTATGAGCGATACTGAAGACACACCGAAGCGCGAACGCAAGCCACTGGGGCTGAAGCGCTCGGTCGATGCGGGCGAGGTCAAGCAGACCTTCAGCCACGGCCGCACCAACAAGGTTGCGGTCGAGGTGAAGCGTCGTCGCAAACTGACCAAGCCCGGCGAGGCCGCTCCGCCACCGCCGCCTCCTCCTCCGCCGCCTGCAGCGGAAGAGCCCGCGCCTGCGCCCAAGGCGAAGAAGGCTCCGGTCAAGAAGGCACCTCCGGGGGAGACTCCGCAGGAGCGCGTCGCTCGCTTGCAGCGCGAGGCCGAGGAAGATCGCCTGCGCATGGCCGAAGAAGCGCGCCGCCGCGAGGAAGAGGCCGCCAAGCAGGCTGCCGAAGAGGAAAAGCAGCGCGCCGAGGACAATCGCAAGGCCGAGGAAGAGGCCGCCAAGCAGCGCAAGGCCGATGAGGAGGCAGCCAAGCTTGCTGCCGAACAGGCTGCGGAAAGCGCCGCGGCAGAACCTGCTCAGTCGGATGCCCAGCCGGCCCCGGCAGCACGCAAGTTCACGCCGGTCGAGCGTCCCGAGCCAAAGAAGCCGGAAAAGAAGCGTGAGGAGCGTGGCAAAGCTGCCCCCAAGGGCGGTGGCGAACGCGTCGACAAGCGTCGCGGCGGCAAGCTGACCGTAAACCGTGCGCTGAACGAGGATGAAGGCCGCCGTGCACGCAGCCTCGCCGCGCTCAAGCGGGCGCGTGAGAAGGAACGCCGTGCCCAGGGCGGCGGCTCAAGCCAGCCGCGCGAGAAGCAGGTACGCGACGTTGTCGTCCCCGAGGCGATCACTGTGCAGGAACTTGCCAACCGCATGGCCGAGAAGGGTGCCGACCTCGTGAAGGCGCTTTTCAACATGGGCATGATGGTCACCGTCAACCAGACGATCGACCAGGACACGGCAGAGTTGCTGGTCGAGGAATTCGGCCACAACATCACCCGTGTTTCGGAAAGCGATATCGATATTGCGGCCGAGACCGAGGCCGATCCGGAAGAGACGCTCAAGGAGCGTCCGCCGGTCGTCACCATCATGGGCCATGTCGATCACGGCAAGACCAGCCTGCTCGACGCCCTGCGCAAGACCAATGTGACCAAGGGCGAAGCCGGCGGCATCACCCAGCATATTGGTGCATACCAGATCACAACCAAGGACAAGAAGAAGGTCACTTTCCTCGATACGCCGGGCCACTCGGCCTTTACTGAGATGCGTGCTCGCGGTGCCAATGTCACCGATATCGTGGTGCTGGTGGTGGCCGCCGATGACGGCATCATGCCGCAGACGATCGAGGCCATAAATCACGCCAAGGCGGCGAACGTGCCGATGATCGTTGCGATCAACAAGTGCGACAAGCCAGAGGCGAACCCGCAGAAGGTGCGTGAGCGCCTGCTCGAACACGAAGTCATCGTGGAAGAGATGTCCGGTGATGTGCAGGACGTGGAAGTGTCCGCCAAGACTGGCGCGGGCCTCGACGATTTGCTCGAGAAGATCCAACTGCAGGCCGAACTTCTCGAACTTAGGGCGCGCCCGGACCGCGATGCAGAAGCCACCGTGATCGAGGCACAGCTCGACAAGGGCCGCGGCCCTGTCGCCACCGTGCTGGTCAATCGCGGTACGCTCAAGCGCGGCGACACCTTCGTCGTCGGTACGGAAAGCGGCCGTGTGCGTGCGCTGGTCGATGACCAGGGCAAGCAGGTCAAGGAAGCCGGCCCGTCCATGCCGGTCGAGGTGCTTGGCCTTGGCGGCGTGCCGCAAGCCGGCGACCTGCTGACCGTGGTCGAAAACGAGCAGCGTGCCCGCGAAGTTGCCCAGTACCGCCAGGAAAAGGCGACCGAGAAGCGTACCGCGCTCGCCCCGACCAATTTCGATACCATGTTCACCACGCTGCAGAACGAGGTGATCGAGTTCCCCGTGCTGGTGAAGGCCGACGTTCAGGGCTCTGTCGAGGCAATCAACACGGCGCTGCACAATCTCTCGAATGACGACATCAAGGTCCGCGTACTGCACGCAGGCGTTGGCGCCATTACCGAGAGCGACGTGCAGCTGGCGGCAGCCTCGAAGGCGCCGATCATCGGCTTCAACGTGCGACCCAATGCCAAGGCGCGTGAATTGGTGAAGCGCGATGGCGTCGAAATGAAGTATTACGACGTGATCTATCACCTGACCGAGGAAATCGCGAAGGAGATGGCGGGCGAGCTTGGTCCCGAGCGGATCGAGAACGTCGTCGGCCGCGCAGAGGTCAAGGAAGTCTTCAAGTCCGGCAAGAAGGACAAGGCGGCTGGCCTGCTGGTCGAGGAAGGCGTCATCCGCAAGGGCCTGCATGCCCGTCTTACGCGCGAAGACGTCATCGTTTCGGCGACCACCATCGCTTCGCTGCGTCGCTTCAAGGACGATGTGGACGAAGTCCGCGCCGGTCTCGAATGCGGTGTGGTCCTTGCCGATACGAACGACATCCAGCCGGGCGACCAGCTTGAAGTCTTCGAGGTCGAGGAACGCGAACGGACGCTGTAAGGCTGCAATAGCGTATGACCCGCTATTGCGCCTTCTTCGCCAGCATGAATGTCGGTGGCAATCGACTGCTGATGACCGATCTGCGCGAGGCGCTCGAACGCGAGGAGCTGGAGGACGTCGAAACCGTTGTCGCCAGCGGGAACGTGCTGTTCTCTTTCGACGAGCGCCCGACGGACGGACTGTCCGAAATGCTTGCCTTCATCGTGAAGGACCGTTTCGGCTTCGACACCTTTGCCGCAGTGCGTAATGCGGAGGAGGTGCGTTCAGCGATCGAGGACAATCCGTTCAGTAAGGGCGGCGAGGACAAATTCGTCCATACGCTGTTCCTTGATGGCGAAGTGGATCCGGATCAGTTCAAGGTCATGCTGGCTGCTTACGAGGGGCGCGGACCCGAGAGGATCGCCATGGGGCCGCGCTGCCTCTATATCGACTATGTTGAAGGCGTCGGCACCAGCAGGCTGACCAGTGCATTTATGGAGCGCAAGCTCGACCGCCGCGGCACGGCACGCAATATCAATTCGCTGCGGCGCATATTGGAGAAAATGGAAGGCTGATTATGGCCCGTCACTCGCAACCCGAAGACCAGTCCGTCCGCCTGCTCAAGGTGGGTGAGCGGGTGCGCCATATCCTGTCAGAGCTGCTTGCGCGGCAGGAAGCGCATGACGATGTGCTGTCCGCCCATACGGTCAGCGTCACCGAGGTGCGCATGTCGCCCGATCTCAGGCAGGCGAAAGCCTATGTGAAGCCGCTTCTGGGCGAAGACGAAGCAACGGTACTCAAGGCTCTTCAGACCAATACCGCCTTCTTCCAGCGCGAAGTCGCCAAGCGCCTCGGCCTCAAATTCGCGCCGAAGCTGCAATTCCGCAGTGACGAGAGCTTCGACGAGGCCAGCCGGATCGAACAATTGCTCGACGATCCGCGCGTGGCACGCGACCTCGATCATGATGATGAGGACTAGGCGAAAGGCCCTTCCGCCTCCATCTAGGCGTCCATGAGCGAAACAATTTCCCTTATCCTCGTGCTGGTACCGGCACTGGTCATTGCCATCGTGTTCCACGAAGTGGCGCATGGCTATGTTGCCAAAATGCTGGGAGATAACACGGCCAGCATGATGGGCCGGCTGAGCCTCAACCCGATCCGTCACATCGATCCGGTGGGAACGCTGCTGGTTCCCGGCGCAATGGCTTTGGTTGGTGGACCGATCTTCGGCTGGGCCAAGCCCGTGCCGGTGGTCAAGAACAGGCTCGACAATCCGCGCTTCGGAATGATGGCCGTTGCGGCGGCAGGGCCGGGCATGAACCTGGTTCTGGCACTGGTCGGGGCAACGGCGCTCGGCCTCTTCGCGCCCATGTTGGGCATCGGGATTGGGGCAGAACCGGGAATTGTCGCGCAGGGGATCTACTACTTCATCCTGATCAATGTCTTCCTGGCAGTGTTCAACCTCTTGCCGATTCCGCCATTCGACGGATCGCATATCGTCGAGGGCCTTCTTCCTCCTCCGCTGGCCCGCAAGTATGAACGGCTTCGGCCCTATGGCATGCTGCTCTTTTTCGCGCTGGTGGCCGCGGTCTGGTTCGCGCCCGACCTCGACATCCTCGGCAATACGATTGGCGTGCCCGTATTCTGGTTGATGGAACGCTATATCGAGCTGGCCGGGTTCATCGCCGGCGAATGAAACAGTCCAACCCCCATGGCTGGCTGATCCTCGACAAGCCGCGCGGGCTTGGCTCGACACAGGCTGTCGGCGCCGTGAAGCGGAATCTGCGCGAGGCCGGATATGGCCCAAAGACGAAAGATATGCCCAAGGTGGGTCATGGCGGCACGCTCGATCCGCTGGCCGAGGGTGTGCTGCCCATCGCGCTGGGTGAGGCGACCAAGCTCTGTGGGCGCATGCTCGACAGCGACAAGGTCTACGAGTTCACGATCCAGTTCGGCGAGGAGACCGATACGCTGGATGCCGAAGGAGACGTGGTGCAGACCTCCGACCATCGCCCTCCCATCGCTGCCGTCGCCGCGATCTGCGAACATTTCACCGGCCCGATCGAGCAGGTGCCGCCAGCCTATTCTGCCGTGAAGGTGGGCGGCAAGCGCGCTTATGAGCGGGCGCGGGCAGGCGAAGAGGTGGAGATGAAGACCCGCTCGGTCATTGTGCATTCTCTCGGACTGGCAGGCGGCGGGGACTTCGCGCAGATCGATTCCGCCTTTGCCACCACTGCCGGGCGACCCGATCCTTACGACCCTTCCGCCCCGCTCGAACTGGCGGATAGCGTTACACTGGTGGCGCATGTCTCCAAAGGCACCTATATACGCAGCCTGGCGCGCGATATTGCCCATGCGCTGGGGACAGTCGGCCACGTCACATTCCTGCGGCGGATCAAGGCCGGCCCGTTCACCGAAAACCAAGCGATTTCGCTGGACAAACTGAACGAAATCGGCAAGGGGGCGCCCCTTGAAGATCAACTCCTGCCGCTTGAGGCAGGGCTGGACGGCATCCCGGCCCTGATACTCGATCCGGAAAGTGCGCAGGCGGTCCGACAGGGCCGGATCATTTCCGGATTGCCCCAACCGGACGGGCTCTATTTTGCGAAGCTGGCCGATGTGCCGGTCGCGCTGATGGAGATTTCGGACGGTACGGCCAAGGTCGTGCGGGGCTTTAACGTCTAAAGATGCTGCGAAAGGTTTGAAAACATGTCGGTTACTGCCGAAAAGAAGACTGAGATCATCAAGGACAACGCCCAGGCAAAGGGCGATACCGGTTCGCCGGAAGTGCAGGTCGCCATCCTGACCGAGCGCATCCGCAACCTGACCGAGCACTTCAAGGACCACCACAAGGACAACCATTCGCGTCGTGGCCTGCTCAAGATGGTCAACAAGCGCCGCAGCCTGCTCGCCTATCTCAAGAGCAAGGATGTGGAGCGCTACAACGCCCTGATCCAGAAGCTGGGTCTGCGTAAGTAAGAGTTTTCCGGAGCGGCCCCATGCGGGCCGCTTCGTTTATCGGGTATCCTTCGCAATTCGGTGAAGGGGCCTTCAGGGGTTCACAAAAGGCCCCTAACCGGACCGGGACGGTATTCCCCGGCAGCAAACCCCGCGCGAAAGCATTTGGGCAATAGGGCCCGCGGGATCGAAGGATAAATATGTTCGACACGAAAACTGTATCGCTGGAGTGGGGCGGAAAGACCCTCACTCTGGAAACGGGCCGCATTGCCCGCCAGGCCGATGGTGCCGTACTGGCCACCTATGGCGAAACTGTCGTTCTTTGCGCGGTTACTGCTGCAAAGAAGGTCAAGGACGGGCAGGACTTCTTCCCGCTCACCGTCCACTATCAGGAAAAATTCTCCTCCGCGGGTCGTATCCCGGGTGGTTTCTTCAAGCGCGAACGCGGTGCGACCGAAAAGGAAACGCTCACCAGCCGCCTGATCGACCGTCCGATCCGTCCGCTGTTCCCCGAAGGTTTCTACAACGAAATCAACGTTATCTGCCAGGTCCTCTCCTATGATGGCGAGACCGAGGCCGATGTTGTCGCGATGGTGGCAGCCTCTGCCGCGCTGACCATTTCCGGCGTTCCCTTCATGGGCCCGATCGGCGGCTGCCGCGTCGGCTACATCGATGGCGAGTATGTCCTCAACCCGAAGCAGGAAACTGCGCTGGAAGAAGGCCGTCTCGACCTGATGGTGGCTGCCACGCAGGAAGCCGTGATGATGGTCGAATCCGAAGCCAAGGAGCTTACGGAAGACGAGATGCTCGGCGCGGTCATGTTCGCGCATGACGAGTGCAAGAAGGTCGTTGGCGCGATCGTCGAGCTGGCCGAGCAGGCCGCCAAGGCTCCGTGGGAAATCGACACTTCCGATGACGCTTCGGCAATCAAGGAAGAGCTTCGCGGCGTGGTCGGCGACGACATCGCCGCGGCCTACAAGCTGACCGACAAGTCGGCCCGCTCGGACGCGCTCAATGCCGCCCGCGCCAAGGCCAAGGAAAAGTATGCCGAGGCCGACGGCCAGACGCAGATGACTGCCGGCAAGGCCGTCAAGAAGCTCGAAGCCGAGATCGTTCGCGGTGCCATCCTCAAGGACGGCCAGCGTATCGACGGCCGCGCGCTCGACCAGGTTCGCCCGATCGAGAGCATGGTCGGCTTCCTGCCGCGTACGCATGGTTCGGCGCTGTTCACGCGCGGTGAAACGCAGGCCATCTGCACCACCACGCTGGGCACCAAGGACTCCGAGCAGATGATCGACGGCCTCGACGGCCTGACCTATTCGAACTTCATGCTGCACTATAACTTCCCGCCCTATTCGGTGGGCGAAGTGGGCCGCTTCGGCGCGCCGGGCCGTCGCGAGATCGGCCATGGCAAGCTGGCATGGCGTGCGCTGCACCCCGTCCTGCCCGACCGTGAGGACTTCCCCTACACGATCCGCATCCTGTCCGACATCACCGAGTCCAACGGCTCGAGCTCGATGGCGACCGTGTGCGGCGGCTGCCTGTCCATGATGGATGCCGGTGTTCCGATCGAACGCCCGGTTTCGGGTATTGCCATGGGACTGATCCTCGAAGGCGATGACTTTGCCGTGCTGTCCGACATCCTGGGTGACGAAGATCACCTGGGCGACATGGACTTCAAGGTGGCCGGTTCGGAAGCGGGCATCACCTCGCTCCAGATGGACATCAAGATTGCCGGCATCACCAAGGAAATCATGGCCAAGGCGCTTGAGCAGGCGAAAGCCGGCCGTGCGCACATCCTTGGCGAAATGAACAAGGCTCTGGGTTCTGCCCGCACCGAGCTTTCCGAGCATGCCCCGCGCATCGTGACCATGCAGATCGACAAGTCGAAGATCCGCGACGTCATCGGTACGGGCGGCAAGGTGATCCGCGAAATCGTGGCCGAGACCGGTGCCAAGGTCGATATCGACGACGAAGGCCTGATCAAGATTTCCTCCAGCGACAACAGCCAGATCGAAGCCGCCAAGGCTTGGATCGAAGGTATTGTCGAGGAAGCCGAAGTCGGCAAGATCTACACTGGCAAGGTCGTCAACATCGTCGACTTCGGTGCCTTCGTGAACTTCATGGGTGGCAAGGATGGTCTCGTCCACGTGTCCGAAATGAAGAACGAACGTGTCGAGAAGCCGACTGACGTCGTTTCCGAAGGCCAGGAAGTGAAGGTCAAGGTCCTCGAGATCGACAATCGCGGCAAGGTCCGCCTGTCGATGCGCGTGGTAGACCAGGAAACCGGCGAAGAGCTGGAAGACACCCGTCCGCCGCGCGAACCGCGCGGCGACAAGGGTGGACGTGGCGGCGATCGCCGTGGCCCGCGTGGCGACCGTGGTGGTCGTGGCGGCGGTCGTGACCGTGGTCCGCGTCGCGATGGCGGCGGTGATCGCGGTGGCGACAAGGGTGGCGACAATGGCGGGGGCAACCCCGATCACATGCCGGCCTTCCTCAAGGACGACTAAGCAGAATTGAAAGGCTCCGGACCGGTCAGGTTCGGGGCCTTTTCTCCAAGCTGGGAGAGCGGGCCGCGGGGCGAAAGCTACCGCGGCCCTTTTTCTGTGCCGCCTATGTCAGGCCGTGTTAGGCTGCGTCCTTCGGAGTCGCAGAAGACAAGGGAGAAGGTCGATGAGCGAGGAGATTGATTTCGGAAAAGTCGAGGCACTGGCCGGAAAGGTCATCGGCGATGTCGCCGGTGCGATGAGCGTGTTCATGGCGGTGCTGGGTGACAAGGCCAAGCTATTCGACCTGATGGACGGCAAGGGACCGCTGACGCTCGACCAGTTGGCCAAACTCTCGGGCATGAACGAGAAGTACCTTCACGAATGGCTCGGTTCGGTATCGGCCGCTGGCTATGTCTCCTTCGACCCGGAAGACGAGACTTTCGAGGTGACGCCAGAACAGGCGCTGATTTTCGGTCGCGAAGGACAGCCAGCCTGTATGCAGGGCTTCTTCGAGATCATCCTTTCGCAATTTGCAACGCATGAGAAGGCAGCCGAGATATTCATCTCTGGCGAGGGTAGGCCGTGGGACGATCACCTGCCATGCTGCTTCTGCGGTACCGACCGCTTCTTCCGCCCCGGCTATGCGGCGAATTTGGTCGAGAACTGGATTCCTTCGCTCGAAGGAGTCGACGCGAAGCTCAAGCAAGGTGCGAAGATCGCCGATATCGGCTGCGGTCACGGCACATCGAGCGTGCTGATGGCACAGGCCTATCCCAATTCGACCGTGGTCGGCATCGATTTCCACGCGCCTTCGATCGAGGCGGCCAGGGCCAAGGCTGCCGAGGCTGGAGTAACCAATGTCGAGTTCATTGTTGCCAAGGCGCAGGACTATCCAGGGGATGGCTTCGACTTCGCCTGCATCTTCGATGCGCTGCACGACATGGGCGATCCGGTGGGTGCGGCAAAGCACATTCGTGAAACGCTGAAGGATGATGGCACCTTCATGCTGGTGGAGCCGATGGCAGGCGACACCATGGCCGAGAACATGAACCCTATGGGGCAGGTTTTCTATGCCGCTTCCTGCGTGGTCTGCACGCCGGCGTCGCTGGCGCAGGAAGTCGGGCTGGGGCTCGGTGCGCAGGCAGGCCAGAAGCGCCTGACCGAAGTGCTCAATGAAGCAGGCTTCGCCAATGTCCGGCGCGCGGCAGAAACGCCGACGAATATGGTGCTCGAAGTAACTGGCTAGGATTTGCAATATGGGCGGGACTGCATGTCCCGCTCAGCCGACCGCCAGTCGCGGAGATTGTCCGTTGCCACTCGCCTTGCGGTTGGCGGCGATCACCTGATTGCGCCCCGACTTCTTGGCTTCGTAGAGCGCGCGATCGGCCATCGGCACGATATCGCTCGGCCCGTTCGAGGTCTCCGGCACGCTGGCCACACCGAAAGAGGCGGTAACTGCGGTGCCATGCACTTCGCCGAGGCTCTCCACGCGCGAGCGGAGCAATTCCGCCTTGAGCATGGCATCCTCAAGGTCACAGCCCGGCAGGATGACAAGCAGTTCCTCGCCGCCATAGCGGCTGACCACGTCAGAGGGACGAAGCGCGCCTACAAGTTGCGCGGCGACGTCGCGCAGGATCGTGTCGCCCTTGGCGTGGCCATGGACGTCATTGAGCTTTTTGAAGTGATCGAGATCGACCATCACCACCGATGTCGGGCTGCCATTGCGCTCGGCAATGCTGAGATAGCGTTCCAGCGCGTCTTCCATGTAGCGGCGGTTGTAAAGGCCGGTGAGCGGATCGCGCAGCGACTGGGTGCGCAGCTTGTCCTGCAGGGCGATATTGGCGAGCGCGAGAGAGACGGAGTCCGCCAGCGCGCGGGCAATGCGCGAGATGGCCTGCAACTTCTTTGTGCCTTCGTCGGAATTGATTGCCAGCATCAGCAGTCCATGCACCTTGCCGCGCGCGATCATCGGCAGTTCGATGGTCGAGAAGATGCCATTATTATGCATGCAGCACAGCGATCCGGCACGTGGATCGTTGATATGTGGTTTGCCGCGTTTCAAGGCCCAGCAATTGCCGGGAACGAGCGCCTCGGCCGGCTGGCAGTCTTCGCCATGCGGCCAGTGGCGGACCAGGTCGAGACGGTCGTAGGAGTTGTTGAAGATATAGAGCGCGCCGCGAAACTCCGGCAAAAGCGAAATGGCTGTTGCTTCAAGGATTGCGCCGGCATCCTCGTGGTTTTCGGCGCTTTGCAGCATGTCGGTCATCGCGAAGAGCTGTTCGATCTGCTGACGTGAACTTTCCGCTTCGCGGAACAGTCTCTCATGCTCCTCGATCTGGCCGAGCGAACGCCGGGCAAGCATGCGCGAAATCAGGTATTGCACCACCATCAGGGCCGCGGCGGAGATGGTCAGTCCGGTGGATAGCTTGCCCGTCGTGACAAGCGCGACGATGAGCAACAGCGCAGTCCCGCACTGGCCGAGCCAGAGCAGCTTGCGAAACCTCTGCAGATCGGGCCCGACCTTGAACAGGTCGCGTAGCCAGTCCATCGCACTCCTCCCTATTGGAGCGCTTTCTAAAGCGAAGTAGTTAACAAATGTTCCAGAATGTAAAGATGTTGCCGCTCGGTCCCAGCTTTACGGGCTGGATTCCCGCAGAGTCGGTTCATCGTCCGCATTGCGCCTGTTCGCGCCGGCGTTCCGGACCGGGTCAAACGTTAAGTCGCAAGCTGCCGAGATAGTCCCTCTTGCCGATGCTCATCCCCTGGTAGCGCAGGATCGCATAGGCGGTCGTAGTGTGGAAATAGTAGTTGGGTTGGCTAAAGCTGAGCAGGAAATTGTCAGCAGTGAATGGCATGACCGTTGTCTTGAACTCGAAGCGCATTGGCGCGCCGACCAGCGCCTCCATTTCGCTTTCATCAAGCGCTTCAAGATAGGCGACCGCCTCTCCGAGCCGCTCGCGCAGGCCGGCAAAGCTCTCCGGATGCGGAGACAGGTCGGGCGAGAACACTCCCTTGAAGCACGCCTCGATCGCGCCCTGGCTGTGCATGGCGCAGGCGCGCACCTGCCGGTTGAAGGGGAACATGTCGTCCTGCAGTTTCGCGGCCATCATGTCGGCCTCGGGCTTGCCGGTGTCCTGCGCAAATGCCTCCGCCTTGGAGAGCCAGCGAATGGTTGCCCGCAAGGTCTGCAAATAGGACGGCACTGTTGCGGCATGGAGCGAAATCGGCACGGCAGGTCTCCCGGATCGGTTATGTGCAAGGGCATAGACGCGGCCCCGCCCCTCTGCCACATCCTTGCGAGGAAGGAAGCGGAGAGACGGCGATGCCAATAGATGCCTTCGAAGGCAGGACAGCATTCGTTACTGGCGGCGCGAGCGGGATTGGCCTCGGCATATCCAAGGTGCTGGCAGCGCGCGGAGCGCGCGTGGTGATGGCAGACCTTCGCCCTGACCATATCGAAACGGCGCTGGCCCAGTTTTCGGGCGGTGCGCAGTCCAACCAGGTCAGCGCGCTGCAGCTCGATGTCACCAATCGCGAGGCCTATGCCGAAGCGGCGGCGCAGATGCAGGAAGAGTTCGGGGGGATCGATATTCTCGTCAACAATGCCGGTGTCGGGCTTGAAGGGCCGATCCTCGAGGCGACTTATGCGGATTATGATTTCGGCTTCGGTGTCAATGTCGGCGGAGTGATCAACGGCTTCGTTTCTTTCCTGCCGCAAATGATCGCGCATGGCAGGGGCGGACATATCGTCTCAACCGCCAGCCTGGCGGCCGAAGTCGTCATGCCCCCGCATCTCGCCATCTATGGCGCGAGCAAGGCGGCGGTGTGCCACTACTGCGAATCCGTGAAGGCCGAGCTGGCAGAGCAAGATATCGGCGTCTCGATCCTGCTGCCTGGTCCGGTGAAGTCGAATATCCACGAAACGCAGTCCAACCGCCCGGCGCATTTGCTGGAGGGGAGCGGCTTCAAGGACAGCGAGGCAAAGCTTTCGCGCCGCATCGTGGGTGCTAACTGGATGGAGCCCGAAGAGGCTGGCGAACTGGTCGCCGAGGGTATCCTCAGGAACCAGACCTATGTGGTGACGCATGGTTTCTACAAGGATGCGATGCGCGCCCGCGCAGAAGCCGTCCTGGCCGCCACGCCCGACAGGGTAGAGGAAGCGCCCGATTTCGGGCAGTTCAGGGACGAATAGGGATTCGGGAGGACATTTTGGAAGATCTGCAGGGCAAGGTTGCCTTCATTACCGGTGGTGCCAGCGGGATCGGGCTGGGCATGGCCAAGGCATTCCTGGCCGAAGGCATGAAGGTCGCCATTGCCGACTGGAGCGAGGAGCACATGGCTTCCGCGGCCGAGGAGCTGGGCGCAGGCGACAATGTCCTGTTCGTGAAGACCGACGTGGCCGACCGCGACAGTGTGAAGGCCGCGGCCGATGCCACGATCGCCCGTTTCGGCAAGATCCATGTCCTGTGCAACAATGCCGGCATCAATGGCGGCGGCACCGCGATCAGCTCCGATTTCGACGATTGGGACCGTGCCATGGCGATCAACCTTGGCGGCGTGGTAAATGGCTGCAAGATCATCGGCAAGATGATCCTCGCTCAGGGCGAGGGCGGCCATATCGTCAATACCTCATCCATGGCGGGGATCGTCCCGCAGCCCGGCATTGCCGCTTACTCCGCCTCCAAATATGCCGTGCGCGGCTATTCCGAGAGCCTGCGTATCCAGCTTGCCAAGAAGGGTATCGGCGTCTCCTGCCTGTTTCCCGGGGCAACGAAGTCCGCCATGGTGACGTTGCCAGAGGACGATCCCAGCATTGATGAGGAGAACGCCCCGCCTTTCATGAAGGAATTGTGGGACGCCATGCGCGGTGCCATCGATCCGGAGGATACGGGCCGCATGGTGGTAGAGGCGATCAAGAAGAACGAGTTCTATATCTTCACCAATTCCGAATTCCTCGACGAGGTGAAGCAGCGCCACCGGGAAATCGAGGAGGCGTTCCCGACCGACGAAGCGACTCCGGGAAGGATCAGGTTCGAGACAAATCGCGCGAACAAGGTGCGAGAACTGATGGCACCGGGTAACCGACCCGCCCAATGATCTACCTGCTGCGCCATGGTCAGACGTCCTACAATCTGGAGCGGCGCATCCAGGGCAATCACGATTCACCGCTGACTTCGCTTGGCCGCGAGCAGGCCCGCTCCATGGGCAGCAAATTGCGCGAATTGCTCGACGGGGACGACGAGTTCGAACTGCTCTCCAGCCCGCAACCCCGCGCCTTTGAATCGGCGAAGATCGTGCGCGAGGAGGCGCGCATCGACAAGTTGCTCATCACCGATGCGCGCTTGCAGGAGGTGGGCTGTGGATCTTGGGAGAAGCATCACTTCGCCTCGATCTGTGCACGCGATCCGTTGGTGGAGGCAGAGCCGACATTCCTGTCCGCATGGGCAAACTACTGCACAGATGGTGAGGGGCTGGACGCGGCGATTGACAGGCTGGCAGGCTGGCTCAAATGGGCCGGCAGCCGCAAGCTGGTGGTGGTCGGCCATGGAGTCGCCGGGTCCATATTGCGCGGTCTTTATGTCGGAGAGCAGCGCGACGGATTGCTGAAGTTACATTCCAGTCCGCAGGACCGGTTTCACCGTCTGCATATGGGTTGGGCGGAAGAGGTTATCGTTTAGTCCGACACAGGCTAGGAAGTGAAATGAGGACCGCGGAAAATCGCGGCCAGGGAGGGGATCAGTAATGGCGAGTAAGCCGGGCCAAGGGGCCGTTCCGTTTACAGATATCTTGAACCGCACGCCGATGCGGACATTCCAGTACGTGACGATAGCGATCTGCATGCTGATCCTTGTCAGTGACGGGATCGACCTGCAATTGCTCGGCATCGTCGCACCGCTGGTTATGGAGGATTTCGGGGTCGATCGCGGGACCTTCGGTATTGCCATGACAGCGGCACTGATCGGCTTCGGCCTCGGCGCCTGGGTCGGTGGTTGGCTGGGTGACAAGATCGGCCGACGCTATACGCTTGCCATAGCTGCCCTTGTCTTTTCGCTGGCGACGATCGGGGCATCTACGTCCTCAGGCGACCAGCTGATCGGCTTAGGCTTCCTCTCCGCTCCGGAAGCGGTCTGGGACATGGCATTCTGGCGCCTGCTGGGCGGTATCGGCTTCGGCGGTGCCTATTCCAACGCGCTGGCGATGGCGGGCGAATGGGTGCCCGATCGCTGGCGCCCGGTCACGGTGAGCACGCTCTCGGTCGGCACGCCAATCGGCGGAACGATTGTCGGGTGGGTCGGGCCGGACCTCGCCGCTTCGAGTGGCTGGGATGGCACCTTCGTCTTCTTCGGCCTGGCGACGCTGCTGGTGGTGGTCATCGTCCTGATCGGCCTGCGCGACAGCCCATCCTTCCTGCTTGGCCACGGTCGCAAGGAGCAGGCACAAAAGAATGCCAAGTTGATCGGGTTGGCCGACGTTGAATTGCGTCCCGAAAGCCATGAAACCGATACCGCCGAAGGCAAGTCGGTCGGTGTCTGGCACCGCAGCAATTGGCGGCTCAATATCGGCGTTGGCATCAGCTTCGCCGCCGCAGCGATGATCGCTTACTCCATCCTTAGCTGGTCGACGACCTTCCTGACCACGGCGGGCTATACGCTCGACCAGGCGGGTAATGCTGTATCGATCGGCGGGATCACCTCAATGCTCGGTTCGATCGCGGTGGGCGAGGCCATGCGCCGTTTCGGTTCGCGGCGTGTCATGGCGCTGATCAGCGCCGTCTTGTTCGTGCTTATGCTCGTGCTCGGTTGGGCGGTGGAATCTCTTCCAGCCGCGCCTACGCTTGGCGACCGAATTTTCGTCACTTCGCTGATCGGTGCCTCGGGCGCGTTCTTCAGCGCGGCGATTGCGGGGATGTATGTCATCATGACTACCGGCTATCCGCAAAGCTGTCGCTCGGCCGGTATCGGCTTCGGCATATTGATGAGCCGCGTCGGGGCGGTCGGTGCCACGGGGCTGGGCGGAGTGTTGCTGGAAATGGGCGGGGAGAGCGTAGTCCCGTTCTTTGCGACGCTTACCGTAGCCTCCGTCCTGATTGCGACCGCGGCCTTCGTCGTCGATCGGCATGTTCCCCCGCTGGCGAAGGGCTAATCTTCGGACCCCGCTCCGGGCCTGCCTTGCCAATGTAACGGTCGAGTGGCATCCTTCCCTTGCAGGTAGGAGACATTACAAGCCCGTCGCTGCCTGAGACTCTGCAATGCCGGCTTGGGGAAGAGGCATGCACGTCGCATTGGAAGATTTTTCCCGTGGCCTCTCGGCCATCGGGAAAACCGAGACTGTGGTCGCCCTGCGTGAGGCGACGATGGCGGCGCTCAACCTGCTAGGAATTACCAAGGCATTCTACGTCGCTCCGCTGTCGGGAGACGTGCGTGTAGGGCGGCTGGTCACCAATATGGGCCTGTCCTGGGTATGGGAGCGCCAATATCGCGCCCGGCTCAACAGGATCGATCCATTGCCCAGGATCGCCCTTGCTCGGCTTGAACCCTTCTACTGGCCGGACCAGATTGCAGACGAGAAACTGAGCAAGCAGGAAGGGCGCTATCTCGCCATTGCCGCGCAATACGGCTTGGGAAGAGGTATAGGCGTGCCTTGCTTCGGACCACAGGGTCGCGCCGGATTCCTCGGTGCGATCATAGGCGCCGATGCGCCAGATCCCGAAGAGGCCGATCTGCAGCGCGTAGGAAGTATCGGGCAAGCTTCCTTCCGGCACTACTGCAAACTCATCCAGCATGCGCAGGAAATGCCTGCGCTCTCCAATCGAGAGCTGGAAGTGCTGCACTGGATTGGGCGCGGCAAGAGCAATTCGGTGATTGCAGAGATCCTCGAGATCTCGCCATCATCCGTGGACGTCTATGTACGTCGCATCTTTGCCAAGCTCGATGTGACAGACAGGACGACGGCTTCGGTTAAAGCCTATTCGCTGGGCCTGCTTGTATCGGGAGACTACGAGCGTTTCGTTCATGAATCCGCGATCAACCAGCTGCCCGAGGGCAAGCCGCCCCGTTAACGACATGTCGGGCAATCACGTTACATGCGCAACCAGGCTGTGGTCCCTATATGCCCGACGAGACCACGCGACGGCTCTTCGGGTCGCGTCGACAGACTGGCGTGGTCTCGGCGTCTCAGACCCCAAGCTGAGACGCCTTAGTTTCCTTAACCGTGCGGCTTCGTGCCCCAATCTCCTCCCCCCTACCTCGCGGGTGCGGAGCTGCACGGTTTCCTTTCCTGCCGGAAATCGACGATCCGCACGTGGCGTGCAAAATGGCAATGGCCATCGAAAAGGCCCGCGATCCGTTTTGGATGGCGGGCCTTCTTGTGTCTCGGTTTGTTTTCTCAGCGGACGCGCGGTCCGCCGAAGGGCAGGGGTGGCGGGGGACGGCGCGCGCCGCGCGGCAGTTGTGCCTGGTAGGCCCGGCCGCAATGTTCCACGCAATAGGGGAAGCCCGGGTTCACCTTTTCACCGCAGAAGTGGAAATCCGCCTCGCCAGGATGGCCCATCGGCCAGCGGCAAACGCGCTCATTTAGATCGAGCAGGCTGGTCTTGTCAGCGATTTCGGGGCTCGGCTTGGCCGGAACCAGACGGCGCGGAGGAGCCGGCGGGATCGGAGCCTGCTGGTCGCCCGGACCCTGGCGCACGAAGCCGCCGGGACCCACCGAGTGGATCTTGGGCAGGTCTTCCTGACGGTTGGGCAGGGGCTGGCTATTGGCCGGAATGGACTTGGGTGCGGCGGCTTTGGCGGGTTCGGTCGCAGGTGGCGGATCGGCTCGCCTTGGCGCAGGTGCCTTCGCCTTCGGTTTGGCGGCCGGCTTCTTCGCAGGAGCCGCTTCCTTCTTCTTGGCTGCCTTCTTCTCGTTCGCCTTGACGGGCGAGGGTCGCGATTTGAGGCCAAGGCGATGCGCCTTGCCGATCACCGCGTTGCGCGAAACGCCACCGAGCTCGTCAGCGATCTGGCTGGCGGTGGCGCCGCCTTCCCACATCTTGGTCAGCGTGGCGATGCGTTCTTCAGTCCAACTCATTCACAAATCCGTTCTTCAATCCGGCGCTAAGACCCTGCCGGAACTTGCCAGTCTGTGCGCAGGCCGATAGGCGCCGCAGCATGGCCGATCAAGCTCCTGCGAACTCAACAACGTCCGAAGACGCAATGCAAGAATTCATCGACACCAGTGCAGATGCCGGGCGCAGGTTCCCGCCCAAAGGGCAGCCGCTGATCACTGGGTTTAACCGGATCGGGCTGTGGAGCCTCTATATTAAGGAGATCCGGCGTTTTCTCAAGGTGCAGACCCAGACTGTTTGGGCTCCAGCGGTGACAACCCTGCTGTTTCTCGTGATCTTCACTGTCGCGATGGGGCGGGGCGGGCGCGAAGTGCTGGGCGTGCCCTTTGCCACCTTCGTGGCGCCGGGCCTGATCATGATGGGCATGATGCAGAATGCATTTGCCAATTCCAGCTTCACCCTTCTGGCCGGCAAGATGCAGGGCACGATCATCGACCTGCTCATGCCGCCGCTGAGCGAGGCCGAATTGATGATCGGAATTGTCGCTGCGGCCATAACCCGCGGCGTGCTGGTCGGCGGGGCCGTGGCGCTCGCCATGTGGCTCTATCCCGGGGTCGAACTGAACGCGGCGCATCCCTGGGCGATCGTCTGGTTCGGGCTGATGGGAACGACATTCCTTGCGCTGATGGGGTTGCTCACCAGCCTCTGGGCGGAAAAATTCGACCACAATGCGGCGGTGACCAACTTCATTGTCGCCCCGCTCAGCCTGCTTTCGGGGACGTTCTACGTCATTTCCAACCTGGCACCGATCTTTCAGGCGATCAGTCGCGCCAACCCGTTCTTCTACATGATTTCGGGTTTTCGCTTTGGCTTCCTGGGTGAAAGCGACATCGGCAATACGAACGAGGCGGTACTCGGCGCTGCCGTCGGTGTGGGTATACTCAACCTGGTGCTGGGCTTTGCCGCTTATCGCGTACTCAAGAGCGGGTGGAAACTGAAGAGCTGACTGGCCTCAATGCGAGAGGCTGCGCCGCAAGTGATAGCGGCCATCGGCAAAACGCTCGAACAATTGTGCCAGTCCCGGATGGTCCACCGGCAGACCTTCATCGTCAGGGGCGAGGTTCTGCTGGCTGACATAGGCGACGTAGCTCGTCTCCTCATTCTCCGCCAGCAGGTGGTAGAAGGGCTGGTCCCTGCTGGGCCGCGATCCCTCGGGGATCGACAGGTACCATTCCTCGCTATTGGCGAAGACCGGGTCGATATCGAAGACCACGCCGCGGAAGTCGAACTTCCGGTGGCGGACGACATCGCCGATGGCAAAGCGTGCTTTGCTGTTACGGGGAGCCTGGATCATGCGCCCAGCTTGCGGAAAGAAGAATTCCGACCGTTCCATGCGCTCGAATATATGTTTTTGCGACTGCGAAACAAGCGCCGGCCTCGGCTAATCCCCGATTACGCCAAAAATAGGCGTCAGAAGGCCTTGGCAAGGCGATATCCTTCCGCTAACCGGCGCGCTTCGTCGACCGGCGATGCCTTTTCGGCTCGCTTGTACGCTTCAATGGAGAGGTGGCAGAGAGGTCGAATGCGCCGCACTCGAAATGCGGTGTACGGTAACCCCGTACCGTGGGTTCGAATCCCACCCTCTCCGCCACACTGTCCGAGCCTCTCCCGGGTCTTGTCAGACTATCGTGGCAGCAGCAGACTAGGGTTCCTAGCTGGGTTCGATGACGGGCCGCACCCTCGAAACCGGTACTCCAGAAGTCTTCTCGCAAATTAACCATATTTAAGGAAGGAATCTCGCAACCTGCTCCCCGGACAACTGGGAGCAAGACTTTGGCGTTCTTCGCCGACATCAGAAAAGGATCCAGACTGTATCCGGCCGTGGGCGTTGCCCTGGTCGCGCTCGCTTTTGGTCTATTCGCATGGTTCGGGATTACACTGACCCGAGACGCCAGCCGCATCGCGGCGTTCTGGCTCCCAAACGCACTTCTCCTGGCCGTGATATTGCGTCAGGACTGGCCCCGGGCGGCTCCCTATATGGTCGCCTGCCACCTCGCCAACATCGCTGTCGGATTCGCGGTCGGGGATGCGCCTCTCACCGCAGTCGGCCTCGCAATATGCAACTCCGTGGAAGTTGGCATCGTCTATTACACTGTCCGCAGGGTCGTCGGCCGACGACCCGATCTCTCTGACTTCAGGACACTCGGCTGGTTTTCCTTCGCTGGCGGCATCTTCGCACCGGCCGTCTCCGCCAGCCTGGCCACCGGCGTCCTTGTTCTATCCGGGAGCGAGGATTTCCTTGCCAACTGGATGAGTTGGGCGGCGGCCGATGCGCTTGGCATGCTTATCGGCGCGCCCGTCATACTTGTCCTTTTTCGCTCTCTAAGGGGAGAATTCGCACTCGACAGCCGGAAGTTCGTCGAATGGGTTGCGGTGCTAGGCATCGGGACGCTGGGAACGGCACTGGTGTTTGCGCAATCGCACTATCCCTTCCTGTTCATGGCCTCGCTTTTCGTTCTCTTTGCCGCCTTTCGGCTGGGGATGACCGGAGCTGCAGCCGCCAACCTGATCGTCGCACTGATTGCTACCGTCGCCACCTCCATGGACAGCGGCCCCGTCCACCTCGTTACAGGCGACATACAAACCAAAGCGTTCGTCCTGCAGGTCTTCCTGCTGTTCACCTTTGCGGGCGCACTTCCGGTCGCCGCGGCCCTGGCGACGCGCGATCGCCTGCGGACCGAACTAGCCGAGAGCCGCGACCTGACCCGATCGATCTTCGAGAACATGCAGGACGTGGTCTTCCGGACCGACGAACACGGATGCTGGACCTTCCTGAATCCAGCGTGGGAAGATCTGACCGGCTACACGGTCAAAGAGGCAATCGGCTGGCGGACAACGCGCCTTCTCCACGAGGAGGACTTCGCAGAGACTCGTGAGATATATCCCCGCTTCATTGCTGGCGAGATGGATGAGATGACGCTGCACCAGCGGTTCCAGCGAGCCGACGGAGCCATCCGCCATATCGAGGTCAGCGTTACCGCAATACGCTCGCCCGAGGGTGCGTTCCTTGGTTCGTCGGGTAGTATTCGCGACGTGACAGAAGCCCGCGAGGCGCAGCAGGCGCTCGCAGACAGTGAAAAACGCTTTCAGACGCTCGCCAACCTGTCGCCCGCGGGAATCTTCCGGACGGCGCTCAACGGCGACTGCACCTATGTAAACCAAGCTTGGCTGGACTTCGCAGGACTCGCAGAGCAAGAGGCAATGGGGAGCGGATGGGCGCGTGCGATCCATCCCGACGACGTCGAATGGCTTTCCGAAAACTGGCGGAACGCAGTGGAACGAGCCGGTACGTTCAAGGCGGAATTCCGTTTCAAGCGTCCCGATGGCAGCGTGACGTCGGTCATGGCCGTTGCAGCGCCCGAAGTGGACGATCACGGCAAGGTCTCGGGCCATATCGGTGTCGTGATTGATATCAGCGATGTTGTCGCCGCGCGCCGCGCTCTCGAAGAGGAACGGGGCCGCTTCGAGTATCTGGCCGAGAACGCAACAGATGCCATCATCTCGATGAGCCTCGACGGCACGTGCCTGTATGCGTCGCAAGCGCTCTACGACCTCACCGGTTACAAACCGGAAGAAGTGATCGGAAAGCAGGTGGAAATCCCGATAGCTGAGGAAGGCTTGGCATTGTTGCAGGAAGCCTATGCCAAGCTTGCCACCGGTGAAATCGACCGCACAAAGCTGGCTTATCATGTGCAGCACAAGACCAGGGGCTGGCGCTGGCACGAGTCCAATGTGCGTCTCGTCCGCGATCCCGATACGGGCGAACCGATGGAAACCATCGCTTCGGTTCGCGATGTTACCGATCGCAAGGAGATGGAAGATCAATTACGCAAGGCCCGCGATGCCGCCGAAGCGGCCGCGCAAGCGAAAGCAAGCTTCCTTGCGAATATGAGCCATGAAATTCGTACGCCGATGAACGGTGTGACCGGTTTCGCCGATCTCTTGCTGGAAACCGAACTCGATTCCCAACAACGCCAGTATGTCGAACTAATCGCCGAGTCCGGCCGTTCGATGGTCACACTGATCAACGACATCCTTGATCTGTCCAAGATCGAGGCCGGTCAGATGGCCGTGGAGGCGGACGCTATCGACATTCAGCACACGGTCGGAGGCACCCTGCGCTTGATGCGCGCCGCCGCGCACAAGAAAGGCCTCTCTCTGGACGCGGTGTTCCGCGAGGGCACCGAGACTGCGATCATCGGCGACAAGCTGCGCATCCGCCAGATCCTGTCGAACCTCGTCGGCAATGCAATCAAATTCACCGAGCAGGGTGGAATATCTGTCGTAGCGTCGGTTGAGGATGGTTGCGAAGGCCCGATGCTCCATCTTGCCGTCAGCGATACGGGTATAGGTATCGAACAGGATCGCCTGGCGGCGATCTTCGACGAGTTTGTTCAGGCGGACGGATCGACGGTTCGCAAGTTCGGTGGAACTGGTCTCGGCCTCGCTATCAGCCGCCGCCTTGCGTCGCTTATGGGAGGGTCGCTCTCCGTGACGAGCGAGATTGGCGAAGGCTCCACCTTCACCCTTTGCATTCCCTTTGTCGCAACATCCAAGACTAGCCGGGGCATCGAAGAAGCTGACGAAAACCGGAGGAAGAGTGCAAGCGGAGAACAGGATGATCGCAAGATACTGGTGGTCGAGGATCACGAGATCAATCGCCTGCTGGTGACCGCGCTCATCGATAAGGCAGGCTATCGCCACAGCGTCGCGGGAGACGGTCTCGAAGCTATAGAGATGATCGAGGAGGCCACAGCCGACGGAACGCCCTTCAATCTAGTCCTGATGGATGTGCAGATGCCCGGCCTCGATGGCATCGAGGCGACACGGCGCATACGCGCGTCCGGTAATACTGGTGATCAACTGCCCATCGTGGCGCTCACTGCCAATGCCTACAGGACTGATGTCGAAGAATGCCTTGAGGCCGGAATGCAAGATCACCTTGCCAAGCCCGTCCGCATGGGAGAACTCGGCAGGATCTTCGATACTTGGCTACCGAAGCGCCGCTCCGAAGACGCTCCCGACGAGGATGACGAGACAGTCAAGGCGCTACGCCCGCGTTACGACGCATTCAAGCGTGAGGCCTTGGCGCAGCTCGAAAAGTGCTTCCAGTCATTGCCCGATCCGACCCCCGACGAGCTCGATGAGCTAAAGCGCCTGATGCACAAGCTCGCCGGCTCCGCTGCCATATTCGGCGATGAGGAACTCGGTACGCTTGCAGGCCAATTGGAGGACGCCATTGAAGCAGTCGAACAGGCCGTTGCGGATCGGGGGATCGGAGACATCATCGACAGTGCCCGCAAGACGATGATCAATTGAAGCCGACCCGGGGAACCGCCGACCAGCCTGTTTCCCGTCGCAGATAACGTTTGATGCCTGCTAGCCGGAACACGAGATTCACCTGCCGATATCCGAAGTTTTCGACGATCGCAGCAACGGCGATACTTGCAAGATCCGCAGCCGTAGGAGTGCGCCGCAATTGGGTTTCCTCCAGCGCCAGTGTGCCGATGCTCAGCGCCGTCCCGAAGACGAATGTCAGCGCAAGGAATGCCAGTGCCAGTTCGGGCGATAGGATGCCCAATGCCCAGGCGGCAGGAATGATGAGGTAACCGATCAGCTCGGCGGGCGGGCCGATGACGTCCTCGATCACCAGCAGCGGCATCATCAGCATGCCGATCCGGCCATAACGGGGATTGAAAAGCATCTTGCGATGCGTTCCGAGTGTCTCCAGCGCACCCTGTTGCCAGCGCGCCCGCTGGTTGCGTAGCCCCGCTAGCGAAATCGGCGCTTCGGTCCAGCAGACGATCTCGGGTACGAACTCGATCTTGTAAGGGATGTTGTTCTCGCGGCAGTGCCGGTGAATCCGCACCACCAACTCCAGATCTTCGCCGACCGTATCGTGGCGGTACCCGCCAATTTCGACCAGCATCGAACGTCGGAACAGCCCGAAGGCGCCCGAAATTAGCAGCAGGGAATCGAGTTCCGCGTTCGCAACACGGGCGGTGAGGAAGGCGCGAAGATATTCAACGACTTGAAAACGTGCGAGCCATTCTCTCGGGATGGCAATCTTCCTCAGAGACCCGCCCCTGACCTCGCAGCCGTTGACCACGCGGATCGCACCGCCAACGGCAACGAGAGATCCGTCATCCAGCATGTACGGCTCGACAGCGCGCAGAAGGCCGTCGGATTCGATGATCGAATCCGCATCGATGACGCAGACCAATGGCGTTTGCGCAAAGCCGATACCCGCATTGACCGCATCGGCCTTGCGACCGTTTTCCTTGTCGACGACGATAAGATTGCGGTGCGTTCGCGAGCGGTAGATAGCCAATATCCTTGTCACCTGGAGAGCCGCAACCTGCGGACGGTCTATGGGTACGAGTTCGAAGTCCCGTTTGAGCACATCGATCGTGGCATCCTTGGAACCGTCATTGACCACGATGACCTCGTGTTCGGGATATTCGAGCGCCAGCAAGGCCTTGACGCTCTGCGTGATTGACAGCTCCTCGTTATAGGCAGGAGCGATCACCGAGATGGGCGGCGCCAGGTCTACACCCTTCGACCAAAGGTCTATCAGTCGCGCCGTGGGGCGCGGCCGGTTCCAGAAGGCCCAGCTGGCCACAGCAAGCTGGATCACACTGACAAGATTGCGAATGACGACGATGACGAAGCAGGCCAAGGAGAGCCAGAATACCGCCTCGGCCGCGAAATAGAACGCATCTTCGCCGTTCACGACGCCCCTCCCGGAAGTAGCGAAAGCGCTTCCCCGGCACGAATGCGCACCCAGACCGATTCATCCGTGGTGAGTTGTTTCAGCTTCGGTCGAGCACGCGTGAAACCCAACTTCGCCACCGTTTGCGCCGCCTGCACGCGAACGAAATCGACCGGATCGGTGAGCATGGGTAGCACCCAAGCCTCGCAACGCGGATCGCCGACACGCCGTGCGGCTCGCAACGCCGCCGAACGGACTTCCGGTTCCTCGTCTGCAGCCGCCCTCTCGAAATCGCCCAGGTCGGCAAGATCGCCGCTACTCGAGAGCGCATCGATGAGCATGGCCCGCAGAGGCGGGGTGATCTCTTCGCTCAAAAGCTGGCGTATCTGTTCCGGATGTGTTGCCGCGAGCGAGGCGAAAAGCGCGACGTGGAGACGCGTCGGCCGGTTGGCTTCCAGCGCCAGCAGTGAGATCGTGTCACGAAGGGGGGGAAGCCCACCAAGCCGCGCGAGCGCGGCCGCAGCCTCCAGCTTGATCGTCATGGAGGCGTCGTTCGCCAGCAGCACTTGAAGCGTCTGCACGCAGCGCGGGCTGCCGAATTGTTCGAGTGTCAGGATCGCTTCCGACCGTCGCGCCGGGCGGGAGCTGTTGCTGGCTGCAATGGCGGGGTCGAAGAGGCGGTCCTCATCAGCGAGTGCGAGAAGCCGGTCACGCTCCGTTCCACGCATGAGGCGTAGCAGGTGGGAGACCGCTTCGAGCTTCGCGGCCGGTGGCAAGTCTGCAGGTGCAGCCGATTCTCCTCCCCCCTCGATACGCGCGAGATAGGCGCGTGCCGCTCGATGGCGCATCCGTTCGCGCGCTCCCCGGTTCTTCTCGTCCTGCCAGCGCCGCACCACAAGGACAGTTATTAGCGCCAGCATTCCGGCAAGGAACAGGAAGGAAAGTTCGTAGACAAGAGCTGCCATCGGTCAGGAGCCGAAGCGCAAGCTCAGCCCGATCGTGGCTGCAATTCGCTGGTAACTCTGGTCGCGTTCCTCATATTCGAACGCGCCGCGCAGAGTAACACGGTCGGACAACGGCAAGGCGGTTCCGATGAAAGCACCGCGAACTTGACGAGTAACCCCCGCCTCGGTGTCTGGGTAGGTGGCTGCGCCGAGATAGAGGTTCCCCTCATTTGCGAGCACGTAATCGAACCTTCCCGATACACCGCTTCGGTGGTTTCCATCATTCTCGAACAAGTTGATCCACTGGCCGGTCAGCGAAAGCCGTTCGGCAAGATGGAGCCGCAAGGCAGGACGCAGCACTGTGACATGACCAGACCTGTACTCGGCATACTTGGCATCCACGATGATGTCTGCCGTAGGAGAGACGGGTAGTTCGCCGCCAACAGAGAGGCTCCATTGCTCGCGAAAATCGGCGTTCGGAGTGATCGATGTGGCCAAAAAGAAATTGCCCTGACCGATGCGTCGATCCAGCCTGGCCGACAGCCGTGTATCGGAAGAGTTGCGCTCTTCATGATCGACGCTTGCCGTAACCACGCCGGCTTCGCCGATTGGACCGAACACGCTCGCCCCAGCGCCATACCACGTGTCCGACACACCGCTTTCGAAGTCGATCCCGGATAGGCTTGAGTAGAGGGCTGCACCGCTGCGTGCAGAGCTATCCGGTCGGGCGTCGCCCCGAGCGATCGCCGTCTCGAGTTGTGCGAGGCCGGGATAGGCAGGCGCACGCTCGGCGATGACCGCGGATTGCTGGCGCGCATCCTCGCTGCGTCCGGACCATAGGAGGATATAGCTCCGAACGAGCAGAAGGTCGTTATCCTGTGGAGCGATGGCAACCGCCCGATCTATCGTCCGCAGCGCGCCGGGGAGATTACCGGCCGCAGCCAGGGCCTGCGCGAAACGTCGAAGAATGTCGGTGTTGCGCGGGTCAGCCTCAGAGGCTGCGCTTAGGATGCGCACTGCTTCCTCTGCTCGCCCAGCCTCGATCATGGCTGCGCTCTCGGCAATACTGTCTGTCTGTGCAGAAGCTGCTCCAGGCACGAGAAGCGCGAAGGCGATAGCTGCCCGCTCAGGAAGACGCATTGTCGCTCCGCCGGAACCGCAAAAGAGCCTCCACCCGCGCTGCGAGTTCCTGAGGCCTGAAAGGCTTAGTAACATACTCGTTGGCACCCAATTTGAGCGCTCCGACAACATCGTCTTCACTCTTTCGGGAAGTAAGCATCATGACGGGAATTTGGGCTGTCCTGTCACCTTCGCGCAGAAGGCGCAACGTCTCGATACCCCCCTGAATCGGCATCATGGCATCGAGAATGACGAGGTCGGGCAGGTGCTCTTGGGCCAGTTGCAGCGCAGCCTCGCCATCACCAGCCAATAACATCTGGTGTCCGTTGCGTTCCAGGTGGTGGCGCACGAGTTCCGCCAGAATGTCGTCGTCGTCGGCCAATAGGATCACTGCCATTTGACACCAATCCTCAGCTTCCCTGGAATTGTAAACTCAGTTGTTCTGTTCATCGACCAATGGTTCTGTGAATTGGCTGAAACGCCTCTGAAGCTGCAAACAGGCGTAGACGTTCGATTTGCATATTCCCATCGCGAAGAAGGAGTTGCTCTCGTCACTCGCATGAGGCCCGATTGCAGATTGTATGCACAATAGAAAAAGGCGCCTTTCCAGCCAAAGTCAATTCGACCGTTCCTGGTTATGGCCAACCGAGGATTTCCGATTGGGAGATGTCCTTCAGTTATCTTGGAAATGTGCAGTGTCGCTCGGCCTAGGCCGCGCGAGATTGGTTGTCGCCAAGTTTTTGGTTATTGAGAAGCGCCAGCTCCAACCTGCCAATGTCTTCGGCAGCTCCGAACAGGTATCCCTGCCCGAGCCTGCAGCCCATTTGATCTAACATCTTGCGCTGAGCCTCGGTCTCGATTCCCTCCGCGACCACATCGATATCCATGCTCTTCGCCATGCCGATAAGGGCCTGGACGATGGTACGAGAGTGACGCTCGTGACCCAATGCTCGCACAAAGCTGCAATCGATCTTCACCTTGTCGATTGGGAAATGCCGCAAATGGCTCAGAGAGGAGTAGCCAGTCCCGAAATCATCCAGTGCAATGCGCACTCCGCGCTCTCGAAGATCCCACAGGACGCGCTGGACCGGCTTGGAATTATCTACGAGCAATACGGTTTCAGTCACTTCAAGGGTCAGACGAGACAAATCCACGCCTGCATCCGCCATTGTGTTGGAGAAGCGATCAGCAAACCCATCCATAAGCAGGTCGGCTTCGCTTGCATTGATGCTCAGAAAGCTGAGCCCATTAACGCAGCTTTCAAGGCGCTTGGTCTCCCCGGCAACGATCTCCAGCATTCGTCGACAGACCTCGCGCGACAGTTTGGTATCGAGCAGGGCGGGAAGCACCTCGCTGGCGGTGAGCCGCCGGTCACCGCGCGTAGTCAACCTCATGAGGGCTTCGAAGCCGATGGCTTCACCCGACTTGAGGTCAACGACTGGCTGATACCCGGCAAAAAGACGATGCTCGTCGAGCGCGCTACGCACTTCAGCAATCGCTCGCTGCCGGACAATGTTCTTCCGCTCCATGGTCTTGGTGTAACAATGCACCGTTCCTGGATTGCGTTTCTTGCCATGGAAAAGCGCGGTGTCCGCTCGGCGGACAAGTTCCTTGGCGTTCATGCCGTCCGTGCTGCTTGCCAGACCTGCTGTTGCCCCGATTTCGATCGTGCGATCGGCAATGTCGGTTCTTTGGCAAATCGACTCCAGGATCAAAGCACCGATCTGCTGGGCTTCTTCGCCAGTGATGCCCTCTGGAAGCACCAATGCGAATTCATCTCCGCCCCATCGCGCTGATATGCAGCCTTCCTGGGCAGCACTTGCGATGCGCCTGCCCGTTTCCTCGAGAACAATATCGCCAACGACATGTCCTGATGTGTCATTCACATCCTTGAAGCCATCCAGATCGATCAGGAGCAGGTAAACCTCGTCTCCGCTAGCCTTGGCTTGGGCCAGCCTGTTACGCAGAAATCTGTCGAATGCGTGACGGTTATAGAGCTCGGTCAGGCTGTCATGGTCTGCTGCGTGCCGCAGAGCTATTTCCGATTGGTAGCTCTCGGTGATGTCCTTGAAAATCCCGGTGAGACGGGCGGGAAATGTATCGCTTTTCGGGATCAGCTCACCTCTTGAGCGCACGCGCTTTACGATGCCGTCTTGCGAAACGAGATTTGCGTTGATCTCGAATGGCTCTCCCGTTTCGATTGCCTTGGAGACGGCGTCACGCACGTATTCTTGGTCGCCTTCTTCGTAGAAGGATATGGCGTGTTCGACGGTGATTGGTTGAGAGGTGGGAAGACCATGGATCGCGTAGACGCCATCGGACCAAGTCAGAGTCTGCGTTTCGATATCAAGCTGCCAGGCACCGAACTTTGCGGCCTTTTCTGCCTCACGAAACATCCGGTTCGCATCGGCAAGGAGGTCATTCGTCTCCTTGAAGGCAACACTCGTTCGCTTGGTTTCCATATGCAGACGATGAAGCCGGAGCAGATCCTCAATGCCCTTGGCATAGCTTGCCAGCGTACCGACTTGCCGCTCGGTGAAGAAATCGGGTTCGGGATCGATCAGGCAAAACGTGCCAATGTAGTATCCATTGGGGTCGTTGATCGGAACGCCCAAATAGGACCGAATGAAGGGCGGCTGCGTGACTGCCGGGATCTTGCGGAACCGCTCGTCTCTGATTGCATCTGCAACATAAAAGGTGGTTTCGTTCGCTATCGTGTGCCGACAAAAGGCGAATTCTGGAAACTCGATTCCTTCATCCGCACCACTTACGGCTAGAATGTATTGGCTGGTCTCATCCAGTGCGGTGATAAATGCCATCGCGCAACCGAACTCAGTCACGCAATGGGTTGTCATTCTCTTGAGAGAGTTGGCCACGCCATCTTCTCCTTGCGCAAGTGATTGCGCAAGTTGCTTGGCGGACAGTTCGTCTTGCAAGGCGACCTGCATCTTTCTTCCAGTTCACGCGTATAATCAATCGGATGCTGCTCTAGGGATACAGGGTTAATAATCTGCATACTGCTCTAGTGTGCAGGCTTGGAGCAGACCAGGAGAGCTGCCGAAATCAGTAGCCGATGAAGCCTCCCCGGATACGGATTTGCATGCGTGCGCCTCATTCGGAGTTAGATTGATTGAAGGCTGATAAGATGGGAAATCGCCGACCAGGGTGCTGTCAGACAAAGTGCACCTGATCTAATTGTGAGCGGGCTGGGACTGGGGATGGTCATTTCTTGGGCACTGTTAGAGCCAATCGACCGAGTGGCAAAACCTCGTGGCCCGAACTGCGGACGAGGGAAGGGCGAATTCAATCAAGTGAAGACGAGTTGCCGTTAGACTGACATCACCAATTTGTGCCAAATGAGCATCATGCTTAGGTGCAAGGAAGATGGATTGGCGGTCATTGCCGCTCTGACTGCCGTGATCGCGAGTGTGATCTTCTATTCGAGTTTCGCCCTAAATCACGACGCTAGTTGGTTCCTCGTTTCTACGCGGAAGTTCTTGGACGGCGCGGTGCTCTATCGCGACATAGTCGAAACCAATCCTCCATTGGCATTCTATCTCACAGTTCCGGCGCTCACCTTGGCCGATCTGTTCAACATTACCACAAAGTCGGCTTTCGTTCTGTACGTCTCTCTACTTGGAGGCTTCTCCGTCGTCTGGGTGCATCGATTGGTCAAGCAAGCCGAACTGACATCTGTGGCGGTGATGATTGCCACAGGATCTGCAATTGCGATCAATTTTATCATTGTTGTCCAAGAATTTGGCCAGAGAGAGCACTTCTTGCTGGTCTTTGCCCTGCCTTATTTCACCTATTTGATCTTTCGCGACAGACTCAAAAAGATATCAGGGCCTGAGCAGATCGCGATTGGACTGGTTGCCTTCCTTGGCTTGGCCCTAAAGCCCTATTTTCTTGTCATTCCAGCAACGATGATCTTCGTACGCCTTTACCGGAATCGCGATTATCGTGAGATAATTAGCCCAGCAAACATTGCACTCGGACTGGCACATGCCTTGTATGTTGGGGCGATCTTTGCCTTGCACCCTCGATATTTTGATGAGGTGGTACCTCGGGCGATGCTGGTCTACGCATCATACGGACGTAGTGCCTTGGGCGTTTTCGCACATCCGGAGTTTCTTGCTTTGCCGGCCCTCGCCCTACTGGCACTGTCCGCCCGCAAGAACCTCGACGCAGCATCTTCCACGATGCTTGGCGGCTTGGCCGGTGGGCTGCTCTGCTATTTTGTGCAGTTCAAGGGATGGAACTACCAGATCCTTCCGGCTTCAGCGTTCATATTCCTCTCGGCTACATGGATAACCTATTCCAACGCAGAAAGCGTGAGGAGGAATGTTGCCCTTGGCATTATGTGTATGATCTCCGTCTGCCTAAGCTTGGGAGCACAAGTCTGGCAAGGTCCGGCAGAAGCACGTACGACCGAGCAATTTGAGCGCTACATCACTGGACCTGAAGAAAAGGTCTTGGTTCTTTCGAGCAATCTTTGGGCCGCCTTTCCATTTGTGAACGACGTCGAAGCGATATGGGCTAGCCGCTATCCAGCCCAATGGCTTTTGCCTGGAGCAGTCTCATTCCTTAATGAAGCGGACTGCATCAAAGAGGTCGATATCTGCGCTCAGTACCGTGGTGTCCTGGATTCAGCGCGGTCAGACATCGTCGAAGACCTGATCAATTATAAACCACAATTGGTCTATATAGATGATAGGCAGGACAAATCTCACTTCAGGGGAACAAGATTCGATTATCTACAATTCCTGTCTGCGTCTCCAGCATTCCAGATGGAGTGGATTCATTATAATCGGATTGGAAGAGTTTCGGAGCTTGGTTATGAAGTATATGAAAGGCGCTAGCTCACCGCAGGATTGATCTCTAAGAACTTCAATCCTCCTGCTGAGTACTCTGATGTTGAGATGCGGCCTGAATATTCCTCGCGAAATCTTTCGTTGGCATAGGTCTCCCATATTAGCACCCTGAAGCCCTTGCTCAGCGCGTCCTCGATCAAGTTCGCGTCAAAATGTCCGTCTTCAGAGCTCGGCAATGCAGCGTAATGGCCAGGTTTAAAGATCCACTGGGTGATGTTGCGTGCTGGTGCGTATACCAAAGTCCGATCCGGCAGGTTCGCGTTAGCCTCGGATAGCATGACGCTCTGCTCTCGACGTTCCTGAGCTATGACGAAATCGAAAGTTGCGAAAACGAAAGCGGCGAAGAAGCAGGCCCCACCAACTCCCAATGCAAGACTATGGACTACGGATGATCGCTTCCAAAGGATTCCGCTTAAGACAGCACAAATCACAGCGGTGACCAACATATAGGTTGCTAGAATTTGCTGGACTCCGGCGAACCCGGTCGGATGGAAGTACACCCAGAATGCAAATAGTACGGATGCGATCGCGCCCCCTGAAAGTATTACTAGCCGTGGATTTTGCGGCCTGCTCCATAAGAACGATATGGCTGCCCCGACCAGCGCTGTTGTGAGGGGAACAATGGGCAGGAAGTAACGCATGTTGCTTGTCATTCCGCCATGCCAAGCGAGGACACAGAACGGCAAAGTCCAGATAAAAACGGCGATCAGAGCAATTCCTGCCGATCGTCTTACCCGTCCTGTCACGACAAAGGGAACCAGTGCCAGCAGTCCAATCCACGGCATACTCTGGCCTGCCGCCTTCTTGACGAGTCCGTAATATGTGAATTCGTCAGCGGGGCCCCTCGCGACGCCAATTCGGGTGTCGTGTACGTTGCGCATGTCGCCGAACAGACTCCAGGCACCGTCAATGTAGGCAAGGAGAAGGTTACGAACGACAGGCACCGTCGCCAACACGCTCAGGCCCAATGCCAAGATCAGCGTCCAGCCAAGCTTGCCAGGAGTCCAGGCAATGCGCCGGGCTCCAAGGACGACCAACCCACCTGCCACCAGAATGAAGATTGTAGGCAGATGACCAGACAGGCTTGTTCCACCGCCGTGATCCTGCCCATATGATAGAGGGTTGTAGGTGCCGAATCTAAGCTTGTTCAAGATTGAGACGATCGCGACAGACGGTGCGACTCCTATTCCTACGAGCAGCATCGAGCGAATGGGGGAATCGGAATACAAAAGGAAAACCAAGCCTATGATCGGAAGGATCAGAACGGCATCGGTTCGAAACAGTATGCCTGCCCCTGCAACCAGTCCAAGCACTATGGCGAGCCAGATGCTATCAGTCCGGGAATCGGCCAGCTCAAACAGACAAAGGAATGTTGCCGTCGCGAAGAATACGGCGGTACCATGCGGCCAGATGCCGTAGGTGTACTCGAGAAAAAATGTCGACAGCAGGAGGATCGACAGCGCGATGTTAGCAACTCGCGCTCCTCCAAAATGCCTCTGGCTCAACAAGTAGCTTGCGAAGATCGTTCCGATACCCGCGATCACATTCTGCATTACCAGAGAAGTCGCCCCGACCGAGTTGATAAGGGGCGCCGCCAGCACGGCTGGTCCAACAGGATATTGCGGCACCAAGCCGGTTGGCACTGCGACCATCGTCCAGAGCACAAGTTGGGGAGAATTGAGTTCAGTTCCACCGTTAACAACGGCAAATGATCCCGTTGCCAGCGCCCTGGCTCCGGCGAGTTGAGAAAACTCGTCGATCGTAAAGAGCCCTTCAGAAACCAGCACCAAGCCAATCAGGACGAGCAGCCCCACAACAGCAGGGACAGCGTAGCCCGCAGACCAGTCAAACCTCCCGAACGGTCTCAATCGCAACTACCGGACTGGTGCGCGAATTTCGGCAATGAAGGTCTTGATTGAGATACATTCAGAACCTCATCTCCGACCCGCTCCCCGTTGTATTGCCTTTGCGCCATATTGCTTGCCTTTGCGGTGAAAACGTCTCTGCACTCATCTTTCTAAAAACTATTTCAACAGTTCGTTCAGGAGAATGACACCCCCTCCCGCACTTGTCGTTTCATGGGTGACAAGACCAAATCCCCCGGCTGCTGGGGGGTGCTTTCGCAAATGAAATGCGCATCGCGGATAGGCCTTAGCCTCCGCATTTCATGAGTTGACTTCATCTTCCGGTTCTATTCCGGGATTCTGGTCGCGTTCAATCTGCTGCAGCTTTACAATCACCGTCTCCAAAAGCTTGCGGTTCGCGCTAATCAAGTCCGCCATGATGCCAAGCATTGCAGAAAGCCCACCAAGAACCAAAAGGCCGATACCGAGCACAAGTGACTGAACGTGGCCATCTCCATCTCCTTCAAGAAAGAAATAGAGGAAGCGCAGAATCGGCAGGACACCGATGACTGCTAGAATTCCGCCAATCAGCAAGAAAACTCTCAATGCATTGAAGGTCGCGTAGGAACGTAGAATCGTGCTGCCGGTGTAAAAAATAAATTGAGGTATCGATTCAAAGAGGCGCGAAGGCCTGACGGGGCCGTTTGTGCGAATAGGAACCGAGACGACCTTTAGGCGCTTTTTGCCCGCCTGAATCAGCATTTCGGTCGTGTATGAAAAATCATTCGTGATCTGGATCCGGCCCGCAGCCTCGCGACTAAACGCGCGAAATCCACTCACGGCATCATTGATCTCAATCCCTGATAACCGTCGGACCGTCGCGCTGCCAATCCGTTGGAGATGTCGTTTGAAATATCCAAAGTTTTCATTCGTCCCAACGCCCCTGTCACCTACGACAAGGTCCGCCGACTTCTCTAAGATTGGAGCAACGATAAGAGCGATGTCTTCACCAACATACTGATTGTCAGCATCGGTGTTGACGATGATATCAGCGCCAGCGGCAAGCGACGCCTCAACTCCTGTCCTGAATGCGGCCGCTAATCCCCGATTCCGCCGATGTCGAACAATGTGGTGCACGCCCAGATTTCTCGCCACCTTAGCGGTACCGTCAGTACTGCCATCATCTATGACGAGATATTCAATCACATCGACGCCCGAGATCTCTCTTGGAAGACAACCGATGGTTTCGGCTAAGTGTTCGGCCTCATTGAATGCCGGAATTTGAATAATAAGCGTCGTCATCGGATGATTGGAACCCTGCCGCCAACACTGGAGATTGGGGCGCCTGCTTTTGCAACTGCCCCAATATTCCCCTTCAGTATGAGATTTCTGAGTCCTCGTACAGATTGCCGCAATTGGGTTTTGTCTGCGAGGCAATCATCAATCCGATTATCCCTTTGAAGAACGTAGAGCAAACTGGCTCTGGCCCTGTCAGATCAAACGCATGAAGAGCCTGCAAAAGTTCGCTTCAGTCCACGCCAACGTCCACAATCACATCAATTCCGAACGCCATCTCCTTGACAACCAGACTTACAAGTCTGCGCGCTCAGCCGTTTTGGCTGAGTGGCAAAACTCGTGGCCTGATCGAAGGCGTAGGTAGGTCGAGTACCGCTAAGTGGAAACTAGTCAGCGTTAGACCGACAGCAATGCTGCGCGGCTTGAAGTTCGCACTCCATGCGAAGGCCTATTCCGCAGGCGAGAGGCTTTCCGATCCGGCGTCCCGCCGGTCTGTCGAAGATGCCACCAGTTTCCCGCTGATCCACCAGATCACCGCGCTTCCGATTACCGATGCGTATCCGTCAACCGCGTAGTGATAGGCAAGGTGCACCGATCCGATCAGGATCACGAAGAAGAAGGCCAGGGCAATGCGGCCTGCCAGGACGCTTACCTCGCGCAATGCCAGCCAGAACAGGAAAGCGAGCGCAACGTGCATGGAAGGCATGGCCGTTATTCCGCGTCCGAGTCCCAACTCCCCGTGGAGATACCAGTCCAACAATTGTTCCTGCACTGGCAGGACCCAAACGGTGAAATGCTGGTCGGCCTCTTCAAGGTAGGCGATTTGCTCGACGAAATGGTCGTCTCCCAAGATAGGGCTCATGAAAACCGGCCCAACCGATGCAAAGATCGTGGCGAGGACAATTCCCAGAATTGACCAGCACAACAGGTAGGAAAGGAAGTAACGGAGAACCAGCCTGCGGTCGGGCACATAGAAGGCAAAGTAGACGCTGCCGATATAGATCAGCAGGATCCATAAATGGTAGAATACCGAAAGCGCAGAGGTGACCAGCGGATAGCCAAAGACGGGCTGCAGCAGCCGCCACGGATCGGTACCGTGTATCGCGATGTCGAGCTCGAGGAAGGACCGGTCCCAGCCAAATTCGTTGAATAGCGGGATTGCGGACTTCATTCCGGAAAACAGCGCCATGAAGACGGCGATGCTTGCGAGCAAGGTCAAGCCGGCCAGGGCAGTGTCCCTGCGCTGCCTGAGTAGCCGAGCAGCGTATTGCACCGGGAGATCGGGGCGATCCCTCCAGAGCATGTAGAGGAAGTGACTGCCGCAAACGACGGCGACCGAGAGGGCGAAGAGTCTCAGGTTCAGAAGGATAGTCGCGGTCGGCATTACGACGCCGACACTGCGGAGACTGAGCCAACAGGCAATGACAATAAGACAGGCGATCAAAAGGACATGAGATTCGCGTCGAACCATGTGATCAGTCCTGCCCCTGTTCTCTGTCCGGCCAAGGATAAAGGCCGTTCACGGCAGGTCAGAAGGCAATTCCATCCGAAGCAGTCAACGCTCCGGCCCAGATGCCGAACGTCGGTTGTTCTGGGTTGCTCAGGCCTGCAATGCTTTGAGCCGGTTGATCTCGGCCCGTACTCGCCGATGGCGGCGGATCACAATGATAGGATGTTTCAGTGCGAAGATCATTATCTCTCACCCCGTTGTTATTTTCTTGGCGCCCGAATTTTTTCGGGCAGCCTAGTCGCTGAAATCCGGAGGTAAAGGAATATGGTCAACAAACGGTTAATTTATCCGCAGTTGGATTTCTGCTTTGGTCGTCTCATCGAGACAATGAGGGTGTCGAGCTGACAGGATTCCCGCACTTGATTGGTCGAGGATCATGGTGCCTGACACAGTATTTTGCTGAATTTCAGGGAACATGGTAATTGGCACGCCGAAGAGGCAGGGGATCAGGCGATGAGAGCCGGTAGTCAGATCAGGCAGTTGGTAGCGCTATTGTGTTTCCTGGCCTGCTTGGTGCCTGGCATTTCTTCTTTCTTGTCGGCAGCCGCCTGGGGGCAGGAGATTTTCACTTCGGGCAATGTTGCCGTTTCCGTCTCGGCCTCCGGACCTGCCCCGTCGGGCTTGGATCAAGGGCAGGCCCCTTCAGAGCAGCCGGCAACCGGACAGGAAGAGTCGCGTCTACGCGTTTCCGTGGGACGCGCAGTGGACCTCGCCGGCAATCCGTCTTCGGCCCAGCGCGAGAGATTTGCCGGAAATTCGCCAACGGCCTCTTTCTCCAGCCAGCCAGTGCTGCTTATTGAGGCGTCCCGGCTTCCCTTGGTCATGCCGCTGGACGACATGCGTCTGACCAGCGGGTTCGGTCCTAGGCGCGCGCCGATGTTGGGCGCGTCGAGGCATCATGAGGGTATCGACGTCGGGGCGCCTGCGGGCACGCCCATCGTCGCGACTGGCAATGCCCGCGTGACCAGTGCCGGCCGCTCGGGGGGGTACGGCCTGATGGTGGTACTTGATCACGGTGGCGGGCTGGAAACCCGCTACGCGCACATGTCACGGATGGCCGTTTCCCGCGGTGACGAGGTCAGCGAAGGACAGGTAATCGGGTTTGTGGGTTCGACGGGCATTTCCACCGGTCCGCACCTTCATTACGAAACGCGCCTGAACGGTCGGCCCGTCGACCCGCTTGATCGCTAGGACGTCCTGACAAGCCCGCTATCGTGTCTGATCCTGCTCGATCCCTCCAAAACAGGCGGTTCATCCTTGGCTACGCCATTGTAGTCCTGCTGGCCGTGGTGCCGGCCCTGATCCTCTACCTCATTTCTGATTTCTATGTGCTCCCTCCGGCAGGGCAGGGCAGATATCCCTTTGTCGTCTTCTCGATCACGATTGCCGGGATGATCGCGCTGCTGCGGCCGCTTTACCTTGTCGTGCGCCTGCATCCGGAGCCGCTCAAGCAGCTTGTCGCCGATATCAAGGCACACTGGCCGACATTACTGGCAATGGCGGTCATGCTGCTGGCCTTGCCCGAAACGCTTGATGCGGCAACGCGTTTCAAAAAGATCATTCCGCAGATCCAGCCTTTCTACCTCGACCCGATGATCGTGAAACTGGAACGCAGCTTGCTGGGAATGGATGCCTGGCGTTACACACATGCTGTAATCGGCCCATCGCTCACGCGCATGATCGACCTGATTTATGGCCTGTGGCAGCTTGTGAATATCGGCTTGCTATGCTGGATCTCGTTGACCCCAGATCGCCGTTTCCAACTGCGTGCCGGGATCAGTTACCAGCTTGCCTGGCTGCTCATGGGGGCGGGGCTCGCAATGGCGCTCTCCTCCGTCGGTCCCTGCTTTTACGAAGACTACTTCGGGCAAGATGATTTTGCTCCGTTGATGCGCCAACTCCGCGAAATCGGCGGGGAAGATGGCCTCCACTCGCTCACGGCGATGAACTACCTCCTCGCCTCCGCTGGCACGGATGCCATTGGCGGAGGAATTTCGGCCCTGCCCTCTCTCCATGTAGGAATTGCCACCCTGACCGTATTGATTGCCAATGACAGATTTCCCCGGAGCTGGTGGCCCAAGGCGCTGGCGACGAGCTATGCCCTGATCATCTTTGTAGGTTCGGTACATCTTGGTTGGCACTATGCCATCGACGGTATACTCGGAGCTGCTGGGATGGTGGCGATCTGGTTCGCAACCAAGCTGACCGTGCGGCGTCTTATACCCGAATAGGGGAAGGATTGAGATACGTCTCTAGCATGCCGGGATTGCAGGGTACGATTGTGCCTCGCAGCATCGAAATGCTGCGCTGCGAATCACTTGCATGCCGTCTGTGGGGATGTTTCACGGCTCGTCGTTAACCAAGAATAACCGAAATCTTCATAATTATTAACAAGCAACATTTTGAAAAGTAATGACAATCTAATTCTGCAAGAATCAGCTTTATGATGACCAGAGCCTGTGGAAATTAACGATTGAGCAATCAAGGTTTCACGCATGCCGTTCGACTATCGCCACAAAGTGCGATGAATAGCGGCAAGCACAGGATCTCGTTGCTTGGCTAGCCGGGAATAGAGACCGGAGCCCGTTCCAGAAGAGAGTTCTTTTGGTCAATTTAGTTATTGGATGATTCAAATGCGCAACTTTATCAATCAGTTCGTTCGCGATGAGTCAGGCGCTTCGGCAGCAGAATACGCCCTGATTCTCGTCATCGTGGGTGTCGGCATCGTTGTGGGCGCTCTCGCCCTGGGTGACTCGATCGGCAGCGCCATGAGCGGTGCGGCCACGTGTATCGACAACGGTACCGTTGGCTCTTGCTAATAGAATTGGGCCCGCGCCTCCGGGTGCGGGCCCGTTCTTCTCTGGAAGTACCGAAATTCTTGGGTCTTTCTATATTCCCCCGAGTAAGGTAAACACAATGTGTCTGCAGGCTTAGGGGGAGCAGATGAATCAACGAAATATCATCATTATCGTTGTTGCTATCTTTCTCGGCCTCATTGCCGTTTATCTCGCAAATTCATGGTTTTCAGGTGTCGAGCAGAGGCAGGTTGAGGTCGCGTCGGAGCAAGACCTTGTCACGATTGCCGTTGCCAGCCAGGAACTCGAGTTCGGCGCTCCACTGAACAATGATAATATTCGCCTTGCCAGCTGGCCGGCGGATTCCGTTCCCCCGGGGGCATTCAGCGAGATTACTCCGGAGCTTGCGGCACAGGTCGCCATCCGTCCCATTTCGCGCGGCGAGCCTATCCTGAATTCCAGGATTTCCAGCCGCGCTTCGCTATCCGGCAATTTGCCGCTCGACATGCGGGCTGTTTCCATCCCGGTGAACCAGGTGACTGGTGTAGCCGGCTTTGTCCTGCCGGGCGATGTGGTGGATGTCTTGCTCACGCGGGACGAGATAACTTCTGTCGTGCTCGAGAACGTCATTGTCCTGGCAATCGACCGGCGGACGAATGAGCAGGAGACCGACCCGGCTGTCGTGGCCACGGCAACACTCCAGGTCGATCCCATCGCCGCCCAGAAACTTACGCTGGCCCGCCAAGTTGGTGAATTATCACTTGCCCTGCGCAATGTGGAAAACCAGCAAATGGGGCCGACGCCGCGCGTGAACCTCAATGATCTTGGCTATCGCAGGACGCCGACGGGCGGGGGTTCCGCTTCTTCCTCGCCTCCCGTACGGCCCGCAGTCGATGCAGGGGCGCAATCGTCGCCATCGCGCAGTTCCAACCCCAGGATGGTTGTGGTCAAGGGTACCGAAGTCTCCAACTATGAGGTTCAACGCTATGGTTCGCGCTAATTTGCTTTGTGCGGCGTCGCTGGCGATCGCCGGCCTAGCGTTCGTAGTCCCGGCGGATTCCGCGAAGGCGCAATCCGTGATCGAAGATATCCATGCTGGTTCGGTGGACATTCCGCTGAACAAGAGCCGGGTCATCAGCGTCGACCGGCCCATTGTCCGCGCAATGATCGGCAATTCGGACATCGCCGATATCCTTCCGCTTACGGACCAGTCGGTATACGTTCTCGGACGCGCCATGGGGACGACCAGCCTGACGCTCTACGGTGACGGCGGACGTGTTCTCGCAGTTATGGACGTTGCGGTCGGACCTGACGTCGAGGCCTTCCAGGCGCAGGTAGATTCTTTGATCGGGGGCGGCGAGATCAGTGCAACGATCTCCGGCTCGTCCATGGTCCTGACGGGGGTCGCTTCGGATCCCGGGGCAGTCGACCGTGCCGTTCGCCTTGCGCAGACTTATGCCGGCGACAATGTGGTCAACTTGATTTCCATGGGCAGCAGCCAGCAGGTGATGCTCGAAGTCCGGTTTGCGGAGGTCAACCGCCGCGCAACCGAAGAACTCGGTATTCGCGGGATCGGCATGTCGGAGGGGCAGACCTTCAACGGCGTTTTCGGCGATGGCGCACTCTATTCGCCCGGTAACGGCGTTGTTCCCGGTATTCCGGAGCTTGGCCTGGTCACTGATTCCTTCGGTGTCTTCTCCAAGGTTTTCAGCATCGGCAGCGTCGACATAGAGGGCATACTGACGGCCTTGGAACGCCGCGGGTTCGCAAAGACGCTGGCAGAACCAACCCTCGTCGCTCTTTCCGGTGAAACCGCAAATTTCCTCGCCGGAGGCGAGTATCCCATTCCGGTGACGCAAAGCAGCAGCAACAATGCCGCCGCCATAACCGTCGAATTCAAGCCCTTCGGTGTCAGCCTTGGATTTACGCCGACTGTCCTAGCCGACAGCACGATCAACCTGCGTGTCGAGCCCGAAGTGTCGTCGATCGACCCGGCGTCCTCGATCAGTCTGAATGGCATCACCATTCCCGGATTGCAGACGCGCCGCGCGAGCACGGTGATCGAACTGCGTGATGGTGAGAGCTTTGCCATCGCCGGCCTCTTGCAGGAAGATTTCCAGACTGTGGTGAGGCAATTGCCGCTGCTCGGTTCGATTCCCATCATCGGGACGCTCTTCCGCTCGACGGAGTTCCAGGAAGGCCAGACGGAATTGCTCATCGTGGTTACGCCGCGCCTCGTGCAGCCGATCCGGCCCGACCAGGTCTACCTGCCCACGGACCGCGTCGAAGATCCTGACAGGGGCGAAGTCTTCTTCCTCGGAGAGGCCGAGAATCCTCGCCCTTCGCGGTTGGCGGAGCCTCAGGGTGACGATGAAACCGGCGCGATCGAAGGAGGCGACTATGAATATTAAGGCCAGGCTTATGATCGCCGCCCCGCTTGCCGTCTTGCTGGCCGGTTGCGGCGGGCACAACGTGCTGGAGAGCCCCGGCGATAGTCAGTTTGGCGAAGCAAACCGTCAGACCATGATGGCACAGGTCGTCAATCCGGATCCCTATTACGATGAATCTCTTTCCACCAGCGGGGAACTCGCTGCGGACGCGATTGAGCGCTATCGCAATGACGATGTGAAGGAACCGGAATCCATCAGGACTACCAATGTCGGTGGTGGCAGCGGTGGATCCGGCGGCAACAGCAACTGATCACAGGTGAATTGCCGGGCGTCATCATGGATGATCGAAACCTCTCTGGTTTTTCGGAAGATGAAAATGGAGCAGTCGCCGCGCTCTATGCCCTTGGCCTGTTCGCACTCATAACCGTTGCAGGCGTCGGATATGACTATGCCCGGATGGCGGGCATGCATAGTGAATTGCAGAATGCAGCCGACCAGGCGGCACTGGCAGGGGCAAGCCAACTCGATGGCGAGAGTGGTACCTGTTCTCGCGCTGCAAATGCAGCAGCAGGGTTGTTGACCAACCAGACCTTGCTGGGCGAACTGGAGAGTGGCAGCCTTGCTGTCTCGATTGCCACCGAAACCGCATGCGATGCGACAGGAAAGATTCGCTTCTGGCAGGACGAGGCCAAGACGACGGCGGCAACCCTCGATTCAAATGCCAGATATATTGAAGTGATCGTAAACGGCCGCATTGCCGATTACGCACTTACGCCAATTGTTGGCCTGTTCGATTCGGGATCGCTCGATGCGGCTGCTGTGGCCGGACTCTCCTCGGCCATTTGCGAAGTGCCTCCCTTGATGATCTGTATGCCTTCGGGCGGGCTGGGTGCCATCTCGAAAGGAATGGGTATCCGTGCGACGAGCCACACTTCGGGCAATTCCTGGGGTCCCGGAGACTTCGGCTTCCTGGAGGTCGGGACCGGATCGAATGCCGATCTGGCCAAGGCGCTGGCCTATGAGGAGGTTCCTTATGACTGCGCCAAGATCAACGGCAACTACCCTGAAACCGGCAATGCGCAGGTGCTCTATGAGGCGATCAACACGCGCCTGGACATCTACCCGCAAGGCAACGATGCGCCGCTGAATGTATGCCAGAGTGGGACTTGCCCGGCATCGAACCACAATGTGAAGGACCTTGTGAAGACAGGTTCGAACACGAATGGCAATGCCTGCAGGATACATAACCAGGGTTGGCATCTTCCGACAAATCGATTCTATCCCGATGCGAAGGACCCCGGCGATACGGTCTACACGACCAAGGACTCGGACGGCGATATCGACGCGATGGGCTATTCGCGCGATCTTTGTCACTACAACAGCTATAATGGCGGAGATTGCGACGGTGACGGGTCGGCAACCGGTGCCGATCGCTTTGGCGACGGCGACTGGCCGCGAGCGGACTATTTCAATACCTATCATGGCGGGCTCGGTTCTGCGAGCGTACCATCAGCCGCTACTGGTTGGACGAGGTACGAGACCTATTTGTGGGAGCAGGGGCAACTCCTCGACAGTTTCGGAACTCCAGTCACGCCCACAGCATCCATACCCAGCGGCAATGGCCAGCAGGCCGGACGGGTCTGTTCGGCGGGTGCGCCGGGCGCCATCGACAGGCGTCTGTTGACGGTAGCTGCCGTCACCAATTGCAATGCGCTGAGCGGCGGGTCCACGCCAGTGCAAATAGGCGAGTGGTACGAGATGTTCCTCGTCGAACCCGTGGTCGATGACAATGTTGAACGCGCGAATGGCCGCGGCAATGATGAAATCTATCTTGAGGTCGTGGAAGTGACTCAAGTGGGCAGCGATGGTAGCGGTGGCGGCTCGCAAGCAGTGCGCAGGGATGTGCCGTTCCTGGTGCGATGATGCGCTGGTTCCGCAAATTCAGAGGTGATCGTGGCGGATCCGCAGCTGCCGAAATGGCCATGATCCTCCCGCTCCTTGTCTTGCTCATGTTCGGCGGCCTCGAAGCGGGGTATTTCCTCTGGAGCCAGCACAAGGTGGTCAAAGGCGTCCGCGACGGCGCTCGCTTCGCCGGACGACAGTCTTTCTCAGACATCGATTGTTCCAGCAGCGCTATCAATGATCCCAGCGTGGTGACAGCCATCAAGAACCTCACCAGGACGGGCACGATCGATGGCTCGGGCACGCCGACCGTACCCGGCTGGGATGACAATTCGACCGAGGTGACAGTCACGATCAGTTGTGATTCCGGCACGACGACGGGGATTTACTCAAACGTATCGGGCGGCGCCCCGCGTGTGACGGTTTCCGCGACTGTTCCCTATCCAACGCTCTTCGGACCTATTGCCCTCGATTTCTCCGCGATCGACCTGAACGCAGAAGCGCAGGCCGCGGTGATGGGGCTGTGATGATCTTGCGGCGCCTAATCAAGCAGACAGACGGTGCCAGCGGGGCGGAATTTGCCCTTGTCCTGCCTGTTGTGCTGCTGTTCCTGTTCGGCATCATCGATGCTGGCCGTTATGCTTGGGAATTCAACAAGGCAGAGAAGGCAACGCAAGTCGGTGCTCGCCATGCTGTAGTGACTGACCTGGTTCCAAGCGGCCTGTCGACTTACAGCTTCGCCGTGAGCGGAGGTATCCCGCAAGGAACCGTAGTCCCAATCACGGCGTTTGGAGGGATAAGCTGCAGCGATTCCGGCGGGAGCGCCAGCTGTACATGCACGGATTCCAGTGCTTGCGCCTTTGGTACAACAGCAAATGACACAGCCTTTACAGGAATTGTTAATCGCATGCAGCAGGTGATGCCGGTTATCGGACGGGAGAATGTAGTCATTGATTACAGCTGGTCCGGCCTGGGCTATTCCGGAGATCCGAATGGTCCCGATGTGTCGCCTTTGGTAAATGTCCAACTACAAGACATGAGCTATTCTCCGCTCACATTATTTCTCTTTGGTGTAGATATTCCCCTTCCTACCGCGAGCTATTCATTGACGCTTGAGGATGGTAACGGAACACAGTCTGAAGGATGATGACGAAAGAAGGCTTCAACTTGGATGTCGATCGCGGCCGAAAGCAACGCTTTCCGGCCCATTTGACCGTTGCCGCATCCCAGACCTTCATCGATCAGTTCAAGGCACAGATTGATGGTGACTCACTGCAAGGGTTTCACTTTTGTGTGCTGGATCCTCTCGAGCCAATACCGGACGCTATTATCGACTCGGCCCAGATGATTGTCGTGGAAGTCGAGCAGGGGCAGCCGCAATCCATGCAGCGGGTCGTGCAAATTCACGCCCGGCGTCCCGAATTGCCGCAGATCGTGGCCCTGGCTGACGCCAATATTTCCACTGTCCGCCAATTGTTGCGTCAGGGCGTGGCCGATGTCCTGTCACTCCCGCTCCAGATTGAAGAAGTCTACGATTCCGCCGCAAACATTCTTGAGAATGTAGAGCACGAGCCTGTCGCCAAAGTAGAGGCAGCGCCCCTGGTGGCTGTTGTCCGTTCGCGAGGGGGCGAAGGCTCGACCACGATACTTTCCCATCTTGCACAGCAACTCGCGCTGAGTTCGAGCGTCAAGAAGGGGGTCTGCATCATCGACCTTGATGTGCAGGTTGGCGGGGTGACGCATTATCTCGGGATCACGCCGCGCCGGAGTGTCGAGGACCTGCTGATGTCCGGAGATCGGCTTGATCCGGCGATGTTGAAGTCCGTCGCGGTTGATCGTGGACATGGCCTGCACGTGATTGCTGCGCCTTTCGATATCCAGCCGCTCGAACAGATCGATACCGAGCAATTGCTCAAGGTGGTCCATCTGGCTAGGCAGGAGTTCGACTTCGTCTTGCTCGACCTCCCGACCGACTGGACGCATTGGAACCTTTCGACCCTTCTCGACGCGACCGAAGTTCTGATGGTGGTCGAATTGCAGATTTCGAGCCTGCGCCAGGCCAAGCGAAGGTTGGAGTTATTTAGGTCGGTAGGGATCGACCCTGCCAGTGTGGCGATTGTGGTCAACAGAGCGCAGAGGAAGCTCTTCCGGAACATTGACCTGAAGGATGTTTCGGAGGCGCTCAAGCGGAAGGTTCTTGTCAGCCTTTCGGATGAAGGCGACAAGTTGTCGGCTGCCCAGGATCAGGGCCTCCTGCTTCCGGAAATGCAGCGCAACACCAAGTTCAATTCCGAGATGAAGAACCTGGCCGATATGGTTCTCCATCGGTGCTCAAGAGGCTGAGGATTAATGGTCTGGCAGGTCAAGCGGCATAGTGCCAAAAACGAGGTGCAAGACGCATCGGCAGATGTGAGCAAGCTCCCAAGTGACCCGCCAGTCGTCGTGGCGCCAGCCAGCAACGAAGATGTCGACCGCTGGCTACGCCTCAAATCCAAGATTCATCGCAAGCTGCTCGATCGCATCAACCTCTCGATGCTCGACAAGTTATCCCGCGAGCAGATCGGGGAAGAGGCAGGCGACGTAATCTACAATATCCTCACCGAGGAGGATGCAGCCCTCAATTCGGGCGAGCGCGTGGCCATCGTCGATGAAGTGCTCGACGAATTGCTTGGACTTGGACCGCTCGAGCCATTGCTGGCTGACGAGACGATTACGGATATCCTCGTGAACGGTTACAACACCGTCTTTGTCGAGCGCGGTGGCTTGCTCGAAAAAGTTTCCGCGCGATTCCAGGATGAACGGCACCTGATGCGCATCATCCAGAAGATCGTGAGTGCCGTCGGTCGCCGGATCGATGAATCTTCACCTTTCGTCGACGCCAGACTTGCCGATGGATCGCGCGTCAATGCGATTGTCGCGCCCCTGGCAATCGATGGCTCGCTGCTGTCGATCCGCAAGTTCTCCAAGCGGCCATACAGTCTCGATCGCCTGGTCGATATCGGCAGCATTCCCTCACAGGTTGCGGAGGTCATGAAGGGCATTGTGAAGGCTCGCCGCAACGTGTTGATCTCGGGCGGTACGGGTTCGGGTAAGACCACTCTGCTAAACGCGCTTTCTGCCTACATCGACAACAAGGAGCGCATTGTAACAATTGAAGACTCGGCAGAGCTTCAATTGCAGCAGGAACATGTTGCTCGCCTCGAAACGCGCCCCCCCAACATAGAGGGCCGCGGGGAGGTGACCCAGCGCGATTTGGTGAAGAATGCCCTGCGTATGCGGCCCGACCGGATTATCGTCGGCGAAGTTCGTACCGGCGAGGCATTTGACATGTTGCAGGCCATGAACACTGGCCATGACGGATCTATGACCACGGTCCACGCCAATACGCCGCGCGATGCGCTTTCTCGGCTTGAACAGATGATCGGTATGAGCGGCATCGATATGCCGCCCAGTTCCGCGCGGGCGCAGATCGCATCGGCCATTAATGTGGTGGTCCAGATCGCGCGCTTCTCGGACGGGCGCAGGCGCCTCGTCAGCCTATCCGAGATTACGGGCATGGAAGGCCAGACTATCAGCATGCAGGAGATCTTCCGTTTTCATCAGACCGGCAGGACAGAAGACGGGACGGTTCTTGGCAAATTCGAGGCGACCGGTATCCGGCCGAAATTCCTCAACCATGCACTCGAGCTCGGGATCGAATTGCCTCCGGAACTGTTCCGTCCGGGACTGAGCTTGGAATGACCGAGTTCCTGGACAGCCAGATCGGCAGGTTCCTGATCCTGCTCGTCATCTTCGCGTCAGTGTTCCTGCTGGCGCAGGTTTTGTTGCGTGTAGGTGTCCAGAACCGGGCCTATTCCGCAGCCATCAACAAGCGCCTCAAGATGATCGCCCAAGGGGCAGATCGTGAGAGAATCCACGCTGTCCTCCTGAAGAACGATCCCAATCGCGGACCAGAAGCACCGGGAGTGTTGGGAAGCTTGACGCGCAGCCTGCGCCGCAACCTCATGATGGCAGCTTTGTCGGTGAGCCCGATGTTGATCGTGCTCTACATGGCAATCTTCTTCGTGATCCTGACGATCCTGGTCCTGTTCCTGGTCTGGATTTCGAACTTCACGCTCACGTTAGGTGTGATCCAGATTATCGTGGCATTTGCCGCATCGGTTTCGATCGGCATACCGCTGCTTGTCGTAAGTTTTCTTGCGCACCGAAAGCAGAAGAAGATGCAGGATCAGTTCCCTGTCGCCCTCGACATCTTCGTTCGCGCACTGAGATCCGGTCATCCCGTCGCTTCGGCGATCGAATTGCTGACACAGGAGATGGAAGACCCCATTGGCAGCGAGTTCGGCGTTGTGGCCGACGAAGTATCCTATGGTGCGGAACTCACGGATGCCCTCGATGCCATGGCGGAGCGGTGGGATCTCGACGACATCCGCATGTTCGTTGTTTCGCTGTCCCTGCAAAACGAGACGGGGGGCAATCTCGCGGAGATCCTCGAAAATCTTGCCGAAGTAATCCGGGAACGGCAGACGCTTTACCTCAAGGTGCGTGCCCTGAGTTCGGAAGGACGCATGACAGGCTGGCTGCTGACTGCCTTGCCAATCATAATGTTCGTGTTGTTGTTCTCAATAAACCCGCCATTCTACCTTGAGGTGGCGTCCGATCCCATTTTTTACCTGAGCTTTCCCGCACTCATAGTCTGGTATTTCGTGGGCCTGTTTTCGATCCGCAACCTGATCAATCTGGAGGTCTGAAATGCTGCAGTTCATTGCCTCCAACCCATATGCTCGGATTGCAGTCCTCGCGCTCGTCTTCCTGGTCGTGCTCGCCGTGACCTTGTCTGCGGTACGGTTGTTGTCGCGTCGCGCCAACCTGCGCAAGGAACTGGAATTGATCGGCGCCGGTTCTGATACGCTGAGTACACGGACACGCCTCTCGCAAAGCAAGGAAGGCACTTGGCTCGGTGTCCTCGAGAGGATCGAGAAGACCGGACTTAGCCTTGCCGATACGCGTGGGGACGAATTGCGCAAGAAACTGGTGGCGGCCGGTTATTCCTCGCCAGGTGCGCCCAGGATATTCACCCTTCTCAGGGTTGTGCTCGTCATCGCGCTGCCCAGCCTTCTCTTCCTCATCATCAACCTTGCCGGCCAGGAACTGAGCTTCGTCAAGATCTACCTGTTCGGTGTGCTGTTCGCTATTATCGGGCTTTACCTGCCCAATCTCTGGGTATCTGCGAAAGCGAGCCGCCGGGAAGAAGCAATCCGGCGCGGCTTTCCCGATTGTCTCGACTTGATGCTGGTCTGTGTTGAGGCCGGATTGGGACTGGAAGCGGCCATGGACCGGGTGGGGCGGGAAATGGTTCGTTCGCACCCGCTCGTATCGCAATTGCTGTCGGTCGCGACCTTGCAGATGAGGGCGGGTTCGACGCGCGAAGAATCCTTACGCAAGCTCGGCGATATCAGCCAGGTCGATGAAATTCGTAGTTTCTCTACGCTTCTGATACAATCAGACAAGATGGGTACCAGCGTTGCTGATACCTTGCGCGTATATGCCGCTGAAATGCGTGAAAAGCGGCGGCTGCGGGCAGAAGAAAAGGCGCATCGCCTGCCAGTGCTGATCTCGATCCCGCTGGTGGTTTGCATGTTGCCCACGATGATCGGCGTTCTCATGATACCTGGGGTCGTGAGAGCGGTGCGAACCCTGTTCCCAGCACTTGCGGGAGGTTAAGAAATGAGGACTACCGTCAAGATTGGCGCTGCCAGCGTCGTGGCTCTTCTGGTCTCCGGTTGCGGCCTGTTCACGGGTCACCAGAGCGCGCGATCCGATGTCAACCGTGAAACCGAAATGGCAGCGCAAGAAGCCATTGCCGATATCAATCTGGATGTGGGACGTGAGAACCTGCGTGAAGGCAACCTCGCCGCCGCTGCACGATATCTCACTCAGGCCCGAAACCATCCTGCGACACGTGCGCAGGCCTCCAACGCACTTGGTGTTGTCTATGTCAGGCTCGGACGCCTTGATGTTGCGGAGCGCTATTTCCAGGATGCGGTCGAAGCCGATCCGGCCAATGCCCGCTACATGACGAATCTTGCGCGCCTCGAAAGGGACGTGAGTTTTGCCGCCTTGCGCGCCGGTCAATCCGTGGATGACCGTCCTGCCATGGCAAGCGTTGAACCCGTAGTGCCTGCAGCGGCTGAAGCCGAACTTGCTCCGCCTCAGAAGGCATCATCGCGGGTCGAAGTGTCGGCACCGGGTGTAATCCACATCAACACCGCGGATGTCGGGCAAAGGGCCCCGCAAATACAGGTGGTTGAGCGCCGGCAGGTGGTTCAGGAGATCGCCCAACTTGAAGAGGGTGATGCAGGCACAAGCGAGGAGAGCGCAGCTTCGCAGGTGAAGGTCGTATCCTATCCGATCCGGATTGAGATGTGATTTCGGCAGCAAGCGCCGGCCTGTGGCTTTGTCTCGGCCTGGCCCTTGCAGCAGCTATTTGCGACATTCGTACACGTCGAATTCCCAACTGGCTAAACGGACTCCTGGCTGTTTCCGCGCTGGCAACGTCCTACCTGACAGGTTCCTGGGAGCTCGTCGGTTTGTCGGCAGTTCATGCCCTGATCGCATTGGTCGTAGGCATGGCACTGTTCGCCATCGGGTTTGTCGGAGCAGGTGATGCGAAGATGTATTCGGCAGCTGCTTTCGCCATCCCACTGGGAAAGGCCCTGCCAATGCTGGGTTGGACTTCGCTTGCAGGATTTGTCTTGCTCGTCTCCATGTTTGCTGCGCGCAAGCTTTCCGGCCAGCCAATAAAGCGCGACGGGAAGAGCTTCACCATTCCTTACGGTGTGGCAATCGCTTCTGGATTCTGGGGTGCTGCCCTGATCTAGATCAGGAAGTTGTGCGCGCCACGAGCCGTTTGATCCTGGCTGCAGCGAAGAGTGGCACCACTACCGACAGGGCGATTCCGGCCAGGGAGCAGAATGCTATCCATATGGCCATCAGCGTGCCACCGGCCTGATAAAGACCATAAAAGACGGGTGCAGTGAGGATCAGACCGCGCACCTCATTGGCGACAAGCAGAATCGCGCAGGCCTTGCCTGCAAGTTCAAGGAAGATTGAAACTGGGCCGCTCATGCCGAGAGGCTAGGCGAGCTTGGTTGATATTTGGTTTCCGGCTATCCGAAGCGCGGCGAAACGCCAATTTCGGGCAGGCGATTATGCCTTGGGGTAATGTCCGCCGTTCAGAAGAAGTATTTGGGTAATGATGTCGCGATCCTGCCTGCAGATGCGGGTATCGATGGTTACGACCACGCCGCCTTCCTTGATGTGACGCTCGAAGAAATTCTCGGCGAGACAATCAACGTCGAAATCCGAAAGCACCGTTGCCAGCGCGCCTCCTGTTGCTCCGATCACGCCACTCAGGGCTGCGACGGATGAGAATGCGGAGGCTGCGACGGCTCCTGCTGCGGCGACAGGTCCGACGCCGGGAATGGAAAATACGGCGAGGCCGAACATGGCGCCGAGGACGCCGCCACTGGCTGTCGCTCCGGCCACTGTGAAAGGCGTATGGCCTTCTGGGTTCACGACCTTATCGTCAAGGAACTGGGATGCCTTGTAGAGAATACATACCGCGTTCCGTGGAATTCCTGCCTCCACCATCCTGACAGTTGCTAACTCGGCTTCCTCGCGTGTCTTGAAGACTGCAGAGGCGACGTGCCGCTCGTGCTCCTGCTCTTCCGCCAATGCGAGTTGGAAGCGTTGGGCAAATTCGTTGCGTTGCCGGTCGGTGGAGAAGATGGCGCGCAAACCCGCAGCTTCGCGTAGCTTGGCAATGCTTGGAGAAATCTTGTCCCTGTGAAGGGTGCGCAGCAATTGGTTGATCGAAGATTGCTGCAGGTATTGGTCGGTGCCGCGATTGATCCAGTGAACTTCATCGGGCCTCGGTGCGTCCGGCGCAAGGTAGTTCAGGGCGCTGATTTCCTTCGCCCTGACCACATAACATTGCGTTATCGAACTGTGCATAACCATGACAAACATCATTGCATTCTGATTATGGTTAAGTCCAGCGAGCCATCTGGGCTGTTTCAAGTCAACACAAATCATCGAACACTTATTAGCGGGTTTTGTTCTATTGGTATTGTCAGGATGATTCATCGGCATCAGGCGAGGGATGTCAGCCGTCCTTTATGAGCCTGAAATCCCGAGCCAAGCCAGCCGGTCCTTTGCGCCGTGCCCTGCCAGAACAAACGTCGCTGAATGACGGTTGAGGCGGCAAGGGAAGTATCTGCCGAGCGAAGATGAAGCGCGGCATCGATTGCGGATACAAGCTTGCTACGAAGGGACACCGATATGACGACTGCCGTGACTGCCGTTCCTCCCGCGCCAAGCGATCTTGCAGCAGAGCACTTTCGCGCCGAGTTCGCCTTCGAAACCGATTGCTGGGATGTGCACGATGCACTCTCGAAGGACGCGGATTTCATCCTGATCGATGTGCGCAGCCCGGCAATGTTTGCAGAGGGCCATGTCGAAGGCGCGTTCAACCTGCCGCATGGCAAGATCAGCGCCTCCAAAATGGCACAGTGGCCCGAAGGCACCATCTTCGTCACCTATTGCGCCGGCCCGCATTGCAATGGGGCCGCAAGGGGCGCGCTCCGTCTCGCCGAACTGGGACGGCCGGTGAAGATCATGGCCGGCGGCGTGACCGGCTGGCTTGATGAGGGGTTTCCGCTGGTTTCTGGAGACGGTGCGAGCAGCTAGTCGCCCAGCCACAATTCGTGGCTGTCGATACGCAGCTTGGTCACCGCCCGCTGGGCGGCGGCGCGGGCGGTCGCTTCGGAACGGAAGGCGTCATGCGTCATGCGTTCGGCCAGCAGCAGGTCGGCAAGGTCGATCTCGCCCAGCTCGTGACCACGCCGCATACGGTTGAGCGCGGAAACGCTTGAATTGAGTCCTTCGCGCGCGCGCTGCCAGGCAGAGAGGCGAAATTCGGCCTCGGCGAGATCGGTGGAGGCGGTTTCCTGCACGGCAAAATGGGCGAGCTGCGCATCGGCCTGCGCAGCGCTTGCTTGGGCTGCGGCCTGGTTCGCCTGCGCGGCACGATTGCGTCCACCCAGCGGGATGGAAAAGAGGACGCCAATGCCGCGCTCCTCACCGCTGCGTTCGGAAAAAAGCCGTACCCCGAAGGATGGATCGGCCATCCGCTCCATCCGCATGCGTTCGGCATTGGAACTCATGGCTCGCGCCTCTGCTTCGGCAGCGGCGATTTCGTGGCTGTTGGTGAGGACGAGGTCGTAGAGACGATCGAGCGACCCCGGCTCGATATCGGGCTGCGGAATCTCGGGGGCCTCTACGGGAAGCGCCAGGGCAGGAAAATGCGTTTCAAGCCGCGTGCGGGCCAGCAGAGCCTTTCCAGCGGAAGTCTCGGCCATGATGCGTGCCGAGCCGAGTGCGGCTTCGGCCTGGTCGGCTTCAAGCGCGGAGGCATCGCCCAGTTCGACACGGCGAGTGACCGCATTGAGCGCGGTTTCGAAATTGGCGACAGCTCGCGCATCGACCTTGGCCTGGGCAGAGGCTTCGAGCCAGTCCCACCAATGGCTGGCGAGAATCAGTGCTGCCTGATGCCTGGCGTCTTCCGCCATGTTCTGCGCCGCATCGACCTGATGGACGCCGATTTCGCGGTCCGCCCGTGCCTTGCCGGGCAGGCGGAAGGCGCGCGTCAGCGAAGCATCGAACTCGTCATAATTGCCTTCGAGGTCGACCGACCGGCGATTGTAGCTGCCCGAAAAGGTAATCTCGTGCGGACCCACGGCGCGGGCGTCGGCATTGGCCTGTGTTGCCCGCACGCGCTCATTTGCCGCCAAGACCGATGGATGCGCATCGAGCGCCTGCGCCACCTGCGCCGCGTCGGGCAGGCCGGGTTCGGCATGGAGTGGCATCGCCAGGGCAAACAGCGGCAGGGCAAGGAAGAGCGATTTCCTCATGCGAAGTCCTCCTCGGTCATCTCTTCTTCGGCGTGTTCGCCCGGGCTCTCGCCGAACCGTTCGTAAAGGATGGGCAGCAGGATCAGCGTGAGGAGCGTGGCCGAGACCAGTCCGCCCACGACCACGATGGCGAGCGGCTTCTGGATTTCCGAGCCCGGGCCGGTGGCAAAGAGCAGCGGCACCAGGCCGAAGGCGGCGATGGCCGCGGTCATCAGCACGGGCCGCAGGCGCCTCTCGGCACCCTGCCGGACAGCTTGCGCCAGCGGCACGCCATTGGCCCTGAGTTGGCGGAAATAGCTGACCATGACGAGGCCGTTGAGCACGGCGATGCCGAACAGGGCGATGAAGCCGACCGATGCCGGGACAGAGAGATACTCGCCCGATACTGCCAGCGCGATCATCCCGCCGACCATGGCAAAGGGGATGTTGAGCAGGATAAGGATGGAGGCACGCAAGGAACCCAGCGTGAAATAGAGGATGCCGAAAATCAGCAGGACCGAGACCGGCAGGACGATGCCAAGCCGCGCGCTGGCGCGCTGCTGGTTCTCGAACTGGCCACCCCATTCGAGGCGATAGCCTGCGGGTAGCGGGACATTGGCGTCGATATCGGCGCGCGCTTCCTCGACATAGCCGACAAGGTCGCGACCAGTAACGAAGGCCTGCACCAAGGCAAAGCGCGATCCGTTCTCGTGCTCGAGCTTCACCGGTCCCTCGACCAGCTCGACCGAGGCAACATCGCTGGCGCGGACGAGCTGCCCTGTGGGGGAACGATAGAGTTGGTCGGCGAAGGCTTGCGGCGTTTCGGCATTGGCGCCTTCGCCACGAACCATGATCGGAATGCGGCGGACGCCTTCATTGACCACGCCTGCCGGCATGCCTTCGACCTGCGCGCGCATCATGTCCTGTAGGTCCGCGATGGGCATTCCCGAGCGGCCGGCGGCAACGCGGTCGATATCGATCTGCATGTAGTCGACGACGTCATTGGCGACGGTCATCGCTTCGCTTGTGCCTTCGATGGTTTCGAGGCGTGCCTGGATCTCGCCGGCAAGGCGGGAAAGTTCGTCGAGGTCGGGACCGAACAGCTTGATGGCTAGGTCCCCGCGCGCACCGGTAAGCATTTCCGATGTGCGCATGTCGATCGGCTGGGTGAAGCTCGGCTCGATACCGGGGAAATTCACGAGCACGCCGCGCAGCTCGTCGACCAGCCATTCCTTGTCCTGCACGCGCCATTCCTCGCGCGGCTTCAGCTGCAGGAAGGCATCGCTTTCATTGAGTCCCATCGGGTCGAGGCCGATCTCGTCCGAACCGACGCGGGCAATGATAGCTTCGACTTCGGGCACTTCTTCCATGATTGCGCGCTCGATCGCGAGGTCGCCTTCGACCGAATGTTCGAGCGAGATCGAAGGCAGCTTGGCCAGCTGCATGACGACCGAGCCTTCATCCATGATCGGCAGGAAGGTCTTGCCGGTGATTGTGTAGGCAAGTCCGGTGACGATCAGCGAGCCGCCAGCAATGCCGAAAACCAGCTTCTTGCGGGTGAAGGCGCCGGCCAGGATGCGGCTGTAGCGCGGCGAGATCTGCCGCATCAGCCACGGCTCATGCTCGCCAGTCTTTACCTTGAGCATGTAGTAGGAGATGACAGGGATCAGGGTGAGCGAGAGCAGTAGGGCCGAAAGCAGCGACAGCACGATGGTCAGCGCCACGGGCGAGAACAGCTTGCCTTCGAGTCCCTCCAGAGTGAGCAGCGGCAGGAAGACGATGGCGATGATCGCCAGGCCGGATGCCACCGGCTTTGCCACCTCTGCCGCAGCGTGGAGGATGTTGAAGGCCTTGCTCATGTGTTCGTGTTTCTTGTCGGACAGGCGCTCGACCACGTTTTCGACCACCACGACGGCGCCATCGACAAGCATGCCCACCGCAATCGCCAGTCCCCCCAAACTCATCAGATTGGCGGTGAGGCCGATCGCCCGCATGAAGATGAAGGTCAGCAGGGCCGCCATGGGCAGGGCCAGCGCGACGATGATCGATGCGCGCAAATCACCGAGGAAGAGCAGCAGCAGGATAACGACGAGGATGGTGGCTTCGAGCAGGGCCTTCTCGACCGTGCCCACAGCGCGCTCGATCAGGTCCGAACGGTCGTAGAATACCGAGACTTCCATGCCCGTGGGCAGGCTGTCGCCAATTTCTTCCAGCCTTTGTTCGACACCGGAAACGACCTGTGCCGCATCGGCGCCGCGCAGGCCGATGACGAGGCCCTGCACCGCTTCGCCGGTGCCGTCCTTGGTCACCGCGCCATAACGCGTCAGGCTGCCGGTGCGGATATCGGCCACATCGCCGAGCAGGATGACAGTACCATCGCGTTCGCTGACGACCGTATTGGCGAGGTCCTGCAGGCTGCGGATCGCGCCTGTCGAGCGAACGATAAGGGCTTCCTCGCCAGTGACCAGTCGTCCTGCACCGTCATTACGGTTGCCAGCCTCGATGGCACTGGCGAGGTCCGCCGTGGACAGACCAACGGCGGAAAGCGATGCGTTGTCGGGCGCGACTTCGAATGTCTCGACATAGCCGCCGAGCGCGTTGACATCGGCAACGCCGGGCACGGTGCGCAAGGCCGGACGGATGATCCAGTCGAGCACGCGCCGTTTTTCCTGCAGGTCCTGCGGACCTTCCAGCGTGAACATGTACATGTCCGAAAGCGGGGTGGAGATCGGCGCCATGCCGCCTTCCACCGTGTCGGGAAGGTCGCCCATGACCGAGTTGAGGCGCTCGGATACTTGGGTTCGCGCCCAGTAGATATCGGTGCCATCCTCGAAATCGATGGTGATGTCGGCAATCGCGTATTTGGCGACCGAGCGCAGCACCGCCTGGTCGGGGATGCCGAGCATTTCCATCTCGATCGGCGTGATGACGCGGCTTTCCACCTCTTCCGGCGTCATGCCGGGCGCACGCAGGATGATCTTGACCTGCGTAGAGCTGATATCGGGGAAGGCATCGATCGGCAGGCGGGCAAAGGACCACGCGCCGATACCGGCGAGGATTACCGCCAGGGCGAGAACGGCGAGCCGGAAGGCGAGGGCCCGATCGACGAGTGTGCGCAGCATGTCCGGGTTACTCCGCCGAAGCGGCCTTGAGTTCGGTGATGCCGCTGGTCGCTACGACCTCATCGGCTGACAGGCCTTGCGAGATTACCGCCACCCCGCCCGCATTGGAGACCGTGGTGACGCGCCTCGGGGCAAAGCCCTCGCCGCTCGCCACGAAGACGTGATCCTCGCCGCCAATGCGCGTCACCGCGCTGGAAGGAACGGAGACGCCGCTTGCGCTGTCAGTGGCGCTGATGACCACGGTCACGTTCTGGCCGGCGACGAGCCCGGGCGCTGCCGAGATGCTGGCCGTAGCCATGACCGAGCGGGATTCCGGATCGATGGAAGGTGCGACTGAGAGCACCGTGCCGCCGACAGGCATTGCCTGTCCGTCGCTTCCCGTGGGCAGCCGGATCTCGACCGCCATTCCCGGGCGCACCTGCCGGGCGAGCTTTTCAGGCAATTGCATCTCGACGCGGAACGCATTTCCGGCCTCGACCACAAAGGGGGCTTCCATGCCGTCCACCGGGCCGCCTGTTTCGACGCCGACATGGGCAACACGCCCCGGGATGGGGGATCGAAGGGTCATGGTGCCGTCTGCTCCGGTACCCGACATGGAAGCGAGACGCTGCGCCTCGGACAAGGAAGCACGCGCCTGTGCTAATTCTGCCTCGACCTGGTCGAGCCGGGCCGCGGCGACGATGCCTTCCTCGTGCAATTGCCGCATGCGCGAGGCGCTGGCCTCGGCGAGCTGTACGGCGGATTGCGCGCGGGTGAGATCGGCACTGATGGTGACGGGTTCTGCGGCCCTTACCAGGGCCAGTGGCTGGCCCTGCGAAACCGCGTCGCCTTCGATGACGAAGACCCGGATCGCGGCTCCGGGAAACGGCGAGGTGACGGCCACCCGTGCATCGGGGGGCAGGGTGATCCGCCCCGGCACGCTGCCGAGCGGGACATGTTCCGCCAAGCTCGCCACTTCGGTCTGGATGGAAGGTGCGGTCGAAGCCGCTTCCTGCGCGCTGGCTGCTTCATTCGCTTCTTCGCCGCCATCGGAACAGGCAGCGAGAGTGATCAGGAGCAGGCCCGGCGAGAGCTTGAGGAGGGATTTGGCTTTCATGGATGCATGATTGCGTCGCCAAGCTGACAACAACTTGTCAGTTTGCCAGCTTCTTGTCAGTTTCAGGTCTCATTCGGGCCACCTAACGAGACCCAAAACGCGCCCTGAGCCGGAAAGATGACATGCGCCTGCTATTGGTAGAAGACGATCCTGAACTCGGCCGCAGGCTGGGCGATCGCCTGCGCGGCGCCGACTATGCGGTCGATCTTGCCACTACGCGTGGCGAGGCGGAGGACTGGCCCGATATCGACAAGATGGCGGCGGTCATCCTCGATCTCGGCCTGCCCGATGGCGACGGGATCGAGCTGCTGCGTGACTGGCGCGCGAAGGGCGTCGAGACGCCGATTATTATCCTCACAGCGCGGGGAAGCTGGCAGGACAAGGTTGAAGGGCTCAATGCCGGCGCCGACGACTTCGTGGTCAAGCCGGTGCGCTTTGAGGAATTGCAGGCGCGGCTCAACGCGCAGTTCAGGCGGCAGGCGGGCAAGCGCGACAATGCGCTGACGGCGGGCACGCTCCGGCTCGATCCCGTTGCGCGCATGGTCGAGGACGATGGCAAGCCTGTATCGCTCAGTCGCAGGGAATTCACGCTCCTGCACCTTTTCATGAGGCGACCGGGCCAGGTGCTCTCGCAGGCTGACATATTGGAGGATCTCTATGATCTTGAAGCCGAGCGTGAACTCAACACGATCGAGGTCCTGGTAGGTCGATTGCGCAAGAAGATCGGGCGTGAACGCATCACCACTTTGCGCGGCATGGGCTACAGGTTCGAGAAGTGACCGGTCGCTTGCCGCCTTCTGGCAGCCTGCGGCTGCGCTTCCTGCTGGCCATCCTGCTTTGGGTGTCGCTTGGCATATTCGGCATCTGGTTCACGGCGAACGGTGTGTTCACAAAGCATATCGAGGAAGCCTATCATGAGGAACTGGAAGTCCACGTGCGGGAGCTGGCGCGCCTTACCCAGCTTGACGAGAATGGTGATCCCCGGCTGACGCGGCCGCTTTCGGACCCGCGCTACGAAGTTCCGCTATCGGGTTTTTACTGGCAGGTCACAGTGCAAGGACGCGAACCGCTGCGCTCGGAGAGTATGACGACCGGACAGCTCGACCAGCGGGTCGCCCATTCTCCGGATATCGCGCATGAGGTTGAAGACGGTCCGACCGGGCCGACAATAACCTATGGCCTGCTCGAAACCGGTCCCGGGGACGAGGAAATCCACATCGTCATCGCTACCGACCAGAGCGAACTGGACGAAGACATTGCATCCTTCACGCGAGAACTGTTTCTATGGCTGGTGAGTCTGGGTGCCTTGCTGCTCGCGACCGGTTTCGCAATCATCAGCTTCGGCCTGCGCCCGCTCAACCGTCTTGGCGAGGCCATCAACCGGCTGCGAAGCGGACAGGCAGACAAGCTCGAGGGGCAATACCCTTCGGAAATCGCGCCTCTCGTCCATGATCTCAACGAGTATATTGCCCAGACAAGCGACCTCGTTGAACGCGCACGCGTCCAGGCCGGCAATCTGGCCCATTCGCTGCGCACGCCGCTTGCCGTGGTTACCGACGAGGCGGAGCAACTTGGCCAGAACCCGGATTGCCAGAAGTCCTCGCGGGTCTTGCTCGAGCAGACAGAGCGCATGCAGCAGCAGATCGATTACCAGCTGGCCCGCGCGCGCTCGGCTGCGGGTGCTCGCCTGCCCGGCAGTCGTTCTCTTCTACCCGCGATCCTCATGCCGATCATCAGCGCGATGGAACGCCTCCATCGGGACAAGGCCTTCACGCTTCTGCCCATGAAACAGCCTTTCACCGTTGCGGTCGATCCGGTGAATCTCGGCGAACTCGTTTCCATCCTGCTCGACAATGCCGGGAAGTGGGCGCGCAGCAATGTCGAGATCGCGGTGCGGCGCAACGAAGTGGGCCGAATCTTGCTGACCATCAGCGATGATGGTCCGGGCATGCGAGAGGAGGATATTGCGGGCGCCTTCGAGATCGGATCGCGCTTCGATCTGGAGATGCCAGGATCCGGCCTTGGTCTTGCCATGGCGAAGGATATCGCCACTGCGATCGGTGCGGAGATTGATCTGCTGTCATCGGGCGAGGGGCTTGTGGCCACAGTGACACTGTCAGCCGATCTATAGGCCGCCTCACCATCCCGATCAGGCATATGAAAAGCGCGGTCCAGCCAAGGCTGACCGCGCTTTTCGTTGTGTTCCGGGCCAAGAGAGCCCGATGATCTCCGGATCAGAAGCGGAGGCCGAAGCCGGCGCTCAGTACCCAAGGATCGATATTGTGCTCGGTCTGGATTGCCACGGCATTGCCGGCATACCAGGTGGCGGTCGAGCCGACCCAGTACTTCTTCGCATCGAGCGACAGTGAGAAACCACTGTCGTTGATCGGCACATCAATGCCGGCCTGAAGGGCAAAACCGATTTCATCGCTCATGTGATGGCTGGTCACGCCAAGCGGGATCGTGTCCGCGCCCGGATCGCTATCGATCCAGATGAAGTAGGTCGGGCCAGCGCCGACATAGGGCGACACACCACCGGGATTGAAGTGATACTTCAGCGTGAAGGTTGCCGGGATGACCTTGGCGTCAGACACCGCCTCGGCACCGGCAAGTGCGCCTGCCGAAACGTCAACGTCGTGCTGGGTTACGCAGCAGATCGTCTCCAGCGAGAAGTTAGGCGTGAAGAAATATTCGATCGCCACGGTGGGGACGACATTGTTGTTTGCTTCGGTCTGCGTACCAGCAGGAAGCGGGCCGGCATTGATAACATTGTCGATTTCGCCATCGGGCAGAACTGCAGTGGCCAGCAGCTTTACCTGGAAGCGCGAATCGGCATCCTGCGCACTGGCTTGGGTGGCGCCAAGGCCACTCACCAGGGCCAGGGCGATTGCCGTGGACAGCGGGGCAAGAACTTTGCGCATCATGACTTCTCCGTATCGCCGCATCGGCTGCCCCTTGCAGCCTGACAATTCCTTGCGGCACACGCGCCCAATGCTCTACGAGTCCGTCTCCAACATTGATTGAACGCAAATCGTGCAATTCAAAGATTTCGCGCCTGCGAAATAAAATTTGATGATGGTCAATGAGACTCGCCATCAGCAAGGGGCATTGGCGGCGCGTTCTCAGGGGAATGGTCAATGGAAGCTCTAACGACTCGCGCAGGCACATGGTTCGGTCTGCTCATCCTGGCAATCATGGCTGCGGCGCTGGCCCATGATAGTCTCTTCGCCATCCACATGACGATCGTCGCCATTGCGACCGGAATCGGATTGTGGTGGACACTCTATGGTTCCAGCGTGGACGTGGCCGGCAACTGGTTGCGGCCTGCGAACGATCAGTCGAAGTATGATGACGATCCGGTTCGCTGGGGCGTAATTGCCACGCTTTTCTGGGGCATGGCTGGCTTTGCCGCCGGTCTCTTCATTGCCCTGCAGCTTGCCTTCCCCGAGCTCAATTTCGAACCCTATCTCAATTTCGGACGCGTCCGCCCGCTCCATACCAGTGCTGTGATTTTCGCATTCGGTGGCAATGCGCTGATCGCGACCAGCTTCTACGTCGTCCAGCGCACATGCCGCGCGCGCCTCGCCTTTCCCGGCCTCGCCCGCTTCGTCTTCTGGGGTTACCAGCTCTTCATCGTGCTGGCGGCAACCGGCTATCTGCTTGGTGTTACCCAGTCGCGCGAATATGCCGAGCCCGAATGGTATGTCGATCTCTGGCTGACCATTGTCTGGGTCGCCTATCTCGCGGTTTTCGTGGGTACGATCGTGAAGCGCAAGGAGCCGCATATCTATGTGGCCAACTGGTTCTATCTCGCCTTCATCCTGACCATTGCCATGCTGCATATCGTCAACAACCTGGCGGTACCGGTCAGCTTTCTCGGTTCGCGCAGCTACAGCCTTTTCTCGGGTGTGCAGGATGCCCTGACCCAGTGGTGGTACGGCCATAACGCGGTGGGCTTCTTCCTCACTGCCGGCTTCCTGGCGATGATGTACTACTTCGTCCCCAAGCAGGCCGAACGGCCTGTCTATTCCTACCGCCTGTCGATCATCCACTTCTGGTCGCTGATCTTCCTCTATATCTGGGCAGGGCCGCACCACCTCCACTATACCGCGCTGCCCGACTGGGCGCAGACGCTCGGCATGGTGTTCAGCGTGATGCTGTGGATGCCCAGCTGGGGCGGCATGATCAACGGCCTGATGACGCTCAACGGCGCATGGGACAAGATCCGTACCGATCCGATTATCCGCATGATGGTCTGGGCGCTGGCCTTCTACGGCATGAGCACCTTTGAAGGCCCGCTGCTGTCGATCAAGGCAGTCAATTCCATGTCGCACTATACAGACTGGACCATTGGCCACGTCCATTCCGGCGCACTTGGCTGGAATGGCATGATTACCTTCGCTGCGCTTTATTACCTCGCGCCGCGCTTGTGGGGTCGTGAACGCCTTTACTCGCTCCGCATGGTCAATTGGCATTTCTGGCTCGCCACGCTTGGCATCGTTTTCTACGCGGCGAGCATGTGGGTGGCCGGCATGATGCAGGGCTACATGTGGCGCGAATATGGTGCCGACGGCTATTTGGTGAACAGCTTCGCCGAGACAGTCAGTGCCATGTGGCCGATGTATGTCGCCCGCGCGTTTGGTGGCCTGCTCTACCTCGCCGGTGCGGTGATCATGGTGGTGAATATCTGGCAGACCATTGCGGGCAAGATCCGCGAGGAAGCGCCGCTCACCACCGCAAAATACAATCCCGACGCTGACCGTCCCGCGGTCGCAGAGCCGGCCGAGTAAGGGAGACGCATGATGAGCGATAACAACATGGCAGATCCCGCAGTGAAGGAAGTGGTCAAGGGCCACGCCAGGCTTGAGCGAAATATCACCCTGCTTGGCGCCGCTGCGCTGGTAACGGTGGCCATTGGCGGTATCGTCGAGATCGCACCGCTTTTCTGGATCGACAACACGATCGAGGAAGTGGAGGGCATGCGGCCCTATACGCCGCTGGAGCAGGCCGGGCGCGACATCTATGTCCGCGAAGGCTGCTATCTCTGCCACAGCCAGATGATCCGTCCGTTCCGTGACGAAGTGGAACGCTACGGCCACTACTCGCTGGCGGCAGAAAGCATGTACGACCACCCCTTCCAGTGGGGTTCCAAGCGTACCGGGCCGGACCTGGCACGCGTGGGCGGGCGCTATTCGGACGAATGGCATGTGCAGCATCTTGAGAACCCGCAAAGCGTGGTGCCCGAAAGCGTGATGCCGCAATATGGTTTCCTTGCCGAAACAAGGCTCGATTTCGAGCACATTGCCGACAATCTCTCGGCGCTGAGCATGGTCGGCGTTCCCTATAGCGAAGAAGGGATCGAGGCAGCGCGTGAGGACTTGATGGCACAGGCCGATCCCGACGTGCCGGCCGGCGACATGCAGGCCCGCTATCCTGGTGCACAGGCGCGCGATTTCGATGGCGATCCTGACCGCATCACCGAAATGGACGCGCTGGTCGCCTATCTCCAGGTTCTGGGTACCATGGTGGATGTCAATTCCGCCGCGGCGCAGGAAGTGCTGAGCGGGGAGACTGGCCGATGAGCGGTCTCGAAACCTACACGCTGCTGCGCGAGATCGCCGATAGCTGGGGCTTGCTGGCCATGACCCTGCTGTGGATCGGCTTTGCGGTTTGGGCTTTCCGGCCCGGCGCCAAGAAGCATCACGAAGACGCTGCCAACATGATTTTCAAGGATGGGCACGATGGGGAATAAGCGGATTGACGACCCGACGGGTACCGAGTTTGTCGGTCATGAATGGGACGGCATCGAGGAACTCAACACCCCGCTTCCGCGCTGGTGGCTTTGGACCTTCTACGCCACGATCGTGTGGGCAATCGGCTTCGTGATCGTCTATCCGGCGATCCCGATGATCGACAGGGCGACTAGTGGCTATTTCGGCTGGTCCAGCCGTGGCCAGCTGGCCGATGAACTGGCTGCAGAAGAATCGCGCCGCGCGCCGATTTTCGAGGCGATTGCCTCTACGCCGCTAGCCGAGCTTCCGTTCAATGAAGAGCTGATGACGCAGGCCGTAGCCGGCGGTGCCGCAGCATTCCGCGTCCATTGCGTGCAGTGTCATGGTGCCAATGCCGCCGGGTCGGAAGGCTATCCGAACCTGACCGATGACGAATGGCTGTGGGGCGGCAATATGGAGGAAATCGAATACACGATTACCCATGGCATTCGCCAGCCGGGCGGTGCCGATACGCGCACCAGCGAGATGCCGGCTTTTGGCCGCGATGGTATCCTGTCGGGAGAACAGGTCGACCAGGTTGCCGATTATGTCCTGTCGTTGACAGGGCGCGGCCAAGGCAGTGCTGCGGGTGCGGAACTGTTCGCCAATAACTGCACCGTGTGCCATGGCGAGGATGGTGGAGGCCTGCGGGAATTCGGCACGCCGAGCCTGAACGATGCTGTCTGGCTTTATGGCGATAGCAGGGAGGCTATTCGTCATCAGGTCATGGATCCGAGGCATGGCGTGATGCCGGCATGGGAAGAGCGGCTCGATCCGGCGACAATCCGGATGCTGGCGGCTTATGTCCATTCGCTGGGGGGTGGTGAAGACTTCGTGGAGGTCGCCGCAGACCCGGCGGTTATGGAACCAGATGAACAAGAATGATCCGGTAATTCATCATAGCCCGTTGGGCGACTACCAGGCCCGCAAATCAGTCCATCCCAAGCGGATCGACGGCCTGTTTCGCCGCTTCAAGTGGCTGATCATGGTCGTCACCCTGGGCATCTATTACGGGACGCCCTGGATCCGCTGGGATCGCGGCCCTTATGCGCCGGACCAGGCTGTGCTGGTGGATGTGGCCAATCGCCGCTTCTACATGTTCGACATCGAGATCTGGCCGCACGAATTCTATTTCGTCGCCGGATTGCTGATCATGGCGGGCATCGGCTTGTTCCTGGTCACCAGCGCGGTGGGCAGGGCATGGTGTGGCTATTCCTGCCCGCAGACGGTGTGGACCGACCTGTTCCAGCATGTCGACCGCTTCGTCGATGGTGACCGCAATGCCCGCATGCGGCTGGAAGCGGCGCCCTGGACCTGGGGCAAGGTCATGCGGCGGCTCGCCAAATGGGCGATCTACCTCGTCATCGCCTTCTGGACCGGCGGCGCGTGGATCATGTATTTCTCCGACGCGCCGACCATGGTGCGGGATTTCTGGTCGGGTGATGCCGCACTTGCAGCTTACATAACCGTGGCCGTCCTCACCGCGACGACATTCGTCCTGGGCGGCTTCATGCGCGAGCAGGTCTGCATCTACATGTGCCCCTGGCCGCGTATCCAGAGCGCGCTGATGGACGAGCATTCTCTGCTGGTTACCTACAAGGACTGGCGCGGCGAGCCGCGCGGCAGCATCAAGAAAGCGCAGAAGGACCCGGATGCCTATGGCGACTGTGTCGACTGCAATCTGTGCGTTGCCGTCTGTCCCACCGGCTGGGACATTCGCAAGGGCCCCGACATCTCCTGCATTACCTGCGGTCTGTGCATCGATGCCTGCGACCGGGTGATGAAGGATGTCGATCGTCCGCGCGGCCTGATCGACTATGTCACGCTGGACGATGCAGAAGCCGAGGCCAAGGGTGCGCCCGTTCGTCCCGCATGGAAGGCGCTGCTGCGAGGTCGTACGATCGCTTACTTCGTGATCTGGTCCGCGATCGGCGCGGGGCTGCTGTTCCTGCTGGGAACGCGCGATCATACAGAGATCACGGCTGCACCGGACCGCAATCCGGCCTATACGCTGATGCAGGATGGCAGTGTGCGCAACAATTACACGGTCAAGTTGCGCAACATGGAAAGCCGCCCGCGCGACATGCGCGTCTCGCTAGAAGGTCTCGAAGGAGGTATGATGTGGACCGACGAGATGAGCGCCGAGAGGGCGGCACGCGAGTTTACCGTTTCCGTCCCGGCCGACGAGACAGAGACCCTGCGCGTCTATGTCATCGCGCCTGGAGGCACGGGTAATCAGGACTTTGCCTTCACCGTCGTCTCGCTTGACGAAGCGGCGGAAAGCGACACCGTCGATGCGCAGTTCGAGACTCCGGGAGGCTGATTATGTTCCGTCGTTTCACTGGGTGGCACATGCTGGGTGTGATGGTGGCATTCTTCGGCGTCATCATTGCCGTGAACTTCACCATGGCCAGCATCGCCATCGGCAGCTTTGGTGGTACGGTGGTGGACAATTCCTATGTCGCCAGCCAGCAATTCAATGGCTGGCTGGAAGATGCGCGCGAGCAGGACGCCCTTGGCTGGCGCGCCGAGGAAGAATGGCGGGAGGATGGCATGCTGGCGCTTACCCTTCATGGTGCGCCGGACCCTGCCATTGTCACCGCCATCGCCCGCCATCCGCTGGGCCGCCAACCGGACATGCCCATGACGTTCGAGCGTGTTGCTGCGGGTGAATATGTCAGCGCCGAGGCCTTGCCTGCGGGCCGCTGGACCCTGCGCCTGCAGGTGAACTCGGCGGGCGCTGAATGGCGAGAGGAAATCCACTTGCAGTGAGCGCGCAGCAAGCCCTCCCTGACGATTACGACACGAGCGTGTTTGCCGTGCCGACGGCGCATTGCGCCGGTTGCATGAGCAAGATCGAGAGGGGGCTGAATGCCCTGCCGCAAGTGGCAAGTGCGCGCGTCAATTTGACCGCGCGCACTGTTACCATCAGCCACGACCCGCTGCTCGACGACCAGCGCCTGACCGAGGAACTGGAAAAGCTCGGCTTCGAATCGCGGCGCAAGCGGCGCGATGTGGCCAAGCCTTTCAGCGCTGTGAAGCCTTTGCTCGGCCCCCTTGCGGTCGCGGCATTTGCGGGCATGAATATCATGCTGCTATCCGTCTCGGTCTGGTCCGGGGCCGAGGGCACAACCCGCCAGCTGTTCCACTGGATTTCCGCGCTGATCGCGCTTCCCGCCATTGCCTATTCGGGCAGGCCCTTCTTCAAATCCGCCTGGAGCGCGCTCAAGCACTTCTCGACCAATATGGACGTGCCGATTTCGATCGGCGTGATCGTCGCCTCGGGTCTGAGCCTGTACGAGGTGATTGTCGGCGGGGAACATGCCTGGTTCGACGGGGCACTGATGCTGCTGGCCTTCCTGCTGGCGGGCCGCGTGCTCGACGCGATGATGCGCGACCGGGCTCGCCATGCCATCGATGCCATGCTGGGACAGGCAGCCTCGGGTGCGCTGGTGCTGGGCAAGGATGGCGCTTTGTCGTGGACCGCAGCCGAGGAGCTTGCTCCGGGCATGGTCATGCGCGTGGCGGCGGGCGAGCGGCTTGCGGCCGATGGCGAAATCATCAGCGGAAGTAGCGCATTCGACCAGTCGCTCCTGACTGGCGAGACCACGCCAGTTTCCCGCCAGCAAGGCGACGAGGTGCTGGCCGGTACGCTCAACCTCAATGCACCGGTCGATGTGCGGGTCAGCCATGCAGGCCGTGACACCACGCTGGCTGAAATCGCGCGGCTTATGGAAGCGAGTACGCAGAACCGCAGCCGCTATGTTCGCATCGCAGACCGTGCTGCGCGGCTCTACGCACCGGCCGTCCATTCGCTCGCCGCGCTCGCCGTGATCGGATGGCTGATCGCCGGGGCAGGCTGGTACCAGTCCCTGGTTATCGGCGTGGCCGTGCTCATCATCACCTGTCCGTGCGCCCTCGGGTTGGCGGTTCCGGTCGCGCAGGTTGTTGCCAGCGGATCGCTGCTGCGTGCAGGGATCATGGTGAAGGATGGCTCTGCGATAGAACGGCTTGCGACTGTCGATCGTGCACTGCTCGACAAGACCGGAACGCTGACCATGGGCAGGCCTGTTCCCGATACGGCTGCACTTGATGCCATGAGCGAGCAGGAGCAACGCCTGGCGCTCGCCCTGGCTTCGAACAGCCGTCATCCGCTCTCGCGGGCGCTTGCAGACAGCCTTGCTGGCAGGGATGTAACACCGCTCACGCTGACCGATGTCGAGGAACTTCCCGGCGTAGGCATGAGCGGCACTTTCGAAGGCAGGAAAGTCGAACTCCGCCGGCCGGAGAAGGTTTCGGGCACGGCCGTTGCCCTCACTGTGGAAGGCGGCCCAACGCGGCTCGTCACATTCGCCGATCAGTTGCGACCCGGTGCCGCGCAGGCGCTGGAGGAAATGAACCGGCTCGGCATCTCCGCATCGATCATTTCGGGCGACAATGCCGATGCGGTCGATCGCGTAGCGGGCGAGTTGGGACTCACGGCCCGTTCGGCAGTCTCGCCAGCCGACAAGCAGGAGGCGATTGCGGATCTGCAGGCTGAGGGCGGTAGGGTGCTGATGGTTGGGGACGGGCTCAATGACGGGCCGGCGCTGGCCGCAGCCAATGCCTCCATGGCGCCGGGCAGCGCCAGCGATGTCGGCATGCAGGCGGCCGATTTCGTCTTTATGCAGGACTCGCTTTTGTCCATTCCGCGCGCGGTTCGGGCCTCGCGCGCAACCATGCGCATCGTGCGCCAGAATTTCGGACTGGCGATCACCTATAACGTCTTTGCTATCCCGCTTGCCCTGCTCGGAATGGTGACCCCGCTGGTGGCCGCGATTGCCATGTCTGCCAGCTCGCTGATTGTAGTTGCCAATTCGCTGCGCCTGGTCAGGGCAGCGCGATGAACGGATTGCTCTTCCTCATCCCTGTCGCCATCGGCCTTGGCCTGATCGGCCTTGGCGCCTTCTTCTGGGCGATGCGCTCGGGCCAGTTCGATGATCCCGAAGGGTCTGCAGCGCGTATCCTGATGGATGATGACGAGGATTGAAGTGAGAGCCCGATTTCGGCGCTATTCTTGATTTATGGCAATGAAATACGGGGAGGGATGCCGCAAATCACCCTCATGTGGCCTTATCATCCCAAGCTGCTTGAGACGCCGGTTCCGCGTTATACGAGCTACCCGACCGCGGCGGAGTTCTCCGACGATGTGAAGCCTGCCCGATTTGCCGATGCGATTGCGACGGCTTCGGGCGATATATCTCTCTATGTCCACATCCCGTTCTGCGAGCGGATCTGCTGGTATTGCGGCTGCAACACTGCAGCGGCGAACAAGGCCAAGCGGCTTGAGAGCTATCTCGATGCGCTCCATCGCGAGATCGAACTGGTGGCCATGCAGCTTCCCGCTGGAACGCGGGTACGCCGGATATCCTTCGGTGGGGGCAGCCCCAACGCCATCACTCCGGTCGATTTCGTGCGCCTGTTCGAACAGATCGTGGTCAACTTTCCGCTGCACGATCCGATCGTCTCGATCGAGCTCGATCCGCGCACACTGACCGATGTGTGGGAATCCGTCCTGCGCGGTATCGGTGCGACAAATGCCAGCCTTGGCGTGCAGACGCTCGATCCGGGCCTGCAGGAGAATATCGGCCGTGTGCAGCCGCAGGAAATGATCGAGAAATCGGTCACCATGTTGCGCAAAGCCGGTATCACCTCGCTCAATTTCGACCTTATGTACGGCCTGCCTGGACAGGACTGGGGGCAGCTTGAGCAATCGCTCGACTATGCCAGCGAGTTCAATGCTGATCGTATTGCCTTGTTCGGCTATGCCCATGTGCCGCAGCTCCTGCCGCGCCAGCGCAAGATTGACGCCTCGATCCTGCCTGGTGCCGAAGAGCGTTTCCGCATGGCGATGATGGGGCACGAGAAGCTCGTCGATGAAGGCTATGAGCCCGTTGGCTTTGATCACTTTGCCCTGCCGGGAGATCCGTTGGCGCAGGCGGTAACTGCCGGTACGCTGCGGCGGAACTTCCAGGGCTTTACCGACGACCAGGCCGATGTGCTGATCGGCCTTGGTGCCTCGGCCATCAGCATGTTCCCCGATCTCCTCGTCCAGAACGAGAAGAATTCCGGCCGCTACCGGATGATGCTCAGCCAGGGACAACTACCCGTTGCGCTGGGCAAGGAGCGCAGCGTGGAAGACCGGCGTCGTGGCGCGATCATCCAGGAATTGCTGTGCCGCGGCCGCGCGCGCGTTTCGCCCGACCTGCTCGAGCAGGCGCATGAGTGGCTGCTGCCCTATCTTGAGCCGGGCCTTGCCCGGGTCGAAAGCGGCATGCTGGTGATCCCGCACCATGCTTTGCCCTATGCGCGCAGCATTGCGGCAGCATTCGACCCTTATCGTCAGCAGAGTTCGCGCCGTTTCAGTTCGGCCGTCTAGCTAACAATCCAAACCTGTGAATGACACTACGGGGGGAACTGTCCCCCTGCGGATTCGCATGCGTGGCTCGCACAAAAAGAGCGGGCGATGTGCCATCCAGAAGGGGGAGGATGGCACATCACCCGAAGTTGGACTGGAAGATGCTCGCGCAGGATCAGGCCGCGAGCGCCTCCGCTGGTGCCCAGTTGCCGTGCAGGCCCTGGCGCAAGCGGACTGGCAGCTTGGCCCGGGCAATCGGCCCCTTGGCGACATTCATGGCATCAAAGATGCACAGGTCGGAATAATTGCGGACATGGTCGTCGACGAGGGCGACCAGCCAGCCATCGCCTTCGGGCGCATCCTTGCTGCGCGGAATGAAGGCAGGCTCCTGGATCGACCCGTCGGGACCGCACCACCAGCTTTCCTCGGTGCCCTTTTCTAGGTTGAAATGGGTCAGCGAGTTGATCACGCCGGCAAAGGGGCCCGGAGGGCCGTTATACGGCTTCTCGAGGTCGTAGGTGATCATGTAGCCGTGCTTGTAGGGCTTGCCCGCCATGCGATCGTCGATGCGCGGGAATTCGCCCGGAGCCTCGCCCAGCTTGGTCACGCTTTCGACCACATCCTCGTTCGAGGTCAGGTCCACGGTGATGCGGGCCAGCTCGGTCATCGCCAGTTCGGGATCGAACGGTGCGCCGTCCTTGTCGGGGAAGAAGGGCAGGCTGCCGATCTTCGAGACGGGCGTATCGAGATGTACCTTGGTGCCTTCGACAAAGGCGTTCATCACATGGCAGGAGCAGATGCCCTGGTCGTGCTTGAACCAGCGCATGTCGCTGCCATCGCTGTCACGGCGCATCACGCCGAGATAGGTCGGCAGAGAGCGGTCGTAGTAGAAATGTGGGCGATCCTGCTCGAGCACGCTCTCGTCCGAATTATAGGGCGAGACGGGGATCACGATGTAATCGCCGGCGATGCAGAAATCGTGCAGCATGGTGTAATAGGGGACTTCGAAATCCGCCCGGCGCACGATGTTGCCTTCCTGATCGATCTCGAAATAGTGCGCATCGCGGGCAAGATCGCCTTCGCAGGCATAGGCGATGTTGCACAGATTCCCGGTTTCGACGTCGATCTTGGGGTGCGCGCCGAAGGTCCGCAACGGCAACTGGCCCTGCCAGTCGGTATAGCCATCGGTGTCGAGCGAGTTTTTGTCCATTACCAGGCACGGGCTGTCTTCTTTCATGGCGAGGAGGTCCTTGCCATGGATCAGGACATTGGTGTTGGCGGTGCCGCGATGCTGGCCGATGACCGAAGGATCGTCGGTGCGCGGATTGCGGTACGACCCGAAGAGGGCGCGACCAGCTTCGTTCTCCAGCTTCCACTTGTCGGTCTTGGCGTAGCGCTGCTTGAAAGAGACCTTGCCGTCCTTGAAGCGGAACATGGTGACCATGCCATCGCCATTGAAGAACTGGTCACCACCGCCGGCCTTCGGTGCGAATTGAGGGTCGGGATGGACGCGGTAGAAGGCGCCATCCATCTCGGCGGGAATTTCGCCCTCGATCTCGAGATCGTTGATATCGCCTTCGAGACGAACGAGGCGAAGCACATCGGCGTAAATCGGTTCCTGCGGGAAATGGACCATCTAACCTCTCCTTCCGCGAATCTTTCTAACGGTCGTTAGAATAGGCGGATGGGGAAAGGGTGCTTTGACTCCGGTCAAATGGACCGCGCAAGAGACAGGACAAGGCCAGGCCAAGCGAAAGCTCCACCCGGCCAGACCCCACCGGCCAAGAGCCGTGATTAGGCGTGCACGCGCGCGCTGTTTTCGAGCAGCACGGTAGCGGCTGCCGTATTCGAGATCGGCACATGGTAGTTGCTGGCGAGTTCGTGCACCGAGCCGCGCAGGGCTCCACGCGCGGCAATCCAGTTGAGGATTTCGACACCTTGGCTTCCAGCCAGTTCGACGATGTCGAGCGTGTCGTGCTGCAGCAGCGCTTCTGGATCGGGCGCAAGGTTACGCAGGCAGAACTTGTCGTAATCGACATTTATATGCCCGGCACGCTCGCCTTCGAGCTGGTGAGACAATCCGCCAGTCCCGAAGATCACCACCTTTTCGCTGCCGCCCCAGCTCTCGATGGCGCGGCCAACTGCCTTGCCCAGATCGTGGCAACGCTTGGGGCTGGGGAGGGGATGCTGAACCGTGTTGATAGCGATCGGCACCAGTTTGACGGGGAATGCATTTTCGCCCGGCCAGCATAGTTCGAAAGGCACCGCGACGGCATGGTCGACCAGCATGGACTGGCAGGTCACCGGATCGAATTCCGATTCCACGACCTGCTCGATGATGTGCCAGGACAGGTCCGGATCCCCTGGGAAGGGGCGCTTGAAGGCAATGCCCCAGCCTTCGTCCTCGTGCCGGTATTCGGGTGCTGCGCCGATGGCGAAAGTCGGCATCTTGTCGAGGAAGAAGTTGAGGCCATGGTCGTTGTAGAAGACCACGGCAACATCGGGCTTTTCTTCCGCAAGCCAGGCATGAACGGGATTGAACCCGTCGAAAAAGGGCTTCCAGTAAGGATCCTGTTGCAGCCCCTTGGCAATGGCATTGCCGATGCCGGGAACGTGGCTGGTGAAAATGCCTCCGCAAATCTCGCTCATGCCGCCCTCCTCGGATCGTCGGCCACATGGGTCTCGGTGACCGAATGGCTCATGAGGTTGGCCTTGAAGTCTTCCAGCGACATGCCGGTCTGCAGCGCGCCGAGATCCTGCACGTTGAGGCCAAGGATGCCTGCAAGCTTGGCGAGGTAGTAGACGTTGCCGCCTGCCGCGAGCATGCCGAGAACGTCGCGATCGCGCACGGCCTGGCGCTGGTCTTCGCTCAGGCCGAATCGCTCCATGTAAGCCTCTTCGTCAGCGGCGAAGGCCTTGCGATTGGCTTCGTCGTTGAACGAATAGCACATGGCATTGATGGCATAGCCGGACTGTGCGGCATTGCCGTCGAATACCAGTGTTCCGGGTATGGCTCGCTTGCCCTCTGCGACAAGCCTCGAAAAAGGAGGCATGGCCCATCTCCAATCAAGTGATGGTGCCCATTTGCTGTCGCAGAGTTCAAGAGTCCTTGCGCTGAATCAAAAGCCGACCGGCGGGTCGCGGAGGCGCTGGAGGTGCCCTAGAATTCCCAACCGAAGGAGAAACCAAAGGAGGTTTCAGCAAGCGAGACGTCTGCCTCACCACCGCCATATGGGGCAGGAATGGATCCGCTGCCGGAGACGGTGTTTTCGGGCGCATGCATGGCATAGGCCGTCAGTTCCTTGCCGCCCCCAATGCCCACGGTCGCTCCAACGGTGAAGTGATCTTGCACCACGCCCGGTGCGAGGATGTTGAGGAATGTCTCGCTTGCCGGGACCGGGTTTTGCGACCGGCCGTATCCGGCGCGCAGCGTCAACTCGTCGCTGAAATCGTAGCTGGCGCCGAACTTGACCACGGTAATGTCGTCCCAGCCGAAGCCCGGTCCACCGGTGAAGCCGAAAGGAACGCCGGAGAAGAGCGGAGCAATGGGAGTGCCGACCGATCCGATCTCGGAATATTCGATGCGCTTGATATCCGCTGCCAGCAGCAAGCCGTCAACCGGGCGCACGGCGATGCCCGCCCCATAGGATTCGGGCACGTCGAACCCACCCTGATTGGCAAACAGGCCGGCATATTTGTCGAACTTGCTGGCCCAGATGCGCGACTGGTAGAAGGCGCCAAAGCTGAAGCCGGGCGCGAATTCGCCGAGATATCCGGCGCGGAAACCGCCGCCGACCGACCAGTCAGTGCCGTTATTGGTGAAATTGGCGGGATCGGAGGAGGCAGCTGTAAAGGGCTGGATGCCGCTGGCACGGAAACCTTGCACCATCAGGATGGGCGACACGCCGAATGAATGGCCGGGCGCGAACTCGACCGCAGCGGTCGGCGTGATAAAGACCTGCTTGAGATCCACACCGGCATTGCCGGTAGCGCCGAAGCTGGCGAAGGGATTGGTCTTGTAGACAGTGTTCATTCCGCCATTGGCGTTGATCGCGATACCCAGCGATACGTTATCCGAAACGGAGTGGACGTAGCCGAACTCGGGCAGGATGAACGGATTGGCTCCGTTGCCGCTGTAGCTGCCATTGAGGCCGGCGCCATTGCCGCTGATTTCCGCTCCGCGATCGGGAATGAAGATCTCGACACCGAAATCGACACGCTTGTCGAACTGCGTTGCCGCAGCGGGATTGCTGGCGATCGACAGGGCATCCTGTGCTGCCGCAATGGCAACGCCGCCCATACCCTTGGCCTTCGCTCCGATGCCATTGAGGAAATAGCCGTCGGTTGCCTGGGCCGGGCTCGCCGCCAAGGCAAGCGTGGCAGAAGCGGTAAACATGGCGGAAAGACGCTTGAAATTCATGATCATTCTTTTCTCATTCTGGCCCGAAGGCGATCCCGATTGAGCGGCGATATGGTGTTAAGCGGCCCGACTGGAAAGCAAGAAAGACTTCTGTTTCCGCTAGCGCCCCTTTCCCCGAACAACATGCCTGTTCATCGGGTGAGCGTCGCCTCTGGATTAGCGGAGAAGTCCTCGCTAGATTGCGCTCGTGGATGGAAAGGCAAGAAGAAGTGCCGAGCCTGCGGTTCTGGCCCTGATAGAGTCGAGTCCGATTGCTTCGGTCATCACAGACCCCAAGCAGCCGGATAACCCGATCATTGCCTGCAATCAGGCCTTCATGGATTTGACGCAATATTCCGAGGATGAAATCGTCGGACGAAACTGCCGCTTTCTCGCCGGCCCTGCGACTGAGCCATGGTTGACCGACTCGATCAAGGAAGGCGTGCAAGAGCGCAAGCCGGTTATGGTGGAGATCCTGAACTACAAGAAGGACGGAACGCCTTTCAGGAACGCGGTGGTCGTGGCGCCCGTATTCGATGACGATGGCGAACTGACCCATTTTTACGGCTCGCAGGTTGAGCTTGATGAGGATGCCAGCGGGCCGAGTCTTAGCAGGCGTGCCCGCGCCGCCGAGAAGATCAAGGATCTTTCGCCGCGCCAGCTCGAAGTGATGCAGATGGTTGCCAGCGGTCTACGCAACAAGCAGATCGCTTGGGAACTCGGCCTGTCGGAAAAGACCGTGAAGATGCATCGCGGCATCGCCATGGAAAAGCTTGGTGTACAGACTGCGGCTGACATGGTTCGCCTGGCGGTCGAAGCGGGGATCTAGCTTCCAAGAGCAGGCTGGGCCCTGATGCGGTCTTGCATGGTCCTTGGTCCGTATTTTCCAATTGAATGCTTGGGTGCAGAAGGCCCATGCATCGCAGCTGGGTAATCCCGCGGGACCCTTCCCCCCTCCCGTTCCGCACTCCATCCCACCAAATCCAGCTGCGATGCTCCCTTTCCTTCGGGCGCTTGGTCCGAAGTGAATGATTCACGTTGGAAGAGGCCGGCGCGGCACATATGGTCGACTGCGATATTGCAATCATTGGCGCGGGAATGTCAGGCCTTTCATGCGCCACGCGATTGCAGCAGGAAGGACTGTCGGTCCGGCTATTCGACAAGGGCAGGGCGGCTGGCGGTCGCATGTCCACGCGGCGCCACGATGGCCCCAATCACCAGCTTCGTTTCGACCATGGTACGCAGTCTTTCGGTGCGCAGGACGAGCGCTTCCTGAAGCAGCTCCATCGCTGGAATGAACAAGGCATCGTAGATCATTGGCCTCCGGATCAGCCCGGCCAATGGGTTGGCGTTCCCGCGATGAATGCGCCGTTGCGGTCGATGGCCGACGCGCTGGATGTGCAATTCGGCAGCCGGGTGGAAGGCATCCTTCCCAAAGGCGAAGACTATCGCCTGTACGGAACCGAAATGGACGATGTGGATTGCGGCCACGTGGTTGTTGCGGTGCCTTCTGAACAGGCGGCCGAGCTTCTCCGCGAAGTCGATCCTGTCGCTTCGGCCTTGGCCGAACAGGCACATTCGAGCCCGTGCTGGACATTGATCCTGGCGTTTGACCAGCCGGTTGCTCTGCAGGAGGACTGGTTTTGCGACACGGGCATCATTGGCCGCGCATCGCGGAACAATTCAAAGCCCGATCGTGGGCCGGCGGAGTGCTGGGTAGTCCAGGCGGATAAGGGCTGGTCGCAAGATCATCTCGAAGAGCATGCCGTGCTCGTCGCCCAGCAACTCATGGGAGCATTCGCCCAATGCGTAGGTGGCAAATTGCCAAGGGCGGTGCACCATGCCGTGCATCGATGGCGCTATGCTCTGCCCGAGCCGGTCAAGCAGGATTTCATCTGGGACCGATCTTCCCGTTTGGGAGTTTGCGGCGATTGGCTGCGTGGACCAACGGTGGAAGATGCCTGGCTATCGGGGCGTTTGCTGGCTGACGCCATGATGTACGATCTCCAGGTTCATGCCTGACAAGTTGACCGTCTGGCACGATGTCGATTGTCCTCTCTGTCGCAGGGAGATCGCGCTCATGCGCCGTCTCGACAAGAACGGGGCTATCGAATTCGTCGATGCCCGGTCGGCTGGCTCATGCCCGGTATCACAGGATGCATTGCTGGCCCGCTTCCATGCCATGGAAGACGGGAAACTGTTGAGCGGGGCCGCTGCCTTTGCGGCCATGTGGCGGGCAATTCCCTTGCTCCGTCCGCTCGGCCTGCTGGCGCGCTCCAGCATCGTCCTGTTCCTGCTTGAGCATGCCTATCGCGCGTTCCTGAAAATCAGGCCGCGTATCCAGCAGGTCCTGCGCTAGTCAGTCCTGGAACAGGCGCGGCAAGAAGTCGTGCAGATAGCGGCGCCAATTGATCCAGGTGTGCCCGCCGCCGCTCTCATTATAGATGTGCTCAATGCCCGCCTCGTCGAACATGGCGCGCGTAGGTGCGACCGTGCCGTAGAGAAAGTCTTCCGTGCCCATGGCGAGATATACCAGGTCCATTTCCTCGGCCGAACGGGCCAGCGCGGCGTGGTTTTCGTTTGTGTAGTTGGCGATATCGTCAGGCCCCAGGCCAAGCCCCATAGAAAAGATGCCGATTTCGCTAAAGACGTCGGGTCGAGTGAGGCCCCAGCGGATCGTGTGCGCGCCGCCCATCGATAGCCCTGCCATGGCGCGGTGACTGGTGTCGGCAATGGTGCGGAAATGGCTGTCGATATAGGGGATCAGGTCTTCATGGAGGTCATTCCCGAAATCGCGATTGTCCAGCACGTCGAGGCCGGGGCGATCCGGCGTATGACTGAAAGGCATGACCACGATCATTTCCTCGGCTGAGCCCTCGGCCAGGAGGTTGTCGAGGATGTAATTGGCATGGCCAACCTGCGTCCAACTATCCGATGAATCGCCGATGCCGTGGACGAGGTAGAGAACCGGATAGCTCTCCGACCCGTTCATGTAACCGGGCGGTGTATAGACATAGGCCTCCCGCTTGGCGTCGATTGCATCGGACCAGTATTCGATATGACTGACCATGCCGTGCGGGACTTCCGGATTGTATGTCTGGAAGGCGCCTTCGGGCCCTTCGATATTGACGGTTGAATTGATGCCGGTCCGTTCGCGGCTGAAGGTTGTCGCCAACGGATCGGGCACACGCGCACCATCGACCTGGAAATTGTAGCGATAATTGTCTGGCGCGATGGGAACCGGTGTGGTGGCAGACCACAGGCCTGACTCGTCCTTGGTCATTGGCTGACCGGCGCCGGGAGGAATCGCATTGGCAATATCGCTGCTGGTCACGCTCACTTCCTGCGCGGCAGGAGCACAGAGGCGAAAGGTTACACGACCGTCGGGGTGCTGTTCGACCGACTGGTATTGCATCTGTCCGAACATGCCCTGCGGCAGGCAGGACGCGGGTTGGGACTGCTGGGCTGTTGCGGGCAGGACCCATGCAAGTGCGACCAAGGCGCCAGTCAGCGCCAGTTTACGGGGGGACATCCTCACGCTCCAACGACCATTATTATAACGTTCGTTATAATCTTGCCGATGGCGGCCCGTTTGGCAAGCCGGCTCGTGTCTTCCCCAAACGAAAACGGGGGCCCCGTGAGAGACCCCCGCTTCGGGTTTTCCGGACTGGACCGGAAAGTGTCTTAGTTGCCGGCGCGACGTGCAGCAGCAGCAACGGCTTCCGTGGTCGGGTTGCCGAGCGACAGCTCGCGACCGTTCGGGAAACGGATTTCCGCAGCCGAAGCGCGGGTGTCACCGTCACGAGCCTGGAAGGCGTCCACGATGATGTCGGTACCCGCAGGCAGCGAGTTCCTGTTCCAGCCACGACGCAGCAGGGCCGACGGAGCGCCGCCCTCAACACGCCAGCGTTCGGTGGCGCCATTGCGTTCCACGTCGATGTGGATCCAGGAGTGGGGGTTAACCCACTCGAACATCACGACCTTGCCTTCCAGTCGGACGGGCTTGTTGCGGTCGAATTCAGTGGCGAACGAGTGGTGCGCAGCAGCGCCGACACCCGTTACCGCCAGCACGGCGCCGATCGCGGCAGCGCTGAGCTTCTTCATCTGCATGGCTGGTAACTCCTTGTTTAAACTTGCGGAACTTCGTCGCAGAAGATCTTTGACTATGTCCGTTTATCAGTCTTCACCTTGCTCTTCGATTAAGTCACCGTAGAGCAGATTTTCAGAAAACGGTACGCACTTGAACTCGAGCAGTTGGGCGTTTTCCTCCATGCGGCGGTAAAGCGGCATGCGGATGGTCCAGGGGCGCGAATAGATCGTCGGATCGGTGATCGTCGCTTCGTACTCGATATGGTTCTCACCCACCTTGGTGAAGCGTTCCACCACGGTGGCGTGGTTGGTGAGATAGTTGCCGGCACGGTCGAGCCAGGTCACGCCTTCGATCATCTCGCCCTTGGGCAGCTTGACCAGGCCCGGACCCAGGGCGAGGGTGGTGACGACGAGCGTATCGCCATCCCATTCGCCGTAGGAAGTGCCCATCCAGGTGTCGATCGGCGGGATGCCGACTTCCTGCATGTGAATGACGCGATTGGCCGAGGCGTACTCATAGGCCATCAGGATGTCGTCATCATTGCCCTGAATGATCTGGAACGGATACGGCATATACGTCGCGCGCGGAATGCCTGGCAGGTAGCAGGCAGCTTCCGGATCGTGATAGATCACGTTTTCGCGATGCATTTCGAGACGCTCGAGAGCTTCCGGAAGATACGGAATCTCGCCGCCATCGATCACGCCGAGGCCGGCCGGAATTGCACCGATGGCGCCCAGAAGACGGTCGGCCGCCGGAATCGGATTGCTCTCGGCATTGTGCGGCTCGAGGCTCCAATTGGCACTGTTGAGTACCTGCCAGACGCCGTTGAGATTCGGATGACCATCGATCTCATGGTGTTCGGCAGAAGCCGGTGCCGAGCCAAGCGCCATGAGCGCAGCCGCAGCAACAGCCGTGGTGAAAGTCTTAATCCCCCGCATAACCTCTCCTGTATGCAAAAATTAGCGTCCTAAAGAATACACCATAAGATTGCCACTGGCATTTATGGCGACATATTGTTCGCCATCGCTTCCCCGATAGGACATCGGATTGGCGTTGGCATTACCGTTGAGCGTGGTCTCCCATAGCTGCTCACCGGTGTCTGCGTCAAAGGCCCGGAAACGACGATCATTGGTTGCTCCGACAAAGACCAGACCGCCGGCGGTTACCGTAGGCCCGGCGCTGCCGGAGTTGCCGAGCAACAGGTCGTTCCCGTCCTCATCCTGATAAACTCCGAGGGGAACCGCCCACATGATTTGGCCGGTATTGGCATTGACGGCGGTCAAACGCGCCCAAGGCGGCTTGTAGCAAGGCGCGGTCGGGCCAACCGCGCGGCCATTGTCGTCATATTCGCCACTCAGGGGAGCATTGAAAGAGAAGAATGGGCCTTTGCCGTCCACGCTCGCGCGGTCGTAGGCCGGGGCAGAAGTGGCGTCGAAGCTGTAGGGCTGGTCGCCCTCTACTCGTTCGACCCAGCCGACGAGTGAGCCGTCCTGTGTGTTTACGTAGAAAACGCCGGTTTCCGGGTTCGCGGCGGTGCCGCCCCAGTTCACGCCGCCGGTACCGCCGGGGAACTGAATGGTCGATTGCGGCGGCTCGCCCTGGATGTGATACATGAACGGCGTAAACGGCCCGGCATTGTAGAAGCCACCTGCACGATCCCACATGTCCAGACAGGCCTGCGAATGGGCCGCATTGGTGTCTTCTGCCGTCACGATATCGCCATAGCTCATCGTCATCCGGCTGAGCGGCGGCGTGACCTGCGGAATTGGCTGGGTCGGATGATAATACTCACCCGGAACATCGCCGCGCGGCACGGGCATTTCCTCCACTGCATGGACCGGTTCACCGGTCTCGGCGTCGAGGATGTAGACATAGCTGGACTTGCCGACATTGGTCAGCGCCATGCGGGTGCCTTCAGGCGTGCTGACCGGGATCAGCGAACCGGCATAGGACATGTCGATGTCCCACAGGTCGTGATGCACGGTCTGGAAGTGCCATTTGTATTCCCCTGTCTCCAGGTCAACCGCGACGACGGAATTGCCGTAGACGTTGGAGCCGGGGCGATCCCCGCCAAAATAGTTGTGCGCGGGCCCCGCGATGGGCAGGTAGACCGTCTTGCTGGCAGCATCGATTGTTGCTGCGAAGCCCCACATATTGGTGCCGCCACGACCGACCGATGAGTTTGCCCCCCAGGTTTCGGAGAACGGTTCGCCCGGATCAGGGGTTGTATCGAATTCCCACAGCTTCTCGCCCGTGCGGACGTCGAACCCGCGCGGATTGCCTGCGGGACCTTGCGGATTTTCAAGAGAAGCGGCACCGACAACGGCAACATGGCCGCTGATCGTAGGTGTGCCGCCATAGCCGATGACCATGTCGGCCCTGCCGCCGTCACCGAAACTTCCAACGAGTTCGCCACTGGCCGCATCGATGGCCACCAGGAAGGTGCCTTGCGTAACCAGCAGGCGCGGGCCCATATCGCCTTCGCCCGGCCAATAGGCGAGGCCGCGGCCCGAATAGCCGCCAGTACCTTCTGCAGCATTGTGCACCCAGAGTTCCTCACCCGTCGCGCCATTAAGCGCGACGATGCGGTTCTGGGCAGTGAAATACATATTGCCGTTCACGACCAGCGGAACCGCGTTGTTCACGGCGCGCATCTGGTACGACCATGCCTCGCTGAGCGAACCGACATTGCTGCGGTTGATGTCGTCGAGTGGTGAATAGCGGGTCGCGGCCAGGTCACGATTGATGGTTTGCCAATCGCCTTCTGGAATGGCGTCCTGCGCCAAGACTCCCGTGGCGCATGTGGTTGCCAGCAGCGCTGTCAGACAAAGGCTTTTCGCCTTCCGCATAAATCCTTCTCCCGCCTTCCCGGAATACACCGAACGCTGTCCTGCAGTGTCGGCGTTAGTTGATTCTGTCCTAAAGGTGCATCGATCTTTTGACAATGGCCTACCGCCTGCACTAGCAGCGTTCGGCGGCCTGAACGCGGCTAGATTGTTTGGTCCGTCTTGAATTTGTCCGCTTTCCGTTGCCAATTGCCGATGGAAAGTCGAGATCGAGTTTGTGACAAATTGTCGCGAATCAGGCCAGGCACCTTAGGAGGGCTTGGTTAGGGATTGGGAAGAGGCTAGCGCGTTTGCGCCAGATCAAAGCAAGGTCTGAATTTGCATTCGATGTAACGCGGCGCCACGCCGCTTGTTACGGTAAATAACTCGCACCCGGCCTGCGATTGGTGGATAGGCCGGGTCGACTGGAAAATCACATGCATCTCGCCATGCGGCAGGTGCCAGATTGGGGGAATTCTTGTCTGATGTTCGACCTAATATTCGACTTTCTCTTTAGCATCACAGACTGGCTGAGGACGACCGTACTCCTCGATTTCGCCTTCTGGATCACCGAGACTTCGCTGAGCCTGTTCATGGTGACCAACTTCTGGATGGTCCCCATTGCGCAGGTGTTCCACATCCTCGCAATTGGTGCAGCATTCGGCGCCACGCTGATGTTCACCTTGCGCGTACACGGCAAAGCAGCAACGGACCTGTCACTCGAACAGGTCGCCGGTCGCTACGTTCCGTGGATTTGGTACGGCCTCCTGGTCATCGTCCTTAGTGGGCTGCTCATGATCACCGCCGAACCGATTCGAAACATGGTCAACGCCGTGTTCTGGATCAAGATGCTCGTCCTGCTGGTGACCGTCTTCCTTTCGCTTGGCTTCATCAAGTCGGTGCGGACGAAGGCCGCGGCCAGCGGTGCAGCCTGGGCCGCAAGCTCGGGCGCGAAGACGACTTCGATCCTGCTGATCGTCCTCTGGCTCTTCATCATGCTGTGCGGTCGCTGGATCGCCTACGTGCCGGTTTAAGGGGGAAGAAGAGAAATGATTTATCCTGAACCGACGAATATCTGGGAATCGATCCAGTATTCTCCAATGGGCCTGTCCATCGCTGAAAGCCTGTGGGCATTCCCGATGATCGAAACCGTCCATGTGATGGCGCTGGTTACCGTGATCGGTACGATCCTTGTCATGGACCTGCGCATGCTGGGCAAGGCTTCGACCAACCAGGCCGTTACCCAGGTATCGGCCGATACGCTGAAATGGACCTGGCTGGGCTTCGTGGTGGCTGCGATCACCGGCACGCTGCTGTTCATCAGCAAGGCCAGCAGCTACATGATCAACCCCTACTTCCTGACGAAGATGGGCCTGTTCGTGGTGGTTGGCCTGAACATGCTCTATTTCCACTTCGTCACGTACAAGACGGTCGATCAGTGGGATAGCTCCGCATCGCCTCCGCAGGCGGTCAAGACTGCGGCGATCATCTCGCTGCTGATCTGGATCGTGATCGTGTTCTGTGGCCGTGCAATCGGCTTTACGCTCGGCATCTATTACTGAGCGCGGACACGCCCTGAACAAGAAAGGCCGCCCCTCGGGGCGGCCTTTTTTATTCCTCCTCGGGAAGCGCGAAGACGTAGACCGATGACGAGTTGACCGCAGGGACCGGAATCTCCGGCGTGAAGCCGGGAAGGCCGAGCGAGAGCGGGCTGCCCATGCCGGTGACGACGGCGACATATTGCCGGCCATCGACGGAATAGGTGATCGGTGAAGCATTGGGTACGCCGGTCAGGCCGGTTCGCCACAGCACGCTGCCATCTTCCTCGTCATAGGCGATGAACTGGCGATCCATGCCACCGGTAAACAGCACCCCTCCGGCAGTTCCCAGCATGCCCATGTCGAAAGGCGCGCGCTGGCGCGCCTCCCAAACGATTTCTCCGGTCTCCATGTCGATCGCCTGGATGAAGCCGAAATTGCCATCGCTGTCGGGCGGGGCGGAGTAGAAAACGCTGACACCGCTGGTCAGGAAGCCACCTTCCTGCACCGGACGGAATTCCATGCAGGTGTCGCGCGCATTGACATAGAGGCGACGCGTTTCCTGGTTGAAGGTGGTCGGGCTCCAGTTTCGTCCGCCGCCTGCGTGCGGGCACATGAAGACGGAAGGCCGGTCGCGGCCGATCGTCTTGGCCGGATCGGCTGTCTTGCGGCCAGTCACCGGATCGATATCGATGATGAAATCCTGGAAGCCCATGTCGACGGTCGAGATATATTCTCCCGTCGCTGCATCTATCGTGTCGAACAGGCCTTCCTTGCCGCCGGTGATGACGACATGACGATCTTCGCCATCGACCTCGACCTCGCCGATCACGCGTTCGAACACCCAGTCGAGGTCGTACTGGTCGTTGGGCACGTGCTGGAAATACCAGACGAGCTCACCTGTCCGCGGCTCGAAGGCGAGTGTGGAATTGGTGTAGAGCCCGTCATTGTTCTCGCCGGGCACCAGGTCGCGAAGCGGGCCGGTGTCGTAGGTCTGCGCCACGCCCCACAGGGCAAGCCCGGTCTCCGCGTCATAGGTTCCGGAGGTCCAGACCGAACCGCCATGCCGAGCTTCATTGGGTAGGCCGTTCCACGTGTCGCCACCCGGAGATCCCTCCTGCGCGATCGTGTTGAAGGTCCAGAGATGCTCGCCGTTCTCGGCATCGAAAGCGACGATTACGCTGCCGCCATCGCGACCGGAGGCGAAGCCAACCATGGCCACGCCTTCAGCCACCAGCGGACCGCCATTCGAACGCAGCTCTTCAGCGTCGGGCACTTCGACGTCCCATACGGGACGTCCGGTGCGGGCATCGAGTGCCATCATGTGGAGGTCCGACGTGGCGAGTATCAGCATGTCGTCCCACAACGCCATGGTCTTCTTGGAAAGCGGTGTGGTGTCCGCCGGCAATTGGCGCTGATAGCGCCATATCGGCCGACCATCGGCGGCGTCGAAGGCGAAGACCTCGTCCCCGAAGCCGAAGGTATAGAGCACACCGTCTCGCACGATCGGCTCGTGCATGTTTGGGCCGACAGGCAGGGCCTGGGCCCATGCAATCGTGAGGTTGCTCACATTGTCGCGATTGATCTGGTCGAGTGGTGAGTAGCCTTGGCCGTTATGGCCGCGCCGCCAGGTCAGCCAGTTCTCGGGCGCCGGGTTCGACAGCATGTCTTGCGTGACCGGAGTGTAGTTGGCGAAGCGGTCCACGGGTTCGGGCCAATCCGGCATTGGCACCATGGGCGAGATGCCGCCAATGCCGAGCGCATTTTGCTCCTCTATCGAAGGGGCAGGGGGCATCATCGTGGCCAGATCTGCCGTGACCGGCAGTTCGAGGGTTCCGCCATTTTCATGGAAGATCAGCGCGGTGAGAGCGAGGTAATCCTCTTCGGCCAGATTGCCTGTCCCGCCGGGCGGCATGGAGGAGGAGATGTACTCGGTCAATTCACTGACCGGTACATCACCCCAATTGGCAAGGAAGGTAGGACCCGTCAGCGATTGGGCGAATTGCCCGCCTGCCAGGGTCTCCCCGTGACAGACGGCGCAATTGGCCGCGTAGACCGCCCGACCCGTGTCGAGCTGCTGCCCGACGAACATCTCGCTGCCTTGCGCCAGTGCCGAGGCACCTATAGCTCCCGCAAGGCAGGCCGACCCAAGCAGGGCCCCGCGCAATCTCGACAATGTCCTCTCCCCCTATCGTTATTCTACTCTTCGTCGCTGGCAATCCCCAACGGCTCTGCCACGCGGCTTTCGAACATGGCATCGTACAGGGCGATCTTGGCTTCGCCCAGCCACGGGCCGACACCAGTATCCGCACCGTCGAGAAGCATGGCTTCGTTCGGGCCGAGCTGGTCGACCGATGGCCATTCGGGCAGGCCTTCGCCATTGGGATTGCCGGTGGCGGCAAAGTTCACCCAATATTGCGAGACCATGTCGGCGAACGCTTCTTCGTCCGGATTGCCGCACATCAGATCGACAGATGAACCGCCCGGATAGGTGCGCGGGGCACAAAGGTTGCCGAAGACATAGGGAATTTCGCCCGTATGCGCGGCGCCCAGGTCTGCACGGTCGGGATCGTAGAGCGGATCGTGCTTGAACCAGTAGTGGTAGGCGTTCTGGCCAATCCCGGCTTGGTATTCGGCGAACTGACGGTGCAGCCAGCTCATATTGTCGCCGAAGGGCATGGTGCTTGCGGCGGCGGCTTCCTCATCGGTGGTGACCGGGTAGGCGGCACGGCCGAGTTCGACCAGGTCGCCCCAGCGGAAACCTTCTCCCTGCTCCCAGCTGGCCAGCGTCGCGGGCGGGCCGAAAGCGCCGGTGAAACTTCCTTCATCCTCGTTCGAACCGGTCAGCACGTCGACCTTGAGCTGGCGGCCATTGGCGAATGCAACCGAGAGGTCTTCGGGGATGATATAGCCGTCGATAATCATGCCCTGGCCGCGAATATTGGCGAAGACGTCCTGAGCGTCCATCGCCCGTAGTTCAGCGAGAGTGCCGGCACTAGCGGCCTGCGCTTCGACCCGCTCGCGCGGGGTCATCTGCGCGATCGAGAGGCCCATCCAGTTGCCCGACTGGCTGATCACGCGGTGCACCAGGCCTTCCGCGGGCGGGGCGCCTGCAAGGCCGCCATTCATGGCAGCGCCGGCGCTTTCGCCGAAGATAGTCACGCGGCTGGGATCGCCACCGAAGGCGGCAATGTTGTCCTGTACCCATTGGAGCGCGGCGATGGAATCGCCCAGCGCCTGATTGCCCGAGGCGCCATGCTCGGAAGCGGCAGTCAGTTCAGGGTGCGCAAAGAAGCCAAGCGAGCCCACACGGTAGTTGAAGGTGACCACAACCGCGCCCTTTTCGGCCAACTGGTTACCCTGGCTGAAGGGCGAAGAGCCGCCGCCTTCATTGTATGCGCCGCCATAGAGCCAGACCATGACCGGCAGGCTCTCATCGGCGCTTTCGGCGGGTGTCCAGACATTCAGGTAGAGGCAGTCTTCCGAAATTCCCGGGCTGTCGGGCATGTCGGTTGCCGAGTTGGGCGGGAAACGTTCGGGCGAGGGGTTCTGTATGCAGCTATCACCCCAGCTCGTCGCTTCGAGCACGCCTTCCCACGATGCGGCCGGCTGCGGCTGTTCCCAGCGCAGATCGCCGACAGGCGGTGCGGCAAAGGGAATGCCCTTGAACACGGTAACGCCTTCGATGTCGCCGGGTGCACCGGAAACGAGGCCTTGTGCCGTTTCGACCGGGCCTTCCGAAATCGAATTGGCCGAACAACCGGTGGATGCGGCCAGCAGCAGGCAGGCGGCCATCAAGCGATACTTCATGTCTGGAAATCCCCTCTCTCTATTGGTCGTTGCCGCGCGCCTGTTCCCTCTGCGCACGCGACGAAGTTATGTATCCACGGATCTGCACATTGCCTTCGTGACAGGCATATTCGAAAAGCTCGTAATCCTCGTCGCGCTGCCAATCGAGGCGCGCGGTCCAGGGACCCGTGAGAATCTCCGGATCCTCGTAATCCACTTCGTAGGTGATGGTGTCGGGACCAGTCATGGTGAAGCGTTCGACCATGTGGGCCTGCTCGCTCTGCGGCACGTCATTGCGCGGCGGCGAACCCCAAGTGCCGACATTGTTGGGTGAACCCAGACCGTTGAAATTGGTGGTTTCGACAACCAGCGTATTGCCGTCTTCCCAATGGCCGCGGCTCTGGCCGAGCCAGAAGCTGTTGCCATGTGGAGCGGAATAATCCTCGCCCAGCGGGATAAGGCGCACTTCGTGGACCATTTCCATCTGGATGGCGACCATGCCCGGTGCCTGGAAGATGCGGATCCCGTTATTGTAGTTGAACGGGAACATACTGGCGGGGAGGCCGCGCGTGATGCAGCGGTCCCAGGTGTCGAAATCGAGCGGTGTGTCGTAGGTCTGCCCGGCGATATAGGAACTGCGCTTGGTCGCAGCGAGCCGCTGGCCTTCCTCGGTCAGTGCGGGAAGCTGGCCATCGGCAGGGGCAATCAGGAAGGAGGTGCGACGGTTGGCATCGCCGGGTTCGACCCAGTGACCCATGCCGATCGTTTCTTCCTCGATTTCGGTAGCGTAGTTCTGCCCGCGCGCTGCCAGCATGGCGCTGCGCTCGGCATATTCCTCCTCATTGAGGAAATAGCGGTTCCCCTGCTCGGCAGGCCGCTGGAGAGGGGTGAAATTGAGATGGTCGATCGGCCAGGTGCCGCGCAGGTCCGGATCACCCCACTCGGTGGTAGCGGGCTGGTAATCGCGCGGAACGTCGGGGACCGTGACCAGGTCCGTTTCCTGCGCCGTTGCAGGAGCGAAAATGGCGAGGGCGCAACCCGCCAGGCCCGCCGGCAATGCCGCGGACCAAGCAAGTCGCACCCTCCACCCTTGTGTCACCTACAGGATTACCCGCCGGATTCGCCTGCACCCGGATCCTCGACAGCCTCAAGGCCGGCACGGGCTGCGGTGATGTAGTTGCGCGGCTGCACATTGCCCTCGTGGCACGCATATTCGAAAAATTCGTATTCATCGTTGCGCGTCCAGTCGAGACGGGCCGTCCACGGAGCGACGAAGACCTGCGGGTCCGAATAGGTCGCTTCGTAGATGATGTGGTCCGGGCTGGTCATGGTCAGGCGTTCGACGACCTTCGCCTCGGCGCTGGTCGGGATCGTGTTCCACGGCGGAACGCCCATGGTTGCCATGTTCAACGGGCTCGGGCCGCGTTCGGAAACCACCGTGGTGGCGCTGTCACCGGTCTTGATGTTGGTGGTTTCGACAACCAGCGTGTTGCCGTCCCAATAGCCGAGCGACTGACCCATCCATGTACGGACTTCTTCCGGCCAGCGACGGCTTGCGATTTCTTCCGGACCGCTCAGGATCGGGATCACACGGGCATCGTGGATCATTTCGAGATTGATCACGACATAGCCCGGGCTCTGCATGACCTGGATCCCGTTATTGTAGCGGAACGGGAACATCGAGGCGGGGAAGCCGCGCGTTACGCAGCGATCCCAGGTGTCGAAATCGTCCATCCACTGGTGGATGGTGTTCGGCGTCCAGCTCGAACGACCGGTTTCGTAGAGGTTCTGCGCCCATTCGGTCATGGCCGGAAGCTGGCCATCGGCAGGCGAGACGAGCAGCGAGGTACGGCGGCCCGAAGCGTCGGATTCCACCCAGTGACCCATGCCGATCGTGCCGGCATTGTCTTCACGCTCATAGGCAGCGTCCGAACCGCTAGCACGGGCCTGGCGCTGGGCGAATTCCTCTTCGGTGAGCCAGAAGCGATCACCGAAATTCGCCGGACGGCTCATCGGGATGCTGGCAATATTGTCGATCGGCCACATGCCGCGCAGGTCGGGATCGCCCCATGCAGTGCGCGGCGGATCGAAATCGGTCGGTACCGGCGGCATTACCGTCAGGTCGTCCGGCACCTGCTGTGCCGGAGCGGAAGTGGCAGCCAGCGCTGCCAGCGAAGCCGCTGCCAGCACCTTGCCGATCGTAGTTTTGAGCTTAGCCATGTTTCATCTCTCCTAGTAATTCAGGCGGGAGGACCAGCCGTCCCGCAAACCCCCTCAAGACTCTTCGTTATTCCCTACACCCCGGCTCGCCGGATCCATCGACGGCGGAGGGCCGGCATCGGGATCGAGCAGTTCGACATGCGTGCCGCGGGCATATTCCTGCTCGCGGGCGGCCCGCGATGCGGTGATGTAATTGCGCAGCTGCACATTGCCTTCGTGGCAAGCATACTCGAAAAATTCGTAGTCGTCATCGCGCGTCCAATTCACGCGGAGCGTGAACGGCTCTTCCCAGATGACCGTGTCATCCAGTGTCATCTCGTAGGTGATGGTGTCGGGACCGATCATGTGGAACCGTTCGGTCACCACTGCACTCTCACTCATCGGCGTCGTATTGTTGGGCGGCACGCCGCGTGTCGCCATGTTGAGCGCAGAGGCGCCCGGCTTGATATTGGTCGTCTCTACCAGCAGCGTATTGTGGTCTTCCCAGCGTCCTCGGCTGTCGCCGAACCAGGCGGACATGGAGGCCGGCCAATGTTCGCCTTCACCGGATACCGGGATCACCCGCGTGCCGAGCATTTCCAGCGTGATTACGACATAGCCGGGCGACTGGAAGATGCGCACGCCGTTATTGTAGCGGAACGGATACATGGAGGCGGGGAAGCCGCGCGTCACGCAGCGATCCCAGCTATCGAAATCGGTTACCCAGTCGAAGGTCTGGCCGCCGACCCAGCTCGCGCGCATCAGGGCGGAGCGGCGATAGCCTTCATCGGTCCAGCCGGGCAGCTTGCCATCCTGAGAGGAGACCACCATCGAGGTACGGCGCGCACCGCCCTGATATTCGATCCAGTGTCCGAGGCCGATCGTGCCTTCCTCGTCCTCGTTCTCATAGGCTTCCTCGAGCTGCTCGACGCGGCCCTGCTCGGAAGCGATTTCGGCCTCGGTCTTCCAGAAGCGATCGCCGTACTGGTCCGGCCGGTTGACCGGTAGCTCGGCGAAATCGTTGAGCGGCCAGGTGCCGCGCAGGTCCGGGTCACCCCAAGGCGTGACCGGCGGCTGGTAATCGTCAGGGACGGGCGGCATCACGGTCAGGTCGTCGGGGACTTCCTGCGCCGTCGCGGGGAAGACAGCAATTGCCGTTGCCAGCAAGGAGCTGGCGATGGCGCTACGGGTAATCAATTCGATCCTCCGGCTTGGTTTGCGCCTTCGCGTTCGACGCGCGACGCATTGATATAGTTGCGGACCTGCACATTACCTTCGTGGCAGGCATATTCGAAGATCTCGTAGTCATCGTCACGCTGCCATTCGAGGCGTGCGGACCACGGCTGTTCGAAAACGACCGGGTCTGTCCAGGTGAATTCGTAGATGATCTCGTCCGGCCCGACCATGTGGAAGCGTTCGACCAGATGGGCCTGTCCACTCACGGGCGTATCGTTTTCACGCGGAGAGCCGGTGGTGCCGATATTGGTGGCGGAGGGCCCCGGCTTGAAATTGGTGGTTTCGACCATCAGCGTGTTGTGGTCTTCCCAGGTGCCCCGGCTTTCGCCAAGCCAGTGATCGATCCGTGTGGGGATGGGCGCTCGGCCATCGGTCGGAATGATGCGGGTCTCGTGCACCATCTCCATCTGGATCGCGACAATGCCCGGCGACTGGAAGATGCGCATGCCATTATTGTACATGAAGGGGAACATCGAGGCGGGCAGGCCGCGGGAAATGCAACGGTCCCAGCTGTCGAAATCAAGCCACGTATCGAAGGGCTGCCCGGCAGCCCAGGTTGACCGCATGGCGTCCGACAGGCGCTGGCCTTCAGGAGTGAAAGCGGGAAGCTGTCCGTCGGCGGGCGAGGTGATCCACGAGGTCCGGCGATTGGCTGCGGCGACTTCGGCCCAGTGGCCGATGCCCATCGTGTCAGTGGAATCCTCGTTCTGGTAGCGCTGCTCCAGCGCTTCGACCATGCCGGTACGTTCGGCAAATTCTTCTTGCGTGAGGAGCTGGCGGTTGCCGTGCTCGGAAGCGCGCTGCAACGGGGTGCGGCCATTGAGATGGTCGATCGGCCAGCCGCCCCGGAAATCGGGTTCGCCCCATGCGGTCAGCTCGGGCTGGTAGTCATCGGACGGGGCCGGAAGCTTGGTCAGGTCTTCTGCCGCGGCCATTTCGGTCGTGCCATTGGTGGTGCAGCCGCCGACCAGGAGGCCGACGGAAGCAATACCCAGATGAAGCCAGCTCGTGCGCATCGTCATCACTCGGGCAGCGCGAAGGTGACGTACTTGCTCTCACCCGGTTCGGGCAGGCCCAGTCCGCCAAGGAAGTGGCCTACGCCACCAACCGGCACGGTGATGTACTGGCGGCCATCGACTTCATAGACGGCCGGCACGCCTTCGGTGGCGGCGTCGAAGCGATATTCCCAAAGGATTTCGCCGGTATCGGCATCGCGGGCCCGGAAGGCGCGGTCCGAGGCGGTATTGACGAACAGGAGCCCGCCGGCGGTTGCGACGGGGCCGCTGCGCGGTGCTTGTGCACCAACGCCGGTAATGCCCTGCTCCTCAAGCGTCAGGATCTCGCCATTGGGGATCTCGTAGAGCTTGTCTCCGGTCTCCATGTCGTAAGCCGTGAGGAAGGAGAACGGCGGTTCGATCGGCACCATGCCATTGGGCTGGAGCCAGAAATTGGTCGGCCAGCGGTAGGGCATCACGTCCGGATCGTCGCTGTTCGGCATGGCCTCCAGCGCGGATTCGCGATTGTCGGGATTGAGGTTCAACAGCAGCGGCACTTCGCGGCTGACGACATAGATGCGCTTGCGCACGGGGTCGGCAGCGACCGTCCCCCAATTGGCACCGCCGTTATGGCCGGGGTTGGAGACCGATCCGACGCCGAGGCTGGGCGGCGTGAACATACCGTCATTGCGCGCGCCTTCGAGCTGTTCGCGAACACGGGCCTGGTCTTCCCCGGGGAGGTAGGGATTGATCATGTCCACCGTGAAGGTGTCGCGACCGAAGCGTTCGGGGCGCGAGGGGATCGGCTGGGTGGGCGAGGTATGCTCGCCCGGCACGTCGGACTGCGGCACCGGGGTTTCGATGATGGGCCAGATCGGCGAACAGTCGCGGCGGTCGAGGACGAAGAGATAGCCCGTCTTGGCCGGCTGGATCAGGATCGGAACCTGCTCACCCTCGTGCTCGATCGTCATCAGCTTGACCGATGTCGGCAGGTCATAGTCCCACAAATCGTGGTGCACGGTCTGGAAGTGGCAGATACGCTCGCCAGTATTGGCGTCGAGCGCCACGATCGAGTTGGCGAAGAGGTTGTCGCCCTCGCGGTTGCCGCCATAGAAGTCGTAGCGCGCGGTACCGGTCGACATGTAGGCAATGCCAAGGTCCTGGTCGACGGTGAATTCCGACCAATTGTGCACGCCGCCGAATTTCTCGCGATCCTGTTCGGGCCAGGTGTCGGAACCGAACTCGCCAGGGCGCGGGACGACGTGGAAGACCCAGTTCAGCTCGCCCGTCCGGATGTCGTAGGAACCGATATCGGCAGGCGAGGAAGCATAGTCGTAATGGCCGGCGGGCAGGGCGATGATGATGTTGTCGCCATAGATGCGGCCCGGATTGTCATTGCCGAGCGGGCCGTTGGGAGCGGTGCCGTCCGGGCGCAGCATGTCGCGCAAATCGACCCCGCCATCGCCGCCGAAACCGGCGATGAACTGGCCGGTCTTGGCGTCGATCGCGCGCAGCATGCCATTGTTGACGACCATCAGGCGTTCGTCGCTGCCATCACTCCAGTAATTGATGCCGCGGGCGCCAATGCGACCTTCGATATCGCTGCGCCAGATCTCCGCACCGGTAGCCGGGTTGAGCGCGACGAGATTGCCATCGCCAGCCAGAACATACATGCGCCCACCGCCAACGACCGGGTTGAAGCGCGGCGGGGACCCTTCGCCGGTGGGGAATTCCCAGGCAACTTCGAGCTGGGAGACGTTGGACCGGTTGATCTGGTCGAGAGCGGAATATTGCGAGCTTTCAGCACCGCCGAGATAGGCGTCCCAACCGACATAGTCGAAGCTCTCGGCCGGAACGGCGCTGCTGGCGGAAGCGGGGCCTCCCGAATTGGCAGTACAGGCTGCGGCGGCAAGGGCCAGCGTCGAAATCGCGCCAAGGCGCATGGCCCGGCGGGCGAAGCCGGCTTTGCCGAAAGTTGCTTTACGCAAGTGGATCACTCCCATTTCCCAATTCTCGCATGGCGACAGGCTGCCCCCATCGCAATCGCGCGGGAACCTAGCCGCATTGGCCATGTCTCAACAAGGCCCAATACAGGCCCGAATTTGACTTAATCCGGTTTTTTTGTCGCCAATTGTATCATTGGCCAATCATTCGCCGGCCTGCATCTCATGGCCCTCCGCGGACCCTTCGGGACGCGGCCCTGCGCCTTCGATCGGACGCTCTTGTACAGCGGTGCTGCCGAACACGGTCGAGTGCGTCATGGCGCCTGTCGCCTCGAGCCTCAGAGTGACATTGTCCATGGAACGATTTTCCCAGAACCAGCCATGAATGCCGGTAAAGGCGGGAATATATGTCCCTTCCATGACCTGTGCTTCGTCGATGCTGTAGCTCTCGGTCATCTCCACGCCGCCCTCATAGGGGTGGGAGTGCATGTCGTAATTGACCGGACCGGTCGCTTCCCAGCGGAAGGCCATCGGCTGCCCTTCGGCGATCTCGTACTTGAACTCGACCGATTCGAAAGGTGCCAGTTCGATCTCCCAGCTATCGCTGACGCCCTCCGTCACTGCAGGGGCATCCGCGCCCAGCAAGAGTACGTCCTGCGTTGCCATGCGAGCCTGTCCTCGCTCGAATTCCGCATTTTCCGGGTTGGCGATCTCGGTCAGGCCGGTCGCTTCGCCCACGCCGGTGGGATCGTATCCGGTTTCCGCCGGCAGGACGAAAAAGACGATAATTGCTGCCACGGCCACGCCGCCGACAGCAAGGATCAGGGGGGTCTTGTTGTTCATGACGAGAGATATCCTTGTATCTGCACTGCGGTGAGCGCCACGCCCACCAGGATGAGGAGGATGTTGGCGGCGCGGGCGTAGCGATCGAAGCTGGCCCGTTGTCGCCAGGCATTGAAGAGAAGCACCACGAAGGTGAGCACGATGACCTGGCCGATTTCGACGCCAACATTGAAGGCAATCAGGTTGGTCAGCAGTCCATTGGGCGAAACTTCGAGGTCCATCATCTTGGTGGCCAGACCCAGCCCGTGGAACAGACCGAAGACGAGCACGGCCAGCCTCGTATCGATATTGAGGCCGATCTTCTTGAAGCCGCCAATATTCTCGACGCCCTTATAGACCACGGACAGGCCGATGATCGCGTCGATGATGTACGCATTGGCGCCTACGCCCAGCAGAACGCCGCCCATCAACGTGGTCGAATGGCCGATTGTAAACATCGAGACGTAGAGGATGACGTCCTTCAGCCGCCGCAGGAAGAAGACCACGCCGACGAGGAAGGCGATATGATCATACCCGGTCACCATGTGCTTGGCGCCGAGATAGAGGAAGGGAAAGATCGCCGGCCCGTCTATCGTGCGCACGAAGGCCTTGTCGCCTTCGGCCACGTCATGCGCCCATGCTGCTGCCTCAGGCAACAGCATCATGGCCGCCACTGCGAGTAGCAGAAAGAGGCGATTTGTGGGCGGCATGCGCCTAGGTCTGGTCCCCGGCGACATATTCTTCCAGCGTTTCGTCATTGTTCGGACGCTGCACGTCTTCCACCGTCATGCCTTCAGGAAGCTCTTCCGGGGGATACATCTGGTGGCAGGCGCGGCAGACATTATACATCGTGCCGCCGACTTCGAAGACAGCATCGGGGTCGTGGTCGGCAGCGGCTTGCGCGGCGCGGGCGGAAACGTCGATCAGACCCTGGGCAAAGTCGCTCCAGTCGTCGCCGCGACCATCGGCATAAGCCGGGGTGAGCATGACTGCACCCAATTCGCCCATGTGAACGGCGGAAGCCTCTACAGTTGCCCAATCCTCGTCAGTTTCCGGACGGATGTCGCGCTCGGTCACCGTGCCATCATCGTTGAGGATGCTCTCGAACTTCACCGCACCCCAATAGATGTCGGCGGTTGGCTGCACCTCATTGGCCATCAGCTGCTGAGCGGTGCCATAGGGCAGTTCCACCGTATCGGCGTCCGAACCGCCACAGGCGGCAAGCATTGCCGTCGATGCCAAAAGTGCCACGTGCCTGATTTTGAATACCATGTTATGCGCCTCTCCGTTCGCGTTGGCTTTGACCACCCTTACCAAAGGTGTGGGGCAAAGCATAGTTGACAATGTCCGAAAATTGCTCTTGGGGGAAAACCACGTAAATCGGCGGTAAATCTTCGCTTAGATATACCGTTCGTTGACAAGGGCCGATATTCGGAACCTCGGAACAGAGTTTGAAAGGGTAAGTGGAACATGGCGAAGAACAGGGATTCCTCTGGCAATCGGACAAAGGCACCAATGGCAGCACTTGCTGTCGCCATCCTGTCAGTTCCCGTTGCCGGTGCGTTGGCCATGCCGAGCGACGAGCCGGTCGTGGAACAACCGGCCATGGAAGAGCCGGCCATGGAGTCGGTTGTTGAAGATCAGGCGACTGAAGATCAGGCGACTGAAGAACAAGCGACTGAAGATCAGGCGACTGAAGAACAAGCGACTGAAGATCAGGCGACTGAAGAGCAAGTGACAGAAGAGCAGGCGGCAACCGCCAGCCTGTCCGACGAACAGATGGAAGAAGCCCGTACGATCTTCGCCAATTGGTCCTGCGGCGCCTGCCACGTGATGGGCGATGCCAATGGCACGGGCCACATCGGTCCTTCGCTTGACGGCAACAATGCCATGGACGAGGCATTCATTATCAGCCGCGTGACCAATGGCCAGGGCGCAATGCCGGGCTTTGGCGGCCAGCTGACCGATGAAGAGATTGCATTGCTCGCTACCTACATCATGGAGGCGAAGCGCTAAGCTGCGCAATCCGAGAGACCGGATAAGGAAAGGGGGCCCTGTGGCCCCCTTTTTCGTTCAGTCCACAGCGCTGGCAGTCTGTGGCCCGCGCCCTACCTGGGCGAAGTAGTTGGTTACCCCGTCGGGATCGTTGAGCCAGACGGTGATCAGTCCGAACCCGCCAAGCACGTTGAGCGGGGTTTCCACTGCGATATCGCGATGTTCGCCGCGCGCCGCAGCGAGCGGGGCGTCCGACACGACATATTGGATGCCGGCGCTGCCATTATCGGCATTGCTGCCCATCGCTTCATACAGCATCACGATGGTTTCGTTGAACTGGTAGGGATAGAGCGTGGTGCCCAACACAGTTGCTTCCACCGGCTCGAGCTCCTCGAGGCCGACGAAATCACGGTAGAAAGCGCGGCTTTGTTCGAGATCGGAGACGCCAATGCCAATGCCCACGCCGTCATCGGCATTGTCTTGGGCGCCGGGGGCGATGAGAAGAACAATGTCGAAGCCGCCTGGATCCTTGACCAGCGCCTGCTTGAGGCCGTCGCCCCTCGAAACGAATTCAGGTTCAGCGAAGCCCGCATCGGCGAAGCGCTGCTTCACGACATCCTCGTCGGGATAGCGCAGGAGGAAGAAGCGGATACCCGTGCCGCCCGCATAGCCGCCATCTAGATTGTAGAGACGATCGCCCTGTTGGCCGGCCGACAGCTTGATCTGCATCGATCCTACACCGGTCAGGATCATCTGCTGCGTCGAGGTCAACTGGATCGGGTTGAGCGAGTCCAGTGCCAGCGCGTTGACGTAGAAATTGACCATGTCCTCGGTCGCTTCGCGCGGGAATCGGCGGAACACGTTCATGCCTCCGCCGGTGAAGATGTCGGCATTGGATGCGTTGAGCTGGGCTTCGGTCAGCTCGCCCGGTTCATAGGCAATGTCCTGCGATGTATCCATCAGCGCGCCTTCGGGCGTGCGGACTTCCTGGGCCTGAGTGGAACTTGCCATGAGGGCCGTACCGGCGGCCAGCGCGGTCAGAAGCTTCATCATCACTCTCCTTAATCGTCCGGGCCTCAATCGTCCGGAAGGGCCCAGACGTAGACGCCTTCATTGTTTGCCGGGCCGCCACCGCCTTCGCGCATCACCAGGCCGTAAGCGGTAGCCCCGGTCGCGACCACGGCAATATACTGCTTTCCGTCGCTTCCGCGATAGCTCATCGGAATCGTGTTGGCCGTATATTCCATCTGCTCTTCCCACACGACTTCGCCGGTGTCGGAATCGAAAGCGCGGAAAATGCCGTCATTGGTCGCGCCGATGAAGACGAGACCCCCGGCTGTGGCCATCGCGCCGCCTGCCGAGTTATTGGCGCCGGTATCGCGCTTTCCTTCTTCCAGCTGCGGTGTGGTGCCGAGATTGACCTTCCAGGCGATCTCGCCCGTATTGCCGTCGACGGCGATCATGTGGCCCCAGGGCGGACGCAGGCAGGACATGTTGATGCTTCGCCCGTCCTCCGTTTCATAGGGAGCAAGGAAGCCCGAATAGGCGCCGGGGCCGGTCAGGCTGCCGCGGTCATAGGGTTGTGTCGAGCCGTCGGTACCATTGCCGTAATTGCCATCCGGATCGCGCGCTTCGATCCAGCCGATCGACCCACCTTCGGTGATGTTGATGAAGATGTAGCCGCTGGTGGGATCCGCGGCACTGCCGCCCCAGACCGAACCGCCATTATGCGGCATGTTGATCGATGCGCGCGGCTCGTCGCCTTCCTCATGCAGGAAGAAGGGCGTGAAGGGGCCCGAGTTGAAGAAATAACCGCCATAGGAATCGAGCAGCGCCTGGCACGCATCGACATGCTGCTGGCTGGTATCTTCCGCAGTGACCAGAAGGTCTGGGCTCCACCACATGCGCTGCAGCGGCTCGGGCTTGACCGGAATCGGTTGGGTCGGGCTGTACCATTCGCCCGGCACATCGCCGCGCGCCACGAGCATCTCGTTCACACCGTGGATGGGCTCGCCTGTTTCGCGGTTGAGAATGTACATCAGTCCGTTCTTGCCGGTCAGTGCCAGCGAGGGGACGGATTGGCCATCCACATCGAGATCGACAAGTACGGGCGGGGCGGGAAGGTCCCAGTCCCACAATTCGTGGTGGATCGCCTGGAAGTGCCACTTGCGCTCGCCAGTCTCGATATCGACCGCGACCAATGAGTTGGCGAAGAGATTGTCGCCCGGGCGGCCACCGCCATAATAGTTGGGGCCGGGGCTGCCGAGGGTGAAATACAGCGTATTCGTGTCGGGATCGGCGGTGGTGTACCAGATCCACATATTGGCGCCGGGACGGTCGCGCCAGCTATCGTTGAGCCAGGTGTCGTTGCCGAATTCGCCTTCGTGCGGAATGGTGTTGAAGCGCCATTTGGCTGCGCCCGACACAGCATCAAAGGCGCGCATGTCGCCATCGCCTTCCGGTCCGGCCCTGTCCATTTCCGGCGTCCAGGCGCCGATCACCAGCGTGTCGCGGAAGATGCTCGGCGGGTAGGAATAGCGGGCACCGTCCCAGGTCACCTCGCCATTGTCGCCAAAGCTGCGATCGACTTCGCCGGTCGCGGCATCAAGGGCGACAATGGAATTGCCTGGATTGTAGTAGAGGCGAGCGCCATGCGACGCATCGCCAGGCCAATAGGTGACCGCGCGGCGTGCCGTGCCGTCCTCGATCTCGTGGCGCCAGATTTCGCGTCCCGTGCTACCGTCGAGCGCGACGACGGCATCGCCCGTGGGCAGGTACATGATCCCGTCGATCACCACCGGCACCGTGCCTGCCATCGAGCTGCCGCCGCCATTGGGCCTGATGCGGAACATCCAGGCCTGTTCGAGCTGGTCGACATTGCCGCGATTGATATCGGTCATGGGCGCATAGCGATCGCCTTGATGATTGCGCGCATAAAGCGGCCAGTCGCCGGCATCCGGGCTGGTCAGCACGTCCTGTGCCATGAGTGGTGTGGCGAGCATGCTGGCTGCAAGTGCCCAGGAGATTGCCTTACGCATCCGTCTTTCCCTTGATGATTCCGATTTTGCCAGAGCTTAGCAAACTAATTATATAATGTAACGATTATTTCGGCAGGTTCAGAACCCCTTCTCCTCCAGCCAGGAATGGATCAGGGCTGCTACCTCGTCGCTATTGGTCTCAAGCTGGAGGGCATGGCCATTGCCGTGAATGCCGTGCTCCTCCAGCCGCATGTGATCGACCGTGACACCGGCCTGGCGCAGGAAATGGACCATGGCGTGGTTATCTGCCGCCATCCAGCTTGCCTCTGCCGTGACAACGACGACGGGCATGTCGCACAGGTTGGGCAATCGGCGAGCCGGATCCGCCTGCACCTTGTAGGCCACGAGGCCATCGCCTGGTGAAGGCATGTCCTGGCTAGCGAGAGTCTCGCCTTCACCCAGCGGCGGATCGTAAGTCAGCGGCGCATGGGTGACGCCGAAGGGCAGGGGACCGCTGATTGCCTCGAATGGCGGGCCGAGCGGTTCGGCAGCGACAATGGCCTTCACAAGCTCCGGTCGCGCATCGGCAAGGAGCCAACCCGGCGGCCCACCGGCCGAATGGGACAAGATGATGGCGGGTCCGATCCGGTCGAGCAGTTCGGCGCCCGCGCGTTGGGCGTCTGTCTGGGCAGCCGCGTGGTCGGCAAGTGTCGGGCCGGTCCCGGCAAGGAAGGACAGGAAGGACGGATCGTCCATAGTGCCCGTGCCCGGCCATTTGTCGTGCAGCCGCGCCTGCGGATAATTGTCCTCGAAATCCTGCGGCCGGGTGAAGAGCCGCTCGAGGAAGATCGTCGGTCCCGGCCTGCCCATCTCGCCCTGGAACTCGGGATTGAAAGGGCTGCGACCGTGTTGCGGTCGGTCGACGACATAGACGGCCCAGCCTTGCCGCACGAACCAGTGCACCCAGCCTTCGCGGCCATCGGGCGTGCCGAGGAAATCGGTGCCCTGTCCTCCGCCGCCATGGATCATGACGATCGGCAGGTCGTGCGTCAGTTTGCGCGGGACCCAGTATTCGACATATTGCTGACCACGCATGGCCTTGCCGGCCACTGGGTGATCCACCAGTTCGCCGCCGGTCCAGAAGAAGCCTTGTGCAGCCAGTTCGAGCGGATTCTCGCTGCCAGCTTCATGCAGATCCTGTGGCCGGTAGGACTTCGACGGCTCTTGGCTCAATGGATCTGGCCCTTGCGGTCCTTGAAGTTGATCGCGACCCGGTCCGAAGGATCGGCGTCGGCCCAGCGTGATCCCTCGCGCAGCACATCGCCGATCACCTTGTAGGCGAAGAGCATCAGCAGCGCGCCGCTTTCCGGATCGGTATTGAGCGCCTCGATACTGGCGAGGTCCTTCTTGCGCTGCTCCATGTCCTGTTCCTGCAGCATGCGCTTGTTCTCGGTCGCCGCCGGGGTGACGACTTCCCAGAAGACCCGCCGCCGCTCGTCGCTGAAACGGTCGAAGATTTCCTCGTCCTCCTCGCCGCGCAGCACGGCGCCGAGGATGTCGGCCAGCACGATGCCGGTCCATACGCCCGAGGTGAGGCCAAGCCCTCCGCAGGGATTGGTCGCATGGGCGGCATCGCCCGCCAGCAGCACGCGACCCTTGTGCAGCGTTTCGGCGGCGCGCTGGTGCAGCATGTAGGGGCTGGAGGAGACCAGCTCGTAATCCTTGCGGCCCTGCATGAACCATTCATAGCGTTGGTGGATGCGGTCTTCGTAAGTCTCCTCCGGCAGCGAGGAATCCTCCATATATGTGCAGCGCCACAGGCCGTCGCGGTCGAGCTGGGCGATGACCGCCATATTGACCGGGTCGCACACGAAATTGGCCTGTTCGTAGCCGAGTTCCTGGAAGGGGAATTTGACATTGGTGGCGACGAAACGCTCGGGCCAGGTGTGGCCTTCGAACTCGATCCCGGCGAGCTTGCGCACCGTGCTGCGCGCGCCGTCGCAGCCGACAAGCCACTTGGCTTCATAGGTCTGCTCGCCCTCCTCCGAAGAGGTCATCACGACAATACGGTCGTCATACTCCTCATAGCCATGCACCTCGTGTCCGAAGAGCACTTCGACGCCGAGTTTCCTGGCATGTTCCATCGCCACGCGGGCGACATCGTGCTGCCCGGCATGGAGCTGGTAGTCATAGGGGATGCCCTCGATCGGCTCGGTCGTGACGACCGAATGATGGTCGAACTCGGGAATATGCGTGCCGAAGTCGCGGTTCCTGAAGCCGATCTCGTTGAGCTCGTCGAGAATGCCCAATTCCTCGAGGATGATCAGCGTCGAGGGGAAGTAGACCGCCGCGCGCGGCGAATTGATGATCTGCTCTTCCTTGTCGAGCACGCGCACGCTGGCACCCGTCTGGGCCAGCGCAAGCGCGGTCAGCATGCCCACCGGGCCGGCGCCGACAATCAGGACATCGGTTGGATCGCTCATCAATTCTCTTCCTCTTGGCGGCGTGCCGCTTCGGTCAGGACATAGGCGCGGACGGCCTCCGATTGTTCGGCGTTGATCCAGGGGGCGAAGCTGATCATGCCGTTCTGAGCGAGGATGCCGTCCATCACCACGGCGTTCCATGCGGCGGCGTCCGTGGCCACGGTGGAGCGCATCAGGTCCGGATTGACCGGGCCGTTATGGCAGATGCTGCAAAAGGCGAAGAATTGCGCCTGGCCCTCTGCGATCTGCTCGGGAGCGAAGCTCTCCTCGCTCGCGACATAGGGCCGCATTTCCAGCGGCGGCAGAGGTTCAATTATGGCGTCCCCGCCCAGTTTGAATGCCAGCAGCTGGCCATTGGGCGGCGGGCGGCGCATCCAGTCGGTCTGCGAGGCCATGCCCATCGATCCGCCATAGCCCGCCATCACGGCGACATATTGTTCGCCATCCACGCGGTAGGTGATCGGCCCCGCCATGATCCCGCGTTCGCCCTGGAAGGTCCAAAGTTCTTCGCCATTGCGGGCATCATAAGCGTGGAAGCTGCCATCGGGCAGGCCCTGGAAGACGAGGTTTCCGGCACTTGCCAGCGTGCCACCATTCCAAGGCCAGTCGCGGCGCACTTCCCAGACCACGCGCTGATTGACCGGGTCCCATGCCTCGAGCTTGCCGTAGGTGATGGAGGTTAGATAGGCGCGGCGTGCCTCTGGCGTTGCCCCGGGCACCGATCCTTCGGGCGGGGCAAGGAAGGACACACCTGTGTTCCAGCGGCCAATATTTCGGGTGAAATCGGCATCGTCGGCATAGGCGTTGGGCACTTCCATCACCGGGATGTAAACGAGGCCGGTGACAGGCGAATAGCTCATCGGCTGCCAGGCATGCGCGCCGATCCCCATCGGGGTGATGAGGTAGGGCTCGTCGGCAAAGCGCGCTTCGGGAATCTCGACGGGGCGGCCGGTTTCGAGGTCGATCCGTTCTGCCCAGTTCTGTTCGGCAAAGGGCTCTGCGCTGATCAGCTTCCCGTCCTCGCGATCGATCACGTAGAAGAAGCCGTTCTTGGGCGCCTGCATCGCCACCTTGCGCGGCTCTCCATCAATTTCGAGTGTCGCCAGCGTGATCTGCTGGGTGGCGGTGAAGTCCCAGGTTTCCCCGGGATTGACCTGATAATGCCACTTGTAGGCACCGGTGTCGGGATCGAGCGCGAGGATCGATGACAGGAACAGATTGTCGCCCTTGCCATCGCTGCGCACGCGGTGGTTCCACGGGCTGCCATTGCCTACGCCGATAAGGAGCTGGTCGAATTCGGCATCGTAGACGATCGAATCCCACACGGTGCCGCCGCCGCCCAGTTCCCAGTAATCGCCAAACCATGTTTCGCCGGCGAATTGTTCGAAGGCAGCGTCCGATGCGGCGCCATCGGGACCGTCCGCCGGATTGCCGGGCACGGTGTAGAACCGCCAGACAAGCTCGCCATTGTCGGCATCATAGGCCGAGATGTAGCCGCGCACGCCCATCTCGGCGCCCGAATTGCCGATCAGCACCTTGCCGCGCACCACGCGCGGGGCGCCGGTAATGGTATAGGGCTGCTGCTGGTCGACGGTGACAACGTCCCACAATTCGTCGCCGGTTTCGGCATCGAGCGCGATCAGGCGGCCGTCGATCGTGCCGAAGAAGACCTTGCCTTCCCAAACCGCCACACCGCGATTGACCGTATCGCAGCAGGCATGCGCGCCTTTGGCGCCATCGACTACCGTGTCGTAGCGCCAGATTTCCTCGCCCGTAGCCGCATTGACCGCGCGAACCTTGGACCAGGCGGTGGAGAAGTACATCACGCCATCGACGACGATAGGCGTGGCTTCCTGTCCGCGATTGGTGTCGAGGTCGATTGCGAAGGCGAGGCCGAGATGCTCGACATTGTCGGTATTGATATCGGAGAGCGGGCTGAACCGGTCCTCGGCATAGGTACGGCCATGGGACAGCCAATTGTCCGGATCGTTCTCGGCGTCGAGCAGGCGTTCCTCGTCGATGGCGCCGAAAGTCGTCGGGCTGTCCGAACAGGCGGCGAGGGCCAGTGAGCCAATTGTAGCGACGAATAATGCAATGCGGGCCATGCCCATGCTGCGTTCCCCTCCCGGCAAGATCATGCACCCTTTGCGGGCGTCATTATCACGAACGTTAGATTAAGGCTCAGGACTTGGCGAGTCCTTCCGGGAGCGATCTTGGGCGCTGGTCGGGACCGATCTCGAAGACGATGTCCGCGCGCCGTGGCAGGTCTTCGAGCATGTGCCGGGTCAGCCGCTCGTAATGCTGGCAGAAGCGTTTCAGCGCCTCGTCATCCATCACAGCAGGGCCATTGGGATTGCGCGCTTCCAGCTTGAGTTCCTGCTTGCGGCGATTGGCCATTACCGCTCCGAAATTCTCGACCTTGAGCATGACCAGCATGTCGATCTGGTCGAACAAAACGCGGTAGTCCCCGCGCAGCCAAAGATTGCTGACCGAACGCCAGACTCCTTCGGAATCCTCGTTGCGTTCGAGCTCGTTGACCGGATCTAGCAATTCCTCATCCGCCTCGGGGCGACAGCCGACGCACCAGCCTTCGAACAGCAGCACGTCGACGGGCCCGGAAACCAGTTCGCCATCTTCTTGGCGGTCGTCGCGCGCCTTGTCGAAGCGAGGCATCTCGAAACTGCGCCCGGCTCGGATATGCTCGATGATCGCCATGCCTAGGCCCGGTGCATGCGTGCCCGGCACGCCGCGCGTGGCGAAGAGTGGATGGATTTCCTTGGCCAGTTCCTGCCGTTCGGCGTGTGTCAGGTAGAGATCGTCGATCGACATGCTGACCGCGCGCAGTCTGCGGCCGGCCAGCAGCAATTCGAGAAAGCGCGTCAGCGTGGATTTGCCTGACCCCTGCGCGCCATTGATGCCCACCACCAGCGGAACGGGGCTGTCAGCTGCGCGGCGAGCTATTTCGCGGGCAAGCGGACGCCAATAGGTGTCTACGACTTTGGCATAGTCGCGTGGCAGGCCTTCGGCCTCGATAAGGTCTGCAATGGGATCCGACATCAACCGATACGGTCTGGCAGGTCCGCGCCCTTAGCGAAAGCCTCAACATTGGCCAGTGCGCGCATTCCCATGGCGATGCGCGTTTCCGCATTGGCGCTGCCGAGATGCGGCAACAGCACGACGTCTTCGAGATCGAGCAGCGCTTCCGGCACTTTGGGTTCCGCAGGATATACGTCGAGGCCCGCCCCGGCGAGGTGGCCGCTGCGCAAGGCTTCGGCCAGCGCGCCATGATCGACCACGCCGCCGCGGGCGGTGTTGATGAGGTAGGAGCCCGGCTTCATGGCGGCGAGGGCATCCGCGTCGATAAGGTTTGCTGTATCGCTACCGCCGGGCACATGCAGGGAGACGAAGTCGCTCTTGCCCAACAGATCGGTGAGGTCGGGCACGAACTCTGCCTGCAATTCCTCGGCCACTTCGGGATCGCAGGGGCGGCGGCCGTAATAGGCTACCTTCATGCCGAAACCGTGATGCGCGCGCCTTGCGGTTGCGATGCCAATGCGCCCGAATCCGACCAGGCCGAGGACCTTGCCCTTGAGCGCGCTGCCGATGAGGTGGGTGGGGCGCCAGCCGCTCCAGTTCCCTGCGCGCAACTCGCGTTCACCCTCGCCGGCACGCCGTGCTGCCATCAACAGCAGGGTCAGGGCGATATCGGCGGTCGCATCGGTGAGCACGCCGGGCGTGTTCGTGACGGGGATGCCCTTGGCCTTGGCCGCTGCCATGTCGATATGGTCGAAGCCGACGCCGTAATTGGCGATCAGCTTCACGCGGTTTCCGCCGGCAATCACATCGGTGTCGATCCTGTCCGAGACGGTCGGGCACAGTACGTCGAAATCGCCCATTGCCTCTGCGAGCGCCTGCTGGCCCATCGGCTGGTCGCTTTCATTCAGGACAACATCGAATTTTTCGGCCAGCTCACGCTCGACCTCTTCGGGCCAGCGACGGGTGATGAGGACACGCAAACGGGTCAAAGATCAGTCCTTCTGGTTGATCATCTTGGTTTCGGCGCTGGTCGATGCAGGGCCGGTATTGCGCTTGAAGATGCCGCCCTTGCCAGCCTGCCGGTTGAACAGGTCGGGATCGCCTTCGCGCTGCTCCAGGCCGAAGATTTCGAACAGGCCGGGATGGTTGCCGAGCCCCCCAAAGAGCGCGCGGACATTTTCGATCCATTCGCGCAGCGGATCGTCTGCGGCGAGGGCAGGGGTCTGCGCCAGCGAGGCCAGCCACAGGATCGAACCCATGATGCGGTAATCGGCATAATTCGGCTCGCTGCCGCCAAGGTATTTGTGCTCGCGCAGTGCCATGCGCAGCGGCTCGAGCGAGGCGGAGATGCCGGCCAGGCGATCTTCGCGTCCGGCCTGCAGGTTTTCCAGCGTGTCGCCCAGCATTACCTCGCGCGTGCTGGTGACATATTCCTTGTCGTGCTCGAAGCAGACATTGCGATAGTCGGCGCAATAGGAGCGCATCCACGGGCCGGTGGCGGTCGCCCAGAACCACGCATCGAGCGCCTTGGTCAGTGCGGCGGTGCTTTCATGCGGGATCAGCATGGGGCGGTCGGGATAGGTCTCGTCGAGATATTCGACGATGCCCCAGCTATCGAGCACCCACTTGCCGTCATCGACAATGGCGGGAAGGCGCTCGGTCTTGCCGCCCGTGCGCTCCATGATTCCGGTGAAGCCGCCATCGACTACGTCGAGATCGAAGCCCTTATGCGCCACGGCGAACTTGGTGGCCCAGACGAAAGGACTGATCGTCGCTCCGGTCGAGACCTGCAAGTCGTAAACCGTGATGGTGTTGTCCTTGGCCATGGTGATGCGTCCTCTCTTCGTATTTTCCGGGCTTGCTATTGCCAGATGCCGCAAAAGGAAAGCGCAAGACTTTGCGCCCGATCAGTTATGCGGCGAGAAACACACTGCGACAGGCGTTATTTCTCCAGCAGCTTGGCCTCTTCCAGCTTGACGAGGTGCCACAGCGTCTCGGTGACCGGCGCTTCGAGCCCCTCGGCCTTGGCCGCCTCTACGATAGCGCCATTGATGGCATCGACTTCGGTCCGGCGACCGGCCTTCACGTCCTGCAACATGCTTGCCTCATGGTCGGCATGGTCGGTCATGGAGGTTTCGGTGAGGTCATGGATCGGCTTGGGATCGATCATCGCACCATTGGCATGGGCGGCCGCCACGCCTTCGTCGACAGCGGCGCGGATGGTCGCGCGCGCATAGTCGCTGGCGCCAAGGAAGCCGGGCGTGCGCAGGGTCAGCGCGCACATCGGGTTCATTGCCGCGTTGAAGATCGCCTTGGACCAGATTGCCTCGTGAATCTTCGGGTCGAGCTGGGCAGGAAGGTTTCCGGTCGTCAACGCATCGGCGACCTTCTGTGCAAAGGCCGGATCCCCGCCGAAAGCGGGGTAGAGCTTGGAATAGCCTTCGCCATGGCTGCGCACCTTGCCGGGGCCTTCAAGGTCGGAGGGCAGCATGCTGGCGCCGACTATGACCTGAGCGTCCGGGACGAAGCCGGCCAGCTTGCGGTCATTGCCGAGGCCGTTTTGCAGGCTGAGCAAATGGGTGTCCGGCCCGATGGCGTGCCTGATGCCTTCAAGTGCGCCTGTCGTGTGGAAGGTCTTGGTGAAGACGACCACCAGGTCGAAAGGGCCCGTGGCATCGGCAGGCAGGCAGGCGGGGATGGGCAGGTGTTCGACCCCGGCGCGCGTATCGAGTTCGAGGCCATGCGCATTGATCGCGTCCACATGCGGCTGGCTAACATCGATCAGCGTGACCTCGCAGCCGGCGCGGTAGAAGGCAGCGCCGAACAGGCAGCCCATCGCGCCCGAACCGAGGATTCCGACCTTCATTTGATTTCTCCGAGCATGGCGGGACCGAGCAGGGCAAGCAGCTTGGTGTCGATGGCCATTCCGGCGTCGCGGAATGCGGCGATCTGCTGCGGCACTTCGGTCAGCGCCACGCGGTGGACCACGATATTCTCGCCCGGAACGCCGCCGCCTTCTCCAACCTTGGTCAGGCCGCTTGCGCGCAGGAAGGTGAAGCCTTCGCTGGTCATGCCGGGAGAGGAGAAGAATGTGCCAAGATCGGCCCACTCGGCAGCTTCGTAACCGGTTTCCTCGACCAGCTCACGCTTGGCAGCGGCGAGCGGATCCTCGCCCTCGGCGCCCTCATCGTCACCGATAAGGCCGGCGGGCAGTTCGATGCAGGGACGGCCGAGCGGCACACGATATTGCTCGACCAGGATCACGTGATCGCCATCCAGCGGCAGGATCACCGCAGCACGGATGCCGCGCGCGCGGCTGACATATTCCCAGCGGCCACGGCGCTTGGCGGTGATCCACCGGCCCGTCCACATGATCTCTTCGGGCGCATCAGCGTCTGCAACTGTCATGGCATTCGCGCCTATCCGAGCGCGCGGGCGCGTTCAACTCACAGTTCGATCAAGCGGTCAGGAAGCTCGTTCTCGTCATCTTCGGCGCGCGGGAAATGTTCGGACAGGACCTTGCCGACATCGCGTACGCCGGCGGCAATGCCTTCGGCCACGCAGCCCTTGCGTATTTCCGTGAGCATGTCGGCCATGGCTTCACCCCAGACTTCTGCGGAGACTTTCGCGGCAATCGGCTCGTCAGCGACGATTTCCGCGCGATGCTCGTGCATGGAAAGATAGATGAGCACGCCTGTGCGGCCATGGGTGCGCTTTTCCGCACCAACCTTGAACAAGTGGATGGCCTTCTCCCGCACGCGGGCCGATTTGGCCGGGCCGGGGATCATCAGGAATTTGAGCGGCGTCCAGAGTTGCATGGCCCAGGTCGTCACGAAGGCGATCAGGCCCAGCGCGATGGTCATGGTTGCCAGTTCGCCCGTACTCCAGTCATGGCCCCAGCCGCCGCGCAACATGTCCCAGAAGTCGAGGAAGGGCTGCGGCACGAAGGCGAACAGGCTCATCGCGGTAAAGGCCACGCCCGCCGCCCAGACAAGGGCGACATCGGTATAGCCGTCGGAGCATTCCGCCAGCACGGTCACGATCTCGCCGCTCGTGGTGAGTTCGGCTTCGGCCACCGCATCGGACACGATCGTGTGCTGTTCAGGAGTGAGAATAGCCATCTTACCAGCCTCCCGAGGCGCCGCCGCCTCCGAATGAGCCGCCGCCGCCGGAGAACCCTCCGCCGCCGCCGAAGCCGCCTCCGCCGCCCCAGCCACCGCCACCACCCCAGTGGTCGCTATCGCCGGAGAGACCGCGGGCTACTGCCTTGCCAGCTTCCCAAAGGATGATGTCGCCCACGACATTGCCTGCGCCATAGCGCCGACGACGCCCGCCGCCGCGCACCATCGGCAGGATGAAGAAGAAGACCATGAAGCCGATCCAGAAGATCGCGCCGATCGGGAAGCCGCCTTCGCGCTCGCGGCCCTGTGTGACCTGTTGGGCGATCGCCGCAGCTTCCTCGGGCGGCAATTCGAGCTGGGTGATGATCCGGTCGGCACCATGGACGATGCCGCCGGTCATGTCGCCATTACGGAAATAGGGCTTCATCTCCTCGATAATGTCAAAGGCCAGCCCGTCGGGCATGATCGCTTCGAGGCCATAGCCGACCTCGATCCGCATCTGCCTTTCATTGGGAGCGACAATCAGCAGGACGCCGTCATTGCGTTCCTCGTCGCCAATGCCCCAGTGCCTGCCGAGCTGGTAGCCGTAATCGGCGATGTCATAGCCGCCCAGATCGGGAATGGTGGCTACCACGAATTGCCGCTGGTTGCGCGTCTCGAAATCGAGCAGCATCTGTTCGAGCGCCGCTTCCTGCTGCGGATCGAGCAGGTCCGCCTGGTCGACCACGGGCGAGTTGTTAAGCTCGGGAAATGTCGGCTGGGCTTGGGCGAGGCCTGCGAATGCCAGCGTCAGTGTTGCAAGCAGGATCGAAATCCAGCGGATCATGCGGCGTCCTCCAATTCGTTCGCGGGCGCGGTGTTGTCATTGGCGGGCAGTGATGGATGCCGCTGCATGTGCTGCACCAATTCCTCCGTTCCGGCCATCACGGCAGCTTCCAGGTTCCCGTCGCCGAATGCCGGCAACATGATGTCGTCGAGCACTTGCTGGCAATATTCGTCGGTGAAGCTCTCTTCGAGGCCGAGGCCGACTTCGATCCGGACCTTGCGTTCATTGGGAGCAACCATGATCATCAAACCGTCATTGCGCTCGCTGTGCCCAAGGCGCCATGCATTGGCATATAGCAGCGAGAAATCGTCGATCTCGTAGCCATGCAGGCTCTCGACCGTGACCACTCCCATTTGCTGGCCAAACTGCGCTTCCGCCCGGTCGAGAATCTGCGTTAGCTGCGCCTCCGCCTGAGGCGAGAGAATCTCCGCCGCGTCGCGGACCCGGCCGCCTTCCTCAGTGAAGTAGGGGAAGGCGTTCTCGGGCTCCGCTGCGGCTGTGCAGGCCGCCACAAGGGCGGCCAGCAACACGGTCAGGCTGCGCCTCACTCGCTGCGCATATCGAGAGTCGGGGCGACCTCGGCTCCTTCGGTGACGGCTTCATAGGATTCCATCGGTTCCGCACCGTGGATGATGTTCGCGCCGATCGTGTCGGGGAAGGTACGGATCGTGGTGTTATAGACGCGCACCGCCTCGTTATAGTCGCGGATGGCGACGCGGATGCGGTTCTCGCTGCCTTCGAGCTGCGTCATGAAGCGGCCGAAATTCTCCTGGCTGCGCAGTTCGGGATAACGCTCGACGCTGACCATGAGGCGCGACAGGGCACCGGACAGTTCGCCCTGTGCAGCCTGGAAGGCCTGCATCTTGGCCGGATCGCCAAGGTCGTCTGCCGAAAGCTGGATTTCCGGGCGGGTCGCCGATGCACGCGCCTGGATCACGCCTTCAAGCGTCTCGCGCTCCTGCTCGGCGGAAGACATGACGATTTCCTGGAGGTTCGGGATCAGGTTTGCGCGTTCCTGGAATGCCGCCTGCACGTCGGCCCACTTGGCCTTGGCATTCTCTTCCGCGGCCGGCACCGAATTGATGCCGCAGCTCGCCAGCGCAAGGCTTGCAAACATGAGTGTGGCCAGCTTGGCCAGTCGACTGAACATGCGATGATCCTCCAAAGTCCCCAAGAAATCAGGTGTATTGTTAATATAGCACGGCGATAACCCGTTTCAAGAAACGGGCTTGCACTTGTCGTTAGTGCACCACGCTGGCAAGTATGTGACAGATATCAGCAGGGGAGTGAGCAATGCTCAAGGACTTCAAGGAATTCATAGCCAAGGGCAATGTGATGGAACTGGCCGTCGCGGTCATCATCGCAGGCGCCTTTGCAACTATCGTTGGTTCGATGACGAACGACCTCATCATGCCGATCGTCGGTGCGATCTTCGGTGACGTCGATTTCTCCAACAAGTACATCGTGCTGAGCGGCGAGGTCGAAGCGGGCATGTCGCTCGAAGCGGCGCGCGAGGCCGGCGCCAATGTGTTGGCATGGGGTGCCTTCATTTCGACCGTGATCAACTTCCTGATCCTGGCCTTCATCATCTTCCTGCTCGTGCGCTACTCCAAGAAGGTGCAGGAACGCTTCGAAAAGGAAGAGGAAGCAGCACCGGAAGCGCCTGCCGGCCCGACCGAGATCGAGCTGCTGACCGAGATCCGGGACAGCCTCAAGAAGTAACGGTACGGCTCCGGCCCGCTCCCCCACCCGGCCTCCCAAGGCATTATCCTGTTTGGGTGGCCGGCCATCCGGGGGAAGCATTCCCCCAGGATCCTTCCTCTGCCGGATGCGGGAGTGGGCTGGTGCCGCAAGCTCATGGCGGATGCCATGAGCGCACCCCGCAAGGGCAGTCACTTCACATTAAGCTGCGCTTCTCTATATAGGGCGTGCCGGTTTCGGCCGGATATGGCGATAAATTGCCGTGCGTAATAGATGCAGCGGACCCGGGGGCAGTACCCGGCGGCTCCACCACAAAACGCTGAGAGACCAGCGGATTATGACGGGGCCGAACCAGGATCGACGTGTATTCAAAGGCATGGTTTTTGCTCGGGCTGAGTACCCCGTAAAACTGTTCAAAACACACAAGTGCCAACGATAACGAAGCACTCGCAGTTGCAGCGTAATTCTACGTCCTAACGGACTGAATTTACAAAGCTAAAGCGCGGTTGGACCCACCGGGCAACAGAAGCGGATTCCGGGGGCCCGGGGAGGGCCTAGCAACAGAACCTCCCCACCTTTCCCTCAACAGAGCCTAGAAGGCACACAAAGCGACCAAGCGGGGCGTAAGGGAGCCGAAACGCTGCCTAGCGAAGCCCTGCGTCAATGGAAAATGCTATATCCATGCATATATAGCAAAAAACAGACCGAAAACGGGTTCGCATATGAAAATCAGCAGACGCCATTTTATCGGCGGCGCCATCGCCACCACTGTCGGAGCGTCCGCCGCCCAGGCCTGCGTCGAACTGAGTCGCAATCTCGCTCCTCAGGGCGCCGCGCTGGCACCAGTGACCGAACCGGCACCCATGGCCGCCGACATGCCTCCGCTCCTGAAAGAGGCGCTCGTCGCGCTCGACACCCACGCGCAGCATATCCAGCATCGCGACCGGCTGGCGCTGGTCGATTTCGCCGTCCATTCGCGCGAACCACGCTTCCACATCGTCAATGTTGAAAGCGGCGAGGTGGAGGAGAGCTGGCTGGTCGCACATGGCAGCGGTTCCGATCCGCAGGCGACCGGAGCCTTGCAGAGCTTTTCCAATCGCCCGGGATCGAATGCCACTTCGCGCGGCGCCTATGTCACTACCAATTTCTACACCGGGAAACATGGCCGCTCGCAGCGGCTGGTCGGGCTCGACGAAAGCAACGACATGGCGATGGACCGTGCCATCGTGATCCACGGCGCGAGCTATGTCGATCCGGCGCTGATCCCGGCGCAAGGCCGGATCGGGCGTAGCCAGGGCTGCTTCGCCTTCGAACAAAGCGAGGTTGGCAGGGTAATGGAGATATTGGGCGAAGGCCGCCTGATCTATGCGGGGAAGCCGGCCTAGTTCGCTTCTGCGGCCGCTTTCGCCGCTTCCTTTTCCGCCCGCTCATATTTCAGGCAGTCTAGGATCTTCGCGCCGGCCAGGAACACTGCACCGGTGCAGGCGAGGAACAGCGCCCAGCCGCCCCAGCCGGGATATTGCTCGAGATAAGCCGTACCGCGCGTGCACGCGCCCAGCGCCAGCGCATAGATAATCAGGAACGCTTCACCGCGGGTCTTGATCTTGAACAGTCTTGATAGCTTTTGAAGCATCCCGTCCCCTTCTTAACAAAGGATAGAGCAACCATCGTGCCAAACACGGCTGGCTGCGGGATACGAAGGTTAACGCCCGGGCAAGTGTAAGGCAATCCGACAGGGAAGGTGGAATTGACGTCTCAGGTGAGTTCGGACAGATCGAGCAGGTCGAGCATCTTTGTGCGTGCGGCGCGGATTGTGTCTGCCAGCGCCTCATTGCCGATATCTGTCGCATCTATCTGATCGGGCCAATAGGCAGAGATCACACCTTCCATCGCCTCTGCCTTTGCCTGTGTCAGCATGAAGCGCGGATCCACCTTGGCCGGGTCCGCCACCACGCGCAGACGCAGGCAGGCGGGGCCGCCGCCATTGGCCATGGACTGCCGCACATCGACCACCTTCACGTGGCGGATCGGACCGTTGCCAGCGAGCATGTCCTGCAACCACGACCAGACGGGCACGGAATCGCGGCATTCCTCCGGAACGACCAGCGTCATCTCGCCCGACGGCGGGGTGAGCAGCTGGGCGTTGAACAGGTAGGATGTGATTGCTTCTGACAGGCTGACACGATCAGCCGGCACTTCCACCACCTGCGCACCGGGGCACTTGGCAGTGATTGCATCATAGGTCCCCTGTCGATCGGCAAATGCGAGCTCGTGGGTGAACAGCACCCGCTCATTGGCGACGGCGACCACGTCATTGTGGAAGGCTCCGGCCGCTATGGCATCGGGATTCTGCTCGACGAAGAGCACGCGCTCGGGATCGAGACCGTGCTTCCGAGCGACGATGCGACTGGCCTGTTCGTGCTGGCGCGCAGGAAATTTGCCGCCGCTGCGACCATAGACGAAGACTTCGAGACCCGGCGCGCCATGTTCGTCGGCAAAACGCATGTGGTTGGCCGCGCCCTCATCGCCGAAACAGGCCGGGACAGGGCCGTGCACGGCAAAGGTGCTTTCATCGGCGAAAGCGAGTTTCAGCTGCGCCAGCGTATCGGGCCATTCCTGGCTGCGATGCGGCATGGACACCAGATTGGCGACGGTAAGGTGGCACTTGCCGTCCGCCGTGTCGGGTGCGGGCGAAACAGTGGCGGCGTTGGCCGTCCACATCGAACTGGCCGACCATGCCCCGGCTATCAGCCCGGGATCGGTAGTCTCGTCGGCAGCCAGTGCTTCAAGCCAGCGCGAGTTGGGACGCGGCAGAGGCAGCAGGAACCCCTGGGCGAGGCCAGCGTCCATATTGCCGCGCATCTTGGCGATTCCCTGCAGCGCCGCGGCGCGCGGGTAAGAGGTGTCGCCGGCATTTTTCGTCGCCGCCAGATTGCCAAGGCTGAGCCCGGCATAGTTGTGGCTAGGGCCGACAAGCCCGTCGAAATTGATTTCCTGCAGTTTCAACGCGCGATGCTCCAGACCATGTCGCCATGGCCCACTTCGAGCAAGTCGGCAGCACGGCTGTCGATGGCAATGCCATCGCCCCTCACTTCATGTGCGCCGTAGCAGCAGCGGAAATCCGCCAGCCGTCCGGTTGCGATCAGTGCCTTTTCACCCTTGTCGAGATCGGTTTCGATTATCGGCAGATGGGCCGCTTTCTTGATGCTGGTTACATTGTCGGTGCGCGCTAGCATGGTTGGGCCGCCATCGAAAATGTCGACATAGCCCTCGTAGGAAAAGCCCTCGTTCTCCAGCATGCGCATGGCGGCGCGGCCATTGGGATGGGGCAGGCCGATGACTTTGCGCGCCTCGTCGCTAAGAAGCGCGGTATAGACCGGGTGCTTTGGCATGAGGTCGGCAATGAATTGCGTGCCGTGGACGGCGTTGAACTCGTCGGCCTCCTGGAAACTCATGCCGAAGAACTTGCCGCCAATGGCGTCCCAGAAGGGTGATCCGCCCTTGTCGTCGATGATGCCGCGCAATTCGGCCAGGATCCGGTCGCCAAAGCGCTCTCGGTGGCTGGCGATGAACAGGTAGCGGCTTCGTGCGAGTAACAGACCAAGCCCGCCGGCGCGTTCACCCGGATGGAGGAACAGTCCGCCCACTTCGCTGCATCCGCCGAGATCGTTGGTCAGGGTGAGCATTTCTGCGCGGACCGTGCGATCGAGCTCCTGCGATTGCTGGGTGAGCATGGTCAGGCGGTAGGAATAGAACGGCCAGCTTTGCCCGACCTGGGTGAAAAGCTGGCTGGTGCCGCGCACTTCGCCCGTCTCGGTGTTTTCCAACACGAGCACGAACAGCTCTTCGGCGAGGTCGAGATCTTCGCCATCGCGGGAAAAGGCCTTGGCCGACTGTTCCAGCTTGCTGGTCAATGTCTTCCGGTCGGGCTGCAAATTGGTGAACCCGCCCCCGGTCAACTTGGCCATTTCGTAAAGTGGCTGGAGGTCCTTCAGCGCAGCGGCGCGGATCACGAAGCTCATAATACGTTCCCGGTAGCGAGGCGGTAGAGCACCAGAGTGCTGAGTGCGGCGCGCTCGGTCAATGACGGGACGATCATAAATTCTTCGGCGGAGTGAATAGCGCCTCCGCGAACGCCCATCGTATCCACCACCGGAATGCCGCAGGCGGCAATGTTGTTGCCGTCGCACACGCCGCCGGTCGGCTGCCAGCCGATAGTCTGGCCCAGTGCCGCGCCAGTATCGCGCACGAGATCGAACAGCTTCTGCGCCTTTGCGTCGACCGGTTTGGGCGGGCGGGTGATGCCACCATGGCAATGCACTTCGACTTCATGCAGTTTTGCTAGAACCTGCAGCAAATCGTTGAAATCGGACATGAAGTCTTCGGCTGCTGCCGTGGTCTTGGGGCGGATGTTGAAACGCAATATGGCGTGGTCGGGCACGACATTATTGGCCGCTCCGCCTTCGATCTTGGCCGGGTTTATCGGCAGATCGCGATGCTGCATCTTCTTCAGGCGTACCGCACAATCGGCTGCCGCGACCAGCGCATTGCGCCCGTCCTGCGGGTTGCGCCCGGCATGGGCCGAGCGTCCGGTGAAGGTGATCGAATAATTGCCGCTGCCGCCGCGCGCGTGGGCCAGCGTGCCGTCGGGCAAGGTCGATGGCTCATAGGTGAGGGCGGCTAGCTTGCCTTCGGCGAGGTTCCCGATCAGTGCGGCGGAGGAGAGAGATCCGGTTTCCTCGTCCGAATTCACCATCACGTCATAGCCGAAATTCCGGGCATCCGGCGCGCGCTCGAAGGCCTGGAGGCTCTCGAGGATCAGCGACAGGCCGCCTTTCATGTCGGCAGTGCCCGGTCCGTTGAGTGTATCGTCATCGAGCCAGGTGAGTTGCTGGAAGGGATGGTCTGCCGGAAAGACAGTGTCCATGTGGCCGGTCAGCAGGAAGCGACGGTCCGCCTCGGGGCGCACGCGCAGGACCATGTGGCGCCCGTGCGGCTTTTCATATTCCTTGCCTGCCTCGTCCACCGCGGTGACGCGTGCGGGCTCTTCCAGCACGATCTCTCCGGGCAGGGTGGAAAAGGCATCGGCCAACGCCTCGGCCATGCTGGCGAGGCCTGCCATATTCGCCGTGCCCGAATTGATCTCGGCCCATTTGCAAGTGCGGGTGAGCATGGCCTGCTGGTCCAGCTCTGCGATCAGGTCTCTCTCGTTTTTTGTGAGTTGTTTCATGTGCAACCAGCACTAGCCGGAAATTCAGGCCAGTCAAATTCGGAGTGGTGCACCGGCATCGCGTGGCCTTAACGCAGGCCTAAGGGTTTTGGCCTACGATCATGCCCAATGCCAAGTGCAGCCAATTCTTCGACCGGCGTTCAAAAGCCGCGTGTTGAACCGCGTATTCGCGCGGTGGTACGCGCACAACTGCACGATTCAACTTCGGTGCGCGATTGCTGCGTAATCGACGTTTCGACCCGCGGGCTACTCGTAACCACCGCAAATCCGCCCAAGCGTGGCGAATTCGTGGAATTTCGTATCGGTCGTCATGAAATTGCTGGACAGGTGAAGTGGGCTGGCCCCCGGCGGTTCGGAGTTGCCCTGCAGGAACGCGTGAGCCCGAGTGCTGTGATCGAGGGTGGCAAGGGCGAGATCGCATTGCACAAATCTGTCGGGCAGCTCCGCCGGCGACAAGGAATTGGCACCGCACTGACGGCGAATCCGGACATGTTTGGCCGCGCCGTGCAGTTTATTGTCTTGCTCGTATGCGCAGCAGTGGCGGCCTATCTCGCCTTTCTGATCACCGGAGCCAGTTTCGAGCCGCTAAACGAGGTAACTCGGGCTATGCAAGGCTAGGACCTCTGCTCCAGTGCGCGCGCAAGTTGCACGAACTCGTCGACCGAGAGCGTTTCCGCCCTGCGTGTGGCGTCGATGCCGACCTGTTCCAGCATCTCGACAGCACCCGGCAATGATTTGAGGCTTTGCCGCAGCATCTTGCGACGCTGCCCGAAGGCGGCCTCGGTCAGCCGTTCGAGCAGTTTTGCCCGCACGCCCTCTGGCGCTTTCCCCGGCGTGACATGCACGATGGCACTCATCACTTTGGGCGGCGGGGTGAAGGCGCTCCTGTGCACCTTCATCGCCAGCTTTGCCGTGCTGCGCCACTGTCCGAGGACGGCGAGCCGCCCGTAGGCAGAACTGCCCGGCTGGGAGACGATGCGCTGGGCAACCTCGAGCTGGAACATCAGCGTCAGCGAGGTCCATTGCGGCGGCCACTTCTCTCCGCCCAACCAGCGCGTGAACAGCGCCGTGCCGACATTGTAGGGCAGGTTGGCGACCACCGCGAAGGGCTCGCCCATCAGCTCGCCATGATCGATGGAGAGAGCATCGCCCTCGATGACGCGCAATTGATCGGGAAAGGCCTCGCCGAGTTCGGCGAGTGCGGGCAGGCAGCGGCGGTCCATCTCGATCGCGGTGACGCGGGCCCCGGCGCGCAGCAGGGCGCGGGTCAGTCCGCCCGGACCCGGACCGATCTCCAGCACCGCTCTGTCCTGCAGATCGCCAGGTATGGCAGCGATGCGGGTAAGCAACTGCTCGTCGAACAGGAAATTCTGGCCAAGCGCCTTGGACGCGCTGAGTCCATGTGCGGCAATTACTTCGCGCAGGGGAGGAAGGTCAGGCACGCGCGCGGTTGGCAGCAATCTCGCCCGCCATACGGATTGCCGCGATCATCGCATTGCCGCTGGCAATACCCTTGCCGGCAATATCGAAAGCGGTGCCATGGTCGGGCGAAGTGCGCACGATCGGCAGGCCGAGCGTGACATTGACGCCTTCGTCGAAATCGAGAGTCTTGAGCGGTACCAGCGCTTGGTCGTGATACATGGCGATGGCGACATCGTAGCTGTCACGCTTGTGAGGGGCGAACAAGGTGTCTGCCGGATGCGGCCCGGTGGCATCGATTCCCTCTTCGCGAAGCTGCGCGATGGCGGGGGCGATCACCTCGATCTCTTCGATCCCCATGCGCCCGTCCTCCCCGGCATGCGGGTTGAGGCCGGCGACGGCAATGCGCGGCGCGGCGATGCCAAAGTCGGTGGCAAGGGCGCGCGCAACAATACGCGTGCGCCTCACGATGAGGTCTTTGGTGAGCAGCGTGGGAACCTTGAACAGCGGGCAATGCACAGTCATCGGCACGGTTCGCAATGATGGCCCGGCGAGCATCATCACCGCATCCTCGCGCGCTGCACCGCAAGCATCTGCGCATGCTTCTGTCTGGCCAATGAAGCCGGTGTCTACGCTCGCCATTTGCGCCTTCGAAACAGGGCCGGTGACGATTCCCGATGCCTCGCCCGAGCGAACCAGTTCGAGCCCCTTGCGCAAGGCTGCCATGGCCGCTTCCGCGCTTTCTGCGTCCGGATGTCCGGGTTTGTGCGTGGAAGAGACAATGTCGCCGACCACGATGAATGAAGGCAAACCCAACTCGTCACGGCGGGCCACGGCCTCGGCAACGATCTCGGGGCCGACCCCTGCCGGGTCGCCGATCGTGACGGCGAGCGGCGGCAGGGTATCCATCGGATCAGTTATATTCGATCACCGCATCGCGGCGAAGGTCACGCATGTAACGCTGGGCACGGCGGTTGATCCGCTCGTCTTCCATCTGCGCCATGATGTCGTCGAAATCGGGGCCCGAATTGTCGACCGGTTCCTCGCGGCCGCACAGCATCAGCACACGCACGCCTTCGTCCAGCGAACCGAAGGGAGGGGTGGATTCGCCGAGATTCATCGTCAGCAGGGAATTGGCAAAGACATCGGGGAGGTCGCGCGCGATCATCCGCTCATTGTCGACAACTTCGGCGCCCATTGCTTCGGCGCGTTCGTTCGCGTCTTCGCAACCGGTCATCGCCTGGATGCCGGCACCGAACTGTTCGGCGCGCAACTGCGCTTCGCTTTCAGGCAGCCCCTCGGGAAAATCGATCGAGATCTGCTTCAAGTGGAGGATGGAATCCCGCGGATCGGTCATGCCGATCTGGCGCCGATCGATCAGCAGCATGAGCGAGTAGCCCCCCGGGATCTCGACCGGACCGGCAAGCTGGCCGACGGACATTTCACGAGCGATCCCTTCCAGGGTCGGGTTCTGCAGCTGCTCGAGGCGAATCCAGCCCAGGTCGCCGCCCACACCAGCGGTGGACGCTTCGGAAAACTGCCGTGCATAGGCAACAAAGGAACCGCCATTGCGCAGACGATCGACGATCTGATTGGCATTGGCGAGTACGGTGTCGCGGTTCGTATCATTGGCCGAAAGGTAGATTTCGCCGATGCGATATTCGAATTCGCCGCGCGATGCTGCCAGCCGGTCCATCAACTCGTTCACTTCCGCCGCCGAGACGTTGACGAAAGGCGCAACGTTGCGTTGCAGCAGGCGCCGATAGGCCAGCTCGCCCTGGATCTGCCGCTTCAGCGTGCGCGGGGAAGAGCCGATCGACTGGAGATAGACTTCCATCTCTTCCGGTGTGCGGCCAAACCGATCCATGGCGAAGGTGTTATAAGCATTTTCGACGTCGTCTGCGGTCACTTCCATCTCGAGGGCGGCCGCCTCCTGCACTTGCAGCGTCTCGTCGATCAGATTGCTCAGCACCTGCAACCGCAGGGACTGCAGTTCATCCTCGGGTATCTGCACTTCGTTTGCGGCGATGATCAAAGCCACACGATCGTTCACGTCGGTGCCGGTGATGATATTGCCATTCACGCGGGCTGTCGCCCGGCGCATGTTCGGATCGCTATTGCCGATGAACTGGATGTCCTCAGGGATATTCAGCACGTCGTTCTGCGCCATCGCGCCGGTCATGCCGATGCCCGCCAGCGTGGCGGCCGTGGTGGCAAGAATGATAGTCTTCGCGAAATGCTTCACGTTGTTCAAATCCTGAATTTCGTCTCTCAACCCGGGCGACAATGCGCTCCGGTTCTGCAATCGGCCGATGCCAAAGGGTGGCTTAACCCAAGCTGAGCCGCATTCCCTAACGCCATTGCCGATTGCTGCCAATTCAGCAAGCGCCATTGTCCATCACCGCCTCAGCGGAAGCCGAGATTGCGTAGGGCGAAATGGACGCGGAAGGAGTTGCCGCTCTTGGCGTCGGCGAGTTCGTTATAGTCGCGCCGCCAGGTGAAGCCGAATTCGAGGCAGTCATCCTCGTAGGCTATGCCAAGGCGGGTGCGCAGGGGCTCGAAACCGTCGGCGGTAAGCGTCGGGTCTTCGTTGAAGTCGGTGAGGTTGAGAACGGTGGAGCCGAAGATCGACCAGTAGCGCGCAAAGGCGATGCGCCCTGCCGCGCGAATTTCCTCGCGGTCCTGCAGATCCTCGAAATTGAGGTCGATATCGCGGTTGAGCCGCAAGTAACCGACTTCGATATAGGTCTGGTCATTGCCCAAGGTGGCATCGACCTCGTTGCGCCGCACTGCGAGGTTGTCCTTGTCGAGGCGGAAGCGGTGCGTGAATTTCAGGAAGTCGCGGTAACGCACCACCGTGCGCCCTACGACGTCGGAGAATTGCTCGTTAAGGCCGGTGCCGTCCGGAAAGAGGGTAGGCTCGTCGGTCAGGCGGTAGGACTGGCCGATCGTCGTTTCCAGCCGCCAGCCGGGAAAGCTTGCCTCCCAGTCCGCGCCATAGGTGATGCGGGCCCCTTCCTCCACGCGGTCATATCCGGGGAAGCGGTTGAGCGCGAAAAGGTTGCTGTCCTCCAGGTCGATCGCGCGGGCATCCTCGTTGGGAATGGAGAGATTGCGGATATTGGGTGTGGCGACGATCTGTACGCGCGGGGTGAATGTATGCGTTCCGCCACCCAGTTCGCCGATGAACGGCCATTCCACGTCGACTGCGCCCAGCGCCACGGCTCGGCCCTGCCAGCCATTTTCACCGCGATAGCTTGGCGTTGTCGTCAGCAGATTGTTGCTCGAGTGGTAGACATCTCCGCGGACCAGCGCGGTCAGCGTAACGACCTGACCCATCGGCGTGATGCGGCGGATATCCCATTGGGCGCGGGCAAAGGCGCGCTGAGTGTCCTGTCCCTCGGAACGGGTAATGGCGAGCGTGTTGAACTGAAGTTCGACGTTTCCGCCGGCAACCGGGTCCTGCATCCGGTAGCGGTAATCCAGCAGCGGGAGGGCAAGCGGCACTTGTCCCTGGTCCTGCTGCACAAGCAGTGCCTGCGTCGCCCAACCGGCCAGCGTGAAATAGGAATTGTCGTCGATCCGTTCGATGTTGATGGTCGAGCGGATGCGGTCCTCTCGGCTGATGTCGTAACGGCGCAGGAAGGTCCGGTCGCTGGCCAGCCGCAGCGATCCTTCCACGCTCCAGTTCGGATCGAGCTGGAAGCGGCCATTGGCGAAGACATAGCCGCGAAGGGCCTGCTGCGTCGTCGCAACGGTCGAATTGATTGGAATGCGTGTCGAGTGTGTCGCGTAAGCGGTAACCTGGAAAGCGCCCTTGTCACTGAGCTGCCGGTACTGGCCGGAGACCATCGGCGCAGCACCGGTATAGACATAGCCTGTCAGGGTCAGGTCACGATTTTCGGCGAAACGCAGGTAATAACTGTCGGTCAGCTCGAAGCCGTTCGATGCGGTCAGCCCGATATCGGGGATGAAGATACCTGAATTGGCGCTGCCGTCTGCGCGGATGACCAGACCCGGCAAGGGCAGCACACGGGCGCCGAACAGCTCCAGAAAGGCGCCTTCGAAGCGCACGCGGTCGGTTTCGGAATCGTAGAAGACTCGATCGGCCGTCACGCGCCAGCTCGGATCTTTCGGGCAACCGTCGGAATCGGTCACGGCGCAGCTCGAATAGACCGCCTTGTCGAGGATGATGTCGCCATTGTCGTCCCGCTCGGCCGCTTCGGCAGCCAGTCGTCCGCCCTGACGGAAGGCGAGCAGGAGATTGGCCATGGCGCCGGCACGCAGATCGTCTGTCAGGGTCAGGCTTTCGCTGAAAAGCGTGTTGCCGTCGGCATCCACCAGGCGGACATTGCCCTCGGCCACGACTTCGCCCGTCAGGCGGTGCCAGCTGACGCTGTCTGCCCGTACCGACTGGTCGCCCGAACGAGCAAGCACGTCTCCGCGCGCAGAGACAATGTCGTTTTCGCTGTCATAGCGAATCTCTGCGGCTTCGAAGGCGACCTGCCTCTGTCCTTGCTCGTTGAATTCGGGCGGAGGGCTGGCCACATCCTGTGCCAGCACGGCCTGCGGTGCCATTGCGGCGGCCGCGCCCGCCAACAGCAGCACACCAAACCGCGGCAGGCGGAGTATGGCGGCGTACGATTCAGGCTGCGGATCAAGCTGCACTGGGGGGAGCATGGCTTGCCTATTGCACTGCTCGTGCCTAACTGCAACGCCAGCATGAAGGCATGCGCCAGGCGGCGCCCGTGCCACGCAAAAAAGCCCAGTCCACCGGAGAAACCATGAAGATCACCTTTGCCCCGTCCGCCGAAGCCAGTGTGCTCCTCAAGGCGCGCATCGTCGAACAGGACAAGCTGCCCGCCGATTTGTCCCCAGCCATGGCCAAGGGTGCACAGGCTTCCCGCTTTGCGGGCAAGGTGGGTCAGGTGTTCGAAGGCTTCCAGCAGGAAGGCGACGATGTAGTCAGGCTCGCGCTTGCCGGTGCGGGCAAGCCCGGCGGCGATGCGCGGCTGGCCAATCTTGAAAAGGCCGGTGCTGCGCTGGCCACGAAATACCTCACCTCCGGCGAGAAGGCGCTCGGCCTCGACCTGTCCGACAGCGGCCTTTCCGCGCGCGAAGCTGCAGCCGTTCTGGCGGGACTGCGCCTGCGGAGCTGGCGCTGGGATGCCTATCGCACCAAGCTCAAGGAAGAGCAGAAGCGCAGCCTCGAGGAAGTCGTCGTCACCGGCGCCAAAGCTGGCACCGAAGCAGCGTGGGAAGTGGAAGCCGCCGTCTGCGCCGGAATCGAGTTTACCCGCGAACTGGTCGCCGAACCGGCCAATGTCATCTATCCGCAGAGCTTCGTCGAACGCTGTCGCAAGCGCTACGAGGGCACCGGTATCGAGATTGCCGTGCTCGACGAGGACGAGATGCGCGAGCTTGGCATGGGAGCGCTGTTGGGTGTCGGCCAGGGTTCGCGCCGCGACAGCAAGCTGCTGGTGCTCAAGTGGATGGGCGGCAATCCCGGTGACAAGCCGATCGCCTTCGTCGGCAAGGGCGTGACTTTTGACACTGGCGGTATCTCGCTCAAGCCGCCTGCAGGCATGGAAGACATGAAATGGGACATGGGTGGTGCCGGCGCCGTGGCCGGCGCCATGCTGGCGCTTGCCGGACGCAAGGCCAAGGCCAATGTCGTGGGCGTGTGCGGACTGGTTGAGAACATGCCCGACGGCAATGCCCAGCGTCCCGGTGACGTGGTCACCTCCATGTCGGGCCAGACGATCGAGGTCATCAACACCGATGCAGAAGGGCGTTTGGTATTGTGCGACGCCCTCACCTGGGTGCAGAAGGAATTCCAGCCCGCGCGGATCATCGACCTTGCCACGCTGACCGGTGCGATCATCATCTCGCTCGGCCACGAGCATGGAGGCCTGTTCTCGAACAATGACAAGCTGGCCGATGATATCCTCGGCGCCGGCAAGGCCTCGGGCGACAAGATGTGGCGTTTCCCGCTGGCTCCCGAATATGACAAGCTGATCGAAAGCCCGATCGCCGACATGAAGAATGTCGGCCCGCGCTGGGGCGGCTCGATCACCGCGGCGCAGTTCCTCCAGCGCTTCATCGAGAACGATACGCCGTGGGCGCACCTCGACATTGCCGGCATGGTCTGGGCGGACAAGCCCGGTGCAACTTGGGATAAGGGCGCGACCGGCTTCGGCGTGCGTCTGCTCGACAAGCTGGTCAGCGACACGATCGAAAACTGATACGCGCCGCATGAGGGTCGATTTCTACCGCCTCTCGCGCGAAACCGCCGAAAGTGCGGTGGCCCTGCTTGCGCGCAAGAGCGTGGAGGCGGGAAAAAAGGTGCTGCTCGTTGCCGATGGGCAGGAGCGTTTGCAGCACTTCTCCCGCAGCTTGTGGGATTCGCCGCCCGAGGCCTTCCTCGCCAATGGCATGGCCGGGGCAGGGCAGGAGGAGCGCCAGCCGATCCTGCTTTCCGAGACCATCGATCCTGCCAATGGGGCGCAGTTCCTGATCCTCGCTGACGGAAAGTGGCGCGATCCGGGCGAGGGGTTCGAGCGTGTCATGCTGGTGTTCAACGAAGGCACCATCGAAGGCGCGCGGGCCTGCTGGCGTAAGCTCGGCGAGAAAGCGGGCATGGAACGCAATTTCTGGAAGCAGGATGATAGCGGGCGCTGGGTCCAAGGCCCTTGACCTTCATCGCTGCGTGGGGATGATCGCCGCTCTTCTGGTGGAGGGATGACGATGCACAGGATTATCGGTGTTTGCGCGGCGACTTGTTTGCTGGCGGCGTGCGGAGGCTCCGACGAGAGGACCATCCAGACCGAGGATGGTGAAGTGACCTACGATATCGACAGTGATGGCGGCGAAAGCACCTTTACCTTCGAGGGTGAAGATGGCGGCGAGCTGACGATGCAGACCGGCAGCAATGTCGATGCCGACTTGCCCGATGGCTATTCGGTCTACCCCGGCTCGACCGTGGTCAGTTCGACCAATATGAAGCAGGCGGATGGCGAAGGCTCGATGGTCCTCATGACGACCGACGATTCTCCCGATGAGGTTGTCGCCTATTACCGCGCCCAGGCCGAAGCTGTCGGCATCACCATCCAGAGCGAGATCACCGCGAATGGCAACAAGCTGATCGGCGGGGAAGGCCCGGACGGCAGTACGTTCAGCGTCAATGCCTCCCCATCCGACGATGGCACGACGGTGCAACTCCTGGTGGGCCGAGGCCTCAACTAGCGAACATCACGAAAGCAGGGTGAGCGAGCCGCTCTTGCCCATATGCGGCAAGGGCGCTAGGGGCGCGCGCAAAAGGTCCTGCCGGACCTTGGATCTATTGGAACACTCGCGAAGGAACACCCCATGGCGGTCACCCGCACATTCTCGATCATCAAGCCCGATGCCACCCGCCGCAACCTGACCGGCGCGGTCACCAAGATGCTTGAAGAAGCTGGCCTGCGCGTCGTTGCTTCCAAGCGCATCCACATGACCCGCGAACAGGCTGAAGGCTTCTACGCCGTTCACAAGGAACGCCCCTTTTTCGGCGAATTGTGCGATTTCATGATGAGTGAGCCGGTAGTGGTGCAGGTGCTCGAGGGTGAAGATGCCGTGAAGCGCAATCGCGACGTGATGGGCGCCACCAACCCGGCGGATGCCGACGAAGGCACGATCCGCAAGACCTATGCGCTGTCGATCGGCGAAAACACGGTCCACGGTTCGGACAGCGACGAGAATGCTGCGATCGAGATCGCATTCTTCTTCAAGCCCGAAGAAGTCGTCGGCTGATCCGGCATTGAATCGGAAAATCGAAACCCCGTCGGAGCGATCCGGCGGGGTTTTTTGATTCGCCGCAAGGAGGTAGGTCCAATGCTATCCTAGAAGAAGTCTTCAAGGATCAGGAAAGGATCGAGAATGTCGCATACCCCGCACGAACTGTCGGACGAATTCCCGCAGGATCACGATATCCTTCACGCGCTGAAGATGAAGGATACGCACTTCCAGAACCTCGCGGAAAAGTATCACGAAGTGAATGGCGAGATTCACCGCATCGAGGTGGAGATCGAGCCGACTTCGGACGAATATGCCGAATCGCTCAAGAAGAAGCGGCTGGCGCTGCTCGACGAGATCGGCCAGATCGTCGCCAAGGCGAAGGCATCCGCCTAAGCCTTCTCCATCTGCCGCCGCATGCCCGCATGGGCGTGGTGCGGTGATTTGGCTGCGCGGCCCTGTTCGGCATGCATTGCCGACAGGGCTTCGCGCGTTAGTTCGATGCCCAGCAGGTTATAGACCCGGGCAATCTCCGCCTCCCAGTCCGCCGAAAGGTCGTCGAAGCTCACCTCGGCTACAGGCCCGGAGAAGCCGTGCAGCGCGGCGTTCATGCGTTGCTCGCGCAAGGCCAGCTTGCGGCGCCATTCATGCTCGATCGCTTCGAGCGCAACCGACTCGCTCTGATAGGCCATCTGGCACGAAACCAAGGACACGGTGCTGGCCAGCACGGCATCGCTGTCGCGCCGCGTCACCACGACGCGTGCATCGGGGAACTGTGCCAGCAGCGCACCCAGATCTTCCGCATATTGCGGGCATTTGAGGACGCGTGGCAGGGCGGCGTTGTGCATCTGCGCTGCATCGGTGCGCAGCACTCGGGCAAATTCCCGGTAAACTGGACTTGCGTCGCGGCCTTCGGAAAAGCCGACATAGGAGGGGATCCGATATTGCGCTTCCAGGGCCGCCGGAGAAAGCCCGTGCGACAGCCAGGGCAGTTCCTCGTCCACGCGCGTTGCGCCAAACGGGTGCAGCGCATCGATCCACGGATTAATGCGCCGTGCCACGGCAAGGCCAAGCCGTGTCTTGAGAGGCCGCAAGTCGAGCCCATGCTTTACCGGGTTTAGGCTGTTGTAGAGCCGCGTTGCCGAATGCGCCGGGTCGGCCGCCAGCAGGCGGTGCATGCGCGTTGTGCCGGCGCGCATCTGGCCCACGACGACGATCGGGCTGGCAATCGGCGTTTGCTCAATGCCCTGGTGTTTCTGCCACAGACGTCCAAGATTGTGCCGCACACGGATCGCCGCGGTCAGCTGCCCATAGGCCATGGTGTGGCCGAGAGCATTGAGGTCGGCTTCTTCCCGCAATGAGCGGCAAATCGCCTCTAGCCGCGTGCGGAAATCGGCAACGTCTTGTGCACAGCGTCCGAAGCTCTCGTCTTCGCCCGTAAAGCCCTTTGATCCCACTGCCCACAAGGCTTCGGGCTCCAGCGGGGGGCGATCATGGATACCCTTGTCCCAAATCGTCTCGATCACCCGGTCGGCCAGCTCTGCCGTGCGCGAACGCGCTAACAGGTGCGGGCGAGGGGGTGGCGAGGCCATATCAGCTCTTGCTGCTCACATATTGCGCCAGCATGCGCGGATAGAGCTGGTATTCGGCCAGGATTACGCGGCGGCCGAGGCTTTCCGCCGTGTCGTCAGGCAGGATCGCCACCGGCATCTGTCCAAGTAGCGGTCCACCATCGAGCTCAGGCGTCACCACATGGACCGAGCAGCCGCCGAATTTCTCGCCCGCATCGATGGCACGCTGATGCGTGTCGAGGCCCTTATACTTGGGCAGGAGCGAAGGGTGGGTGTTGACCATGCAACCCTCCCAGCCTTGCACGAAATCAGCGGTAAGGATGCGCATATAGCCGCACAGAGCGAGGTAGTCCGCGCCACTTTGGCGCAGGGCCGCATCCATTATCTCCTCATGCGCGCGGCGATCCATCCCGCGATGGTCATGGGAGAATGTCGGAATGCCCTCCGCCTGCGCGATCCTGAGGCCCGGTGCGTCGGGGACATTGCTGGCCACCAGCACGATCTCATAGGGGCAATCGGGCAGCTTGGAGGCGTAATGCAGCGCTGACATGGTCGTGCCATTACCCGAAAGCAGGCATGCCACTTTGGCCTTTTCAGGCCGGGGATCAGGCATTGTGCACGGCTTCCCAAGCCTCGGCAGACGTCCATGTGCCCGCGCTGCCCCTGACCGTGCAGCCCTTCGCGCCCTCGACAATTTCGCCGATCCGGAAGACGCTTTCGCCCGCTTCTTCGAGCGCCTGGGCCACGCCTTCGACCTGGTCCGGCTTCACCGCCAGCACCATGCCGATGCCGCAATTGAAAGTGCGTGCCATCTCGCCCGGCACGATATTGCCCTGCTCCTGCAGGAAGGCCATCAAGCCCGGCTGCGCCCAGCTTGTGGCATGGATCACGGCGTGCGCAGCGTCGGGCAGGACGCGCGGCACGTTTTCGAGCAGTCCGCCGCCGGTAATATGCGCCAGCGCATCGATCTGGCCGCTGCGGATCACTGGCAGCAGGCTCTTCACGTAAATGCGCGTCGGCTCGATCAGCGTGTCGATCAGCAGTTTGCTGTCATCGAAAGGGGCAGGTTCGCCGAGCTGCCAGAACTTGTCTTCGGCCAGGCGACGCACCAGCGAATAGCCGTTAGAATGGACGCCCGAACTGGCAAGGCCAAGCAGGACGTGTCCAGGCGCGACCTTTTCGCCCGTCAGCTGTTCGCCACGCTCGACCGCGCCGACGCAGAAGCCGGCGAGGTCATAGTCGCCTTCGGCATACATGCCGGGCATTTCCGCGGTTTCGCCGCCGATCAGCGCGCATCCGGCCAGCTTGCAGCCTTCGGCAATGCTGGCGATGACGCGTTCGGCTACGCCTTCCACCAGCTTTCCGGTGGCGAAATAGTCGAGGAAGAAGAGCGGCTCTGCACCCTGCACGATAAGGTCGTTGACGCACATGGCGACAAGGTCCTGTCCGATGGCATCGTGCCGGTCGTTCTCGATGGCGAGCTTGACCTTGGTGCCCACGCCGTCATTCCCGGCGACCAGCAGCGGGTCCTTATAGCCTGCTGCGCGCGGATCGAAGAAGCCGCCAAAGCCGCCGATCTCGCCATCGGCACCGGGGCGCATGGTGGCCTTGACCAGCGGGCCGATTGCCTTGACCAGGCGGTTGCCGGCATCGATCGAGACGCCTGCCTTTTCGTAGGTATAGGACGGGGTGTTGGATGACATGGCTTCGCCAATGGCGCATTCGCGCTTGGATTTCCACTCGCCTTTCGGCAAAAGAGCCGCGATTTCCCCGATGCAGCACGTCGCCACCCCCACTTTCACGCAATCGCACCGAGCTTGGCTGGCCATAGCCTTGGCCGCGCTGGTCGCGTTGTTGCTGGCCGCAGGTGTGGCGCTCTATGCGCAGGTGGCGGGCGAGCGCGGCATCGCGCCGGTTGCCAGCAGCACCGATATCGATGTGCGCGGGATCGAGGTGAACACCACCGGGGAGACGGCGGAAGAGGCGCGCGAAGCCGGGTGGAAGCGAGCTCAGCGCATAGCCTGGGACCGCCTCGACGGGCCGGATATCTCCGAAGAGCAGCTCGAAGGACTGGTTTCAGCCATCGTGGTCGAGGAGGAGCGGATCGGTCCGCGCCGCTATATTGCCCGCCTTGGCGTGATTTTCGATCGCCAGCGTGCTGGCGGATTGCTCGGCGCGCGGACCACCGGCGCGCGTTCGGCTCCGATGTTGACCCTGCCTGTGCTGGTCGGTGGCGGGACCGAGACAATGTTCGAGGTGCGCAATGAGTGGCAGCGCGCCTGGGCCAATTTCAACTTTGGCGAGAGCCGCATCGATTATGTCCGCCCCTCCGGCGCAGGCGGCGAATCGCTGCTGCTGACATACGGCCAGACCGGCCGCCGCAGCCGCGCATGGTGGAACGTGGTGCTGGGCGAATTCGGCGCGGCAGACGTGCTAATCCCGGTCGCGCGGCTTGAATACCAATGGCCCGGTGGCCCGGTGGAAGGTCAGTTCACTGCTCGATACGGTCCAGACAATCGCTATCTCGACGAATTCTCCATGCGTGCGGAGAGTGCAGAGGAACTGCCCGCCATGCTCGAACGCGCGGTGACACGCTTCGACGAAATATTCGAAGCGGGGCTGGCCAACGGAACATTGTCGCCCGACCCGACGCTGACGCTCGACATGGTCGAGATTTCGCCCGAAATCCGCGCCCTGATCGAGGCCAGCATGCAGGCCGAGGCTGCCGAACAGGCGCTTCTCGGCGATGTCCCGCCAGTCGAGCTTGCTCCCGACGGTACTGCGATCGAGCCGGTCGAACTCGCGCCGATCCAGCCCGTCGTGGTCAATGCCATCAGCGTGCAGGCGGCCACGCCGGATGCGCGCAGCTTCGACGTTACGCTGGGCGGCTTGCGGCAGGTCCCGGGAGTGCGTGCCGTAGGCGTGACCAGCACGGCGATTGGCGGAACTTCCGTGCTGCGCGTCGATTATTCGGGCAATATGTCGGAACTCGCCGCTGCGTTGCGCGCCGGCGGCTGGCAGGTCACCGAGGGCCAGAACGCACTTGCCATAACGCGCTAATCGCGCGCAAAGCCCTGCGTCATGTCGCAGATTGCCCTGCCTCTCGCTCCTTCATCCAAGGGTCCGGCACGTATCGTGCTGGGCAGCGGCAACGCGCATGTGGCAGAGGCGCTGGTCGATCCATCGACCTGGCCTTACCGCACTGCCGTGCTCACCGGGCCGCCGCGCTCGGGCAAATCGCTATTGGCACGCTGGTTTGCAGAGAGCGGGAAGGGCGATGTACTCGACGATGCCCACCTCCTGCCCGAGGACGAGGTCTTCCATCGCTGGAACCGCGCGCAGGAGACCGGCACGCCGCTGCTTGTCGTCGGTGGAGAACCGCCATGGAAGATTGCCCTGCCGGACCTCAGATCCCGCCTCGGGGCGGCACTACAGCTTGAAATCGGCCCTCCGGATGACGAAATGGCGGGGGAATTGCTGCTATCCATGGCACAGGAAAGGGGCATGACCTTGCCGATCGAGGCCGTCCAGTATCTCATCCCCCGGACCGACCGGTCCTATGCCGGGATCGAGCGGCTGGCGCTGATGATCGACCGGCTGAGCCTCGAAAGGAAATCGCCACCTACGCTAGGTATATGGCGTGCCGCGCTCGAGGCGGTACGGGGACCGGAAGAGCCGCGCTTGCTTTGAGCGGCCTTTTAGGAGAGAATCTGGGCCATGTTTGAACGGCTTGTCAGCTATCTGGACTCTATCAGGGCACGTGACCCGGCGCCGCGCTCGCGCTGGGAAATCCTGCTCTATCCGGGTGTGTGGGCTTTGGCATTTCACCGTGCCGCGCACTGGCTGTTCGAAGCGAACCTGTTTTTCCTCGCTCGGCTGGTCAATCACATCTCGCGCTGGCTGACGGCGATCGACATCCATCCCGGCGCCAAGATCGGCAAGAATTTCTTTATCGACCATGGCTTTACGGTGATCGGCGAGACGGCCGAGATCGGCGACAATGTCACCATCTACCAATGCGTGACACTTGGCGGCACCAACCCGACCAACGGCAAGGGCGGCAAGCGCCACCCGACATTGTGCGACAATGTGATTGTCGGCTCGGGCGCGCAGGTGATCGGCCCGATCACGGTGGGCGAGCGTGCCCGCGTGGGCGCCAATGCCGTGGTGACCGACGATGTGCCCGAAGGCGCGACCATGATCGGCCTCAAGGCGCGTTCGACGCTGGTTCCGGCCGAAACCTGGCTGCGCGAGTTCATCCCTTACGGCACGCCGTGTGACGAGCCGTGCGAGCCGGGCGTGGAACGTGTCGAGCGTCTCGAGAACGAATTGAACGCACTGCGCAAGGAACTGGCTGAATTGCGAGCAGAGAAGTCGCTCGACGATCCGACGCGCAAGAGCGGCACCGATAGCTGATGCGTCCAGCGAACGGCGTATCGCCCGGCGCAGCCAATATCCTCCCCTTTCCCGGCAATCGTCCGCCGCCGCAAGTGGGCTTCGACCGGTTCGAGCTGGCGCGCATTCTCGACCTCTATGGACGCATGGTCGCCGCCGGAGAGTGGCGCGACTATGCGATGGATTTCACCAAGAGCTGCGCCACCTTTGCCGCCTTTCGTCGCACGGCGGAGGTTCCGCAAATGCGGCTGGAAAAGCGCCCCGAACTGCGCAACCGGCAGGGCATGTGGACGCTGTTCGGCGAACAGGGGCAGGTGCTCAAGCGCGGACATGAACTTGCCAATGTTCTCGCCCCGCTCGAACGCAAGCTGGTCAAGGCGGTCGAGGGTTAGAGCCGCTCCAGCGCATCGACCAATTGGTCGAAATGGTCGATCATCACGTCGCAATCGAGCTCGGCCACCGGCACGTCATTATAGCCGAAGCTGAGCGCCACCACGGTAGCTCCGGCGGCGCGGCCCGCGCGCGTGTCATAGGACGAATCGCCAATCATGGCGAAGCGCCCGCCGCCGCATTTCTCCACCGCATCGAGCAGCATGTCGGGCTTGGGCTTGGCATTTGCGTGACCGAACGTGTCGCCGCCATGGATCACCGCGAATCGCCCGTCCATGCCCAGCTTTTCGAGCAGCATGCGCGCCGGGCCTTCGAGCTTGTTGGTGCACACGGCCAGCTTGCAGCCCTTCGCTTCGAGTACGTCGAGCGCTTCGATACAACCGGGGAAGGGCACGGTATTGTCGGCAATATGCGCCCAGTAATGTTCGAGCAGGTGCGTGCTAAGTTCCTGTAGCCGCTCGGGAGATACCGCGCCGCCGCTGCTTTCCAGCGCGCGTTCGAGCATCTTCACCGCGCCGCCGCCGATGAAGTGCCGTGCATCCTCTGGAGAAACTGCGGGGCGGCCCTCTATAGCCAGCGCGTGGTTGATCGCCGGGGTCAGGTCGCGATTGGAGTCGACCAGCGTGCCGTCGAGGTCGAAAAGGACGATATCGAAAGGAAAATCTGCCATCGCGCCGCCACATGGTGGCTATCGGTGGAAACCGCAATGATTTGGTGGCATGGGCGCGAATATGAGGGATGAGGACCGACCGATAGCCGCAATCGTGCTTGCCGCTGGCAAGGGCACACGGATGAAGAGCCAGCGCCACAAGGTGCTGCACGAAATTGGCGGCAAGCCGATGATCGGGCATTTGCTCGACCAGGTCGGCCAGCTTGGCGCGCAGCGCACGGTGGTGGTGGTCGGCGAAGCACAGGAACAGGTCCGCGAGGCGCTGGGCGACAGCGTTTCTTACGCCGTGCAAGAAAAGCAGCTGGGTACCGGCCATGCAGTGATGCAGGCCAAGCCCGCGCTCGAAGGCTTCGAGGGCGATGTGCTGATCATGTATGGCGACGTGCCCTTTGTGCGCGCCGAGACCATGACGATGATGCTCAAGCGGCTGCATGGCGAGGATGCACCTGCAGCCGTGGTGCTCGGCTTCAAGCCGATGGACCCGCTGCAATATGGCCGCGTGATCGCCGATGGCGATTCCATCGTGAAGATGGTCGAGTTTAAGGATGCCTCGCCCGAAGAGCGCGATTGCGTGCTGTGCAATTCCGGCCTGATGGCGGTGCGCGGCGACATCCTGTTCAACCTTCTGGGCGAGGTCGGCAACAACAACGCGCAGGGCGAGTTCTACCTGCCCGATATCGTCAATGTCGCCATTCGCTCCGACATCCCGACTGCTGTCGTGGTTACGCCCGACGAAGGCGAGGTGGCCGGAATCAATTCTCGTGCAGAGCTCGCTGCTGCAGAAGCGCGCTGGCAATCTCGCAAGCGCGAGGTGGCCATGGCGGCAGGTGCTACGCTCGTCGCGCCCGAAACGGTCTTCTTCAGCCACGATACCGTGCTGGGGCAGGATGTGCTGGTCGAGCCCAATGTGGTCTTCGGGCCTGGTGTCGAGGTGGCGGACAATGTGACGATCCGCGCTTTCTCGCATCTCGAGGGTGCAAGGCTGGAAGAAGGCGTCGAGATCGGGCCTTATGCCCGCCTGCGCCCCGGTGCAGTTCTGGAGACGGGGTCCAAGGTCGGCAATTTCGTGGAGATCAAGAACGCCACGTTGGGAGAAGGCGCCAAGGCCAACCACCTTACCTATCTCGGCGATGCCACGGTGGGCGCGGGCGCCAATATCGGTGCGGGTACGATTACCTGCAATTACGATGGCTATTTCAAGCACCGCACGGAGATCGGCAAGGGCGCCTTTATTGGCTCCAATAGCGCGCTGATCGCGCCTGTGCGGATAGGTGCCGATGCTATTGTTGCGGCGGGCAGCGCGGTCAGCCGCGATGTCGCCGACGGAGAATTGCGCATGGTGCGCGCCGAACAGCTGGTCAAACCCGGCTGGGCGGATCGCTTTCACGATGCGATGAAGAAGAAAAAGGAAGCTTCGAAGAAATGAGTACAGAGGATCAGGAAAAGGAACTGCAGCAGCGCCGGGCGATGTTGCTGCACGCATCGCGCGACATGGCTTTCGAGCAGATGTCCGCAGGTGCGCGCATGGTTCCCTTTGCAGCCGGCGTAAACCCGGATGGCGAGATCAAGTTCTTCCGCTTTGCCGAGCTCGACACCGAAGTGCCGCTGACCGAGATCTATGCCGATACGCAGAAGCGCCTATCGGGAGCGGCAAAGGAAGGCGTGCTGCTGGCATCCACCACGGTTGCCGTGGTCGAGGATGCTGAGCTCGAGGGCGATTTCGAGACCGCCGTTAGCGTGCATGTGGAGGAGCCGGGCTTCAGCCGCATGGTGCTTGCCCCCTATCGCATCGATCCGGGCGAGGAAGAAGGCGGCAAGGGCAAGCTGGTGCAGGGCGAGATGATCGCCTTCGACGTGGCGCCGATCGTCTTTGCTGCTTGAGGAATCCGGGGGCTAACATCCCCGGCCTCCTGCATTTTTCGTTCAGCATTTCTACAAGCACTGTCGGTTAGGGCGCACCGGAACCGGGGGATTTGTCCTTTATGTGCGGAATTATCGGGATTGTCGGCAAGGAGCCGGTGGCGGATCGCCTGATCGACGGGCTGCGCCGCATGGAATATCGCGGATATGATTCCGCCGGTATCTGCACGCTCGACGATGGGAAGCTGATCCGCCGCCGCGCAGAGGGCAAGCTGGCCAATCTCGTGGCCGAGCAGAGCCGCAGTCCGGCGACGGGCTCGGTCGGCATCGCCCATACGCGCTGGGCGACGCATGGTGCCCCTACGACGAACAACGCCCACCCGCATGCGACGGGCGAGGTCGCCATTGTTCATAACGGCATTATCGAGAACTTTCGCCCGCTGCGCAGTGGGCTGGTCGAGCGTGGCCGCAAATTTGAAAGCGAAACCGATTCCGAGGTTATCGCCCACCTCGTTTCCGAACAGGTCGAAAGCGGTGCATCTCCCGAAGAGGCCGTCAAAGCCGTCCTGCCGCAATTGCGTGGCGCCTTTGCCCTGGCCATGGCTTTTCGCGCTTTTCCGGACATGTTGGTGGGTGCGCGGCTCGGTTCCCCGCTGGTGGTGGGCTTTGGCGAGGGGGAGACCTATCTCGGCTCCGACGCGCTGGCGCTTGCTCCGCTGACGCAGCAGATCGCCTATCTCGAAGAAGGCGATTGGGTTGTGATTACGCGCGATGGTGCGACGATCTATGACAAGGATAACAATAAGGTAGATCGCGAAGTTCAGACTTCGGGTGCATCGGCAGCAGCCATCGAAAAGGGCAATTACCGCCACTACATGCAAAAGGAGATCTTCGAGCAGCCGACCGTGGTGGCGCAGACGCTCAGCTCCTATTTGCGCCCGGTCGAGCAGCAGGTGGCCCTGCCGCAGATCGACTTCGACATCACCGCGATCGAGCGCGTGACTATCGTCGCCTGCGGCACCTCATACTATGCCGGCATGGTCGCGAAATACTGGTTCGAGCAGTTCGCGCGCGTCCCGGTCGACATCGATTTCGCAAGCGAGTTCCGTTACCGCGAGCCGGTGTTACAGGATGGCGGGCTGGCGTTGTTCATCTCGCAGAGCGGGGAAACGGCCGATACGCTGGCCGCACTGCGCCATTGCAAGGAAAACGGCCAGGTCATTTCTGCCGTGGTCAATGTGCCGACCAGTTCGATGGCGCGCGAGGCGGACTTGCTGTTGCCCACCCATGCCGGACCGGAGATCGGCGTTGCATCGACCAAGGCCTTTGCCTGCCAGCTTGCCGTGCTTGCTGCGCTGGCGGCGCATTTCGCCGTACGCAAGGGCCGCATAAGCCGCGAGGAAGAGGCGGAGATCGTCCGCCATTTGCTCGAGGCCCCGGCCTGTCTCAATGCCGCGCTCGATCATGACGAGGAAATCGCCAGCATGGCGCATCTCGTCGCCCCGGCCCGCGACGTGCTCTATCTCGGGCGCGGACAGGACTTCCCGCTGGCGCTGGAGGGTGCGCTGAAGCTCAAGGAAATCAGCTATATCCACGCCGAAGGTTATGCGAGCGGTGAGATGAAGCATGGCCCCATTGCGCTGATCGACGAGGATGTGCCTGTGATCGTACTCGCACCGTCCGGCCCACTCTTCGAAAAAACCGTGTCCAACATGCAGGAAGTGGCCGCGCGCGGTGGCAAGGTGGTGCTGATTTCGGACGCACAAGGCATTGCGGAGGCAGGCGAAGATTGCATCGCAACAATCGAAATGCCGCGCGTCCACCCCCTAATTGCACCGCTGGTTTACGCCGTACCGGTGCAGCTGCTCGCCTATCACGTCGCCTGCATTAAGGGCACAGATGTCGACCAGCCGCGAAACCTCGCCAAGTCTGTAACTGTCGAATAGGGCAATTTCTTGCTGTTTTCCGGGGTGTTGCTTTACCGGGAAATAAGGAATTTCAGGCAATACTTCCCGCGTGACACAGAACCACTCGGGATTGCCGAGCCTGCCATTGCGCCTCAACGCCTTGCAGGTAATCGGTTTGCAGAAGCCGGTCGATGGCGACTGGGCACGTCTGCGCGCGCTGCAATATTCCGAGATCGGCAAGCTTTCGACTGTCCGGTTTGCCGGGCATTGTATCGCTGCCATCCTCGTGATGTCGATTTTTCGTGGCGAGATTTCGAATGCCTTGCTCTCGGTCTGGCTGATCGCGCTCGGCATCGCCGTCGCCAATGTCAGCAGGATAGATCGCGGTCTGATCGACCTTCCGCGGCGCCTGATGACACGCGACGAATTCAACAAGCAGGCGGTCGCTGTCGCCGCCGTTGCCGTGCTTTGGTCGACACCGCTCCTGGCCTTCGTACCTGGCGGGGACCGGGCCGATCACTACGCCACCTGGTCGATCGTTGCCATGGTCATTGCCGGGTCTGCATCGGTCATGGTGCAGGTGCCGATTGCGACCGTGCTCTATGTGCTTGTCTGCGGTTCGGCCGCGATCCTGTCTTTCGCCCTGCGTGAGGATTATCCCTTCGCGGCGGTGACTGCCGCATTCTGCGCGGTGGTAGTCTCGTCCGCTCTTGCTGCTGCCCGGACCTTCCTTACCGCACGCATTGCCGAGGCCGGTGTGCAGGAGAAGGATCAGGTCGTTTCGCTGCTGCTGCGCGAATTCGAGGAGAACGAGGCCGACTGGTTGTGGCAGGTCGATACGCATCGCCGCATCACCTCTGCCAGCCCGCGCTTCGCCTATGCGTTGGGCAGCGATCCCGCGACAGTAGAAGGCGAGAGCATGATCCAGCTTATCTCCGGCGACAAGTGGGAGAGCGGGGACTTGCCCTCGAGTCTCCACGAACTGGCCGAGCGGCTGAAATGCCGGGAGAGCTTTTCCAACCTCGTCGTCCAGGCCGAAATCGACGGCCAACGCCGTTGGTGGGAGCTTTCCGGTACGCCCATCCTCGGTGAGAATGGCCGCTTCAAAGGCTTCCGCGGTGTGGGCTCGGATGTGACCGAACGCCGCGAAAGCGACGAAAAGATCGCCTATCTGGCGCGCTACGATACGCTGACGGGCTTGCCCAATCGGCTGATGCTGACAGAAGGCCTTGCCGAAGCATTGCGCTATTCTGCACAGTGGAAAACGCGCTGCGCTTTCCTGATGATCGACCTCGACCGATTCAAGGCGGTCAACGATTCGCTTGGCCACCTGGTCGGGGACCGGCTGCTTGCGCATGTCTCCCAGCGCCTCAAGCAGGTGATGACCGAGAATGAGCAGGTCGGACGTCTGGGCGGTGACGAATTCGCCGTGGTTATCCGGGATGCATCCTCCGGTGGTTATGTCGAGGACGTTGCCAAACGGATCATCGATATCCTCTCACAGCCCTACATCGTCGACAATCACACGCTCTATATCGGCGCCAGCGTGGGTTCGGCGATCGGCCCGCGTGACGGGACCAGCGTCGAAACTCTGATGCGTAATGCCGATCTTGCGCTCTATCGCGCCAAAGATGCCGGCGGCGGCGAACATTGCAAGTTCCTGCCTGCGCTGCATAGCGATGCCGAGGAGCGCCGCACGCTCGAGGCAAGTCTGCGCAATGCCATCGAGAAGGATGAGCTGACGCTCAACTACCAGCCCGTGGTCAATGCCAAGACCGAGCAAGTGGTAAGCTTCGAGGCGTTGCTGCGCTGGAACAGCAAGGAGCATGGATTTGTCAGCCCCGGCAAGTTTATCCCGTTGGCTGAGGATACTCGCCTGATCGTCCCGATCGGCGATTGGGTTCTGCGTGCTGCCTGCAAGGAAGCCTCTTCCTGGCCCGAAGACATCAAGGTCGCGGTCAATGTTTCGGGCGAACAGCTGCTTGATCCGCATTTCTCGAGCAATGTCGTGAGCGCGCTTGCCGATAGCGGCCTGGCCGCACATCGCCTCGAGGTCGAAGTGACCGAAAGCGTGTTCCTGCGTGATGGCCGCACGGCGCGCCAGACGCTCGAAGAAATCATAGCGCTGGGCTGCACCATCGCGCTGGATGATTTCGGGACCGGTTATTCCTCGCTCGGCTATTTGCGCAATATGCGCTTCTCGACGATCAAGGTCGATCGCAGCTTTGTGCAGGGTGCATCGGAGGACAGTCCCGAAAGTCTTGCCATTATCCGTGCTGTTGTGGCGATGGCGCAGAGTCTTGAAATGTCGACGACCGCCGAAGGCGTGGAAGATGCCAAGCAAGCCGAGTTGGTCCGCGACCTGGGGTGCACCAAGATCCAGGGCTTCTATTTCGGGCGCCCCATGCCCGCGACCGAGGCACGCAGCCTCGTGGTCAAGCGCCGTCACGTTGCCGCGTGAGTCGATTGCGTGCGCCCATCCGGGCTCATTTCCTTTCGGCTGCTCGCTTCGCCTTTGCCTTGGCTATGGGGAAGGTCCGGGTGGGCAGTCGCCCTTGCGATTCGCTCGCCGCGAACCGAGTTCGTCCTTCCCTTGCAGGCTTCAAGCCGGCTACGCGACGGCTAGAGATTCAAACACGCTCTCGAACAATGCCCGTCCGTCGCTGCCACCGGTCTCATCCTCGACCGCGCGTTCGGGGTGCGGCATCATGCCAAGCACATTGCCGCTCTCATTGAGCACGCCGGCAATATCGCGCTGCGAGCCGTTGACGCTCTCGGCATAGCGGAAGGCCACCCGGCCTTCGCCTTCGAGCCGGTCGAGCGTTTCCTCGTCGGCGAAGTAATTGCCGTCATGATGGGCGACGGGGATGGCGATGGTCTGCCCCGCGTCATATCGCGAAGTGAACAGCGACTGGCTGTTCTCGACCGTCAGCGGCACGGTGCGGCAGACGAAGGTCAACTGGGCATTGCGCATCAGCGCGCCGGGCAGCAGCCCGCTTTCGGCCAGGACCTGGAAGCCGTTGCACACGCCGAGCACGGGCACGCCACGTTCTGCTGCGTCCTTGATGGCGCGCATGATGGGGCTGTTGGCCGCCATCGATCCGCAGCGCAGGTAATCGCCGTAGGAAAAGCCGCCGGGCAGGGCGATGAAGTCGAGTCCGTCGGGCAGCGAAGCGTCACCGTGCCAGACGCGCAACGGAGCCTTACCGGAGACCAGCTCAATCGCCACCGCCATGTCGCGGTCGCAATTCGAACCGGGGAAGGTGATGACTGCTGCCTTCATCTCAGGCCGTCTCCAGCTTCTCGATCCGGTAATTCTCGATCACCATGTTGGCGAGCAGCTTGCGGCACATCTCGTCAAGCGCTTCGTCGCTCGTATTGTCGGCCACGTCCATTTCGATCAGGCGACCGACGCGGACATCTTTCACCCCGTCGAAGCCGAGGCCTTCCAGTGCGTGGTGGACCGCACGTCCCTGCGGATCGAGGACGCCGGGCTTGAGGTTGACGTGGATGCGGACTTTCATCGTCAGGGCCTTCCTGTTGGGAGGTGGAGTCGCTTTCGTCGCGAGCCTATGGCGATAGACTACGTTATGGGCAAGGGGGACAGCCAAGCTGCCCACGGCCGGATGGTGAAATCGAGGAATGCAGGAATGATCGGAACGGAGAAATTCACCTTCAGGGGCGCAAAGGGGCAGATGCTCGACGGGCGGCTGGAGAAGCCGCTCTATCGCGAACCGCGCGGCGTGGCGCTGTTCGCGCATTGCTTCACCTGCACCAAGCACAGCCATGCAGCGACGCGCATTTCCGCTGCGCTGGCAGAGAAGGGCTTGGCCGTGTTGCGCTTTGATTTTACCGGTCTGGGCGGCAGCGATGGCGATTTTGCCAATGCGGGTTTTGCTTCCAATGTGGAGGATCTGGCGGCTGCGGCCAATGCGTTGGAGGCAGCGGGGATGGAGCCCTGCTTGCTGATCGGCCATTCGCTGGGAGGTGCGGCGGCGATCGCGGCGGCAGCGCATATCTCGCAAGTGCGCGGCGTGGCGACGGTCAATGCGCCGTTCGACACGACCCATGTCTTCGAGCATTTCGGCGACTGTATTGAGACGGTCGAGCGCGAGGGTGAGGGCGACATTACGCTGGCCGGGCGTACTTTCCGCATCACCCGCGATTTCCTCGAGCAGGGCCGCAACCAGCCCCAGGCGCAAAGGCTGCGAGATCTCGGGCGCTCACTGCTGGTGCTACATGCCCCGCGTGACGAGGTCGTCGGGATCGACAATGCCCGCGAGATCTTTGAGGCCGCGCGCCATCCCAAGAGCTTTCTTGCGCTCGACGGGGCGGATCACTTGCTGACGCGGCCCGGCAGCGCCGAATATGCCGCGACCATGATCGCCGCTTGGGCCATGCCGCTGCTGAAGGAGGTGATCGACGCTGGCGACCTGCCGGTGCGCGGCGTGGTCGAGGTCTCCACCGCGGGAGGCAGGTTTGCGCAATGGGTGCGAACGTCTAGCCATTCCTTCATTGCAGACGAGCCAAAGAGTGTCGGTGGCCGGGATGATGGGCCGACGCCCTATGACTTGTTGCTGGCCGCGCTGGGAAGTTGCACGGCCATGACCCTGCAAATGTATGCCCAGCGCAAGGGCATTGCGCTCGACAATGTCCATGTGGAGCTCAGCCACAGCCGTGACCATCACCCCGATTGCGAGGATTGCGGTCAGGAAGGAAAGGCGATCCAGTTCATTGACCGATTGATCGAACTCAATGGCGATTTCACCGAAGCGCAGCATAAGAGGATGATCGAGATTGCCGACATGTGCCCCGTCCATCGCACGCTGGAGAGCGAAATTCGCGTCATCACAAAGGTGCAGGGTTAGGGCCTGATACAAATCGGGACTTGTTGTTGCGAACGCCTCGCATTAACAACCCGCCTTCGGTCCAATGAGGCCAAAGCAAGATTCGGGGATGGAATGACCGAGGCAGTACAACAGAGCGGCGGCGCGGCGGACAAGCCGAAGGCGGCTGCGCCCTATCTTTCGCCCAAGGCCAAGGCACGTATGCTGTGGGTCAAGATTCACCGCTGGCTGGGCCTGGCGACCTTGATCCCCATGGCCATCCTCGGTGTGACGGGCTCCGCGCAGGTCTGGCCCGAAGAGACCGAGGCCTTGCTCAACACGCAGCGCGAAGTCGCCGCCACGGCTGATCCTGCGGCGATTACCGAGCAGCATATTGCCAATGCGCGAGAGGCGCTGGAGCCCTACGGGTCGATTGTCTCGGTCAATGTGGGGGCGGTTGGTGAGCCGCTGGTCGCCTCGACCGCCGGCTATGCCGATCCGCCCTTCGGTATTGGTGCACCGGGTGGCATGACGCGGCAGGCCTATGTTGATCCCGACAGCGCTGCGGTGATCGATAATACGGACAGCGCTGGCGGGTTCATGTGGTACATGCACTTCATCCACGGCCTGTTCCTGATCCCCGGCTGGGGCCGCCAGCTGGTTGGCATTATGGGCCTGTTCCTGACCATTTCGGCCGTGACCGGGATCTATGTCTTCTGGCCCGGCACCAAGCGTGTGATCGCTGCGCTCAAGTGGCAGAAGCGCGACGGTTTCAATCTCAACGTCCATCGCCAGTCAGGCTTCCTGCTTTCTCTTGTTATCATCATCGAAGCGATTACCGGGGCGTGGATTTCCTTCCCGACCTTCTTTGCCAGCATTGTCGAACCGGGAGTCGAGCAGCCCGTGCGCCGCCGCGGCCCGCCTCCGGGCGCGCCTGCACCGGCAGAACCGCTCGTAATGGAAGACGGGCAATGGGTCCTCGCGCTGGAACGTGCCAGTTCAGCTTTCGACGGCCGCCCGACTGCGATCAACGTCCCACGCGGCGAAGACGGCGCGTGGAGCATTTCATTGGCCGGCGAAGGAACCAATGCCACGGTCAGTGTACCATTGGGCGCGGGCGAAGTGACGGTTGAGGAGCGGCCTGCCGTCAACGGACCGCCTCCCGGCTTCACACAGACTCGCGCCAGCGCGATCGCCGGTTTCATGCGCCAGGCGCATTACGCCACAATCGGCGGGATCATCTGGGAGATCCTCGTTTTCCTCAGCGGTATCGCGCTGACCTTCCTGTCGATCAGCGGCGTCTATGTCTGGGCCAAGCGCAAGTTCAGGCGCCGTTGATCACTCCGATTCGGGCAGCGCAGTGATTTCCACCCGCTGCGCCGGGTCAAGATAGAGCTGCGCAATGGCCTGCACATCCTCGGGTGTGATCATCTGCAACAGCTCGATACCTTCGGCATAGCGTTGCAGGCGGTCGGCCTGGGTCTGTGCCCGGTCGACCAGCTGCATCCAGCCATCATTGGTCTTGAGCAGGTTCTCATAGGCTTCGACATGTGGGGCGCGGGCGCGTAGCAGCACATCCTCGTCCACCGGTGCGCCGCGCAGTTCCGCGACCGTTGCCAGCATGGCCTCGCGCGCGCTGTCGACATCGGTTTCGGCAATCGAGGCGTTGATGGTGAAGGTGCCCCAGCCGGGCCAGGTCCGGCTCTGCGAGGCACTGACCGAAGGCGAATAGGTCTGGCCCAGCTCCTCGCGCAGGCTCTCGGTCAGCTTGATGCGCATGATACGCTCAAGCACTTCCAGCTTCATCGATTCGCGGAAGTCCTCGCCATCGCGGGTCGGCCAGATCATTCGGATCAAAGCCTGATTGGGCTCGCCGTCGTGATACACCACACGCGGGCTGCGGTCGGCGGTGAAGCTGCGCTGGCGGTTGTCGGCATAGTCCCCGAAGCCTTCCTCGCGTGCGGGTAGGGCACCGAGCGTACGGGCGACGAAGTCGATCGCCTGCTGCTCGTCGAAATCGCCGACAATCGCCACTTCGATCGCGCCATGATCGAGCCTGTCGGAGATGGCATCGCGCAGGCCCGCGAAGGTCAGCGCCATATAGTCTTCCCGCGGCTGGATGGAGAAGCGCGGATCATTGTCGGATATGATCTCGTCCTCGGCAAAGCCGACCGCATTTTCCGGCGTGGCATTGCGCTGGGCGAACCAGTTGATGACGCTGCGGCGATATTGCTCCTCGCCCGTCGGGCGATAGGCAGGATCGCTAATGGCGGCGGCAAAGAGCTGAAGCTGGATCTCCAGATCGCGCGGAGTGGTCGTGGCAGAAAAGCGGAAAGTCTCTTCCTGCGCCGAAACCCCCAAGCCGACCTGCTTGCCGGCCAGCGCCGAAACCAGATCGTCGAGCGTGTGTGCACCAAGTCCACCGGAGATGAAGGAAGAGGTCATGGCGGTGGCCAGCGGAGCCTCGCGCGTATCGAGCATTTGCCCGCCGTCGACGTTGATCTGCACGGAAATGCGATCCTGTTCGAGATCGGTCTGCTTGAGATTGAGCATCACGCCATTGGCAAAGCGGATCTCGCGAATGCCGAGCAGGGGCTCGACGCTGTCGGAGACGATCTCTCCTTCCGGTCCGAAATCGGAATAGGCGAAGGTGCTGACCTCGACGTCTTCGCGCGCAGCCAGTTCGGTGGCCATGCCCGCATCCCATGCCGTGCGCAGGGCCTCCGTGCCACCTTCGGGCGCGGTGGCGCCGGTGAAGCGGATCAGCGGGTTGTCGAGCGGGATGACATCGTCACGCAGGGCGGCCAGGACCGTTTCCGGCGTGATGTTCGGTTCATGCTCGTTGAAGCGTTCGAGCGCGGTCTGCGGCGTGGTCGGCACCTGGCCGTCACCCAGAAGGGTCAGCGCCCCGGTGATGAAATCGCTGTTGTTGCGGGTCGCCGCACCGGCCGCATTGGATTCGATCGCGGCGCGCAGGTTCGCGACCTGCTCCGCCACTTCGCTGGCACTGAAGCCAAATTCCATCGCCCGGCGATATTCCTCCTGCGCCGCGGCAAGGCCGCGCTGCCATTCGCCTTCCGCCGCTTGTACGATCAGCGAGGTTTCGCGCCCCGCTTCCAGGATATCGCCCGTGTTGAACCCGGCGGCGCGGTAGGGCGGGTCTTCCACGCGCTGGAGGCGTTGCAGGCGGCGGCTGATAATGCCGTAGCCGATCTGGCGCAGCACGCGCTGCTGGCGCGTGGCGATGGTGTCCGGGCGGTCGATCCACGGGCCGAGGCGGCTGACGGTGATGCTCTCGGGCAGGGCAGGGTCGAGATAGATATCGGTCTGGCCTTGCAGGTCGATCTCGACCGGGCCGCCATCTGGCACCTCTTCGGTCGTGTGGCCCTGCCAGTCCGCGAAATACTGGCGCACCATGTCTTCGGCCACTTCGGGGTCGAAATCGCCGACCACGATGATCGCCGCATTGTCCGGCTGGTACCAGCGCTCGTAATAGTCGCGCAGGCGCTCAGGCGTGGCTGCGTCGATCGTCTCGTCCGTGCCGCCGATCCAGCGCGTGGCGATGCCCGATCCAGGATAGGCGAAGTCAAACTGGTCGAGCTGGTTGCGCAGCTGGAAGGTGTCGCGAACGCGCCGCTCCGACTGGATCACGCCGATTTCGCGCGCGACGGCTTCGGGCTCGAGCAGCAGGTTGCTTGCCGTTTCGCGCATCAGCATCAGCGCGGTATCGAGCAGGGCGACGTCGTTGCGTGGCAGGTTGAGCTGGTAGATCGTGCGGTCGAAACCGGTCGAGGCGTTGGTATCCGGGCCGAAGGCCAACCCCTCGCGCTCGAGCAGCGGGATCATCTCGCCTTCGGGCACATTGGTCGAACCGTTGAACGCCATGTGCTCGAGGAAATGGGCGTAGCCAAGCTGGTCTTCATCCTCGCCCAGAGACCCGGCATTGATCCAGAGATAGACCATGCCTTGTCCTGCCGGCGTGCCATTGGGACGGATCACGAAGCGCATGCCATTGTCGAGCACGCCCAGCCGGTATTCGGGATCGATCGGCAGGTCACTGTCGGCAATCCCCCAAGGGTCATGATCGGCGTCGTCCTGCGGGGCGACCACCTCGTGAATGACCGTTTCCGGGTTCTGGTATTCCGGAGCCTGGGCAAAGGCGGCAAAGGGAAGGGCGGCCGCGACTGCAATCGCGGTAATGATCCTCTCAAACATGTGCAGAGTGATGGCGCAATATTCCTGAACGGGCAATTGCTTATGCTCCGAGTGCTCGACTGCCTTCGATGAGCGCTTTCTTGACTAGCTACCGCCCGCTTCATAGCCTCGCTTCCCGGGGAGGATGTGGTGACGGCGTTTGGCCAGCCAGCTTCGATCGGAGACGGATTCCTGTCCGGTCGCGACCGTGCGGGCAGCGCGGGCCTGACCGCATTGGTCTATGCCGCGATCCTCGCCTTCCTGCTGCTCCTGCCCGATACCCCGGAACCCGAGGAGACGCCGGCAGAGAGCCTGGTCATGGTCGACATCCCGCCGCCGCCCCAACCGCAGCCCGAACCTTCCGAAGCTGCGCCGCAGCCCGATCCCGCACCGCGCCTGGACGCAGAGCCCGAACCGCCATCGCCGCTCGATATCGAACCGCTGGCCGCACCTGCCCCCATCCTGCCTCCCATCGTGCTCAACATTCCCGATCCCGTTTCTCCGGGAGAGGACAGTTCGGGTGTCGGTTCCGTCGGCGATGGACTGGCGCGCGCAGGAGACGGGACGGGCAATGGTACGCGTGACGGGACCGGCGGAACGGGTACTGGCGGAGGTGGCGGGACGGGCCAGCTGATCAGGACGGGCGAGTGGGTGCGCGACCCAAGTCCGCGCGATTTCAATCCGCCGCCAAACATGATCCGGGGTGCTCCGCGCGAAGGCTGGGGCGAGATCATCTGCGTCAGCGCGCGCAATGACCGGCTGACCGATTGCGTTACGCATGACGAATTTCCCGCCGAATCCGGCTTCAGCGAGGCCATGCGCAAGGCATCGCGGCGCTTCCGCTTTGCGGTTCGCGATGACGATGGCGAGGCGGTGGTCGGCCAGCGCGTGCTGGTTCACCTCAACTTCCACCCGCCAAACTAGGGTTAATGAATCTTAGGCCTTTTGCCCTAGCCATTGTCACATGGAGGACAGGAGGTACCCGACCAAGGGCTGGAACAAGGCGATCCGCACGCTTGCGGTGCTGGTCCTGTTCGCCTGCGCCTATGCTGCGGGGAATTACTACCAGCTGGTCCATGCCGTGCTGTACCGCGCGGCGGCAAATGACTGGTACAATGCCGCGCTGCAATTTGCCGTGCTTGGCGGGCAGGCTCTGGCCCTGCTTGGGGCGATCCTCCTGCTTCCGCGCAATTGGTTCGCGCTGGCACTGGCCGTGATTGGCCTGTCGCTTGCCGTGAACCTGGGATTCTCCTCCACCTCGAGTGAATTGCTGACTGCCGGAAGGCTGGGCTGGCTGTTCGTGGAGGCGCGGCAGGCGGACAATGCACTTGGCGAATTTGCCGTGACTCTCGCCCTTGCTGCAGTCCAGCTCGTGCTGGCGCTTGTCCTGCTTTGGGCTACGCGCGCGGCTGCGGGGAGGGGTGTCAGACGCAACTTGCCCCTGGGGCTGGTCCTGTTGATCGTGCCGAGCCTTCTGGTGCAGCCGCTCGGCCTCAACCCGCCTTCTGCCGAGCGCAACCTTTACAGCTATGCCTTTCGGGTATGGACCGCCGATCCTGTCCCACAGCGCGATCCGGTGGATATCGCGCTGGTCGGGGAGCCGTCCATGCGCCCGCGCCATTTCGTCTGGCTGCTGGATGAAAGCATAGCCTATGCGCCCTTCCAGCGGCTGATCCGTCCGCAGGTGGATATTCACGACCCGCTCGATTTCGGCGCAGCGGCCTCGCTCGGCCATTGCAGCGGGCCGGCTAATTTGGCCCTGCGCTCCGGCGTCGATGTCCGCAATGCCGCGCCGGGAATGGACTTGCGTCGCAGCCCGTCGATCTGGGCCTACGCCGCAGGGGCGGGCTATCGTACGCGGCTGATCGAAGGACAGATGGCGGGCGCGCCGCAGAACTATTTGCTGGAGCCCGAGCTGGAGCTCATTGATGACTATGTCACGGCGGTGGGAGGGATCGACACCGATCGCGAGATCGCTGCCCTGATCAACAAGCAGCTGCAAGATGGGCAGCCGACTTTCACGCTTGCCGTGCTGCGGGGCGTACATTTCCAGTATCGCGACCACGTTCCGTCCGGGAGCTTGTCCGGCGACGAACCCAAGCGCGAACGATATGAAACCGCGCTCGCCTACTCGAAGGATCGCTTCTTCGACATCCTGCTCGATGGCGTTGATCGCGAGCAGGTGGCGGTGGCCTATCTCTCCGACCACGGCCAGAATCTGGAGGAAGGCGTGCTCGCCCATTGCAGCCAGGCGCCGCATGCGGATGAGTTCCGAATTCCGCTGCTGGCCTTCCTGCCTGAGCCGCTGGCTGCGTCATATCGCGAGGCAGGCCCGCAGGGGCACAGTGCCAGCCAGCTCTACGCTGCAACGCTGGGCTGGATGGGTTATGACAGGCAGGCGGTCGAGGCGCGATACGACAACGACCTCGACAAGCCGACTGCGCGCTATGTCTGGTTCGACCGCGACGTGATCCCGCTCGACGCGGAGGATGAAACTGGCGTCAATGCCGGGCCGGATTTTCCCGGCACAAGGCGCTGACCCCCTACTTCTTCGGCTTGGGGGCAGGCGTGCGCAGGCGTGAGCGGTGTGCGCTCATGTCGAGCACTTCGCCGGGGCCATTGTCGTCGCCCTGCAGCAGGCCGAGGCGGCGCGCCACTTCCTGGTAGGCTTCTTCTTCGCCGCCCATGTCGCGGCGGAAGCGGTCCTTGTCGAGCTTCTCGCCCGTATTGAAGTCCCACAGGCGGCAATTGTCCGGGCTGATCTCGTCGGCCAGGATCACGCGGCTGTAATCGCCATCGTAGATGCGCCCGAATTCGAGCTTGAAATCGACCAGGCGGATATCGATCGCGGCGAACATGCCGCACATGAAATCGTTGATGCGGATCGCCATGGCGGCGATGTCCTGCATCTCTTCATGGCTCGCCCAATTGAATGCGGCGATATGCTCTTCCGCCACCATCGGATCGTTGAGCTCGTCCGACTTGAGGTAATATTCGATCAGCGTGTGCGGCAGCGGTTCGCCTTCCTCGAGGCCAAGCTTCTTGGCGATCGAGCCGGCCGCGACATTGCGCACCACCACTTCGAGCGGGATGATATCGACCTGGCGCACCAGCTGCTCGCGCATGTTGAGGCGGCGGATGAAATGCGTCGGGATGCCGATATGCGAAAGGCGCGTGAAGACATGCTCGCTGATGCGGTTGTTGATCACGCCCTTACCGTTGATCGTGCCCTTCTTGGCGGCGTTGAAGGCGGTCGCGTCATCCTTGAAATACTGGATGATCGTGCCCGGTTCGGGGCCTTCATAGAGGATCTTGGCCTTGCCTTCGTAGATCTGGCGGCGGCGGGACATGGGCGAAACCTTTCGCGAACTAAAAAAACGAGCGCCCCGGGTGACGAAGCGAGCACTTCGTGACCTCCGGGGCGCGTGTGGTGAGCCTATACACCCAAGTGGGGGGGAGGGCAATTGCGCGCGGTTTCCACGTCCGTCGCAGTACCGTCCGGCATGTCCATTGCGGCACGGCGATGTTCTGATAGTCTCGCGCGGGTTCAAAATGGGAGTGATTTGATGAAAAAGTTCGTGATTATCGGTGCATTGGCCCTGGCCGCCTGTTCAGGGGGCGAAGAGGCAGCGGACGAGGCCATGGTCGAAGAAACCGTGGTCGAGGAAGTGGCGATCATGGCTGCCGATGGCAATCCGCCGGAAGGCACCTTTGAGGTTACTTCCGCCGAGGGCGATGTGCTTACTGAGGTCGTAAATGCGGACGGGACTTTCGTCCTCCTCGATGATGAAGGCGAGGAAATCAGTGGTGGCACCTGGTCGATCCCCGAGCAAAACGTCTGGTGCTCGACACCCGAAGGCGGTGAGGAGACCTGTTTCGACGAGACGGTTGACGAGGACGGCGTCTGGAGATTTGTCAATGTGAACGATCCGGAAGACAGTGGCACCGTCGTCCGCGTCGAATAGGCCTATCTGATCTGATGCAAAGGGGCTCGCTTCGGCGGGCCCTTTTTTGTTTGTGCGTTCTAGTCGCGTGGCGAAAGCGGCTTGAGATAGACCAGCCAGTAGACCAGCGCGACGAGCACGCCGCCGCCGACAACGTTCCCCAGCGTGACGAAGAACAGGTTGGCAAGTGCCGGGCCGAGCGGAAACACGCCAGCATGGAACATGGCCACGGGCAGGAAGTACATATTGGCGATCGAGTGCTCGAAACCGCAGGCGACGAAGGCGGTGATCGGGAACAGGATGACCAGTACCTTGCCAGACACGCTATGCGCGGCAAAGCACATCCATACCGCCAGGCAGACCAGCACATTGCACAATATGCCGCGGGCAAAGGCCTCTACAGGCGAGAGGTGGAACTTCACATCGGCAATGGTCATGGCGGTGGTTCCGACTGCCCCTCCACCCGCATCGAGCACGCCCGAAAAGTGGACCAGCAGCGCGCAGCCGAGCGCGCCGATCAAATTGCCCAGATAGACGATCCCCCAATTGCGCAGAAGGCCGGCAAGCGCCACCTTCCCGTCGGCGAAGGCGAGCACGATCAGGCTGTTGCCGGTGAACAGCTCGGCCCCTCCGATAATCACCAGCACCAAGCCGAGCGAGAAGGCCATGCCGCCCAGCAGGCGCGTGGGACCAAGCCCCAAATCGCTGCCGGTGACGGTGACGGTGAAGACCATGGCACCAAAGGCGATGAAGGCGCCGGCGAGCACGCCGAGCGTCAGCAATTGCAGGAAGGGCATGCCTGCCTTGCGGATACCCACTTCCTCCACCAGCTGCGCGATGCGCGCCGGGGCGACAACGTCTAGCGGATGCGGTCCTTCACTCATTGGGCAGGCTCCTGGAGCAGGATTGTTGCAGATTTAGTGCAGGTTCTTGGGTGAGCCATCCTCGTCGAGCGGTGGCCCGTGCGGGAACTTGCCCCGTTCGATCAACCGGCCAAGCGTGGCGCGCTGCACCAGCACGCTGAACAACACGGCTGCGAAGGTCGCGGCGAGCAGCAGGTCTCTCACCGGCCCGGCGGGCAGCGAGAGCGCCAGCGCGATGGAAATGCCACCACGCAGTCCGCCCCACCATAGCACGCCGAAGGCGCCTTCGGCCTTGGGGCTGGCGCCGGGCACGACACGGGTGGACAGTGCGACAGCTGCGGCGCGCGCGGCCAGCGTGATGACAATGGCTGCCAGCGCCAGTTCAAGGTGTGGCAGGCCGGGCACAAGCACGATCATCTCCAGCCCGATCAGCAGGAACAGCACCGAATTGAGCAGTTCGTCCACCAGCTCCCAGAACTTGATCACGTAGTCGCGCGTCTGGTCGCTCATCGCATAGGTGACGCCGTGATTGCCGATCAGCAGGCCGGCCACCGCCATAGCCAGAGGGCCGGAGACATGGAGCCAGTGGCACAGAGCATAGCCGCCCATCACAACGGCCAGCGTGATCGTCACTTCCAACGCATATTCGTCCATACTGCGCATGGCGCGATAGCCGATATAGCCCGCCACCAGGCCAATCAGCACGCCGCCACCGGCCTCCATGACGAAAAGCTGTGCGCCCTCGGACAGGCTGAAATCCTGTCCTGTCAGTGCCGCACCGAGGAGGATGGTGAAGACGACGATCCCGACGCCGTCATTGAACAGGCTTTCGCCCGCCACGGTCGCCTGCAGGCTGGCAGGGACATTCTCTTCCTTGAGCACGCCGAGCACGGAGACCGGGTCGGTCGGCGAAATCAGCGCGCCGAAAACGAAATACCAGATCGGCGTAATGGGCAGGCCGAGCACCAGCCCCACGCCCCATGTTGCCAGCCCGATCAGCGCGGTCGAAACGATCACGCCCACGGTGGAAAGCAGCAGGACCGGCACCCAGTCCGCGCGCAGCCGGTCGAGATCGACATGGAGTGCGCCGGCAAACAGCAGGAAGCTGAGCATGCCCTGCAGCAAGGTATCGGTGAAATTCATCTCGCCCAGCCAGCGCGTGACCGTATCGTCGAGCGTCACGCCGGGGATGAATTCGTTCGCGAGCAGCAGGCCGATCGCCGCCACTGCACCCATCACGGTCAGGCCGATGACATGTGGCAGCTTGAAGACGTGGTGGTTGATCGTGCCGAGCAGCGCCGCAGCGACCACCAGCATGGCGGCCAGGTCAAAGGGCGATAGCGCTGCGGATGTCTCGTGCATGGGACGATGGATAGCGGTGATGGGCGGTCAAAGCCACATGGAACGGCGTTCCATCGGATTGCGCATGCCGGCAGCGAGCGAGGATGCCCGGCCCTTGAGCAGCATGCGCCGGCCATGCTTGCTGCGCGTATAGTCCAGCCGTGCCTGGCCGATCCGCAATTTCCAGCGCGCGAGAAAGAATTCGGCATGTTTCCGCTTCGTGCCGATGGCCGAGGGCACCGCATGGTAATCGACCTGGGTGAAGCCAAGCGTTTGCCCGTAACGCCGCAACAGGTAGCGCGGGTTTCCGACCGGGCCGAGCATCTCCACCATCGCTTCGACAAAGCGGTGCTGGTCCGCCCTCGTGCCGCCGATCATGGTGATCGCATGGCTGCCCTTGACGCCGCGCGCCATGCGCACGTGGTAGGAACTCGCCTGGCGTGACAGCTGGCCGGCATGGGCGAGGCCTTCCAGCACCACTATCCCCACCTGTTCGAGTCGGCGTTCGAGCGTCCCGTTGCGCAGGAATAGCAGGCCCGTGTTGAACAGGCCGGGCAGGGCATAGGCCAGTGTCGCACCACCCAGCCCCAGCAAGAGGAGGCCGAGGCCCTGTGTCGATCCAGCAGCGAAACCCGCCGAAACAGCTCCGCCCCCAAGCGCACTGACGGCCAGCTTTTGCAGCGTGTGGTGCAGGTGGATTGTACTGGTCATGGGCGCACCGGTGGTTTCGGCAACTTCGCGCAGCGCCTTTCGCTCGGTCGCCGAACCGAGCGATTTGCTCCAGTGTCCGAGCGTCGCATTGCGGTTCTCGGCACGCTCCAGCGTCAATGCATTTCGGGCTTCGACCGATAGGGACAGGTCGATGTCGAGGCGGTCCATGCCGTTCTCGATCAGGCAGTCTCCGCCTTCGGCCACGCCGTCGAACATGGCAAAGCGACGCTGCATCAACCGCATGTCCGGCCCTTCGTCGGCAATGGCATGGGGATCGACCGTGGCGAGGTGCCAGATATTGGCGACCTTGTCCGGTTGCGCCGGATTCGTGCGGATCGCGCGCCCGCGCATCTGGTTGGAGAGCATGAAGGAACCGGCATTGCTCGCCAGCACCAGGCTGTTGATCGAAGGGGCATCCCAGCCTTCGCCGAGCAGCGCCTGCGTACCCACGAGTACGCGCAAATAGCCTTCGCGTACCAGCGCTGTGACCAAGGCAACGCGGGCATTGGCGTATTTCCCGATCATGTCTAGGCGCAGGAAGGCCGGGTCGTGCTCCAGCGGTTTGAGCGAGATTGCCTCCTCGCCGATACCGAGCATAGAGGCTTCTTCGCGCGCCGCCTCTGCAGCACTGGCAGGAATGATGACCAGAGAACCGCTGAGCACGCCGAGCCGATCCTCGATCTTCGCCTTTCGCAGGGTTTCGAAAATCGGGACCACGCCGAGCCGCTGCGGATTATAGCTGCTGCCCGGTGAGCGCGGCAGTTCCGCGGCGCGCACATGGTCGGTCAGCACCGCCATGCGCAGATCCTCGCTCAGCGAAGCGCTTTCGGCGCGCAGGATATCCGTCACGCTTGCAAGCTTGGCATTGCTGCCTGCGAGTTGCCGCGCCAGTTCCTGCGTCTCCCTGAATTGCACCTGGTTGTTGGAGATTAGGCCGGCTTCGCTCAGACGCGCGCGCCAGCTTTTATTGCGATCTTCGTCCAGCCGCCATTCGCCCACCCTGGCAAAGAGCACCAATTGCAGCAGGTGTTGAAGCCAAAAGGGGGCCCATTCGGGAACCTTCTCGCCATCGATGCCGAGTAGTTCCATCGGGGCTTCGGGCAGGTCGCGCCCGGCATGGGCGAGCAGGACCATGATCGCTGACATGGCTTCGGGCAGTTCGTAGATGGCATCCAAATGGCTGTCCGGATCGCCCAGGAAGGGATGCGCGGCGAACTGGTCGAGCGCGCCCTCGTCTCCTGCCAAGTCGTCCAACAGGCCGAACACCGCCTCCCGACGCTTCAGCAAAGCATCGACCAAACTCTGCGAGGGCAGGGAGAAAAGGATATGGTCCTGGTGCGGAGCGAGGTCGCCGTTACGCACCAGTTCGGGCACGCCAATCTCGCTGTCGATCGGGCCACACAGATCCTCATAGCGCTGCCATTCGACCGGCCCGGCATCGTAGGGCGGGGTGGCGGTGAGCGAGAGGATTGTAACGTCCTCCAGCCGCTCGCGCAGGTCGAACAGCGCGTTCCACCATTCGCGCCGCAAATGGTGGCATTCGTCGAGCAGCAGCGTGATGGGGCCGAGCGCCTTGAGGGCGGCGAAAGGCTCCTCCTGACTTTTCCAAGCGGCATGCAGCGCCTGATAGGTCGCCACCGTCATGTCGCCCGGCGCTTCGAGGTCATGAGAGACGGAGGCTCGCCACGGCGCGAGATCGGGCAGGAAGAGCGGGCACAGCCGCTCACGCCACTGATTGCGGATGGTGATCGTTGGCGCCAGCACCAGCGCCTTGCGGCCGAGCCGCCGCATGGCTTCCAGGCCGAGCACGGTCTTGCCCGAACCCGGCGCGGCGACCACGTGCAGCCGGCTATCGTCGAGATGGCCCTGCATCTCCCCCAGCACGCGCGCCTGATAATCCCGCCATTCGGCGCGAAAATTCATCGCGCCAAGTAGCGCAGGAATATCAGCTGCTTCTTGCATGCGCGGAAGGATAACCGCGTAGCGGAGCGCTGGCTATCTTGCGAGTTTGAGGCCGAGACCCGGCCTTACGCTTCCATCATCTCCGCAACCGCGTCCGCGCCGTCCTGGTAGCGGGCGGGCAGCAAATGCTCGATCCCGCGTGCGAACTCCTGCGCTTCCTTCGCCATGGCGATTGTGAAAGCGCGGCTCTGCTCGCGGCTGGCGCCCGGCGCATATCCCATGCTGAGCGGGTCGAAAGGCATGCCAACGCCATATTTCGGCAGTTCGGCGGCAAGCGGCCACAGGCCCGACATCATCTGCGCCACGGAGGCCTGCATCGCGCCCTGGTGATCGTAGCGATAGCTGTAGTCGAGGCAGCAGAGCGAGGTCCAGTAATGCAGGTTGCCGAGCCACGCGATGGCCAGCGCATCTTCGGATTCGATCTGGTTGGGATGGCCGACAAAGCCGGTGGGACTGTGTGCCAGCTCGATACCCGGATAGGCCTCGTGGTCCTTGTGCAGGTCCCAGACATTATCGACGCCCGCATTGGCGAAGGCCGAATGGCGGCCCTCATACAGCTCGCGGAAGAACAGGAAGTGATCGTGCTCGCCCTCTTCCATCACCGCGTGCAGGCCTTCTACCCATGCCTCGACTTCGGCAGGCGCCAGCGGGAAGCCGGGCCGGGTGGAGGCTTCCTCGAACAGGTCGAGGATCTGGCGATAGAGGCTGCCGACATGGTTTGGACGGTCGATGCCGCCCATATCGGCCAGGACCTGGCTGCTGAAACGCTCGTCTTCGGGCGAGCGGTCCGCGCCGGCGGCGAAGACTTCCGCAGGGCCTTCGAGATAGGCGTATTTTGCCACCGAGGCGCGGCTGATCGGTTCCAGCGCAAAGGGGAAGGGATAGATATCGGGCTCGTAGGGGAAGTCCTGCCGGTCGACATGCGGACTGCCGCCAAGCGCCACGAGGAAGCGATTGACCGCTCCCATATGCTGCATTTCCTGGATCGCGACGCCGAGGATATTGCTCGCGCTCGGCGCGCCAAAGCCGATCAGGCTCTGGTAGCTGTCCTTCACCGAAAACGCGCAATAGAGATATTGCAGCATCACCGCGTGCTCGATCTCGGCGCCTTCGCGCAGCAGTCGGAGCAGTTCGAGATAGGGATCGGAAAAATCGCGCACGATCAGGCCGGTCCGCTTCGAGGCGGTCGAGCCGGGCACAGCAGCGACGAGGCCTTCCTTGCGCGCCGCCGCCGGCGTGCTCAGCGCGGCAATCGCGGCAGGCGCCGCGATCCCGGTAGTCATTGCCGCTTGCAGAAAGGATCGCCGACTTGCGTCGGGAATATAGTCTACGAGGCGGGTCGTACCGCGTGCAGCGTTGTTGCGCCCTCTATCGTGGCTGTCATTCTTCATCAGTTTACTTCCCACCCACTCGCGCATTGCCAAAGGCTGCGCGCATCATCCGTCCCCATAACCTGCCGTCATCGGGGGGCAATAGTGCACCCCCGGCAAGCGCATCAGTATTACAATTTATTACGCTTCCGCTTTCCTGCAGCAGCGCCGTCATTTGACTGACGGAGCCCGCGGCTCTTTGCACAGCAGGGCAGCGGCGCAATTGCGCGCGATCAAATGACCGCGATCACGCCATAAGCTTGGCGGCGGTCTCCGCGACGCGCTTCCCCATGTAGCGCGCGCCGGCCAGTTCGTCCTCGCTCGGCTGGCGCGAACCGTCGGGTCCGGCAATGGTGGTGGCGCCATAAGGCGATCCGCCCTTGACCGCTTCCACGCCGTTCTGTCCGCTAAAGCCATAGTCGAGGCCGACAATGGTCATGCCGAAATGCAGCATGTTGGTGATCAGGCTGAACAGGGTCGGCACGGTGCCGCCGTGCTGCGAATTGGAGGAGGAAAAGGCTGCGCCCGGCTTGCCGATCAGCGCCCCGCTTGCCCACACGCCGCCACACGTGTCGAGGAAGCTCGCCATCTGGCTCGGCATGCGGCCGAAGCGGGTCGGCGCGCCGAAGACAACGCCGTCATATTCTCCCAGCGCATCTGGCCCCTCGATCACCGGATGGTTTTCGTTCGCCGAGAAGCCGAAATTCTCGACGATTTCCTTGGGCGCGGTCTCGGGCACGCGGCGGATCGCAACTTCGTGCCCGGCCTCGACGACACCTTCTGCAACGGCCTCGGCCATCTGCGAATTGTGTCCGTAGGAAGAATAATAAAGGACGAGGATGCGTGCCATGGTGAGGTTCCTTCTGCGTGCTTGTGTGTCTTTGAACCCTCGCTACAAAGCGGTGAAGGGGAGGACAAGATGGACGAAAATCCACCAAGCCAAGAAAATCCTGCCGATGAGAGCGGCGAGACCGCGGAAAGCGGCGCCTACTGGAAAGCGAACCTGAAACTGGTTGGCTGGCTGATGGCGATCTGGTTCGCGGTCAGCTTCGGTGCGGGGATATTGTTCCGGCCCTTCCTCGACCAGTTCATGCTCGGCGGATACCCGCTCGGCTTCTGGTTCGCGCAGCAGGGCTCGATCTACGTCTTTATCCTGCTGATCTTCTATTACGTCTTCGCCATGCGCCGCCTCGACCGCAAATTCCACGTCGAGGACTGATCGGGCCATGAGTACACAGACCCTGATCTACATCTTCGTGCTGGCAAGCTTTGCGCTCTATATCGGCATCGCGATCTGGAGCCGCGCGGGTTCCACGTCCGAATTCTACGTCGCGGGCGGGCATGTGAACCCCGTGGTCAACGGCATGGCCACGGCGGCGGACTGGATGAGCGCGGCCAGTTTTATCTCCATGGCCGGGATCATCGCTTTTTCGGGCTATGACGGCAGCGTCTACCTGATGGGCTGGACCGGCGGCTATGTCATGCTGGCTTTGTTGCTCGCGCCCTATCTGCGCAAGTTTGGCGAGTTCACCGTGCCCGACTTCATCGGCGCAAGATACTATTCGAAAGCGGCGCGCGTGGTTGCGGTTATCTGCCTGATATTTATCAGCTTTACCTACATCGCCGGGCAGATGCGCGGCGTGGGTATCGTGTTCTCGCGCTTCCTCGACGTCGACGTGACGCTCGGTGTGATCATCGGCATGGGCATCGTCTTCATCTATGCCGTGCTCGGCGGGATGAAGGGCATCACCTACACGCAGGTCGCGCAATATTGCGTCCTGATCTTCGCCTATCTCGTGCCCGCCTTCTTCATCAGCTTCCTCATTACCGGCAATCCGTTGCCGCAATTGGGGCTGGGGAGCACGGTAAATGACGGGTCGGGCATGTATGTGCTGCAAAAGCTCGACCTGGTGCTGCAGGATTTGGGTTTCGGAGCCTATACCGATGGCTCCAAGTCGATGATCGACGTGTTCTGCATCACCGCCGCGCTGATGATCGGCACGGCGGGCCTGCCGCATGTGATCGTGCGCTTCTTCACCGTACCCAAGGCGTCGGATGCGCGCCGCTCGGCCGGTTGGGCGCTGATCTTCATCGCTTTGCTCTACACTACCGCACCGGCAGTAGGCGCCTTCGCCCGGCTCAATTTCGTCGATACAGTGAATGAGCAGACCTATGCCGATGCACCCGAATGGTTCGGCAATTGGGAGGACAATGGCCTCATCGCCTTCCGTGACCGCAATCGCGACGGGGTGATGCAATATCGCAGCGGCGATGCGATCGTCGGCGCGCCCGAATTCACCGAGGAACGCGGCGCATCGGGCGAACGTCTGACTTCCAACCAGACTCCGCCGGGCGATAACGAGGTCTATGTCGACCGCGACATCATGGTGCTCGCCAATCCGGAGATTGCGCGCCTGCCCGGCTGGGTGATCGCGCTGGTGGCGGCCGGTGGCCTTGCGGCGGCGCTAAGTACCGCGGCGGGCCTGTTGCTGGTGATATCGTCCAGCGTTAGCCACGATTTGCTCAAGCGGACTTTCAAGCCGGGCATAACCGAGAAAGGAGAGCTGCTGGCCGCGCGTATCGCGGCCACGGCGGCCATCGTGGTGGCAGGCTATCTCGGTGTCTATCCGCCCGGCTGGGTGGCGCAGGTGGTTGCCTTCGCCTTCGGGCTTGCTGCGGCGTCGCTATTCCCGGCGATCTTCCTCGGCATCTTCACCAAGTGGATGAACCGCGAAGGCGCGATTGCGGGCATGGTCTCGGGCCTCGCCTTCACCTTCCTCTACATCGCCTGGTTCAAGCTTTGGTTGCCCGAAAGCAATGTCGAGGCGAACTGGCTGCTGGGCATTTCGCCAGAGGGGATCGGCGTGATCGGCATGGTGATTAATTTCCTCGTGGCTATTGCTGTAGCGAAAATGACCGCGCCTACACCCAAGGAGGTGCGCAGGCTGGTGGCCGAGATCCGCATTCCCAAAGGCGCGGGTGAACCGCACATGCATTAGTTGAGTTGCGCACCTCCATCCGGAGGTGCCTGCTCGATGCTCAGGCGTGGACCATGGCCCGGAACTGCTCGGGATCGAAGCGATCGGCAAAGCGCGGGTCCATTACCACGGGCGGGGGCGGCCAGGCGAAGACGGTGGTGCGCCTGAGGTCGCGCCGCTGGGTGACGTCGTCATATTCACCGCCGCGGTGGAGCGTGGAGAAATTGTCCCAAATCACCAGGTCGCCCGGCTTCCAGCTATGGCCGAAGGTGAATTGCGGCTGGGTGGCGAATGCGAGCAGTTCGTCGATCAGCGCGCGGCCTTCCTCGTCATCCATGCCGATAATGCGCATTGCATGGGCCGCGATATAAAGGCTCTTGCGGCCCGATCCCGGTGCAACATGGACCAGCGGATGGATCGCCTTGGGGCCTTTCTCGATCTGCTCCTCGGTAATCGGATAGCCGGCCCTTTTGCGCGACCAGAAATAGGAATGCTCGGCGGAGAGGTTTTCGATCTTGTCCTTCATCTCCTGCGGCAGGGCGTCATAGGCGCCGCGCGCATCGGCGAAGAAGGTCTCGCCGCCCTCATTCGGAACTTCATGCGCCAGCAGTAGCGAATAGGTGGTGCGCTGTGTGGTGAAGGAGGAATCGGTGTGCCACAGCCGGTCGCCCTTGCGGCGCGAGCGGGCCATCTCGTCATCGCTGATCTGGCCGTCGACGGTGAGGTTCCCCGCCTCGAACAGATGCGGGTAGTCGAAGCGCGACTTGCCGGTGCCGCCGCCGGGGATGGTCCAGAGATTGCCAAAAATGCGGCTGAACCAGATATGCGTCTGGTCGGTCAGGCCGGAATCGGGAAAGATGCACACGCCATATTTGGCGATGGCACCGACCAGGTCTGCCTCTTCTTCCGAACTGAACGGACGGTTGAGATCGATATCGGTGATCTCCGCCCCGAATCCCGGATTGATTTCGCGCACCTGCATGGCCAGCCTTTCGCATTCTCTCCGTCATGGAGTGTGTGCGTGCAGGAGGCGATTTGCAAGATGGTTCGCAAGCTAAGGATAATGCCGCGATCTATCGTGAGGAAAGGCAGTGGTGCCCAGGGGCGGAGTCGAACCACCGACACGACGATTTTCAGTCGTCTGCTCTACCACTGAGCTACCCGGGCATCGCTGCGGCGACGATCCCAAAACGGACCGGCGAGCGAATGGAAGCGGCCCTATGGCGAAGCCTCTCGCGCTTGGCAAGGGGGCAATTCAATCCTCACCCGCGATATCCTCTGGGTTCGCCGGAGGACCGGGCACGGAATAGCCATCATTGAACCACTGGGCGAGGTCGCGGTCGCGGCAGCGGCTCGAGCAGAAGGGGGCAAATTCTTCCGAGCGCGGCTTCTTGCAGATCGGGCAGGGGCGGGGCGTTTTGCTCATGAACTGACAAGCTGGGCATGCGGCGCTTCCAGTGCAAGACCGGGAGAAGTCTCGATCCGCACTTCCTTGCCTGTACGACGGGCAAGTTCCGCCAGCCAATCCGGTTTGAGCTTTGCCTTCAGCGCCGGGTGTATGGTGAGCAGCAGGACAGGACCTGTCCCTTCCACCATTTCAGCACTGCGCAGGGCCATGCGCGCGCATGCTCCCACACGGGAAGACTGGAACCGATGGAGCAGCGAAGGGCCTTCCAGTCTTGCGACTATCTGGACAAAGCCGAAACCGTTCATGGAAGTGCGCTCGTGCGGCCAGCTATCCAGCGCCTCGTCCAGCGCGGCATCTACCGCCTTGCGATCCGCCTTGGCTTCGACGGTAGGAAAATCGATCCCTATCGAACCGCCAAGATCGAACCAGTTTATCGCCTGCGCCACGGCGGCAACCGAGGCGATCGCCGTTTGCACGGTCTTGTCCGGTCCATCGACGTCGATCAGTGTCATCGCCGGTGTCGGGCACACAATGATCTGTCCCGAGGGAAAGTCTATCGTCCCGCCCGAAGCCGCCGACCAGACGTCCTCCCATAGTCCGGCGGGAAAACGGCGGACGCGTCGGCCTTCCGGGAATGGTGCCTGTCCGGATCTTGCGAGTTTGCCCACAGCAAGGAAGCGGCCCGTTGCCCGCTTGAAACGCCCTCGTTCTGCCACGGGCGCGCGCGTGATCGTGAGGCTGATCCCGGTGCCTTCGGACAGTTCGGGCGGCAAGTGGTCGACAAGGACCTCCTCGCCATTCTCCAGCCTCGCCATTCCCCTCCTGCCGCCGGAAGGCTTTGCGACCAGCTTGGCGCGGGCCTCGAGTCCGGCATGGAGTTCACCCGGCCAGTGGAGCTTGGCTGCCATGACTCGCCCGCTGTCCACCAGCAGCGCACGGTGTTCGCCGATCCCCTCTTCGACAAGCCACTCAGCCAAGGTCGAACCCCGCCGATTTCAGCAGCGCGCGCGTTTCGAACAGGGGCAGGCCGACCACGCCCGAATGGCTGCCCTGGATCCAGGCGATCAGGCCCTCGGCACTGCCCTGAATGGCGTAGCCGCCGGCCTTCCTGTCCCATTCGCCGGAGGCGAGATAGGCGTCCACCTCTTCGTCGGAGAGGCGCTTGAAGCGCACGATCGTCTCGCTCAATCGTTCGCCTATCGTGCCATCTGGTGCGCGCAGGGCGATCGCGGAAAGCACGCGGTGACGCCGGCCGGAGAGCAGTTCCAGGCATTGGCGCGCCGTTGTCTCGTCTTCGGCCTTGGGCAGGATGCGGCGACCTGCTGCGACTACCGTATCGCCTGCCAGCACATATCCTTCGTCCGCTGCGGCGGCTTCGGCTTTCTCGCGCGCCACGCGTTGCGCGTAGACGCGCGGAAGCTCGCCTTTGCGCGGCGTTTCATCGATATCCGCAGGGGCGATGGCAGCAGGCTCCACGCCGAGCCGCGCGAGGAGTTCGCGCCGCCTGGGGCTGGCCGATGCGAGGATCAGGGAGGGCGTAGCCACGCCCGCTATCTTATTGCGGGCCCGGGCCGCCACGTCCCGGCATGAAGCGGTAAGTGATACGCGCCTTGGTCAGGTCATAGGGCGTAAGCTCGCACAGGACTTCGTCCCCGACCAGCACGCGGATGCGGTTCTTGCGCATGCGACCGGCCGTGTGACCCAGCACCTCGTGACCATTTTCGAGCTCCACCCGGAACATCGCGTTTGGCAGCAATTCCACCACCTTGCCGCGCATTTCGAGGAGTTCTTCCTTAGCCATCTAGGTTCTGGTTCCGTGTGCAAATTTGTCCTTAGGCGGCGCGCATAGCCGCGAGCGCGGGAAAAGGGAAGTCTCGGCGTGTTCGGCGGCGAGTAAGCAATGTTGGGAAACCGATACAATTGCGACACTTTATTACCCGAACCGGCTTGCCCGCTATTGCGATGCGGAACATACGCCCGCCGGGGGCTGTAACGTATGCGATCTTTGGAGTTTTGAACTTGAATCTAAAGAGCTCGGCCAGCCTGACCGCCCTCTCACTCGCGCTGATTTCGATGCCCGCAGGGCAGGTGTTTGCGCAATCGGAGGAAGGGGCTTCCATCGCTCAGGCCGACGGTGGCGACGGCGAAGCCGAAAGCGGGGTCGAAGAGCTTCCGGCTTATGACGAGGACACGATCGTGGTTCTCGGTGCGCGCCTCTTCGGGCAAGTCGATACGCAGCAGACGCCGCTGCTCGAGCTCGATGAACAGGATATCGCCGCATATGGTGCGGGTTCCATTGCCGAACTGATCGAGGCGCTGGGTTCGCAGGTCACCGGCGCACGCGGCCGCGGAGGCGGGCAGGTCATTCTCGTCAATGGCGAACGCATCTCTTCTTTCCGCGAATTGCGGAGCTATCCGCCCGAAGCGATCGAGAAATTCGAGGTCTTTCCGGAGGAAGTGGCGCTGCAATATGGCTATTCGGCCGACCAGCGCGTCATCAACATCATCCTCAAGGACAGCTTCGCCAGCAAGGAAATCGAGGTCGAGTACCAGCAGCCCTGGGATGGCGGCTTCTCTTCGCAGGAAGTGGAAGCAACCTATCTGCAGGTGGACGGCCCTTCGCGCTTCAACATCAATCTCGGCTGGGAAAACTCGAGCCTGCTGACCGAGGCGGAGCGTGGCATCATTCAGACCACTCCGTCCCCAACCTTTGCCAGCGATCCCGATCCCGCAGACTATCGCAGTCTGCGCAGCGATACGGCCGATATCGAAGCAACGGTAAACTGGAGCACGCGTCTCAGCCCGGGCAATTCGCTGAGCCTGAACGCAACCTACGAGCGCGGCGATTCCCGCAGCTTGCAGGGTCTCGACACGATCACGCTGATCGGTCCGGCCCCCGAGCTCGAAACGGCCTTCCGCACCTTCAACGCCAATGATCCGCTCGATATCGACCGGCGGACTGAGAGTTTTGCCGGCGCGGCAGCGCTTAGCACCAGCTTGGGTGACTGGGACATTACCGCGACGGTGGACGCGAACCACACCAAGACGCGCAGCGTTATCCAGTCGCGCCTGTCGGTCCTCAATTCGCAGGACTATGCGAACCTGCTCGCGGCCGCTGCTGACGGATCCTTCCCGCTCGATGGGCAGATCACGGGCATCAGCCCGGGCGGCTTCGATGAGGCATTGACCAAGACCACCACTGCATCGGGTCTCGTGACCGCGCGCAGCATGCCGATAACGCTTCCTGCCGGCGATGTGAACGTAACGATCGATGCCGGTTATAACTGGAACCGTATCAATAGCGAAGACACGCGCAATCCGGGTCTCGGCAACAAGCTGACGCGGGGCGACCTGACCGGCGGCGTCAATGTCGCGATCCCGATTACCAGCACGGTGGACGAGGTCCTCGCATTTGCCGGCGACATCACGCTGAATGCCAATGCAGGCATCGATTACCTTTCGGATTTCGGCACGCTGTATGACTGGTCGCTGGGTCTGTTCTGGGGCCTGAGCGACAGGCTCAGCGTCAATGTCAACTACACCAATCGTGATGCCGCTCCCTCGCTCGGGCAGCTCGGCAATCCGGAAATTGCCACCCAGAACGTGCCGGTCTTCGACCTGGTGAACAACGAGACGGTGCTGGTTACGGTTATCTCGGGCGGCAATCCCTTGCTCCCGGCGCAGAGCCAGAGCGACTGGCGCGTTGGCTTCCAGTGGCAGCTGCCGATCCTGAACGATGCCCAGTTCGGCATCGATTACGTCAAGAACCGTTCGACCGACGTAGCGGCGGCCTTCCCTGTTCTGACACCGGAAATCGAAGCGGCCTTTTCTGATCGCGTGACGCGCGACAGTTTCGGCACGCTGCTGCAGATCGACCAGCGCGCCGTCACCTATGCGCAGCAAGACCAGGAGCGCCTCCAGTTCAATTTCAATATCTCCGGTGAAATCAGCGGAGGCAGCGAAGAAGGATCGGGTGGCGATGCCTCGCAGGCCACTGGTCCGGCCAATGGCGGTCCGGTGCAGATGGCCGGGGGACCTGCCGGTGGACAGGCTGGAGGCCCTCCAGCAGGCGGGCAGGGCGGCTTCCCTGGTGCCGGTGGCTTTGCCCAGATGCGCGAGAGCATTTGCGCCGGGGATGCCGCTGCGCTGCAAATTCGCCTGAATGAGGCATTGAGCGCCTCGGCTTCAGGCGAAACTGCTCCTGACGGCCTGACCCTGCCGTCTCAGATGCTGCAGATGATTGCGGGCGATGACGGTGAAGTGAGCGCCGAGGAGGCCGAAACCCTTTATGGCCGCATGTGTAGCGGTCAAGGGCCGGGCGGCGGCGGATTTATGTTCGGCGGTCCGGGTGGCCCCGGCGGAGAGGATCAAGAGCGGCTCGCGGAAATGCGCGCGACCTTCTGCGAGGCGGAGGCAAGCGTCCTGCGTGACCAGTTCAACCAGGCGATCATGGCTGCGCGTACCGGTGAGCAACTGACCGGCGAAGATGGCGCAGCCATCAACCTCCCGCCGCAATTGCTGCAGGCGCTTGGCGGTGAAGACGGCGTTATCGACGCGGATGAATTTGCGGCTTTGCGCCTCCGCATCTGCGATCCGGAAGCAGCCGCGGCGCAGGGCGAAGGCGGCCCGAGCGCTGGTGGTCCTCCGGGTGGATTCGCCGGCGGTCCGCCGCGCGGTGGTGGTGGACCTCCGGGCGGTGGTGGCGGTTTCCGCGGACCTCCGATCGGGGCGATCATGGGCGCCGGCGGCAGGCCTTCCGGCGGACGTTGGTTCTTCAACGTGCAGTACAATCTGGAACTCACGAACGAGACGCTGATCGCACCGGGCATTCCCGTGCTCGACCTGCTCGATGGCAGCGCGCTGTCGGGTGGCGGTCAGCCGCGGCACACGGCGAACTTTCGCTTGGGCACTTTCTTCAACGGTTTCGGTGCTTTCTGGACCGGGCAGTATACCGGCAAGTCGCGGATCAACGGCTCGGGCCAGGTCGGCAGTACCGATCTGTTTTTCGACGACTACTTTACGCTGGGCGTTCGTGCCTTTGCCGATCTCGGCGCGCGCGAAGGCCTGGTAGAGGCGGTGCCCTTCTTCGAAGGAACGCGCCTCGGCATCGGCGTCGACAATATCTTCGATGCGCGCCAGACGGTGACGGACAGCACGGGTGCGGTGCCACTGCGCTACCAGCCTTACCTGATCGATCCGGTTGGCCGCCGCTTCGAGATCGAATTCCGAAAGATGTTTTAGGGTCTAAAGGGCTTGGGCAGCGGCGAACCCGCTAGCCCAGGCCCACTGGAAATTATACCCGCCCAGCCAGCCGGTCACGTCCACCGCTTCGCCGATTACGTAAAGGCCTGGAACGGTCTTTGCTTCCATTGTCTTGGAGGAGAATTCGGCTGTCGAAATGCCGCCCGCTGTGACTTCGGCCTTGGCGAAGCCCTCGGTTCCGTTTGGATGGAACTGCCAGCCCTTCAGTCGCTGTTCTGCTCCGTTCAGTGCCTTGTCGGTGACGTTACCCAAATCGCCTTCCACGGCGAGCTGTTCGGCTAGGACATCGGCCAACCGGTCGGGCAACGCGTCGCGCAGGATAGTGCGCAATGTGGCCGAGGGCGTCACTCGCTTCGCTTCCAGCAGCCAACCCGCCGGCCGATCGGGCAGAAAGTCGATCGCGACGGCTTCGCCCGGGCGCCAATAGCTCGAAACTTGCAGGATGGCGGGGCCCGACAGGCCGCGATGGGTGAACAGCGCCGCCTCGCGAAAGCTGGTCTTGCCCGCCTTGGCCTCGACCGGTGCGGCAACGCCCGAAAGCTCGCGGAACAGCACTTCATCACCGCCCAAAGTTAGCGGGACGAGGGCCGGGCGCGGCTCGACCACTTTCAGGCCGAACTGCCGCGCAAGGCGATAGGCGAAGTCTGTCGCGCCCATCTTGGGAATGGAAGGACCGCCCGTTGCGATGACGAGGGCCGGGGCGGTGAAACTGTCCCATTGCGTGCGGACGGTGAAGCCTGCAGGCCCGTGCGAAACCTCGGCCACCTCCTCATTGCAGCGGATCGTCACCGTGCCGGGACCGGCTGCGCATTCTTCCAGCAGCATGTCGACGATCTGTCGCGCCGATCCGTCGCAAAAGAGCTGGCCGAGCGTCTTTTCATGCCAGGCAATGCCATGGCGATCGACCGTTTCGATAAAGTCGCGCGGGGTGAAGCGGCTAAGCGCCGACTTGGCGAAATGCGGATTGGCGCTGTGGTAATTTCCCGGACCCGCGCCCAGATTGGTGAAATTGCAGCGTCCGCCGCCCGAAATGAGGATCTTCTTGCCGACCTTCTCCGCACGTTCGAGTACCAGCACGTTCTTGCCGCGCAGGCCCGCCTGTGCGGCGCAGAACAGGCCCGCTGCACCGCCGCCCAATATGATCGCATCGAAGCTCGACATGGCAGCGCCCTAAGCGCCTTGCGGGATAAGTGGAAGCGGCGCTTTGCCATTCGCCGGGCACGATCCTATCTCATGGCGCATGTCTCGCACGCCGGCCGGAACACCGCATGACCCGAGGGGGAAGGAGCGCTTCAATGAGGAGCGCGCCACCTACACGGTCAAGGGCAGCACGCAGCCCGACCTCGAAGCGGGCGTGAGCGCGATCCGCGAAGTGGTGAAGACGCTCAAGCCCAAGCCCGGGGTTTACCGCATGCTCGATGCGCGTGGGGACGTGCTCTACGTGGGCAAGGCGCGCGCGCTGAAAAACCGCGTGTCCAACTACACGCAGGTGGCGAACCTCACCAATCGGCTCCAGCGCATGGTCGCGCAGACGCGCGGCATGGAGATCGTCACCACCAATTCGGAAGCCGAGGCGCTCCTTCTCGAAGCGCAATTCATCAAGAGATTTCGCCCACCTTACAATGTCTTGCTGCGCGATGATAAGAGTTTTCCTTTCATCCTTTTGCGCGAAGGACATGACTTTCCGCGGATCATGAAGCATCGCGGCGCGCGCAAGGCCAAGGGCAGCTATTACGGCCCGTTTGCCAGCGCCGGATCGGTCAACACCACGATCAACGCGCTGCAGAAACTGTTTCTGCTGAGGAGCTGTACGGACAGCTTCTTCGAGCGGCGCGACCGGCCCTGCCTGCTCTACCAGATCAAGCGTTGCGCGGCGCCTTGCGTCGGGCGCATCGACAAGGAAGGCTATGACGAGCTGCTGCGCGAGGCGAAGCAGTTCCTTTCCGGCAAGTCCGATGCGGTACAGAAGAAGATCGAGCGGCAGATGCAGGAGGCGGCTGACGCGCTAGACTTCGAGAGCGCAGCCATGCTGCGTGACCGGCTACGCGCCGCGACCTTTATCCAGGGGTCTCAGGCAGTGAATGCGGAAGGCGTTGGCGATGCCGATGTCTTCGCGCTGGCGGCCAAGGGCGGGCAGGTCGGCATACAGGGCTTCTTCGTGCGCGGCGGACAGAACTGGGGCCACCGCGCCTTCTTCCCTAGCCACACCAAGGATGTCGACGAGGCCGAGGTGCTCAGCCGCGTGCTGGCGCAATTCTACGAGGAAGTGCCACCTCCGCGTACCATTTTGGTCGACCGCGAACTACCCGACCGTGCATTGCTGGAAGAAGCCTTCGGCGAGCTGGCCGAGCGCAAGGTCAGCATCTCGATCCCGCAACGCGGGGACCGGCGCAAGCTGATGGAACAGGCCAGCCGCAATGCCACGGAGGCGCTCGACCGGCGCCTTGCCGAAAGCGGGACGCAGGCCAGGGTCATGCGCGAAATGGCCGAGTTCCTTGAACTGGCCGACGTTCCGAGCCGGATCGAGATCTACGACAACAGCCACATCCAGGGTGCCAAGGCGGTCGGTGCCATGGTCGTTGCCGGGCCGGAGGGCTTCCTCAAGAACCAGTACCGCAAGTTCAACATCAAGAGCGCGCAGTCGGACGATGATTTCGGCATGATGCGCGAGGTGATGGAGCGGCGCTTTGCCCGCGCGATGAAGGAAGACCCCGACCGCGAGGCAGGCCAATGGCCCGATCTCGTCCTGATCGATGGCGGCAAGGGGCAGATGTCCGCCGTGCGCGACACGCTGGAAGAGTTGGGGATCGAGGACGTTCCGCTGATCGCCATTGCCAAGGGGCCGCATCACGGGCGCGAGGGGCGCGAAGTGTTCCACTTCCCCGATGGGCGCGAGAAAACCTTGCCGGTCAATTCGCCCGTCCTGTTCTACCTCCAGCGCCTCCGCGACGAGGTGCACCGCTATGTCATCGGCGCGCATCGGGCCAAGCGCAGCCGTGCCATCAGCGCATCGCCGCTGGACGAGATTCCCGGTATCGGCCCGGCACGCAAGCGCGCGCTGCTGCTGCATTTCGGTACGGCGGGGAAAGTCCGCGCGGCGGCGCTGGAAGACCTCAAGCGTGCGCCTGGCGTCAGTGAAAGCGTGGCGCAGAAGATATACGACTTCTACCACGCGGGCGGCTAGTTCCAGCCCCTATTCGATCAGCGGCAGGCGGGCTCCGCAGGCCTGGCAGTGCCGCGCGGTCTGGAGGTGGACGGTCTCACCACAGGCCGCACATTTGCGGGTCTCGGCTTCGGGCTTCTGTTCGTCTTCGGTCCGTCTTGCCTGGCGCAACGCGATCTCGCTGGTGACGATGCCGGTGGGCACGGCCAGCGTACCCCAGCCGAGCAACATCATCAGGGCGGTGATCGCGCGCCCAATTCCCGATTGCGGCGTGATGTCGCCATAGCCGACCGTAGTCATGGTGGTAATCGCCCAGTAGATCGAGGTCGGGATGCTGGTGAAGCCGCGCTCCGGACCTTCGATCACATACATGAGTGATCCCATCACCACGATGATCAGCGTGACGGCCGAGAGGAAGACGAGGATCTTGCGGCGGCTGGCCTTCAGCGCCAGCGCCAAGGTCTGGTATTCCGAAATATAGGCGGTGAGCTTGAATATCCTGAACACGCGAAGCAGGCGCAGCACGCGCACGTCGATCAGCACGTGAATGGCCGGGAAGACCAGCGCCAGGTAGGTCGGCAGGACGGCCAGCAGGTCGATCACGCCGAAAAAGCTGAAGGCATAGCGGCGCGGCTGCTTCAGGCAGGACAGGCGTAACAAATACTCGACCGTGAAGAGTATGGTGAAGAACCATTCGGCGATATCGAAGGCGAGATACCAGTGATCGTGCAGGTCGGGCACGCTGTCTGCCACGACCACGGCGACGCTGGCGAGGATCGCCCAGATCAGTAGCTTGTCGAACAGGCGCCCCGCAGGCGTTTCGGATTCGAATGTGACGCGATAGACAAGCGCGCGCCAGCCGCCATGCGGCTCGCCATATTCGCGTTTGCCGGGCTTGCTGCCCGCGTTCTCTGCCGGAGGCGTCATTCCCTTCCCCTTGCGCTCTCTCTAGGATGGATTGCTCGGGAAATGCCAGCCCGGTCTCATCCGATGTTTGACGGGTGAATGCGAGACATACTAACGATCGTTACAAACAAAGGGGGATGTCGCGTGAAATCGAAAGTGCTGATCGCACTATCCGGCCTGCTTGCCACGGCCTGGGCCTTGCAGTCTCAAGCGCAAACTTCCGGCTCTGCAGAAATCTGGGCGACGCAGGGACTCGAATGTGCCGATCAGGTCATTACCGGCTCGCCCTGGCTCAACCGCGGCATGGATCCAGAATGCCGCGCGCGCCTCGTGCTCGATCAGTTCGAAACTTTGGAAGAGAAGATGCTCTTCCTCGGCCGCGTCCCCGTCGGCATCAATGCCGAGGAAGAGGGCGCCATTCGCGATGTCATGGCCGAACTTGGGCTGCCGCAGATAGCGGGCTCCGATGGTCCGGCTGGCCTGACCGCTGGCGACGCCGATGCCACCGCACTCCCTTCGCCGATTTCGGTCGCCGCCAGTTTCGACACGGATATGGCGACGGCCTATGGTTCGATTCTCGCCGACGAATTTCGCGCGTCGGGGCGCGGCATTATCCTGGGTCCAGCTTATGACATCGCCCGCAACTGGAAGTTCGGCCGCCTGTCCGAAAGCATGGGCGAGGATCCCCTGCTAATGTCGGAAATGGCTGCTGCTCAAGTCGGCGCGCTGAGCGCGGGCGGCGTGCTGTCCATGATGAAGCACTTCGCCGTTTATGCGCAGGATGCCGGGCGCGTAGGTGACCAGCCGAGCGGGTCGGGCGAGACGGGCAACAATATCGTCTCCGAGCGGGCCATGCGCGAAATCTACCTGCCCGGCTTCCGCGCCGCGATCGAGCGTGGCGGAGCCGGTGCGGTGATGTGCTCTTTCCCGCGCATCAACGGCGTCTATGCCTGCGAGAACGCGCATTTGATGGACATCTTGAAGCGCGAATGGGGCTTTGACGGATACGTTGCACCCGATTTTCCGTCGGCACAGCGCAGCATTACGCGCGCCGTACTCGCGGGCCTCGATGCAGGGTCGACAGGGGCAAGCACGGTCAATGCGGCGCTGGCAGATGAAAAGCCGCTCTACCAGGCGGTGCTCGACGGCGAGGTGCCCGAACGACGCATCGACGACATGATCCTGCGGCGGCTGGTTCCCGCCTTCCGGCTCGGCCTAATGGACGATCCACCCGAACAGACGCGTGAGGCCGTTTCCACGACCGAGAACCGCGCTATCGCTGCCGACATTCTTGCATCGGGAACGGTGCTGTTGCGCAATGAAGGCGGTATCCTGCCCCTTGGCGAAGAGGTCACCTCGATCGCGCTGATCGGTCCGCAGGCGGGTGCCGATGCAGTGCTTGTCGAGCAGGGCTCCCCCTTCGTGGACCCGATCCACGCCAGTCCGGCCTTTGCTTCGATCGCAGAACGCGCTGGTGACGGTGTTGCGGTCAGCTATTCCCCGGGATCGCTGGGCCTGCGTCCATTACCAGTCGCGGATATCGAGCACTTCGCCACGCCCGGTGGCGAGCCGGGATTCCTCGCCCAATATTACTCCAGCGCCAGTATGGAATTCCCCGGCGCACCGCGTGCCGAGGAGGTGGTCGAGGATCCCTCGCTCGCCGCGGCCCCGGACATACCCGGCCTGCCGAGGAACAACCAGTGGTCGGTGCGCTATGACAGTGTCTTCACGCCGGAAGAGAGCGGCGTGCACCGTTTCACATTGCACGGTTCGGGAAGCGCGCGGCTCTATGTCGCGGGCGAGTTGGAAGGTGAGTACTACCACTCCGACTTCGCCAACTCCGCCTTCGCCAATGTTGAACTGTTTCAGGGCGTGCCTGTCGACATTCGCATCGAATACACGCCGCGTTCCGCCTTGCGCAGCGAACGGATGGAAATGTTCGGCGTGGAAATGGGTCTGACCCTGCGCTTCGGTCATGCCGAACCGGACGACCTGTTGGACGAGGCGGTCTCAGCGGCGAGCGAAGCGGACGTCGCTGTGGTCTTTGCCGGAGAGCTGGTCGGCGAGGGTATGGATCGCCATTCGCTGGCGCTGCAGGCCGACCAGGATCGACTCATCCAGGCCGTTGCCCGCGCCAATCCCAACACGGTCGTGGTGCTCAATACAGGTGGTCCAGTCGCCATGCCCTGGCTCGACCGCGTGGCGGCAGTGATGGAGATGTGGCTTCCCGGCGATGCCTTTGGCGAGACCATGGCCGGCCTGCTGTTCGGCGATCGTGAACCGGGTGGACGCCTGCCAATCACCTTCCCTGCGGATGAGTCCCAGGGAGCGGCGACACAGCCGCACCAGATGCCCGGCATCCTCGATCCCGTCACCGGATCGCTGGGAGATGCCTTGTTCGATGAAGGAATCTTCGTCGGCTATCGCTATTTCGACGAGCACGGGCAGGAGCCTCTGTTCCCCTTTGGCCATGGCCTTTCCTATGCCGATATCGAGATGAGCCTTCTCGATGCCGAATTGCGCAGCGATGGATCGCTGGTGGTGCAATTATTGTTGGAGAATGAATCGGACCGGCCCGGCAAGGCGGTGGCCCAGCTTTACCTTGGCCTGCCGGAAACCACCCAGTCGCCGCCCTGGCAGCTTAAGGGCTTTGCCGATGCGGTGGTTGGTGCCGGCGATAGCGAGCTGGTGGAGATCACCGTCCCGGCCGAGGCCTTCCGCTATTGGGATTCTGCGTCCGGCAGTTGGAAGGTCGCGGCGGGCACCTATCGCATGCGGATCGGCCCGTCCTCTCGCGAGGCGGTGTGGGAAGACGATTTCGAAATCAGCGAGTGAGCGGGGATCAGGACTTTTTCGGCATGGGCCGGATCATGCCTTCCTGCGCCACGCTGGCGATCAGGCGGCCATCGCGGCTGAATATCTGCCCCCTGCCGAAGCCGCGCGCCTGTCCGGACCACGGGCTCTCGGTAACGTAGAGCAGCCAGTCATCGGCGCGGAAATCGCCGTGGAACCATACGGCATGGTCGAGGCTCGCGGCCTTCACCTCGCCACGATAGAAGCTGCGACCATGTGGCTGGAGAGCCGTCGATAGAAGCTGGAAATCGGTGCAGAAGGCCAGAACTGCGCGGTGGATCGGCCGATAGTCTGGTAGGCTGGCAACGGTGCGGAACCAGCAATGGGCCTGCGGTTCGCGCGCCTCCGGGTCAAGCCAGTCGCGCGGTTCGACTGAACGGAAATCGATCGCTCTTGGCCTCAACAGCAGTTTTCGCATCGGTCCATCGGGCAGTTGCTCTGCAACTTCGCGGCGGATCTGGTCGTCTGGACGCAACTCCTCGGGCGGGGGCACGTCGGGCATCTGCGCATATTGGTGTGTCAGCCCGTCCTGTGGCTTCTGGAAGCTGGCGATCAGGTTGAGGATTGGCTGGCCGTTCTGGCTGGCGACGACGCGGCGATTGGAGAAACTTCGGCCATCGAGGTCGCGCTTGACGCGAAACTCGATCGGAAACTCGTCGCTTCCCGAACGCAGGAAATAGGCGTGCAGGGAATGGGTGTGCCGGTCATCGGCAACGGTACGGCGCGCGGCCCCTAGCGCTTGTGCAATAGCCTGCCCGCCAAAGACTCTGCCAAGGCCTTCGGGATGTTTGCGACCGATAAACAGATCGCCTCCGCGCTGCTCGAGGTCGAGCAGCAGCATGAATTCGGCGACCAGTTGTTCAGGCGTCGGATTTGTCGGGATCGCGTTTGCCATCGCACTTCCCATGCGCGGCAAAGTGTGCGCAGTCAACGTATGCCGGGAATCCTGCGGGCTGCGCGCCATGCCATTGCCTTGGTGCGATTGCTGCCCGGCCAGCGCTTTGTAGGTTCGGGAACAATGCCGACAGAGCGCAGCAAACCATTGAATGCGCGCGCATCGGCCTCCGCATAGCTCCATTCGCTGCGCCAAGTGATGGATAGGGAAACGGAGACATCCGGCCCGTTCCTGACGAAATGAGGCGACATGACCGGCACGAAGACCGCCCGTCCCGGTTCGAGCGACACTGCACGCCCCTGCGACAGGAAATCGTCCCGCCAGGGAAGTTCGGCGCCGCCGCCGCGATGATAGACTTCGTGCATCTCATGCGGGGCGAAACGTGGATTGCCAGCCGGATAGATCGTCATCACCTTGGTCCCGCGAACCTGCATCAGGATGTTGTGCTCGGGATCGAAGTGATAGGGGGTGATCCCGCCCGCCGAGGTGATGAAGATGAAGCTTTGCAAGGAAAGCATGTTCCCGGTGCGTGCTTCGATATCGGGTCGCAATTCGCCGAGCAGGTCGTGCAGCAATTGCCGGTAGGCCGGATGCTGTTCGACCCGCTTGAGCATGACCCAGCTCTTTGCATTGGCGATGTTGCGGATCGTCTCGCCGCCGGTCCTGCCGGTCTGCTGGGGTGCACCATCGACACCGATCGGCAAGTCGGACTGATTGCACTCGACCGAAGCTGTCGGGAGGAAGTCTGCCAACTCGGCGAGTTTATCCAGACCCATCAATGGATGGTCGCCCAGTTCGTGGTGCAGTTCGCAGATATTCTCTGGATACTGTCCGGCAAATGTCTCGCGAGACGATGTGGGAAAGACGCTCATTGCCGGTGAGACTTTTGTTGCCGGTCCATTTCCTGGCCCAGGATCGCCTTGAACACGCCGCGGCGCAGAAGGCCGCCGATCCCGAGTGAAATGCGGCCTATCGAACGGCGCGCAATCCACAATTCGCTCATCACCGAATGGTCTGGCGCTGCGCAGCTATCGCACCAGGTGATGTCCTTGCGGTCGAGCGTCTTGAGATATTCGCATTCTAGCAGCACGCCCGGCGAGAAGCTGGAAAAAGCCTCGTTGAAGGCGGTCTTGAAGCCGAAGGAGCCGGGCCGGTCGACGAAATTGGCCAGCATGGCAATGGGCTGGCCGTTGTGCTGGAGGCTGAGCCTGACCAGCTTGCCGTCCCTTGCAGCGCCATGCATCGCATCGGTAAAGAGTGCGTGTGTGCCTGGGTCGCAGGCAAGGGCGGAACCGGACTTGCCTTTCCAGCCCGAGCTTTCGATCCTGAGAAAATCTTCGGTCCAGCTTGCGATATCGGTATCGTCCCAGTGCCAGACGAAATCGGTTTCTCCCAATTCGTTGAGCTTGTTGAGCTGGCGTCGCAACTCCTTGCGCCGTTTCTTGGAACAGACCGTGTCGAAATAGTCCTCGCTGTCGAGCGGTGAGGCTAGCATGGCACGCTCCTCACGCATGACAATCCCGCCGGGACGCTTCTGCTCGCCGATGACATCCTCCAGCGCCTCGTGAAGCGGGCCAGCGAGCGGCATTTGCGAGAGGTGGAAAAAGAGAGAATTCCCGGCATGGCCGTCGGCCCAGGCCAGCGCGGCCCGCCAGAAGGCCCGTTCGCAGCCCAGCGCCACCAACGGCGTGCCGAGGAAGCAATTGGGATGAACCCAGTTTGCGATGTTGGGGAGGGGATAGGTGTAGTAGCGCGAGCTGCGGCGTACCGGCATTATGCCGGCAAGCTGGCCGTCGGCGCAGAAGCAGAGGATCTTGACGTCGCCGCCGGGATCGAGCGCGCGAAGAGAAGGCAACAGGTACCAGCTTTCGTAGAAGGGATTGGGTTCGCAGGCCCATTGCGCCAACGAATCCCAACGGGCGATTCTCTCCGACGTGTCGAATTCCGACCAGTCGCGCAGGCTCGTCACCAGCACCGGCTCAGGATTTTGGACAAACGGGCTCGAATGCCCCGAATTGGGCGCCGACAGATCAAGCGCTGCGGCGTTGCTGGCCACCTGGTAGTTAACCTTTCCGCGCCTTTCCCCAAGAAAAGCGCCATGTGGTTCTAGGAGATGCAGGCGAATGAAAGACTAATCTTCAAGGTAAAGAAAACCCTGCCCGGCGTTAAACCGGGCAGGGTTCTTTCGTTGCCCAATCCAGGCCTGCTGGTGTCAGGCGGCGAGAGCCGCGAGCAGCAACAGGGCCACAATATTGGTGATCTTGATCATCGGGTTCACGGCCGGTCCGGCAGTATCCTTGTAAGGATCACCCACCGTATCGCCGGTCACTGCGGCATGATGGGCATCCGAGCCCTTGCCACCGTGATTGCCGTCTTCGATGTACTTCTTGGCATTGTCCCAGGCACCGCCACCGGCGGTCATGGACAACGCCACGAACAGGCCACCGACGATCACGCCGAGCAGCAGCGCACCCAAGGCGGCAAAGCCGTTCTCGGGTCCGCCGATGGCCGTGATCACGAAATAGACCACGATCGGCGCCAGCACCGGCAGCAGCGACGGAATGATCATTTCCTTGATCGCTGCCTTGGTCACGAGGTCCACCGTCTTGGCGTAGTTCGGCTTGCTGGTGCCTGCCATGATGCCAGGATCGTTGGAGAACTGCTCACGCACGTCCTTCACCACGTCACCGGCAGCACGGCCAACGGCGGTCATGCCCATGGCACCGAACAGGTAGGGCAGCAGAGCGCCGAGCAGCAGGCCGACGATGACGTATGGGTTCTCGAGGCTGAAATCGACGCTCAGCGACGGGAAGAACTCCCTCAAGTCGGTGGTGTAGGCTGCAAACAGCACCAGCGCGGCAAGACCGGCCGAACCGATGGCATAGCCCTTGGTCACGGCCTTGGTGGTGTTACCCACGGCATCGAGCAGGTCGGTCTTTTCACGAACGCTGTCGTCGAGACCGGCCATTTCGGCGATACCGCCGGCATTGTCGGTCACCGGGCCATAGGCGTCGAGCGCGACGACCATGCCTGCCAGGGCCAGCATGGCGGTGGCGCCATAGGCGATGCCGATCAGGCCGGCGAGCTGGTAGGCGATGATGATGCCGGCAACGATCACGATGGTCGGCAATGCAGTCGACTCAAGCGAGATCGCCAGGCCCTGGATTACATTGGTGCCGTGGCCCGTTTCCGATGCCTTGGCGATCGAGCGAACCGGACGGAAATTCGTGCCGGTGTAATACTCGGTAATCCAGATGATCAGGCCGGTGATGACCAGGCCGAGCAGCGAGCAATAGAACAGCGAGCGCCCGGTGAACTCCTGACCCGGAACAGCAGCCGACATTCCACCAAGTGCTGCATCAGTTGCAAACCAGATGGCCGGAACGGCGAGAATGGCCGAAACAAGGAAGCCCTTATACATCGCGCCCATGACATTCGTGCCGCCGCCAAGGCGGACGAAATACGTGCCGATGATCGAGGTCACGATGCATACGCCGCCGATCAGAAGCGGCAGGGCCATCAGCCCGGCCAGCATGTCGCCGGCGCCCTTGAGTAGCAGTGCGGTAAGCACCATGGTGGCGCCAACGGTCACAACGTACGTCTCGAACAGGTCGGCAGCCATGCCGGCACAGTCACCGACATTGTCGCCCACATTGTCGGCGATCACGGCCGGGTTGCGGGGATCGTCTTCCGGGATGCCCGCTTCGACCTTGCCCACGAGGTCGGCACCGACGTCTGCAGCCTTGGTGAAGATGCCGCCACCGAGACGTGCGAAGATCGAGATCAGCGAGGCGCCGAAGGCGAGACCGACAAGGCCATCGACCACGGTGCGGTCTTCACCGCCAACGCCGTGGCCGGCGATCGCAGTCAGGTAGTAGTAGAACACAGCAATCGCGAGCAGCGCGAGGCCAGCCACGAGCAGCCCGGTAATGGCACCGGCTCGGAAGGCGAGGGTAAGACCATCTTGCAGTCCCACACTGGCAGCCTGCGCGGTCCGCACGTTCGAACGCACCGAGATGTTCATGCCGATGAAACCGGCAACACCCGACAGGATCGCGCCGATGACGAAGCCGATGGCCGGGACGGCGCCGAGGAACACGGCGACGAGAACGGCTACGACCACGCCGACCATTGCGATGGTGGTGTACTGGCGCTTCAGATAGGCTTGTGCGCCTTCCTGGATCGCCCCGGCGATTTCCTGCATTTTTTCGGAACCGGCACTGGCGCCGAGAACCTGGCGGCTGGTGACAAAGCCGTAGACGACTGCCAGCAGGCCGAGAATGATTGAAACAAGTACGAGGTCCATGACCCGTAATCCCCCTCTCCAAATGAAAACGGCCCGGTTTTTCCCGGGTCCGAAGAAGGACAATGGCTAAATGTCCGGCAGCCGACTCGCAAGCGGAAACGGGCCATTTCCACGGCAAAAGCCTATTTGTGCATGTATCCGAGGCCGGCAGCGTCCAGAATTGGTTCGCCATCGCAGAAGAGCGGGGCGAAACCTTGAGGTTCGACGCTCCCGATACGGGCCGCGGAAACCGGCGGTTCAACGCCTTCAGGCAGGGTAAAGAGCAACTCGTAATCGTCGCCCCAGCTGAGCGCTTCCATTCGCCGTTCTGCGGGCGCAGCGATAGGAACCGCCTTGCTGTCCAGAGCGATCGAAACCTCGCTTGCCAGAGCCAAGCGGAAAGCATCGAGCAGCAATCCGTCCGAGACATCCATCATCGCGGTGACGAGCGGGGCGAGTGCAAGGCCTTCCGCCAAGCGCGCCATGGGTCGCGAATAAGCGGTGTGGTCTCCCTTCGTGTTTTCGCGAAGAGCCTCATAGCCGATCATGGCCGTACCCAGGCTGCCCGTCACCCACAGGGCATCGCCGATCTGCGCTCCTGCGCGCGAGGGAACGGGGATGTGCGTGGCCCGGCCGATGGCGGTGAGGCCGTGCGAATGTGTCTCCGCGCCCGACACGGTGTCTCCTCCCAGCAGCGGGACATTATAGTGTCCCAGCACTTCGGCCAGTCCCTCGGCAAAGCGTGCATCGTCTTCGCCCAGCATGTGGCCGATAAGCACGCCGATCGGTTCGGCACCCTTGGCGGCGAGGTCGGAGAGATTGGTGGCGACCAGTTTCCATGCAACATCGGCCATGTCCGCGTCGGCGAGGTAATGGATGCCCTCGACCATCATGTCATGCGTGAGGACGAGCGCTTCCCCGCCGATTGCGAGCACGGCGCAATCATCTTCCAGGTTTCGGGCGGCAGGATGCGTCGCGAGAGCGCGAAGAGAGGAGATGAATTCCGCCTCGCTACTCACCTTGCCGCCTTGGCGACCGCGTCGAGCACGCCGTTGACGAATTTTGCCTCGCGCTCCTCGAAAAAGGCGTGGGCGACATCGACAAATTCGCTGATTGCCGCAGCGGTCGGCACATCGGCACGGGCGAGCAGCTCGTAGGCACCGGCGCGCAGGATCTGCAGCATGGTCTTGTCGAGACGCCTCAGCGTCCAGCCTTCGGCCAGCTTGCTGGTCAGCAGCTCGTCGATCTCTTCCTGCCGGGCGATCACACCGCTTACGAGGTCGTCGAAGAAGTCGATCTCGGCATTTTCATAGACATCGTCCTCGATCTCCTTGCCGAGGCGATGCTGGTGGAATTCGTCGAGCAGCTTGGCCGTGGCGGTGCCTTCCATCTCGCGCTGGTAAAGCGCCTGGACGGCACCGAGGCGGGCGGCGGAACGGCTACGGGAGCGGGCGGGCATATTCATTTAAGGCGCAGCTCCACGGATTTGGCATGGGCGGGCAGGCCTTCGACGCCGGCCAGCGAAACGGCGGCCGGGCCGACCTTGGCGAGCGCGGCCTCGTCCAGCGCGATGAAGCTGGTGCGCTTCATGAAATCGAGCACGGACAGACCGCTGGAGAAGCGCGCGCGGCGCCCCGTGGGCAGGACGTGGTTGGGTCCTGCAACATAGTCGCCCACCGCTTCGGGCGTGTGGCGTCCGAGGAACACGCTGCCCGCATGCTTCAACTCGGCGAACATGGCTTCGGGATCGTCCACCGCCAGTTCGACGTGTTCGGCAGCCAGGCGATTGGCGAGGGCAGGGGCTTCGGACATGTCCTCGACCACCACGACAAGCCCGTGATCCTCCCAGCTGGCGCTTGCCACGCGTTCGGTTGCCAGCTGCGCGATGGTGATATCGACAGCATCCTCGACTGCGAGGGCAAACTGCTCGTCATCGGTGATGAGGATCGATTGCGAGGTCGGATCGTGCTCGGCCTGGCTCATGAGGTCCGCCGCGATCCAGTCGGGGTCGGACTTGCTATCGGAAATCACAAGGATTTCGCTTGGGCCTGCGACCATGTCGATGCCGACCACGCCATAAAGCTGGCGCTTGGCTTCGGCCACCCAGGCATTGCCGGGGCCGGTAATGACATCGACCGGTCGTATGCGCTTGGTGCCATAGGCCAGTGCGCCCACGGCCTGTGCGCCGCCGATGCGCCAGACCTCGTCCACACCGGCAAGATGCGCTGCGGCGAGCACGAGTTCGTTGAGTTCGCCCTTGGGCGTCGGCGTGGCGACAACCAGCCGTTCGACACCGGCCACCTTGGCGGGGATCGCATTCATGAGCAGACTTGATGGATAGGCTGCGCGGCCACCGGGAACGTAAAGTCCGGCCGCATCGACCGGATACCACTTGGCACCGAGCCTTACGCCCGCCTCGTCCGTATAGTCGCGGTCTTCGGGCAGCTGCGCTTCGTGATAGGCGCGGATGCGATCGGCAGCGAGGTTAAGCGCCTCTTTCACATCCTTGTCGAGGAAATCGTAAGCGATCTGGCACTGCTCTGCCGAAATGCGCCAGCTGGTCAGGTCGGCGGTCAGCGCGTGTTTGTCGAAACGCATGGTCAGTTCGGCCAGCGCCTCGTCACCTGTCTGGCGGACCTGCTGAAGAATCGCGGTCACGTCGCGGCTGACATCACCATCGCTTTCGCGCCGGTCATTGACGATGCGCGCAAATTTGCGCTCGAAATCCTCGTCGCGTGTGTAAAGCCGCTGCATCAGGCCGCATCCTTCGCCGCATTGGCGCGGAACTGGTCGACCAGGTCAGCCACGCGGCTGTCGGTCTTGTAGGCAGCGCGATTGACGATCAGGCGCGCGCTGATCTGCATGATCACGTCTTTCTCGACCAGTCCGTTCTGCTTGAGCGTACGACCGGTAGAGACAAGATCGACGATTCTGCCCGACAGGCCGAGCGAGGGGGCGAGTTCCATCGCGCCGTTCAGCTTGACGCATTCGGCCTGCACACCCTGCTTTTCGAAGTGGCGGCTGGTCAGGTTGGGATATTTGGTGGCGACGCGCAAATGACTGGCAATACCCGGTGTATACTCTGTGCTTTCTGCCGGTTCCGCAACCGAAAGGCGGCAATGGCCAATATCGAGATCGACCGGCGCGTAGAGTTCCGAATAGTTGAATTCCTCGATCACGTCCGAACCGACAACGCCGAGCTGGGCCGCACCGAAAGCGACGAAGGTGGCCACGTCGAAGGCACGCACGCGGATGATCCGCATGTCGCCGCCCTCGCAGGCAAAACTCAGCGAACGGTCGGCCTTGTCGTGGAAGGCAGATTCCGGCACGACGCCGGCACGCGCCATCACGGGCAGCGCTTCCTCGAGGATGCGCCCCTTGGGCACGGCAAAGGTCAGGGGTCGGCCAGTTTCACTCATGGGCGCGCGCAATAGATGCGAGCAAGCGAAAGGGCAATGTCATTGGCAGCGAAAGATGATGGCGCAGCAGCAATGGAGATCACCAGCGTCCCGCAGGCGCTGGAATGGCACGCGGCGCATTGTGAGCGCGCCGATGCCCCGATAACCGCGCGCGTCATTCGCAGCCTGCTGGCGCTGATGAAGACGGATACGGTCTCCGGGCGGCGTCTTGCCAGCTGGGCGGGCAAGGGGATCGAGGACGCGCTGGCGCTGCGCGTGGTCGGCGGATTGCACTTCCTTTGCCTGACCGGAGAGGAGGAGCGGCTGGAGCCGGTCTTTGCAGGGCTGGTGACCGATCAGGCGCAGGTGGACGAGATCGTCTGCGCCGCTGCAGAAACGCATGACTACCAGTTGCTCAAATGGTTCGACGGGCCGCCGCAGACGAACGAGGCCGGGCGCTCCTCCAGCGTGATGGCCGGGCTGCTCTGGCTGTCGGGCAAGCTCGGGCCGAAATTCGAGATCACCGAGATCGGCGCCAGCGCGGGCATCAACACGATGATGGGCCGCTATTTCTTCGATCTTGGAGGCACAACCACCGGGCCGAGCCTGTCGAGCATGCGCATCAAGCCCGAATGGCGTGGGCCGCCACCGCCACAGAACCCAGTCGAGATCACCGATATTGCCGGCTGCGACATTGCCCCGGTCGATCTGACCGACCCGGCACAGGCACAGAGGCTCAAGGCCTATATCTGGGCCGATGCGCGCGAACGCATGGCGCGCATGGATGTCGCCATCGCCATGGCCAAGCGCGCCGCGCCCGACCTGGTGAAGATGGATGCCGCTCCATTTGTCCGCGAGAGGTTGGCGCGGCCTCAGGAGGAGGGCGTTACCCGCCTGCTGTTCCACACCATCATGTGGCAATACCTGCCCAAGGAAACGCGTGATGAAATCCGCACCATGATGGAAGAGGCGGGAGCGAAGGCAAGCAAGGAAAAGCCGCTCGCCTGGATCAGGCTCGAAACCAATCGCGAGACCTTCCGCCACGAGCTGACGGTGAAGTATTGGCCCGGTGGCTCAGACAAATGGGTACAGCTGGCCGAAGCGCATCCGCATGGCGCCTGGGTCGAATGGCAGGGAAGCTAGCTCAGCCGCCCGGCGGGATCATGATATCGACCAGCTCGATGGTGAAAAACAAGGTCGCATAGGGCGGGATCGGGCCGCCGCCGCGGGGGCCGTAACCCATCTCCGCCGGTACGGCGATCTCGGCCGTGTCGCCCACGCCCATATAGGGAATGGCCACCTGCCATGCGCGGATGAGGTTGCGCAGCGGGAAGGTCACAGGATCGCCGCCTTCGCTGGAATCGAACACAGATCCGCTGGTGAGCATTCCCGTATAGTGGACCGTCACAGTGTCGCGCACGCGCGGGGCGGGGCCGGTGCCGTCGCCCGCAATACGGCGGAAACGCACTCCGCCTTCGAGAACGGACCAGCCATCGGCGGGCGAGAGCGATTGCAGCGCGGCTTCCTGCGTGTTCAGCCAGCGCGCGCTCTGGGCGATTTCCTCGGCAGTCATGGCCTCCTGTGCCTGCGCGGGAGCGGCGAGGACGGCGGCGGCAAGCGCCGCTAGCATTGCGATATTTCTCATGGCGCGATCTCTAGTCACCGCATGGCGTTCCGTCATCCCCGGAAATGCGTTAGGGGTTCGCGCAGGATCACGTATTTCAAGGAATCTCTGCATGACTCGCATCGCCTTTTCGCTGCTCGCTGCAACTACGTTTACCCTCGCCGCATGTTCTTCCGGCCCGGTGGAGGATGCCCCGCTGGCAGGCGAATGGGTCCTGGTTCCCGGGGAATCGCACCTGTCCTTCGTGACGGTCAAGAACGCCCAGGTGGCGGAGGCGCATCACTTCACCAACCTGGCCGGTCTCGTCTCTGCGGACGGCGCAGCCACGCTGGCGATCGACCTTTCCAGTGTCGAGACCAATATCGACATCCGCAATGAGCGCGCGCGGGACCTGCTGTTTGATGTCGCTGATTTCCCTGAAGCTACGGTTAGCCTGTCGGTCGATCCTGCAAGTCTTGCTTCGCTGCAGACAGGTGACAGCACCACGCAGGAGGTGACGGCTTCGTTGGCTATTCACGGCGTTACGGCCGAAGTGCCCGCCACGCTTACAGTGACGCGTATCGCTCCGGGCAAGGTGCAGGTGGCAAGCGCAAGCCCGGTCATCGTCGAAGCCGGAAGCCTCGACCTCGCTGAAGGTGTCGAGGAATTGCGCGAAATCGCCAATCTTGATTCCATCACCGGGGCGGTACCGGTGACGTTCGAGCTGACCTTCACCCAACAATAAGCAGCCGAAACCTTCGCGAATTGTCGCAACTGTAACGATCGTTACAGTATGTTTTGGGAAATTTTTCCTGTAATTCAATGAATTGCGGGATCGCTGTCCTGTGCCTGCTGATGCAATTTTGGACAATTCGCGGTCAATGGGACAAAGCCTTGCGACAAAGGAGGGTTAGTCGGTGGCCATCGCCCGGAAGGGTGGATAGATCGAAGGACCACGACAATGAAGAACTTCATCACCGATACCGCCGCTGCCTGCGCCATCATTGCCCTCGCGCTCGCTCCCACGGTGGCACAGAGCCATGCCGACAATGCCGAAACGTTGCAGGTCGTTTCTTCGGCCGATCTTGCCTACGACGCCTAGGCGATCGTCTTGGGTATGTCGGGGAGGGGAATGAACTCCTCCTCGTCGCCTGGAACTTTGGGGAAGCGCCCTTCGCGCCAGTCTTCCTTTGCCTGGTTGATCCTCTCCCGGTCGGAGCTGACGAAGTTCCACCAGACATGGCGGCGGGTCGAAAATGCCTCGCCGCCCAGCAGCATGGCCTTGCCGCCCTTTTCCGAGGCGAGCACCATCTTCGCACCCGGGGCAAGCACGTAAAGCGTGTACAGCTGCAGCGCATCTCCATCGAGAGTGGCCTCACCGCCGACCAGCATTACCGCACGCTCGTCGGCTGAGATATCCACCGGGATCATCCCACCGGGGGCAAGGTTTATCTCGGCATAGATCGTGTGTGCATAGGTCGTAGTTGGCGCGCTTGCCCCCCAAAGCTCGCCCATGATTACCTGCGCACTGGCCCCCGCATCCTCGATGATCGGAAGGTCGCTAACCGCCTCGAAGGCCGGATCGATTTCTTCCTTGCCGTCGGGCAGTGCGAGCCAGGTCTGCATTCCGTACATGGCCGGACCATTGTCGCGCTCGCTCTGCGGGCTGCGCTCCGAATGAACGATACCCGTGCCGGCGGTCATCAGGTTAACCGTGCCGGGATGGATGGTCGAGAATGTGCCGAGGCTGTCGCGATGATCGATTGCGCCTTCGAACAGCCAGGTGACGGTGGCTAGGTTGATATGCGGGTGCGGACGGACATCCATGCCGTCCCCGCTTTCGAGCCGGGCCGGGCCGAACTGGTCGACAAAGACAAAGGGTCCGACCATGCGGCATTGCTTGCTTGGGACGGCGCGGCGAACCTGGAAACCGCCAAGGTCATGTGTGACGGGAAGCACTTCATTGGTAATCGTCATCGCCCGCTACTCCTATTGCCGGTCCAGCTCCTCGTAATGTCGGAAGATGCCGTCCTCGTTGAATTCCATGCGCCGTTCGGAGGCGAGATAGTCTGCCAACCCCTCGATCTCCGGCACGGTTCCCTGCAGCGCTTCGAGATTGGGGAAGCTGCCCTGCAGCTCGGCCATCTGGTTGGGGAAGGCGTAGTCGAGACCCTCCATCACCTGGAACAGGCTGGTGTCGACATGGCTCCACTGATCGCCCAGCATGAATGGTCCGCCATTACCGGCCAGCGCATTGTCGAAATGGATGAGGTATTTGGGCAGCCGGTTCTCGCGGAAGTCGTGTGCCTTCTCGAAGGCGGCGTCCATCTGGTCGGCATAATAGAGGCCGCTGGCGATGGGATGATGCGTGCCGTGGATTTCCTCTACGAAATCGGAAATATCCATCTGTAATTGCATCAATTTAAGATCGGTCGCCAGGTCGCCAGAGCCGAGACCTTCCTTGTCGGAAAGGTAGAGCAGGATCAACGCGGTCTGGCCGATGACGACGTCGCCATCGACGAGATAGGGCGGGGCGAAGGGGCGCATGCCGGTGCGGGCAAGAAGGTCTTCCACCAGCGCATCGGCGCTCTCCTCGCGGGCGACATCTTCGTAATCGAGCTCGGCCGCTTCGAGGAAGAGGCGCACGAATTCACCCCGACCGGGAATCATCGGCCAGTACCAGAGCTGGTAGCTCATCTGTGGTCGTCCGGCGCCAGAGCCTGGATCGCCAGGGCATGGACGCGCTGGCCGGGAATGTCGCCGAGCGCGGCATTGACCATGCGCTGGCGTTGCAGGCGGCTCACGCCAGAAAAGGCTGCACTTTCGATTCGCACGGTGAAGTGCGATTCCCCGCTGCCATCATCGCCCGCATGGCCGCGATGCATGGCCGTATCGTTGATCACGTCGAGCAGGATCGGATTGAACGCCTCCGTCAACAATTGCTCGATTTCTTTCTGCACCGGTCCGGACAATTTCCTGGCTCCTGATTTGGCTTTTTGGCCCCGAAAGGGGTTTTCATCTGGGCGCGGATACCCCACTTTCAAGCGGATGCGCTCCAGCAAATTTCACGGCAGGTATGACAGCGATGGGCGGGTTTGCGAAGCGCCCGGTTGCGAGGAGGCGGGCGAATTCCGTGCGCCCGGCGGTCGTGGCCACGGTTTCGACGGTCCGGGAGACTGGCGCTATCTCTGCCTCGACCACGTGCGCGAATTCAATTCTGGTTACGATTTCTTCGAAGGCATGAATGCCGACGAAATCCTCTCCGCCCAGTCGCCGGCTGCCGGCTGGCAGACCGAAACGCGCGCCTTCCGCGCCGATGCCGGCGTTGATGGCATGCCGCGCTGGGCCGATTTCCATGACCCGCTCGATGCGATCGGATCGCGCGCCAGTGAGATCAAGCGTGCGGCGAGGGGGCGGCAGCACGAAGTGTTTAGCCAGTTTACTCCGCGAGAACGCGAAGCGCTTCAGGTCATGGGCCTCGATCCCAAGGCCGACCGGAGCAAGCTGCGTCGGCGCTATTCGGAACTGGTGCGGCGCTACCACCCGGATCGTAATGGCGGCGACCGAAGCCATGAAGCCAAGCTGCAGAACGTGGTCGAGGCCTACCAGTTGCTCCGACGGGCAAACGCTTTCGCCTAGCTGGTGGGTATTGCGCCCAGCGTGTCCTTGAAAGCATCGCGCGTAGAAAACCGCCCGACATAGTTGCGGAAGCTTGCACGGTCCGGAAGCTCGTTGAACCGGACGCCCCAGAAGAGCTGACTGCCCACATAGACATCGGCCATGGTGAAGCGGTCGCCACAGACGAAGTCATGGGCGGAAAACCAGCTGTCGAGCGCGTCGGCCACGCGCTCCATGCTGCCAAATCCGACCGTGCCGCCCTTGTCCTCGGGGACCTCCCAACCCATGCTTTGCGCCGTTACCGCGGTTTCAACCGGTCCGGCAGCGAAGAACAGCCAGCGGAAATAGGCGGCACGTTCGCCCGGCGTCGGCATGAGGTCCGAGCGCTCGGCTTCGGCCAGATAGTGGCAGACCGCGGGTGCTTCGCTGACTACGCGGTCGCCTGCTGGCGTGTGGTGGATGATGGTTGGCAGTTTGCCCATGGGATTTGCCTCGAGCAACGCCTTGGGTTTGTCCGCCCATTCGACCGGAATGACCTCGAAATCCGCGCCCACTTCGGCAAATGCCCAGGCAGCGATCGCGCTCCTGCTCATCGGGTTATGAAAGAAGGTGTAGTCGGCCACAGAATCGCCCGCCCGGCAGTCAGCAAAGAGAGAACATTAGTGGAACAAATATGGGCGTCAACCACACATTGCTGGTTCGACCCCTGTTTGCTTCTGGCGGCAACTCAGACCGGAGAACCGGTCAGGTCGTCCAACTGAGCCTGCAGCGCGCGCTTGAATGCCGGACGGGCGAGGCCGCGTGCCCGATAGGCAAGCAGGTTCGGGTGATCGTTGATCATCTCCCCGCCGAAACTGCGCAGCACGAAGATCAGCAGGATGTCCGCCACGGAGAACTCTGTGGCGATCCAGTCCTTGTTGCCAAGTGCATCGGCAACGCGCTTCAGGCGTCCTTCGGCGAGCGGCATGAGCGAGGCGACCGCCGGGGCGCTCCAGTCCTTGTCGCCATGGAAAAGCGGGTAGAGCGCGATCGGGCGCAATGCCGGCTCGACGGAATTGAGCGTGGCGAACAGCCAGCTCATCGCTCTCGCCTTGCCGGCAGCATCGGAAGGCAGGAGCTTGCTGTGCTTTTCCGCGAGGTAGAGCAGGATCGCACCGCTTTCGAAAATCTCCACCTCGCCATCGCGATAGGCGGGTACCTGGTCGAAAGGCTGCCATGCAATATAGCTCGCATCGCGCGCAGTGGCCGCGTTCAGCAGATAGGTCTGATAGGGCAGGCCAAGCTCTTCAAGCGCCCAGCGGACCACCAGGTCGCGCACTTGGCCCTTGGCGAATTCGGGGACCCATTCGAAGGCACTGATGGTGATCTGGTTGCCGCTCATACCTCAAATCTCACTTCCGATTCGTCCCATCGGGCATCATGCGCGACCGGGCGGGTAGGGGGAAGGGGGTAGGGTTTTGGGCTGCAATCAGCCGGGCCGGTGTGCTCCGCTGGCGATGGCCTCTTCAATCATGTCGCGTTCGAGGCCGGCGATCTTCTGCCATGCGCGCCGCACCTCGATCCGCTCAAGCCAAGCCGCTGTCTTTGGACGCGCCTTGACGTCGAGTCCGTAGGACAAGGTCTTGAGGCAGGAGGCGACGGCCATGTCCGCGAGCGAGTAATCCCCTACCAGCCAGCCGTTTTCAGGAACCTGCTCTTCAAGATAGTCGAGCGCGGGATGGGCCTTGGCCTCTGCCTCGCTTGCCGCGTCCTCGTTCTTTGGCAGTCCAAGCAGGGCGGGGCCGATATAGCGATTGAAGGCGACGCCGCGCGCGCTGTTGGCCAGCACGGTGTCGGCAAATTCGTCGAGCCAGATCGCCATCCCACGTGCCTCGGCCTCTTCGGGCAAGAGCGGCGGTTCGGGAAATCTTGCGTCGAGGTAGAAAGCGATTGCCGTCGAATCGGGCAGGCGAAACTCGCCGTCCTGCATCGCCGGCATCATGCGGAACGGGCTCGCGGCGAGGAATTCGGGAGTGGGATTGTGCGGCGTCGCTTCGACCAGCTCGGCCGGTGCGTCCTTCTCCGCCGCAATCAGCATGACCTTGCGGACATAGGGGCTGGTGGGGAAACCAAATATCTGCATTGTCGCCTCTCTCCTGCCCATATGCTTGTTGCAGCCATTGTCTGCCGCGTCTAGGCAACCATCGCGATGAACGAGATGACCACGAATAACGATCCTTCCGGCACTCTGATGTCGGCCCCCGATACCGAAGTCGATGTCCGCGAGACGTTCGGCATCGATATCGACATGAAGGTTCCCGCCTTCACCAAGGCGGATGAGCGCGTGCCCGACGTGGATCCGACCTACGTCTTCGATCCGGACACCACGCTGGCGATCCTGGCAGGCTTTGCGCACAATCGCCGTGTCATGATCCAGGGCTATCACGGCACCGGCAAGTCGACCCATATCGAGCAGGTCGCCGCGCGCCTCAACTGGCCCTGTATCCGCATCAACCTCGATGCGCATATCAGCCGTATCGACCTGATCGGCCGCGATGCCATCGTGCTGCGCGACGGATTGCAGGTGACCGAGTTCCGCGAAGGCCTGCTGCCCTGGGCGCTCCAGCACCCGGTGGCACTGGTGTTCGACGAATACGATGCCGGCCGTCCGGACGTAATGTTCGTGATCCAGCGCGTGCTGGAGCAGGCGGGCAAGCTGACCCTGCTCGACCAGAACCGCGTGATCCGTCCCGATCCCAATTTCCGCCTGTTCGCCACGTCGAACACGGTCGGCCTTGGCGACACGTCGGGCCTCTATCACGGCACACAGGCGATCAACCAGGGCCAGATGGACCGCTGGAACATCGTCGCCACGCTCAACTACCTGCCCGAGGAAACAGAGCGCGAGATCGTCGGTGCCAAGACCACGCTCGATGCCAAGCTGGTAGCGGACATGATCCGCGTGGCGGACTTGACACGCCAAGGCTTCATCAATGGCGATATCTCGACCGTGATGAGCCCGCGTACGGTAATCAGCTGGGCCGAGAATACCGAGATCTTCAAGGATACCGGTTTCGCCTTCCGCCTGACCTTCCTTAACAAGTGCGACGAGGCGGAGCGCATGCTGGTGGCCGAATACTACCAGCGCGTGTTTGGCGAAGAACTTCCCGAAAGCGTTGTCGGCAAGGCGTAAGCCGGTCGGAAAATGCATTTCGTCGAGTGAATGCTTGCGTCACGCGCCTGCGTGGCTAGCAGCATGCTTTCATTTGTAACGGGACTCGACATCATGAATCGCTTTGCTGCCCTGGCTGGGGCTGCGCTTTCGCTATCGCTGGCAATTCCTGCCTTCGCCCATGACATGGCCGATCAGGACGTGCTGGAGCGCGACCTTACCATCCTTGCTCACGACAACATGGAAGGGCGTGAGGCCGGCAAGCGCGGCTATGAGCGTGCCGCAGGTTATGTTGCGGGGCGCATGGCGGCGCTCGGGCTCGAGCCAGCGGGTGACAATGGAACCTATTTCCAGTCCGTCCCCATGCTCGAATATGACCGGGCGGAATCGGGCAACACCATAGAGATCGCAGGGCAGGGCGACCTTGTCCTGTTCGAGGATGTCATCATCACCGGAACCGCGCAGCAGCAAAGCGGCACGATCGAGGCGGAACTGGTCTTCGTCGGCAATGCGCTCGACATGCCCGGCCGCGACAACTTCGAAGGTATCGACCTTGAAGGCAAGATCGCCGTGCGCGCCTATGGCGCTCCCGAAGGTCTGAATACCGAGCAGGCTGCGCATATGCGTTCCAGCGTCCTGCAGCGTCTGTCGGATCACGGTGCAGTGGGTTCATTGCTGCTGTTCACGCCGAGGCTTGCCGATCGTTACACCTCTTGGGAATCGCTGGTCGAGCGCTCGCTGCACGGCGGTTCGGTGACCTGGGTCGGCCCCGACGGCCTGCCCTATTCCAGTGCACCCAAAGTGCTTGCCACGGGATATCTCTCGGAAGAGCTCTCGCGTGCCTTGCTCGACGGGGAAGACTTCGATTTCGACGATCTCGTCGCGGCGGAGGAAGATGGCGAGCACCTGCCGAGTTTCGCGCTCGGGCGTATGGCCAGGATCGCCTTCAACAGCGAGTTTGCGCACTTCTCGGCTCCGAACGTCATCGGCATGCTGCCCGGCAGCGATCCGGCCTATGCCGACCAGTATCTCATCCTCACCGCCCATCTCGACCATGTCGGCATCCAGCCGACAGAGGAAGAAGGCGATGACGAGATCTACAATGGCGCGCTCGATAATGCGGTCGGCGTCGCCAGCATGCTCGAAGTGGTACGCATGCTGGGCGAGGAGCCGCCCCGGCGTCCGGTGCTGGTGATCGGCCTTACGGCCGAGGAAAAGGGCCTGATCGGGTCAAGCTACAATGCTGCATATCCCACGGTCCCGCGCGAGCAGATTGCCGCCAATGTAAACCTCGATATGCCCGTCATCACCTACGACTTCAGCGATGTCGTGCCCTTCGGAGCCGAGCGGTCCAACCTCTATCCGCAGGTCCTCGCCGCGACCGAGGAATACGGCGTGGAACTGGTGCCTGATCCGCAACCGGAACAGGGCTTCTTCACCCGCTCGGACCAGTATTCCTATGTCAAGGCGGGGGTCCCCGCCGTCTACCTCGATCTCGGATTCGGGAATGGCGGCGAGGAAGAGCAAAACAAGGTCTATGAAAACGACTATCACGAGCCCTCGGACGAGATCGACCTGATCGATTTCCCGGCGCTTGTGCGGTTCACCAGCCTCAATTTCGCCATCGCGCGCAATATCGCCAACATGGATGATCGGCCGATGTGGAACAGGGGCGACTTCTTCGGCACCGTCTTCGGTGGGCCGATGGCGGACTGAGGCTCCGCTCCTGCACTGCGAAGGAACATGGTTTAGACCGTGTTAAGCAGGTGTTTGAAGAAGCGGTCAATCGCTGGGAATCTATCGCTGAAATCACGCTCTTCGTGCATGGGATTCAGGTATGACCACGCTCAATAGCTCGGATGTTATCGGCACGATCGAAGTGAAGTGCAGGTTGAAGTCGGGCAATTCGGTCGATCTCGAAGTGGTCGATATCTCGCATGGCGGCTGCATGGTCGATCGCAAGCGCTGGAATTGCGAAGCCGGTGACCGCGTGCTGGTCAAGCTGCCCGGCCTCGCCTTCCAGCCGGGTGACATCGTCTGGGTCGAAGAAGAGCATGCAGGGATCGCCTTCGAGCAACCGCTTTACGATGCGGTCCTCACCCATCTGCGTGATACGGCTGGCGCTCCGGCCTGAGGCTGTTGCCTATTGCGGCCCCCGCGTGAGCACTGGCACGCGGTAGACCGTCATCGCGACATTGCGCTCGTCATGCGGCGTGGCCCATTCCTCGCCTTCCGGTGTTGTTGCTCCCATCGCTCCGACATAGAGGATGTCGCGATCGGGCCCGGCAAAGGCGAGAGTGATCGAACGACGCGGAACAGGTATCACGCCCAGCTTGGCTCCGTCTGGAGCGAACACGTAAACGCCCGCATCGCCGGTGACATAGACCCTTCCTGCTGCATCGACAGCCATGCCGTCTCCGCCAAATCCTGCGGTGTCTTCATCCAGCGTGGCGAAAATGCCTGAAGTGGTTCCGCGCTGGCCTGTATCGAGGTCGAACGCCACGACATTGCGCATGTCGGTGACGTAGAGGCGCGAACCGTCGGGGCTGGTCGCCAGGCCATTGGTAAAGGCCTGCGCCTCGTAAACCGTGGTCACATTGCCTTCTGCATCGGAGTGGTAGAGCCCGCCCTGTGTAAACCAGGCGCCGCCTTCATTGTCGGCATGAAGGTCGTTCAGGCGGCCAAGCGTGGAGCCATCCTCGAAACTGTCGGCGATCACCTTGCGCTCCGGCGACAGTTGCACGAGCGCCGAAGGCTTGTCGCAAACAAGGCCGGTGAGGCCCGGATCGGTGCAAGCGCGCTCCACTGCGAGCACGCTGCCATCCTGGGCGACGCTGACTGCGCCCGCGCCGAGCACGTAAGGATATTCGACGAAGTTCTGCCCGTCGGGCCAAAGTGCCCAAATGGCATTGCTCTGTTCCTGCGCGAAGAGGAGAACGCCTTCGGGCGTTACCGTCATGCCGTCGGCCGTCATCGGGCCGGACCAGGCCATTTCCCATTCGGCATCGCCGGAGATCACGCCGTCGATGGCAGGAATATCGACGGTATTCTCCTGTGCGGTGGCCGGGTTCGCAAGTAGTGCAGTTGCAGCCAGCAGCGGGGCGATGCGCTTCATCCTCAATCCTCCTGAGCTTCGGCCTCGATTGTGTTGTACTCGCCATCCGAGCCGGTCCGGTCATTGTCCCAGTCGATCTGGATCATGCGGTCGAAGCCTTCATCGCGCAGCCAGCCAACGGTGACCTGCCAGGGTTCGCTCAGCGTGGTCGGATCGGTGATCGTATATTCGCCAACCAACCGGTCTCCTTCGAGGCGAAGTCGTTCTTCATAGACGGCATCTTCAGAGAAGGCCGGAGCGCTGTGGAAATAGTCCGAAGGCGTGGAGACCATGCGCGTCTCCACCACCAGCGTATCGCCTTCCCAATGGCCCACCGATGTACCGTAAACCGTAGGCCACATGTCGAGCTCGTCGGGCATGGGGCGGCCATCGGTGTAGATGTAGCGCACCTCGTTATAGGAATTGGCGATGATCACCATTTCTGGTGAGAAGACGAACACAAGCGGGGTCGCCGCATTCATCATCATCGGGAAACCCCAGCCATCCGCCTTGCGGCCGCGCGCGGCAGCACGCACTTCGGCCATGCGGCGGCGGCCCTCCTCGTTCCATGGGGCCGCTCCACCGTTCAACGCCATGAAATTGCGGAACACCTCGGTATTGCCGCTTTCACGTGCTTCCTGAAGGGCAGGAGCGGCACCGCCAATCGTGGTGCCGATCGTGTATTCACTCACCCAATAACCGGGCCAGTAAGGTATCTCGGAAAATGCCTCGATGCGGGCCTCTTGCGCCTCGTCCGACTGGGCACAGGCCGGAGCGGCGAGCGAGGAAAGCGCCAATGCGGCGAAAGCAGTCCACCTCATTGGTTGGTCCCGATCTCGTTGCCCTCGGCATCGACGACATCGACCACAACGCCGCCCGGATCGCCGCTGCGCAGCGGGTTGGCGCGAACCTGGATCTCGGTGCCCGGACGCAAGGTGCGGGGACGCCAGCCACGGGCATAGAGATACATGGGCGCGCCCATCTCCATGCTCCATTCGACCTCCTCGCCATTCTCGTCGGTTACTACCAACTGGATATAGGCGTGCGGGTTGGTCCACTGGAATTCGCGCACCACGCCGCGCATGTTCACTTCGCGCGACATGTCGAACATCGCATTCGAATGATGCGCCGATGCGGTTGGGGTAATTGCCGTAAGACCCAATATTGCTGTAACGGCAAGCAGCTTCTTCATTATCCTCTCCAAGCCCATTGGCCCTGTTTGATTGCGTACATGGCAAGTTTATGCAGCCGCGTCATCACCTGAAATTGTGTCGGTCCGTATCAGGATCGGCGAATCCTCTCGCCATAACTGTATTAATCAGGTAACACAGCGTTATGGGTTGGTTGCGCAAGAACAAGTCAGGCACTGATGGCTACTGGAAGCCGGGCGAGGCCAGCTCTATGCTTGAGGAAGCGCCGTGGTCGCCATTCTTCGATGAAGGCGATGATGACGTCCTCGGATCATCCGGCAAACCCTTGTCCACTTCCGACTTGCCAGAGCCTGAACGCCCACCGCGCAAGCGCACGCGCTGGTGGTGGATCAGCCGCGGAATTGCGGGCCTCCTGCTGGCCTTCTTCCTGCTGGTCGCCTGGCTGGCGGTTACGGCTCCGCTGTCCAAGTCGCTTGAACCGATTGCCCCGCCGCAAATCACGCTGCTGGCTGCAGACGGTACGCCGATCGCGCGCAATGGCGCGGTGGTGGATGAACCGGTCGTCGCCAGCGAACTGCCGGACCATGTCATATGGCCCTTCCTCGCCATCGAGGACAGGCGCTTCTACAGCCACTGGGGCGTCGATCCGCGCGGTATCGGTCGCGCCTTGTTCACTGGCACGGGCGGCGGCAGCACGATCACCCAGCAGCTTGCCAAGTTCACCTTCCTCACGCCCGAGCGCACGCTGACGCGAAAGGCGAGAGAAGCTCTTATCGCCTTCTGGCTGGAGGCTTGGCTGACCAAGGACGAGATCCTGGAGCGCTATCTCTCCAACGCCTATTTCGGTGACAACATGTACGGCCTGCGCGCGGCCAGCCTGCACTATTTCTACCGCCAGCCGGAGAACCTTCGGCCGGAGCAGGCGGCCATGCTGGCGGGCTTGCTGCAGGCGCCGAGCCGCCTTGCGCCCACGCGCAATCCGCAGGCTGCGGCAGAGCGCATGCGGCTGGTAAAGAATGCCATGGTCGCCGCCGGCTACATCACGCAAGCGCAGGCCGATGCCATGCCGGTGCCCACGCTCGACGTTCGCGCCACCAACGACCTGCCAACGGGTACCTATTTCGCCGACTGGGCGCTGCCCGAAGCGCGGCGGCTGAGCGAAGTCGGCTATGTCAATCGCACGCTGACAACCACGCTCGATTCCCGCCTGCAGGGGATCGCGCGGCAGGTGATCCAGAGTGCGCCGCTCGGCAATGCGCAGGTCGCTCTGGTGGCGATGCGGCCCTCGGGCGAGGTCGTCGCAATGATCGGCGGCAAGGATTACGAGATTTCGCCCTTCAACCGCGCTACGCAGGCGCGGCGGCAGGTCGGCTCCACCTTCAAGACTTTCGTCTATCTCGCTGCCTTGCGCGAGGGCTGGGAGCCGGACGACACGATCGAGAACACACAGTTCACCGAAGGCTCCTACCAGCCGCGCAATGCCAGCGGCGTCTATTCGGACTTCATCACACTGGCGGATGCCTATGCCCAAAGCTCCAACGTTGCCGCAGTGCGCCTGCAGGCGCGGGTGGGTGACGAGGCGGTGATCCGCATGGCGCGCGACCTCGGCGTTACCTCGCCGCTGGACGAAGGCGATCCCAGCCTGGCGCTGGGCACCTCGACCATGTCGCTGATCGAGCTGACCTCCGCCTATGCCGGGATTGCCGCCAATGCCTATCCCGTGGAACCGCATGCCTTCGCGCGCGAAGAGCAAAGCTGGTGGGAATGGTTGTTCGACGGCCCCTCCGAACTGCCGAGCCGCGTGCATGAGGATATGGAATCGATGATGCGGCAGGCGGTCAATCGCGGTACCGGCCGCGCCGCCATGCTGAATGCGCCCAATTTCGGCAAGACCGGCACCACGCAGGATAATCGCGATGCGCTTTTTGTCGGCTTTGCGGAGGACCTCGTGGTGGGCGTTTGGATCGGCAATGACGACAATTCGCCGCTGCAGGGCATTTCGGGCGGCGGCCTGCCTGCGCGAATCTGGCATGACTTCATGGCCGCTGCGATTGGCGAAACGCGCCGTCCTGCACCGGCACCCACCGCTTCGCAGGATCCCGGCGGACCGATCCAGCCGCTCGATGTCGAAGGGCTGGAGAACATCCCGCTAAGCGATGACGGACGCACGACGCTCTCGATCGGCGATGGATCAGCGACGATCAGCACCGAGATCGAGGGCGTGCCGATCGATATCACGCTGGATGAGGACGGCGAGTTCTCCGTCCAGCCGCGTTAGGGGTAGATTGCTTCCACGAAGTACAGGCCTTCGGGCGGGGCGTTGAGGCCGAGATAGTCCCGGTCTTTCGCCGCCAGTGCCATCGCTACCTTGTTGCTGCCCCATTGGCCGAGCCCGACCAGTGACAGCGTGCCGACCATGCTGCGTACCTGGTGGTGCAGGAAGCTACGTGCTGCTGCGCGCACGATCACATGGTCGCCCTCGCGCGTCACGTCGAGCCGGTCGAGCGTCTTGACCGGATCCTTGGCCTGGCAGTGGGCCGAGCGGAAGGTGGTGAAATCGTGGCAACCGACAAGGTGCTGCGCCGCCTCGTGCATGGCTTCGGCATCGAGCGGGCGCGGCACGTGCCATGCCCTTCCGCGCTCGATGGTCAGCGGCGCGCGGCGATTGGCGATACGATATTCGTAGCGCCGCCCGATGCAGGAAAAGCGGGCATGCCAGTCATCGGGCTTCACCTCGCAGTCAATGACCGCAATCGGATCGGGCTTGAGGTGGTGGTTGAGCGCTTCGGACAGGCGGAAGGGATCGATGTCCTTTGCGATATCGACATGGCTGACCATGCCGAGCGCGTGGACACCGCTATCGGTGCGCCCGGCAGAATGCATACGCACTTCCTCGCCGGTCACCTTGAAGACCGCCTCCTCGACCGATTGCTGTACGCTGGGGCCGTGGTCCTGCCGCTGCAGGCCCATGAAGGGGCCGCCATCGAATTCGATTGTGAGGGCGAAGCGGGTCATCGCAGGACTGCCCCGACTGGTGCTGGCTTGCCGCGCAAATACTCCTCGGCCTGCATTGCCGGCTTGCCCGCGCGCTGCAATTCGAGCGGACGGATCGCGGCATTGCCGCAGGCAATGGTGAGCTGCTCGTCGAGCACCGTCCCGGGTTTCCCGTTCACCCCGATCACGCGGGCGCGCAGCAGCTTGATCCGCTCGCCATCCATTTCGAACCATGCGCCGGGGAAGGGCGAGAAGGCGCGCACCTGCCGTTCGATATGCAGGGCAGGCTTGTCCCAGTCGATCGCCGCTTCGGACTTGTCGATCTTGGCCGCATAGGTGGCATCGCGCCGGTCCTGCTTCTCGGGCCGGATGGTGTCGAGCTTCTCCAGCACCTCGACCATCAACCGCGCGCCCATCTGCATCAGCTCGTCATGCAGGTCCCCCGCGGTCTTGTCCTCGGTTTCGGTCTTGCCCTTGAGCAGCATCGGCCCGGTATCGAGGCCGGTTTCCATTTGCATGATGGTGACGCCGGTCAGGCTGTCGCCCGCCAGGATGGCCCGCTGGATCGGCGCCGCCCCGCGCCAGCGCGGCAGCAGGCTGGCATGGACGTTGAAGCAACCGAGCTTCGGTCCGTCGATGATCGCCAGCGGCAGGATCTGTCCATAGGCGACGACCACTGCCGCATCGGCTTCCAGCGCATGGAAATCGGCCTGTGCTTCCAAATCCTTCATCGTCTCTGGATGACGCACCGGCAGGCCCCGCTCTTCCGCCTTGGCCTGGACGGGGGAAGGGCGCAGCTGCTTGCCGCGGCCCGAGCGGGCGGGCGGCTGCGAATAGACCGCGCAGATCTCGTGCCCCGCCTGGTGCAGGGCGCAAAGGGTCGGCACGGCAAAATCCGGCGTTCCCATGAAGATCAGACGCATTGCTGTGGCCTTCCGCTTGACGGGGCTTTCGCTCCCAAGCCAGCGGCCCTATCTCCCGCTCCATGGCATCGCAAGAGATCGAGACACTGGCATCGGCGCTCGCCAAGCTGCCCGGGCTCGGCCCGCGCTCGGCGCGCAGGGCGGTTCTGTGGCTGGTGAAGCGGCGCGAAACGGCGCTCAAGCAGGTGCTCGATGCGCTGACGGCGGTGCAGGACAAGCTCGCCGAATGCGATATCTGCGGCAATGTCGACACGCAGAACCCGTGTTCGATTTGTGCGGATCCGCGCCGCGACCAGAAGCAGATTTGCGTGGTCGAGGACGTGGCTGATTTGTGGGCGCTTGACCGGGCCAAGCTGTTCACCGGGCGCTACCACGTGCTGGGCGGAAGGCTCTCCGCGCTCGACGGCGTTCGGCCCGAAGATTTGACCATCGATGCGCTGGTAGGCCGCGTGGCCGAGGGCGGCGTGGACGAGGTCGTGCTCGCCATGAACGCCACGCTCGAAGGGCAGACGACCAGCCACTACATCGCCGAAAAGCTCGAAGCCTATCCGGTGCGCATCACCCAGTTGGCGCATGGCCTGCCCGTGGGTGGCGAGCTCGACTATCTCGACGAGGGCACGCTGGCGCAGGCGTTGAGGGCGCGCAGGCCCGTCGGGTAAGATTGAAAACGGGGCCAAACCGCATTATCTGCGCCCCATGGCCATCATGGAAATTATCGAAGCGCCGGATCCCCGGCTCAAGACCGTCTCGACTCCGGTCGACACTTTCGACGACCAGCTCAAGATCCTGGTCGATGACATGTTCGAGACGATGTACGATGCGAATGGCATCGGCCTTGCCGCCATCCAGGTCGGCATCCCCTTGCGCGTGCTGGTGATCGACCTCCAGCCCGAAGATACCGATGCCGAGCCCGAAGAATGCGACCACGATCATGGCGGGGACGGGCACAGCCACGTGCATTATCCGCTCAAGAAGGAACCGCGAATCTTCATCAATCCGGAAATCCTCGATCCGGCCGACGAGATGAACACCTACCAGGAAGGCTGCCTGTCGGTGCCCGACATCTATGCCGAGGTGGACCGGCCCAAGGCCTGCCGCGTGCGCTGGCAGGACCTTGAGGGCAATGTGCATGAGGAAGCGATGGATGGCTTGCTTGCCACCTGCATCCAGCACGAGATGGACCATCTGAACGGCATTTTGTTCATCGACCACCTTAGCCGCCTGAAGCGTAATATGGCGCTCAAGAAGCTGGAAAAGGCGCGGAAAGCCGCGTGATCGGCTAGTCTCGCCCCGGAGGATGATTCGGGGAGGGACTTCATGACTATTCGTTATGCGATCATGGCCGGCGCACTGGGACTGGCCGGTTGTGCGCAGGCCGACACTGCGGAGCTGGAAGCCCGGCTGCAAGCGGTCGAGGACCAGGTCGAAATCCAGCGTGTGATCACCGATTATGCCGCTGCGCTCGATGCGCGCGATTACGACGGATATGTCGGTGTCTTCACCGAGGACGGCATCTGGCAAAACGGCGATACAATACGAAATGGCCGCGGCGAAATCCGCGAAATGCTCTCCGGCCTGTTCGGCGAGCCCGATCCCGATTTCGTCAATTTGTCGAGCTTCCACCAGTCGACCAATTTCGAGATCGATGTCACCGGCGACACGGCACATGCCAAGTCGCGCTTCATCTTCGTGATGCGTGGCGATGGCGGCTCCCCCACGCCCGCCCTGTCGGGTCAGTATGAAGACGACCTCGTGCGCACGGAGGATGGCTGGAAGATCGCGCATCGCAACGACCACACGATCATGCCTACGCCCGAGGAATGGATCGCGCAGGTCGAATCCTGGGGCATGAATACGCTGGAGGACTGAGAAATCGCGGCGATGGCCTGAACAGCCGGGCCACAATTACTTCAACGTCTGTGGTCCATTAAACGAATTCCTTAGAATTCCCCGGTAATCGTCTCCGCTTACGCTAGGTGGGGACCGGGCACGTATGATTGCCATGTTTGGACGGATTGCCGTTGCGACCTTCGCTGTGCTTGCGCCGGGGGCGAGTGCAAGCGCTTCCACTCGCTTCGCCGTCGCCACACCCGAGATCATCGAGATCAAGCACCTCGCCGCGACGCTGGACACTTTCTGGGTGCTGGTCGCTGCGACGCTGGTTCTGATGATGCAGATCGGTTTCATGCTGCTCGAAGCCGGGTCGGTGCGCACCAAGAATGCGATCTCGGTCGCCCAGAAGAACTTGCTGGACTTTGCCTTTGCGACGCTCGCTTTCGGCCTGATCGGTTTCGGCATCGCCTTTGGACCCGCGCTTGGGGCACTGCCGTTCGGGACAGATTCGAGCATGTTCTTGCTCAAGGGCATTTCAGGGGAGCATGCCGCCTTCTTCATATTCCAGGTGATGTTCTGCGGCACGGCTGCAACGATCATCTCCGGCGCGGTGGCAGAGCGCATGCGTTTGCGTGCCTATGTGCTGATCTGCGTCATCATGGCGGCGCTGATCTATCCCATGTTCACGCACTGGGCATGGGGTCGGGCGCTACAACCATCCGAAAGTGCGTTCCTTGCAAATGCTGGCTTTGTCGATTTTGCCGGGTCTACGGTAGTGCACGCCACTGGCGGCTGGTTCGCGCTCGCGGCCTGTCTCGTGCTGGGAGCCCGCAAGGGACGCTTCTCGGATGGCCCGCCCATGCGCATCGGCGGACACAGCGCAGTGCTCTCCTCCGCCGGCGCGCTGTTCCTGTTTGTCGGCTGGATCGGTTTCAACGGCGGGTCGACGCTCGCTGCATCCTCTGCGGTTCCCCCGATCATTCTCAACACGGTCATTGCCGGTTCCGCAGGCGGCGTTGTCGGCTACGGCCTGATGTGGTTCGGCGGCGCCATGCTGCCCGAAAGGGCGGTGAACGGCATGGTCGGCGGCCTTGTTGCCATCACCGCGGGTTGCCACCTCGTCGATCCGGGCGGTGCGCTGATCCTCGGCGCGGCCGGAGGGCTTTGCGCCAATGGCGCCAACCACCTGCTCGAAACACGGTTGCGCATTGACGATGCCGTTGGTGCTGTCGGGGCGCATGGTGTTGCCGGCGTGGTAGGCACGCTTGGCCTGGCCCTGCTGGCACCGGTCGAATTGCTGCCTGCCGGATCGCGCATGGACCAGTTCCTCGTCCAGGCGATGGGCAGCGGGATCAATTTCGTCTGGGCGTTCGGCGTCGGGCTGGTCTTCATCATCGCATTGCGGAAGTTTATCTATCTACGAATTTCCCCGGAGGAAGAAGCTGCCGGTCTCAACGCCACCGAACATGGTGCTCGGCTGGGGACCGACCACATCCAGGCAGCACTACAGACGCTGGTCCACTCCGAACCAGGTTCGCGCAAGCGGATCGATGTCGAGGCGGGTGACGAGAACGAACACCTGACCACGACGCTCAACGATTTGATGGACAAGCTCCAGCATGCCGAGGCCGAACGTTTCACCAAGGCCGAAGCTGCGGGAGCAGGCGAGGATGCACAGCGCCTGGCCGCTTTCGGCGAGATCGCTTCGGAATCCATCTTCCTGATCCATGATGGCAAGATTCGCAGCGCCAATGCCGCAGCCGCCACGCTGTTTGCGACCACCGTCGATGCCCTGATCGACAAGCGTCCCGAGGATCTCATGCGCGAAGACCTGCGGCAGGAGATGATCGGCTGGCTGGAATCGGGAGACGATGCCGTCGAGCAGGCGGTCGTCGTCGATATGCAGGAAAAGCAGGTACCCGTGGAACTGCGTTTCCGGCAGATGGACCTGAACGGTCACGACGTGATGGTGCTGCGCATGACCGATCTCAGTGAGCGTGAGGAAGCGCGCAAGCGCATCTACCACCTTGCCTTGCACGACACGCTGACGGACCTGCCCAATCGCGAATTGTTCAACCAGCGCCTGCATGAGGCATTGGCCAAGCAGCGCGAAGGCGCATTAACCGCGTTGCTGATCATCGACCTCGATCGCTTCAAGGACGTCAACGACCTGCATGGCCATCAGTCGGGCGACACTTTGCTTGCGGCTACAGCCGAGCGCCTGCTCAGCAATGTTCGTGGCTGCGATACGGTGGCCCGCCTTGGCGGTGACGAATTCGCCATCATCTACACCAATATCGCCTTTCCCAACCAGGCGCTGGACCTTGCCTATCGTATCCTGCAGTCGATCTCGGCGCCGCTGACCTTGCCGACGGGGACGACGATCCATCCGCGTACAAGTGTTGGTGTGGCAGTATCCCCGCTCGATGCCGAAGAGGCACAGGCGCTTATCTGCAATGCGGATTTGGCGCTCTATTCGGTCAAGAACCGCGGGCGGAACGGCTATTCCCGTTACAAGCCCGAGATGGGCCGTGTGCTGCGCCGACGGCAAGAGCTCGAAGAAGACCTGTCATTCGCGATCGAGCGGGACGAGCTGGAGCTCCTCTACCAGCCGCGCATCGACCTCAAGACCGGCGCCATTGCCAGTTTCGAGGCACTGATCCGCTGGCAGCGCGGAGACAAGCTGGTCAAGCCGGAAGACTTCATTGGCATTGCCGAGGATTCCGGTCTCGTCATCCCGATCGGAACGTGGGTGATCGAGGAGGCCTGCCGTGCAGTCACACGCGACCTTGGAGGCAAGGCCGTCAGCGTCAATATCAGCGTGCGCCAGTTCCAGGATCCCTCGCTCATAGACACGATTGCCGCGGCGCTCGAAGCGAACAGGCTTCACCCCTCTCAGCTCGAGCTCGAGATCACCGAAAGCGTGCTGATCGAGGACGATCAGCGCGCTTCCAACACGCTGAGCCAATTGCGTGCGCTGGGAGTGCGCATGGCGCTGGATGACTTTGGAACGGGCTATTCCTCGCTCAGCTACCTTACGCGCTTCAAGTTCGACACGATCAAGATCGATCGCAGCTTCATCCAGTCCGAGGATGAGCGGACCTGGCATGTCATTCGCTCCGTGCTGGGCATGGCCAGGGGGCTGGGTACTTCAGTAGTTGCCGAAGGCGTGGAGACGGCAGAACAGCTCGACCGGCTGGCGCAGGAAGGCTGCAACGAAATCCAGGGATTCTTCGTCGCCCATCCGCTGCCTGCCAAGGACGCACTGCAGAGGCTGAGCGGCGCACGCATCCTCGAGAAGGACGTCCGCGCCGCCTGAGGCGACTGCGGCGGAATCGAAAAGGGCCGCCCCTTGCGGAGCGGCCCTTTCGTGTTCCTGCAATCCGGTGAAGGCTTAGAACAGGCCTTCGATCTGTCCGTTCTCGTCGAGGTGGATTGCCTCGGCCGAGGGAACCTTGGGCAGGCCCGGCATTGTCATGATGTCGCCTGCGATGGCGACGACGAAGCCGGCACCGGCCGACAGGCGCACTTCGCGAATGGCGATCTCGTGATCTTCGGGCGCGCCCAGCTTGGTCGGATCGGTCGAGAAGCTGTACTGCGTCTTGGCCATGCAGACCGGGAACGAGCCGTAGCCCATCTCTTCCCACTGCTGCAGCTGCTTGCGCACGGCGGTAGGGATGGCAACCGAACCGGCGCGATAGATCTCGGTCGCAACCGTTTCGATCTTCTCTGCCAGCGGCATTTCGCTGGGGTAGAGCTGATCAAAGTCGGGCGCGCCGGCATCGGCCTTGGCGGCAACGATCTCGGCCAGTTCGCGTGCACCTTCGCCGCCATCGGCCCAGTGCTTGCAGATCACGGCGTCGGCGCCGTATTCCTTGGCCATCTCCTGGATCACCGCGATTTCGGCATCGGTGTCGAGGTAGAAGTGGTTGATCGCGATGGTCGGCGTGATGCCGAACTTCTTCACGTTCTCGATGTGGCGCTTCAGGTTCACCGAACCGGCGCGGACTGCATCGACATTCTCGCCTTCGGTCAGCTGGCTCTTGGGCACGCCGCCATTCATCTTGAGCGAGCGCACGGTGGCGACCAGCACGATGGCATCGGGCTTGAGGCCGGCGAGGCGGCACTTGATGTCCATGAACTTCTCGGCGCCGAGGTCGGCGCCGAAGCCGGCTTCGGTCACGACATAGTCGGCCATGCGCAGGGCGGTCTTGGTGGCGATCACCGAGTTACAGCCGTGGGCGATGTTGGCGAACGGGCCGCCATGCAGGAAGGCCGGGCGGTTCTCGAGGGTCTGCACCAGGTTCGGCAGGATCGCGTCCTTGAGCAGCACGGTCATGGCCGGATCGGCCTTGATGTCGCGGCAGAACACCGGCTCGCGCTTGCGGGTATAGCCGATGATGATGTCGCCGAGGCGCTTCTGCAGGTCGTCGAGGTCCGAAGCGAGGCACAGGATGGCCATGATTTCGGAAGCCACGGTGATGTCGAAACCGGTTTCGCGCGGGAAGCCGTTGGCAACGCCTCCGAGCGGGCCGGCGATCTGGCGTAGCGCGCGGTCGTTCATGTCGAGCACACGGCGCCAGGTGACGCGGCGCACGTCGATGTCGAGCGGGTTGCCCCAGTAGATCGAGTTGTCGATCATCGCCGAGAGCAGGTTGTGGGCGCTGGTGATGGCGTGGAAGTCACCCGTGAAGTGCAGGTTGATCTCGTCCATCGGCATGACCTGGCTTTTGCCGCCGCCGGCGCCGCCGCCCTTGACGCCGAAGCACGGGCCGAGGCTCGGCTCGCGCAGGCACAGCATGGTCTTCTTGCCGATCAGGTGCAGGGCGTCCGACAGGCCGACCGACGTGGTGGTCTTGCCTTCGCCTGCAGGCGTCGGGTTGATGGCGGTGACGAGGATCAGCTTGCCGTCGCTGGTGGTGGGCAGGGTCGCGGTATCGACCTTGGCCTTGTACTTGCCATAGGGGATCAGCGCTTCGTCCGGAACACCGGCGTTCTTGGCGACTTCGGTGATCGGGATAAGCGTAGCTTGACGGGCAATCTCGATATCGGTGGGCATGGGTGATCCTCTTCCTTGTAACCGGGTCAGACTTTTCACCATCGCGAAAATTTCGCGAATCTGAATTTGTAAGCACCCCATACAATCTTGCGGGGCACATTCTCAAGTACGATTTGCAGTGCTGGGCTTAGCGTGAATCGTGGATGATTGCGCGGAGGAACTTGTGTGCATTCCAGAACAGCGATAGGTTCTCTTTTCGTTCTCCTTTGTTCCTTTCAGGTCACCTTATGGATCCGCTTGTTCTTGCGATTGTCGTCGGCGCTCTCCTGCTGGGGGCGGCATTGGGCTACTGGTTTGGCAGCCGACCTGTGGCCGAGTGGAAGGAGCGTGCCGGTAAGGCAGAACAAGAGGCGGGGGCGCATGAAGAGAAGCTGGCTCGCATGGCTCCCGAGCTAGCGACCATGTCGGAACGGGCCTCTCGCGCAGACAAGTTGGCGGAGGATCTCGACAGGGCGCGCGAAGAGAATGCGCAGTTCAAGGCAGAACGCGCCGGCTTTGCCGAGCAAAAGCGCCTGCTGGAGGAAAGCCGCGACAAACTGCTCAAGGAGTTTGAGAATACGGGCGCCAAAGTTCTAGAGGCAGCGCGCGAGCGATTCAGCGCCGAAGCGACTGCACGGCTTGGCGACGCGCAGGAAAAGAACAAGGAGGCCGTGGCCAACCTCCTGAAGCCGGTTCAGGACCGCCTGCAGAAATATGAGGACCAGGTTGGATCGCTGGAGCGACAACGGACGGATGCCTTTGCCAAGCTCCATCAGCAGATCGAAACGATGCGGCTGGGGCAGGAAGAGGTGCGGCGCGAAGCCCAGCGGCTCGGCAATTCGCTGACCAATGCGCCCAAGGCGCGCGGCCGCTGGGGCGAGCGGGCACTCCAGAACGTGCTTGAGCAATGCGGCCTTTCAGAACACACCGATTTCGATCTCGAGCACTCCATGGAGACGGATCAGGGGCGCCTTCGGCCCGATGCCATCGTCCACGTACCGGGACAGAAGAAGCTGGTGATCGATGCCAAGGTTTCGCTCAACGCCTACCAGGCGGCTTTCGAGGCCGACGACGATGATGAGCGCAAGCGCCACCTGGACCTGCATGCCAAGTCCATGCGTACCCACGTGCAGACCTTGGGCAGCAAGGGCTACCAGAACCAGTTCGACGACGCGCCGGATTACGTGGTGATGTTCGTGCCCGGCGAGCATTTCGTCGCCGCCGCGCTCGAACACGATCCGGAGCTGTGGGACTTCGCCTTCAAGAACGGCGTGCTGCTGGCAACGCCGACCAACCTCGTCGCCATTGCCCGCACCGTCGCGCAGGTCTGGCGGCAGGACAAGATGGCTGAGGAAGCGCAGGAAATTGGCCGCATGGGCGCCGAGCTATACAGCCGTCTTGAGACAGCTGCCCGACACTTGAAGCGCGTTGGCGGCGGGTTGGAAACGGCGGTGAAGGGTTACAACGAATTCACTCGCAGCTTTGAAAGCCGAGTGCTCGTGTCAGCACGAAGGATGCAAGAAAAAGGCATCGAGATTGCCAAGGAAATTGACGAGGTCCCCCTTGTAGAAGGCGCTCCGCGTTATACCTCTGCAGACATTCAGGAACCGGACAGCCCGCTTCTGGTTGAGGCTGGCGAGGAGGAGGATTCCGGTCAATGAGATTTGCTGTCTGCGCCATTCCACTGCTGGGCCTGCTGGCCGCATGCAGCCAGTCCGACGCACCATCCGACGAACTCGAAGCTGCGGCCGAGGAATTGGTCGAGAATGTGGTCGAGACGCCTGATCCCAATGCAGGCCTCGGTCCGTTCGAGCCGCGCGACGAATGCAGCGAGATCGAAGGCTACGATTCCTTCCTCGCTGCGCTCAATGCGGCGATCGATTTGCGCGATACCGATCTGATGGTCGCCTTGGCCGCGACCGATATCAAGCTTGGCTTTGGCGGCGAGGATGGCGAGGAGAATTTGCGCCTCGCGCTCGACAATTCCGAAGGCGGATTGTGGAGCGACCTGGCCGAAGTGACGACATTGGGCTGCGCTGCCAATTCGCAGGGCGGCGTGACCATGCCTTGGTATTTCGCGCAGAACACGGGCGGCGATCCGTTCGAGACGATGATCGTCACCGGCAAGGCCGTGGCCCTGCGTTCTGCACCCGGTATGGAAGAACCCGTCGTGGCCACGATCGACTGGGACGTGGTTGAACTGGTACTCGACGAGGATTCGGGCATTTCGACTTTTGGTGGCGAAGGCGAGGATAGCTGGACCCGTGTGCGCTACGCGAATGGTCCCGAAGGTACTCCCGTGGAAGGCTATATTCGCTCGCCCAACCTGCGTAGCGTGATCGATTATCGCCTGATCGCCTCGAGCCGCAATGGCCGCTGGCGGATTACTGCTTTCCTCGCCGGCGACTAGCTGCCGAGGCTGTCCAGCACTTCGTAAGCGAGCACCGCACCCGCCACGGCGGCGTTGAGGCTGTCGGCACGTCCCTTCATCGGCATCGTCACGCGCAGATCGCAGGCCATTTCGTAGTCCTCGGGCAGGCCGCGGGACTCGTTGCCGACAAGCAAGAAGCAGGGCGCCTGATAGGGTGCGCCGCGATAGGGCACAGCTTCGCGTAACGACGCGGCGACCAGCTGGCCCTCTCCGCCACGCAGCCAGGGCAGGAATTCGTCCCAGCTCGCCTGCGCGATCGCCTGTGTGAACACCGCGCCCATGCTGGCGCGCACGGCCTCGACACTGAAGGGATCGGCGCAATCGTCCACCAGGATCAGTCCACCGGCGCCCACGGCATCGCCCGTGCGCAGCATGGTGCCGAGATTGCCCGGATCGCGCAGGGCCTGCGCCACCAGCCAGATTTGTGCTGAGGAACGGTCCAGACCACCAAGCGAAGTGTCGAATTCGGCGAACATGCCGACCACGCTTTGCGCGTTATCCTTGCCGGTAATCTTGGAGAGGATATCGGGCGAGGTCTCGACAATCTCGCCACCGGCACTTTCCACTGCCTCTTCCAGTTCCTCCAGCAGAGGATGCGGATCGCGGCTCTCGGCCATCACCAGCATTTCCGGCAGGCGGCCGCATTCCCGCGCATCGGTCAGCAGGCGTAGCCCCTCGGCAAGGAACTTGCCCTCTCGCTTGCGGTGCTTCTTCTCGCGCAAGCTACGCAGATATTTGACCGTGGGATTGGAGAAGCCGGTTATCGTGCGGCGCATCGGATCAGGACTTGTCCTCGCCGAAGCCGTCTTCGACCAGCGCGACCAGTTCCTGCAGGCGTGCCTCGCAATCCTCGCCAGAGACGCTGATCTCGACCGTGTCGCCCTTGGCTGCTCCGAGCATCATCAGGCCGAGGATCGATCCGCCTGCGGCTTCATTTCCATCCTTGCAGACCTTCACTTCCACGCCCTCCATCGGCGCCACGGCGCCGACGAACTTGGCGCTCGCCCTTGCATGCAATCCACGTTTGTTGACGATCAGGACTTCCCGCCTGGCCTCACTCACTCTCGTCCCCCCAAGCCTGTGCTTTTCAGGCCTTATGCATCCTGTCCGAGGAATTCGGAAGCCAGAGTGATATAATTACGCCCGGCATCGCGTGCCGCGGCAGCTGCGCCATGCAGGTCGAGCTCCTTGCGGGCGCCCGAAAGGCGGATCAGCATGGGCAGGTTGATGCCCGCGATGACCTCGGTACGGCCCGCCTGCAGCAGTGAAATGGCGAGGTTGGAGGGCGTGCCGCCAAACAGGTCGGTCAGGATCACCGCGCCTTCACCGCTATCGACTTCATCAATGGCCTTGGCGATGTCTTCTCGCCGCGCCTCCATGTCGTCATTGGGGCCAATACAAATGGTGGCGACGGCTTCCTGTGTGCCGACCACATGCTCCATGGCTTGGACAAACTCTTCGGCCAGGCGGCCGTGGGTAACCAGAATCATGCCGATCATGCGTGAATGCAACTCGCGAAGGGGAGGGGGAATGTCTTGATTGTTCTGTTGGCGATCATGGGTGTTGCGATCCTTCGACCTGGTCGGCCGCGCGCGATCCCAGATTGCGGTGCAGGACAGTGGGCGAAAAGCCGCCTTCGCGCAAGGCCTGTGCCATGCGTTCTGCGGTGTAAACACTTCGATGTCTCCCCCCGGTACAACCGAAGGCGATGTTGACGTAGCTCTTGCCCTGTTCGGCATAGTGCGGAAGCAGTTCGAGCAGCAGGTCGCGAATCCGGGCGAAAGAGGGATCGAAAATCGGGTTGCCTGAGATGAACTCGGCGACAGGCTCGTCGAGGCCGGTCAGTTCCTTCATGCCTGGTTCCCAATGCGGGTTGTCGAGAAAACGCATGTCGAAGACGAGGTCGGCCGTGGGCGGCATGCCGCGTGAAAAGCCGAAGCTCGATACCGTCACGGTCATCTCGCGCGGGGCCGTTTGGGCGAACTGTTCGCGGATCGTCTGCTTGAGGTCGTTGGTGGTGAACTCGGTCGTGTCGATCAGCACGTCGGCCCAGCGCCGCAGCGGAGCAAGCAGTTCGCGCTCCGCCTTGATGCCAGAAGGAACCGGCATGTCGTGGGCTAGATAATGCCTGCGCCGGGTTTCGTTGAAGCGGCGCTCCAATTCGTGCCCGGCACAGTCGAGGAATAGCGTCGTCACCTCGAGGTCGGGGATGAGGGAGATATCCTTCACATGCTCGATAATGTCGGCGGGAACGAAGCCGCGCGTGCGGCAATCGAACCCGATCGCCAGGGGCATGGGGCTGACATCGTGGCCGAGCAGCCGGTCGAGCAGGCGGATGGGGAAGTTGTCGATGGATTCCCAGCCGAGGTCCTCGAGCTCGCGCAAGGCGGTGCTCTTTCCCGCCCCGAGCATGCCGGTGACGAGGAGGATGCGTTGTCGGCTCAGGGCTGAGTCGCTGGCCATTCGCCGCGCTGTGCGCCGCAAAATCGCAATTGTGAAGGGGCGCTATTGTCGCAAACCGTATTGCCTGAGCGCCCATTCGGCCCTCAGTGGCAGGATGGACGGGTCTGGAAACAAAGCAATTACAGGGACTTCGAGGCCAAGAAATGAAGCTGTCCCTGCCTGTTCAACAAAACGTGGAGCGTCTGTGTCGAGACGCAAAAGCAGCGCCACCGGGCCACTGGTGGCGGGCATTTCTACCAGGCCGACATTGCGAATCTCGATCTGCCCTGCGGTATTGGGTGGCGGATCGGCCCACAATGCCTCGCCGCGCGTCGAAAGGGTGACACCGTCATCGCCGATTAGCTCGGCCCCTCGATCCACCAGGGCGAGGGCGAGGCTCGACTTGCCGCTTCCGGGAGGGCCTTCGATCAGCACGGCGCGGCCGCCGATCGACACGCAGGTCGCCTGATGGACGGCAGAGTTCATGCGGCGGGCAGGTCGAGAATGAGGCAGGCTCCGGGCTTGCCATCGGCCCTGTCTTCGACGCCGAGCGCGCCGTCATGCGCCTCGGCAATGGTGCGGGCGATGGCAAGGCCTAGCCCGGAATGATTGCCGAAGCCTTCCCCTTCGGGGCGATCCGAGTGGAAGCGGCGGAAGACCTTTTCGCGCACGGCCTCGGGAATGCCAGGCCCCTCATCGCATACCGATGCGATCACGCGGTCGCCGCGGCACATTACCTCGACCGTTACTTCGCCATTTTCGGGCGAGAAGGAGACGGCATTGTCGAGCAGGTTATCGGCAATCCTCTCCAGCCGCAGCGGCACGCCCATGACTCGGCAATTGCCGCCATCGTGATGCAGGCTGATCGTGCAGCCGGCATTCTCGCCGCGGTCTTCGCGCGTGTGGATGATGTTTGCGAAGAGACTGGCGAGATCGACCTCTTCGAAGGTCGTACGGCTGATCTCAGCATCGACCCGGCTCGCTTCGGAAATCTCGCTCACCAGCCGGTCGATCCGGCGCACGTCATGCGCTGCAACCTCGACAAGCTGTGCGCGAAGTTCGTCATCCTCGACCCGGGTCAGCGTGTCCGTGGCGCTGCGCAGGCTGGCGAGCGGGTTCTTGATTTCATGCGCGACATCGGCGGCGAAGCTTTCCACGGCGTCGATGCGATGGCGCAGGGCTGCGGTCATATCCGACACGGCGCGGGCAAGCAGGCCGATCTCGTCCTTGCGCTGTTGCATGCGTGGGACTTCGACGCCGCGCTCGCGACCGGTGCGGACCTGCACGGCAGCGCGGACCAGCCGACGCAGCGGTTCGATGATGGTGTTGGCGAGATAGAGCGAGAGCACGATCGAGACGAGCAGCGAGAGCGCGATGATTGTCATCACGCTGCCCCGTGCCTCGCGCACGGCCTGGGTAATGTCCACCGCGTTTCGCGTGGTCATCAGGGTGTCGCCATTGATGCCGACGGGCGCTGCAGCATTGATGACGGGCGTGTCGTCAGGGGCCCGACGCAGTTCGATCTGGGTGAGGCCTTGCTCGCGGGCGCGGACCAGTTCGGGCCAGGCAGAGGCACCCTGTTCTTCCGGCTCTATATAGGGTGGCGGGTTTGGCGCGCCGACGATGAAATTGACGGCATTGTCGGTCCAGCGCGCCAGGTCTTCCCCCAGCGGTTCCGCTACCGGATCGTCGAACGTGAAACTGGGACCGTCCAGCAGGAAGGAGTCTGCCATGAGGCTGCCGTTGGCATCGTACATGCGCAGCCGCATGCGCTGTTCCTTGCCGATCTGGATCAGCAGCGCTTCCTTGCGCTCGCGCGTCGCACCGGCCAGCGCCTCGGCAGTGATTTGTGCCTCGATGCGCGCCAGCTTGAAGCGCTCGTCGAGCAATTGCCGGCGGTAGGAATCGAGGAAGAACAGGCTGCCCGCCAGCACCAGCAGCGGGATCAGATTGACCGCCAGGATGCGGGCTGTGAGCGAGGCGCCGAGCGGGAAGGCAAGTCGTTCGAGCCTGCCCGTGCCCCCTTGCTTGCCCGGTTGCGTTTCAGGCATCGGAGAAACTGTAGCCGGCCCCGTAGAGCGTTTCGATGGCACCGAATTCGGGATCGACTGCGCGGAACTTGCGGCGCAATCGCTTGATGTGGCTGTCCACTGTGCGGTCATCCACGAAGACATCGTCCGGATAGGCGGCATCCATCAGCTGGTTGCGGCTCTTGATTACGCCGGGGCGCGCGGCCAGCGCTTCGAGAATAAGGAACTCGGTGACGGTCAGCGAAACCGGCATGCCGTCCCACTTCACCTGGTGGCGTGCCGGATCCATGGTCAGGCGTCCGCGATGGATTGCCTCGCTGTCTGGAAGAGTATCCACCGAACCTTCGGTCGTGACCTCCGTCATCGGATGTGCACGGCGCAGGATCGCCCGGATGCGCGCCACCAGCAGGCGTTGGCTGAAGGGTTTGGCGATATAATCGTCCGCACCCATGGCAAGGCCTGCTGCCTCGTCCTGTTCCTCGTCCTTGCTGGTTAGAAAGATAACAGGGATATCAGATGTTTCCCGCAGTTTTTGCAGGAGCTCCATGCCGTTCATACGCGGCATCTTGATGTCGAATACGGCGAGGTCTGGTGGGTTCGAGCGCAGGGCGGAGAGGGCCGCTTCGCCGTCGGAATAAACGCGCGTGGCGAAACCTTCGGACTGCAATGCAATCGAAAGCGTGGTCAGGATGTTGCGGTCGTCATCGACCAGGGCAATGGACTGCTGCCCGTCCAGTGAGGCGGCGACCTTTCCGTCTTGCTCCGGATTCGCGACCGAATTGCTGGTCATTGTCCCGCCATCTTTGCTGCACCTGGCTCAGACGTATTGCGTAACCACAAGTGAGGGCCGAAACAACTGTGACGGCACTGTTCGCACGATACATCGGCGCGTCCGATTTCACTTTGCGGAAATTCCTTGCATTTCCTTCGCGGGTGCAAATTGACCTTTCGGAGTCGCCCCTATATGCGAATTTCGAGTCAAGCGGGGCACTTCTGATCCCGCACCATTTCCCTCAGGGAGATCTATTCAGTGTCGACGACGCTTACCGTTTCACTTGCCGACCAGGGCATCGCTACCGGTGCCAGGATTCATGCCAACCTCGGAACCGCAGCATTGGTGGAGCATGCGCTCGCCAAGGGCGAAGGCAAGCTGGCCGCGCATGGCCCGCTGGTTGTCGAGACGGGACGTTTCACTGGGCGCAGCGTGAAGGACAAGTTTGTCGTACGCGATGCGATGACGGAAGAGACCATAAACTGGGGTGCCATCAACCAGCCGATGAGCCCCGAGCACTTTGCCAACCTCAAGGCCGATTTCCTCGCCGCGGTAAAGGACCAGGACGAGCTTTATGTGGCTGACCTGTTCGGAGGTTCGCAGCCGGAATATCGCGTCAATGTGCGCGTCATTTCACAGCTGGCCTGGCACTCCCTGTTCGTGCGCACCATGCTGGTTCGCCCGTCCGAGGACGAGCTTGCCGGCTTTGCGCCCGAATATACGATCATCAACCTGCCGAGTTTCAAGGCCGATCCTGAGCGTCATGGCTGCCGCAGCGATACGGTGATTGCGGTCAATCTCAGCGAGAAGCTGATCCTGATCGGCAACACCGAATATTCGGGTGAGATGAAGAAGGGCGTGTTCGGCCTGCTCAACTACCTCCTGCCCGAGCAGGGTGTGATGCCGATGCATTGCTCGGCCAATGTTGGCGCCGACGGCAAGACGGCGATCTTCTTCGGCCTGTCCGGCACCGGCAAGACCACACTGTCCGCCGATGCCAGCCGTACGCTGATCGGCGATGACGAGCACGGCTGGTCGGACAGCGCGGTCTTCAATTTCGAAGGCGGCTGCTACGCCAAGATGATCGACCTTTCCGCAGAAGCGGAGCCGGAGATCTACGCCACCACCAAGATGTTCGGCACGATCCTCGAAAACGTGGCGATGGACGAAGACACGCGCGAGATCGACTTCACCGATACCAGCAAGACCGAGAATACGCGCGGCGCATATCCGATCGAATTCATCCCCAACTGCTCGGAAGAGAATTTGGGTCCTGTGCCTTCAAACGTGATCATGCTGACCGCCGATGCGTTCGGCGTGCTGCCTCCGATCTCGCGACTGACGCCCGAGCAGGCCATGTACCACTTCCTGTCGGGCTACACCGCCAAGGTGGCGGGTACCGAGATCGGGGTGACCGAGCCCGAAGCGACCTTCTCGACCTGTTTCGGCGCGCCCTTCATGCCGCGCCATCCGAGCGTCTACGGGAACCTGCTCAAGAAGCGCATTGCCGAGGGCAATGCCCAGTGCTGGCTGTTCAATACCGGCTGGACCGGCGGCAAGTACGGCACTGGCCATCGCATGCCGATCAAGGCCACGCGCGGCCTGCTTAATGCTGCGCTCGACGGCAAGATGGACGATGTCGAATACCGCAAGGATCCGAATTTCGGTTTCGACGTGCCGGTCTTTGTCCCTGCGCTGGAGGAACTGGGCATCGACCAGGCTATCCTCGATCCGCGTTCGACCTGGTCTGACAAGGATGCCTATGACGATATGGCGCAGCACCTGGTGCAGCTCTTCGCCGACAATTTCGAGCAGTTCGCTGCCTATGTCGACGAAGGCGTACGGGCTGCCGCTCCTCAGGCGGCCTGAGCCTCGAAAGCAAGGCAGGCGATAGCGAGCGCTGTAAGGCTCGTATTGCGTTTCCAATTGCGGCCGTAGACCATGTTGCCCACGGCCTGTTCCAGCATGCGTTCACCGGTGCGCAGATAGCTCGCCGGTAGCGCGCTGGGTACACTCGTCCGGACTGCCACTTGCGGTGGATTTTCGGCGTAGGTTGCAGTGCTCGCATCGCGCATGTTCGCGAGAATCTCGCAATAGCGATCGAAGCGACGCTTCACGAGGGTGTTGATGCGCTCGCGATTGCGGCAGAGCAGCTCGAAACTGTGTGAAACGATGGTGAAGCTGTCGAGATCGGCTGCGACCGCATGTTTTGTCGCCGCTACCAGTTCTCGCAGCGACAGCGCCGTCAGCTGGGCGTGGCGCAATTCTGCCAGCGCATCGCCAATACAGCCGACCGGCACTTCGGTGACGCCAAGGATCCTCGTCGGTTGCTGGTGGCGTTGATCGAGCTCGATCCTGCAGAGTGAATCGGCAAAGCCCGGCGTATGGCTGGAATCGTATCCGAAGCCGAGCTGGGCGAGGGCGCGCAGCGTGTCGTTGTTTGCCGCATAATTACCCGCGCGGAAGGCGACCGGGCAGGGCGCACCTGCTTTCATCAATTCGTTGCGTGCCCAGTCGATCAGGGCGCATTGATCCTCGAAGGAAAAGTCTGAAAGGTTGTTGCCCTTTCGCGTGCCGGTAATCGGATTGCTGTCGCCAATTCCCAGCCATTCGGTGTGGAGGTGCAATTGCACATCATGGCCGCGCTTCAGTATCGGCTCGACGATATCGGCAATCGCTGCGGTGCCCCAATGCAGTGCAGGCATGGGATCGACGAAAAAGACGCCGCGATGGCCGAAGCGTTCGAACACATCCATCTGGTAGAAGATCCCGACATCGCCATCGCTCGTGCGGCCACGAACGGCGCGGTCGAAATTCTCTTCGCGCCGGTCGAGTCCCTGGCAGCGCGCAAAGCCCGCCTCGTACTCGGTGTCGATGGTGAAATAGATGCGTCTCATAGCGGTCTTGTCACATCAGCCCTGTACGCCAGCGCTGGGAATTCTCCTCTGTTGCGCCATGCAAGGCGCGCACTGACGCAGCAACTAGCGCAAATTGCTTGCTAAATGCTCAACCGTGAGAATTTCATCCCTTATCGCGGGCCGCGAAGGCCTCTGCCTCTTTGTTTTGACTTGAGGCAATGCGTCACAAAGGCATGATGCTGATAAGAATAGAGTCGTATCGTACGAGCTGGAAAGGGAGTTGGCCGATGAGTATCCTGAACGAAATCCTGAAAGGCATTGGCGGCGCGCCGGACGATGTCGCGAACTTGGCCGAAAAGGTCGGCATTTCCCCGAATATGGCCGAAATGGCGATTGCAGCGCTAGGGCGCTCGCACCAGATGCAGGGCGATACGGTGGAACTGGCATCGGCGCAGACCGGACTCGATACCTCAGTTCTTTCGACCATTGTCGAGCAGATCGGAGGCGAGGGCTCGCTGACCCATTTCGCCAGCATGCTGGAGAACAACCCGCAGGCGAAGGGCCTGCTCGACATGCTCGACCGCGATGGTGACGGCTCGCCGGTCGATGACATCACCGATATGGCCAAGGGCTTTTTCGGCAAGAAGTAGCCCGCGCCGGCTGCCTGCCTGTCAGGGCATGCTTGCCATCAGAGAATACATCGAGCCTACCAGCCCGATGGCGAACAGCGCGGTGGCTCCTCCGCGTTGCAGGAAGCGCTGCCTGCGATCCTTCGAATGGGGTACGATCATTAGCAGGATGAAACCTGCGGCCAGGGCCAGGATGAAATAGGTCATCATGGAGTCGTCTCCTCTCCCTTGTATTGAAGATGGAGTGGACCGGGCTGGTGAATACCGCCTCAACGAACAGGGCAAACCACCCGGCAAGCATATTGCCATGCCAAGCTGGCGGGAAGCGCAGGTCGGGAGTAGGAAGGCCAAACCATGTCCGACCTGATCCTGTCCGTCACCGTCCTTACCGCATTCCTGCTGATCGGCGGGGCCATCTATCTCTGGCGCAAGAAGGGCAATACAAAGCAGGCCATCCTGATGGCGGTGCTGGCCTTCGTGATGGTGGCCAATGTCGCAATCTGGCTGATCCCCGCGCCGGAAGAAGTCGGCGGCGCCGTCGTCGACTCGGCACCGCCGGCCCCCTAGCGACCAAACCCTCGGGCTGCGACCCTCAAAGGATCATCGGTCGTCGGGAATGGTCCAGGTCACGGTTCCCGAATAGGTTCCGCCAACCGGTTCGCCGCGAGCATTGATACCCGGATCGAACTCGGCCCTACGTTCGACCCAACGGCAGGTTGCCTGGTCGAGCAGGCGATGGCCCGTGCTCGAGGTGATCCGGCAACCCTGCACCTCGCCGCGCGCATCCACCTCAAGTGCATAGCTCGCCGTCCCTTCCTGTTCGCGCATCAGCGAACGGGTCGGATATTCGTTATTGGTAATCCAGCCGGCAGGGCCATTGGTCGGGAGCGGGCCATGGGCATCGAATTGCGGGGTGAGCGGCGCGAGGGGTGTGGTGTCCACCGGGGGAACCACGCGGATCACCTCGTCGAGCGGTGCCAGTTCGGTCACCGTTTCGAATTCAGCAATCTGGGTGATCTCGAAAGGCGGGGTGGGCGCAACCGGCGTCGATTCGACCACCTGCGTGGTGTCGGGCGGCGTATCTGTCGGTTTGGGGTCAGGGGGTGGGGGATCGAGCCTGACATCGGTCGTCCTGACGCGCGGTTCGGGTTCGGGCGTGAAGACCTTTACTGTCAGGCCCACGGCCAGGCCGGCCGCCAGCACGACATGGACCAATGCCACGCCGGTGACGCCGGCAATCCTCTTGCATGTATGGGGTTGCGGATCTGCGTAAGCCATTGACGTTTCTCCTCTTCCAGCCATCCATTTCTAGAATGTTATAATGTAACATTACATGAGTCGGGAGAAGATTGCAAATCCGCCTCTCTTGCAGGCCGATTGCTTAGGGGGTCAGGCGTGGATCAGGTGATCTCGCAGGACGGGTCCAGACGGAAGTCGAGATACTTGTCGACCGAGCCCTTGAGCTGGTCCATCTCGTTCTCGAAAAAGTGGTTTGCCCGCGGAATTTCGTCGTGATGGATGGTGATGTGCTTCTGCGTGCGCAGCTTGTCGACCAGCTTCTGCACCGAATTGGGTTGCACCACCGTATCCGCCGTCCCTTGGATGAAGATTCCGCTTGCCGGGCAAGGTGCGAGAAAGCTGAAATCGTACATGTTGGCGGGCGGGGCGATCGAGATGAACCCGCGGATTTCAGGGCGCCGCATGAGCAGCTGCATGCCGATCAGCGCGCCGAAGCTGACGCCGGCGACCCAGGTGGTCTGCGCTTCCTGGTGGATCGACTGTACCCAGTCGAGCGCGGCAGCCGCATCTGACAACTCGCCGATGCCGTTGTCGAAGCTGCCCTGGCTGCGGCCGACGCCGCGGAAATTGAAGCGCAAGGTGGCAAAGCCGCGATCGACGAAGTTCTTGTACAGCATCTGCACGATCCGGTCGTTCATGGTGCCGCCGCCCTGCGAATGGGGGTGCAGGATCATGGCCACGGGCGCGCGCGGACGCGGACCGGGAGAGAAACGACCTTCAAGGCGGCCTTCGGGGCCGGGGAAAATTACATGAGGCATGGTGTGCGAATGCTCTGTACTGGTTCTGTGAACCGCGCGGGTGGCGCGATGGAAGTCGCGGGCTATATAGGAATTCGCCGAGGTTTCGCAATTATTCCATGACGCAACGTATTTATCTCGATCATGCGGCCACCACGCCGCTCCGCCCCGAAGCGCTGACAGCGATGGAAGAGGGCTATTCGATCTGGGCCAATCCTTCTTCCCCGCATGGTGAAGGCCGCAAGGCCAAGGCTGCGCTCGAGGATGCGCGTGCGCGGGTGAAATCCGCCCTCAAATGGGAAGGCGAAGTGATCTTCACCGGCGGAGCGAGCGAAGCGTTGATGATCGGCTTGCGGCAGGCCAAGGCCGCGCGCAGGCTGGCATCTGCGGTCGAACACGATGCCGTGTTCCGGGCCGCGCCCGATGCCGAAGTCGTTCCGATGGATGATGGTGCAGTTGACCTCGGCGCGCTCGAAAAGGCGCTGGCGGGATCGGGCAATGCAGTTCTCTCACTGCAATCGATCAACTCGGAAACGGGCACGGTGCTGATACCGCATGAGGGGACAGAGGCACTCGATATGGTGCGCGAGGCGGGCGGGCTTTTCCTTGCCGACTGCTCGCAAAGTGCAGGCCGTGTGCCTCTGCCCGATGCCGACATGGTGGCTGTCGCCGGACACAAGTTCGGCGCGCCGGTAGGCGTCGGCGCGCTGCTGGTGCGCGATTTTGCCATGCTTGAGCCTACAGGTGGTCATGAGCGAGGCTATCGCCAGGGAACGGAGAACCTCCCTGCGATCATGGGCCTGGCTGCGGCGCTGGAGGCGGGCGGTATCGAGACCTGGCCGACAACCTATCCCGACAGGTTCGAATTCAAGGACCGCATGCGCCGCCACGGCGAGGTCATCTGCATCGGCCCGCAATGCTCGCACATCATCGCCGTGGCCCATCCGGAGATGAGTGCGCAGGCTCTGCTGATCCGCCTCGATGCGCTGGGCTTCGCGGTTTCCGCTGGCAGCGCTTGTTCCTCCGGGACGCTCAAGAAGAGCCGCGTGCTTGACGCCTTCGGCGTGAGCGATGACTTGGCGAGCCGGACGATCCGCGTGAGCATGGGCTGGAACACGACACCTGCAGAGCTGGATGCCTTCGTTGCGGCGTGGAAATCGGTCTAGGCGTAGCGTGATCTATCTCGACTACCAGGCGACGACGCCGCTGGCACCCGCAGCGCGCGAGGCCATGATGAAGTGGCTCGACGGGCCGGAAGGAACCAGCTTCGGCAATCCGCACAGCCAGCACCGCATGGGCCGCATGGCCGCCGCTGCGGTGGAACTGGCGCGTGAAAGGGTCGCCGCGCTACTGCCGCCGGGCGGGACGGTGATCTTCACCGGCAGCGCGACCGAGGCGATCAACCTTGCCATTCGCGGGAGCGGGCGGGGCGGTAGTATTGCCGTCTCGTCGATCGAACATGCCGCCGTGCTCGATACGGTCGAAGACCTCGGCAACGGCCATGTTTTGAAGACCGATGCAGATGGCACCTGTCACCCGGATCAGGAATGGCCGAGCGACACCCGCCTGATCGCGGTGATGCAGGTCAATAACGAGATCGGCACGATCCAGCCGATGGATAAATGGCTGGCTGTCGCCGGCACGCAGGACAAGCTGCTGCTGTGCGACGCGGTGCAGGCGGCAGGCAAGATGCCGGTGGCCGGGGCGGACATGATCGCCATTTCCGCCCACAAGATGCACGGCCCCAAGGGCATTGGCGCGCTCTGGGTGCGCGATGGGTTGGATCTCGACCCGCTGATCACCGGCGGCGGGCAGGAACAGGGCCTGCGCTCGGGCACGCTCAGCCCGGCCCTGTGCGCGGGTTTCGGCGCAGCGGCACAGCTCGCGGCCGAGCGAATGGAGGAGGATACGGCGCATATTTCTGCCCTGTGGGACCGCGCGCGCGACATGTTCGACGGCTGGACGCTCAACGGCTCGGCCGGGCACCGCTGGAAGGGCAATCTCAACATTCGGCGGGACGGTCTCGATGTAGCCCGGCTGATGAGCGAGTGCCGCGATGTGATGTTTTCTGCAGGCTCGGCCTGCGCCAGCGGCTCGGGCCGCCCCAGCCATGTGCTGCGTGCCATCGGCCTTTCCGACGAACAGGCGAAAAGCTCCATCCGCCTCGGTTTTGGCCGCTATACGAGCATGGAACAGCTTGAAGAGGCCGCGCGATCGATTATCGCTGCCGCCGACAGCCAGGGGTAAGAATCATCAAGATCAAATTCATCACGCGCGACGGTGACAAGGTCGAGACAGAGGCGAAAGCAGGGGATCGCCTGCTCGAGGTCGGCCAGGCTGCGGGCATGCCGCTCGAAGGGACATGCGAAGGGCAAATGGCATGCTCGACGTGCCACGTGATCGTGGCGCAGGACTGGTTCGGGAAGCTGCCAGAAGCCTCCGATGACGAGGAAGACATGCTCGACCTCGCCGCGGACGTGCAGCCGACCAGCCGCCTGTCCTGCCAGATCCTGCTGACCGAGGAGATGGACGGGCTCGAAGTCCGCATCCCCTCCGACAGTCACGACATGCAGGGTTATTGAGGAGCTTCCTCCTCGCTCTTGGTCTTTGTTGCTGCTTCCTCAGCTGCCGCTGAGGGCTTCTTCCTGAAACGCCAGAAGGGCAGTTTCAGCTTGCGCCAGACCCAGACGATCCCGGCGAGCGCCAGCCCCCAGGGCAACAGATAGGCGAACAGCATGATCACGGCGGCAATCGCGCTGCCCAGGGTCGCGCCCAGGGAGCCAAGTGCCCACCGGACCGGCTCCCAGAACCCGCCCGAACTACGCGAGCCGGATTCGTAGCCGATTGTGATGTCGCTAAAGGCGACGCGGCCGCGCATTTCGGCAAGCCAGCTGCGGGCCCGGTCGATCTCCTCATTCACCTGCGCAACGCCGCGCTCGGCCTCGACCAATTCGGCGACCGTGCCATTGCGGTTGCGCAGCACTTCCATCAGCCGGTCACGCAGCAAGGTACGGGCACGCAGCCGCGCTTCGGTATCGACGATCTGCTTGGACAGGTCCTCGCCCGAGATGGAGGAGGAGACTTGTTCGCCTCCAGCGCCCTCGGCGGCAGTCGCCAGCTCCTTGCCGAAATCGCGTGCCTGGTCGGCCACCACCTCGATCTGCAGCCTTCCATAAGCGTAATCACCCGATGAGCCGGACTGGTTCATGGCAATGATCCGGCACACATCGGGGCCTTTGCTCACGCAGAGATCGGCATGCTGCTGTTGCAGCGGCGTCAGCACGTCGCTGTCGACGCGAAAGCCGTATTCATAACGGTAGGCAATCTGCGGCATGCCGATTGGGATTTGTTCGCTTGCATCGCCATCAAGCGTGTCGGGCTCCGGCTCCGCGATATCGACAGAGACATATTGCCTCACGGGTTCGGCGGGAGCGGGGGGAGGGGACAGGTCGGGCAGTATGCTCGGACTTTCCATCGCTTCGTAGAAGCCGAATTGCTCCTGCGGGGCCTCGGTATTCTCGCGGGCTGCGCGATTGGGGGAACCGCATCCGGCCAGCATGGTCGTGGCCGCCAGGACTCCAATCAGTCTCTTGAGCATTGTGCCTCTCCTTCTCCTGCCGCCGGTCTTCCGGCCTGCGCACATCTTATGTGATAATGTATCATGGTCAAGTTGAGAGGATTTTCCACGCCTCTTGGGGAAATATCCTCCGCCCCCGCTGTCGCCCGCGAAGACCCGGTGTTAGGGCATCTGCATGTCCACCATCGAAGACGACAAGGATCCGTTCGACGCCATTGTCGATGCGCCATTCGACAGCGCATTGTCCGAACGCTACCTGGTCTATGCGCTATCCACGATCACCGCGCGTTCGCTTCCCGATCTGCGCGACGGGCTGAAGCCGGTCCACCGCCGCATCCTGTGGGGCATGCGGCAATTGCGCCTCTCGCCCGATAGCGCCTTCAAGAAGTCCTCGCGCGTCGTGGGTGACGTGATGGGCAAGTTCCACCCGCATGGCGATGCCGCGCTCTACGATGCGATGGTCCGCCTGGCCCAGCCGTTTGCCATGCGCTACCCGTTAGTCGAGGGGCAGGGCAATTTCGGCAATATCGACGGCGATAATGCCGCTGCCGCGCGCTACACCGAATGCCGCCTGACGCGCACCGCCATATTGCTGATGCAGGGGCTGGACGAAGGCACGGTCGATTTCGTCCCGACTTACAATAACGAGGAAGAAGAGCCGGTCATCTTCCCCGGCCTGTTCCCCAACCTGCTTGCCAATGGCGCCAGCGGCATCGCGGTGGGCATGGCGACCTCGATCCCCAGCCACAATGTCGCCGAAGTGATCGATGCGACGCTGGAGCTGATCGACAATCCGCATGTCGAACACGCGCGGCTGATGGAGCTGATGAAGGGGCCGGACTTCGCCACCGGCGGCCTGATCGTCGACAGCGCGGAAAGCATTTCCAACGCCTATGAGACCGGGCGCGGGAGCTTCCGCGTGCGCGGTCGTTTCCATGCTGCCGAAGCTGAAAATGCCGAAGATCGCGAGCTTGGGATTGAGCGGATCAAGGGCGGCGGCTACCAGCTGGTCATTTCCGAAATCCCCTACCAGGTGCCCAAGGGCAAGCTGATCGAGCAGATCGCACAGGCGATATCGGACAAGAAGCTGCCCATCCTCGAGGATGTACGCGACGAGTCCGACGAGCAGATCCGCATCGTGCTGGTCCCGCGCAGCCGCAATGTCGATCCGGAGCTGCTCAAGGAATCGCTCTACAAGCTGACCGATCTCGAAACGCGCTTCAGCCTCAACCTCAACGTGCTCGATGCCACGCGCACACCGATGGTGATGGGGCTGAAGGAGCTGCTCGGAAACTGGGTCGCCAGCCAGATCGACATACTCCAGCGGCGCACGCAGCATCGGCTGGACAAGATCGCCGACCGGCTCGAACTGGTCGAGGGTTACATCATTGCCTTCCTCAATCTCGACCGCGTGATCGAGATCATCCGTACCGAGGACGAGCCCAAGCCGGTGATGATGGCCGAATTCGGCCTGACCGACCGCCAGACCGAAGCAATCCTCAACATGCGCTTGCGCAGCCTGCGCAAGCTCGAGGAAATGCAGTTACGGCAGGAGAAGGACGATCTTCTCGCCGAGCGGGACGAGCTCGAAAAACTGCTCGCTTCGCCCGCTCGCCAGCGCACGCGCCTCAAGCGTGACCTCAATGCATTGCGCAAGGAATACGGGCCGGACACCGCCATCGGTGCGCGCCGCACCACTATCGAGGAAGCCGAGCCGGCGGTCGAATTCAGCATGGATGCGATGATCGAGAAGGAGCCGGTGACGGTGATCCTATCGAAAAAGGGCTGGATCCGTGCGGCCAAAGGACATGTCGACCTTGGCGAGGATGGCTGCGGCGATTTCAAATACAAGGAAGGCGATGAGGCGGCATTTGCTGTCCATTGCCAGACCACCGACAAGCTGCTGCTGGCGGCTGACGATGGCCGCTTCTTCACGCTCGGCGCAGACAAGCTGCCCAGCGCGCGCGGCTTTGGCGAGCCGGTGCGCAACACGCTCGATATCGATGCTTCGGCGCAGATCGTCGCGCTGATCGTGCATGAGAAAGACAAGCAGCTGCTGCTGGCCTCTACCATCGGCAAGGGCTTTGCGGCGGTGACCGACGAGCTGCTGGCCGAAACGCGCAAGGGCCGCCAGGTGGTCAATCTGAAGGGCGATGCGAAGCTGGCCGTTGCCACCACTATTGCACCCGAGCACGACCATGTCGCCGTGGTGGGGGAGAACCGTAAGCTGGTGGTCTTCGCGCTCGACGAAATGCCGGTGATGACGCGCGGGCAGGGCGTGACGCTGCAGCGCTACCGCGATGGCGGACTGTCCGATGCGACCACCTTCACGCTCGCCAATGGCCTGTCATGGGCGATGGGCGGCAAGGGCGATCGCACGCGCACGGAAGAGGAAATCCACATGTGGAAGGTGGCGCGCGGCGCCGCCGGGCGCTTGCCACCGCGCGGCTTCCCGCAGGATAACAAGTTCTAGGCGACAATAGAAAAGGGCCAGCGGATCGCTCCGCCGGCCCCTTCGTTTGTTCGAATGCCTTCCGGCTTAGCCGCCGTTCAGGGCTGCCTGGATTTGCTCCAGCGTGGCGAGCACGGTCAACGAACCAGCGTCATCAACCCAGAAGAGGTTGCTCGGCAGCGTAACCAGCTGTTCGCCTTCGCCTTTGATAACGACATTTTCGCCGGCCAGCTCGTCGATCATGCCGAGCGACTGCGCGTCACGGGTGATGACCGGAGTGCCAACCACCAGCGCGGCAGCAAGTGCTTCGGCCTGTGCGGCTTCGGCTGCGGCCTGGGCTTCGGCTGCAGCAGCTTCCTGCTGCGCGACCTGGGCGGCCATCATTTCTTCAAGCGCGGTCTTGGTGATGTTGAGCGTCGGGCCAGCCTCGCTGGTGCCGAACGAATTGGCAGGCAGCGGAACCTGATAGGTGCCGGTGTCGATAGTGACGTTGGTGCCGTCATTCGCGATGATCTGGCCGATCGGTGCATCGTCATTGCCCATCACGGTGTCGCCGACTTCCTGTGCCTGTGCGGAGATGGGTGCGGCAGCGACGGCTGCGGCGGCGAGGAGTACCTTACCTAGCTTCATGAATTCCTGTCCCTTGCAACTTCGAATCTCAAAAACGATGTCGTCCCGATCCCGCCAGAGCAGGCATGAGGCCGACCAAAATGGGAAAAAGGCATGTTTACCTTCACGGTCCGGGGTATCGCCCGAACCGTTAGCGTGCAACCCATTCTGGTCACAAAATATGCAGGAATCGGCCTGAATTGTGCCTTATTCGGATGAAATCGCAGGTTCAGCTTTGCGATTTCGCCCGATTGGGACGCCGTCGCTGACGGCGCGACTGGCCTTCCGAACGCTCCCCGCGCGGGGTCACGCGGGCATCGGGATTGCGCTTGGGACGGCTGTTCTTGGCCCGCTGGCGACGATTGGAATTGCCCCCGCGACCTTCCCTGCGCTCATCCGAATGCTCGGCTCCCGCGGCTTTGCGCGAAGGCTTGGGCAGGCGCGCAGCCTGAGCCACGAAGTCCTTGGGCAGCGGGGCAGGGGACAGCTGCACGCCGGTCAGCCGCTGGATGTCGCGGATGTAGCTTTTCTCGTCCGGCGCAACATAGGAGATCGCCAGGCCAGAGCGCCCGGCACGCGCGGTGCGGCCGATGCGGTGCACATATTGTTCGGGCACGTTGGGAATTTCGAAATTGAACACGGCGGAAACGCCGGGCACGTCGATCCCGCGAGCGGCGATGTCGGTCGCGACCAGCACGGGTATGCGGCCGGCGCGAAACCCGTCGAGCGCGCGGGTGCGTTGGGCTTGCGTCTTATTGCCATGGATGGCGGCAGCCTCGATCCCGGCGGCGATGAGGTGGCGTACCACGCGGTCCGCGCCATGCTTGGTCCGGGTGAAGACGAGACAGGATTCAATCTCGCCGGATGCCAGGCCCTTCTGCAACGTCAGGGTCAGCAGGGCCTGCTTTTCCTTCTGCTCGATGAAGGTCGCGAACTGGTCGACGCGTTCTGCGGTGGTCGATTGCGGGGCCACTTCCACCTTCACCGGATCGGTGATGAAGCGCTTGCCAAGCTGGGCGATCTCGTCCGGCATGGTGGCGGAGAAGAACAGGCTCTGGCGCTGGCGCGGCAGAAGGTTGGCGATGCGGGTAAGCGGCTTGATAAAGCCGAGGTCCATCATCTGGTCTGCTTCGTCGAGCACGAAGATGCCGACATGGTCGAGCACCAACGCGCGCTGTTCGATCAGGTCGAGCAACCGGCCGGGCGTGGCGACAAGGATATCGACGCCGCGGCGCAGCGCGTTGATCTGCTTGCTCACCGGCACGCCGCCAAAGACGGTCTGTACCGAGAGATTGAGGAAGCGCGCATAGGCGCGGGCATTGTCGGCGATCTGCGCGGCCAGCTCACGCGTGGGCGAAAGCACCAGCATGCGGCAGCCCTGCGGATAGCGGCCGGTGCTCTCCTGCGCGAGGCGGTGGAGCGAAGGCAGCATGAATGCGGCGGTCTTGCCGGTGCCGGTTTGCGCGATGCCGAGCAGGTCGCGGCCTTCGAGCAGGGCGGGAATGGCCTGGCGCTGGATCGGGGTCGGGTCGTTGTAACCCTTTTCCTCGAGCGCGCGCAGGATAGGCTCGGCAAGGCCGAGATCGGAAAAATAGGACATGAAAAGCACTCGTCACTTGGGGCGCACCGGATGGATTCCGGGCGCGAATTGGGGCCTTAAAGGCGACCCAAGCGTGACACGGGAAGCTTTGGCAGTAATTGCGACCGCTAGTCGGTGCCGGTCCTTACCCTGTTGGAAGTGGGCAGGCTCACGCTTGCATCCGATTGCACGACGGTTTCGTGCCGGTCGCCGCGCCAGATAGAGAAGTTTCAGCAGAAAGCAAGGAAATTACACGAACGGGCGAGCCCTGATGCACCTGCGTGTCACAACGTTTCACCGCAGGATCGGCTCGCACCGTCCCCATTTATCGAGAATCTGCGGGAACCGTTCACTCGCAATCGCGTCAGCCCTGAACGGTCGGACAAGCCGCAACAGTGGGGCATCTGCAAGGATGGCGCGCAGTGCGACCGGAGAAGTTTGAAGGAGCAGAATATGCCTATCAATTCACGTACCCCCACAGCCCTTGCTCTGGTGGCCTTGCTGGCCGTGTCGGCGACGGGCCTCTCCGCCCAGGAACTGGAGCCGACCGATCCCGATACGCAGATCACCGTTTATGGTTCTGCCCCGGCCGATCTTTCCGGGCTCGAAGCCGGGCCGGAGCTGGAAGGCTTCATCTCCGCCCGTCACGGCAATGAGTTGCAGGTCACAGGCGCGAATGGCCTGAACACCGATGTGCTGGTCGCCGAAGCTACCGATATCCGCGGGCGCGGGGGCTTTCTTGGCCTTGGTCGCACCGATCGCGCGGAAGATGCGCTTCTCAACGGCCTTCCTGTGACCGTGGAGACCGTGCAATGGGATGGCGGTCTTGTTGCGAGCCGGATCCGTTTCAGCAATCGCGATTACGAGACTGCCGCCATGATCCGCGGCGCCACCGCGCAGCAATTCGCTGCCCATGACGAAGCGATCGAGGAAAATGCGCTGGCGACCGAGGCGCTTCGCGGACGCGTGGCGAATATCGACCAGTACAACATTCGCGGCACCACCAATGTCTATTTCGACACTGGCAAATCGGCGCTGTCGAACGAGGCGCGGGCAGAGCTTTGCGCCGCCGCCGACCAGGCGCGCAGCATGGATAATGCCCTGCTGCTGGTGGTCGGATACACGGATTCCACCGGTAGCCAGGAATTCAACCAGGTGCTCAGCGAGCGCCGCGCGGGCAGTGTGGTCAATTACCTGCAGCAGCAGTGCGGTTGGGCACCCTACCGCATGCTGACCCCGACGGGCATGGCCGAAGCCGACCCGCTGGCGGACAACACCACGCCCTATGGCATGGCGCAGAACCGCCGCGTTGCGGTGAACGTGCTGGTCAGCAAGGCTGTCGACGAAGGTTGATAATGCACGGGGCGGGCGAAAGTCCGCCCCTGCTTTCCTTCAGCTCAGTGCGAGATCGGCAGGAAGCCGAGCGCGAAAACGAATGCGCCCAGGATGACTATCGAAATCGCCGCCATCGCGAGCAGGAACCAGTCTGAAACCGGCACCGGCTGATTGGCATCGAAATCCGAGACGGCAGGCCAGCTTTCCTGGCGCTGACCTGCTGCGGAAGGAGCTTCGGCCGGGGAGGCCAGAATGACAGCACTGACGCTTGCCTGGTTGATCGGCTCGTCGAACTCGGCGCCATAGACCGGCGGAGTCTCGCCCGGAGCCGAACGCACGATCCTTGCAGCGACGAGGCCCGCCTCGGGGATATCGACTTGCAGGGTCTCTCCCACTTCGAGGTGAGCGGATGTCTGGATACGCATGCCGGATCTGGAAAGATCGAGCAGCAGCACACGCTTGGCGCCCTGGCGTGCGGCGGCATCGAAGCCGAACTTGATGGCGCGCCTCTTCTCTCCGCGCTTTTCCGGCGAGAGGGCGTGATCGGATAGGCTTGCGATCTGTGGCAGCACGGCTTTTCTCCGCTGCCAACAATCGAGCAAAGGTGTAAATTGTGCGTTAAGCCCGTTGCGAGCCGACTTGCCCTGCAGTTCAGCGCAGCTCTTCGGCGAGGATCTCTTCGACCCGGGCGCGAGGCGGGAAACCCTCGGCGACCCAGCGCTTCTCGACCGCCTGCAGGATTCGAGCGACTTCGGGGCCCTTGCCGACGCCGCGTTCGACGATCTCGCCGCCCTTGAGCGGGAGGACGGGAATTTCCCAGTCGAGCACGGGGGCCGGGTCTTCTCCGAGAAGCAGCATCCGGTCCCGAGCACATTCGCGGCCCACGCGATAGGCGAGGGCCTTGGGGGCCTGCGAATCGTCCTGGCCTCGTTCGGCGCAGCATTTAAGGTGCTTGCGCTGGTCGTTCGAAAGCTTGAGCCGCGCGGCCACCTTGCCGGCAATATCCGGATCGGGCGGAATAAGCGCTGCCATGCGCCGCAAGGCAAAGGGTTCCACCTTGCATGCCACTTCATAATCGAGCAGCCGCTCGAGCAGCATGATCTCGTCCCCTTTGGCCTCGGGCAAGACCACTGGCAGCACGCCGAGCGTGTTCATGCGCGTCACAGCATGACCCGGTTCCTTCAGTGCCAACAGATTGAGCAGTTCCATCGCCACGCGCTCTCGGCTGAGGCCCTTGAGCGTGCTCGCCAGTTCCTGACAGGCCTCCTCCGCTTCGTTGTCGACCTTGCAGCCGAAACGTGCCTGGAAACGGAAATAGCGCAAGATGCGCAGGTGATCTTCCTTTATCCGTTCGCGCGCATCGCCGATGAATTTGACCCGCCGCTCCTCGAGATGGAGCAGTCCGCCGAAATAGTCGAACAGTTCGAGAGTCTCGGGATCGGCATAGAGCGCGTTGATGGTGAAATCGCGCCGCGCTGCGTCGTCCTTCCAGTCCTCGGCATATTTGACAGTTGCGCGGCGGCCATCGGTCGAGACGTCATGCCGCAGCGTAGTGATCTCGACATTTCCGCCCGGAAGGATGGCAGTTACGGTGCCGTGATCGATCCCGGTGGGCACGGTGCGAATACCGGCCTTCTTGCACAGCTCGACGACTTGTTCCGGCATATGCGTGGTCGCGGCATCCACATCGGCGACATCAGCGCCCAACAGGGTGTCGCGCACCGCGCCGCCGACCCAGCGGATTGTGCCATTGCCGAGCGCGGCCACGAGCTCGGCCAAATCCTCGCGCTGGTTCCATTCGGCTTCGGGCAGGGTGGTCGTCATGCCACCAGCTCCTGCCATGCGAGGCGATGAGAGAGATTGCTCAAGATGCCCGCCGTGATGCCCCAGATGCGATGGCCTTGCCAGTTGATCTCGATATAGGCGCGCTCATGCCCCTTGAAGAGTCCTACCTTTTGCTCATGGTTTGCCGGGTCGAGCACAAACCGTAGTGGCGCTTCGAACCAGTCATCCACTTCGCGCGGATCGGGCGATATGGAAATGTCGGGCGGAACGACGCCGAGGACGGGGGTAAGGTCGTAGCCCGAGCCGGTGGCGAATTGTGCCGCCTCGCCAACCACGCGCACGGCCGATGGAGTGATGGAGAGCTCCTCTTCCGCCTCCCTCAGGGCGGCTTCTATCGCGCTCTCGCCCGCCTCGATCTTGCCACCGGGAAAAGCGACCTGGCCGGGATGACTTTGCATGGATTGCGGGCGGTGCGTCAGGATCACGCCGGGTTCGGAACGCTCGGTCACCGCGATCAGCACGGCAGCGGGGCGCCTGCGTTCCGGGACAAAGCGGCCATCATCGTGCAGGCCTTTTGCGCCGATATGCGCGCTGCCTTCGAACAGGCGGCTCACCCGGTCGAAAAACGTGCTCATCGCTTGAATGTCCGGCCTGCGTCAAAGGGCATGCAGGCTAAATGGCAGCAAGGCCTGTCAGTTCCAAGGGCCGAGCGTGCCTTCGTGGGGGAGGACTGCCGGATTGGCGCAGCGCACCAGCAGGCGCTTGGGATCCCACGGGCCGGGTAGGGTCCAGCCCCCTGTGTGCTGCGCGGTGAAGCCGAACTTGCTGTAATAAGGCTCGTCCCCGATCAGCACTTGCGGCAGCGGAGCGGCCGAATTCGCGGCCAGGGCTTCGATCGCTGCGCTCTGCGCCGCCATCAGTGCGCGACCGAAGCCCTCTCCCTGGCGTTCGGGAAGCACGGCGACGGGGCCGATCATCAGCATGGGATGCGGGCGACCGGCAGCATCGGTCAGGGCGACCGGATAGGCCTGGATCGTCGCGACGAGCATGTCGTCTTCATCCAGCGCGGCAAAGCTGAGCGCGGGTAGGGCCTGAGTTCCCTCACGCACCTTGTAGGCGGTGCGCGATTGCCGCCCAGGTCCGAAGGCCCGGTCGAGCAATTGCTCGACCAGCTCGGGATCGACTCCCTCGAGGGGAATCAGGCTGAGCGCGGCATCGGTCATGGGAGCGCGCCGATAGGACCCGGCGCGCCGCCATGCAATTGTTTCAGCCGTTACTGTGTTCGGCCTTTATCCGGCTGGCGTGAGGTGCAGAAGCTTGCCGCGCGGGCCATCCTCCAACACCCAAAGCGAGCCATCATCTGCCTCGACGATGTCGCGCAGGCGGCTGGGGAAGGCATAGCGTCCTTCTTCCGTTGCGCTACCGGTGCCCGTGGCATCGGTAGCAACGCGCACGATGGACGTAGTGCCCAGATTGGCGATCAGCGCCTGCCCGGTCCAGTCGGCAAACAGGTCTCCGCGATAGAAGATGAAATCGCCCGGCGCGATGACCGGCGTCCAGTAAATGGCGGGCTTGGTGAAGCCGTCATCCTCCGTGTGGTCGGGAATATCGGTGCCGCGATAATTGATGCCCATGGAGCGGATGGGCCAACCGTAATTGTTGCCCTCCATCACCTTGTTGATCTCGTCTCCTCCGCGCGGACCATGTTCGAGATCCCAGAGCTGGCCATCGGCATCGAATTGCAGGCCCAGCAGGTTGCGATGGCCGTAGGACCAGATCTGGTCGGTCGGGCTGCCCATGTCGGCAAAGGGGTTTCCGGCAGCAGGGGAGCCATCGAGGATGAGGCGCACAACCGTGCCGAGATTGTTGGACAGGTCCTGTGCTGGATCCTGCTGCTGGCGGTCGCCGCTCGAAACGAAAAGGTATTCTCCGTCGGGCGAAAAGGCGATCTTGTGGCTGAAATGGCCATTGCTCGCGATGGCGAGGCTCTGCTGCCAGATTTCCGTCAGGCCCTCGATGACGCAGCTATCGGCCTGCTCGCAGACGAGCGTTCCGCGGCCAAGTGCTGCGCGGCGCGCATCGCCTTCGTCGGCCTTTGCCCAGGACAGGTAGATCGTGCCGCTTTCGGCATAGTCGGGCGCAAATGCGATATCGCCAAGCCCGCCCTGGCCACCATAGGCGACTTCGGGAAGGCCGCTCTCGATCGTTCCCAGGCTTCCGGTGGCGGGATCGTAGAACTTCGCCGTGCCGCCCTTTTCGGTGATGAAGAAACGGCCTGTGGTCGGCTCGATGGCGATGGCCCAGGGTTCGGCGAACTGGCCGTGGCTTTCGGCGGTAAAGGGCGAGCCTGCTTCAAGCTCGATGGCTTCGCCCGAGACGACCGCTGACGAAGTTGCCGCTGAAGGACTATCCCCCGTCTGTGCAGCGCTGCAGCTTGCAGCGAAAATGGCGACCGGGAATAGTGTGGATGTCAGGATTTTACGGTTCATGCTCTCAGGAACTCCCTCTCGCGATTTCGGCGCCCGGCTTGCCCCGGATGCCCTTGTTGCGGGCGTTGACGAGGCAGGGCGCGGACCATTGGCGGGGCCGGTTGTGGCGGCTGCCGTGCTGCTATGCAAGCCGGGACCAAAGGGCATAGGCGATTCCAAGAAACTGAGCACTACGAAGCGTGAGAGACTGGAAGTTGAAATCCGCCAGAGCTGTGCCTTCGGTATTGGCGTGGTCGAGCCGGAAGAGATCGACCGGATCAACATCTTTGCGGCGACGATGCTGGCCATGACCCGGGCGATGGAGCGCCTGTGTGAAGCTGTGGGAACGGAGCTTGCAATGGCACTGATCGACGGCAATCTGACGCCCGATGGCCGCCATCCAGACTGGCGCTGGCCCGCCCGCGCGATTGTTGGCGGGGATGGCAAGGAGGCGAGCATCGGGGCTGCCTCCATCCTCGCCAAGACCTGGCGTGACAGGATCATGGTGGAGGCGGCCAAGGAGCATCCCCATTACGGCTGGGAGCGGAACAAGGGATATGGCTCGAAGGAGCATATGGAGGCGTTGCGCCTCCACGGTCCTACGCCGCTGCACCGGCGCAGCTTCGCACCGGTGGCGCAATTGGCATTGCTGTGAAACCACTGTAAGCGACATCGACAATTGCCATGACTTGTCGGACCGGTCATGGGCTTGGAAACACGGCGTATTGGAGAGAAGATCTTGGGACTTAGGCAGCTCATCAAGCAACCGTTCCAGCCGATCATGCGCGCCCGCCGTGCTGCAGAAGCGACGAGGTCGCTTCATCCGCGTACATGCCCGATGTGCGGTTACCGTGGCTATTTCGACGCCTATGGGCGCCCGCCGCGGCTCGATGCCATGTGCCGTTCCTGTTTTTCGCTCGAGCGGCACCGGCTTTTCTGGCTGTGGTTTCGGGACAATAGCGACAAATTGCTGGAGCCGGTGGTGCATTTCGCGCCCGAGAAGATCTTCGTCTCGCGCTTTCGAGAGGCCCTCGCCGATTATCGCACGAGCGACCCGATGATGGCTGATGTCGATTTGCGGCTCGACCTTGAACAGCTCGACCTGCCCGACGATTCCGTCGGCACGGTGATCTGCAATCACGTGCTCGAGCATGTCGACGATACCAAGGCCATGGCGGAGATCTATCGCGTGCTGAAGCCGGGCGGCCTTGCCATTCTTTCCGTGCCCATCGTTGAAGGCTGGGAAAGCACTTACGAAGTAGATGGCATCACCTCGGAGCACGATCGCGAATTGCATTTTGGCCAATATGACCATGTGCGATATTTCGGCCGGGATTTTCGCGACCGGCTCAGGAATGCGGGCTTCTCGATCGAGGAAGTCACAGCCGAAGGCCCAGCCGTGATCGAATATGGTTTGCAGCGCGGCGAAAAGGTTTTCCTCTGCAGCAAATGAAGTGAGCGCAATGGGCTTTTCCGAAGGGTGTATCGAAAGCCAGGAAGGCCACATCATCCTCATCACCGGGGCCAATAGCGGCATTGGCTTCAGCGCAGCCAAGATGCTGGCCGGGCAGGGCGCGAAAGTGCTGTTCGCCTGCCGCAGCGAGGCTAAGGCGCGCGCGGCAATGGCGCAGCTGCGGGACTATTACGACGGGGATGTCGATCTCGGTTTCGTCCCGCTCGACCTGGCGGATCCTGCCAGTATTCGCGCGGCAGTGGAGCAGGTGGAACGGCTGGATGTGCTGATCAACAATGCCGGGATCATGAACCCGCCACTTCGCCTGACCGATCTGGGCGTGGAATCGCAATTTGCCACCAACCACCTCGGACATTTCGCGCTGACCAGCTTGCTGCTTCCCAAGATTGACGGGCCGGACCCGCGCGTGGTTTCCGTCGCCAGCCTTGCCCACCGCCGGGCGGCAATCGACTTCGACAATTTCGACGGTAGCAGGGGCTATCGCGCCATGCAGTTCTACGGCCAGAGCAAGCTGGCCAATATGCTCTTCTTCGCCGAGCTCGACCGGCGACTGCGCGCTATCGGATCGCCGATCAAGGCGATGGGCTGCCACCCCGGGCTGGCCGGGACCGGACTGGGCAATGGCGTGCTTGAGAACATGGTCTTCAAGCTGGCGGGTGTGTTCTTCAACACGGCCGACGCCGGGGCCTTGCCGACCTTGCAGGCTGCTACCGATCCCGAAGCGCAGGGCGGGGACTATTACGGGCCACAGGGCTTTGGCGAAACCCGGGGGGCCTCGGGCAAGGCGAGCCGAACCGCGCAGGCGGCCGATCCGCAGCTTGCGGCGCGTTTGTGGAATGTCTCGGTAGAGCTGACCGGAGTGGATCCGGGATTGGTTCCCGCCTAGCCGGCGAAGGCCTTGGCTCGCAATTCCTCGATATAGCCGCCCGCAAATCCTTCGAGGATAGCCGGATCGGCGGGCAGTCCCCCCTGTTCGTCCGACTTGCCGCCAAGTTCGTCACGGCTGTTGACCTTGGGGAAGGGCGCATCGGGCACGGGCACGCCGAGGAAATTGCATAGCGGCTCCCACCCTTCCTTCGGGTGGAAAACCAGCAGCCGCTCGGGCGCGATCGTGTCGATCACAGCCTGGTTATGCGCCTTGTACCATTCGGTCATGAAGGCGCGGTCGGACAGTTTGCCGCCGCCGAAATCGCGCAGATATGTTCCCTCGAACATCGTCATCAGTGGCGAGCCTTCGAGCGAGGCGAGCATGCGCGGCGACATGATCGTTTCGCTGACCGATTCGAACCACGTATCCGGATCGCGCACGGTCAGCAGGACCTTGGCATCGGGGTAATATTCGGACAGCTCGCGCCAGTAAGTGCTGGCGGGGAAATCGGTGGTCGAGCGATAGCCGTCGAAGATCGCATCCCAGTCGGGCTTGCCGTCGGCGACGTCCTGCCACAGCGGGATGTTCCTCGTCGCCCCGCGAAACACCTCCGCCATGTGGTAGCACGGACCCATGCCGATGTGCTCGAGTGCGAATTTCATCGAGAAGGTTGCGGTCCGACCCGGACCTGCGCCGATTACTTCCAGAGCCATGTGATCCCCCGAGTTGAGTGGTTTCACGTTGACCCAGAATACCGGCACGAGCAACGGGAATTCCTCAGAGCAGGGTCGCTACCGGCCCAACACATTGCCCGTGCTTGCAATTTTCGGCTATCCCCAGCTTCCGCGTGTCCCGGAAGGGGAAACGAGGGAGGGAGAGTTCATGCCGTTGCCGATTGGCAGGACCGGGCGAATACCGCGCCTGTACCTGCAATTGTTCCTGTCGGTCCTTGCGACGGCTTTCTTCGTCAGCGCCGAGCCCGCCCGCGCCGCGCCTCCGGAAGCATGCTCGCGCATGCCTGCCCAGCTTTCGGGCGCCGATCTCGACTGGTTTCGCTTCCGCCTCAAGCATCTCTTCCCGTCCAGATATGCGGAAATTCTCTCCGACATCGCAATCCGCGAGGCAGACGAAGACATGCTGGTCGGTCCGCAGTTCCGCCCGGCGCAGCAGGCAGAGATCATCCTCCCGCAGCAATTCCTGCCGCGCCTATGCCGCATGATCGTGGTCCAGGTGCTCTACGACCCGGATCGACAGCGACTGTTTGCGCCGATCGAGCCGCTGGCGCGTAGCTGCGTCGAGGAAGGCGGCTTCGAACCGCAATGCCTCGACCTCGCGATTCAGGATTTCTTCGCCCGGGTGCCGATTTTCGGCGAAGCCACCTTCTATACCGACGGCGACGTCCCGACCATGCTGACCTATCAGGTCGCCACGTTCCTGCTGGCGCACGAAGCGGGCCACGCCGTGCTGAGGGCGACGCTGACACCCGACGAGTTCATGGAGGTGGACGAGGAAACCGAGGCCGACATGCTCGCCCTGATGGCAACGGTCGATTCCATGACGGCGCCCGTCGCGCCCACCTTTGCCCTTGCCAGCGCCTCGCTTGTCGAACAGCCGGTGGACCCGCGCTTCGGTACCCATCCCAGCGCCTTTTGCCGCTACCGACGGGTTGGCACGCTGGTCGGAAGCGTCATCGACGGGCTCAGGACCTTGTCGAGCCTTTCCCGCGGACAGGGTGATCAACGGTCGGGAACTTCGGCACGGGAAAGCTGGCGCGATGTTCGCTCGCTGCTGCCAGCCGCGCCAGCCGTCAATTGCGAGGAGATCTCGGAGGAGCGCTTCGCACCACTGACCCGGGACCTGGATGATGTCGCGGCAATTGTCCGGCAGGCCGGTGTCGCACCGTTTGCGGATGAAAAGGCGGAAGCTGCGATAGCCGCACTGCAACAGTTCTCGGCCCGTACGCAGCAGGGCAGGGGAATGGCCGACACGGCCGCGCTGAACCTTCTCCTGCATATGCAGAGCACGCAGAGCGCGATGGGCAATGAAGATCTGGGCCAGCCAGCATCGGAAGCGGATAAGGCTCGGGTGGCGGACCGGGTCCTGACGCTGTTCTCACCCGACGAAATGGAGGAGTTCGGCTCAGGAGACCGGTTTTTGATCAGTTGGCTTCGCGCAATGACCAACTTTGCCCGAAAGTCGACTGACACGCCCTTTGCGGAAGCGATCGCCGAACTACAAGAAGATCTCGACCTGGCGTTCTCGTATGCCGATCCGGTCGAATGGCTGCAAGCCAATGCCTATGGATTGACGAGGGTCCTTAGTCAGTCGCCGAGCGATCTCGAACAGGCCACGATAGCTGTGCTGACCTATACCAGCACGCAACTCGTCATCGGGGACTGCAGCGATGAAGCGATGCGTGCAAACCTCATGTCCCGCAGGACATACTCTGTCGTCGGCCAGGTCGCTCCGATTATGAGCGTGGAGCAATGCCAGACGGCGCGGCGCGAATTCGGGCGCCTGCTGGCACAGAATAACGGGTACGTCTTCGAGCCCTGAGCGGGGGCGGAATGCGGTTTCAGCCTTGGCAGCTCTCAGCGAGATAAGCGTCCAGTCTTGCGCCCAGTGGGCTGCCGTAGGTCGCGCGCAATTGTTCGAAGCCGATCAGCCCGGCAAATTCGGTAAAATTGCAGATGTCCTCCTGGAACCATTCGTCCAGCATATCGGCATCACAGCGACTGCTTTCCCTGCACGTCAGGACATCGTCGTAATAGTCGATCAGGGTAATGAACTGTCGCTGGGTGTCGCTGTCCAGCGAAACCGATGGCTTGGCGTCACCAATCAGGTTTGCCTGGTAGGCGAGAAGGTAGTCCTCCTCGTGCTCGACGAAGAAAGCGCTGACCGCCTGTTCTGCCGCGACGATCGTCTGGTCGTAGCCGATCTGCAGGATCGTCAACGATACCTGCTTACGCATCATGTCCTGCTGCTGGTCGCGCTCACCCGTATAGATCAGCCACATCACGGCAACGGTCGCGATCACCGCTAGGTTGGCGATCGGAGTGATCGATGCCAGCAGAAGCGCGCCAATGCCGCGTCGCGTTGGCACCTCAAGTTCGCTGTCGTTGCTCAACTCTCGCCACAGGGCCGCAGGAACAACTCGACCTTGGCATCGTCGCGTTCGACCGCAATTGACCGATCGCCCGGCCTGATCTTGCGCAGGCATTGCACATCTTCGGGTGACAGCAGGAGATAGCGCTCGCTGAAGCGTTGCGGGAAGGCCCCGAGTACGGGCGTCGGCGGGCATTCGCCGAGATCAAGTACGGTGCCGCGTCGACTGACGACCAGTTCGTCCCGGTGTTGTAGCAGGCATCGGTATTGCTCTTGCGTCACCACCGAAGAACGGGATTGCTCATTGTCCTGAGCGGTCGCCTGTTGCGAGGCTAATGTCCCAGCGATTACGCAGAAGAAGACGCTCGATCTCACCTGGCCTCCACTCCCTTTTCTTCTTACTTCTGAGGGTTCTGCCGCAGTCGAACCCGAGAGGCAAGCGGGCGCGGTGCCGTATTTCCCGACCCAATCGCCGACATTCCCCATAACCGAGTCTTCCGCGCCACACCCCATCATATCGAGTCTGCAAAGAGTCAGGAGACTCAATATCTTGTGCCGGACTCTTTTCGTTCCGCATTAACCATATTCGCCCAACATGCCTCGCAGCGGCATTTGCTGCTTGACCCGGGACTCCTCAGGACTCACCCTGTGGATAACTACAGGGGAAAGAAGTGGGCGAACTGACGAAAGTCCGCGCGGCACCGCGCGTGAAGAAGCTGGCTGTTGCCAAGGCGGAATTGCCCCTGGGGCAAATCCTTGCCGGCGATTGCGTGGAGGAAATGCGCAAGCTGCCCGATGCCTGCGTCGATCTCGTCTTTGCCGACCCGCCCTACAATTTACAGCTCGGCGGCGATCTCAACCGCCCCGATGGCAGCCATGTCGATGCCGTGACCGACGATTGGGACCAGTTCGACAGCTTCCAGCTTTACGACCAGTTTACGCGTGACTGGCTGATCGAGGCGAAGCGTATCCTCAAGCCCGATGGTGCGTTGTGGGTGATCGGTAGCTACCACAATATCTATCGTGTCGGCGCGATCCTGCAGGATCTCGGCTTCTGGATCCTCAACGACATCGTCTGGCGCAAGACCAATCCCATGCCCAATTTCCGCGGCACGCGCTTCACCAATGCGCATGAGACGCTGCTGTGGTGCTCGCAGGGCGAAAAGTCGAAATACCACTTCAACTATCGCGCGATGAAGACGCTCAATGACGAGCTGCAGATGCGCAGTGACTGGACCTTCCCGATATGCTCGGGCGGGGAGCGTCTGAAGGACGATAAGGGCCACAAGGCGCATCCCACGCAAAAGCCCGAAAGCCTGCTTTACCGCGTGCTGCTGGCGACGACCGAGGCAGGCGACGTGGTGCTCGACCCGTTCTTCGGTACCGGCACGACCGGTGCGGTAGCCAAGCGCCTCGGCCGCGACTGGATCGGCTGCGAACGGGAAGCTGCCTATCGCAAGGTGGCCACCGCCCGCATCGAGAAAGAGCTTCCGCTCGACGAAAGCGCGCTCAAGACCATGCAGAGCCGCAAGAGCCAGCCGCGCGTTGCCTTCGGCTCGGTAGTCGAGGCGGGCCTGCTCAAGCCGGGCACCGAGATCTTCGACAAGAAGCGCCGCTGGGTCGCCAAGGTGCGCGCCGATGGTTCGATTGAATCGGGCAAGCTGACCGGCTCGATCCATGGCGTGGGCAAGGAGCTGCAGGATGCACCGAGCTGCAATGGCTGGAGCTTCTGGCATTACGAGCAAGGCGGGGAAATCAAGCCGATCGACGCCGCACGCCAGCTTTACCTGCTCGCTACCGAGGATTGAGCGCGGCCTGTCCTACATGACCCTTCAGTTCTAGCTGTCGGGATCATGAGTACCGAAAATCACTCATTCGTGTCTTTTCTGAGTGGAAAACTGCCCGCCCGGTTTTCTCGTTCAGGACAGTGTGTCAGGTGTGAGGGGTTAGCAGGATTTACCGGGTGAAAGTGCCGTGACCGAATCGATCTATCTCCAGCCCGTCGCGCTCGCCCTGTCCCCGCAAAGCGTGCATGGCGATGCCGTGCGGCTAGGCGGCTCCATGGCCTACGCGCATACATTCGCGGTGACGACAGTCCGCGATGGTGTGGTGGTCGAGCGCAATGTCTGCGGTGCCCGCGACATGGCCGAAGTGATCGGCAATTTACCTGAAGGCTTGGCGGCGGAGGCCGAGGCGCAATGGACCGCGCTCGGCAAGCAGCATGCCCCGCTGCAACTGGGCGAACGCACGATCCGGCTCGACCAGCCACAGGTCATGGGCATCCTCAATGTCACGCCGGACAGCTTTTCCGACGGCGGCAAGTTCATGGACGATCCGCTCGCCATGCAGGAACAGGCCGCCGACATGCACGAAGCGGGTGCGGCGATCATCGACATTGGCGGCGAAAGCACACGGCCCGGAGCAGCGGCGGTGTGGGAAGGCGACGAGGTGGAGCGTGTCATCCCCGCCATCGACTATTGCCGGGGCATGGGCGCGGCGATCAGCGTCGATACGCGCAGGCCGGGCGTGATGGAGAAGGCGATTGAGGCAGGCGCGCATATCATCAACGATGTCTCGGCCTTGCGCCACGATCCACGCAGCCTGGAATTTGCTGCAGCCAGCGGCAAGCCGGTGATCCTCATGCACGCTCCGGGCCCTAGCGCCGAGGCGGCGGAAAAGCTGCATGACGATGCGAGCTATGGAAACGTCGTGTTCGACGTGTTCGACTGGCTCAAGGAGCGGCGCGATGCCGCGCTGGAGGCGGGCATTGCGCGCGAGAACATCATTCTCGATCCGGGTGTGGGCTTCGGCAAGAACGTGGCACAGAACCTTGCCTTGCTGAACGCGCTGCCTTTGTTCCACGCGCTCGGCCAGCCGCTCCTGCTCGGAGCCAGCCGCAAGCGCATGATCGGCGCGCTGTCGAACGAGGCGGCGGCGCACCAAAGGCTCGGCGGATCACTGGCGCTGGCGCAGCTCGGCATGGATGCGGGCTATCACCTGCTGCGCGTGCACGACGTGTTCGAGACGGTGCAGGCGCGCAATGTCTGGCGGGGCCTACGCGATGCGGCGCTTACCGATTTCACCGGGTTGGTGGACTGAACTGGCCGCTCAGGCGGCGTTGTCGATTCCGAGGTCGCTGAGCTTGCGGTAAAGCGTCGAGCGGCCAATGCCCAAGCGGCGGGCGACTTCGGTCATGCGACCACGGTAATGTCCGATGGCAAGGCGGATCACGTCGGCTTCGATATCCTCGAGCGGCCGCAAATTGCCGTCATCGGTGTAGAGCATGACGCCCGCACCCTCGGTCACCGGCTTGGAGCCTTCGGCCATTTCGCCGATGATTTCGGAGAGCTGCGGGAAGTCCTGCGCGGTCAGCGCATCGCCATCGCAGAACACCGCGGCGCGGAACAGCACGGCCTGGAGCTGGCGGACATTGCCCGGCCAGTCGAAGGCAGCGAGGAGCTTGAGCGCAGCATCGGTAATGCCCAGTTCGCGAAGGCCCGGCTGTTCGCCAATGCGGGCAAGGAAGTGGCGGGTGAGCGCGGCGATGTCGCCATTGCGGTCGCGCAGCGGAGGCAGGGTGATGGTCGTGCGCGAGATCGCCTCGAGCAGTTCCTGGCGGAACAGCCCGCCGGTCACCATGTCGGCCAGCGGCAGATTGCTGGCGCAGATGACGCGAACATCGACCTTGAAACTGTGCTTTGCGCCGATCGGGCGGACCTGGCCGGTCTGCATGGCTTCGGCGAGGCGGTCCTGCAGGTCGAGCGAGAGGCGGTCCACCTCGTCGAGCACCAGCGTGCCGCCGTCGCAATTCTGCAAGGCGCCGACCTGGCGTTCGAAGGCGCCGGCAAAGGCACCCTTCTCATGGCCGAACAGGACCGATTCGAGGCTGGAAGCAGGCACGCCCCCGATATTGATCATGCGGAAGGGCGCCTTGGCACGCGGGCTTGCCGCATACATGGCGCGCACCAGCATTTCCTTGCCGGTGCCGCTTTCTCCCTCGATCAGCACGTTGCCGTGCCCGCGCGCAGCCTTTGCCGCCTTGGCCAGCGCATCGCGGAAGGGCGGCGCGGTGCCGACCATCGCATCGAAGTCGAGATCGGACCCCATCTTCTCGGTCAGCGGGGTGAGTTCGTCGCGCGGTGCCTCGCGCGTCGTCGCATTGCGCAGCGCCTGCATCAGGCGTTCCGGCGCGACCGGCTTGACGAGGTAATCGGTAGCGCCCGCACGCATCGCTTCCACCGCAAGGAGTGGCGAGGTGCTGGCCGTCAGCATCAGCACGGGCAGGGCGGGGCGGCGCGCCTTGAGCTCGGAAATCAGTTCGCAGGCCTGGTCGCCGGGCACCCACTGATCGAGGATGATGGCGGACAGCTGCATGCCCTGGCGCGTGCCGAGCGTGGCGATGGCTTTCTCAGAATCTTCGACGACCAGCGTGCGCCAGCCCTCACGCGCGGCAAGCGCAGAGATCAACCGGCTTTGTGCCGGTTCGTCGTCGATCAGCATCAACATGCGCTGTTCGGGCTCGGCCATGTGTCCCCACTTGTTTCTTGGCGACCGCGAAGGGTGCGGGGACAGGCATTATCAGCAGTGAGTAAAGAGCCGATTAAGGCAACACTTGAGTGCTGCCTTGTCCAGCGATAGAGGGTCTGGCAGTTTGCACCGACACTAAGAGAACAAAGGCGAGAAAATGGCCGATTCCCACGACATGAAGCCCAACGAGTCCACCTATGGCGGCTTCATCTCCATGCTCAAATGGTCGATCCCGGTTATCGCGATTATCGTCGCTATCGTTATCGCGCTGATTTCCTGAGCCCGCTCTGATGGGGGGTCTCAGAATTGCGGTACTGAAGGAACAGGCCGCCGGGGAAACGCGCGTCGCCGCGACGCCCGAGACGGTGAAGAAATTCATCGGGCTGGGCGCCAGCTTCGCAGTGGAACAGGGTGCGGGGACGGGAGCCTCGATTTCCGACAAGGATTATCGTGCCGCAGGTGCCGATGTGCTGCCCGCTGCGCAGGCCGTCGAAAAGGCGGATATCGTGCTAGGTGTGCAGGCACCTGACGTGGAGGCTCTGGCGGGGGCCAATCCCGGCGCATGGGTGGCCGCGACCTTCGATCCCTTCGGCAGGAAGGACCGCGTCGATGCCTATGCCAAGGCAGGCCTTGAGGCGCTCAGCATGGAGTTCATGCCGCGTATCACCCGGGCGCAGAGCATGGACGTGCTCTCCAGCCAGTCCAATCTTGCCGGCTATAAAGCAGTTCTCGCGGCAGCCGACCAATATGGCCGCGCCTTCCCTATGATGATGACCGCGGCGGGCACGATCTCGGCTGCCAAATGCTTCGTTATGGGTGTGGGCGTTGCGGGGCTGCAGGCGATCGCCACGGCGCGCCGCTTGGGCGCTCAGGTTTCGGCGACCGACGTGCGCTCTGCGACCAAGGAACAGATCATGTCGCTCGGGGCCAAGCCGGTTTTCGTCGAGAGCGTCGAGGGGATAGAGGGCGAAGGTTCGGGCGGCTATGCCACGGAGATGTCCGAAGAATACCAGAAGGCGCAAGCCGAACTGGTATCCTCCCACATCGCCAAGCAGGATATCGTAATCACCACCGCGTTGATCCCGGGACGCGCCGCACCGCGCCTGATCTCGGACGCGCAAATCGCCACGATGAAGCCTGGCAGCGTGATCTTCGATCTCGCCGTGGCGCAGGGCGGCAATGTCGAGGGCAGCGTAGCCGACCAGGTGGTTGAGAAGCACGGTGTCTTCATCATGGGATATTCGAATGCGCCCGCGCATCTCTCCGCAGATGCCAGCGCGCTGTTCAGCAGGAACCTGTTCAACTTCCTCTCCGCCTTCTGGGACAAGGAGACGGGCAAAGTCGAACTGGACGAGGAAATCGGAGATGCCGTTCGCCTGACCAAGGGCGGCGCAATCGTAAACGAGAGGATTATGGGATGAAGAAGGCACTTTTCGGCCTGGCAGTCGCCGGCGCAATGATGACGGCAACAGGCACTCAGGCGCAGGCGCCGGAATACGCCGATGAGCCGAAGATCGAACTCAACCACTTCCTGATGGCGCTTTCTGTCGAGGATATCGAGGCGGTGACCGCCTTCTATGTCGACGTGCTAGACTTCGAAGTGGTGAAAGACGCGCCGCTTGGCCCGGCAATGCACTTCCGCTGGCTCCGCAACGGTACGCAGGGCCTCGAACTGGTCCAGGTTGCCGACTCCGTGCCCGGTCCCGAGCGTGGACCGCCGCCGGCACATCTTGGCGTGCGCGGCCCCGGCCAGCTGATGATGCAGGTCGAAGATCTCGAAGCGACCAAGGAAATCCTCCTGTCCAAGGGCGTGACTCCTGCTGTCGATATTACCGACCTGACCGCCATGCTCGGCATCAAGGTGATGTTCGTCGTCGACCCCGAAGGCAACAATATTGAACTGGTCGAGGTGACTGAAGAGTAAGCCATGGACTTCATTTCCATCCTGTCGATCTTCGTACTGGCCTGCTTCGTGGGCTATTACGTCGTCTGGTCGGTCACCCCGGCGCTGCACACGCCGCTCATGGCGGTGACCAATGCCATCAGCTCGGTGATCATCGTTGGCGCGTTGATCGCTTCGGCTGAGGCAGGAAGCATGCTGGCCAAGTGGCTCGGCCTTGCCGGCGTGGTGCTGGCGAGCGTGAATATCTTCGGCGGATTTGCCGTCACCGAGCGCATGCTGGCCATGTACAAGAAGAAGGAGAAGAAGTGATGCTCTCCTTCCTCGCGGCAGGCTCGGCACACGGGCCGGTGAACCCATGGGTGGCCCTGGCCTACCTTGTTTCGGGGATCCTCTTCATCCTCGCTTTGCGCGGACTTTCGCATCCCACCACCAGCCGGGCGGGCAACCGCTTCGGCATGGTCGGCATGCTGATCGCCATGGTGACGACGCTCGTCACCCATGACATCGCCAACATTATCGAGATTGGCATTGCTATTCTGATCGGCGGTCTGATCGGCTTCACCATTGCCCGCCGCATCGCCATGACCGCCATGCCCGAGCTTGTGGCGGCGTTCCACTCGCTGGTCGGCTTGGCCGCGGTGCTGGTGGGCTGGGCGGCCTATCTCAATCCTGATGCTTTCGGATTGCTGGTCGATGGCGGGATTGCGCCTGTCAGCAAGATCGAAATGGGCCTCGGTATCGCCATCGGTGCGATCACCTTCTCCGGCTCAGTGATCGCCTTTGCCAAGCTTTCGGGCAAGATGAGCGGGTCGCCGATCATCCTGCCGCTGCGCCACGTCATCAATCTCGGTACGTTGGCAGCGATCATCGTCCTGACCGCGCTGTTCGCCATGGCTGCACCGGCAGAGACCTTGCCGCTGATCGTGGCGCTGACCGTGCTCGCCTTCATCATCGGTTTCCTGCTGATTATCCCGATCGGCGGCGCGGATATGCCGGTCGTCGTTTCCATGCTGAATAGCTATTCGGGCTGGGCAGCGGCGGCGATGGGCTTCACGCTTGGCAATACGGCGATGATCATCACTGGCGCGCTGGTCGGATCTTCGGGCGCGATCCTCAGCTACATCATGTGCCGGGCCATGAACCGCAGCTTCATTTCGGTGATCGCGGGCGGCTTCGGTGCAGATGGCGGTTCGGGCGGCGGCGAGGCGCGCGAACAGCGCCCCTACAAGCAGGGCAGCGCGGACGATGCAGCCTTCATGCTCAGCCAGGCCGAGAACGTGATCGTCATCCCCGGCTACGGCATGGCGGTGGCGCAGGCCCAGCATGCGCTGCGCGAAATGACCGATTTGCTGGAAGAGCAGGGAGTCAATGTGAAGTTCGCCATCCACCCGGTGGCGGGCCGCATGCCCGGGCACATGAACGTTCTACTGGCGGAAGCTTCGGTCGATTACGACAAGGTGTTCGAGCTGGAGGACATCAACAGCGAATTCGCGCAGTGCGATGTCGCCTTCATCATTGGCGCGAACGACGTGGTGAATCCGGCGGCCAAGACCGACAAGTCCAGCCCCATCTACGGCATGCCGGTGTTCGATGTGGACAAGGCCAAGCAGGTCTTCTTCATCAAACGCAGCATGGGCGGTGTGGGCTATGCCGGTGTCGACAATGACGTGTTCTACATGGACCAGACCATGATGCTGCTGTCCGATGCCAAGAAAATGGTCGAGGAAATCAACAAGTCGCTGGGCGACTGATCGCGTCTATCGCTCGGCTCGCATGGTTACTTTCAAGGAACCGCTTGCACGTCTGGGCGGTTGACTGAAAACTGAGCGCTGGCGGTGATGGTATCGCCATTTCAGGCAAGGGACTGTCGATTTGCGGAAGCTGGGGCTGATCGGGGGAATAAGCTGGGTCTCGACCCGCAGCTATTACGAACAGATCAACCGTATCGTGCAGAAGCGCGAGGGACCGCGCTCGAGCGCGCCGATGTTGATCGAGAGCCTCGATTTCGCGCCGCTCTTCCGCCTTCAGACCGATGAGGATTGGGAACGTGCGGCAGCCATCCTGATTGCTTCTGCCAAGCGGCTCGAGAGCGCTGGTGCAGGCATGCTGGTGATCGGCGCCAATTCGATGCACCGCGTCTATCGTCAGGTGGAAGCCGAGATATCCATCCCCATCCTGCACATTGCCGAATGCGTCGGTGAAAAGATGGCCGCAGACGGCGTGAAGCGTGCCGCCTTGATCGGCACGCGCAATGTCATGACAGAAAGCTTTTACCGCCGCCGCCTTGTCCAGCACGGCGTGGACCTGCTGCCGCCGCAGATGGACACTGTCGAGGCGGTCGAAAAGATCATTTACGAAGAACTGATCATCGGCAAGGCGACACGCCAATCCGAGCGCGTGTTCAAGACGATCATTACCGAAAAGGCGCAAGAAGGCGCACAAGCCATCGTGCTCGGGACGACAGAGCTTGAGCTGGTGGTTGACACCAAGGCCAATGTCCTGCCGATCTATGACAGCACACAGATCCACGCCCAGAGCGCAGCCGAGTGGATCTTGTCGGGGGATTGAGCGCACGCTTCGCCGCCGTTCGCTTGCTGTTCCCGTTGTCACATTGCCGCGCCCTCTCTAGCTGACTGCCATGTCGCTTGCTGCCTATGCTGCCGATCCCGCAAAGACCCGAGGTCGCGAATTCACCCATGCGGGTGAAGGGACGCGCGGGCCGCGCAGTGCTTTCCAGCGTGATCGCGACAGGATCATCCATTCGATCGCCTTCCGGCGTCTGGCGGGCAAGGCGCAGGTCTTCGTCGCGCCCGATGGCGATCATTACCGGGTCCGCCTGACGCACAGCCTCGAAGTGGCGCAGATCGGCCGCGTGCTGGCGCGTTCGCTCGGCCTGGACGAGGACCTGACCGAGGCTTTGTGCCTGTCACACGATATCGGCCATCCACCCTTCGGTCATTCGGGCGAGGATGCGCTCAACAATGCGCTGCAGGTGCATGGCGGCTGGGATCATAACGAGCATTGCCTGCGCGTGCTGATGCGGCTCAACAGCCCCTATTGCGATGTTCAGGGCCTCAATCTCAGCTGGGAGGTGCTCGAAGGGCTGGCCAAGCACAATGGCCCGGTGAGCGAGCCGGGCTGGGCCTTGTCAGAGCTCGATGCCGACTTCCCGATGGACCTGCGAAAATGGCCCTCGCTGGAGGCGCAGGTGGCGGCGCTCGCGGACGATATCGCCTATGACAATCACGATATCGACGATGGGCTGCGCGCCGGATTCCTCAAGATCGACGATCTGCTGGCGCTCGATTTTATCCGCGAGCAGTGGGAGCGCGTGCAGTCACGTCATTCGGATGCTCCGTTGGCAGCGCAATTGCGCGAACTGGTGCGCGACCAGATCGGGATCATGGTCAACGATCTGATCGAGACGACGCGCAGCAACCTGGCAGGCATCAATTCGCCCGAGGACGTGCGCGAAACGGGCGCAGCTATCGCTTCGTTCTCCGAGAAATGGGCCGCGCGCGAGAGGGAACTCAAGGCCTTCATGTATGAGCGGCTCTATTACCATCCGGAGCAGCTCAATACGGCGGAGGCGGCACATAAGGTGGTTGCGCACCTCTATGCGGCTTATGATCAGGACCCTTCCCTGATGACCGAGAAGTGGCGCGACAGCCTGCCCGATGATTCCGCGGGCAGGGCGCGGCATATTGCCGATTTCATTGCTGGCATGACTGACAGATATGCCATGGACCGGTACCGGGAAATCTTCGGGGGGGTGCCGGACGGGCTTTCGAATGTCTGAAGTGCAGAGGATCTTGCTGGTCGGCGCGTCCGGTCTCATCGGGCGCGAGGTAATTGCCCGTGCCGTCGGCCGCGAGGATCTGCGCCTGCTGGCGCTTGCCCGGCGCGAGCTGGACCTGCCGCGCGGCGCGCGCATGGAAGTATTGCTGGCTCCGGCGGAGGGCTGGGACGAGGCAATCCACGCCATTGCTCCAGACCGGGTGATCTGCGCGCTCGGTACCACGCAGCGAAAGGAAGGCGGTGACAAAGAGGCCTTTCGCGCAGTCGATCACGATCTCGTGCTGCAGGTCGCCCGGGCATCCAAGGCAGCGGGCGCGACGGGTTTCGTCGTGATCTCCTCTGTGGGCGCGGATGTTCACTCGAAGAACTTCTACCTTCGCACCAAGGGTGAGATGGAACGCGAGTTGATGAAGATCGGCATCGACCGGCTCGACGTGCTGCGTCCCGGCCTGCTGCTCGGCCAGCGCCGCGACGATCTGCGCCCGCTCGAGAAACTTGGCCAGTTGGCTGCTCCGCTGACCAACATGTTCCTGACCGGTGAGCGCAGCAAATACCGCGCAATTGCTGCGAGCGATGTCGCTGCGGCGGCGCTGCAATGCTGCCGCGAGAAGGCGCGCGGGCGTTTTGCCTATCAATATGATGGGATCATGCGGCTGGTCGGTCGGCTCTAGGTCCATCGCCATCCCCGGCTTGGCAGGCGTGATGCCACGCTTTACCAATGCCCGCCGGAAGGGGATTGCATGACAGCTTGGATCGATAAGGCGACCAGCCTGTTCGCTATCTGGACGGTGCTTGGCGTCGCCTGGGCCTGGGCCGTGCCCGATCATTTCGTCTGGATCACACAGGCACAGTTGGCCGGGCAAGGGCTGATCAGCGTGATGCTGGGCGTGATCATGCTGGGCATGGGCCTGACGCTGAGCTTGGAGGATTTCAAGCGCGTCGCCAGGCTGCCGCGCTGCGTCGCGGCCGGTGTCGGCCTGCAATTCACGATCATGCCGCTGGCGGGCCTCACGCTCGCCTTGCTGTTCGGCCTTGAAGAGGGGCTCGCCGTGGGGCTGATCCTCGTTTCCTGCTGCCCCGGCGGTACGGCCTCCAACGTCGTCACCTATCTCGCGCGTGCCAATCTAGCCCTTTCGGTGACCATGACGCTGGCTTCGACCATGATCGCCATCGTGCTGACCCCGCTGCTGACCGGATGGCTGGGCGGCGTGTTCATCGAGATCGACCGCTGGAGCCTGTTCCGTTCGATGGTTGCCATCGTACTGATCCCGGTCATCGCAGGCGTATTGCTCAACACCTTCCTGCCGCGCTTGACCAAGCGCGTAGCGCTGGTCTCTCCGCTCATTTCGGTGATCGTCATCGTGATGATCGTCGGTGCGATCATGGCCAATTCCAAACCGTTGATCATCGAACATGCCGGTGTGCTTCTGCTGGCGCTGTTACTGCTTCACGCAACCGGCTTTGCGCTCGGCTATGTCCTGCCTCGACTGATGAAGTTCGGCGTTGAGGAGGCGAGGACCATGAGCATTGAGGTGGGGATGCAGAATAGCGGTCTGGGCGCCAGCCTTGCCTCTGCGCCCAGCTTCGCCGCGCAATTTGCCAATCCGATGCAGGCGGCATTGGCACCCGTGCCATCGGCTATTTCATCGGTCTATCATGTCGTTATTGGTTCGATCCTTGCGGGGATCTGGGGCCGCAAGAAGGGAGGCGAGTGATGGACTGGTCGATAATCTTTGGCCTGGTCAATGTGGTGGCGCTGTTGTGCTGGGCGGCGCTGATCCTGCTGCCGCGTTCGAGCACGCTCAGCACGCTGATCTTCTATGTCGGGATCGGACTGCTGTGCCTCATCTATGGCGTTCTTCTGGTCCTGCTTCTGACCGGTGCCATCTCAGGCGCGGGCGAAGCCGGTTTCACTTCGATCGAGGGCATAAGGTCTATCTTCCGCACCGATGCAGGCGTGGTGGTCGGCTGGACGCATTACCTCGCTTTCGACCTGTTCGTGGGCCTGTGGATCTCGCGCGATGCCGACAACAAGCATTTCAGCCGGTGGTTGCAGGCGCCGATCCTGCTGCTCACCTTCGTTGCAGGGCCGCTTGGTCTGCTGGTCTGGTATGTCGTGCGTGAACCTGCCGCGCGTCGGGCCGCGCGCAGCAAGAGGAGCAGGAGCAAATGAAGCGAGAGGCACCCGCCGCCGCACGCAATCGCGATCCCATTGCCGATGTTCTTAGGGAGGAACTGCCGGCCATTGGAACGGTGCTCGAATTCGCCAGCGGAACGGGTGAGCACGTGGTGCATTTCGCAGCTGCCTTTCCGCAATTGCAGTGGCAACCGAGCGATCCTGACCCGGAAGCGCGGGCTTCGATTGCCGCATGGCGCGAAGAATGTGGCCTTTCCAATGTCGCGCAGCCTCTCGCGCTCGATGCGTCAAACCTCGAAGCGGCGGACCTGCAGGCCGATGCCATACTATGCATCAACATGGTCCATATCAGCCCAGTCGCCGCGACAGAGGGGCTGATGGAACTGGCCGGGCGCATCCTGCCCGCAGGTGCGCCCCTGATGCTCTATGGCGCTTATATCGAAGACGGGGTCGAAACGGTGCAATCCAATCTCGATTTCGATGCCAGCCTCAAATCGCGCAATCCCGAATGGGGGCTGCGCCATACGGCCTGGATGGACGGACTGGCTAAGGCTGCGGGGCTCGACCGCTCGCGTCGGGTCGAGATGCCGGCCAACAACATCATCCTGGTCTATCGCAAGCTGGCGTGAGCGATCACGTGCCGGAACTTGCAGCGCGCATCAACTTCGCAAGCGAGTGTAAGCTAGATTGCTTCGTCGACGTCGTTGGCGACGGATTCAAGGTCCTGCCCAGCACCGCGAACCGTGTTGCAGGCACTTGCAGTGAGGGCGAACAGGCTGGCGGTTACAGCCAGGATGATCTTGCGAGCCATTACTCTGTCCTTCTTCAAAAGCCCGCCATGCGAGCCACTTATTGTGAACCCGTGAAGCAGAATCAGGTTCCAGCAGCCTGACGCTGGTCCGAAAACCGCTTTCTGGCAAGTGTTCGCTCGCGCCAGGCGATGATCAGCCCGGCAATGATGATGAGTGGAGCGCCGAGCCAAGTGGTCGCCGGAGGGAGCGTTGAGAAGAGCAGCCAGCCAAACAAGGTCGCCCAGACAATCGCCGAATAATCCATCACGATCACGCTCGAGACCTTGCCGTATCGCAGCGCCACGGTGATCAGCACCTGCCCCCATGTGCCGGACAGGCCGATGCCGAGCAGTAGCAGCCAGTCTTCCCAGCTATGCCCCTGCATCACGAAGGGCTGGAACGGTGCGGAGCAGATCACGCTGGTGACGGCGAACCAGAAGACGATCACCAGCGGCTTGTCGGTCTGCGACAGGTCGCGGATCTGGATCGAGATGAGCGCGATCATGAAGGCGCCGCCAAGCGCTACCAGTGCACCGGTGAGCGGGATATGACCTCCGCCGGGCTGGGCGATGATCAATATGCCGGCAAACCCTGCGGCGACGGCGGACCAGCGCCAGATACCCACGCTTTCCCTTAGCAGGACAATCGACAGTAGCACGGCGAAGATCGGGACCGAGAAATTGATCGTCTGTGCTTCGGCCAGAGGCAACAGGATCACCGCGCCGAAATTGAGTACCATGCCGACTACGCCATAGAGGCCGCGCACCACATGCGCCTTCGGTCTTTTCGTACCCAGCGAGGCGATACCGCCGGTCATCACTGCCCAGGTAAACAGGATGGGTATGGGCACCATTTGTCGCCAGAAGATGATTTCGGCGATGTGGATTCCGCGTTGCGATGCGAGTTTGATCAGCGCCGCCATCGCCGCCATGCCGGCAATGCCCGCAACCCTGATTGCCAGCGCCAGAAGCGGCTTGTCGTTGGAATTGTCGTCCACCTGCGCGCCATACGCCGATCAATGCGCCGATCAAGCGCCGGAAGTTCTCGCTTGGTCGGAACGTGTGGACCATTTGTCCAATGGTTGAACCCCTCGTGTCTTATCGTTGTAACACGCTAAGACTCATGATTCTCCATGCGACCTCTTCCCGATGATCTGGACGACGCTGCAAATTGCCATGCGCGAGATCAGGCGGCACAAGCTCCGCTCGATGCTGACTTCGCTCGGGATCATTCTCGGGATCATGGGTATCGTGACGATGACGACGCTCGGCAAGGGCGGAAGGTATTTCGTCGAACGGCAGATTGCCTCGCTCGGTACGAATGCGATTTTCGTGGCCCCGGTGGCGCTGGGGTCGGGCCCTCCGCGCAATTTCGAACAGGGCGATATCGATGCCATTCGGGGCGATATTGCCGGCGTCTGGGCGGTGGCGGGCCAGGTTACCCGAGGGGCGACGGCTATTTTTGCTGGCGAAAACATGCAGACGACCATCGAAGGAGTCGGCAATGACTATATGGACATTCGGGCCATCGGGATCGAGCAGGGCCGGCGTTTCACAGCTCCCGAGGAGGCGAGCGGGGCACGCGTCTGCATTATCGGCCCGACCATTCGCGATACGCTGTTCTGGCGCGGCGAAGATCCGATCGGCCAGCAGCTAAGGGTCGAGCGTGTTCCGTGCCGCGTCATCGGTGTGTTTGCATCGCGTGCCGTGGGGGACAGCAATGCGGATCTTGATGCCTGGATCCTGATGCCTGTCCGGGCAGTCCAGCGCCGTTTCCTCGGTTCCGATGGTTTCAGCGCCATCGTCATTGGCTATGACGAGGCCTATTCGAGCGACAGCCTGCAGACTTCGCTGGTCGACCTGATGCGCGAGAGGCGCCACATCCAGGATGGTGAGGAGATCGACTTCGACCTGTTCGATACGCGACGAATCCAGGAAACCGTACAATCGGTGACAGCGCAATTGACGCAGCTCGTCGCCGGAATTGCAGGTATCAGCCTAGTGGTGGGCGGAATCGGGATCATGAACATCATGCTGGTTTCGGTTAACGAACGAAAGCGCGAGATCGGCATCCGCCTTGCCGTTGGCGCCAAGGCACGTGATATCCAGCTGCAATTCCTGACCGAAGCCGTCCTGCTCTGCGCATTCGGATGTATCGTCGGCATACTCATGTCGATGGCGATTTCGTTTGGCTTGCTGAGCCTGCTCGAAATCCCCTTCCAGTTCGATCTTCCGGCCTATTTGGCCAGTCTCGCAGTCTGCGCGCTGATCGGCATTACCTTCGGTTATTTCCCTGCGAGCAAGGCGGCGCAACTCGATCCGATGGACGTGCTACGGCAGGAATAGAATTCGTCGGGACGAGGGCGTTGTAGAGCAGCCCTGCGCTCGCCATATCGTCCGCCATGCACTGGCCTGCCTTCATCACTTTTGCCAGCGATGCGACGCTTGTAGGCTTGTGGGCCGGGGGGTTCCTGCTGCTTGCGGTATTGGCCCTGCTGGCGGATTGGCGCCGGTCGAGGCGCAAGAATATCGACCGCGTGGGCTGCCTTCCATGGACGCCGATTTTCCTCGCCGCCGCCTTTATTGGTAGCGGATTGCTGATGGTCGCGGTGAAAGGGTGGTTGGCACCTTAGTCTATTGGTTACGCCCTCGCATCCGCGAGGGCATCCTCGGTGCTGTTCCCTCCGCTACGCTGCGGGGCACCTGCGGACGGCCGGTCGGCCTTGCGGCTCGCTGGTCGCGAGCCGAACCCAAGCTTGGTCTTGATGTACGACCGAGCTCGAACCCGATAGCGTTCGCAAGCGCGACCGCGCGCCCGAGCTTATGCGAGGAAACCGCAAGCCCGGATGGGCTTGCGCAAGGCATGTCAGAGACATGCCTCCAAGTACGCCTGGTCGAAGCCGAACTGGCGGGCTTTTTCCAGCGTGTAGGGACGCAGGCCCGAGGAGCGGAACTCGCCGAGGATCTTCCCGTCTTCGCTCTCGTCCAAATATTCGAAGTTGAACAGCTCCTGCGTCACGATCACGTCGCCTTCCATGCCGATCACCTCGGTGATGTTGGTGGTACGGCGCGAACCGTCGCGAAGGCGCTTCACCTGCACGATCAGGTCGACCGATTCCGCGATCTGGCGCGAAATGGCTTCCTTCGGAATCTTGATGTCGCCCATCAGGATCATGTTTTCCATACGGCCCAGGCATTCGCGCGGGCTGTTGGCGTGCAGCGTACACATGGAGCCGTCGTGGCCTGTGTTCATGGCGGCGAGGAGGTCGAAACACTCCGCGCCACGAATTTCGCCCAGGATGATGCGGTCAGGACGCATACGCAGGGCGTTCTTCACAAGGTCGCCAATGGTGATGGCGCCCTGGCCTTCGAGGTTCGGCGGGCGCGTTTCGAGCGGCAGCCAGTGCGGCTGCTGCAGGCGAAGTTCGGCCGCGTCTTCGATAGTCAGCACGCGTTCGCCCGGGTCGATCATCTTCGACAGGGCGTTGAGCATGGTCGTCTTACCCGAACCGGTACCGCCCGAGATGACGATGTTCATGCGGCAGGCACCGGCAATTTTCAGCGCGGTCGCCATCTTCTTGCTCATCGAACCGAAACCTTCGAGCATGTCGATGGTGATCGGCTTTTCGGAGAACTTACGAATGGAGATCGCGGTGCCGCGCAGCGATAGCGGCGGCACGATCACGTTCACGCGGCTACCATCCTTGAGGCGGGCGTCGGCAAGCGGGGTGGTCTGGTCGACACGGCGACCGACCTGGTTCACGATACGCTGGGCGATCTGGAACAGGTGGTTTTCATCGCGGAACTTGATGCCCGCGAGCTGCAGCTTGCCCTTCTTTTCGATGTAGGTCTGTTCGGGACCGTTGACCATGATGTCCGAGACGTCCGGATCCTGCAGAAGCTCTTCGAGCGGTCCGAAACCGAGCAGTTCGTCGATTAGGACCTTTTCCAACGCGAACTGTTCGCGGCGGTTGAGGGTGATCTTCAGTTCCGCCAGCACCTCCATGATGATGGGGCGGAATTCCTCGGAAAGCTCTTCCTTGGTCAGCGTTGCCGCGGCTTCGGGATCGACGCGTTCGAGCAGGCGCGGCAGTACCTGTTCCTTGATCTTGTGGACGCTGGCTTCGAAGCCTGTTGGCTCGTTTGCCGGTTCGTTGACCGCGTTAGCGCGGTCGGCGAGGCGCGACATCGCATCTTCGCGGACCGGTGCGCTATTGGTGGGCTCGCCGGGAACGGCGCCTTCGCCGGGAATCGGGGGGAATTGTTCGCCGCCGGATTTGCCGGTTTCGGGCGCAGACCCGTTGGCAGGGCCGCCACGCATAGGCTTGGCGACGCCAAAGGACGGGCGGGCACCCGGCTTCATGCCGCCTGCACCATTCTTGCGTCCAAAAGCGCTCATTCGAGATTGCCCCTCATCTGTTTCGGTCGTTGCAGCATGCGTGACACATGGTGCTTTACGATCATCTCTAATGCGGAAATTTGGTAAACAACCGGTAAAGGCTGCCCTCTGACAGGCCCGTTTTGCGAGGAAAATTCCTATCAACAGTCACGATGGGGCAACTGCTTGATGTGCAGGGGGGCGAGACATATCCCGGCGAGGGCAAATGTGCCGCAGCCGCGCCGGGATGGATTTCTTGCCAGAGGTCACTGTAACGCTAACCCGCTATGCCGAGCCCGATGCGCTCCTGCGCGAGGTGCTGGATAGTGCCACGGCGCAGCAAGGCGTCAGTGGGGAAGTACTGCTGGTCGAGCAGGATCCCGATGGCAGCGTGGACGAAAGCGAATATGCCAATGCCAACCTGCCCCTGCGGATAATTCGCGCCGAGCTTGGCGGGCTGTCCGAAGCTCGGAACCTGTCGCTCGAGCATGCCAAGCATGACCTCGTCCTCTTCCTCGATGCCGATGCAGTTGCCGTAGAGGATTGGGCAGCCCAGCTGGCCGATGCTTTGGCGGAGCCCCGAGTGGCGGTCGCAGGCAGCCGGATTGTGCCGCGCTGGACGGGCAGGGAGCCGTTCCTGGCGCGCGCCCGCGTAGTGAGGGACCAGTTCTCGCTGCTCGACCTCGGGACCGGACAGAAGCCCTATCCGCGTGTCGTCGGGGCGGCTTTCGGTGTCGACCGGGCCAAAACGGGCACGCTGCGTTTCGACCCCAATCTCGGGCGGCGCGAGGGCCGGCTGTTCGGCGGTGAGGAAAGCGATTTCTGTCACCTTGCGAGCGAAGCCGGTCTCGATATCGTCTATCAGGGTGCTGCCTGTGTGGAACATGTCGTCGCGCCGGAGCGGATGCGACTGGGATGGATCGCCAAGCGGCTCGTCTTCGCCGGGCAGGGCAGGGGCAGCCTTGGCGGCAAGCCTTCGCCCAGCCGTTCGCCCGGACTTGTCGACTGGCTGACCCTGCCGATCACCCTGCCACCCTATGCGCTGGGTTGGCTTTGGGGGAAACTGGGATCGGACCGGCAGGCCAGGCGATAATGCGCAAGATCGGCCTCCTGACCTTGCCGCTGCACCAGAATTATGGCGGCATCCTGCAGATCCTCGCACTCTACCGCTTCCTGCTCGATCAGGGTTTTGAGCCGGTTTTCCTGCACAAGGAGCCTGTCACCCCGCTGAAAAAGCAGCTCTTTCGTTCGACGATCGGCCGTGTGCTCGAACGCCTGCCCGTCGATGTCCGTGGCTATCGCGCGCGGGCGATGCACCAGCGCTTCGTGCGCGCGATGATGCCCAGAAGAACGGCAATCCTGCGTACGGAGGAAGACCTCGCGGCAGCGGTCGCGGAAGAGCAATTGGATGCCGTGATTGTCGGCAGTGACCAAGTCTGGCGGCTCGATTATCACCGCGACACCGGCCACATGCAGTATTTCCTCAATTTTGCGCGCGGTGAGCATGTGCGCAAGATCGCCTATGCGGCGTCCTTCGGAACCGAGGAATGGCAATACCCGCAATGGAGTGGTGAGATCGGCCGGCTACTCGCCGGTTTCGATGCGGTCTCCGTAAGAGAGCAGGCAGGCCGCGAAATCTGCCGGGAGGAATTCGGCAAGGAGGATGTATCTGTCGTTCTCGACCCGACTCTGATTGTCGGAATGTCCTTGTATGACGAGCTACTGGAGAGGACGGATCCAGTGATTTCCGAAGGCTCCGTGATGCGCTACGTGCTCGATCCCAACCCCACGGTCCAGCGCATCGCCAATCTTGTGATGTCCTCCTTGGGCAAGGAAGAGGACGGGATCGAAATCGGCGTCCAGGGCGCGTCACAAGACGTTCCGCACTGGTTGAGGGCCTTCCGCGATTCCGGCTTTGTGGTGACGGATTCCTTCCATGGGACCATCTTTGCCATCATCTTCCGCAAACCATTTGTGTCCGTGGCTAATCGCGAACGCGGCATGGTTCGCTTCACCTCCTTGCTCGATGCTCTTGGCTTGAGCGACAGGCTTGTTGCCGCCGATGATGAAGAGAGGATCGCCAGGATGGTGGACACGCCGATTGACTATGGCGCGGTTGAACAACGGCTGGAAGAGCTGCGCAAAGGTTCGCGATCCTTCCTGCTTTCGGCGCTGGCTTGAGTGGCAATGGATGATCCAACCGCCCCGATTTCGCCTCCACGGGACCTGGCAGGGCAGCAAACGGGCAACCGCTACCTTTTGGTGGCGAGGATTGGCCCAAATAGCCTGCATAATGGCTGGCTCGAGCCCGCCGGAAACCGGAATTTCGACGTCCTGCTCAGCGCTTTTGACGAGCGAGCCAGTATGCCGGAAGGGCATGGGATATTCTCCGAGTTCAGGCCGGGGCCGAAGATTGCCGGCCTCGCCGAGATCTTGCGCGATCATGCGGAGCTATGGCGCCGCTACGACCATATCGCCATGTTCGATGACGATCTCGCCAGCGATGCGAAGACGATCTCCCGCATGTTCGAGCTTTGCCGTGAACATAGGCTGCAAATCGCGCAGCCCTCCCTCGACCCTTCCAGCCACACATCCTTCATGGGATTGCTGCAGCAGAAGGGCTGGCAGCTGCGCTACACCAACTTCATCGAGATGATGTGTCCCGTCTTCTCGCGCGAGGCACTGGAAAAGGTCGAGAGCCTGTTCGGGCTGGGATATGAAAGCGGGATCGACCTTGTCTGGTGCAATATGCTGGCCACGGGAGAACGCGATTTTGCCGTGCTCGACGAAGTGGCCGTGCGGCATACGCGCCCCATTGGCGGGCAGATGGATGCCAACGGCTTTGTCGACGGGCGCACTTACGAGACCGAGATCCAGCAAGTGCTCGATCGCTTCTCGCTGCAATATGTCCGGCTGCAACCCTATGCTGCGCTGGATCGCCACGGGCGCGTGGTCGCTTCGCGCTTGCAGCTGGCCATTGCGGCACTGCCCCTGCTGTTCAGTTCGCTTGCCCGGGCGCCCCGTTTGCGGCGCGGCTGGAACGCTCTTGTTTATTTTGTCCGAACCCTCCTGTTCCGTCCGAAGCGACTGCCGGTCGGATGAGTGATTGCGACAAGCCATTGCTCGATAAGGTCATCGAGAATCGCAATTGCATCGGGTGCGGTGCCTGTGCCTTCGCCTTCCCCGAACAGTTTGCCATGCGCGCGATTCACGGCTCGTGGCAGGCGCAATTGCTGCCCGCCGCGGCAACCGAGCCGGATACCGCACCAGAGACCATCTGCCCCCACTCCGGTGCGGGGCTGGATGAGACCGAGATAGGCGCGCGACTCTATCCGCAGGCGAAGAAGGATCCACGGCTCGGGCGTTATCGCTCCACGCTGGTCGGGCATGTCGAAGAGGGCGGCTTTCGGGCCGGTGGCAGCTCGGGCGGGATGATTACCTGGCTGCTTGCCGACCTGCTGGAGCGGGGAGAGGTCGATGGCGTCGTCCATGTACGGCCTGCCATGCATCGAGACGATGGCCTGCTGTTCGAATATGCCATTTCCACCACTGTGGAGCAGGTGCAGGAAGGTGCGAAGTCCCGTTATTATCCCATTGAAATGTCTGGAGTCCTCAAGCTCGTCAATGAGGGCGACAAGCGCTTCGCCTTTGTCGGCATTCCTTGTTTCGTCAAGGCGGTCAGGCAGTTGCAGTTCGCTGGCCTGCTGCGCAAGGATGCCGCAAGAATTTGCGTTGGTCTCGTATGCGGACATTTGAAGAGCAAGTATTTCGGCGAGTACCTGGCCTGGCAGGCAGGTGTCGCCGAAGAGGAGATCGAGACGCTCGATTTCCGCCACAAGCTGGCTGACCGTCCCGCCTCGCAATATGGATTTGCCGTCAGCCAGCGGGGCAAGGACACTCCGCTTGTCCGTCCCATGCAAGACCTCAATGGGAAGGATTGGGGGGAAGGCCTGTTCAAGAACCCGGCATGCGAGTTCTGCGACGATGTCTTTGCCGAATGTGCGGACATATCGGTGGGCGATGCCTGGCTGCCCCGCCATGTCGATGATCCCGCGGGCACCAATGTGGTGGTCATCCGCGATGAGGTCACTGCCACACTGGTGCAGGCGGCTATCGAAGACGGACGCCTCTCATTCGAAGAGGCAAGTTGCGACACGTTGGCTCTGAGCCAGGCTGCGGGCCTGCGCCATCGCCGTGCCGGATTGAGCCACCGCCTTGCGCGGCGGATCGAGAAAGGGATCTGGGCGCCGAGGAAGAGGGTAGAGCCAGCACTCGCCAAGTCGCCGCGCCGTCGACTTGTCTATGACTACCGCCTGCAAATCGCCGAGACTGGCGCAGCGCAATTCGAAGCTGCGAAAGCGGCTGGCGATGTGCGCCTGTTCGAGCAGGCGATGGCTGGCCTGTTGCAGGACTATCGCCGGACGGTTCGTGACAATCTGCCGCTACGCCTGGCGAAGAAGGCATGGCGGTTCGGGCGCAAACTGCTTCATGCGGCCTTGCCATGAGCGGGCAGGCACTTAAGGCAGAGGTCGCATTGATGCCGGAGAGGGATGCATGGCTGTCGCAATAAAGGGAACCAGGCTGGTCTACTTCCCGGTTCCCAAAGTCGCCTGTAGCTCGATCAAGACGGCCATTTTCGAGCACAATGTGCCGGGCCGGAGCGACATGCTGAACTATTCTGCCGAAACCGGGCAGGGCAAGCATATCCACCACATCTACCCGACAAAGCGCTTAATGCTGCGCGGTCTGCCCGATCGGCTGCGCTACTCGGTTGGCTGGAAATGGTTTGCGGTGGTGCGCGACCCGCTTGCACGGTTCGTATCGGGCTATCGCAACAGGATCCTGCATCATCGCGACCTCGAAACCGCGCCGATCCCCGAAGGCCTCCCGCAAGAGCCTGATATCAATTGCTTCGCCATGGAGCTTGCGCGCTATTGCCGCGCGAATGTCAGCCTGAACCACCATTTCGTGCCGATGGTCACCTATCTGGGCAAGCGGCCCGAGCGGTTCGAGCGTATCTTCGACATTTCGCAGATGGCGCAATTGCGGGACTATATCGCCGAGCATGGCGCCGATTTGTCATTCGACCGCAAGCAGGTGGGCGGGCCGTCAATCTCGGTCGATGAACTCGATGACCGTTCGCGCGCGGCGCTCAGGGAAGTTTATGCCGAAGACTACGCCATTTGGGGGCGCTTCTTTGGCGGTCAGGCGGATTAGCTGTCGCGCTTTGCCGCGCTTCTGCGCGCAATATCGTCCCAGATCGAAAAGTCGAAACCAAGATTCCGCCGGGCAGAGAAGCTCTGTCCCAGCGCATGCGCCAGCAGTGCCAGGGCCATGGCAATGGCGGCACCCAGCGCGCCGAGTGGCGGTATCAAGAGCGTTCCGGCAGCTAAGTTGAGGACGATCGCCCCGGCCGTCCAGCGAAAGGATATGGCGGCATTGCCGGCAGTGACGTTCAACCGTCCGGCCGGGCCAAGGCTCGCGGCCAGGACATAGCCCGCTGCCATGATCCAGACTGCCGGGGCCATTTGCACGAACTCAGCGCCGAAAGCGTGCAAGATGAACCATGCGGCTGCCGCCAGCGGCAGGGCCAGCGCAAGTGTTGCCAGCGTCGTCACCCGGGTGAAGCTGCGGGTGATGTGCACCAGACGTTCCTTTTCGCCAGCCTGCCAGAGTTCCGAGGCGCGTGAATCGAAGCGCGCGGCGACGACCTGGTTGGGCAGGAGGAGGAGGGCGGCCATGCGCCCGACCGGCTGATAAAGTCCGGCCTGCTCGGGTCCGGCAAGCGCCGCCAGCATCATTGTCGCCAGATCGCTCTGGAGCAGGAGCAGCAGCGAAATGCCGAGGAAAGGCATGGCCTTGCGCAGGTGCTCGCCGATGCGGGGCTGTTCCGCCTTACTGGTTCCCTTTGGCAGTTGTCGCAAGTTACGCCACACGAACCAGCCGCCGAGGAGTGCGACCAGGACATTGACCGCGAGATAGCCCTGCATGAAGGTCACATGCGTCAACGAGGCCGCACCAAGGAAGAGCGGGCCGAGCCACAGGCACAGCAAGAGCGGGCGGGCAACGTCATGCGGGATCTGGCCACCGGCGACATCCCCGAAGCCGAGCGCCGTTCCACGCCACAGATAGATGAAGGCGATGACCGGGACCGCGCCGAGGGCGAAGGGCAGTATCGAGGTGTATATCGCCAGAGTCTCGTCGAGAATCTCAAAGGCGAGAAGCGCGAATGCGCTGGCCATGGCGCTGACAAGGCAAAGCACCAGGATCGCGCCGAGCAGGAAGCGTCCAATGCCCTTGCTATTGCCATCGACCCGCATCGCGGCGATCTCGCGCACGGCCAGCGAGGCCAGGCCGAGGACGGATATATTCGCTGCCAATTGCACGACCGCGATGGTGACCGAGACGATACCAAGACCCTCCGCGCCCAGCAGCCGGGCCATCAGCACGGATTGCAGGAAGGCGAGGCCGATCCCGGCAACGCGGATGATCATGCTGGTGATCGATCCGCGGGCGATCGGCCCGCGGCTGGCGGCGAGACTGCGCGATATCAAGGTCTCGACAAGCTTCATGCGATCATTTCCCGCGCCTTGGCGATCACCGCGTCGCTCCAATCGGGGCATTCGGCGAGCCATTCGGAGTGGTTGCGGTGAAAGTCCTCGCTGCTGCCGAGCAGGTCCAGCGCGGTCTCGGCGAGCATGTCGCGCGCATCCGGCTTCAGCAGCTGCAACAGGCCGCGCCGGGCAAGGCCCTGCGTGTAGCCGGGGAAGTCGGTTCCCGAATAGAGTGCCGGAACGCCCATGGTCACCGCCTCGCAGGCCATGGTGCAGCTCTCCCCGACATAGGCGTCGCAATGGCCCATCAAATGGTGCAACCGGGCCGGATCGCCATGCCACAGATGCGGGCGGAGGAAATCGGGCGGTTCGATCTCGGCGGAGACATGCAGCTTGGCCTTCGGAGCGAGCGCGGAGACGAGCTGTTCGAGCTGCTCCTCGCTCCAGCCGGCCTTGCCAAGGTCGTGGTTCGCTCCCCAGCGGACCAAGCGGATGAGGACATTGCGGCGATCAGGATCGAGCCCAAGCGCCTTGGCCTTTTCCAAGTCGGGCTGGAATGCGGAAGGATGGAAATAGCTGAGATCCTTGGTCCCGAAGAGCCGGGTGAAGCGGTCTTCGGGCAACGCGCCGGTGTAATCCTCTGGCACGATCACATGCGAGATGAAGGGCCACGCAAGCCGCGTCTGCAATTTCGCATTCTCGCTGTCATAGACCGCGAGCGTCGGGATGCCGAACAGCTTGCCGACATGTGAAATGGCCACGCCGCCAAAACCAATCATGAGGTCGGGCCGGTCCGCGCGCACGAGCCGGGCAAGCGCAGCGTCGCGTTTCAGCAGTTCCACCGCTAGTCCCGCAGCGCCATTGCCCTGGCGGCTGATCGGTGTGTGCGCGATGGAAAAACGTTCGAGCAGGTCGGTGGCGACATCCTTGTGACGCGATGCCACCGTTACCCTGTCGCCATTGGCGATGAAACTGCGGATCGGTCTGAGGAAGAACAGCACATCTGCAGGGTGCACGATCTCGAAAAGGACATGCAGGGGCTTGTCAGAATTCGACATAGAGTTCGCCCGATTCCAGCTCTTGGCTCGGCAGGGGCAGGTGATCGCCCCAGACCAGCCTCGGCTGCTGGTCCGCAGGCACAGTAATCTCATGGTCGCCGCGCGCAATGTGCACGGTCTCGCCATCGACAAGTGCGTTGCCGTCAACCTCGATCGCGCCACCCTCAACCGTATAGGTTCCGGGCACGAGGAATTCCTCTGTGAAAGTGCCTTGCCGTGCCGAAAAGTCCTTGCCCGCAACCCAGATCGGCCAGGAAAACTCTATGTAATTGTCCTGCAGAGCCGCAATGTCCTGAGGGAAGAAGATGTCCCGTCGCTGGCCGCGAATGCTCTCCTCGAGCAGCGAGTGATTGGCGAGGAAAAGCGGAACCACGCGCGCTTGCATGGCTTCGCGATAGGCGGGCAGCCCGGCGCTCTGGTAGGCATTGATGCCCCATGGGGTGAGGAAATTGTTCGCTTTGGGCCAGCCGCCAAGCATGTAATTGTGATCGAAATAGGTGACAGGCTCGGCAAAGACCTCGTGCACATTCATTTCGACCTGGCGCTGGCGATCGATCAACTCGCGATCCTCGATCAGCCAGATGCCGCTTCCGGTGACCAGTAGTACCAGGGCCAGAATGCGGGCCGAATAGCGCTTGGTCAGGAACTCGATGGCCGGTACGCAGGCGATGGCGAGAGGGGCGAGGATGTAAACATAAAAATAGCCCGCCGTGTTGGTGTAGAAGAGGATCGAGGTGATCGGCAGCCACAGCCCGGCAAATGCGATCTTGCGCCCGGCCGGCATGTCCGAACGCCACAAGATTGCGGGAAGCACGGCAATCATGATCGCGAGGATCGGGGCAGTGAATGCGGCCTTCACGGCCATGCGCCAATAGGGCGGGGTGCCAAAGAAGAAGGCCCAGTTGCCAGCCGTGCTGACCACTTTCTGCGTGCTGCCCGAGGCGCCGCTTGCAGAGGTTACGCCCTGCGCATGAAGCATGTAGATGGCGGCAAAGCTGACCATCGCGGCGATGGCACAGCCTGCCAAGCGGACAAATTCCGGGCGACTCCAATCGGTTTTCTGCCAGCGCCAGATGGCTATGCCGGCAAAGGCTGGTGCGTAGAGCACGGCCTTGACCGAGACCATTGCGGCTAGTCCGGCGAGTACGCCGAAGCCGATGATGGCTGGCAGGCGCAGCCGGGCTGTCGCCAGCACGGCGAGAGAAGAACAGAGCAGGGCGGTCAGGATCGGATCGACCCGAAAACTCGTACCGTGCTGCAGGACATAGCCTGCCGAGACATAGGCCAGCGCAGCGAAGAGTGCGGTGGCTGTGCTCGCAAAGCGCCTGGCGATTGCGATGATGCAGCCAATCGTCACCAGTTCACAGACGAACATGAAGATTCGTGCGAAGACAATATGATCCGTGCTCGTCTGGAACATGCCGGGGAGCCATGCGAAGAGGCGGACATGGATCGTCTGTAGCGGGCGGCCAAGCTCACCCTGGGTAAACTGCGCGACTTCGCGGAAATAGGAATATTCGTCCCAGTTGATCGCGCGGGTGAAGACCAGCGAGATTTGCAGCACCAGCAGGATCAGCAATGCACCGGCAGGCGTGGCGTAGCTGGTGCTATCCTCGTGCGCTTGCGCAGGGGCGATGGCGGGGGCCTTGTCCTGCAAGGGAAGGACGGCGCTGGTCATGGTTAGCCCTGCTGGCGCTTGGCGATATCGATTACGGGTGTGTCGGCGTGCCCGGAAGCGGTCGTTTCCGGATCGCCCAGCCTTGCCACCTTCTCCTCGATCTCGCGAACCTTTTGCAGGTTCATTTCGAGCAGCTTGCGATTGGTCGCGATAAGGTCTGCCAGGATGCCCATCACCGCGGTGATCGTGCCCAGCATGAGCAGGGCCCCGCCAATGACGAGCGACTGGATATGGCCTTCGCCATCGCCGCTCATCCAGAACCACAGGAAGCGCAGGATCGGCAGCATGCCGACAAAGGCTGTGAGAAGGCCGGTGCCGACGAAAACGCGCAGCGCATTATGCGTGGTGTATGCGCGCAGGATGGTGACGCCGGTCTGTCCGATAAAGCCGGGGATCGACTTGAAGAGGCGGCTCGGGCGCTCGGTGCGATGGGTGCGAACCGGCACGGTGGTAATGGCCATCCTCTTGCGGCCCGCCTGGATCAGCATGTCGGTGGTGTAGGAAAACTCGGTGGTGATATTGATGCGGCGCGCGGCCTCGCGGCTGATTGCACGGAAGCCGCTCACCGCGTCACTGACCTCTGTGCCCGCGCAGCTCTGGACTACGCGGCTGCCGATCTTCTGCAGGCGTCGCTTGAACGGGCCGAAATGGGCATTGTCGTGCACGCCGCGATCGCCGATCACGATGTCCGCTTCACCCTTGATGACCGGCTGGACCAGCGCAGCGATGTCCTCGCCCTCGTACTGCCCATCTGCATCGGTGTTGACGATCACGTCGGCCCCTGCGGCCAATGCAGCGTCCACGCCTGTGCGGAAGGCAGCGGCCAGACCGCGATTGCGGCGATGCTGGACCACATGGTGCACACCCCACTGGCGGGCAACCCGAGCCGTATCGTCGCTGCTGCCATCGTCGATGACGAGATATTCGATCACATCCACGCCCTCGATCCGCCGCGGCAGTTTCGCGAGCGTTTCGGGCAGGTGGTCCGCCTCGTTCAGGCAGGGAATCTGGATGATCAGCTTGGTCATTGGGCCCCCGGTCACCGGCCCGCATCCGGACCGCGTAATAGGGCTTTGTTAAGCATGACGGTTTAACGATTGGTAAAACACGCGCCGCCTTTGGCGGGGCGATTTGCCGAGAGCGCCGGAAAGCCCTAAGCGGCTTCTTCCACTCGGGAGATCGCAGTTTCCATGCAACAATCGGATCGCGCCGGCCTGCTATTCGCGCTTGCCGGCTTCTGCACGCTCTCGATTGGCGATGCGATCATCAAGGGAATGGCAGGGGAATGGCCGGCCCCCGCCATGGCGGCAACGCGCTATATCTTGGGTACGCTGCTGCTTGGCGTGCTGATCGTCCGCAGCGAAGGAGCGGGCGCGCTGGCACTGCCGAAGGATAAATTGCAGTGGTTGCGCGGCATTGCCATCAGCATGTCGGCGATCGGCATGTTCCTGGCGGTGTGGATCATGCCGCTGGCGGAGGCGACAACCATCGCCTTCACGCAGCCGATGATCACTGCCCTGCTGGCCATGCTGTTCCTGAGCGAACGGGCGCACAAGAGCACATGGATCGCCACGATTGCCGCTTTTATCGGCGTTTTCATCGTGTTGCGGCCCAATTTCGACAGTGCCGGTTGGGGTGTGCTGTTCCCGCTCATGGGCGCGACGGGCATGGCAATCACCATCATTGCAAACCGCAAGGTCCACGGCCGGGCGAGCATCCTGGCCATGCAGTACTACATGTCGGTCACGGCGATGATCTTCCTGATTTTTGCGACGCTGGTGGGGCACTTCAGCGGACTGGAAGGGTTCACGATGAGCTGGCCGCACTGGTCGATCGTCGCGCGCTGTGCCTTTATCGGCCTTTCCGCCACGCTGGCGCAGTGGTTCATCTATATGGGTACGGCGCGGGCCGGGGCAGGGACCATAGCCCCCATGACCTACGGCCAGCTTCTAATGGCGGTAGCATTCGGCTACTTGTTCTTCGACGATGTTCCCGATGCGATTGCCATGCTGGGCGCGGCGATCATTATCGGAGCCGGTCTCTATCTCTGGCACGCGGGAAGGCAGCGCGACCGTGCGCGCAAGGCCGCCAATGGCAACGACTGACGGCGACGAGTGCTGGCTGTGCGGCCGACCGCTGGGGCGCCGGGTACAGCTTCATCATGTGGTGCCCAAGGCGAAGAAGGGACGAGAGACGGTGAAGGTCCATCCGATCTGCCACCGCACGATCCATGCGCATTTCACCAATGCGCAACTGGTGCGTCTCGACGGGGCGCGAGAGCCGGTCGCCGCACACCCGGAAATCGCGACCTTCCTTGAATGGGTTGCGGACAAGCCGGCAGATTTCCATGCGCCGGTGCGGCGCAAGCGGGGCTAGGGATCGGCCGACAGGGAGCGCATGCCCTTGGTCCGGCTTGTCAGGTGATATTGGCGGCACAGTTCGCAGCGATAGGGACGTAGCGTGACCCTAGCCTTCAACGCGGCCTCGGTCGCCTCTGCAAGCGTGCCATAGCGGCGCTTCCTGGTGCAGATGCCCAATCGGGTTTTCATGCGCGCGCTTTCACCAAACAAAAAGGGCGCCGCAAGTGGCGCCCTTTTCGAATTTGCGTGGTGCGACTGGATCAGTCTTCAACGTGTTCCGCCAGCACGGTCAGGCCCTTGTCGCCGACTTCGGCGAAGCCGCCCTTGACCTCAATGCTTTCCGGAGCGGCCCCGGCGGTCTTGTAGACCTGCACAGCGCCGTCCTTGATCGTCGACATGAAGGGCGCATGGCCTTCCAGCACGCCGAATTCGCCTTCCGCACCGGGGACGACCACCATGTGGACCTCTTCCGAGCGGACCAGCTTGGCCGGCGTGACGAGTTCGAAGTGCAATGCCATGGCGATCAGGATTCCTCGGCGAGCTTTTCGGCCTTGGCGAGGACCTGGTCGATGCCGCCGACCATGTAAAAGGCAGCTTCCGGAAGGTGGTCGTATTCGCCTTCGACGACGGCCTTGAACGAGGCGATCGTGTCTTCCAGCTGGACGAATTCGCCGGGAATGTTGGTGAACACTTCGGCCACGTGGAACGGCTGCGACAGGAAGCGCTGGATCTTGCGCGCGCGGGCGACGGTGAGCTTATCTTCTTCCGACAGCTCGTCCATGCCGAGGATGGCGATGATGTCCTGCAGGCTCTTATACTTCTGCAGCGTCTCCTGGACCTTGCGAGCGGTCTCGTAATGCTCCTGGCCGACAATGCGCGGCTCGAGAACGCGGCTCGAAGAGTCGAGCGGGTCGACCGCCGGGTAGATGCCCAGCTCCGAAATCGCGCGGCTCAGCGTGGTCGTTGCGTCCAAGTGGGCGAACGAGGTTGCCGGTGCAGGGTCGGTCAAGTCATCGGCAGGCACGTAGATGGCCTGCACCGAGGTAATCGAGCCCTTGGTGGTCGAGGTGATGCGTTCCTGCAGGTTACCCATGTCGGTCGACAGGGTTGGCTGGTAGCCCACGGCCGAGGGAATACGGCCGAGCAGGGCCGACACTTCCGAACCCGCCTGGGTGAAGCGGAAGATGTTGTCGACGAAGAACAGAACGTCCTGGCCTTCCTCGTCGCGGAAATACTCCGCCATGGTCAGGCCCGACAGGGCGACGCGGGCACGGGCGCCCGGAGGCTCGTTCATCTGGCCGAAGACCAGCGCCACCTTGGACCCTTCGGAGGTCGCATTGCCGTCCGCGTCCTTGGCGATAACGCCGGCATCGAGGAACTCGTGATACAGGTCGTTGCCTTCGCGGGTACGCTCACCCACGCCGGCGAAGACCGACACACCGCCGTGGCCCTTGGCGATGTTGTTGATCAGTTCCTGGATCAGCACGGTCTTGCCCACGCCGGCGCCGCCGAACAGGCCGATCTTGCCGCCCTTGGCGTAAGGCGCGAGGAGGTCGATCACCTTGATGCCGGTCACGAGGATGGCGGCTTCGGTCGACTGGTCGATAAAGGCGGGAGCCTCGGCATGGATCGGGGCAGCCTTGTCGGCGCCGATCGGGCCCCGCTCGTCAATCGCTTCGCCGACCACGTTCATGATGCGGCCGAGCGTCTTCGGGCCGACCGGGACGGAGATCTGCGCGCCGGTGTTGATCACTTCCTGGCCGCGGGTCAGGCCGTCGGTCGAGTCCATCGCGATCGTGCGCACGGTGTTCTCACCCAGGTGCTGGGCAACTTCGAGAACCAGCGTCGAATCGCCGTTCTTGGTTTCGAGCGCGGTCAGGATCGCCGGCAGTTCGCCTTCGAAGGTCACGTCGACGACGGCGCCGATGACCTGGCTGATCGAGCCGTTGGGGCTCTGGTTGAGTACGGGAGCGGTGGCCATTTTGCTTTCCCTCAGGTTTTAGAGCGCTTCTGCGCCCGCAATGATTTCAATAAGTTCGGTGGTGATCGCGGCCTGGCGGCTGCGGTTGTACTGGATCGTGAGCTTGTCGATCAGCTCGCCGGCATTGCGCGTGGCGTTGTCCATCGCGGTCATCGACGCGCCGTGTTCGGAAGCTTCGCGTTCGAGGAGTGCGCCGAACAGCTGCGTGCGGACGTAACGCGGCAGGAGCTCTTCGAGGATTGCTTCCTCATCCGGTTCGTATTCGACAACGGATTCCGAAGCCACGCTCTCCTCGGGCGAGGGAACCGGGATCAGCTGCTGCGTCACCGGATCCTGCGCGAGGGCCGACTTGAACACCGGGAAGACCAGTGATGCTACGTCGAATTTGCCTTCTTCGAACAGCTTCACGAGATCGTCGGCAATCTGTTCGGCCTGTTCGTAGCCGGGATTGCGCACTTCGCTGGTATCGAAGTGCTTGTCGATCTGATCGGCATAGTCGCGCTTGATCGGTGCGCGGCCCTTGCGGCCGACGAGGTAGAAGGTCACCTTCTTGCCGGCGGCTTCGAGAGCCTTGGCCTGCTTCTTGGCTTCCTTGACGATATTCGCGTTGAGACCACCGCACAGGCCCTTGTCGGTGTTCACGACAACGAGCAAGTGGCGCTGGTCCGAACCGGTGCCGGCAAGCAGCTTCGGCGCGCTATCGCCGCTGACCTTGGTCGACAGCGAGGCCATCACCGATGCCAGACGCTCCGCGAACGGACGCGCGGCTTCGGCGGCGGCCTGAGCCTTGCGCAGCTTCGCCGCGGCGACCATTTGCTTCGCCTTGGTGATCTTCTGCGTCGACTTGACCGACTTGATCCGGTCTTTGAGTTCCTTGAGGCTAGCCATTTCGGCTCCCTAGCTGGTGTCTCTTGTGGGCTCAGGCGAACTGCTTGGCGAAAGCGTCGAGCGCGGCGACGGTCTTGGCCTTCGTTTCGTCCTCGAACTTGCCGCTCTCGCGGATTTCGGTGAGCACGTCGGCATGGCCCTGGCGCATGAAAGTCAGCATGGCAGCTTCATATTCGGTCACACGGTCGACCGGCAGCGCATCGAGATAGCCATTGGTGCCGGCGAAGATCGAAACGACCTGCTCCTCGAAGGGCATGGGCGAGAACTGCGGCTGCTTGAGCAGCTCGGTCAGGCGCGCACCGCGGTTGAGCAGCTTCTGCGTCGAGGCATCGAGGTCCGATCCGAACTGCGCGAAGGCAGCCATTTCACGGTATTGGGCTAGCTCCAGCTTGATCGAGCCGGCGACCTTCTTCATCGCCTTGGTCTGGGCCGAACCACCCACACGCGAGACCGAGAGGCCCACGTTGATGGCCGGACGGATGCCCTGGTAGAACAGGTCGGTTTCGAGGAAGATCTGGCCGTCGGTGATCGAGATCACGTTGGTCGGAATATAGGCCGACACGTCACCGGCCTGCGTTTCGATGACGGGCAGAGCGGTCAGCGACCCGGCGCCATTGTCCTCATTCATCTTCGCCGCACGCTCGAGCAGGCGGGAGTGCAGGTAGAACACGTCGCCCGGATAGGCTTCACGGCCCGGCGGGCGGCGCAGCAGCAGCGACATCTGGCGATAGGCGACGGCCTGCTTGGTAAGGTCGTCATAGACGATCACGGCATGCATGCCGTTGTCGCGGAAGAACTCACCCATGGCAGCGCCGGTATAGGGGGCCAGGTACTGCAGCGGGGCCGGCTCCGAAGCGGTCGCGGCGATGACGATGGAATATTCCATCGCGCCGTTTTCTTCGAGCTGGCGGACGATTTGCGCCACGGTCGAGCGCTTCTGGCCGACGGCGACATAGATGCAGTAGAGCTTCTTGCTCTCGTCATCGCCCGCATTGACGGTCTTCTGGTTGATGAAGGTGTCGATGGCGACGGCGGTCTTGCCGGTCTGACGGTCACCGATGATCAGTTCGCGCTGGCCGCGGCCGACGGGAACCAGGGCGTCGAGGGCCTTGAGGCCGGTCTGCACGGGTTCGTGCACCGACTTGCGCGGGATGATGCCCGGCGCCTTCACCTCCACGCGCTGGCGGGTCACGTCGGTGATCGGGCCCTTGCCGTCGATCGGGTTGCCCAGCGCGTCGACCACGCGGCCGAGCAGGCCCTTGCCGACGGGAACGTCCACGATGGTGCCGGTCCGCTTGACGCTGTCGCCTTCCTTGATCTCGGCGTCAGAGCCGAAGATCACGACGCCGACATTGTCGGCTTCGAGGTTCAGGGCCATACCGCGCACGCCATTGGCGAATTCGACCATTTCACCGGCCTGGACCTTGTCGAGGCCGTGGATGCGGGCGATGCCGTCACCCACCGACAGGACGGAACCGACTTCGCTGACTTCGGCTTCGGTGCCGAAATTGGCGATCTGGTCCTTGATGACCTTGGAGATTTCTGCGGCGCGGATTTCCATTTATCAGCCTTTCAAGTGAGCTTGTGACCTGGGCGGATCAGGCGCTCTTCATTGCCTGGGCAAGAGAATTGAGACGGGTGCGGATCGAAGTGTCGATACGCTTCGAACCGATGGTAACGACGAGACCGCCCAGAAGGTCGGGATCGACGCGGGACTTGAGCTTGATGGTGCGGCCCTCGCGGGCACGCAGCTTGGTTTCCAGCTCGGAAAGCTGGGAATCGCTGAGGGCATGGGCGCTGGCGACTTCCGCATTCACTTCGCCGCGCTGGGCGGCGGCGATCATGGCGAAGGCGCGGATCATGCCGGGCAGGTGCGACACGCGGCGATTTTCCGCCAGCACGCCGAGGAAATTGCGGGTCAGATCGCTGAGGCCGAGATGATCACCCAGGCCGGCCATGACCTTGGACAGCTGGCTGCGCTTCACTTCGGGGTTCTTGATCAGCGCGCGAAGTTCGCCCGATTCGGCCAGGGCCTCACCCAGCTTTTCGAGGTCGGACTCGACGGCAGTGACGGTTCCCGCCTCGCTGGCGAGATCGAATAGTGCACTGGCATAACGGCCTGCCAGGCTTGCCTGAATACCGGCGGAAAGCTCCACGCGTGAGGTCCCCTGTGAGGTCCGAGAAACGATAGATTTCTCTTGCCCTAAAATGGACTCAAAGAACAGTGTCCGGGCAAGGTTGGCGCGCGCCTAGCAGCAGGTGACATGGGATGCAAGCCGGGTTCCCGGGAAAGCTCAGTCCTCCCCCGATTCCTCCGGCGGTGCTGTTGCCTGGCAGTCATAAACAAGGCGCTCGTTGGGTCGATCGGGCAGCAGGTTGAGAATCTCCGCCTGCTGGACGCCCAATTGCAGCGACACTTCCGGATCGGAGTTGCAGCCGGGTGCCTGGTAGGTTGCGCGGGCAGTTCGGCTGGCCGTCATCATCTGCCGGTCGAGCAGGTAGCGCTCGACTATATATTCGCCCGTTTCGGGATCGTAGCGATTGACGGAAACGGTTTCCTCGTCGCCCGGCACCAGCACGCGGGTCCATCGGCCATTCGTGAGGCCGTATTGCGTACGCTCGTTGACACAGCCCGTATCGCTCCATTCGATAGACAGACTCTCCTGCGCCTGACCGAGAATCCTGCTGCGTTGGGGGTTTAGGCGACAGGTCAGCGCGCCATTGGCAAGCTGGACGGGGATCACGCCGCTATCTTCGTCATCCAGTTCGGCGCGCAATTGCTCTTCGAGCCGGTCCTCGATCTCGTTGAAGGACGGGCGGGTAAACCAGCTGATCGCGGCGAGGACCAGCGCGGCCAGAGCCACCGATCCGCCAATCGATCTTGCCCGCATGTCCCCGCGCCGATGCGCGTCATAGGCAAAGCCGGCACCGCCCAGTGCCACTACAAGCAAGAGGAAAGCCAGCGCTGCGCGGTTGCTGCGCTGTTCGAGCACCCTGAATTCGATATCGCGGCGGGTGTCCGCGCGGCGCTGTGCCTGCGCCTCTTCTTCCGCCTTTGCTTCTGCCTGCGCATCGGCGCGGAGCTGTTCTTCGCGGACGCGGTCCTGCGCTTCGAGCTCGTCGAGGCTGCGACAGGGGAGCGAATTGACCTGCGGGGTAATGTCGTTGGCGCGCAGGAACGGAAGCAGCTCGCGAATCGATACGGCGAAGAAGAACTCCGCCTCGGTGCCCATGCTTTCCGCACCGAAGCTGTTCACGCCGACCACGCGGCCGCAATTGTCGACCAGCGGGCCGCCACTATTGCCGCGCGCGATCGGGGCGGTGTGGAGCAGCGTGTCGAATTCGCGGCTCGGGCGGCGTCCCGAGAGGAAGCCCTGGCTGGTGACGGGTGGCTGGGCTCGGAAAATGTCCTCCGTGCCGAGGCCCTGCGCCTGGTCGACGTTCATGGGATAGCCGATGGCGGTCACGGTGCCGGAGGCGACAGGCGGATTGCCCGACAAGGTCAGAGGCGGCAAGCGCATGGGCGACGTGGTGACGACCAGGGCAAGGTCGTTGCGCGGGGAGACGGACACCAGCCTGCCATAGACGGCTTCTCCGCCGTCGGAAGGGACGATGCCGATGCCGAGCCGGTCATCCTCCATCGCCTCTGCCACCACGTGGGCATTGGTGACGATGGTCTCCGCATTCACCGCAAAGCCCGTGCCGTGGCTGATCGGGAAGATTTCCTCTCCATCGCGGCCGACCACGACAACGCGGACGACGCCTCTGGAGGCTGCTTCTATATCCGCCGGATCGGCCGCAGCAGGCACGGGCAGCAAGGTGGCAAGCGCCATTGCGGCAAGCAGGAGCAGGCGGGCGAATGGAGAATTCATGCTGCCCGCATCGCAGTGTGCGCCCTCAAGCGCAAGATTCGAGAAGCATTCCATCGCATTGGCCCTATCATGCCCCTCATGAGCGAAGAGATATTGCAGGACGATGTACGGCAAGCGGTGGAACAGGCCGCGCGCCTGCTCGACCGGGAGGGAAAGGCGCCCTCACTCGGCGAGATCGCGGAAGCGGTCGGATATTCGCCCGGGCACCTCCAGCGCGTGTTCAAACGCATCACCGGATTGTCGCCTGCCGAATTTGCCCGTGCCTTGCGGGAGGAGCGCGCGGTTGCTGCCCTGTCGCAAGGCGGACGGGTGACCGACGCCATATATGATGCCGGATATGAAAGCCCGGCGCGCTTCTATGCCGCGATGCAGAGGCGTTTGGGCATGACGCCGTCTGCCTGGCGCAAGGGCGGGGCGGGCGTGGTCATCGGCTGGACCTTGCTCGACACGTCGCTGGGGTCGGCGCTCTTGGCGGTGACTGAAAAGGGCATTTGTCGGCTATCCTTCAATGAGGGGGAGGAGCATTTGCAGGCGCATTTCCCCAATGCCGAACTGGCCGAAGGGGCGGTGCCGCACGACCTCGCCGAGGCAGTACTCGAGGTGATCGAGCGGCCATCGAGCGCCTCCGACCTTCCGCTCGATGTCGAGGGCACGCCTTTCCAGCAGCGTGTCTGGGCGCAATTGCGGGCCATCCCGCCGGGAGAGACGCGCAGCTATGCCGAAGTCGCTGCGGCTGTCTGCACGCGCAAGGCCAGTCGCGCTGTGGGCGGCGCCAATGGCGCAAACCCGGTGGCCGTGATCGTTCCATGCCACCGCGTCGTCGCGGCAGACGGCTCGCTGGGCGGATATGCCTATGGAACGAAGATCAAAGAGGAATTGCTCAGGCGGGAGCGCGCGGCAGGCTAGGGATTATCGTTGCAACGGATCAGGTGGATCGCCGGCCAATTGTAATCTCTTGTAACCGCGCCGCCATTTTGGCCCTTTTTCTTTGACACCAATTTGATGGTCGCTAGGCTCCTGCCTTGTCGATCGCAATAGTGCGACAAACGGAGGGATTTCTTCAATGCGAATGAACCGGACTGCAAATACCATCCTTGGTGCCATTGTGCTCTCGGCGGGCCTGACCGCCTGCGGGACTTCTGAGGAAGGAGCAGAAGCCACTGGCGAGGAAGTGGCCGTCGCAGAAGAGATGACCGTGATTGAAGAGCGGCAGGCCAATTTCGAAGGTATCGGCGATGCCTTCATGGCTATCCGCGGCCAGCTTGAAGAGGCGAGCCCGGACTTCGGCGTGATTGCCGCAAGCGCCCAGACCATCGATACCAACGCCAACAAGATTTCGGGCTATTTCCCCGAAGGCACCGGAATGGATTCGGGCGCCGATACAGAGGCGCTGGCAACGATCTGGGAGCAGCCAGAGGAATTCGCCGCAGCAATCGATCGCCTGACCGGCGCCAGCGCCGGACTGGTCGAAGCCGCCGCATCGGAAGATGTCGAAGTGGTCGGTGCTGCAGTGATGAACCTCGGCGGTGCGTGCATGAACTGCCACGAGACTTTCCGCCTCGACGACGAAAGCTAGGTTGGATGCCGGCTTCGCCGGTAGCTGATGCACGCGAACCATGACTGAAGATCGCATCAAGGTCTGGGACCTGCCCGTCCGGCTCTGCCACTGGAGCTTTGCGGTGCTGGTCCCGGCTTTGTGGTGGACTGCCGAAAACAGCGAGATGGGCTGGCACATGCGCTTGGGCGTATTGTTGCTGGCCCTGCTCGTCTTTCGCATCCTGTGGGGCTTCTTCGGCAGCTCCACGGCGCGCTTCTCCAGCTTCCTCAAGGGGCCGGGCAAGGTGTTCGCCTATTTCCGCGGAGCCACCAAAATGCAGCCCGCCACGATCGGTCACAATCCGGCAGGCGGGTGGAGCGCGGTCCTGCTGCTCGGTGCCATGCTACTACAGGTCTTTTTCGGCCTGTTTTCCGGCGATCCTTTTGACGGTGCTACCGGACCTTTGAATCATGTGGTCGGCGTGATGACGGCTGGCGCCATGACCGACCGGCACGAATTCTTCTTCAACATTGTGCTCGCCCTGGTGGCGCTGCACCTGCTGGCCATTGTCTTCTACGCCGTGGTCAAGCGGGACAGGCTTGTGCCGCCCATGGTCACGGGCAGTCGCAAAATGCCAGCAGGCGTGGCCGGCATGGTGGGCGTGCCTGCATGGCGCGCCCTTGTCTGTGCAGCGATTGCAGCTGCGCTTGCCTATTGGGTCTGGAGCGGCGCTCCGGGCCTTTGAGTGCCTGTGGGATCGCAGGCTCCAATTCACACGAAACTGTAGGGATCGATATCCACGCCCACACGCACGCCGGGCGGGAAATCGAGATCGCCCAGCCAGGCGCGGATCACGTCCTGCAGGCTGGCGCTGCGCCGCGCATTGAGCAGCAGGCGGTAGCGATAGCGCCCGCGCAAGAGCGCTAGCGGTGCCGGGGCAGGGCCGAGCACTTGCACATCGTCGAGATGCGGGCGCGTCGCACCGATGCGGTTGGCTGCCTCGCGCGCTTCGGCTTCGTCCTCGCTGGAAACGATGATCGCCGCCCAGCGACCGAAGGGCGGGGCGCCGGCATGGCGGCGTGCCTCGGTCTCGGCCTCGTAAAAGGCGTCGCGGTCCCCGGCAGCCAGCGCGGCGATGACCGGCGCCTCCGGGTGACGCGTCTGGATCAATACCTTCCCCGGCTTGGCCCCGCGCCCGGCACGTCCCGCCACCTGCGCGACCTGCTGGTAGGTCCGTTCCGCTGCGCGCAGATCCCCTCCTTCGAGGCCGAGATCGGCATCGACCACGCCCACCAGAGTTAGCTCGGGGAAATGGAAGCCCTTGGTGACCAGCTGCGTACCGACAATCACGTCGACTTCGCCCGCCTCGGCCATGGCGATGAATTCGGCCGCCTTTTCGGGCGAATTGAGCGTGTCGGAAGTTGCCATGGCCACGCGCGCCTCTGGCAGGATCTGTGCCACCTCATCGGCAATGCGTTCGACGCCCGGGCCGCAGGCGACAAGGCAATCGGGCTCGCCGCATTCGGGGCAAGTTTCGGGCGGCGTGGTCTCATGTCCGCAATGGTGACAGGCCAGCCGCCGCGAAAGGCGATGCTCGACCAGCCAGGCGCTGCAATTGGGGCATTGGAAGCGGTAGCCGCAATGGCGGCACAGTGTCAGCGGGGCATAGCCGCGCCGGTTGAGGAAGAGCAGCGACTGCTCGCCCTTTTCCAGCCGATCCTTCAGCGCCTCTACCAGCGGCGCGGCAAGCCAGCTCTGGCTGCCGGGCTTTTCCTCCAGCAGGTTGATCGTTTCGATCTCGGGTAGCGTCGCCCCGCCGAATCGGCTCGGCAGGACGAGTTTCTCGTAAGTTCCGGTGTCGGCCATGTGCAGGCTTTCGAGCGCCGGCGTGGCACTGGCGAGAATGACGGGGAATTGTTCGAAACGCGCGCGCATCACCGCGATGTCGCGCGCATTGTAGCGCACGCCGTCGCCCTGCTTGAAGCTGATCTCATGCGCTTCGTCGACCACGATCAGGCCGAGATTGGCATAGGGCAGGAACAGGGCCGAGCGCGCACCGACCACGACTTGCGCCTCGCCGCTGGCAATGGCGCGCCAGGCGCGGCGGCGTTCGGTTGCCTTGAGCGAGGAATGCCACAGGACGGGAGCAGCGCCGAAGCGGTCTTCGAAACGGCGCAGGAAGGCTTCGGTCAGCGCGATCTCGGGCAGCAGGACGAGGACCTGCCGCTCGTCCTCGATCGCAGCGGCGATGGCTTCGAAATAGGTCTCGGTCTTGCCAGATCCGGTCACGCCGTCGAGCAGGAAGGGGGCGAATTCTTGCTCCCTGACCGCCTCGACAAAGCGATCCGCCGCTGCCTGCTGTTCGGGTTCGAGTTCGGGGACGTCGAAGTCGGCGCGCGCGCGGGGGTAGGGGCGGTCGCAATCGACCTCCACCGGCTCGAGCACGCCCTGGTTGACGAGGCCGCGCAGCACGCCCTCGGAGACGCCGGCAATCTCGGAGAGTTCGCGAATATTGGCCTGCTCGCCCTCGAGTGCAGCCATCGCCAGTTCGCGCTGCGCCGTCATCCGCTCGGGCATCCCTCCCGACAGGCGATACTCTGTCATGGTCGCCGCGCCCTTGAGCGCTCCGCCGCTGGAAATGACCATGCGCGCGACATGCGCCATCGGTGCGCAATAATAGTCCGCCGTCCACTCGATCAGCCGCCGCAGTTCAGCCTTGAGCGGCGGGACGGGCAGCACGCCCAGCAATGGGCGCAGCTTGCTGTCGGGCACCGAATCTGCGGGCAGGCGTTCCTCTTCCCAGACAATGCCCGTCACCTGCCTTGGGCCAAGCGGCGCGACCACGACCGATCCCGGGACTACTTCCATCCCTTCCGGGACCTTGTAGTCTAGCGGGCCGAGCGCGGCGTTGAAGATAAGCAGGCGGACGCGGTTCATGGGATGCCCGATATGGTCCCGCCACATGCCGGACCGCAAGCGCGCGAGAGGAGAAAGTGGATGAAGATGCTGGAAAAGACGCCTTGCGACAGACGAGCGGTGCTTGGCGGGATCGTTGCAAGTACCACGCTCGCTCTTCCAGGCTGCGCTACTTTCGAGCGCTGGAGCCTGATTGATGCGATCCGGCAATTGCTGTTCCTTTCCAGCACGCGCGCCTTTGCCCGGCTGACGGCCGATGGCGGCTATTGGGACGAGGGGGTGCGCACGCTCGGTCTCGAAAGCTTCATGGGCAATCGTGGCGGGATCCTTGCTTCGATCCTGACATCTGCCCTGTTCAAGGATCGTATGGAAGATGCCTTTGCCGATATTGCCGAGGATGCCTCGGACCGCGCCGCGCCCCTGGTGGCCGATGCGGTGCGGGTGATCGGCGTCGACAATGCGCTGGCGCTGGTGCGCGGCGGGCCGACTGCGGCGACGCAATTCCTGCGCGGCTCGATGGGCGAGACATTGGTCGAGGCCATGGTCCCCGAAGTAGGGCAGGCGCTGCGCGTGGCGCGTGAGCCGCTGGTTGGGCAATTGCTCTCCTCCCTGACCGGCGTCGATGTGGCGGGCGTTGCGAACACGTTCTCCGACCGTGTGGACGACGTGATCTGGCAGGAAATCGGCGTCGAGGAAGCGGCGATCCGCGCGGACCCGCTTTCCACCAACGATGCGCTGATCATTGGCGTATTCGGACCCAACGCCGCGCTCTGACCCAAAATGACAGGGTGACAGCGCGCGGCCTGCGACCATATAGGCCGTGGGAATGGCTGACGAATCTCCCCTCGAACTGTTCAAGCAGGCGCTGACCGGCGCGGCGCGTGCCATTGCGCATGAGCCGGAGGCGGAGGTCGGCTGGACCGCAGAAGCGCCCAATGTGACGGGCAAGAGCTTGCGCGTGCCCATGCCGGGGCGCAACTTGCCCGCCGACCAGGCGCGTGAGGCCCGCGGCTTTGCCGACAGCTTCGCCCTGCGTATGCGCCATCATAACGAGGGCCTGCACCGCGCCGCCATGCCCGCCGAGCCGGAAGCGCGCGCCTGTTACGAGGCGATCGAACGCGTGCGCTACGAGGCGATCGGCGAAAACAATTTTGCCGGCATGCGTGACAACCTCGCCGCCAAGACCACGATGATGACGCGTTCGGACCCGATCAGCCGCGCCGAACACGCCGATGACGTGCCGGTACAGACCGCGCTTGCCCTGATGTTGCGCGAGGAACTGACCGGCCAGCCGATCCCGCCTTCCGCGCGCGAAGGCGTGGAGATGGTTCGCGAACATATCGAAAGCCGCATTGGCGACGATTTCGAGCAATTGGCCGAGAATGTCGCCGACCAGAAGGCCTTCCGCGATCTTTCGCTCGACATGCTGCGCCATCTCGACCTCGTCCAGTCCGAAGAAATCGATGACGATTCGGGCGAGGAAGAAGGCCCCGACGAGGACGGCAAGGACGAGACTCAGGACGAGGAGTCCCCCGACCAGTCCGAGGAAATGGGCCAGCAGGAGATTGCCGGCGAGCAGGGCGAGGGTGACGGCGAGTCCGAAGACACGCAGGAGGTCGAGGGCGAGACCGAGATGACCGAAGGCGAGGCCGGGGACGAGGGTGAGGAGGGCATGATGCCCGTGCGCCCCAATCGCCCTTGGACAGACCTTCCCGAAACCTTCGACTACAAGGTTTTCACCGAGCAGTTCGACGAAGTCGTCGAAGCGACGGAGCTGTGCGATTACGAGGAACTCGACCGGCTGCGCGCCTATCTCGATAGCCAGCTCACCGGATTGCAGGGTGTGGTCACGCGGCTCGCCAACCGCCTCCAGCGCCGCCTCATGGCGCAGCAGAACCGCAGCTGGGATTTCGACCAGGAAGAGGGATTGCTCGATGCTGCACGGCTCGCCCGCGTGGTCGTCAGTCCCGGCCATTCACTCAGCTACAAGGTTGAGCAGGAGCAGGAATTCAAGGACACGGTCGTCACCCTGCTGATCGACAACTCGGGCTCGATGCGCGGGCGGCCGATCTCGATTGCCGCGATCAGCGCGGACATCATGGCGCGCACGCTCGAACGCTGCGGTGTGAAGGTCGAGATCCTCGGCTTCACCACGCGCGCCTGGAAGGGCGGGCAGAGCCGCGAGCGCTGGCTGGCCGATGGCAAGCCGCAAAATCCGGGTCGCCTCAATGATCTGCGCCACATTATCTACAAAAAGGCGGACGAGCCGATGCGCCGCGCGCGCAAGAATCTTGGCCTGATGATGCGCGAAGGATTGCTGAAGGAAAATATCGATGGCGAGGCACTGCTTTGGGCGCATGACCGCATCCTCGCCCGGCCCGAAGATCGGCGGATCCTGATGGTGATTTCGGATGGCGCGCCGGTCGACGATTCAACGCTCAGCGTGAACAATGCCGGCTATCTGGAAACGCATCTGCGCAAGGTGATCGACTGGATCGAGAAGCAGAGCCCGGTCCAGCTTGTCGCCATCGGCATCGGCCATGACGTAACCCGCTATTACAAGCGCGCAGTGACGATCATGGATGTCGAGCAACTTGGCGGCACGATTATCGAGCAGCTCGCGGACCTGTTCGAGGTTGAGTGACCTGCTATAGTCCCCGGTGGAAGGGGAAGTGCGGATGGAACTCGGAGCATTTTCGGTCAGCCTGGCGGTAGAGGATCTGGCCAGGTCGCAGGCCTTTTACGAGAAGCTGGGTTTCACCAAGACAGGCGGCGAGGGCGGCTACGCCATCATGGTCAATGGCGGTACGGTGATCGGCCTGTTCGAGAAGATGTTCGAGGACAACATCCTCACATTCAATCCCGGCCTCAGCAATGATCCCGAGCAGATCGCGAGCTTCCAGCCGCTGGAAGACTTCACCGATGTGCGCGACATCCAGGCCGAGTTGCAGGCCAAGGGCGTTGCCTTCGAGCAAAGCGCCGATCCAGACGGCGATGGCGTGGCGCATTTCGTGATCAAGGACCCGGACGGGAATGTGATCATGGTCGACCAGCATTTCCCGCGCCCGAAAAAGGGCTAGACCGCCATGCGCAAGCTCCTGACCATCCTCGTCATCGCCGCGCTCATCCTTGGCGGCTGGTATGTCGCTTCGCCCTGGCTGGCGATGAAGGGCATCGTCGATGCCGCGCAAGATCGCGATCTCGAGGCACTCGATGCGCGGATCGATTTCGAGCAGTTGCAATCGGACACAAGCGGACGGTTCCGCGAAGCGATCGATGAAAGCACGCGCGATGGCGGGGCGCTCGAACAGCTTGGCGGCGCATTGGTGGGCGGGCTGGGCGATCTCGTGATCGAAAACGCCATTACCCCGCGCGGTATGGCCAATCTTGTCACCGTCGGGTCTTTCGGCGCGTCATTGGTGCCCGAGCGCTTTCGCGGGCAGGAGCTCGAATGGGATGTCGAGCGGCAGGGCCTCAACCGTTTCGAAGGGGTCTCGACCTGGGAGGATGGCAGTGCCGGTCCGAAAATGCTCTTCACGCGTGAGGGGATCGGCTGGGAACTGACCGGCGTGGAACTGATGGGCGGCGACTAACCCCGCTTTCCTACTGCGGCTGGGCCATGCCAGCGTGGCCGCATGGCCTGCATTTCCGCCCGCAAGCAAGCGTCCTGCATATTGGCCGCGCAGTGCCCCGCTTTTTCGCTTCAGGAGGGTGTGTCAGGTGTGAGGGGTTATCGATTTGTCGCGCTTCCAGCGGCTTGTCCAAATCAGCCACTCGCTCTAAGTCCCGCCGCCATGACAGCCACGGCCCTGCAGCTTTTCAACTCGCTCACGCGCAAGCTCGAGACGTTCCATCCCGTCCACCATGGCGAGGCGCGCGTCTACACTTGCGGGCCGACTGTCTATAATTACCCGCATATCGGCAATATGCGCGCCTATGTCTTTGCCGACCTGCTGGGCCGGACGCTGAGCTGGAAAGGCTACAAACTCACCCATGTCATCAACATCACCGATGTCGGGCACCTGACCGACGATGCCGATGATGGCGAGGACAAGATGGAGAAGATGGCCGCGCAGCGGGCGCAGGACATCTGGGATATCGCGAAGCACTATACCGAGGCCTATTGGGCCGATGTGAAGGCGCTCAACATTCGCCAGCCCGCGCATTGGTCTGTGGCGACGGATTATATCGAGGACATGCTCGAATTCGCGAAATCGATCGCGGACAAGCATTGCTACGAACTGGATTCGGGCCTGTATTTCGATGTTGCGACCGTCGCCGATTACGGGCGATTGGCGCGCGCCGTTACCGATGAGGGTGAGGGGCGTATCGAAGCGGTCGAAGGCAAGCGCAATGCGGCCGACTTCGCCATCTGGCGCAAGACCCCGCCGGGCGAGAAGCGGCAGATGGAATGGGATTCACCCTGGGGCAGGGGTGCACCGGGTTGGCATCTTGAATGCTCGGTCATGTCGGGCAAGCTTCTGGGCTTTCCTTTCGACATCCATACGGGCGGGATCGACCATCGCGAAATCCACCACCCGAACGAGATTGCGCAGAACCAGGCCTTTTGCGGTTGCGGGTCGCTGGCGGAGACCGCCAATAGCGGCGCGAACCTGTGGATGCACAACAACTTCCTCGTCGAACGCTCTGGAAAGATGAGTAAATCCGCGGGCGAATTCCTCCGCCTGCAGCTCCTGATCGACAAGGGATACCACCCTCTCGCCTACCGCATGATGTGCCTGCAGGCGCATTATCGCAGCGAGCTGGAATTCAGCTGGGACGGGCTCGAAGCGGCGCTGACGCGGCTCAAGCGGCTGCTCATGCAGGTCGAGAAGCTGAAGCAGCGCCTGGAGGATATTCCCGCCGAGCCGGATGGCGGCTGGACGCTCGAATGGGCGCATGGCGAGATTGGCGGCGCGCTGTTGCCGCTGCTTGCGCGCTTTGACGATGCCATGTCGGAAGACCTCAATTCGCCGGTCGCGCTGACCGTGCTGGAGGAGGTGCTCGGCTTCAAGAAGATGGACCCTGTGCACAAGTACCAGCTGCTGGCCAGCATGGATGCGGTGCTGGGGCTCGACCTGCTCAACGTCACGCGAAAGGACCTGCGTATTCGTCCAAAGGGCGCTGAGATCACAGAGGAAGAGATCGAGGACGCGCTGGCGCGCCGTAAGGCCGCACGGGCGGAGAAGGACTTTGCCACTTCGGATGCCCTGCGGGACGAGCTCACCGCGAAAGGCGTCGAGGTGATGGATGGCGATGCGCTTGGCTGGGAGTGGACGCTCTGACTGTCGCACTGCTCCCTGCGCTTGCGAAATCGGCACTGACAGGAAGGCTGCCTGCCGGGATCGACACGCTGTGGTGGGAGGATGGCGAGCAATTGGTCGAGCTGGCCCCGCAGGCCGAAATCGGCTGGTTCGACATGTTCGAGAAGGCGCGACCGCTCAAGGCGATGGAGCGCGCCACTGGGTTGAAATGGCTCAACACCGCCTTTGCCGGGGTGGACTGGCTGCCGCTCGAGGATTTCCAGGTGCGCGGTGTGAAGCTTACCAATGGCTCGGGTCTCAACGCCGGTCCGGTGGCCGAGTTTGCAGTCCTTTCCATGCTTGCGGTGGCGCGCGGCTATACAGAGATTGTGCGCGCGCAGGATGCGCATGACTGGCTGTCGGGACCTCCGGGGACGGTCGAACTGGCGGGAAGCCGGGCGCTGATACTCGGTTATGGCGAGATCGGCCGCGCGGTGCATCGCATGCTCGCGGGATTCGAGGTCGAGGTGGTTCCCGTCACGCGCAGCGGGCGCGACGGGACGCTCGGCCCTGATGAATGGCAGGCTCAGCTCGGCACGTTCGACTGGGTGGTGCTTGCCATGCCGGGAACGCCGGACACAGCGAAGATGATCGATGCGGACGTGCTGGCAGCGATGAAGACCTGCGCCGTGCTGGTGAATGTCGCGCGCGCGGACATTGTCGACCAGGATGCGCTGGTCGCTGCGCTGCGCGCAGGCAAGATCGGCGGCGCCGTTCTTGACCTGACCGATCCCGAGCCGTTGCCCGCCGATCATCCGCTGTGGGACGTGCCCAATTGTCATGTGACCATGCATCTTGCCGGCATGCCGACGCAGCGTAGTTTCCTGCGTGCGGTCGATCGTTTCGTGTTGAATTGCAGCAAGTTCATGGCCGGTGAAGCGCTTGAGTCCGAGGTGGACCTGGCGCTCGGATATTGAGCGGCTGCTTTCCGCCATGACTCTGACTTCTACCTCTGTTACGAGTTGCGAATGAGGCGCAACAGACGCCTTGCGGTCGCTGCAACTTGAGGAGGGCTTTCGGGGGGAAAGCCCAGGCAGGGGAGTTGTTGCATGGCCGAATCTGGCAAGCAGAAAGCATCGGATCTTTTTATCGAATGCCTCGAGGCCGAGGGCTGCGAATATATCTTCGGCGTGCCCGGCGAAGAGAACCTCGATTTCCTCGACTCGCTGTCGCGCTCCGACAAGATCAAGCTGGTCCTTACCCGTCACGAGCAGGGTGCGGGCTTTATGGCTTCGACTTATGGCCGCCATACCGGCAAGACCGGCGTCTGTGTCGCAACTCTGGGACCTGGTGCGACCAATTTCGTGACAGCTGCCGCCTATGCCCAGCTTGGCGGCATGCCCATGCTGATGATCACCGGCCAGAAGCCGATCAAGAAGAGCAAGCAGGGTCGGTTCCAGATCCTCGATGTCGTCTCGATGATGGAGCCGATCACCAAGTTCACCCACCAGCTGGCCAGCGCCGACAATATTCCCAGCCGCGTACGCGAAGCCTATCGCTTGGCGGAGGAGGAAAAGCCCGGCGCGGTGCATCTCGAACTGCCCGAGGACATTGCCGACGAGCACACCGATAGCCGTCCGATCCCGCGCTCGCTGGCGCGCCGTCCTTCCGCCGAGCCCAAGGCCGTGCGCCAGGCCGTAGAAGCGATCGAGGCGGCCAAGGCGCCGGTGCTGGTGATCGGCGCGGGCGCCAACCGCAAAATGACCGGCCGCATGCTGCGCCAATTTGTCGAAAAGACGGGTATTCCCTTCCTCACTACACAAATGGGCAAGGGCGTGATCGATGAGCGGCATCCGCTCTTCCTTGGTTGCGCGGCCCTGTCTGCGGGCGATTTTGTTCACCGCGCCGTCGAGGACTCCGACTGCATTATCAATGTCGGCCACGACGTGATCGAAAAGCCGCCCTTCTTCATGCGCAATGATCAGGATGGCGATGTTGGAGACGACAGCCCGCCCACCGTGATCCACGTCTCGACCAAGACTGCCGAAGTGGACCCTGTCTATTTCCCGCAGATCGAGGTGATCGGCGACATCGCCAATGCCATCTGGCAGATCAAGGAAGACATCGTCCCGCAGGGCAGGTGGCAGTTCGACCACATGCTCGAATATCACAAGGCCGAGCTCGAACACACGGGCAAGCTGGCCGAGGATGCGCGCTTCCCGATCTTCCCGCCGCACTTGGTGCAGCAGGTGCGCGATTCCATGCCCGAGGACGGGATCATCTGCCTCGACAATGGCGTCTACAAGATCTGGTTCGCGCGCGGCTACACCGCCTATTTGCCCAACACCGTGCTGCTCGACAATGCGCTCGCCACCATGGGCGCGGGCCTGCCGTCTGCGATGATGAGCGCCATGCTTTACCCGGAGCGCAAGGTCATGGCGATCTGCGGCGATGGCGGCTTCATGATGAACGACCAGGAGATGGAGACCGCCGTGCGCCTCGGCCTCAACCTGACTGTGCTGATCCTCAATGACAGCTCCTACGGCATGATCCGCTGGAAGCAGGCCAATATGGGGTTCGAGGACTGGGGCCTGACCTATGGCAATCCCGATTTCGTGAAATTCGCCGAAAGCTTCGGGGCGCATGGCCACCGGATCGAAAGCAGCGATCACCTGCGCGAAACACTGGCGCATTGCCGCGATACGCCCGGCGTGCATTTGATCGATTGCCCGGTCGACTATTCGGAGAACGACCAGATCCTGAATCACCACATCAAGGAACTGAGCAAGAAGCTCTGAGGGGGTAGATCAGATGGTCAAACTCAAAGACACCTATCCGCTCTACCTCAACAACAAGGCAGCGCAGCCCAACACCGACCTTGAGGTGCTCGACAAATATACCGGCGAGGTGGCTTTCCGCACCGCGCTGGCGACGCCCGACATCATCGATGAGGCGATTGCTGGTGCCGTGCGCGCTACCGAGCCGATGGCGCGGCTGGCGAGCTATGAGAAGCGCGACGTGCTTGAACATTGCGTCAAACGCTTTCGCGAGCGTTTCGACGAGCTGGCCTATTCGCTGTGCGTCGAGGCGGGCAAGCCGATCAAGGATGCCGAGGGCGAAGTCGGCCGGCTGATCGACACGTTCAAGATCGCCGCGGAAGAGGCGGTGCGCAATTATGGCGAGGTCCAGCCGCTCGACATCAGCCCGCGCGCCAAGGGCTATATGGGGATGTGGAAGCGCGTGCCCATCGGGCCGTGCAGCTTCATCTCGCCCTTCAACTTCCCGCTTAACCTCGCCGCGCACAAGATCGCTCCTGCCATCGCTGTCGGCTGTCCCTTTGTGATGAAGCCCGCCAGCATGACGCCGCTTGGCGCCATCATCATGGGCGAGGTGCTGGCCGAATGCGACATCCTGCCCGAAGGCGCCTTCTCGATCCTGCCCGCCAGCCGCGCGGGATCGGACCTGTTCACAACGGACGAACGCCTCAAGCTGCTCAGCTTCACCGGATCGCCAGGCGTGGGCTGGACGCTCAAGGCCAAGGCGGGCAAGAAGCCGGTCGTGCTCGAACTGGGCGGCAATGCCGCGGTGATCGTCGACAAGGATGCCGACCTCCAGCACGCGATGGAGCGGATCATCTTCGGCGCCTTCTACCAGAGCGGGCAGAGTTGCATCGGCGTGCAACGGATCATCATCCACGAGGATGTCTATGACGAGTTCAAGGAGATGCTCGTCGCCAAGACGGCCACGCTCAAAGCCGGCGACCCCAAGGACCCGGACACCTTCATCGGCCCGATGATCAGCGTGAAAGAGGCTACCCGCCTCAAGGGCTGGATCGACGAGGCGGTGGCCAATGGCGCGACGCTGCTATGCGGCGGCGGGCTCGACGGAGCCATGCTCGAGGCGACCCTGCTCGAGGGTGTGCCGCGCTCCTGCTCCGCTGTGACCGAGGAAGCTTTCGGACCGCTCGCCAATCTCTCCAGCTTCTCCGACTGGGAAGAGGCCATGGCCGAGGTGAACGATTCCAAGTTCGGCCTGCAGGCGGGCATCTTCACCAGCAATATCCACCAGGTGCTCGAAGCCTGGGATATTCTCGATGTTGGCGGCGTGGTGGTGAACGATGTCTCGTCCTACCGGGTCGACAACATGCCCTATGGCGGGGTGAAGGATTCCGGTCTCGGCCGCGAAGGCATCAAGTTCGCCATGGAGGACATGACCGAGATCCGTAACCTGGTGATCAGGCGGGTTTAGGAATTGCCGGGGAGAAACGGGGATGCAGGTCGAGGTTCCCTATTTCGACAATTCATGTGTGGATTTGAGCGAAGATACCTCGCCTGACGATCCGGCAATCGCGGCCTTCCTGCAATTAGGGAGGGAGAATAGGCTGGCTGATTCCCGGCATGTCTATGCCTATTTCCAGGACTTCTATGCGGGTGTTGGCGTGGACGATCAGGACTGGCTCGACGCGGAAATGGGCATCTTGTCGAGCCCAGACGAAATCTGGGGATTTGTCAGTCCGGGGGCGATCTTCGTCGAGTCGGATCGCGACGATGCAGCAATCCGTTTCGTCGTGATGGAAGCGGAGTGCGTTTGGGAAGAAGAGCATGGCTTGATGCTCGTCTGGCGCGAGGGCAAGCAGCTTTCCAAGGTGAGCGGCTTTGATGGGCATTTGACGAACGCCGACGCCTTCGCTGACGAGAACCTTGCGCAGACGGTCTACGTTGCCGTGCTTGAGGAATATACGACCCGATTAGAAGGCTGAGGAACTCAAGCAGCTGATAGCTTCCCGCAATCCTTCTACCCCTCCTCCAGCAGCAGCAGCTCGCATTTGACCCGCAAGAAGAGCGGGTCGAGCGAATGATCGACTTCGGTCACTACCGCATCGGCCACCAGCTGGCCGGGAATGGCAAATTCGTGCTCGGGCAGGAAGGCGATGAAGCACTCGCCGGCTTCGACCGCCCCTTCGCCTTCGAACAACATTTCCACCCGGTGCCGCGTCCCGGCAAAGGTGATGCTGGCCCAGTTTCGTTCGTTGTGACGGATCAGGTGACCCTTGCCTTGCGCGAGTTCGGCCAGCGCATCGAGCAACCGTTCGCCGGGCGTGCGCATGCGCTTGCGGGCGGGAGAGGGTTTGCGGGTGGTTTCAATATGCATGGGTGCGCTCCCGATAAGTGTTCATGAAATGTTCCACCCGTTTTTCGGTGCGAGGACGGGGCATGCGGCCATTGCGCAGGTCGAGCACGAAGCGCGGGTCATGCGTGGCAAGGCGACCGAACTTGGTGGCGGGCATGCCGGTGCGGCGCAGGAAAACTTCGATCTTGCGGATCAGCATACTGGCTCCTCTCTTCTTGAATTTCTTCAAGGCAATGTTGCTGGCGAATCACCGTGCCAATAGCTGTCTCGCAAAATCCTACTTGTCTAGGAAAAATACTTCATGTAGGGGGCGTTTACTACGCAAATGCAGGGAATCCGGGATGAGTGCGCGAGAGAAACTTGCCGATCTGGTTCGTGAAGGCGGTAATAGCCTGGCCGGTTTGTCGCGCATGCTCGGGCGTAACCCAACGTATTTGCAGCAATATATCACAAAGGGCAGTCCCAGGAAGCTGGAGGAGGATGACCGCCGCAAATTGGCCGAGTTCTTCGGTGTGCCCGAGTCGGAACTGGGTGGGCCAGAGGAAAAATCCTACGATACGAATCGGGATTGGGTCGAGGTGCAGCGCCTGTCGGTCGATGCTTCCGCCGGCCCGGGCGCAGCGCCGGGTGCCGAGCGTGGTTTCGATGCCTTTCGCTTTTCGCGCAAATGGCTGCGTGAACACGGGCTCGATCCTGCCAATCTCTCTGCAATTCGAGTGGTTGGCGATTCCATGGTGCCATTACTGCGCGAAGGGGACGACCTGCTTGTCGATTGCCGGCCGGGCGGATTTCGCGACGGGGTCTATGTCGTGCGTTTCGACGGAAACCTGCTGGTCAAGCGTGTAGCGTCGCAAGGAAAGGGGCAGTTTTCGCTTCTGAGCCAAAATCTCGCCTATCCGCCGATTAGCGTTTCTGCCGACGAGATCGACATTATTGGCCGCGTGGTCTGGAAAAGCGGGCGATTGTAGCATTCTGTCTTGAGAGCGTCCGTGCTCACGGTCACCGGCGTCGTCATTAGCAATAATTTAGCGGTGCGCTCGCTATAGACTGTGAATGTCGATGCGCGCGCGAACAGATCGAAGGGGAGAGAAGACCCGGGCCTTCCGTGTCGGGCCACCCGCTTTTATCCGTGTTTCCAAGCCGATAGCCGCAGGCGTGATTGCATGTGTAGCATTAGTGGCGCTGGTAGCAGACTACTATTCGCCGCCACAGATATGGTACGGGCCGGTTTACCTGATGATCTGCGCCTTTGCGGCCTGGTTCACCAGTGCGCCAATGGCTGTTCTGCTGGGAACGGCCATCCTGACATTCCAGACTTTAAGCGGCAACCATGTGGGATACCCGCATGGTTCGGGTATCGCCGCGTCCGACATCGCATTGAAGTTTTTCTCTGTGCTGGCGGTGGTGCTCATGCTCAGTCAGGCGCGGGCGTCGCTTGAGAGGGAATGGCGTCTTGCCCGGACTGACCCCTTGACCGGCGCACTCAACCGGCAAGCGTTCTTCGAAACGATGAAGGCCGATGCGAACCGAAATGGACCCGCCATGCTGGTCTTTGCCGATGTCGACGGACTCAAGCGCCTGAACGACCTTATGGGACATGAGAAGGGGGACGAAGGTCTCTGCCATCTTGCCGGTCGCATCAGGGGAGCAATCCGCAAGGTTGACCTTTTTGCACGGATCGGTGGCGACGAGTTCGTGCTTTTCATGAAAGTAAGGGATGAAGCGGCCGCCAAGCTGGTGGCCGAGCGGCTAGACGCGGTGCTAAATCGCGAGGAAGACCGGGAAGCAGGCATTCTTACCTGCAGCTTGGGCGCCCTGTTTCTTCCGCTCGGCTCACAGTCGATCGACCGCGAATTGCGTCTCGCGGACGGGCTGATGTATTCGGCCAAGAAATCGCGAGCAGGCTTCGCTGTGGCCGCGGTCACCGCGGGTGACTTGCAGGACGATGTATGGACGGACGAGCACGGTAATCCCCGGGACCGCAGCACCTGCAGCGGCGGAACTCGGTCGCGAAACCTGACGGTCGGTTTGCCTACCGCACAGGTGGTTCATTAACGGACCGAAAAAGCAGAGGCGGCACTTGCTTGCATTCGAAAGGCCGTATCGCCACTTTCGTTGCATGACTTCTCCGCAACAATCTCCCCTCCGCGCCGCCATCATTCCCGTCACGGGTTTCGAGCAGAACTGCTCGCTCGTCTGGTGTTCAAAGACGATGAAGGGCGCGCTGATCGATCCGGGCGGCGATCTCGACAAGCTGAAGGACGCTGCGGCGCGCGCGGGCGTGACGCTGGAGAAGATCCTCCTCACCCACGGTCATGCCGATCATTGCGGCCAGTCAGGCATGCTGGCCAAGGAACTCGGCCTGCCGATCGAGGGACCGCATGAGGACGATCGCTTCTGGATTTCCCGCCTCGAGGATGACGGTCCGCGCTTCGGCATGCATTGCGAGGTTTTCGAGCCCGACCGCTGGCTCAAGGATGGCGACACGGTGTCATTCGGCGAGGTTGAGCTGCAAGTAATCCATTGCCCCGGCCACACGCCGGGCCATGTCGTCTTCTTCCATCCGCAGACCAGGTTCGCTTTCGTCGGGGACGTGCTGTTTGCCGGTTCGATCGGACGGACCGATTTCCCCATGGGCAACCACCAGGACCTGCTCGACGCGATTACCGGCAAGCTCTGGCCATTGGGCGACGATGTGACCTTCGTGCCCGGCCACGGCCCGCATTCCACCTTCGGGCGCGAGCGGCAGACCAACCAGTTCGTCAGCGATGCCGCGCTGGGGCGGGCCTAGATGATCCTGGCCTGATCAAATCAGGTCGAAGGCTGCCAACAGGGCTGTCACGACCAGTCCGAGCGTCGGCACGAAAGTCAGAAACATACCTGCCTTGCGCAAGGCGCCTGCTTCGTCCGCATCCATCCCCAGGCCATGCGCAATACGGCCGAGCAAGAATGCGAAAGCGGCCAGTGCCAGGGGCCAGCCGCCATGGCCGGTCATTTCGAGCGCTCCGACCAGGATCAGGACGAGGGGCGTATATTCGATGAAATTGGCCTGCGCGCGCATTCGCTTGATAAGGGCTGGATTGCCGCCATCCCCGTGCATCATACCTGCATCGAAGCGGGCCTTGCCGCAACGCATGGCCAGCCACAGATTGATGAGTGCGGCAATCGCTGCCGAAACGAGAGTGATATGCAGGTTCACGCGCTATCCCCAACCTTGGTCCCGACCCATGCAATAAAGGCGTCCCACGCGGCTTGCAACGCGGGGAAAAACCTGTATAGCGCGCGCCTTCGCCGCATCCAAAGGCCAGCTTCCGCCGCGCTTGCGCGGGCGGGTTGCTTGCCCTAGGGCGGCTATCAACAAGTTTAGCATTTTCAAGGAACAGGTGCCGCAATGGCTGTCCCTAAGAGAAAAGTATCGCCGCATCGTCGCGGCAACCGCCGGGGTCATGACTCGCTCAAGGTCGAAGCATTCCACGAATGCTCGAATTGTGGTGAGCTGAAGCGCCCGCACAATCTGTGCACCGCTTGCGGCCACTATAATGGCCGCCAGATCCTCGAGCCCAAAGGGCTCTAAGCCCTTACTGAAGGGGGTATTTAGCGCATGAGCCTGCCGCGTATCGCTATCGATGCGATGGGCGGCGATGAAGGTGTGCGCGTAATGGTCTCGGGCGCGGCGCTTGCGCGGCGCCGCCATGACCGTTTCAAATTCCTGCTTGTGGGTGACGAGGCGCGGATCAAGGCCGCTCTCGAACAGCATCCGGGCATGGCAGGGGCCTCCGAAATCCTCCACTGCGACGATGTCGTCGGCGGTGAGGAAAAGCCGACCCAGGCGCTTCGCCGCGCCAAGACCACCAGCATGGGCATCGCTATCAATGCCGTGAAGGCGGGCGATTGCGGTGCGGCCGTCAGCGCGGGCAATACTGGCGCGCTGATGGCGATGAGCAAGCTTGCCCTGCGCACCATGCCGGGTATCGACCGTCCTGCCTTGGCGGCGATCATGCCGACGCTTGGCGAGAATGACGTGGTCATGCTCGACCTCGGCGCCAATACCGATTGCGATGCCCGCAACCTCGTCCAGTTCGCGATCATGGGCGCCGCCTATTCGCGCATCCTCACCGGGCGTGAGCATCCGCGCGTGCGCTTGCTCAATATCGGGACCGAGGAAACCAAGGGCACGGACTCGCTACGTGATGCTGCAGCCCAGCTGCAGCAGGCGACCGGCCTGGCAATGAGCTTCGACGGCTTCATCGAAAGCGACAAGATCAATCGCGGCGAAGTGGACGTTGTGGTGACCGATGGTTTCTCGGGCAATATCGCACTGAAGGCGATCGAGGGCGCGGCGCGCTTCGTCACCGACCTTCTCAAGGAGGCCTTCACGTCCTCTTTCCGGTCCAAGGTGGGTTTCCTGGTTTCGCGTCCCGCGACCGAGCTGCTGCGGCACCATCTCGATCCGAACAACCACAATGGCGCGGTCTTCCTCGGCCTCAATGGCGTGGTTGTTAAATCGCATGGCAGCGCCAATGCGCAGGGCGTTGCCAATGCCGTTGCAGTGGCGGCACGATTGCTCGAAGAGGATTTGACTCAGCGCATCGCGGCCGACCTTGCCGAACTGGGCGAGGAGCGACTGCGCGACAACGGGAATGGCAGCAAGTGATTCGCACCATATTCAAGGGATCGGGTTCTGCCCTGCCGAAACGCGTTGTCAGCAATGACGAACTGGCCAAGACCGTCGACACCAGTGATGAATGGATCCGCGAACGTACCGGTATTGCCCAGCGCTATATTGCGGGCGAGGGCGAAACCACCGCGACATTGGCGACCGATGCCGCGCGCTCCGCGCTCGACAATGCCGGGCTGACGATATCCGATATCGACCTGATCGTTCTGGCGACGGCAACGCCTGACCAGACGTTCCCGGCAACGGCAACCAAGGTGCAGCATGCGCTGGGCGGAGCGGGGTTTCCGGCCTTCGATGTTTCTGCCGTATGTTCGGGCTTCCTTTACGCGCTTGCCACCGCGGACTCGATGATCCGCGCAGGCATGGCCAAGAACGCGCTGGTGATCGGTGCGGAAACCTTCAGCCGCATCCTTGACTGGGAAGACCGTGCCACATGCGTGTTGTTCGGCGATGGAGCAGGCGCATTTGTCATTGGATCCGAAGAGGTTGCGGAAGATGGTCCGGGGTTGCTCGCAAGCCAGCTGCATGCCGATGGTGAGTATTCGGACCTGCTCTTCGTCGATGGTGGCCCCTCAAGCACGGGCACTGTCGGCCATGTGCAGATGAAGGGGCGCGAGGTCTTCCGCCATGCGGTAACCAATCTCGCACAGGTGCTGAACGATGTCCTGAACAAGGCCGGTGTCGAGGCATCGAGCATCGACTGGGTGGTTCCCCACCAGGCCAATTTGCGCATCCTCGACGCGACGGCACGCAAGCTGGGTCTGCCGATGGACAAGGTCGTCGTCACGGTCGACAAGCATGCCAATACCTCTGCGGCATCCGTGCCGCTGGCCTTCGATACTGCGTGGCGGGACGGGCGCATCAAGCGCGGCGACCTGGTCATGTTGGAGGCCATGGGCGGCGGTTTCACATGGGGCGCCAGCCTGTTCAAAATCTAGCGGGTGAGGCCGGCCTTAACCTTGCCAAGGTCCGGTGATTCCTGCATAATCCGCACTGGGTCGCCGGATTACAGGAGATTGGACGCATGGATTCTATGCGATCCGTCGGCACGCTGACCCGTGCCGATCTGGCGGAGACGATCAATCGCAAGATGGGATTTTCCCGGGCCGAGAGCCTCGACCTTGTCGAATCTCTGCTCGGCAAGATGTGCGATGCGATGGCCGATGGCGAGAATGTGAAGATCTCCGGCTTCGGTAGCTTCATCCTGCGCGACAAGAAGGAACGGATCGGGCGCAATCCCAAGACGGGTGTCGAAGTGCCGATCACGCCGCGCCGTGTCATGACCTTCCGCGCCAGCCAGAAGCTCAAGGACAGGATCAGCCAGGCATCGTGAGCGCATTTCCGAACACTCCCCGTTTCGATGATGGCAAGGCACCTGACGCCTTGCGCACGATCGGGGAGGTTTCGGCGGCATTCGGGATCAAGCAGCACATTTTGCGCTATTGGGAAGAACAGTTTCCCATGCTCAAGCCGCTCAAGCGGAGCGGCGGCAGGCGTTACTACCGGCCCGAAGACATTGCCCTGCTGGCGGAAATCAACCGCCTGGTGAACCGTGAAGGCTACACGATCAAGGGTGCCAGACAGGCATTGAACGGAGCAGAGGCGGCGCAGAAGAGTGTCGAGCTCACGCCAGCCGTAGTCGATGTGTTGTCGCAGCTTCGGGCGATCCGGGCGCGGCTGGCGGGCGCGCTCGAAGCCGCCTAACCGACCTTTTCAGGACCAAGTTCGGGATCAAGATCGCGCGGCCGCGCGAAATGCACAATCTTGCCGGTGCCGGGCGCAAGGTCCTCCCAATCATCGATCGCCAGTTCGATCACGGCAAAGGCGGCGGTGGGATATTTCGCCATGACCTCGTCGAACAGCTTGTCCTCGTTTTCGGGCGGGACGAGATCGAGCGCCAGTTCCTGCAGGCCGGGATTATGCGCTGCCAGCAAGACGGCATCGGCATCGCCGCCCTGTTCGCGCAGGATCTGCTGGAGGCAGGCGCTATCGGCCAGATAGGCACCGGTCTCGAATTCTATCGGCATGGCGAGGCCGGAGGATTCAAGCGTGCATTTCACGCGTTCTGCCGGACTGGCGACGATCTTCTTCCAAGCGACGCCGTGATCGAGGATATGCGAGCCCATCAAGGCAGCGCCCCTGCGCCCGCGCTTGTTCAGCCCGCGGTCGAAATCACGCTTGGACAGATCGTCCCAGTCGGATTTGGCATGTCGCAATAGGCCAAGCAGTTTTACCAAGCGTCATCCTCATTGGCTGCAGGCGCACTTTCCTTGTCCACCCAAACACCGCCACCGAGCCGATGTAAAGCCTCGTCCAGCGTTACCCTGGAAATGGGTGTGCCTTCGGGGAAGGCGGACAGAAGGCGGGAGGGGAAGGCGGGCGAGAGGACGACAAAGTGGCCATGGTCGTCCTTGCTGCGAATCAGCCGCCCGAAGGCCTGGGCGAGGCGTGCGCGAATTATCCTGTCATCATAGGCAGATCCTCCATTGGCCGCTCGGCGCGCACGGTGGAGGATGCTCGGCTTGGGCCATGGCACCTGTTCGAGGACCACGCAGCGTAAGCTCTGCCCGGGGACGTCGACACCATCGCGCAAGGCATCGGTGCCCAGTAGTGAGGCATGCGGATCGTCGCGAAAGATATCCACCAGCGTGCCCGTATCGATCGGATCGACATGCTGGGCGAAGAGCGGCAAGCCGGCGCGGGCGAGCCGGTCGGCAATGCGGCCATGCACCGCGCGCAGCCTTCGGATCGCGGTGAACAGGCCGAGCACGCCGCCGCCGCATTGCTCGATGATGCGCGCATAAGCGCCCGCCAATCCTGCCAGATCGCCCTTCTTGATATCGGTGACGATCAACACTTCTGCATTGTTTGCATAGTCGAACGGGCTGGGGGAGGTGGACAGGATTGGCTGCACTTCGAGGTGCGTTGCGCCCGAACGAGCGATGGCGCTGTTCCAGTCCTCACCTTCGGCGTCGCGGTCACACAGTGTTGCGCTGGTCAGCATGGCGCCATGCGTTCCCTCCAGCACGGTGCGGGCGAAGGGCTTCACCGGATCGAGGAAGCGCCGGTGCAGTCCGACATCGAATTCGCGCGCATCGCTGCGATCCACAGCCAGCCAGTCGACGAAATCGGGATCGCCCGGTCCCCCGAGCCGGTCGAGCAGCGCTTCCCAGGCGGCGAGCGTGTCGATCCGCCAGGCGAGCGAGGAGCGCGCACCTTCGATCCGCGCGCGGCCCTGTCCGTCGAGCCAGTCGGGCGCTTCTTCTTGCAGGCGCTCGAGCTGGATGCCGAGCTTGATTAGCGGCTGTCGAATGGCGCCAAGGGCGACGCCCGCCTGCTGTGCCAGTTCGATGAAATTGCCTTCGAGCTGCGCGGCCTCGGTCTCGATGCCGTAGCCGGCCTCCTGTCCGCCGCTTTCATCACGCGCATAGGTGAGCGCACGCACGGCGGCGAGCAGGGTCTCGATCTCCCCCGAAGGCGTTCCATCGGCCAGCCTTTGCAGCCACCCCTCTCCGGGCAGGGCTTCGGCTGCTTCGCAGGCCGCGGCAATCGCCTTGGCGCCTTGTTCGTCATAGCTGGCGACATCTGCGAGGCGTGCGGAAAGGCCGCGGCGGCGACCCTTGGAGCCGCGTTCGGGGCCGAGGATCCAGCGCTTGAGCTCGATTGCCTCCTGCCCGGTCAGCGCGGCGGCAAAGGTCGAATCCGCCGCCTCGAAAACGTGATGTCCCTCGTCGAAGATGATGCGGGTGGGGCGCTGCGCATGGTCGCGCCCGCGCGCGGCATTGACCATCACCAGCGCATGGTTGGCGATGACGAGGTCGGCCTGCGCGCTGGCCCGTGCGGCATGTTCGATGAAGCATTTCCGGTAATGCGGGCAGCCGGCATAGACGCATTCGCCGCGCTGGTCGGTCAGCGATCGGATCGCCCGCTGGCGGAACAAGGTGCCGAGCCAGCCGGGCAGGTCCCCGCCGACCATGTCGCCATCGCGCGACCATGCCGCCCAGCGCGCGACAAGCTGCGCCAGGATTGCGGCGCGTCCGCCAAAGCCGCCTTGCAGCGCGTCCTCGAGATTGAGCAGGCAGAGATAGTTCTCGCGCCCCTTGCGGATGACGACCGGGCGCGAGCCATCGGGGCGCTCCTCGGGCCATGCGCGACCGCTCTCACTGCGCAATTGCCGCTGGAGGTTCTTGGTGAAGGTGGAAACCCAGACCGTTCCGCCCGAGGCCTGCGCCCAGAGCGAGGCGGGCGCGAGATAGCCGAGCGTCTTGCCGATGCCCGTTCCCGCCTGCGCCAGCAGCATGTGCGGCTGGTCCCCCTTGAGGCGCGGGGCAAAGATGCGCGCGACGTCAGCTGCATATTTGCGCTGCCCTTCGCGCTTTTCCGCGCCTTCGCCGGTCAGCCGGTCGAGCTGCTGCTCCACCACATCCTGCGGAAGCTCGACCTGGCGTGGCTGCGGACGTTCGCCGGTTTCTTCCCATTCCGGCAGGCGCGAGAAAAGCCACTTCTCGGCCCGTTCGGGCTGGCGGATATGCGGCGCAAGCACTTGCGCCCAGGGCCAGCGCAAGCGGGCCAGCGATTGCAGCGAACTCCATGCACCTTCGCGCTCGCGCCATTCCTCGCTTTCGCAGGTCGCCAGCAGGCACGCGGCTGCGGTCTGGAGAAAGGCGGGCACGTCCTCGCCATTTTCCGGCGCATCGAGGCCCAGCGCATGGGCCAGCGCCTTGGGCGTGGGCACGCAGAACTGCGCCGGATGGACGAAGGCGAACAGTTCGAGCAGGTCGAGGCCCGAGAGATCGGGATAGCCCAGCCGCGTGGCGATGAGCGGGGCGTTGACCATCAGCAGAGGCGTGTCGGCAGCGGCCATCACCGCCTCACCCTTGGCTATGGTGCGGATCTCCCCATGCGCGTCGCACAGCCAGCATCCGGCATGGCTGGCATGCAGGGCAGGGAGCGCCAATGGACTTGTCGGGGGAGCCATGCGCCAAGAATGCGCAAGGGAGAACGAAAAGTAAACGCGTGCTGATTGCGCTTCCACCGCACAGAGTAGCGTTGAAGCCGGTTACGAGCCTGAGACTGGCATATTTTCGCCTCATTTCGCCGCAGGAGCAAATCCGCCTGTCGCGATAATTTCGCAGATAATACAATAAAAACAATATTCTAACGCACGGATTAACCACAGATTACGGGAACGCTGGAGCGCGACTGCCTGTTTCTATCCCTGCTATGACGACGAAATCATATCTCGCTCGCAGCGCCGGTTCCGCGATTGCCGCGGCCCTGGTGCTTGGTCCATCCCCGCTCCTCGCGCAGGAAGCCGCAGCCCCTGCGGCGCCAGCGCAGACAGAGGCGATTGCGCCCGAACCGGGACCTTCCCTGCCTGTCCTTGTGTCTCCCGTTGCGCCCCAGCAATCACCCGCACCTGCGCAGCAAGTTCCCGTTCCTACTGCCGCCGATTTGCCCGGCGGCGCTGCCGGCCAGGCGAGTTCCCCCCCATCGCCTGCGCCGGCACCAGGAACCTCGCCCAGCAATATCGTCACCACCTCGAATCCGGTCGTACAGGAAATTCCCGAGCAGCCGGAGCAGGCGGCAGCGTCTCCGGCCGGAAATTCCGAAGCGAGGGTCGCACAGGCCAATGAGCCTGCCTCCGCTCCTGCCGCCACCCCGGCTCCTGCGAATGAAAGCGTGACCACAATCGAGGAACCTCCGCTTCCGATTGCCGAAGAGGCGGCGGACGAACCCCTCTTCGTCGCCCCGCAGCCTTTCATCGAACCGCTGCCCGAGAGCGTGCCGCAGGCCGATGGCACGGCAAATGATGTCGGTCTGATCGCAGGCGCGATTTCGCTTCTTGCCTTGCTGGTCCTGGGCCTGCTGGTATTCCTCGGCCTGCGTCGGCGGCGTGCGGTAGTAGCCGTTCCGCGTGTCGAAAGGCCGATGGTCAAACCGACTGCCAAGTCGCGAGAGCCTCTGAAGTCGATCGCCGCGACTGTGCCCGACGAAGCTGCGCCTGAAAAACGGCCTGAGCGCGACATCCGCGACTGGGCGCTGCCGCTGTCTGCACGCCAGGATCCTCCGCAATCGCAATTGCGCGAAGGCGAGGGCGGACTGCCGCATGCCGGTGCAGCAATTGCCCTGCCGCGCAAGGCTCCGGCCGCTCTCGAGGAACGAAAGGCCCTGCTCGATCGCATGGTTGCGGCGCAGCCCGACCGTGCCAATCCGTTCCGCTCCCGCAAGGCGCGGCGTCATCGGGCAAGGCTGATCCTGCAGTCGCTCGGTCGCAAGTTCGAGAACGGCACGTCGAACATCGATTTCAGCCAATATCCCATGAACTGGCCAGAATTGGCGCGCCGTGACTTGCCCAACGTCGCCTGACCCAACGCGAAATAGGAAAGGGGCGGCACCTCGCGGTGCCGCCCCTTTCGCTTTTGGCCAGCCGGATCAGCTGCGCGGGACGCAGCTCCAACCTTCGGGATCGTTGGGATCGCCTTCGCCCTCGAAGCGCGCGACATTGGGCCATGCGCAATGCGGGCGGGTCAGCGAACCGTCCATCTTGCCGCCGATCAAGCGTTCGGGCGCTTCGTCGGTGTTCACCCAATCGTCGAGAGCGGCCAGGTAATCGACAGAATCCGCGCCCGGTCCACCGCCGCAATGGCCCATGCCGGGAATGGGGAAATAGCGCAGTTGGTCAGCTGCTGCCTCGTTCTGCGCCATGACCGCATCGACATATTCTGCCGTGACGAGGGTGCTGGGGGCAGGGTCGTTTTCGCCGTGATACATCAGCAGTTTGCCGCCATTGGCGAAAAAGGCCGAGAGATCGGGGTCCTTCGCTTCGTACATGTCGGCGAATTCGCTGGTGCGCACGGCGATGTAATTGGCGTCATCGAAGCTGGCGATAGTCACCTCCTCGTCGCCGAAGAAGAGCGGGAAGAGATTGACCAGGCCATTGCCGCCCGTGGCATCGACGCCCGATCCATCGGCGACGGTGAAGAACGACCAGCCCGCTTCGCCGCCACGCTGCATGGGCGCCATGGCAAAGCTGCCGTCAGAGGCGCGAATGCCATCATAGACAGTCTGCATGGCGGTGACCTGCGGCGCGGTCAGGCAGCTTGCCGTCTTGCCCGCTTCGCATTGCAGGCTGGCAGGGTCGAATGTGCAGCTGGCGGGATTGTTGATGATGCCATCCTCGACACCGTCATTGGCGTCGCACTGGGCGAGGGCTGCGCCTTGCACCAGTTGCAGGTCTTCCATGGTGAAACCACCCGCGCCATTACCTGCGGCGAATGTCTGCGTCTTGAACACCGAACTGGTCTGGACCTGCAAGGTATAGACCGGGGCGCCGGCGATGATCGCGTCGTAATCGTCCGGGTAACGCTGCGCTTCCATCAGCGCCATGCGTCCTCCGGTCGAGCAGCCCTGGAAATAGGCAAGCTGGTGTTCTTGTCCGTAGTAGCTGTCCGCCACCGATTTGCCCCTCACGGTCATTTCGTGAATCGCACGGTGAGAGAAGTCGATCGCCGATTCCGGCCGCTCGACCATCCAGCTGTTTGCCCAGACATCGGTGCCGTCATTGCCGCCATTGGTCTGCAGCGTGGCATAACCCTTGGACAGGCCGTCACTGGCGCTCTGGATGGTGACATTGCCGGCCCAGCCGCCGCCGCCAAGGCCCAGCAGCTTGCCGTTCCATTCGGCAGGCAGGCGATAGACCACGCCGATATTCGAGCCCTCGACGGGCGAAAGCGTGGCGGTGACTTCGCAATAGGCAGGCAGCGCCTCGCTCGCCTCGACCCAATTTGTGCTGGCTTCGGTTGCGCCGAGCGCCTCTGCGGTCAGGGCCGCGCAGCCCTCTGCGGTGCCGATGATCGGCAGCTCGACTTCCGGCTCCTGCGAGCAGGCCGCAAGGGCAAGGGCCGTCAGGCTGACGGCAGCGATCTTCTTCATGGAAATCCCCTCCAGAATTTGACTTTGCCCAAGGCTAGCGAGCCGAATCCGGAAAGGCCAAACAAAAGCGCCGCTTGATACAATTGGATGAATCTTGGCTCTGGACGACCCTGTGGCGCATGATACCTTTCGTCGCATTGCATAGGGAGAGAAGTCAGATGCCGGGTGAAGCCTATCCCGATTTGCCGTTGTTTCGGATCCCATGGACCGCGCTTTCCGAGGCGGACATCAGTACCAGACTTGCGTCGGTTTCGACCGTCGGACCGCGATCTGCCTCGCGCGCCAGCCGATCGCTGGTGGGCAAGACTGTGCGGATCGTCTGCGACAATGGGACAACCGGGGTCGATGGCCCGACCCTGACTTACAGTTTCCCGACCGCTGACAGCCTGGCGCTGACGGTGGACGATGGCACACCAACTCAGGCGGGCTACAGGGCGCTCGACATGGGCGACATCACCTTCTTCGCCCATATGATCCCGCTGGAGCTGCGCGGCTATGCCGTGGTGATCGACAATCACACCAATGCCGCCACCGTTTTCGAAATTTGGTTCGGCGGTTACGAGAAGCGCAAGCGCGAGATCATGCGCGAAGTCTACCAGGGCTATGTCGCAGTCGAGGGAGAGGAGCCGAGCACAGTCCGCCACGAGTTCAACAACCGGCTGGAGGGCGGGGGCTATTACTGGAAGCAGGATAATGGCGCCGAGACGCTCGAATATTATTCTTCGATTTCATACACCCACTGGGTCGAACTGAGCCGGACGAACCTGGAGCCCAATCTGGGCCATAGCGCTCCTGCCGACTATATCGAGATCGGCCACGGCAGATATATCTACACCCGCACCGAATGCGAATTCTCGGGCATCTTCACCGTCTATGCCTTCGACGTGAACAAGCTCACACAGGTGGGCTTGCGGCTGGGCTTCAACGCGGCTGACGAGCTGGAATTCTACGTTTTCAGCGGAGAGGGCGAATGGCTAGGCCAGATCGCCAAGTTCGAAACCTTCGGCTCGACCGAGGGCGGCCCGATGCTGCCGCGCCCGGGGCCGGGCCAGACCGAAGATGTCGATGCTACGGCCAAGGGTGCGCGGGCGGTCTATCGCCCGATGGAAACCTACGCGACCATGACCAAGGAAGAGGTCGACGCCATCGTTCCTGACAATACGCATGTCTTCGCGCAGCGCGTCGGTGCAGGCAGCGGCGCTACCGGCATGGCTACCAATGTCGATACGCCCAGCGACAAGCTTGTCGGCAAGTCGGCGACCATCCAGTACGACAACGGCCCGACCATGGACTACGAGTTCACCAGCGTGGACGAACTGCGATATCGCAAGGATGGCGGGGCCTGGCAGACCGTTCGCTACCATGCCTGGGAAGCGATCGAGGGTGTGTTCCTGATGGGCTATTGCCTCAAGGGCGAGCCGAACCATGATGGCCACATCACAGTGCTCGATTTCGAGGAAGGCAAGGCGACCTGCTATAACGGCTACCTTAACACGCCCTACATCGCCAACGAGGCGGGCTGCCGCCACCTGTTCGGCAAGCTCATATCGGAAGGCGTTCCCGATCCCGGCAGCGCGCGGCACGATTATACAGAGGACATGCTCGGACGGGCCATCACCTATAGCTACCAGCCCGGCCTGACCTCGATGCATCTCTATTCGACACCGGGCACGACCAGCTGGATCATCTTTACCGGCACGCAGCAGATGGGCCTCGAATGGTCCGGCACGGGCGCGCAGGTGAAGATCCGCGACGGGCTCTACTTCCTCTACTGGATCGAGGAAGCGTGTAACGGCACGCTTGGTACGATCCTGCTCAACATGCGGACCATGCACGATATCGGCATTGGCTATCACTGCGGGACCGAAGGTCTGAGCATGAGCCCGGTCGGCGCTCTGCTGCGGCATGCCGGCCAGTTCGATGTCGAACGCTTCTTCCAAGACCGGACCCGGGGGTAAACGTCATGAGCAACAATACTGACACCACTCGCCGCACTTTCCTCAAGGCTGGTGCCCTGGTTGCGGCCCCGGCCGCCGCTATCGGCATTCCGGTTGCTGCCATCGCTGCCGACGATGGGAGCAAGGCTGCGCTCGCACGCTTGCAGGACGAACGCGCCATCGAAGCGCTCAATCGCGACTTCCTGCGCGCCTTCAATCGGGGCGGGGCAAAGAGCACGGCGAACCTGTTCGCCGATCGTGCCGCTCCGGGCATTGCCAAACACGTCCGCAGGCTCAGCCTCGAGCTCGCCGACGCGCCCCGGAGCTTCGTCATTGCCGATGATGGAGCCAGTGCGACGGCTCGTTACGATTGCACGGTCGAGATCGCGCAGGAGCTGGAAGGCGATGAAACCCTTGTCCAGATGGCCCGCCTGCAAGGCAATGCAGCTGGCGTGGAGTCTGCCCGCAAGACCCTGTCAGCGCGCTATGCCAAGGGCGCTGACGGCTGGATGATCACCGAAATCGAGTTGGCCTGATTCACGGCCGGACCGGATAGCGAAAGGGCGGCCACTGGCCGCCCTTTCTCGTTAGCCCTGTGCGTCGGCCTGCTTGAGCGGCACCGCTTCCTTGAATGTGTGGGTGAGGTAGGGGAAGGGGATCTCGATGCCTGCATCGTCGAGCGCCTTCTTGATCGCGCGTACGACAAAGTCCTTGGCCTCGGGCAAGGGTTGTGAGCCGCTATCCGACCACCAGCGAACCAGAAAATCGACTGAGCTCGATCCGAAGTTTTCGGCAAAGACATCGACGCCCTTGTCCATGTCGACTAGGTCGATTCCTTCCACTGCCGCGCGAATGACCTCTGCGGCCCTGTCCAGATCGGTGTCATAGGAAACGCCAACGATTATCTGGTCGCGGCGCACCGGCTCGTCGGTAATGATCTCGACCGGGTTGGTGAAGATCATCGAGTTGGGCACTATCGTCAGCTCGCCGGAGAACTGGCGGATATGCGTTTCGCGCAATGTGGTGCGTTCAACCTTGCCGAGTATGCCGCCCGTCTGGACCACATCCCCGATTTCCATCTTGTCGCGTAGCATGATCAGCACGCCGGCCAGGAAGTTTTCGAAGATATCCTTGAACGCGAAACCGATCGCGACGGCGCCGAAGCCAAGCCCGGCGAAGAGGCCGGCAGGAGTGAGGCCGGGCACGGCGACTGTTGCAGCGGTCAACAGGCCGACCGTCCAGACCAGCAGCCGCGTGACCAGTGCGGTAAGCTGCTGCAGGTTTTCCCGCAGATCGGCTTTCACGGCTGCCTTGCCGGCGATGCGGACCACTATCTTGGCGACTATCCAGGTCAGCAATACGATCAGCAATGCGACGGCAAACTTGGGCAGCATCGCCACCGTGTCCATCACCATGATGTTGAACTGCTCGCGGATTGTTTCCGTGAAATCCAAGGTATTCTCTCCAAGATGCTTTGCTGATCGGGGGCCTAGCGCCCTTTCGCGCTTGCGCAATACGGGTCTTTGGGCAAAAGCGCGCGACCATGTTTGATGAAGAACTAGTCTCTGCCGCCCGTACATCCAAGGCCTGGCCATTTCAGGAGGCCATGAAGCTGGTGAAACGTTATGGCGGAGCCAAACCCGAAGGCGTGCCTGCGCTGTTCGAGACCGGCTACGGCCCCTCGGGCCTGCCGCATATCGGTACCTTCCAGGAAGTGCTGCGTACCACGCTGGTGCGCAAGGCCTATGAAATCGTGGCGAGCGAGAACGGCGCGCCCGCGCCGACGCGGCTGGTTGCCTTCAGCGATGACATGGACGGTTTGCGCAAGGTGCCCGACAATGTGCCGAACAAGGAAATGCTCGAGCAGCATCTCGGCAAGCCACTGACGCGCATTCCCGATCCCTTCGGAATGCATGAAAGCTTCGCCCATCACAACAATGCGCGGCTGCGCGAATTCCTCGACCGTTTCGGCTTCGATTACGAGTTCGTCTCGGCTTCGGACCGCTACAATTCTGGCGCGTTCGACGATGCCCTGCGCCAGGTCCTGCGCAAGTATGACGACATCCAGGTGATCATGCTGCCGACGCTGCGAGCCGAGCGTCAGGCGACTTATTCGCCGGTGCTGCCGATTAGTCCCAAGAGCGGGATCGTGCTGCAGGTGCCCGTCGAGGTCGTCGATGCCGAAGCCGGTATCGTTCGTTTCGAGGATGAGGGCGAGATGATCGAGCATTGCATCCTAGGCGGACAGGCAAAGCTGCAATGGAAGGTCGACTGGGCCATGCGCTGGTATGCGCTGGGCGTTGATTACGAGATGTGCGGCAAGGACCTGACCGACAGTGTCACCCAGTCGGGCCGGATCGTGAAGGTGCTTGGCGGGCGCAAGCCGGAAGGGCTGATCTACGAGCTGTTCCTCGATGCCAAGGGCGAGAAGATTTCCAAGTCGAAGGGCAATGGCCTCTCGATCGAGGAGTGGCTTACCTATGGGAGCGAGGAGAGCCTGGGTCATTACATCTACGCCAATCCCAAGAGCGCCAAGCAGCTGCATGTCGGCGTGATCCCGCGCGCGGTGGACGAATACTGGCAGTTCCGGTCCAGCATTCCCTCGCAGGAATGGGACAAGCGGTTGGGTAACCCGGCCTGGCATCTGCTCCACGCGACGGATAATGACGATGGCGCGGGCGACAGCCTGCCCGTTACCTTCGGCCTGCTGCTCAACCTCGTCAGCGTGCTCGGTGCCGGGGCGACGCACCAGCAGGTGTGGTCTTACCTTGGCAATTACATGCACGATGCCGACCCGGACGATCACCCCGATCTCTACCGGCTGGTCGAGAAGGCGCTCGCCTACAACCGGGATTTCGTGGCGCCGACGCTGAACAAGCGCGCACCGACCGCGAACGAAGCCGCCGCGCTGCGCGAACTCGATGCGTGGCTCGCTACGGTCGATCCGGAGACGCCTGCGGAAGACCTGCAGAACAAGGTCTACGAGATCGGCAAGCAGGAGCAATATGGCTTCGAGAACCTGCGCGACTGGTTCAAGGCACTTTACCAGACCCTGCTCGGCAGCGAGCAGGGCCCGCGCATGGGCAGCTTCATCGCGCTTTACGGGATCGAAAACAGCCGCAAGCTGATCGCCGAAGCGCTAGAGCGGGCTTAGGTCCACTTCCGCGTACGGTACCACTTGGTGATGACGTATTTCGATCCGCTCACCACCGGGCGGCCGGCATGCATGGTGTGCTTGTTGGGCATTCCGTCCTGATCGGCATTGTTCCATAGCAGCAGCACGCCGGGCTTGGGCTCGACCGAAATCTCGAGATCGGTGAAATCGGTCGTCCCGCCTTCCTCCACATCGTTGAGGAAAACCATGGCGGTATAGGCGCGCTGGCCGCCGCGCCCCATCTCGAACTCCCAATAGCTGGTATTGGGATAGAACCAGTCGTGATGCGGCTTGAATTCCTGGCCGGGCATGTAGCGCTGGCCCTGGATCGTCTCGCCCCATTCGGGCTCTATGCCCATGAGGTCGTTAATCCGCCGGTTGATCTTCTTCACGAAGGGATCGTGCGGATCGACATCGCCCGAATAAGAGGTGCGGTAGCCTTCCGAATAGTCGATATCGAAGACCTCGGACGGCTTGGCCACCTCGTCGATCATGGCGACCATGCGCGCGCATTCCTCTGCCGTCATGAAATCGCCCACGGCGTAAAGCTCGGCCTTGTCGCTGGGGAACTGCCAGACGCGCGGATTGGCGGCGAGCCGCTCGCGCACCGCCTTGCCGGTCTTGCGCAAGGCGGCCTGGTCGACTGCCAGATCGTGTTTGATCTTCGTGCTCATGCCCCCTGATTCCAAAGGCTGGACCGGTAGGCAAGCGCTTCATGCCCCGGCGCTTCAATACGAAGCCCCCGCCACGAGGGGCGGGGGCGAGGGGCCGGCGGCCGATTGGGGGGAGGGAACCGCCGGCTGGGGGACTTGTGCGCTGTGCGCCTACCAGAAGAAGTCGTAGATCACGTCGACCACTTCGCCGGAATACGTATCGACCAGCAGGGCGTCGTCGTAATAGCGGATCCAGCGATAGGGTCCGTAGACGGGCGGCAGGCGATAGTAATACGGATCGTTGATCCAGTAGCGGCTGCCGAAGAACAGGCTGTCGAGGAAGTAGCCAATGCTCAGGCGGCGATAGCTGTAATTCCGGTAGGGCGCATAATAGACGCCCAGGCGGAAGACCACGCGGTTGCGGTCGCGATAGCGGCGCCAGTCATAGCGGTCGCTGCGCCTCCAGTCGTCCCGGTTCCAGCGGCGGTAATTGTTGCTTGCCCGGCGCTGGTCGCGATTGTTGTAGCGATAGGAACTGTTGCGGTCCCGGTCGCGATAGGAGGTGTTGCGGTCGCGATCGCGGTAGGACGAATTGCGGTTGTTGTCGCGATAGTCCCGATTGCGATCATTGCGCGCGGTCCGATTATTGCGGTCGCGATCGTTCCAGTCGCGGTCGCGATCCCGGTCGCGATTGGTCACGGGGATATTGCCGAGCCGCTCGTTTCGTTCGCGCAGCCGCGTGCCGAGATTGTTCGGGCTGCGATTGTCATTGCGATCGTAGCGGCGATTGTCATTTCGGCCGACCGGTTGCGCCTGCTGGTTGCGATTGCTGGCCTGCACAACGCCGCGCTGCTGCTGCGTGCGGTTGCGGTTCGCCTGCTGCTGGCGGGACCGGTTGGTATTGGCAATACCGCGCGAACTCGCCCGGTCGTTTTCGGCAGAGCGGCGCTGCACCTGCTGGCCGCGATTGGTGTTGCTGTTCGCCTGGCGCACCTGCTGCGGCCGGGCCTGCGGACTTCTCACCTGCTGAGGCTGTGCTGCCCGCTGGTTGCGGCCGGAATCGCCATTGCGTTCGCTGCGGCGGGTCTCACCGCGATTGCTGCGGCTCTGGCGTGCTTCTCCGCGATTGCCGCGATTATTGTTGCGGGCTCCGCGATCTCCACGGTCACGCTGCTGGCTGGCAGAGCTGGACTGCGCCGATGCCTCGGCCGGGATGACGGGGACGGCCATCGCTATTGCCAGCGCTGCAAGGCCGCTGGACTTCAACAGGTTGGTGAGACGCATGGCCTCCTCCTTCTCCTAAAACGTGGTTGGGGCCGCCTTTGGAGGGGAGGGAGCGGCCCCGGTATGAGATGCGTTCTAGGCGAGTCGCAATGAGCGTTAACTGAACTGGTCTGGTTGCCTTCTGTTCAGGTAGATGAATGGTTTCATGAACAACCTCCATCGTATTTCGGGCACGGTTCGGCAGAACCCCTCACACCTGACACACTGTCCTGAAGGGAAAATCCCCGGGCGGGGGTTTGTGGACGAAAATGGCGGTTTCTCGTGATTTGCTGCGGACATGGGTCATCCCGGGCTGCCAGATATGGGCAGCCTGAATGGACCGGCAAAGGCGCGGTAGGAAAGTGCCCGGATGCGGTTGGCAATAAGGGGGCCGGACGAGGCTTCTCGTCAGCGGCAACGCCGAGATCAGGCGGCCTGCTTGATCTCGCGCAGGGTCAGGCCGAAGGTCAGGTCCTGGCCGGCAAGCGGGTGGTTGCCATCCGCCTTCACCGATTGCTCGCCCACTTCGACGATATAGAGCGTCATGGCGGTGCCGTCCTGCTGCTGCGCCTGCAGCGTCATGCCCGGCTGCGGGGCCGGCTCGGGCGGCAAATTGCTGAGCGGGATATCGATGATCAGTTCGTCCCGGCGCGGACCGAAAGCGCTTTCGGAAGGGATTTCGACGGTTTCCTCGTCGCCGACCTTCATGCCGGTCAGCGCCTGTTCGATTTGCGGGAAGATCTGGCCCCCGCCGAGCTTGATGTCCTGCGGGCCTTCCTGCTGGGTATGGCCGACGACGGTGCCGTCGCTGGTGCGCACTTCATAGTCGATCGACACAATGTCGCCTTGCTTGGGAGAGGTCATGGTGATCCTTCGGGATTGGTGTCTGCGGGCGGTCACTGCACCGCCGGGGCATGCGCTCTCGCATCGAACGCCGAGCTGGCATTGTCTCAAGCCTGCCCGCGCTAGTCAAATGGGGGTGGATGGGACCTGCTTGCTGAGGCACGAATATAGAAACTCTAGCATTCGAATTCGAAGTTTATTGCCGCTTCATACCTCGCAGACTTTCAATTAGTGCTTCAATGTCTGGCGATTTCGCTGAACCTGAATACTTGAGTTGAAATTGTTTAATTTTATGGCGGATTCTCGGATGAACGATGGCGATGTTCCAGAAACACTATTCAAGTATCGGAGCCTTGAGGAGCCTTTCGGGCGGCGAACGGTCCAAGACGTTGTACTGCGCCAGAGGATTTTTTGGCAAAATCCTCTTCAATTTAATGACCCTTTGGACTGCAATCCCGTCTATTATTTTGGGGACACTGTCCAAGAGCGTGAAGCATTCCACAGAAGAGGAATTTCGACACAATTTGCTGATCTGCCAAGGGCGGAGCGCAGGCGGGCTCTGAGAGATGTTCGTCGGAGGCCAGTGGAGTTCTTTGAACAAAGGGCTCGTGAAGGATTTAGGGATTCGATGGAAGAATCCGCAGTTTGCTGTCTCTCCGCCGTACCCGACAACATTCTTATGTGGGCACATTACGCAAATAGCCATCGTGGCATCTGCTTCAAATTCTGTGGACCAGTGACGGCCGAATGGGTGCCCTTCCCAGTAAGCTATTCGCCTGAGCGGCCTCGGATAAATTTAACAAAACTCAGGGAAATCCCTGCAATGCAGAATTCTGTTCTGCTCAAGAGCCAAGATTGGTCATACGAACAGGAATTCCGAATGATCGATTATCGCGGTGGAGCGGGATATCGAGATATTCCTCGCGGTTATCTCAAGGGAGTCATCCTTGGCGCACGGATCAGCGACGAAGACGAAGAGTTCGTACGGACTGTGTGCGCGGAAAGGCCTGAGATTGAACTTGAGCGGGCGAGAATTCACGACACTGAGTTTAGGGTTGAAATAGGCCCTGCCGATTAGCTGATCACCTCGTCAGCTTCTTGTAGGCCAGCCTCGTAGGACGATCGGCAGCATCGCCAAGGCGGCGGCGCTTGTCTTCCTCATAGGCCTCGAAGTTCCCTTCGAACCATTCGACATGGCTGTCGCCCTCGAAGGCGAGGATATGCGTCGCCAGGCGGTCGAGGAAGAAGCGGTCATGCGAGATAACCACGGCGCAACCGGCGAAGTTCTCGATCGCGTCTTCCAGCGCGGCGAGCGTTTCCACGTCGAGGTCGTTGGTCGGTTCGTCGAGCAGGAGGACGTTGCCACCCTCCTTGAGCATCTTGGCCATGTGCACGCGGTTGCGTTCACCGCCCGAAAGCTTGCCGACATTCTTCTGCTGGTCCGGCCCCTTGAAGTTGAAGGCGCCGACATAGGCACGGGTCGACATGTCCTGGCCATTGACCTTCATGTAATCGAGCCCGTCGGAAATCTCCTCCCACACATTGTGCTTGGGATCGAGGTGGTCGCGGCTCTGGTCGACATAGCCGAGATGGACGGTCGAGCCGATCTCGATCGTGCCTGAATCGGGCTGTTCCTTGCCGGTGATGATTTTGAACAGGGTGGACTTACCCGCGCCGTTCGGGCCGATCACGCCGACAATGCCGCCCGGGGGCAGCATGAAGGAAAGGTTTTCGAACAGCAGCTTGTCGCCATAGGCCTTGGAGATGTTCTTGGCCTCGATCACCTTTCCGCCAAGGCGCTCGGGCACCTGGATGACGATCTGTGCCTTGCCGACCTGGCGATTGTCCTGGCTGTTCTGCAGCTCCTCGAACTTGCGGATACGCGCCTTCGATTTGGTCTGGCGCGCGGCGGGCGTCTGCCGAATCCATTCGAGCTCGCGATTGAGGGCCTTCTGCTTGCCCGATTCCTCGCGGCTTTCCTGTTCGAGGCGCTTGGCCTTCTTCTCGAGGTAGGTCGAGTAGTTGCCTTCATAGGGATAGTAGGAACCGCGATCGAGCTCGAGGATCCATTCCACCACATTGTCGAGGAAGTAGCGATCGTGGGTGATCATCAGCACGGCACCGGCATATTCCTTGAGGTGGTTTTCCAGCCACTGGACGGACTCGGCATCGAGGTGGTTGGTCGGTTCGTCCAGCAGCAGGATCGAGGGCTTCTGGATCAGCAGGCGGGTGAGGGCGACGCGACGCTTTTCACCGCCCGACAGGCTTTCCACGCCCATGTCCGAAGGCGGGCAGCGCAAAGCTTCCATGGCGATTTCGAGCTGGTTGTCGAGCGTCCAGCCATCGACCGCATCGATCTTCTCCTGCAGCGTGCCCATTTCTTCCATCAGCGCATCGAAATCGGTGTCGTCCTGGGGATCGCCCATTTCGGCAGAGATGGCGTTGAAGCGATCGACCATGTCGGCGATGTCGCGTGCGCCATCCTTGACGTTTTCGAGCACGGTCTTGGTCGGGTCGAGCTCCGGCTCCTGCGGGAGGTAGCCGACGGTGATGTTCTCGCCCGGCCAGGCTTCGCCCGTGAAGTCCTTGTCGATGCCCGCCATGATCTTCATCAGCGTGGACTTGCCCGCGCCGTTGGGACCGACGATGCCGATCTTGGCACCCTGGTAGAACTGGATGTTGATGTTCGACAGCACCGGCTTGTTCGCGCCGGGGAAAGTCTTCGTCATGCCCTTCATGACATATGCGTATTGGGCGGCCATCAGTCGTCCTTGGTAAGAATTTTCATGTGTGTCCGGATTTGCCCGCGCAGATAGGGGTTAAGCGGTTGCGGGGCAAGCGCACATGGGCCTTGCACATAGGAAAGCGGCCCCGCCAGTGGCAGGGCCGCTCCGTCGGTCGCGATGTCGGGGGCCTATTGTTCGACGAGTACGCCGCAGGCTACGCGTGACCCGGCATCGCCGGAGGGCTGGCTGACGTAATCATCCTCGCCTTCATGGATCACGATGGCAGAACCGTCTGCGTCCATCAGGTCGTCGAACGAGCCGGCCGAGGCTGCATCGATCGTGCCGCCGCCGCTGTCTTCGATAAACAGGTTGGGCAGGTCGCCGGCGTGCGGATTGGGCGGATCGGAATCCACGCCGTGATTGAAGCCTTCCGGGTTCCAGTGTCCACCGGCGCTGGTGAAGTCTGCGGCGGAGCAATCGCCAGTGGTATGGATGTGCAACCCGTGCAGGCCCGGTGTCATGTTGCCCACGGCAACGTGGACGACGAGCCCGCTATCGGTCTCGCTTTCGGTGACAAGTGCGGTGCCGACCACTTCTCCGTCGGTGTTCATAAGCTCGGCGCTGGCCGAGCGGACCGCATCGAGATCGGTATCGTTCGCGAGTTCCTCGGCAGGATCGGCTTCGGGGCTGCAGCCAGCCAAAGCAGTACCGGCCGCGAGCGCGATAATCAGGGTGCGTGTCATCTTCGTTCTCCGCTTTCGAATACGTCCTAACAGCGAGCGAAACGGGCAAGTGTTCCGAAACCGGCAGATCGCGCTTGCACTCCGATGCTCTCCGCGCATAGCTTGCACGCCATGAGGGACACCGGCCGCAAGCGCCGGATGGGAGAGGGACAACAATGGATAGTGAAGCGAAGAGCGCCAATATGGCGCTTGTATCCGCAATCGTGGCTGTGGCGACTTTGGGCGGGTTCCTGTTCGGTTTCGACAGCGGCGTCATCAACGGCACGGTCGACGGATTGCGCCTGGCTTTCGATTCGGACGATGTCGGGACCGGTTTCAACGTCGCTTCCATGCTGCTGGGCTGTGCGGCGGGTGCCTTCCTCGCCGGGCGGCTGGCCGATATCATCGGACGCAAGCGGACGCTGCTTCTGGCTGCTGCCTTCTTCATCATCAGCGCCTGGGGGTCGGGCATTGCCGGCTCCTCGGGCGAGTTCGTGTTCTACCGCATAGTAGGCGGCCTTGCCGTCGGCGCAGCGAGTGTGCTCGCGCCTGCCTATGTCAGCGAAGTCACTCCGGCCCATTTGCGCGGCAGGCTGTCCAGCGTGCAGCAGGTGATGATCATTGTCGGCCTGACTGCCGCCTTCCTGTCCAACTATTTGCTCGCGGCATTTGCTGGCTCGTCCATCGAGAGCTTCTGGCTCGGCTACGAAGCATGGCGCTGGATGTTCTGGATAGAGCTGGTACCCGCAACGATCTTCCTGCTGGCCCTGCTCTTCATCCCGGAGAGCCCGCGCTACCTGGTCTCGAGGGCTCACACCGACGCTGCGACCTCCGTGCTGACGCGCTTGTTCGGCAGCGATTTCGCCGCCCGCAAGGTGGGGGAAATCAAGCAGTCGATCGCACAGGATCACGCGCCCCGCCTGTCGGACCTGATGGACCGCCATACGGGCAAGATCCGCAAGATCGTCTGGGTCGGCATCGGGCTTGCTGTGTTCCAGCAGCTCGTCGGCATCAATGTGGTGTTCTATTACGGCTCGGTGCTGTGGCAGGCGGTCGGCTTCAGCGAGAACGATGCACTGCTGATCAACGTGCTCAACGGCTCGGTCTCGATCATCGCGGTGCTCGTTGCCATCGCCCTGATCGACAAGATCGGACGCAAGCCGCTGCTTTTGATTGGCTCGATCGGCATGACGGTTTCGCTTGGCACCATGGCGATTGCCTTCATGAGCGGGGAACTGGTCGACGGCACGCTGGTCATGTCCGACGGGGCGGGCCTGACCGCGCTGATCGCGGCCAATGTCTATGTCGCCTTCTTCAACTTCAGCTGGGGCCCGGTCATGTGGGTCATGCTGGGCGAAATGTTCCCCAACCAGATCCGCGGCTCCGGCCTGGCGGTGAGCGGCTTCTGGCAGTGGATCGCCAATTTCGGCATCACCATGACCTTCCCGATCATGCTGGTATCGATTGGCCTGTTCGGCGCCTATGGCTTCTACGCCGCCAGTGCAGCCGTCTCGATCCTCTTCGTGTGGACGATGGTGCACGAAACGCGGGGCACAGAGCTCGAAGACATGGAAGGCTGATCCGACTGGCGCCCACCAAGGCGGCTCAGCGACAAGGGAGCACGACCTCTGCATCCATGCCGAGGCGCACTTCGGCGAGCGAAACATCGCCGCCACCGCGCGTCTGCAGGATGAAGGGGGCGGAGACGCGGGTCATGTCCACGCCCTTGTCGCGCAGGCATTTGAGCGGGATGCCATAGCGCGTGAATGTGCCGTTAGCGGGCAGGTCCATCGCGCTTTCGCCCGTATCGGCAATTCCGCTGCGCATGGCGATGACCGTGCTTTCAGGCGCCGCGTCCACGCGCAGGGTGAAGAGCAGCAGCACGTCGCCATTGGTCTCGCGCGCAATGTCGATGGGTTCGAAGGTCGTGAGCGAGATTGCCGCCTCGCCCGATGAAACGGCAAAGCGGCGTGCCCCTTCCTGCACATTGCTATCGACGGCAGTGATTTGAGCCCTGCCGTCCAGCGCCTCCGCGGGGAGGGTGGTGATGCGTGTCTGGCTGCCCGCCTGCCCGGGATCGGAAATGTTGAGCGACCATGCCGCCGCCGGTTCGCCTGCGGCAAGCCATGTGCTGGCATCGCCCGCATTGCCCGTATCGGCCAGCGGCAGATCCTCCCATGTAGCGGGCGTGCTTGCATAGGTGAGGCCGTATCCGAAATCGAACAGAGCGCCGTCCGCCATGTCGGGTGTGCGCGGCCATGCAGTCGGCAGCGCGCCGCTGAAATCGAACCGCGGTGCACCATCGGAGTCGCCCACCAGCACATCGGCAATGCCGCTGCCGCCTTCCGAACCGGGAAGCCAGGCGACGACGAAGGCATCCGAAGAATTGAGCGCCTCGTTCACATAGAGAGGACGGCCGGTAATCATCACCGCGATGACCGGAATGCCCGCATCCTTGAGGCTCTTCATTGTCGCGTAGGGCCCGGTCAGGCCGAGATCGAGCGCGAGCGTTTCGCGGTCGCCCTGGAATTCGGCATAGGGACGCTCCCCGAATACCACGACCGCAGCATCGGGACGCGTGGTGAAGCTCCCATCGGGTGAATGCTCTACGCTTCCGCCGCCCGCTTCGACCGCCTGTTGCAGCCCCGAAAGGATCGAGGTCGCGCCGGGGAAGTGGCTGTTATTGGTGCCAGTGCCCTGCCAGGTGAGCGTCCAGCCGCCCGATTGCCGGGCAATATCGTCTGTCCCTTCGCCAGCGACCAGCAGCCGCCCGCCCGGAGCGATCGGCAGGACCCCGTCATTACGAAGAAGGACGAGCGACATACGCACCGCCTGGCGGGCAAGTTCGCGGTGCTCGGGCGCGCCGAGAAGCTCGTATTCGCCAGCCAGCAGCCTTTCGGAGGGGCGCGGCGCATCGAGCAGGCCGAGCCGCGCCTTCACCCGCAGGATGCGCGTGACTGCTTCGTCGATCCGCTCCATCGGGATTTCGCCGTCCTGCGCGCGAGCCAGCAGGTCCTCGTAAAGCGGTTTCCAGGTATCGGGCGCCATATACATGTCGATCCCGGCCATCAGCGCCTCAGGGCAGCTTTCATTGGTACAGCCGGCAACCTGTCCATGCGCATTCCAGTCCGACACGGTGAAGCCGCCGAAATGCATGCGATCGCGCAGCACGCCCGTCAGCAGGCTTTCATTGCCGGTCATCTTGACGCCCTGCCAGCTGGAGAAGCTGGCCATGACGGTGCCGACACCTTCCTCCATCGCCGGACCATAAGGCGCGCCGTGAATGTCGCGCAGCTCCTCTTCGCTCGCAGAGCTGTCGCCCTGATCGGTGCCATTGTCGGTCCCGCCATCGGCCAGGAAATGTTTTGTCGAGGCCATCACGTTGGGGCCGGAAAGCAGGTCCATATTGTCCGGGCCGCCCTGCAGCCCGCGCACCATGGCCCCGACATAGGAGGAGACCAGCGCCGGATCGGAGGAATAACCTTCATAGGCGCGGCCCCAGCGATAATCCTGCGGCACGGTTACCGTGGGGGCAAAGGTCCATTCCTGCCCGGTCACGCGGATTTCGCGTGCGGTAACCTGGCCGATTCGTTCGATCAGGTCCGGAGCGCGGGCAGCGCCGAGGCCGATATTGTGCGGGAAGATGGTGGCGCCGACGATGTTGGAGTGGCCATGCACGGCATCCGTGCCCCACAGGGCAGGGATGCCGACACCGCCATCGCTAGTGTCGGTCGAAGCCTCCCAGAACTCGTCGGCCAGTCTGAGCCAGTCCGAGGCCGGGGCAAGGTCGTTGCCATATGGGCCGCTATTGCCGCCATTGAGGACCGAGCCGAGATTGTATTGTCGCACATCCTCGGGCGTGACGCAGCACAGGTCCGCCTGCACCAGCTGGCCGATCTTCTCCTCCAGCGTCATGCGCGAGAGGAGGTCCGCAATGCGCGCCTCCATCTCGTCGGACAGCGTGACGGGATAGGTGTGTTCGGGCCAGATTTCGGGATGGGCGGTGCCCGGTTCGCTTGGTTCCTGCTGAGCGGTGCAGGCGGCCATGGCCACACTGGCGAGCATGGCCGCAGCCAGCTTCGGAAAACGCAACATTGTTCCTCCCCACTCCCCGCCATCGGTGCGGGGTTCCCGGTCCATGGGCGCCAAATTCGCCAGTCAGGCCGCTGATGTCAAAGGCAATGTGGAGGGATTAGAAATCATGGTCGGGGAGACAGGATTCGAACCTGCGACCCTCTGTTCCCAAAACAGATGCGCTACCAGGCTGCGCCACTCCCCGACCGGGATTTCACGGCACGCAAATGCCGCACGATGCGAATATGGTGGGCCCGGCAGGACTCGAACCCGCGACCTAGCCGTTATGAGCGGCCAGCTCTAACCAACTGAGCTACAGGCCCGTCACGTGTGTGGGTATTCCCATATTCGCGGCGCGGCAACTAGCCGCCTGTCGCCGCATTGGCAATGGGCCATTGGCATTGGTCCTGGCGCGCTAACGGATCACACCTTCCATGACCGACTTCACGCAGGCCGGTTTCACGCCACGCAAGTCGAGATAGGAAAATACCCGGCGCCACCAGTCGTATAAGAGGTCGAGGTCTTCCTCGCTGCGAACATAGGGCGTGTGGCCCGGACGCAGCGAGGGCGAATGGAAGGAGAAGACGAGCAGCGGCAATCCGTCGTCCAGCGCCATGTCGATCCCGCGAATGGCTTCTTCCACGCCTACGCCTTCGGGGGTGAGGGGAATGCGTTCCAGCAGGCCCAGCTTGGCGAGGATGCCGCGTGCCCGGGGTGCGCGCCACAGCCGCGGATAGATCAGATTGCCCTGCCGGCGCAGCATGCCCCAGAAGGTTGTGGTGAGCGGCAATTCGAGCAGCGAATGATCCTCATCCAGCCAATAGGGGAGGAGTGGGAAGGGCCGGTAATCGGGCCCGCCATGCGCAGAATAGTCGAAGAGGGATCGAACCGAGCTGTCGATGGCTAGCCCCTGTTCCTTGAGCAATTCGGCAGTGTGAGGCCCGAGGCCGTAGCGGCCCGCACGGTAGATCAACGGTGCCATGGAAAAGCTTCGCTCGATCGCATCGCGCAGCCGGGCGAACTTCTCTTGCTCGAGATCGCGCGGAAGGTTTCCGGCGAAGGAGTTTTGCTGGTTCACCTCTTCGATGAAGGGTGGGTTGACCCAGGGATGCAATTGTACACCCACTTCCGCCTTGCCGCTGGCAATGGCGGGGCCGAGCACTTCGACAGCCCGCTTCGACTGGGCGATGGGCCAATCGACGAGGTAGATCGGAACAACGCCGCAATTTTCGCAGAATTGCTGGAATTTCTCGAGCCGGGGGACATGGTCGAGCCCATGTTCGGAACGCGTGAGCGGCCTGTCCCAGTCGAACTCTTCCTCTGTATCGACGGTTACGATGAAGCGTGTTCCGAAATCTTCCCGGAACCGGGCAATGGCATGGGGTGGCGGCGGCTCGATCAGGCTGCGCACGGATTTCCCCCTTAGACTGCCGGACTGGTTACGCGCCGGCTGCGTCTCGTCCCCCACTGCCAGTGCTATGTTCGCCCGGCAGGGCGGTCAATAGCGGCAAGTCGATAACAATGTGTTGTTCGTCGACCGTGAACGTACCGCCGGATGCGGCAATTTCTGCCTTGGCCAGCCGCAGGGCAAAGCCGGTGCCGAACATGCCCGCGCTGATGGCTGGACGGGTGCTGTCCACCACGATGGCGAGCGGATCCTGCTTTTCCGCAATGGCCTGTGGCAGCCCGGCAGACAGGCGTATTGCCTCGCCATCGCCTTCAAGCTGTACGTCGATCCGTTCGTCCGGGGCGAGTGCTCCGGCAAGGCTGGCGAAGAGGCGCCAGCCGGTGAGCATCAATTCCTCGCGCGCAATCCCGGTGTTGAAGGGCGATCCGGTAACGGTCAGGTCGAAGCCTGAATTGCGACTCCGCAGCGCGCCGTCGAGGCGCCGGATTGTTTCCACGACCACTTCGCGCAGATCGCCATCGCCCTGCTCGATCTCGATGGCTTGCGTCTCCAGCTTGCTTAGCCGGTCGAGCTCGTCGAATGCGGCGAGCAGCTTTGCCGCATCCACCGATACTGCCGCGGCGAGCGCGCGATATTCGTTCGGGGCATGGCCGAACAGTTGCTGCTGGATGATTTCCGCAAAACCCTGGATCGCGTTAACCGGCGTGCGCAATTCGTGCAGCAATTGACGCATCCGGTCCGCTGCGCTGTCCTGCGACGCTGCTTCCTCTGGCGGCCTCGTATAAACCGGTCGGCGAAAGCGCCCGCGATAGCCCGAAAACTGCCTGCGGCTGCCGGTGAAGGCAGGCGCGGCATCGATCCGCCACTCCCCGTCGATTTCTGATCCGGCGGAGATCCGCAGCCTCGCCGCTCGCAGAGGCTGCAATTGCCGCATGGCGGTGGCTGCCGGAGGGTCGAGCACAGCAACTGCGCCGGCCGATGGTCCGGCGAGCCGCATGCCGACTACGCGCGGAGCAATGTCGCTGCTTGCCCAGGTGACGCGCCCGTCAACGTCGCAGGAGAATTCGAAACTCGCGACGGGGAGGGACTGCCCCTCGTCCGGCGTATCGCCCAATGGCAGTCGCGGAGCGGGCGGGGTATCCTTGCGCCCCTCCCGAAAGGCCTCGATCCGCTGCAGGATCGAGCGGATGCCTCCGTTGGCGGTCTCGGTGGCAGCAGCCGGTTCTTGTCCGGGCGAGGGCGCAGAAGCCTTGCCTGGTTGCGGTTCGGGCAGGACAAGGTCGCGTACACCGAGCCGGTCGAGCAGGCGCTTGGCGCCGGGCGGCAGGTCTCGGCGATGGCGCAGGAAGCCGCGCGCCACGATCGGCATTTCGGGAATGATCGCCTGCCAGTCCTCATCGGACAGGCGAGCGGTGGCCAGTGCAGCGGCGGCGGGCTTGTTGTCGCCCTCTGCCAGGAATTGCACCAGCCGGGCATTGCGCAGGCGCAGGCCCGGTTCGCGCAGAATACGGGACTGTTCCTCGGCCGGAATATTCTCGGCAAGGACCGCGAGCCTGGCATAGGCGGAACTGGTCAATTCGCCCGGATCGTCCTTCGACGCGCTGCCCAGCAAGTCCAGTAATTGCCGGAATTGCGTACGCGCAGCCCTCTCGCCGCTCGCGGGCGCGCGAAGGACTGTGGCAAGGCGATCGTCGATTTGCATGTCTTGGCGGCGAATCCGGTCTCTTTTCAGGCGCAGAAATTTGCACTCTGGCAATAGACCTTTGTCGCGCTGCGGGCATTGGCCGTTCAAGGCGCGTTGCAAAGCGGGACAATTGCGGTAATATAGAATAATATTTCTTACGACGATTGCATTGCGTCTGTTTCGTTTCACGCAACAGTCAGATCATACCGGAAATCGTGCGAGGAGAGGAAATGGCGACGCTCGACAATATCGATCGCAGGCTTCTGGCAGAACTGCAGGCCGAGGGGCGAGTGACCAATGTCGACCTCGCACGCCGCGTGGGCCTCACCGCGCCGCCCTGCCTGCGCCGCGTGCGTGCGCTGGAGGAAGACGGGGTAATCCGCGGCTATCACGCCGATCTCGATCCGTCCAAGCTGGGCTTTGCCATCACCGTTTTTGCCATGGTTTCGCTGCGTAGCCAGGCGGAGGAGGATTTGCGCGCCTTCGAGAATCATATCAAGGAACTGCCCGAAGTGCGGGAGTGCCACATGCTCAATGGGGAGATCGACTTCATCCTCAAGATCGTCAGCAGGGACCTCCAGAGCTTCCAGGAATTCCTCACCAGCAAGCTGACGCCCGCACCCAACGTGGCCAGCGTCAAGACGTCGCTGACCATCCGCACCGCCAAGCACGAGCCCGGCGTGCCGTTGGAATAGGATCAGACTTCCGCATCATGCATTACAAGCTGGTCGCTTCTGTTGCTTTGGTCGGGGCCTTGGCTCCCGCCGCTTCCGCCCACCATTCCTTCGCCGTCTTTTTCGACGAGACGCGCACGGTCGAAATCGAGGGCGTGGTAACCGCCTATCGTTTCACCAATCCGCACGGGACGATTGCTGTCGATGTGACCAATGCGGCGGGCGAGATCGAGCATTGGCGGGTCGAGACCACCGCGCCCGTTGTACTGCGCCGCCGGGGTTGGGACAGGAACAGCCTGCGTGCCGGGCAACAGGTGCGGATTACCGGCTGGCCCGCCCGCGATGGCAAGCCCTATTTGCGTCTGCAGGGCGCCTTTGACGAAAATGGCCGCCCGGTGGGCCAGGCCTTCGCTGAGGGCGAGGATTGATGCGCCGCCCCTTGCTTGTCCTTGCGCTTCTGGCGAGCCCGGCGGTTGCACAGGATCATCCCGATCTTTCCGGCTTCTGGTCCCCCGATTTCGGACCCGTTGAGCGCCCAGAGGACCTGATGGATGCGCTGCCCGATGGCGTAGGCATGGTCGAGGATACGGGCGTGGCCGAGTTCCCTCGCGGCGAATTCGGCGAGCTGGTGCTGACACCCGAAGCCCTGGAACATGCCGAGCAATGGACCGCCGATGACGAGATGACCTTGCAGCGCGTCTGCCTGCCGCCCAGCATCGTCTATGCGATCCAGGGACCGTTCCCGTGGGAAGTCTACCAGACGCCCGAACTGATTGTTTTCAAATACGAATATTTCGACCAGACGCGGCTTGTCTTCATGGATGGGCGCGATCATCCGGGCGAGGATTACCCGCACTCCAAGATGGGCTTTTCGACCGGACACTGGGAAGGCGAGGATTTGGTGGTCGAGACCACGCATATCGCCGCTTCGACCATCACCAATAACGGCCTCGACCATACCGACCAGATTGTCATGCGGGAACGCTACCGGCTGGTCGATGACGGTGCGCGGCTGGTGGCCACGCAATGGTTTAGCGATCCGGCGGTGATCGAGAATGACGGTGCGCGCTTCATCTCATGGAGCAAGCGCGAAGGCGAGCACGTCTACCCCTATGAATGCGATCCCAGCTTCGCGCTCGAATATCAGAGCATCGGGGAAGAGTAGGTCATAGATGACCAGGCTCAGGCACGAAGTCCGCAACCGGTCGGAAGAGGACCTTTTTGTCTTCTTCGAGCTTTCTACGATGCGATACCGATTGAAGCCGGGCGAGAGTTTCTACTTCTTTTACCCCAGCGAGCATCCGAACCGCCCGCAGAACGAGACGGGAAGATCGGTTCCGCTAATCACCGAGTTCGTGGGGCAAAGCGAGTTGATCATCTGGATCAACTATGGATGCGAGGATGGTCCCTACCTACCCGGTGGGACTGAAGCTGAACCGGATTACGGCTTCAATTGACAGCAACAGTCCGACCGTTCGCTGCCCTTGGCCTAATCCGCCTCGCTGTCCTCCTGGACAATCCCATATCCAGCATCGCTCAATCCGGTGAGGAAGCCTGTCCAATAGTCCTCCCACGGCTCCAGCGCGTCGTCGAAACATGTGCGGCGCGCTTCGAACAGGGCTTCATTTGTCCCTGGTTCCCACTCGGCTTCGATGCTCACGCTTACCTCGGGGCTTTGCAGTCCGATGTCCTTTGCCAGCAATTGGCCAGGTTCCGCAGTGGTGACGACCCAGCTTGTCATGCCCAATTGCGGTGCGAGCAGCAGGAGTACCTCTTCTAGAGACTGGATGTCGTCCGTTGGGAGTTGCACGATGGCAGTGGCAAGTATGCGCTCGCGCTCGGGGTTGCTGCAAACACTCGATGTTGCCCCGGCGGGCAAAGCCGCCGACAGGAAGAGGAATGCGGAAAGAGCCAGGATCAAGCGAGATTTCAGGACGCTCTGGATCATGGCGAATGTCAAAGGCTTTAATCCGCCTCGCGCTCCGCCAAATATTCTTCCAGCCATTTGATGGAGTAATCGCCCGAAAGCACGTCGGGTTGCTGCAACAGCTCCTCGTGCAGCGGGATCGAGGTCTTCACGCCCTCGATGACCATTTCGGCCAGTGCGCGCCTGAGGCGCATGATGCAGCCCTCGCGCGTGCGTCCGTAGACGATCAGCTTGCCGATCATTGAATCGTAATAGGGCGGGATCGAATAGCCGGCATAAAGCCCGCTATCGACGCGCACATGCATGCCGCCAGCCGCGTGATAGGCGGTTACCTTGCCGGGGCTGGGCGCGAAGGTCCAAGGGTCCTCGGCATTGATGCGGCATTCGATCGCATGGCCGGAAAAGACCAGCTCGTCCTGCTTGACCGAGAGCGCCTTGCCGTCGGCAATGCGGATCTGTTCGCGCACCAGATCGACGCCGGTGATCATCTCGGTAACCGGGTGCTCAACCTGCAGGCGGGTGTTCATTTCGATGAAATAGAACTCGCCATCTTCCCACAGGAACTCGATCGTGCCCGCGCCGCGATAGCCCATATCGGCCATGGCATCGGCGCAGATCTTGCCCATGCGATCGCGCTCTTCGGGCGTGATGACGGGGGAGGGTGCCTCTTCGAGCACTTTCTGGTGGCGGCGCTGCAGCGAGCAGTCGCGCTCACCCAGATGGATGGCATTGCCCTTGCCGTCTCCGAAGACCTGGAATTCGATATGGCGCGGATTGCCGAGATATTTTTCCAGGTACATCCGGTCATCGCCAAAGGCAGCCTTGGCTTCCGACTTGGCCTGGTTGACGTATTCCTCGAGCTTGTCCTCGCTCGGCACCACCTTCATGCCGCGACCGCCACCACCCGCTGCGGCCTTGGCCAGTACGGGATAGCCGATTTCCGCGGCGATCTTCTTCATCTCGGTGAAGTCTTCGACGGCGCCGTCCGATCCGGGGACGAGCGGCAGCCCTAGCGCGCCGGCGGTCTTCTTGGCTTCGACCTTGTCGCCCATGGTGCGGATATGTTCGGGCTTAGGGCCGATCCAGGCGATGTCGTGCGCTTCCACGATGTCTGCGAATTGCGCGTTCTCGGACAGGAATCCGTAGCCCGGATGGATCGCGTCCGCGCCGGAGATTTCGGCAGCGGAAATGATCGAGGCGGTATCGAGATAGCTTTCCGATGCAGCCGGCGGGCCGATGCACACGGCATGGTCGGCCAGCCGCACATGCATGGCATCGGCATCAGCGGTGGAGTGTACCGCGACCGTCTCGATGCCCATTTCGTGCGCCGCACGGTGGATGCGCAGCGCGATTTCGCCGCGATTGGCAATCAGGATGCGGGAAATTGCCATGCTGACCTCAACCGATGACGACCAGCGGCTGGTCGTATTCGACCGGCTGGCCATTATCGATGAGGATCTGCTTGACCGTGCCGTCCTTGGTCGAGGCGATCGGGTTCATCACCTTCATCGCCTCGACGATCAGGATCGTGTCGCCGGCCTTCACGCTGTCGCCGACCTTTATGAAGGGATCGGCGCCCGGCTCGGACGCGAGGTAGGCGGTGCCGACCATGGGAGACTTCACCGCATTGGCGAGGTCGGGAGAGGCTTCTTCTGCTGCCGGAGTTTCCGCAGCAGCGGGCGCGGCAGGAGCGGCGGGGGCAGCGACGGGCGCTGCTAGGGGTGCCGGTGCAGCGGCGACTGCGCCACCACGGCTTACGCGAATCTTGCGATCACCGTCTTCGACTTCGATCTCGGTAAGACCGGTCTCGGCCAGCATGTCCGCCAGCTCGCGAACAAGCTTGCTGTCGATTTTCATGGCGGTGGTGCGCCCCGAACCCTTGTTTTCGGCCATGCAATCCTCTTGTGGGTCTGTTCAAGCCACGGTCGCTAGAAGCTGCAGCTGCGCAAGGCAAGACCTGCGAGCGTTTCGCGTTAACAGCTCACAACTTCGCGGCATATTCCAGAGCCTCTACATAACCCTTCACGCCGTGGCCCTGGATCGTATGCGCGGCCGCCAGTCCGACATAGGAATGATGGCGGAATTCCTCGCGCGTGGTCGGGTCGGAAATATGCACTTCGATGACGGGCACCGTGATCGCCTTGATCGCATCGTAAAGCGCTATGCTGGTATGGGTCAGCGCGCCCGCATTGAGGATGATCGCCTTGGCACCTTCGGTAAAGGCTTCGTGCATCCAGTCGAGCAAATGCCCTTCATGGTTGGATTGGCGCACGTCGACGCTCACCCCAAGCTCAAGGGCGCGATCCTCCAGCATGCTCGCCACATCGTCGAGCGTGTTCGACCCGTAGATTTCCGGCTCGCGCAGGCCCAGCAGGTTCAGGTTCGGGCCGTTCAGGACGTATACTGTGTCGGACATGGGGTGCTGGTTAGACGCACGGTGCATTCTTGCCAATCCCGCAGGCGCGCGTCCTGTCATCAAAGCATCGCGGAAGCTGCCTAGTCATGACCGGCGAGTCGCATTGGGGGCATATCGATGACACTTCCGAAAAAGACCGCCGCACTGTTCGCCATTGTCGCCGGGCTGCTGAGCAATTCGCCCGCTCATGCAGCGGCTGCATCGCCACTGATGCAGCTGATCGATGCAGGCGGTCCGATCATCATTATCCTTGCTGTCCTTGCCTTGCTGGCGCTGGGCGTCGCGATCGTGAAGTTCGTGCAGTTCTTCCGCCTCGGTGTAGGACGAAACGGTTTCGTCCATGAATGCCTGGACCTGATCCGCGACGGAAAGTCCGCCGAAGCGCTTGCCAATCTCGAGCCGCGCAGCAACCCGGTCGCCAAGGTGATGGCGGCGACAATCCGCGGTCAGGCCAATCCGCGTATGGCAGACAGCACCGTGCGCGAGGAAGTTTCGCGCGTGGCCATGGCGCAACTCGATGCACTCGAACGCGGGCTGGCCCTGCTCGGCCTGGTGGCGATGATCTCCCCGCTGCTAGGCCTGCTCGGCACTGTGCTCGGCATGATCACCGCATTCCAGATGATGGAGACGGTGGGTGACAGGATCGAACCGGCTTTGCTCGCCGGCGGCATCTGGGAAGCGCTGCTGACCACGGCGGCTGGCCTCAGCGTCGCCATTCCGGCGGCCATCCTCAGCACCTGGCTGCAGCGTTCGGTAGATGTCGAGGCCCAGCGCATGGAGGATGCGGCAACGCAGGTCTTCACCGTCTCCCTGTATGAGGCGGTGCCGCAAGCGGAAGCTGCCTGATGCATTTCCGCAAGAACCGGCGGAATGCAACATTGCTCAATGTCACGCCGCTGATCGACGTGGTCTTCATCCTGCTGGTCTTCTTCATGCTGACGACCAATTTCGCTCGCTTTCGCCTGATCGGGGTCGAAACGCCGCAGGACCGCGAAGTGCTGCGCGATGCAACGGCTGCCATCGTCATCCGGATCGAAGAAGGTGGCGATCTCACCTATGATGGCGATCCTTCCGACCGGGAGGACATTGCCGCACAGATTGCCAATCTTGTTGAGGTCGATCCCGGCCGTTCCTTCATTGTCCGGCCCGAAAAAGGGGTGAGCGTGCAGGATGCGATCGATATCTTCCAGCTGACGCGCCATTCGGGCGCGACTTTGGTCTCCTTCGCCAATGAACGGGAGGGGGCGCAGTGAAGCTGCAACGCGAGCGGCCCGAGCCCGAACTGATCAATATCACGCCGCTGATCGACGTGGTTTTCATCCTGCTCGTTTTCTTCATGCTCGCCGGCTCGATCGAACCCAAGGATGCCTTCCCGGTCGATCCGACCGTCTCGGACAGCGACATGCGCGGCGATATTCGCGATTTCGTGGTGTTGGTGGATGAGGATGGCCAGGTGGCGATTGACGAGCAGCGTATCGCCCGCGAGGACCTGACCGATCGCATCCGCAGCGAACTCACCAGCAAGCCCGATGCGCTGATCCAGCTCAAGCCGGATTCGCATGCCGACGCTGTGGAGGTGATCGCCATCATGGAGGACATCCGTGAGGCGGGGGCCGAATATATCGTTCTCCTCACGGTTGGCGGAGGGGCTGTCTGATGGCACATGCGCGCACCGGCGCATGGAGCAGTGCGATCGCTCCCGATCCGCCACCGCTGGCACAGATACAGCACTGGATCATGGGTACGGCCTTGGCCGCTGCCATCCTGCTTGGCGTGGGCCTGCGTTTTGCCGGTGGCGCGATCCCCGAAGCGGGTGAACAGGTCGAGGCCGTCGTGGTTTCACTCGGCGGCGCCGCGCAGCGTCTCGAAGCACCGCCCGAGGGTGTCCAGACAGCAGAGGAACCCGCTGTCGTGGCAGAGCGTGCTGACGATGCCCCGCCGGTTACTGCGCCGCCCGAACCGCGCCAGGTCGCCGCATTCACACAAGGCGAGGGAAGGATAAGTTCGGGCACGGGTGCCGGGACCACGCCGGCGCCACCGCCACCGCCGGCACCTCCACCTCCCGCGCCGCAGCCTCCGGCTCCACCGCCGCAGCTGAGCTCCAATTTCCGTATTCGTGCAGAGCGCTATTACATGGAGCAGGTTGTCTACCCTTCGGCATCGCTCCGGCGTGAGGAATCGGGCATCGGCACTATCAGGGTGGAAGTCGACCGTTCGGGCCGCGTCCTGAGCGCCGTGCTGGTGCAATCGACCGGACATACGCGGCTCGACGCCGAGATAGAACGCGTGGCGGGTATCGTGCGGCAGATCGATCCGCTGCCAGCGAATTATCCTACCGACACGGCGACCACCGATCTCAATATCGGCTTCGTGCTCGAATATGTGGGATAGGGCCTGAATTAGGTTTTCACAGACACGGCTCGGATCGCTGAGGATGCCGACTGCTTGGCCATCATATTGAATTTATTATCGATTGCTCTAATATGTAGGCGCAATGGCGGCGCTCGAACCATATCGTCTTGGACCGTTGCCCGTCGCAGGCCTAAATGCTGCGTTGGAGCTTGAGCTGGACGAGGGCGACGTAGTCATGTCGATCAACGCCCACAATCATGCTCGACGAAGGCATCCAGTCGAATTCGCTACCTACTTCCCCCAATTGGCGAGTGTGATTGCGAACCCGCTTTATGCGCGGGATGATTTTCGCAATGATGGCAAGATTGAGCTTGTTGGAAAGCCTGTGCCAAACTTGGAATTCCTCCTTGTGGCGGTGACTGTCGAAAAGGATGCGTTTGGAAGATACAATGTAGTTTCCTTCTATCCGATATCCGAAAAGAAGGTGGCAAACCGGCGTGAAAGTGGCCATTTGAAGCGGGTTGTGCCAAAAAATTAGCCCCCCTGTCCTGCGACAGAGGGGCTTGCGTTCCAGCTTTAGCCGGGGTGCCCACACCCGGATCTCTTGGCCTTGCGGCTACTGTACCAGTCAGTTCACTGGTGTGTGAGGAGGCTGTTCTCACCTCTAAAGCGAACGCTTACTTTATAAGTTGTTGGTTCCTAACAGTCAATGAATTCTCATTGTTGCTATGCCGCCTATTTCTCAACGCCCTTGATCTTCCCCCACTGCCGCGCAGCGGTGTAGCCGAGATAGCCGGTGCCGAAGAGTGCGTAGAGCGGCTCCGGCAATCCGTTGAGATAGTCGTTCATGCCCCTTGCGATATCCTGCGCGGTGCCCGGCTGGAAGGCCGCGAGAATGCCCATGGGCAGGGCGAAAAGCAGCAGCGTGTACATGACATAGAGGAAGCTCGGCCGGGCGCGGCTGGTCCAGGGGTCCCTGGAATTGGCCTCCGCGATAATCGCCGCGATCTGCGTTTCGATCAGCTGCAATTCCTGCGTTCCCTCGAGCTTGAGCAGTTCCAGCTTGGCCTTGTCGCGCGCATCCTTGTCCGGGATCACCTTGTCGATGATCGAGGTAATCGGGCCAATCAGGGTCTCGATAAGGGCCATTTGCTGCGCTCCGCTTGCATTCCGAGTCGGAATTGGCTGTGAACGCGGGCTGGGACTGTAGGAAAGCCAAAAGGGTCGGCGATGATTTCGAGCAGCGACAATTTGCAGCAATACAGCAAGGGCGCGATCTGGCTGCACTGGCTGATCGCCTTCGTGCTGGCGGCGGAAATCGCCATCGGCTTCACCATGCCCGAAGGCGTGGAAGGCTTCCAGCTGTTCCAGCTGCACAAGAGTCTGGGTATCACCGTCCTGGTGCTGACGGTGTTGCGGCTGGTCTGGCGCTTCACGCACAAGCGCCCTGCACCGATTGAAGGTGGGGCGACTGGCTTCCTCGCCAAGGCAGTACATGTACTGTTCTACGCCTTCCTGATCCTCGCCCCGCTTTCGGGCTGGGCGGTAGTCTCGAGCGCACCGATCGACGTGCCAACCATGCTGTTCGGTGTGGTGCCCTGGCCGCACCTGCCGGTGGCGGAATCGCTCAATGGCACAGTTGCCGAAGCGCATGAGATTCTCGCCTTTATCGGCCTTGCGCTATTCGTCCTGCATGTCGTGGGCGCGCTGCGGCACCATTACCTGCTCGGCGACAAGCTGCTGGCGCGCATGGCTCCAGGCGGTGCGCCATTCTGGACGCTGGCGCTGGGCACCGGGGTCATTGCGCTGGGCGCGGCGGTGTTCTTTGCCATCGGACCGCGTCAGGAAGAGCATGATCACACGACCGATCATGAAGAGGCCGGTGAGGCGCACGAGCATCGCGATGATGAGAATGCGATCCCTGCCGAAGAGGTGGCGCAAGAAGAAGCGCACGACCATGGCGAACATGAACATGCCGATGAGGAGGAGGCCGAGGAGGAAATTGCTGAGGTCGAAGCGGTGCAGGAAGCCTCCGAGGCCCAGGCGGCCGCGCCCGAACCTGCAGGACCACCGCCGCAATGGGCCATCCAGCCGGGCGGATCCTTGCGCTTCACCGTCGACAATGGAGGCGAAGCTCTCAATGGCAGTTTCGGCAATTGGAGCGGCCAGATCGCCATGGACCCGGCCAATCCGCAGACGGCGGCTATCACCATCAATGTCCAGCTTGGCAGTGCCAGCCTGGGCGATGCGACACAGGACGGCATGCTCGGCGGCGAGGATTTCTTTTCCGCCGAGACTTTTCCGACCGCAATCTGGACTTCGAGCTCGGTAACCAGCCAGGGTGATGGCAATTACCTCGCCAATGGCACGCTGACGCTGAAAGGCGTCACGGCACCGCAGCAGATCACGTTCCGTCTCTCAGGCAGCGGCAACAGTCGCGCGGTCACCGGGCGCGCGGTAGTGAACCGCAATGCTTTTGGCGTCGGCATCGGCGATGCGGCAGCCAGCCTCGGCGGCAATGTGACGGTCAGTTTCAGCTTCGACGCGGTGCGCCAGTAGATTTTCGATTCAGCTTCGCTGAATTGATTACGGCACCAGCCCGCTCCCACGTCAGTGGACCAGCATCAATCGAACTGGGTATAGCCCTCTTCGTCGACCGGGTTGCGGTCGTTCTGCGAGCACTGGAATTCGATCAGCGTGCCGTGCCGGTCCCGGGTGTAGCGCGTCGTCACCAGCCACGGTTCGGCAAAAGCCTCCGGGTCGGTCATGCGCATCTCGTTGACGAGGACGTTCGGATCGTCGGGTGAGAGGTGGATGCGTTCCTCCAGCACGAACTGGTCCGAATGCGTCGCCCCGTCATCGATCTCCAACTCGGCCGAGATGCCTACCGTTTCGACTACCAGCGTATCGCCTTCCCAATGACCGATCGAATGGCCGTGATAGGACGGGTCGACATATTCGGGATGGCCGCGCCCGTCGGTCCAGATTGTGCGCGTCTGCATCCAGGCTTCCTGGTTGATGGTGACGCGGCCCGGCGTGAACAGGAATTCGTACGGATATTGCGGCAGCATCATGATGCGCGGCAGGCCTGGCGGTGAGCAATTGCCGCGCGGGCGGCGCTCGACACCATTATTGGCGCGCACTTCCGCCTGCCATTCGAGCAGGCGCATGAGGTAATCGCCCTTGAGCTGCAATTCGGCCTGCGGCTCGGCATCGGGGCCGCGGTTGAAGGAAACGAACCAGATCCCGCCCCAATCGGGCAAGGCGTCGAGCTCGTGATAGCGGCCCTTGGCAAAGCCGGCGCTGTCCTCGGCATTGGCGAGGCCTTCGGGTACGGGTGAGGATATCTGCGCACTGGCCGGACCTGCGGCAAGGACCAGTCCTGCGAGCAGCGTGACTGAGAGCCTCACTCGACCGTCCCCAGCGTCGAACCGTCGGGTAGGACGATGCCCGAATAGGCGCCGCCCTGCGCGCCGCTACGCAGCGGATGGACATAAAGCTGCACCCGGTCGCCCTGCTTGATCGAGCGGCGCGTCCAGCCTTCCTGCACGAGATTGTTCGGGCTGGTCATTTCAATCGACCATTCCTCGGTCCGGCCGTCGACATCGGCACTCACCCGGATGAAGGCATGGGGGTTGGACCAGCGGAACTGCGTTACGGTCGCATCGAGAACGATCGTGCGCTGCATGTCGAACATGGAATAGGAATGATGGGCCGCCACAGGCGTTGCCAGTGCGGCAAAGGACAGTGCGGCAAACATATGTTTCATTGTGCTTTTCATCTCTCCGCTCCCTTCCTTACAAGCTCGGTACGTTGACCGGCTCACCATTCTTGGGGAGACCGGAATCGAGGGTGCTGCCATCTTCCTTGACGAGGTCGAGGAACAGGCCGCCATGCTGCCCGTCGCGCAGCGGGTTCATCCGCAAGGAAATCTTTTCGCCCGGGCGTAGCGCCATGCGGTTCCAGCCCTGCCGGCGCAGATTGTTGGGGCTGTTAAGCTCTATGCTCCAGTGCACCACCTGCCCTTGCTGGGGCACGTCGATCTCGATGAAGGCGTGCGGGTTGGTCCACTGGAATTCGGTGACCGTGCCTTCCAGCGTCATGATTTCGCGCTGGTTGAACATGGCGAAGCTGTGATGTGCGGCGGCGGGCAGGGCGGTGGCTACTGCCACCATGGCCACGGGAGCAAGTATTCTCATTCGCTGTCCTCCGCGATCTGCGTCATGCCGCGATCCTCTGCGGTCTCGGAGCCGAGATCGGTGCCCGGCAGGTTGGCATTATAGGCGAGTATGCAGTTCGCCTCATTGATGTCGGTGTAGTCGGCGCGGTTGAAGCGTTTGGTCGATTTCCATTCGCCTTCCCACATGTTCGGATCGATCAGTTCGTATTCGATTTCCATTACGGTTCCGTCCTCGACCAGGCGGATGCGTTCGATCATTTCGAAATCGTAGGAAATCGGAATACCGAGATCGATCCAGTGATTGTCGGTTTCGAAATACTTGGTGTGGACCACCAGCGTGTCGCCCTCGAAATGGCCGATACTCTCGCCATTATAGCTGGGCACGACGAGATCCTCGTTGGAGAACTCTCTTCCGTCGAGGAAGATTGTACGCACCGAATTGTTGAAGCCCGAAATCATGTAGATCGCGGTCGGGATCTGGATGAAGGCATGCGGCCAGACACGCGTCATGATCATCGGCATGCCGGGCGGGTAACACTGGCCGATCGAATCGCGATAGGTTTCCCCGCGTTCGGCGGCGAGCGGCTGTTCGATCAGCGCCTCGATCCCTTCGGGACCGAATTGCGGGTAGGGCGGGCCGAACATGTAGTCGGCAAAGCCCTTCGACAGGTCGATGAACCAGGTTCCGGTAATGTCGATCGGAGCCGGCGGTCTGTCGGCATTGAGATTGGCCGGAGCCAGTGCGCCGAGATAGCCGGGATGCTTGGGAACCATTTCTTCCAGCCGCTCTGCCGGAATTGGCACGAGTGGGCGGACCACTTCCGGTTGTTCGGGCGTGTCCTGTGCGCCGGCAGGTGCAGATGCCAGCATGCACGAGCCCAACGCCAAAGCCGCGAGATAACGCATTCCCTCTCCCTTTCCGGCCTTATCCTAACGGCCGTTACCGTGAGCAATCTAACCGGATGCTGCAGCAAGGCAAGCGGTGAGACTGCGACAAAATGGCACGGTTATGTGGCTTGAAATCACGCGTGCGGCCCGTCATCGTCCGAACGGGTTTGGGAGGATCTATGTTCAAACGTTTAGCTATCTGCGGCCTGCTTGCGCTTGCCGGTTGCCAGGACGCCCCTGCGGTCGAGCACGGTTCGCGGCCGAATATCCTGCTCATCATCGCGGACGACCTCGGTTATACCGACCTCGGCTATTTCGGTGCCGAGATCAGGACGCCGAATATCGATCGTCTGGCTGAGACAGGCCTGGTGCTGACCGACTTCTACGCCAGTCCGGTTTGCGGGACGACCCGCGCCATGCTGCTTTCGGGCATGAGCAACCAGCAAGCCGGTTTCGGTTCCATGGCGCCGATGTCGATGTATCCGGAAAACTCGCCGCATTACCAGGGCGTGATGACCGACCGCGTGCTCTCGGTGGCCAAGCGCATGCAGGATCTCGATTACCAGACCTACATGACCGGCAAGTGGCACCTCGGCTATTCGGACGAGCTGAGCCCGCGCGGTCGCGGCTTCACGCGTTCCTTCGCGCTGCTGCAGCCGGGCGGCAGCCATTGGGGCGACATGGGCGGCCTCAGCTTCGAGGGGCGTTCGACCTATCGCATGGATGGCGAGATCATCGACAGCCTGCCGGAGGATTTCTACTCCACCATTGCCTACACCGATCATATGATCGACTTCATCGACGAAGGTGAGGACGACAAGCCCTTTTTCGGCTATCTCGCTTACACTGCGCCGCACTGGCCGCTGCAGGCGCTCGATGAGGATATTGCCGCGCAGGCTGGCCGTTTCGATGAAGGCTACGATGTCATTCGCCAACGCCGGTTCGAGGCGTGGAAGGAGCTGGGCTTCGGCCCGGCCGATCTCGAACTTCCGCCTGACCCTCCAGGCTATCCGTCTTGGGACAGTTTGAACGACGAGGAAAAGGCAATCAGCATCCGCTCCGCCGAGGTCTACGCCGCCATGGTCGAACGCATGGATAGCGAGATCGGCCGCCTGCTCGACCATCTCGAAGAGACGGGCAAGCTAGACAACACCATCGTCATCTTCATTTCCGACAATGGCGCAGAGCAGATGCAGTTGCGCCCGGCGGGCTTCGACTATTCGCTTGAGAATATCGGGCGTCCCAACTCCTTCGCCTCGATCGGGCCCGGCTGGGCGGAGGCAGGGTCCGCCCCGCTTTACCTGCGCAAGAACACCACGGCAGAGGGCGGTATCAAGGTGCCCGCCATCATCAGCGGTCCGGCGCTCGGGATCCCGCATGGCCATGTCGATGCGCTGTCGACGGTGATGGATTTCGGCCCGACTTTCGTCGACCTTGCAGGCGGCGAGAATTCGCCGGGCGGCACTGCCTCCTTGGCGATGACCGGCCATTCGCTGGTCGGCCTGCTCAATGGTTCTGCACAGAGCGTCCGCAGTGAGGACGAATATGTCGCGATGGAAATCGGCGGCAATCGCATGATCCGCCGCGGTCCTTGGAAGGCCGAATGGATGTTTGCCCCGTTGGGCGACAGCACGTGGCAGCTCTACAACCTCGATGAGGATCCGAGCCAGCGCGAAAACGTGGCCGAAGCCAATCCAGAGCTGGTGGCAGAGCTTGCCGCGCAATGGGACGAGTTCGCCGAGGAGAATGGCGTCATCGTGATGGATGTCCGCCGCAATATGGATGGGACGCCGGTCACCGCCCAGTAATCGCGCTGTTCGGGGTGTTGGGGGATTTTCCACTGGTCGGGAAGACAGGATTCGAACCTGCGACCCCCACACCCCCAGTGTGATGCGCTACCAGGCTGCGCTACTTCCCGTTCCAGTGGAGAGCGCGCCTATAGGCAGGTGCCCGGAGGATGGCAAGCGGGTGATTGTCCCATTGATTGCCCTGTCCTGACATTGCTGCTAGGCGCAGCGCCCACATGCCGGGAGAGGGGTTGAACATCAGCCATTCGCGGCCATTTACAACGCTTCGTGGTTCCACGTTCCTGATGGGCAAAAACTATGCTTGATATTCTCGCCGCGAGTGGCGCTTCCGCCGGAAGCGGTCTCATTGGTTTCGTTCCGATCATCGGTATGATCGCAATCTTCTGGTTCCTGATCATCCGTCCGCAAATGAAAAGGCAGAAGGAACACAGCGCCAAGATCGGCGGTGTCAAACGCAACGACCAGATCGTTACCTCCAGCGGTATCGTCGGCAAGGTGATGAAAGTCGACGAAGAATATGTCGAAGCCGAGATTGCCCAGGGCGTGCGCGTCAAGATCGTCAAGTCGATGATCGGCGACATCGTGCCCAAGGGCGGCACACCCGCCGCAAACGATTAAAGCGGGGCCGGAGGGGTCATGCTTGATTTTCCGCTCTGGAAGCGCCTTTCGCTGTGGGGGATCAGCCTTGCCCTGATGCTCACCGCACTGCCTTCGCTGGTCTCGACCACCGGCGTGCAGTGGCCGGCTGCGCTGCCGAACCCGATGGTCAATCTCGGGCTCGACCTTGCTGGCGGTAGCCATATCCTGCTCGAAGCGGAGCGGGAGCAGGTCGCCGACCAGCGGCTTGAAACGATGGAAGAATCGGTTCGCAGTGCGTTGAGCGATGCCGAACCGCGCATCATGATCGGCGATATCTCTACCGCCGATAATCGCCTTTCCTTCATGCTTGAAGATCCGGCGCAGGTGGATGCTGCGCGCGATGCGATCGAGCCGCTGACCCAGGGGGCAGGCCTGACCGGTCAGCGCGACTGGAATATCCAGGTGGTCGATGGCAGCCGTTTCGTGCTGACGCAGACCGATGCCGGACTTGACCTTGCCGTTACGCAGGCGATGGATAGCGCTACCGAAGTGGTCCGTCGCCGAATCGACGCGCTCGGCACGCGTGAGCCGACCATCATCCGCCAGGGCGACACCCGCATCGCGGTGCAGGTTCCCGGCCTGCAGGATCCCGAACAGCTCAAGGAACTGCTCGGCCAGACGGCGGAACTCGAATTCAAGCTGGTCGACGTCAACGCGCTGCAATCGGATATCGAGCAGGGCATTGCCAATCCCGGCAGCGAGATCCTTCCTTATGCGGAAGACAGCGATTATCCCGGCGCCCTGATCGCCGTGCGCCGTCTTGGCGGCATTCGCGGCGATTCGCTGACCAATGCACAGCAGAGCTTCGACCAGCAGACCAATGAGCCGATCGTCAACATCCAGTTCGATCCGCAAGGCGGGGCGCGTTTCGCCCGCCTGACGAGCGAGAACGTCAACCGGCCCTTCGCGATCATTCTTGATGGCGAAGTGCTTTCTGCGCCCAATATCAACGAACCGATCCTTGGCGGTAGCGCCCGGCTGACAGGTGGCTTCACCGTCGAAAAGGCGAACAACCTTGCCATCTCGCTTCGCTCCGGCGCGCTTCCTGTGGACCTGACAGTGATCCAGGAAAGCACGGTAGGTGCGGACCTGGGCGCGGATTCGATCCGCGCCGGCCTTATCGCCATGGCAATCGGCTCGCTGCTGGTCGTGGTGCTGATGATTGCCAGCTATGGCCGCTTCGGCGTCTATGCGACGGCCGCGCTTGTCATCAACGTGCTGATGATCCTCGGCATCATGGCTCTTCTCGAGACCACGCTGACGCTGCCCGGCATTGCCGGTTTCGTGCTGACCATCGGTGCGGCGGTGGACGCCAACGTGCTGATCAACGAGCGTATCCGCGAGGAGCGCAAGAAGGGCCGACGCGTCATCGCGGCGGTCGAGAACGGCTATCGCGAAGCCAGCCGCGCAATTTACGACGCCAACATCACCAATTTCATTGCCGGCGTGCTGCTATTCCTGTTCGGCTCCGGACCGGTACGCGGCTTTGCCGTTGTCCTCATCATTGGCCTGTTCACCAGCGTCTTCACCGCCGTCACGCTTACCCGCATGTGGGTGGCCGCCTGGCTGCGCAAGGCGCGGCCGACAGACCTGAACGTTTAAAGGGGAGGGAAGACCTATGCGACTGCTCAAGCTCGTCCCCGAAGACACGAACATCAAGTTCCTCAAATGGCGCGTGCCTTTCTACGTGGTCAGTTGCCTGCTGATCGTTGCCAGCTGGGCGATGGTCTATGTCAACGGCCTCAATTACGGCGTCGACTTTGCCGGCGGCCAGGAAGTGCGTGTGACATTCACCGATCGTGCCGAGGCTCCCATCTCCGAGTTGCGCGACAATCTCGGCGACCTTGGATTTGGTGAACCCACTATCCAGCGTTTCGGCGATCCGAACTCGGTTTCGATCCGCATTCGCCTGCCCGAAGGGGCGGAAGACGAACCGGGTGCCGCAACCGAAATCGGCAACCAGGTGGTGGCCGCCATCCAGGACGATTTCGAGAACGTCCGGCAGGACGCCAATGACACGGTTTCGGGCAAGGTCGCCGGAGAATTCCGCGAGACCGCGCTCTACGCACTGCTTTTTGCCATGATGGCGATCTCGATTTACATCTGGGTCCGCTTCGAATGGCAGTTCGGCGTGGGTGCGCTATTCGCGCTGTTCCATGACGTTTCGCTGACGCTGGGCATGTTCGCGCTGTTCCAGCTCGAATTCAGCCTTCAGATCATCGCCGCGATTCTGGCCATTATCGGCTATTCGCTCAACGATACGATCGTCGTCTATGACCGTATCCGCGAGAACCTGAAGAAATACCGCAAGATGGACATGCCCGAACTGCTCGACCTCTCGGTCAACGAGACGCTGGCACGTACGGTGATGACCTCGCTGACGCTGCTCGTGGCGCTGGTGCCGCTGCTCCTGTTCGGCCCTGCCAGCCTGTTTGGCCTGGTAGCGGCGATTACGCTGGGTATCTTCGTGGGTACCTACAGCTCGGTCTACATGGCAGCGCCCATCCTGATCTGGCTGGGTGTCAGTTCGAACAGTTTCGTTCCGGCGGAAAGCGTCGTTGACCGGCAGGAAAAGAAGGCCCGCGGCGAAATCTAGCCGGGGTCTTCAGCTGGCGCAGATGCGATCGTAATAGCTCGCCAGGGCTGCCGCATTGGCGTCCCAGCTGAAACCCGCCGACAGGGCGGATACTTCTTCCGGGCCGTAGCCTGCTGCCAGCACTTCGCGCACGCCGTTGGCGATTGCATCGGCATTGCGCTCCACGATTCGCCCCGCCAGCGGCTGCGCCACGACTTCGCGCGCGCCGCCGGCATCGGTGATGACCAAGGGCGTGCCACAAGCAAGCGCCTCTACCCATGCATTGGCCAGCCCCTCGGTGGCGGAGGGCAGGACCATGGCGCTCGAAGCGCTGACAACCACAGGTATGGCGGCATGGTCGAGCGAACCGAGGAAATGCACCCGGTCCGTAACATCCAGCTCGCGCGCCAGTTCCTCGAGCATGGATTGGTCCGGCCCGGTGCCAACCAGCGCCAGCCTCGTATTGGGCAGTTTCGCCAGCGCACGCAGCACGAAATGCTGGCCCTTTCGCGGGATCAGCGCGCCGACCGAGGCGATGAGATTACCATGCGCGGGAATGCCGAAATCCTGTTCCAGCCGCTGGCGGCTACGATTGCGGCCGAGCGGACGGAACTGCGAATGGTCGAGCCCGGTATAGTGAATGGTGATCTTGTCGCCGGGCAGACCGATGGCTTCCATGTCGCGTGCCAGTGCCTTGCTTACCGAGAGCAATCCGGCCGCCTGGTTCGCGGCGGCGCGCATCTTCTTTGCCGAATATGCCTTGTGTCCCCAGAGAGAGATATCGGCGCCGCGTGCCTTGATCGAAAGGGGCAGGCCGAATTCGCTGGCTATCCGCGCTGCGGCCGGGCCGTCGGGATAGAAGAATTGGGCATCGACGAGGTCGAATGGGGCAAGTTCGTGCAGTCTTTTTGCCAGCGGCAGCACGGATTTCACGATCATGGCGGGGTTGAACGGGCCACCAACAGCCGGGATCAGCGTGAAGCGCGGGCGATGCACGGTCACGCCTTGCTCGCCCCCTGTCACCGCAGCCTTGGCCAGCGGGGCGTAGCGGCCCACCGCAAGCGGCGGGACGCCGATCGGATTGATGACGGTTACGTCCCAGTCACCCCGCGCGGCGAGCGCCTCCATCTGGCGCGCAACGAAGGTTCCGAAGCGCGGCATATGCGCATTGGGATAGAGCGTGGCGATGGAAAGGACGCGCTTCATCGGCCTGCACTTACAGCTTGCGAACCAGCATTTCCGCTACGGCCAGCCAGGCTGGCCCGTCGATAACGATTTGCCGCTGCCCCATGCCGGGCGGGAGCAGGCCGACCAGCGAACCTTGCCGGTCGATCAGCCGCCCGAAAGCGAAACGCCCGCCGCTGCGCGGAGCAAGCACATCGCGATTTATGATCGATCCGGCTTCGTCCGGGCTGACCTGCCGCATCCATAGCTGGTCGCCGCTGCGATACTCGCCTTGCGGTGCCTCGATGGTCAGGCAGACCAGCGCTTCGCCATCGTTGAGCTCGGTCGGCAATATGGCATCGCGCGGCTTGCTCAGCGGCTCGGCGCCATGCTCGGTCAGGCGGGCGATGATTTGCGGGATTGCCGCGTCTTCGCCTTTCACCAGCATTTCCGGATCGACACCCAATGCTGCACCGATGCGGTTCATCCAGCTGAGCGAGAGATTGCGCATGCCGGTTTCGAGGCGGCCAATGGTCTGCGCCGTCGTGGGCGGATTGCAGGCCGCGGCCACCTCGGCCAGTGTCATGCCCTTCTGCTTGCGGATGTCGCGAATGCGGTTGATCACCGTCCATTCCCCCAAATAACCAAATTGGTTTGTCGAACCTCTTTCCTACAACCGATTCGCTTTGGCAAGGGCATGCTTCGCAAAGAGGGGATAAGTGCATGCCAAGAAAGCTCGTCGAGCGTGAATTGACCGTGGAAGGCCCGCGTCGGGGAGGCGGGGTAAGTCGGCGCAGGCGCAGCGTGACCGTCAATCTGGGCGAGAGCCCGCTGACATGGCTTCATGCACACGGCCATCTGGAAGACCGTCTGTTCGATGCGGGTGAGCGGCTGCGCGCCGATTTTGAGCGGGCCCAGCTTGGACCGAGTGTGACGATGCGCTGGGACCCGGTGCGCATTAAGGGCAGTGGCGAGCAGGGTTTGACCCAGACCGAACGGCAGCTTGCCGCGCGCCAGCGTTTCGATGGTGCGCTCGCCAATGCGGGGAAGGGCTTGCAGGACATCCTCTGGCGCGTGGTCTGCGGGGGTGAGAGCCTGGCTGTAGCGGAGAAGGCACTCGAATGGCCCGCGCGCAGCGGCAAGCTGGTGCTCAGGCTGGCGCTCGACCGGGTGGCGGATTTCTACCGGATTGGCTGAAGCTAGGAAGCCTCAGGCGAAGAGGTCGGGATCCTCGTCATCCTCGAACGGTTCGGGGATTTCCATCTGGAAGCGGTTTTGCGCCTCATGGTGATGCGGCGGCATGAAAGGCATGGCATACCAGGCCAGCGCCTCCGTCGTGGCGGCGGATACCGCCTCGCTCCACATGGCAAACCACATTTCGCAAAAGGCGAGGTGGGGCGGCAGAGTGATGGGGGTGATCTTCGCTTCCATGAGTCACACGATACACCCGAAGGGCCTCAGGGTAAATTGACGGCCAACAAGTTCAGCCCTCGACCAGCTCCGCCAGCTCAAGCCAGCGCATTTCAGCCTCGTCCTTTTCCTCGCGTGCCAGGTCGATCGACTTGCTGATGCGCGCGAACTTGTCCGGGTCCGAGCGATAGAGATCGGGATCGGCAAGTGCCGCCTCGCCATTTGCAATCAGGCGTTCGAGCTCTTCGATCCTAGCCGGCAGCAATTCATAGTCGCGCTGGTCCTTGTAGGAGAGCTTGGTCGATTTCGGCGGCGGGGGAGGAGGCGGTGAAGCCCTTTCGGTGCTGCTCTGAGCCTTCTGTGTGCTTTTCTTGGTGCGTTGCGCGCGTTGCTTTACCCAGTCCTCATAGCCGCCTGCGACAATGTCGACATGGCCCGAGCCGTCGAGGCCGAGCGTCACCGTCACCGTGCGGTCGAGGAAGTCGCGATCGTGGCTGACGATCAGCACCGTGCCTTCGTAATCGGCAATGACTTCCTGAAGCAAATCGAGCGTTTCAAGGTCGAGATCGTTGGTCGGCTCGTCAAGCACGAGGAGGTTGGAGGTGCGGGCAAACTCGCGTGCCAGTAGGAGGCGGGATTGCTCACCGCCGGAGAATGTGCCGACCTTCGCATCGACCAGAGAGGGATCGAACAGGAAGTCCTTGAGATAGGCCTGCACATGCTTGCGGTTGCCGCGCACATCGATCCAGTCGCCGCCTTCCGCCAGCACCTCGCGCACGGTCTTTTCCGGGCTCAGCAGGCTGCGTTGCTGGTCGATCATGACGCCCGACAGCGTCCGTGCATGGGTGACCGTTCCGCTATCGGGTTCGATCTCTTTGGTGAGCAATTTCAGCAAGGTAGTCTTGCCGGCACCATTGCCGCCGACCAGGCCGATGCGGTCGCCACGCTGAATGCGCAAGGAAAACGGCTTGATGATCGTGCGCTGGTTTTCTCCGGCACCATAGCTCTTGGTAATCTCCTCGGCGACGATGACCGACTTGCTCTTGAAATCCTCATCGCTGGCGAGCTTCAGCTTTGCCGTCCCGCCGGGCGTGATCATGGCGGCGCGTTGTGCGCGCATCTGCCACAGCTTCTCCAGCCGGCCCTGGTTGCGCTTGCGCCGCGCTGTCACGCCGCGCTCGAGCCAGTGCGCCTCGATCTTGAGCTTCGCGTCCATCTTCTCCGCTGCACGCGCTTCCTCGGCATAGACCTGCTCTTCCCAGGCCTCGTAGCCGCCGAAGCCGACTTCCTTGCGCCGGAGGCTTCCGCGATCGAGCCAAAGGGTGGCGCGCGTCAGTCGCTTGAGAAATGTCCGGTCGTGGCTGATGACGATGAAGGCGCCTTTATAGCGGTTCAGCCACGCTTCGAGCCATTCGATGGCCGAGAGGTCGAGATGGTTTGTCGGCTCGTCGAGCAACAAGAGATCAGGCTCCTGCGCCAGTGCACGGGCGAGGGCGGCGCGGCGCCTTTCGCCGCCGGAGGCCCCGGCAGCGGAAGTCGTCATGTCTATGCCCAGTTGCCCTGCAATGCTCTCCACTGCGTATTGCGCAGGGGCGTCCTTCCCCGCGAGCGCGAAATCCATCAGTGTTTCGTGACCGGAAAAGTCGGGATCCTGCTCGAGCCAGACGATATTGGTGTTCGGCTTCACCTTGCGGAGGCCGCGATCCGCCTCGATCTGGCCGGTGATGAGCCTGAGCAATGTTGTCTTGCCTGCTCCGTTGCGGCCGATCAGCGCCAGCCTGTCGCGCGGGCCGATATGCAGGTCAAGTCCGCCGGAGCCGCCTGCACTTTCGGGTGCGCCGAACAGCCAGCCGCCGCCTTGTTGCAGCCCGAGGCCTTCCCAGGAGAGGATCGGTGGTTCCGCCATGATGCGCGGCAGTTAGGGACGCGAAAGCTTGCTGGCAAGGAACAGAGAGGTTCACTCCGTCGTAATCCAGACAACAGCAAATTCGACTGAATGCAGTTTTGGAGAAATTCCCATGTTCAAACGTGTTTTCATGCTCGCCATTGCGACCTCGCTGGCGACTCCTGTCGCCGCTTCGGCCGCCGAGATCCAGATCCAGTCCGCCGGTCCTGTCGTCGAACTGACAGTGACAGAAAGCGTGGCCAGTGATCCCGATGTCGCCACGGTCAGCGCCGGTGTGACTACGCAGGCCCCGACCGCGGTCGAGGCCCTGCGTCAGAACAATGTGCAGATGGAAGCGGTGATCGCGCGGATCGAGGCGCTGGGCATCGATGAAAAGGACATCCAGACCAGCGGGGTCAATCTCAATCCGCAATATGATTACGACCAGCGCGAACAGCGCCAGGTCTTTCGCGGCTATCGCGTTTCCAACCGGGTCATGATCAAGTTGCGCGATATTACAAGGACCGGCCGTGCGCTCGATGGCCTGATCGAGGCAGGAGCAACGGATATTGGCGGTATTTCGTGGTCTGTCGACGATCCCGCTCCGGCAAGGCAACAGGCCCGTGAAGCGGCCTTTGCCGCAGCACGCGAACAGGCCCTCGGCTATGCCGAGCTGGCGGGTTACGGCGATGTCCGCATCCTTGAAGTGAGCGAGGCAATCTCGACGGGGCGGCCCATCGCATACGATGTTCCCGAAGGTGCGCTGGCTGCGCGCAATGAAAGCATGCCGATTCGGCCCGGCCAGGTGCAATCGGGAGTAACTGTGACGGTGAAGTTCGAAATGACGTCCTGATCCATCCGGAAAGCTTGCTGGAACCAACCTGTCACATTCACGGCTTGTTCAACGCTCTCCAGATAGGCATTACCGCATCATGAGCCGGATTTTTGCCGCCTTTGCCGCCCTGAGCCTGATTGCGGGATCGCTTTCCGCCGCGCCTGCGCTCGCCCAGAGCCGTGGTGGTCTGCCCAGTGCTTCGGGGCCCAACATCCCGACACGCGGCCCCATGGCGCGCGGTGATCAGGCCATGGCTCGCGAGCAGATGCAGGCCGGGCGCAACATGCCCATCCGCGACATCGAGCGGCGCCTTGTGCCGCAATACCAGCGGCGCGGATATGAATACCTCACCTTTGAATATGATGGCGAAAGCGAGATCTACCGCTTCAAGTTCATCCGCGATGGTCGCGTGATTTTTGTCGATGCAGATCCGCGCACCGGCCGCGTGGTCAACGAACAAGAGTAATCCGGTGGGGAAACCCTCCGCTTGGTTGACGCGTTGTTACCAAGAGACCACTTTGCATACCGGCATTTAGCAGGGGAATTAGGATGCGCATCCTGATCGTTGAGGATGAACCGACTCTCGGCCAGCAGCTCAAGAACACGCTTGAGCAGAACGGCTATGCGGTGGACCTGTCCACCGATGGTGAGGACGGTCACTTCCTCGGCAGTACCGAAGATTACGACGCGGCTATCCTCGATCTCGGCCTGCCCGAAATCGACGGCCTCACCGTGCTCGGCATGTGGCGCAAGGAAAAGCGCAATTTCCCTGTCTTGGTGCTGACCGCGCGCGACAGCTGGTCGGACAAGGTGGCGGGTCTCGATGCCGGCGCGGACGATTACCTGGCCAAGCCGTTCCAGACCGAAGAGCTGATCGCACGTCTGCGCGCGCTGATTCGCCGAGCATCGGGCAATGCCTCTTCGGAACTGACGGCCGGCGATGTGCGGCTTGATACACGTTCGGGCCGCGTTACCCGCGCAGGTGAGCCGGTCAAGCTGACCGCACAGGAATACAAGCTGCTGTCCTACCTCATGCATCACAAGGGCAAGGTGGTCAGCCGCACCGAACTGATCGAACATATTTATGATCAGGATTTCGACCGCGATTCGAATACGATCGAGGTCTTCGTCACCCGCATTCGCAAGAAGTTGGGTGCAAATGTGATAACAACGATACGTGGCCTCGGTTACAGCCTCGACGACCCCGACGACAGCCCGCGCGAATAGTGCGGACGGTTCGGTAGCGGGCGAAATCCCCGCCGCGCCTTCCGCTGCCGGGCGGGGCTCGGCCATGGACGAAGCGCAGATCGCCAGCGGTGCGGCGCCGCCGCATACGGGTAGCCTGCAAAGGCGCATGCTGATCATCGCCGCCGGCTGGATATTCATCCTGCTTGCGCTTGGCGGCTTTGCTCTCAACCGCGCGATGACCAATTTGATCGAGAATCAGTTCGACGATCAGCTGGCCATCTCCCTCAATGCGATGGTCGCTTCGGCCGAGATCGATCCCTTCGGAGAGGTTTATTTCAACCGCATCCTTGGCGACCAGCGCTTCCTCGAACCCAATTCGGGCTATTACTGGCAAATTTCGGGCGGGGATTTCGCACCCTATCTTTCCCGCTCGCTGTGGGACCAGCCGATCGAGATTCAGACCCAGGACAGGGTCGTACAGCCGATTTTCTATGACGGTCGGACGATGACGGGCGAAGTGGTGCGGATCGCCCAGCGCACGGCGAGTATTCCCGGGAGCGACGTCGACTGGCAATTCGTCGTTGCCGGATCGATTGCCGATCGCGATGCGCAAATTGCCAATATTCGCGGCATCCTCGTCATATCATTTGCTGCACTCGGCATCGGCCTGTTCCTCATGGCCATGGCCCAGACCTGGTACGGTCTCGGCCCCCTCAGGCGCATCCGTCAGGCAATCGCCCGCATCCGCACCACCGGCACCAACCGCGTGACCGATCCGCTGCCACTTGAGGTGCAGCCGATGGTGGAGGAGCTGAACGCGCTGCTTGCCCATTCGGACAAGCAGGCGGAAGAGGCACGCACCCATGCCGGCAATCTCGCCCATGCGCTGAAGACGCCGCTGACCGTACTGACCAATGCCGCCACTGCCCGCTCTCCCGATCTAAACGAGACTGTGATGCGCGAGGCTGCACTGATGCGTCGCCAGGTCGATCACCATCTGGCCCGGGCACGTGCGGTGGGCCGCCGCGCCATCGGACTTGCCCGGACCAATGTCATGAGCTGCGCCGAGGCGGTCGAGCGTGCGGTCTCGCGCCTTCATCCCGATGTGCGGTTCGATATTGCGGGATCAAGAGAAGTCGAAGTTGCGATCGAGCGCCAGGACCTCGAGGAAGTGCTCGGGAACCTGATCGAAAATGCTGCAAAATATGGCGGCGGCAGCGTGTTCGTCACCGTCGATGCGGTACCCGATGACGAGATGTGTACGATTTGGGTCGAGGATGACGGGCTGGGCATTGCCGAGGAAGATCGTGACGACTTGTTTGCCCGAGGTGCGCGGCTGGATACCGAAAAGCCGGGGACCGGGCTGGGCCTGGCCATCGTTCGCGATGTTGCGGAAATCTATGGTGGAAATGTCGAGCTCAATGAAAGCGAAGACTTGGGTGGGCTGTTGGTCGAATTGAGATTGCCGCGCGCCGCATAGCCGGAACACCCCTTCCTCGGCCGCAAGGTCGAGGAAGCAGGGGAACCCAACGTGAATTCCGAAACGAATGAAGACCACGCCGGCGCAGCGCTGCGTGCCGTGATATACCTCACGACAGTCATTGCCGTGACCGCCATGTGGATTGCGGTAGTCAGCCCGCTCGACGTCGATCGCATCTGGATGCGGCTCAGCTGGACCTTGCCTTCGCTGGTCGCGATTGTCTTCCTGATCGGCGACACCAGTGCTGCGCGACAGCGCTTCCTGGCCACTTTGGCGATCAGGCCGCGCACGCTTGTGTGGCTGGCGTTTGCCGCAGTCACCTATTCGGTGCTGGTCACGCTGGCCTCATGGTTCAGCGGGCTGTTGTTCCATCCCGAATTTGAACTCGCGCTCAATCCAATCGAACCGGGGGCGGTCCTGCTAATCGTGCTGTGGTCATTGGGAGAGGAACTTGGCTGGCGCGGCTATGCCTTGCCCACGCTCGCGCGCAAGATTGGCTGGAATTGGGCGAGCCTGGTAGTCGGTGTGGCCTGGTGGGCCTGGCATACGCCTGGCTGGCTGGTCGGTTTCGGCGCGCCGGGAGACGTGTCCTATCTTGTCTTCGGAGCTTGGGTCGTTTCGGCGAGCTTTGTCTTTACAGCGTTCTTCCGGCTGTCTGGCGGGAGCGCGCTGGTCGCGGTTCTGCTCCATGCCGGGGCCAATACCGCGTTCCAGATAGTCCCGATCATGCCCGGCTCGACCGGCGGACCGGAAGCCTTCAACCTGCTGACCGGGCTCAATGTGGTCGTCGCATTAGCCGGAATGGCCGTTACCCACTTCGCGCCTTCTTGTGATGGCGAATCACCTCGTCGATCACGAAACGGATGAACTTCTCGCTGAATTCGGGATCGAGATCGGCCTCCTCGGCCAGCTTTCGCAAGCGCTGGACCTGCCTCTTCTCGCGCCCCGGATCGGCCGGCGGCATGGCGGTTTTCGCCTTGTATTGCCCCACGGCCTGCGTGATCCGGAACCGTTCTGCCAGCATGTGAATCAACGCCGCATCGATATTGTCGATGCTCTTGCGATAGGCGTTGAGGACAGGGTCGTTCATCGGGTCCGGCATTGTGTTTTCTGCTGGCTGGTCGGGTTGCGGTAGGGGGAAGCGCGTTGCCATGCGTCCTGCCTAGCAGCAATTGCGCGCTTGCCAACACCCGCATGCTCCCCCATTGGGGCGGGGTCATGACTTCGAATGTCGTTCCCCTGAAGCGAGACGGACAATCCGGGCCTCCCAGCCTGGCCCCGATCCTGTCGCTGACGGCCACCGCGATGAACTCGGTCAACCAGGTCATCCTCGACCGGATGCAGAGTGAAATCCCGCTTATTCCGGCACTTGCGGGACACCTGATTTCAGGCGGCGGCAAGCGCATGCGGCCCATGCTGACGCTCGCCGGGGCCGAAGTGGTCGGTTACCAGGGCACGCGGCACCACAAGCTCGCCGCAGCCGTCGAATTCATCCATACCGCCACACTGCTGCATGATGATGTGGTCGACGGGTCGGAAACGCGGCGCGGCAAGGAAGCTGCCAATATCGTTTACGGCAACCCGGCCACCGTGCTGGTGGGCGATTTCCTGTTCAGCCGCGCGTTCGAGCTGATGGTGGAAGATGGCAGCCTGAAGGTGCTCAAGATCCTGTCCAGCGCCAGTGCCATTATCGCGCAGGGCGAGGTCGACCAGCTGGTCAGCCAGCGCAAGATCGAGACCTCCGAAGAGCGTTATCTCCACATTATAGGCGCCAAGACCGCTGCGCTGTTTGCTGCTGCCAGCCGCATCGCTGCAGTGGTCGCCGAACGCGACGAGGCGGAGGAACGTGCGCTCGACGATTACGGGCGCAATCTCGGCATTGCCTTCCAGCTGGTCGACGATGCCATCGACTATGATTCCGACGCTGCCGAAATGGGCAAGGATCGCGGCGACGATTTCCGCGAAGGCAAGATGACGCTGCCGGTGATCCTCGCCTTTGCCCGCGGGAACGAGGAAGAGCGGCAGTTCTGGAAGGATGCCATTGCCGGCTTCGCCAATGAGGACGAGGATCTCGCGCATGCGGTTGACCTGATCCGCAAGCATAATGCGGTGGCCGATACGCGCGAACGCGCCCGCCATTTTGCCCAGCGCGCCTGCGATGCGTTGTCCATCTTCCCCGACAGCAAGGCCCGCTCCGCCATGTGCGAAGCAGCGCAATTCGCCGTTAGCCGGGGTTACTGATCCGGTCCGATTGCATTAGGCCGTTCCTGTGCCTGTCGATCTTCCCATTCATGCTGTCCTTCCCGAGCTGCTCGGGGCCTTGCACCAGCGGAATTCCGCCGTGCTGGTCGCGCCGCCCGGTGCGGGCAAGACCACGGCGGTTGCTCCTGCTCTACTGGCTGAGGAATGGTGCACCGGGCAGGTAATCCTGCTGTCTCCGCGCCGTGTGGCCGCGCGCGCCGCTGCCGAGCGCATCGCCGAACTGATGGGAGAGAAAGTTGGCGAGCGGGTCGGTTATCTCACCCGCATGGACAGCAAGAGCAGCAAGGCGACGCGGATTCTCGTGGTCACAGAGGCGATTTTCGTCAGCCGCATTCTTGGTGACCAGGAATTGGAGGGCATTTCCGCTGTACTGTTCGACGAAGCGCATGAGCGGCACCTCGACTCTGATCTCGGGCTGGCCTTGGCGCTCGAAAGTCAGGCGGTACTGCGAGAAGATCTGCGGATTTGCGTGATGTCGGCGACCATCGACGGCGCGCGGTTTGCGAGCCTGCTGGGCAAGGGCGCGCCGGTGATCGAGAGCGAGGGCAAGGCCTATCCGCTACGGATCGAATGGCTCGGCTCCTCACCCGAAAAGCGGATCGAAGACGCCATGACGTCAGCTGTGCTGCAGGCCTGGCGCGAAGAGGAGGGCGATGTGCTCGCCTTCCTGCCGGGTGTTGGCGAGATCGAACGGACAAGGGAGCGGCTGGAGGATCGGCTCAAGCACGTTCCGGTGCTCCCGCTGCACGGCCAGGTCCAGCCGCACGCTCAGCGCGCCGCCATACGTCGCGATCCCGAAGGCCGTCGGCGCATCGTGCTGGCCACCAGCATTGCCGAGACCTCGATCACGCTCGAAGGCGTTTCCGTGGTGGTCGATAGCGGATTGTCGCGCAGGGCCGAGTTCGATGTCGCGGCGGGCGTGACGCATCTCGTCACCGTGCGCGCCAGCCAGGCATCGGCGGCGCAAAGGGCAGGGCGTGCCGCGCGTACCGGACCCGGCGTTGCCTATCGCCTGTGGGAAGAGGGCGGCCATGCGGGCCGAGAGAAATTCGATCCGCCCGAAATGCTGACCACCGACCTAGCTCCGCTGACGCTCGCACTGGCGCAATGGGGTGTCGAAGATCCGGCGAGCCTGCCCTGGCTCGACGCGCCTTCGGCACCTTCGCTGTCCGCCGCGCGAGAGAGGTTACAGGCGCTGGGTGCCCTCGACGAAGAGGGGCGGATCACCGAGTCAGGACGCAAGATTGCATCCTTGCCCATGTCGCCATGGCAGGCGGCGATGGTGCTGTTCGGTGCTCAGCATGGAGCCGCGAAACAGGCTGCGCGGCTGGCGCTCTTACTGCAGGAACGCGGTCTTGGCGGGCGCGGGGAGGACATGCTCCAGCGGCTGCAACGCTGGAATGCCGATCGGTCCGGCAGGGCCGATGCGGCGCGCAAGCTGGCCGATGGCTGGGCGAAGCGGGCGGAGAAGCTGGCCAATGCGGTGACCGCGAGCGATCCTCCGCCCGGTATCCTCCTCGCCCATGCGCACCCCGATAATCTTGCACGCCGCCGCGATGCCTCGGGCGAAAGCTGGCTGTCTGCTGGCGGGCGCGGCTATGCACTCGATCCCTCCTCGCCGCTGGCCAGCGCCGAGTGGCTCGCCATCGGCGATGCGCAGGGCAGGGCCAGCGGAGCGCGCATCACCGCGGCAATCCCCCTCGATACTGCCGAGGTCGAGCAATGGTTGGGCGAGCGTATCGAGCGCCGTCACACCGCCCGCTGGAACGAGGCCGAGGGCCGGGTGGAGGCGCGGCTGGAGCGCAGGCTCGGCGCGATCACGCTCAAGAGCGGTCCCGATCCCGACCCCGACCCACAGGCACTTGCCGAAATCCTCACACAGAAGGCTTCGGAGCAATTGGAAGAATTACTCCCGGCAGACCTGCTGGCTCGCGCCCGATTTGCCGGATTGGAGGCACTTGGGCACGAGCGGCTGGTGGAGGAAGCCGAGCAGTGGCTGGCACCGCTGCTGGTTGGCCGCCGCGATCTCGAACTGGCACGCGGCCCGCTGGTCGAAGCACTCCTCAACCGTCTGTCATGGGAGGAGCGCCAGCAGCTCGACCGGTTGGCTCCGCGCGAGTTTGCCAGTCCGGCAGATACCAGCCATGCGATCGATTATGCGGGCGATGATGCGCCCAGCGTCGAAGTCCGCGTGCAGGCCGTTTTTGGCCTGGAGAGCCATCCGATGATCGGCAATACGCCGCTCTTGCTCAAGCTGACCGACCCGGGCGGCAAGCCGATGCAGGCGACACGCGACCTGCCCGGATTCTGGCGGGGTAGTTGGGATGATGTGAAAAAGGCAGGCAAGGGCCGCTATCCCAAGCATCGCTGGCCCGACGAGCCATGGGCGGAAAAGCCCAGCCTCAAGACGAAAAACGCGTTCAACCGCTCTTGATTTTGGCAGCGTTTGGAGGGAAAGGCTCACCTATGCAGGCACGCATCTACAAACGTCCGAAGAATGCCATGCAGTCCGGCAAGGCGCTGGTCGAGCAGTGGATCCTCGATTTCGCTCCGGCCGAGGCGAAAAAGCCCGACCCGCTGATGGGCTGGGCCGGCAGCGGCGATACGCAGCAGCAGGTGCAGCTCAAGTTCGAGAGTTGCGAGGCCGCGCAGGCCTATGCCGAGAAATACGGCATCGAGGCGCGGGTCCACAGCGTCCCGCCCAAGACACTCAAGCTGCAGGCTTACGCCGACAATTTCAGGTAATCGGTGACGCGCCTTACTGGCGCAACTGCAATTGTCCTGCCTCGAAGGCGGTCCGGCAATCGGTTGCATCGTGGCGGATATCCGCGTCCAGCAAGGGCGTGGCGGTCATACCCGGACCTTCAAAGCGCGGATCGTCGCACTCGTCATCGTTTGACCAGTCGCCATTGTCATCGCCCCAATCGACCATGTTTGCGAGCTGCGGATTGCCCGGATTGGTCAGTTCTTCCGCTGTCATCGGTGCCTCGCCGCAGCCGACCAGACCAAGACTCGCCATTACTGGCAGAGCGTAGAAAATTCTCTTTCGCATTTCTTGCCTCCCAACCACTTGCACAACCTGCATTGCCAGAGCCGGGTTGCAAAGCAGTGAAGATCGCACCATATGGCCCGCGGGAGTCGGGTGGACGTTCGCGTTTGCTCACCGGGTCAGGTCCGGAAGGAAGCAGCCCAGGTAAATGGCAGCGGGTCGCTCGGCTCCTTTTTGAGTTTCGGCTCCAGCCCGTCTCCCCCACCCAACCACCCGATCATGTATCGCAACCCTATCGGGTGGTTGGGTGGGGGAGTGGGCCGGCACCGCCCAGACAATCGGGCTCGGCTCCTTTTTCACCCCGAAATCCTTTACTCACTGGCATGACAAGCGCGCACCAAGCGCCTACCTAATCATGCATGGGTGATTCACCGGAGAATACGGATTCGCCGCCTTGGGAGGGTGACGAAGAGGAAGCCAAGCCGAGCGCCGCCGAACTTGAGGCAGCGGGGCAGTCGGCCATGTTCGACGATCCCGAGCCGGCGAAACCCGAACCTACCGCCGAAACGCCCGCTCCCGAACATGCACCTGTCGCCGTTCCGCCCGCCGAGGCCAAGCAGCCGTACCGCGTGCTGGCGCGTAAATACCGTCCGCAGACCTTTTCCGAGCTGATCGGTCAGGAGCCGATGGTTAAGACGCTCGGCAATGCGATCGAGCGCGACCGGCTGGCCCATGCCTTCCTGATGACCGGCGTGCGCGGTGTCGGCAAGACATCGACCGCGCGCCTCATCGCCAAGGCGCTCAACTGCATCGGTCCCGATGGGCAGGGCGGACCCACCATCGATCCATGCGGCCAGTGCGAGCCGTGCAAGGCGATTGCCGAAGGCCGCCATATCGACGTGATCGAGATGGACGCCGCATCGCATACCGGCGTCGACGATGTGCGCGAGATTATCGAGGCGGTGCGCTATGCTGCGGTCAGCGCGCGCTACAAGATCTACATCATCGACGAAGTGCACATGCTCTCGCGCAACGCTTTCAACGCGCTGCTCAAGACGCTGGAAGAGCCGCCCGCGCATGTAAAGTTCCTCTTCGCCACTACCGAAGTCGAGAAGCTGCCCGTTACCGTACTGTCGCGCTGCCAGCGTTTCGACTTGCGGCGCATCCCGGCAGACCTGCTACAGCAGCATTTCGCCAGCGTTTGCCGGCAGGAAGGTGTCGCTGCGGAAGAACAGGCGCTCGCCATGATCGCTTCGGCTGCCGAAGGTTCGGTGCGCGACGGCCTCTCCATCCTCGACCAGGCGATTGCCCATGCGGACATGGATTCCGGAGACAGTGAGACCATGGTTCGCGCGGACAAGGTACGTGACATGCTCGGCCTGTCGGACAAGGGCGCGCGCAGACAATTGTTCGCCGCCATCCTCGAAGGCGATCCCAAGGCCATGCTCTCGGCGATGGAGCAGCAATATGCGCTCGGCGTCGAACCGCTCGCCCTGCTGCGCGGCATGATGGAGCTGTCGCACCGCATCGCCGTGACGCAGGTGGGCGAAGGCGAAGGCTTTGCCGATACCGAGGAAGAAAAACGCGCGATTGCCGAATGGGCGGAACGCCTTACGCCGGGACAGGTGCATCGCCTGTGGCAATTGCTGCTCAAGGGCCATGACGAGGTGCGCAATGCGCCCGATCCGTTGGTGGCAGCGCAGATGGCGCTGCTTCGCGTGCTCCATGCGGCCGACATGCCCGATCCGGGCAAGCTGGCAAAAATGCTCAAGGAAGGCGGCTTTGCGGCGGCTCCCGGCGCGTCCGCTGCTGGCGGAGCAACGCCTGCCGGTGGCAGTATGCCGTCCGCCGATCTCGAATGGTCGATCCTGTGCGACAGGGTAGAACAGACCCGCTTCGATGGCTGCCTGCGCGTGGCGCAGATCATGCGGGATTGGGTGCGTGTGATCGCGCTTAAGGAGGGCGAGCTTGTCTACACCACGCCGCCCGAATTCACCGAGGATATCGGGCCCGAACTGCGCGATGCCCTCTTTCGGGCGACCGAGCAGCGGTGGGAGGTTGTGCGGGGCGAAGGCGAAGGGGCTCCTTCGCTGCGCGAGCGGGAGGAAGATGCCAAGGAGGCGGAGAAGGCGCGCATTCGTGCCCATCCGCTGGTACAGGCAACGATCAATGCCTTTCCGGATGCCGAATTCGTCGAGGGCGACGAGGGGCCGGTGGGTGACAGGAACTGGAGCAGAAGGGCCTGATCCCTTCGGAAGCGAGACGATTATGGAAAACATGGAAGAGATGATGAAGGCGGCGCAAGAAGCCGCCCAGAAGATCCAACAGCAGATGCAGGATGCGCAGGTAAAGCTCGACTCCATCGAGGTCGAGGGTTCGTCCGGTGGCGGGCTGGTGAAGATCCGGGCCTCGGCCAAGGGTCGTATACTTGGCGTGTCGATCGATGACAGCCTGATGGTGAAGGAAGACAAGCAGATCCTGGAGGACCTAGTAACTGCCGCCTTCAACGATTGCCGTGACAAGGCCGACCGTGCTTCTGCGGAAGAAATGCAGAAAATGCAGTCTGGACTTGGCTTGCCGCCGGGCCTCAATATTCCCGGCCTGGGTTGATCGATTAGCCGATCGATTTATCCTCCCTGAATTGGGGAGGGGTTATGAAGTATCTGGTCGGCGTCTTGCTTGCGGTTTCGCTGGTCGCTTCTCCTGCCATGGCGCAGGATGCACCCGTGGTTTTCGAGCCTGCGACAAACTGGCAAATCGATTACGCGCAGGACGGCTGCTATCTAGACCGCGCTTTTGGCGAAGAAGATTCACGAATCTTCTTCAGGATTGGTCAGCGTCGAATTGAACCTCGGGTTGACCTTACTCTGGGAAGCGAAACCATGCGAGTTGATATCGACGACATCGCAGTGCGGTTCCTTCCGAACGACCAGCCCGCCGAATTCGGGAGTGTTGGACGTATCGAGGCGAGCGGCTTCGAAGGCGTCATTTTTTCAGGTCTGTCGATCGGGCCTGAGGCTGTCGGAAATGGTGCCAGTGCCCTTCAGATAGATGGCGTGTTCGATAATGCTGTTCGGCTCGAAACTGGCGACTTGGCTCCCGCGATGGAAGCGATGGATTCCTGCATGAGCGATTTCTATCGCGAAATGGGTGTAGATCCTGATGTCCAGTTCTCCCTTTCCAGGCCTGCTATGAGAAAGAACTTTCAGTACACGGCCCGATTGGTGATGAACGCCTATCCGAGCGAAATGGTCAGGCGAAGGATCGAAGCTGATGTAAGTCTAACGGTGGTTGTTGATCCCGACGGTAGAGTGACGCAGTGTAGCGGCACTGGCCCGAGCGAGTATCCACAATTTCTCGAGGCGGCCTGCGAGGTCATGACGGAACACGCTCGGTACGAACCGGCACTGGATGCGGATGGCAATCCGGTTGCGACCCTGGATGGACTGACAACGAGCTATCGCCTGGATTAGGCGCTCCCTATCCACCGCTAACCGCGCGCCTCCCGTTGCAGGGCAGGGGGTGCGCCCCCATATTCGCTACCAAGCACGAATACGGACTGGTTAGTTATGACAGCATTCCCCCTCCTTCCCCTGCGCGACATCGTCGTATTTCCCGGCATGGTCGTTCCGCTCTTTGTCGGGCGCGACAAGTCGGTGGCGGCGCTCGAAGCGGCGATGGAAGGCGACAAGGACATCTTCCTTCTTGCCCAGCGCGATCCCGGGACGGACGATCCCGTGGCCGAGGACCTCTACACGGTCGGTTCGGTCGCGCAGGTGCTGCAGATGCTCAAGCTGCCCGACGGCACGGTGCGCGTGCTGGTCGAAGGCACGCAGCGTGCCAAGCTCGAGGACATGCGCGAAACCGAAGGCTATGTGCTCGCGCAGACCAGCCTGATGGAAGAAGAGTCGGCCGAAGGGTCCGAAGTGGTCGCCATGATGCGCTCGGCGCTCGACCAGTTCAACGATTACGCCAAGCATAACAAGAAGCTGCCGGAGGAGATCGAGGACGAGCTGGCCCAGATAGAGGATCCGGGCAAGCTGGCAGATGCCATTGCCGGCAATCTCTCGGCCAAGGTTTCGAGCAAGCAGCAATTGCTGGCAGAGACCAGCGCGCTGAAGCGGCTCGAAATGGTCTTCCAGCTGATGGAGGGCGAGCTTTCCGTCCTCCAGGTGGAGCGTAAGATCCGTGGCCGCGTGAAGCGCCAGATGGAGAAGACGCAGCGCGAATATTACCTCAACGAGCAGCTCAAGGCGATCCAGAGCGAGCTGGGCGGCGGCGATGACGGCGAGGGCGACGAGATCGCCGAACTGCAGAAGAAGATCGCCGAACTCAAGCTTTCCAAGGAAGCTCGCAGCAAGGCCGAAGCCGAGCTGAAGAAGCTCAAGAGCATGCAGCCGATGAGCGCCGAGGCGACCGTGGTGCGCAACTATCTCGACGTGCTGCTGGGCCTGCCCTGGGGCAAGAAGAGCCGCCTCAAGAAGAACATTGCCAAGGCGCAGGAGATCCTCGATGCGGATCACCATGCGCTCGACAAGGTCAAGGACCGGATCATCGAGTACCTTGCCGTGCAGGCGCGCACCAACAAGCTCAAGGGGCCGATCCTGTGCCTTGTCGGGCCGCCCGGCGTCGGCAAGACTTCACTCGGCAAATCGATTGCCCGTGCCACGGGGCGCGAGTTCATCCGCCAGTCGCTCGGCGGCGTGCGCGACGAGGCAGAGATCCGCGGCCATCGCCGTACCTATATCGGCTCGATGCCTGGCAAGATCGTCAGCAATCTCAAGAAGGCCGGAACGAGCAATCCGCTCTTCCTGCTCGACGAGATCGACAAGCTCGGACAGGATTTCCGCGGCGATCCAGCCTCGGCCCTGCTCGAAGTGCTCGACCCCGAACAGAACAGCAAGTTCCAGGACCATTACCTGGAGCTCGATATCGACCTGTCGGACATCATGTTCGTCTGCACGGCGAACAGTCTCAACCTGCCGCAGGCCCTGCTTGATCGCATGGAGATCATCCGGCTCGAAGGCTATACGGAAGACGAGAAGGTTGAAATCGCTCAGCGCCACCTGATCGAAAAGCAGGTCAAGGCGCATGGACTGAAGCGCGACGAGTTCTTCCTCACCGAGGAAGGGCTACGCGACCTGATCCGCTATTACACCCGCGAGGCCGGTGTGCGTACGCTCGAGCGCGAGATTGCCAATCTGGCGCGCAAGAGCCTGCGCAAGATCCTTGAGAAGGAGGTCGAAAGCGTTCGCGTGACGCCCGAGAACCTCGCAGACTTTGCCGGCGTGCGGAAATTCAAGCACGGTGTTTCGGAAGAAGAGGCGCAGGTCGGTGCTGTTACCGGTCTTGCCTGGACATCCGTGGGCGGCGAGCTTCTGACAATCGAAAGCGTCACCACGCCGGGCAAGGGCGAGATCAAGACGACCGGCAAGCTGGGTGAGGTGATGAACGAATCCGTTGCCGCAGCCTTCAGCTTCGTGAAGGCGCGGGCGCCGGCCTATGGCATCAAGCCGAGCCTGATCCAGCGCAAGAACATCCATATCCACCTGCCCGAAGGCGCTGTGCCCAAGGATGGCCCTTCGGCCGGTATCGGCATGGTCACCTCGATCGTCTCGACGCTGACGGGTGTCTCCGTGCGGCCCGATGTTGCGATGACCGGCGAAGTTACGCTGCGTGGCCGCGTGCTGGCAATCGGCGGGCTCAAGGAAAAGCTGCTTGCAGCCTTGCGCGGCGGGATCAAGACCGTGCTCATTCCTGAAGAGAACGAGAAGGACCTGGCCGAGATACCCGACAATGTGAAGGAAGGGCTGGAGATCATCCCGGTCTCGCATGTCGACCAGGTACTCGAACGCGCATTGACTTCGATGCCAGCGCCGATCGAATGGACCGAGGCAGATGATCTCGCCAGCCAGCCCCATCCGGCCGCGTCCGGATCGGTGCCGGGCACGACCGCACATTGATGCCCGGGGCGGGTTGCTGCGACGCAGCGACTCGCGCCCGGTCCCGGTTTTGACAGGTCGCTTGGGGCAGGCAGGACGCGTGCATCACGTGTCAAACTTGGCAATCGGGCCCAAAATCGGAATGGAAGCGCGCTTTTATCGGGCTTTGCCCTAGACAGCGCGGCGAAAACTCGCTCTTTTCCCTGAATCGCGTGGCGATAGTCGGAACGATTTTCGATAACACGAGTGAGGGGGTTTTCCAGACAATGAACAAGAACGAACTGATCGGTGCCGTCGCGGAATCCAGCGGCCTCTCGCGCAATGACGCGACCAAGGCCGTCGAAGGTGTATTCGATACGATCACCAGCACCCTGTCGAAGGGCGATGAGGTCCGCCTGGTTGGTTTTGGCACATTCTCGGTGGCAAAGCGCAAGGCGTCGACCGGTCGCAACCCGCGCACGGGGGAGCCGATGACGATCAAGGCGAGCACGCAACCGAAGTTCAAGGCCGGCAAGGGCCTCAAGGATGCGGTAAACTGATCCGCTGACAGGTACTTTCGCGTCTGGGGAGGGCGCGAAACGGGGTCGCCCCGCATTGCGGTGCGACCCCTTTCTTTTGTGCCTGGGTTAGCGGTCCAACTGCAGGAGTGCTGCCGGTGCGGCGGCCGTGGTGGGGCTGATTTCCCAGGCCAGTTCCTGCCCGCCAGGATGGTTGGCAGGACCCTCATCGGTATTGTTGGTCAGGATTGCCGCGTCGGTGACAATCCTGAATGTTCCCTCGACTTGCGGCATGTTCGGCATTTCGGAGTCCGGCCCGGCCGCTGCGGCTTCCTCCGGGCTAAAGGCGAATGCTCCGGCCATCCCGCCCATCATCGATGCAAGTGGGTTGCCGCCTTGCGCCGAGAAGCCGGGTGCTTCCACCCGGACACGGTCGCCATCGCGCAAATTGACCAGCACGAAGCTGTTCTGCAGCGGGAAGCCCTCGAAGGTCGGAAAATCGAAATCGTGGTTGAGCGTGCTGGCAATGGCGAATTCGACATCGAACAGGCCGTCACCGAGATATTCGACGCGGTTCCAGCCAGCCTGCCGCTCCAGCGTGGCGGCAAATTCGGCAGCGGTCTCCGGGTCGGACATGTCCTGGCCGCCCAGCATGGCCTGCATCATTGCCGTTTCCTGCTCGGATTCGATGCGTTTGGCGTCCATCTCCTCCTTGCTGCAAGGGCGCTCCTCGGACGTGTCCTTGTCGATACAGCTTTCGTCCGCGCCTTCGGCTGCATTGGCCATTTCCGCGAGGTCGCCCAGCGCCATCATGAATATTTCGCCGTCATAGGTGAAGGAAAAGCGACCATCCTTGCGGATATCGAGCGATGCCTCGAACGTGCCGGGCGACATGAAGCACCCCGCCAATAGTACGGATCCCGCTGCGACGATGGCGATCCGGCCCAGAAATCCCAATGTGCGCGAAATCATCTTGTTCTCCTGTCAGTCCAGCGGAGGCCTTGTCGCGACGGCATAGAGGGCGATCGCAGCCGCATTGGACACGTTGAGGCTTTCCATTGCGTTACTGATCGGCAGGCGGGCGAGGTTGTCGCAATGGGCTTCGATATTATGGCGCATGCCTTCACCTTCCGCGCCCAGTACGATGGCAACGGGGCCAGCTGGTAGCGCTTCGTCGAATGTCGCCTCGGCTTCGCCGGCAAGGCCGATGCGCCAATAGCCTGCCTCGGCCATGTCTTCGAGCGCGCGGGCGAGGTTGACCACGCGCACCCAGGGCACGATTTCGAGCGCGCCGGAGGCGGACTTGGCCAGCGCACCACCTTCGGGCGGAGCGTGGCGGTCCTGCGTCACGATTGCTGCAGCATCGAAAGCCGCGGCGGAACGCAATATGGCGCCGACATTGTGCGGGTCCGTCACCTGGTCGAGCACGACGAGCGGACGATTGTTCGCGCCATCGAGCACTTCGGAGAGGTGAAGATCTTCGAGTGCCTCGCATTCAAGCACCAGACCCTGATGCGGGGCATCGCGGCTCACCAGCCGGGCGAGGTCTTCCGGTCCTGCATATTCGAGCGGAAAATCGGGTGGCAGTTCGCCGTCGAGCGACTCCACGCCTTCGCGCGTCGCCCATAGCTTGCGATGCACGCGCAGCGGGTTCTTCAAAGCGGCCTCGACCGCGTGGCGACCCCAAAGGCGCACATGTCCTTGGGTTGCACGGCCTGAGCCGCGGCCTCCCTGCATTCGTCCCGCGCGTCCGCGCAATTTTCGTCTTTCGCCGCTTTTGGCCATGATAATTCCTCTTCGTGTGCGGCTCCTGCCAGTCGCACCATTGACAGGCAAGCGCCGCTTCGCCAAAGGGGCGCCTCTCGGCTGGAGGGGCCCTGTTCCAAGGGCCCGTCAAACAGCGGCAATCGCCGCAGATCCGGCATCCGGTGGACAGGTGGCCGAGTGGTTAAAGGCAGCAGACTGTAAATCTGCCCGCGCAAGCGTACGCTGGTTCGAATCCAGCCCTGTCCACCACCGCCGACCTTTCAAACGAACCAGCGTGATCGATCGCGTAGCGAGCGATAGCTGGTGCGGATTCGGAGCGAAGCGGAGAAGACGCCGCAGGCGACAATCCAGCCCTGTCCACCACCGCCGCCTCCCAATGGAACAGTGATCGTCCAGTCCTGCCTGGCGCAGACAATTCCGTGAACAAAGATCGGGATCGTGTGTCGGCTACGCTTGTGGGCGAAGGCGCAAGGACCTAAATGCAACCGATGGCCGGTGAACTGAAAGATAATAGGGGTCGCGGCGAGGCCGAATGGAATTGGCCTGCGATCCACCCCGAAGGGCGCAAATTCGGACTGGGCGGGATTGCCGTGGCCCTGGTCTTCCTGCTGGGTCTCGATTGGGAGATCATCGGTTGGCCGATGCTCGCCCTTTCTGCGGGCGCATTCGCCTTCTTCCGCGACCCGGAACGCGTTGTCCCGCAAGGCGAGAATCTTATCGTCTCGCCGGCAGACGGGCTGGTTTCATTGATCCAGCAAGTCCCGCCGCCGCCTGAATTGCAGCATGACGAGAATGGCTCGCGCGGACTTGGCGCAGGACCTGTCACACGCATATCGATCTTCATGTCGGTATTCGACGTGCATATCAATCGTGCGCCTGTGGCAGGTACGGTTCGTCGCATCATCTATGTACCTGGCACTTTCATGAATGCCGATCTCGACAAGGCGAGCGAGGAAAACGAGCGCCAGCATATTCTGATCGAGCGGCCCGACAGCATGCCGATTGGCTTTACCCAGATTGCCGGTCTGGTCGCGCGTCGGATCGTGCCCTTCATCAAGCCGGGCGACCTTGTTGCCGCAGGTCAGCGCGTCGGCCTGATCCGCTTCGGCAGCCGTGTCGATGTCTACCTGCCTGCCGGAACCGATTCAAAAGTGCTGCTCGGCCAGCGCGTGATCGCAGGAGAGACGATCCTTGCCGAAACAGGCAAGCAGGCGCTGATCGAAGGCGTGAGCCTTTGAGCGCTCCTTCCGACGACAGGGATGAAGACGAATTGGTCGAACCGGGGCCGGCCTGGCTCGGTCCCAAGGCCAGCGAAGGCGAAAGGCCTATGGGCCGCAAGGGACGACGCGGGCTCACCATGCGCGGCATAGTGCCCAATGCCATTACTGCCGCGGCGCTCTGTTCCGGCCTGACCGGTATTCGTTTTGCCATTGTCGGCGATTGGGAGAAGGCGCTCTTCGCCATCATCCTTGCCGGCATGCTCGACGGGATCGATGGTCGCATTGCCCGGCTGCTCAAGGCACAGTCGCGCTTCGGGGCCGAGCTCGACAGCCTGGCGGATTCGCTGAGCTTCGGCATGGCGCCGGCGCTGGTTTTGTTCCTCTGGTCGCTGCAGGACCTCCCGCGCTTCGGCTGGTTCGCAGCCTTGGGCTTTGCCTTGTGCTGTGCATTGCGGCTCGCGCGTTTCAATGCGCAGATCGATGTCGACCACCAGCCGCACAAGTCCGCCGGTTTCCTGACCGGCGTTCCGGCTCCGGTTGGAGCGGGGCTGGCGTTCCTGCCCATGTATCTATGGCTGGCGAGCGGTGAAGAAATCTTTCGTGAGCCGATCCTGATCGCCGTGTGGATCGTGGGCATCGCGATCCTGATGATTTCCAACCTGGCGACGCTCAGTTGGACGTCCTTGCGCCCGCACGCAGATGTGCGCCTTGCCGTGATCGTTCTGGTGGGGATGCTCTTCGCTGCGCTGCTGACCGAACCGTGGTGGACACTGGCGCTAATCTGCGTCGGCTATCTCGCGTTGATGCCGCTCGGCATCGTGCGTTATGCCAAGGTCAAACGAGAACGGGCTGCAACCGCGATGCCGGACGGCGGATCGCACGCGGAGCCCGGTGCGGACGACTGATACCGGCAGCATCGAGCTCTGCCAGTTCGCACAGGATTGCCCGACCATGCTTCACGCCGCGAAGCAACGAAACGCCTGCCGAGAGCAGGGCGGCAAAGGCGACAAATCCGAACAGGATCGAAATGGCAACTGCGATCATGGCTCTACTCTTTCACCTTTTGTTCTCGACCTCTTGCCGGTGAGATGCTATTTCAGAACGCGCAGCCAGACCCGGATGTTCCGTTTCCAGCTGCTGATGAGGTCGTTGTTCTCTATTTGTTCCAAGCTGTCAAGCAGGAAATGCCCGTTCGGCGTGCGCGCAGGGCGCCAATGACACGAATAGGGGTGGATTTTCTCGCCAGTCACGGCTAACGGGCCTCCCGTCGATTGACCGTAGCGAATTCCTCGTTGCGGTGATGATCGGCAAATCCACATGGATGGCGCTGACATACCGGTGCCGCTTTGCGCGGTTCCCAGCCATCCAGAGGCATAACCGGAAGGAATTTTACTATGGCGGCTCCTACCGTCACCATGCACCAATTGATCGAGGCCGGCGCGCATTTCGGCCACCAGACCCACCGCTGGAACCCGCGGATGAAGCCGTACATCTTCGGCGCCCGCAACGGTGTGCACATTATCGACCTGTCGCAGAGCGTGCCGCTCTTCGCGCGCGCGCTCGAGTTTGTCTCGGCCACCACTCGCGCAGGCGGCAAGGTGCTGTTCGTCGGTACCAAGCGCCAGGCGCAGGAACCGATTGCACAGGCAGCTCGCGCTTGTGGCCAGCACTTCGTCAACCACCGCTGGCTGGGCGGCATGCTCACCAACTGGAAGACGATTTCGCAGTCGATCAAGCGCCTCAAGGCCCTCGAAGAGCAGCTTTCGGGTGACACGCACGGCCTGACCAAGAAGGAAGTCCTCCAGCTGACGCGTGAGCGCGACAAGCTGGAACTGTCGCTCGGCGGTATCCGCGACATGGGCGGCACGCCGGACGTGATGTTCGTGATCGACGCCAACAAGGAGGAACTGGCGATCAAGGAAGCCAATGTACTGGGCATTCCTGTTATCGCCATTCTTGATACCAACGTCGATCCGTCGGGCATCGCTTTCCCCGTACCGGGCAATGACGATGCCGCGCGCGCCGTGCGCCTCTATTGCGATGCAGTCCGTCAGGCGGCCTCGCAAGGCAATGAAGCAGGCGTGGTGGATTCGGGCGCCGATATCGGCGCCATGGATGCCCCGCCGGCAGAGGCTGCCGTAGCCGAGGAAGCTCCCGCCGAGGAAGCACCGGCTGCCGAGCCCGCCGCACAGGCGTAAGCCGCGCGTCATAAACGCATATTAGCGCGCCGGGCCACACCAGGTCCGGCGCCACGGACCATTTCAAGAAGGAAACCGACAGATGTCTGCATTTACTGTCGCTGATGTGAAGAAGCTGCGCGAAATGTCCGGCGCGGGCATGATGGACGCCAAGAAGGCTCTCGAAGAGGCCGGTGGCGACATCGAGGCCGCCGTCGACGCGCTGCGCGCCAAGGGCCTTGCTGCCGTCCAGAAGAAGTCCAGCCGTACCGCGGCAGAGGGCCTGGTCGGCGTGGCCGTTACCGGCACCAAGGGTGTCGCGGTCGAGGTCAACTCGGAAACCGACTTCGTCGCCAAGAACGAGCAGTTCCAGGACTTCGTGCGCAAGACGACCGAAGTTGCCTTGGGCGTGGACGGTGACGATGTCGAAGCGCTCAAGGCCGCTGCCTATCCCGATGGCGGTAGCGTGGCCGACAAGCTGACCAACAATGTCGCCACGATCGGTGAGAACCAGCAGGTTCGCCGCATGAAGACGGTCGCCGTCTCCAGCGGCCTGGTCGTGCCCTACATGCACAATGCCGCCGCGCCGAACCTCGGCAAGATCGGCGTGCTGGTCGCGCTCGAGAGCGAGGCCGGTGCCGACGTGCTCGAACCGCTCGGCAAGCAGCTGGCCATGCACATCGCCGCCGCTTTCCCGCAGGCGCTCGATGCTGACGGCCTCGACGCCGACGTGATCGAGCGTGAGCGCAAGATCGCGCAGGAAAAGGCTGCCGAAAGCGGCAAGCCCGAAAACGTGCAGGAAAAGATGGTCGAAGGCGCCATCAAGAAGTTCGCCAAGGAGAATGCTCTCCTCAGCCAGATCTTCGTGATGGACAATAAGACCCCAATCGCCGACGTCGTTGCCGCTGCCGGCAAGGAAGCCGGTACGCCGATCGTGTTGAAGGACTATGTCCGCTTCCAGCTCGGCGAAGGCATCGAGAAGGAAGAAAGCGACTTTGCTGCCGAAGTGGCTGCTGCCGTCGCTGGCTAAACCTTCCTGTCCATAACAGGCAATTGGCGGCCGCCGGGCGCAAGTTCGGCGGCCGTTTTGCGTGCGGGGTGGGGTGCACTCGCCAATTTACGGTGGATTGCCTCTCCCCATTCCCCTTGGCACCACGCTGGCGTGCCCTATAAGAGCGCGCAATCCGCAGCACTGCTCGTTCGAGAGAGGAACCCGCTACATGACAATGCCGCCCGTCAAACGCGTCCTGCTCAAGTTGTCGGGCGAAGTGCTGATGGGCGAACAGCAATTCGGCATCGATCCCGCGATCGTGGCCGAGCTCGCGCGCGAAGTGAAAGCGGCCAAGGATACGGGACTGGAAATCTGCCTGGTCATCGGCGGCGGCAATATCTTCCGCGGCATGGCGGGGGCAGCCAAGGGTATGGACCGCGCGCAGGCCGATTACATGGGCATGCTCGCCACGGTAATGAACGCGCTGGCGATGCAGAACGCGCTGGAGGATCTGGGTGTGCAGACCCGCGTGCAGTCCGCCATCCAGATGGACGCGGTGTGCGAACCTGTAATCCGCCGGCGGGCCGAGCGACACCTCGAAAAGGGCCGCATTGTGATCTTTGCCGCGGGCGTTGGCGCACCCTATTTTACCACCGATAGCGGCGCAGCCCTGCGCGCTGCGGAAATGCAGTGCGGGGCGCTGCTCAAGGGTACCAGCGTGGACGGTGTCTATGACAGCGATCCCAAAAAGAACGCAGGGGCAAAGCGTTTTGATACAGTGACCTATGACAAGGTCCTGGCAGATAATCTCAAGGTAATGGACGCCTCCGCCGTGGCGCTTTGCCGCGACAATAATATTCCCATCGTGGTCTTCTCGATCCGCGAAAAGGGCAATCTTGCGCGCGTGCTGGCGGGTGAGGGCGTACAGACGATAGTACAAGAGGGAAGTTGAAATGGCGAAGTATGACAAGGCCGATATCGAGCGCCGCATGGCGGGCGCCGTCGACAGCCTGAAGGGAGATCTCGGAGGGCTGCGCACCGGCCGCGCCAACGTGGCCCTGCTCGATCCGGTGATGTGCGAAGTCTATGGCGCGATGATGCCGATCAACCAGGTGGCGACCGTCTCCGCTCCCGAACCGCGCATGCTCAGCGTACAGGTGTGGGACAAGGGCAATGTCATCGCGGTGGAGAAGGGCATCGCCCATGCCAATCTCGGCCTCAATCCGATGACCGACGGACAGACCATTCGCTTGCCGCTTCCCGACCTGACCGAAGAGCGCCGCAAGGAGCTGGCAAAGCTCGCCGGCACCTATGCCGAGAAGGCCAAGGTCGCGATCCGCAATGTCCGCCGCGACGCGAACGAGGCGCTCAAGGAAGACGAGAAGAAGAAGGAAATCTCCGAGGACGACCGCAAGCGTCTTGAGGAGGAGGTCCAGAAGTTGACTGATTCCTACGTCGCGGACGTCGATACGGCGACTGCACAGAAGGAAAAGGAAATAATGACGCAGTAGGGGAGATTGGCAGCTTCTCGCGTATAGCGGTTTCCCTGGATGGTCGATTCACCTCAAAATCATGCCCGGCACGTCGCCATCATCATGGATGGCAATGGCCGCTGGGCCAAGAAGCGCCACGTGCCGCGCGCCATGGGGCATCGCGAGGGAGGGGAGGCCGTTCGCCGCACCGTGAAGGCATGCCGCAAGCTCGGCGTGGAATGCCTGACTCTCTACGCCTTCTCTTCGGAGAACTGGAAGCGCGACGAGAGTGAAATCGGCGACCTGATGAATTTGATGAAGAGGTTCATCAAATCCGACCTCGACGATTTCATCGCCAATGGGATCAAGCTGAAGCTGATCGGTGACTGGCACGCCTTCGAACCCGAAATCGTTGCCATGCTGGAAGATGCGCTCGAGCGCACGCAGCACGGCGACCAGGTGCTCGCAGTGGCACTCAATTACGGCTCGCAGCAGGAAATCGCCCGTGCAGCGGCCAAGGCGGCGGAGCAGGGCGATGTGACGCAGGACAGCATCGCCGCCAATCTCGATACAGCAGACCTGCCGCCGCTCGACCTTCTGATCCGCACCAGCGGCGAAGTGCGCCTGTCCAATTTCCTTTTGTGGCAGGCCGCCTATGCCGAGATGATCTTCATGGACGTGCTGTGGCCCGATTTCGAGGAAGAGCATTTGCAGGCTGCCCTCGAGGAATTTGCCCGGAGGGAACGACGCTATGGCGGACGCTGAGGCTTCTGCACCCGCGAAGAAGTCCGATTTGGGCGTACGGACACTTTCCGCCGTGGTCATGCTGGCGATTGCGATCGGTGCGGTCTGGCTCGGCGGTGTCTGGCTGGATGGCTTCATCGCCGTCATCGCGCTGATTGCCTTGGGCGAATTTGTCGTGATCGTGAGCAAGGCCGGCTTCTCGCCGATCATGCGGACCCTCGCGATCCTGTTGGGCGCGGCCTACATCATGCTCGCGGCGGTGATGCTGATCGAGATGGAGGTGCCCTTCCTGATCTTCACCGTGGTCTTGGTAATCGGCATCGATGTTGGCGCTTATCTCGTCGGGCGCAAATTCGGTCGGCACAAGATCGCCCCCGCGATCAGCCCGGGCAAGAGCTGGGAGGGCCTGTTCGGCGCCATGGCGGTGTCGGGCTTGCTTGGCTTCCTCGCCATTTTCTGGGTCGTCAGCATGGCGGCGGCCTTTTCCAATTCGCAGGGCGGGCCGGACTGGATGACGGTCATTATCGGGACGATCATCTGTGCCCTGCTGGCGGTCGTGGCGCAGGCGGGCGACTTCCTCGAAAGCTGGCTCAAGCGCAGGGCAGGGCTGAAGGACAGTTCGAAGCTCATTCCCGGACATGGCGGCGTGTTCGACAGGATAGACGGGTTGATCCCTGTTGCCATTGTCGCCGGATTTGCCGAGCATTGGCTGTAATGACCCGCTCGATTTCCATTCTCGGAGCAACAGGCTCTATCGGCGCATCGACGCTCGACCTTATCCGTGGCGAACGCGAGAAATGGGATGTGAAGGCGCTGACCGCCAATTGCTCGGCCAAGGAGCTGGCCGCGCTGGCTCTGGAATTCGGTGCCGAAATTGCTGTGGTCGGCAATGAAGACTGCCTGCCCGAATTGCGTGAGGCGCTCTCAGGCACTCCGGTGAAGGCCGCCGGAGGTACGCAGGCGCTGTGCGAGGCGGCCGGCATGGGCGCGGATGTCACCGTGGCGGCAATCGTTGGCTGTGCGGGCCTTGCCCCGGTCATGGCGGCTGTGGAGCAGGGCAAGACGATTGCGCTGGCCAACAAGGAAGCGCTGGTTTCGGCTGGCGATATCCTCATGTCTGCCGTGGCAAAGCACGGCGCGACACTGCTGCCCACAGACAGCGAGCACAATGCGATCTTCCAGTGCCTTGAGGGCAATAACTTGGCCGATGTGCGCTGGATCACGCTGACAGCCAGCGGAGGGCCCTTCCGCACCTGGAGTGCCGAGCAACTTGCCAATGCCAAGCGCGAGCAGGCGCTCAAGCATCCGAACTGGGACATGGGCGCCAAGATCACCGTCGATAGCGCCACCATGTTCAATAAGGGGCTCGAGTTCATCGAGGCCTGGCACCTCTTCCCCGTTGGCCTCGACCGTTTGCGGATCGTGGTTCATCCGCAAAGCGTGATTCACTCCATGGTCGAATATCGCGACGGCTCCACGCTGGCACAGCTCGGCCCTTCGGATATGCGCGTGCCGATTGCTTCCTGCCTGGCCTACCCGCAGCGCATGGACACGGCCTGCAAGCCGCTCGACCTGCCGGCGATCGGTGAACTAAGCTTCTTCGCGCCCGACGAAATCCGTTTTCCGGCAACGAAGCTGGCTCGCGAGGCGGCGCAAGCGGGCGGGGCGGCCCCGGCCGTCCTCAATGCTGCGAACGAAGTTGCCGTGGCGGCATTTCTGGCGGGCAAGGTCACATTCACGCAAATTTCGGCAATTGTTGCCAAAGTACTGGATACGCCTATGCCGTCCGCACCGTCGAGCCTGCAGGAAGTGCTTGCAGTCGATGCGGAGGCGCGCAAGCGTGCGGAGATGATGCTGGAGCCTGCCTGACGTGGATTTCGAATCCCCCAATTTCTGGATGTATATTGTCGGCTTCTTGCTGATGCTTGGTCCGCTCGTGACCTTGCACGAGCTGGGCCACTATCTTGTCGGGCGCTGGTTCGGGGTGAAGGCGGAGGTCTTCTCGGTCGGCTTCGGCAAGGAATTGTGGGGGCGGACGGACAGCCGGGGTACGCGCTGGCGCCTCTCGACCCTGCCGCTGGGCGGTTATGTCCAGTTTGCCGGCGACATGAACCCGGCCAGCCAGCCGGACGACGAATATCTCGCCCTCCCACAGGAAGAACGAGAGAAATGCTTCCAGTCGAAGAAGCTATGGCAAAAGGCGCTGATCGTGGCGGCCGGGCCGGTAACGAACCTGCTGATCGCGGTGGCGATCTTCGCTGGTTTCGCCATGTCCTACGGCATCCCGACCACGCCGCCGGTGGTGCAGGCCGTGGTCGAGGGTTCTCCCGCCGAAGAAGCCGGGCTGCAAATCGATGACCGTTTCATCGCGATCGACGACAACCCCGTCGAGACTTTCCAGGAGATTCCCGAATACATCCTGCCTTATCCCGACAAGGCGGTAGAAATTACGTTGGAGCGCGATGGCGAGGTGCTTGTCGTGCCGATGGTGATCGGCGGCAACGACATGGTGGACCGTTTCGGCAACAAGTCGCGCATTGGCCAGATCGGCGTCCGTTCCTACGACATGGTACTGGTCCCGGCGGGTGTCGGTTCGGCGGTTGCCTATGGTTTCGATCGCAGCATCGGCATGGTGCGCATGATGATCACGGGAATCGGCCAGATCATTAGCGGTCAGCGCTCGGTCAAGGAACTTGGCGGACCGATTACGATGGGCAAGATGTCGGGCGAAATGCTGTCGCTCGGGGCGCTTCCCTTCATCGAATTCGTCGCCTTCATCTCGCTTAACTTGGCGTTCATCAACCTCCTGCCAATCCCTGTCCTCGACGGCGGGCACCTGGCATTTTATGCGGCAGAGGCAATCCGCCGGAAGCCAGCCAGTCAACGCAGTCAGGAATGGGCGTTCCGCACCGGCCTTGCCCTTGTGCTCGGTTTGATGCTGTTCGTCACGATTATCGATATTGCCAAGCTGACCATTCTGGACAGCTAGGCGGGGAAAAGGGATCGTAACGACAGCGCAAAGCCTGCCTCTTCGCTTGATCGTGAGACACGCATCGGGCAAGGGGCGCTTTCACCATGTTTTTCGCGGGGGGTGCCTTGGGGGTTCGGGGCCGCTTCGCGCACATTGCGGCGCAAAGTCGTTGGGAAATGGACGGATGATGAGCTTGAGGGCCACTAACAAAGCAGCCTCTCCCTATATTGCGACCCTTCTGGGGTGCACTATTCTTGCCGGTCTTCCGGTTGCCGCTTCCGCCCAGGATGAAGGTGAAGGCCAGCCTGTAGAAGTTCCTGCAGTCGAAACGCCTGCGCCGGCTCCGGCGCCTGCTCCCGTGGCAACGGAAGAGCAGGGAGATATCATCCGCACGATCGCTGTCGCGGGCTCCCAGCGCCTCGAGCCCGAAACGATCATCAGCTATATCCAGATGCGTCCGGGCCAGGTCTATACTGCTGCCCGTGCCGACCAGGCACTGATCGACCTCGCCGCGACCGAGCTCTTTGCCGATTTCAGCATCGCCAACAACAATGGCAATGTGGTGATCACGGTTGAAGAAAACCCGATCATCAACCGCATCCTGTTCGAAGGCAATCGTCGCCTCGACACCGAAGACATCCTTCCCGAGGTCAACCTCGCGCCACGCCAGATTTTCACGCGTTCCAAGGTCCGCGCCGACGTCAATCGCATCATCGAGCTGTACAAGCGCCAAGGCCGGTTTGCCGCCACCGTCGAACCGCAAATGGTCATGCTGGACCAGAATCGCGTAGATGTGATCTTCGAAATCACCGAAGGTCCCAAGTCCAAGGTCCGCCAGATCAACATCATTGGCAATGAGGCCTTTTCCGATGGCCAGCTTCGCGGCGAGATGGTCACGAAGGAGGCTGGCCTTCTCAAGATCTTCAGCTCGAACACCAGCTATGACCCGGACCGCCTGGCTTTCGACCAGCAGCGCTTGCGTCAGTTCTACCTGACCGAAGGCTATGCCGATTTCCGCGTCGTTTCAGCCGTGGCAGAGCTTACGCCGGACAAGCGCGACTTCATCATCACCTATGTGCTCGAAGAGGGTGAGCGTTATCGCTTCGGCGATGTCGAAGTGGTCAGCCAGCTGCGTGATTTCGATGGCGACTTGCTGACGGCCGGCATCGGTATCCAGGAAGGCGACTGGTACAATGCCGAAGCGGTCGACGACATTATCGAACAGCTCAGCGAGACTGCCGGTACCTTCGGCTATGCCTTTGCCGATGTGCAACCGGACATCAATGCCGACCGCGAGACGCTGACCCTCGATGTCACCTTCACCATTCGCGATGCGCCGCGTGTCTATGTCGAATCGATCGACGTTAACGGAAATACGCTGACGCAGGACAAGGTCATCAGGCGCGAATTCCGCCTGGTCGAGGGCGATGCCTTCAGCTCGCTGCACGTGCAACGTTCTACAGCGCGCATCAACTCGCTCGGCTATTTCCAGGAGAACTTCGAGATCGAGCAGGTCGAGGGCAGCGCTCCCGACCGCATCGTGCTGCAGGCCAATCTGCAGGAGGAACCCACCGGCGAGCTGGCTCTTTCGGCCGGTTTCTCGAGCCTCGAAAGCTTCATTTTCCAGGGTTCGGTGCGTCAGAACAACTTCCGCGGCCGCGGCCAGACCATCGGCCTATCGCTGAACTATTCGCGCTACTCCAAGTCGGGCCAGATCAGCTTTTCCGAGCCATATCTGTTCGATCGTAACATATCCGCCGGTGTCGATGTCTATCGGCAGGAGTACAACAACGCCTATTATCGCAACCAGACCGCGACCTACAAGCAGTCGACCACCGGTATCGGCTTCAGGGCAGGTGTGCCGCTGACGGAATACACCTCGCTGATCGGGCGCTACACGCTCAATCGTGAAAACATCTTTGTCGATGAGTCCCTCTACTTCCGTGACTATGACGGCGACGGCGTGTCGACTTGCGAACCGCTGGTTGCCGGTCGCTACCTGTGTGACGCACTTGGGACACGCACCAGTTCGATCCTGGGCCTGACTTTCGCCTTCAACACGCTGAACAGCAGGATCCGTCCGACGAGCGGCGAGATGGCAACGGCCAATCTCGACTTTGCCGGCCTCGGCGGGAACACACGCTATGTCCGTGCTCGCGGCAACATTGCGAAGTACTGGAACCTTGGCAGCCAGTTCATCTTCTCCATGCAGGCTGAAGCCGGGGCGATTGCCGGTCTCAAGGATCGCGGACCCGGCGTGGACGATGTGCTGCTGACCGACCGCTTCTTCCTGGGTGAGCCGACCATTCGTGGCTTCGACATTCGCGGCATCGGTCCACGCGTCCTCCGCCGGGCATACACCACGGATGAGGATGGCAATCAGGTCCTTCTGCCGCGTGACGATCGTTCGACGACGGTCGATGCGCTGGGCGGTCATTATTATTACTTTGGGCGGGCGGAGCTGGAAATTCCTCTCGGTTCCGGCGCGCGCGAGCTTGGCCTGCGGCCCTCGATCTTTGCCGATATCGGTGCAGTCTGGGGCGTTACGGCGCCGCAGCTCACGCAGAGTCCGCCGCCGGGTCTGTTCATTCCGGTCCTCGATTCGGATGGTAACCCGCTCTACAATCAGCCGGTCCTGGACAATCTGGGCAACCCGCTTCGCGATGATTTCAATCAGATCATCTTCGATCAGGTAACCAGTCCGATCGCCCCAGACGGTTCGACCAATTTCGCCATCGGCACGCAGTTGCCCTCCTTTGCCGAGGAATTCCTCGGTGACTCTCCTTCGCCCCGCGTATCGATCGGTATCGGGGTGAACTGGAATTCGCCCTTCGGTCCGTTCCGGATCGACCTCGCACACGCTCTGATGAAGGAGCCGGGTGACGAGACCAAGATTTTGTCGTTCAACGTAGGAACCCAATTCTAATGCTTAAAGCAGTCCTCAAGCCGGCGCTGGCCGTCGGCATCGCCCTTGCTGCACTTGCCGCTCCGGCCGTCAGCACCACGGTGCACGCCCAGGAAGCGACGCGCGTCGCTGTGGTCAATCTGCAGGCCGTGGGTGTCAACTCGCAGGCCTTCACCACCGCGCAGACTCAGCGCCAGACGACCTACGCCACGCAGATCCAGCAGGCTTCCACCCGTCGCGACCAGCTGCAGGCGCAGCTCGATCCGCTGGTGCAGGCCTTCAACACCGCTCGCCAGCAGCCCAATGCCGACCAGGCTGCACTGCAGCAGCAGGCTGCGCAGATCCAGCAGATCCAGCAGCAGGGCCAGGATGAGCTGAACCAGATCCTGGCACCGGTTGCACTCAGCCAGGCCTATGTCGACGAGCAGATCCAGGAGCAGTTCGAGGCCGCCGTGCGCAATGCTGCGACCGCCGCGAATGTCGACATCGTGCTTTCGCCCGAAGTCGTGCTCTATGCCGACAATGCGCTCAACCTCAACCAGGCCGTGCTCGACCAGCTGAATACGCTGTTGCCGACCGCGCAGCTGGTACCGCCGCCGGGCTGGCTGCCGCGCGAACTGCGTGAACAGCAGGAAGCTGCTACCGCGCAGGCTGCCCAGCAACCTGCAGCTGCTGCTCCGCAGGCCGCAGTCGAAGGTCGCTGAGGCAAGAAATAGGGGCAGGGCATGAGCGAGAGCGCCTACGACATCGCACGCATCCTCAAGGCCCTGCCACATCGCTATCCGATGTTGCTGGTCGACCGGGTAGCAGACCTGAAAGTCGGTGAAGAGATCACCGCGATCAAGGCGGTGAGCTTCAACGAGGCTTTCTTCCAGGGCCACTTCCCTGGCCGTCCGATCATGCCGGGTGTGCTTCAAGTTGAAGCATTGGCACAGGCTGCGGGCATCCTGGCGGTCGAAACGCTCGATCTCGCAGGGTCGGGCAAGCTGGTCTATTTCATGGCCATCGAGAACGCCAAGTTCCGTGCGCCGGTGGAGCCGGGCTGCCTGCTTGAGCTCAATGTCGGCTTCGTCCAGCAACGCTCCAAGGTGTGCAAGTTCTGGGGCAAGGCCAGCGTGGAGGGCAAGGTGACCTGCGACGTACAGTTCACCGCCATGATCGCCGACGCGCCTGCATAATGCAGGTACGCGCGGTCATTGTTTCCGCGCTCGCCTTGGCCGCTGCACCGCTTGCGGCTCAGGAACCGCTCGACGGACACCGGGAAATGGCGGAGATCTTCGCTGCCGACCAGGCTGCACGTAGCAATGGTGGCGCGATCGACTGGGAAGTGGTTGGTCGGGAAGATGCCGATCGACGCGCACGCGTGCGTGAACTGCTCGAAAATGGCGGGCTGACGACTGGCCGGGACTATTATGCCGCGGCGTTTGTCTTCCAGCATGGTTCGGAGCCTGCGGATTACCTGCTGGCCCATGCCCTGGCCGTTCGCTCCCTGGCGCTGGGCATCGAGGATGCCGAGTGGATCGCTGCTGCTACGCTTGACCGTTACCTCCAGACAGTTGGCGCAGGGCAGATATACGGCACGCAATTTCGATATACGCCCGAAACGGGCACGACGATGGAGCCCTATGATCGCGATCTCCTGACCGATGGTTTGCGAGAGGCGGCGAACGCCCACACCCTGGCTGAGCAAGAGGCCAGGATGGCCGAGATGGACGCAGAGTTGCGGGCCATGGTCGGGCAGGAAGCGGGGACGAGTAACGACGCCGCATCCGAATAGCTTGCAATAGGGGCGCATCGCCGTTATGCGCGCGCCTTTCCGAGATAACCCAACTGCAAGGCCGGTCGGAACCGGCCAGACGCAAAGGACATACGCCATGAAGGCCGATACGCATCCCGATTACCACATGATCACGGTCAAGATGACCGATGGTACCGAATTCCAGACGCGCTCCACCTGGGGTGCTGAGGGCGATACGATGAACCTCGAAATCGACCCGACCAGCCACCCGGCATGGACCGGTGGCCCGCAGCGCCTTCAGGACGGTGGCCGCGTGGCCAAGTTCAACCAGCGTTTCGGTGGTATCAAGCTGAAGAAGTAACTTTCGGCGCAAGCATGAATTCACAAAGGGCGGTCCTGCGGGGCTGCCCTTTTGTTATTCGGAGAGGTTATTGCGGCCTTGCCAGCTGCCATCCTGGGATGGTTCGAAGCGCAGGATTCCGGCCATGCGCCTGACCCCGCCATGATCCTTGGAATGGTGCACGCCGTCTGCCACCGGAACCTCCAAAAAATCTTCGTATGGCCGCACACCCGCGATACAGACCGCATTGATGGCGTAGAATTCGGGATTCGAGCGGGCCTGGTGGAAGCAGTGAATGCCGCAATTGGAGCAGAAATAGTGCTTCGCCACCTTGGTGTTGAACTGGTAGCAGGTAAGCACGTCATCGCCCTCGGTCACGGTAAGGTCGGCAAGGGGGAGATAAACCATCGCCGCGCCCTTGGCCGCACAGATCGAGCAATTGCATCGCGAGGCCCTGAGCGCCTCGGGCAGCTTGGCCTCGAAGTGCACCTTTCCGCAATGGCAGGAACATTGGCGCGTTTCAGTCTCCATCGAACAACTCCCTCCACCCGGTCAGGTCCCACATATCGTCGCTTGGCGTGACGAGGATCGGCTCGAACCGCTCGCTCGGCGGCCACGGCTTGCCATCGTCGGCCGCTGCAAAGATGGTCTCTCGTGTCTCGCCATCGGGCCACAGAGCCACGGCAACGAACTCACCTTTGCTGGATCGCCCAAGAAGTGAACCGAGCGCGCCGTACCGGCGAAGGCTGGCCGTCACTTCGCGCCACCGTTTGCGAAATTCGGGGACATGCTCTTCGGCAACGTTCCAGCGATAGATGGCGACGAGTCCTTCCTTCATCCCCAGTGATTCTCTCTGTACCATTTGGTGATCACATATTTCACGCCCTTGCGTACCTTCATGCCGTGGTGGAGCGTGTTCGGATTGACCCGGCCATCCGGGCGCCGGTTGTTCCAGCAGACCAGCTTGCCCGTTTGCGGTTGGAACATCTTGTTGATCACCTTGAAGCGCGTAGCGCCGCCCGATTCGACATCGTTGAGGTAGATCATGCAAGTCCAGGTCCGCTGCCCCGGGATCGCGCAGTAGCGCTCATAGTCGGCTCCATCGGGCTGAAAGTAATCCGTGTGCGCCTTGAACTCCTGCCCGACATCGTAGCGCTGCCCCTGAACCGGTTCGCCATGGGCGGGATCGATACCGTTGAACTCTTCCAGCAACGCCTCGAGTTCCTGCACGGCGGGCTCGGCTGCATCGAGGTCGCAAGTCTCGCTGGTGCGGAAATAATCGTCGCCATTGGGGTCGGCGATTGTCGATGGTCGGCGATCCTTGTCGATCAGACCGATCAGCTGCGCGCATAAGTCCGGTTGCAGGAAGCCTGGGCAATCGAACAGCTCAAGGCGCTCGCTCGGCACCTGACGGACGCCGGGGCGGGAGAGCAATTGCCATGCGCTGGTTTCACCGGGATTCGTCATGCCGATGGTGATAGTCGCGCAGGCCTGCCAGACAAGCGCGAAATAATCTTGCGCGATCGCCTATCAGGCGCACTTTTCGCTTTGCAAGCGGGCCGCCTTGTGCAAGAGGCGACCGCCCGCGCGATAAGCCGCTTGACCGGCTGTCGCAGTGGCCTAACAGCGCGCATCTCGGCATGCGTGTCTGGGTGTGTGGCGATCGTAGCTCAGTTGGTTAGAGCGCCGGTTTGTGGTACCGGAGGTCGCGGGTTCGGATCCCGTCGATCGCCCCATTTTCCCAGCATTCCTGCCCCTTTGGAAGCGAAGAAGAGGCAGGTGCAATGGCAGCCTTTTGGACCGAAGCGGATTTCGACGAGCACGAGCAGGTCGAGCTGGTGCATGATCGTGTATCGGGCCTGACAGCCATTATTGCGCTGCATTCCACCCATCTTGGACCCGGCGCGGGTGGCACGCGCTTCTGGCACTATGCCGATCCCTCCGCCGCCATGCATGATGCGCTGCGACTGTCCCGCGGCATGAGCTACAAGAACGCCATGGCCGGCCTGCCCATGGGTGGCGGCAAGGCGGTGGTCCTGCTGGACGAGGATCGAACCAAGACCCCGGCTATGCTGGCGGCTTTCGGCGACGTTATCGAGCGGCTCGGCGGGCGCTACGTCACCGCCGAGGATGTCGGAGCGAGCGAGGCAGACATGGTCGCCATCTCGCAGCGCACGCCGCATGTCTGTGGCCTGCCAGCGGAAGAGGGCGCCGCCGGCGGAGATCCCGGCCCGTTCACCGCTTATGGCATCTATCTCGGCATCAAGGCTGCGGCAGCGACCAGGCTGGGCGCGGACGACATGCAGGGTGTGCGCGTGGCGCTGCAAGGCTGCGGCTCTGTCGGCGGCGGCGTGGCGCGGCTGCTGGCAAAGGACGGCGCGGTCCTGACCGTCGCCGATATCGATTCAGAGAAGGCCAAGGCGCTGGCCGATGAACTAGGTGGAATCTCCATTCCGGCCGATGCGATCATGGAGGTGGAATGCGAAATATTCAGCCCCAATGCGTTGGGCGCAATCCTCAATGAGCAGAGCATTGCCAAGCTCGCCTGCCAGGTGGTGGCGGGCGGGGCGAACAACCAGATCGCCCGGGCAGAAGACGGTGTGCGGCTGTATGAGCGCGGCATTCTCTATGCGCCCGACTATGTCATCAATGCCGGCGGTATCATCAATGTCGCGACCGAATACCTCTGCCGCCAGAAGGGTACGCCCTGTACCGCGGAGGAAGTAAATACCCGCATCGGCAAGATCCCCGAAAGGCTCAAGGCGATCTGGCGTGAAAGCGAGGCGACAGGGCTGGGCGCGGATGTGGTGGCCGACCGCATGGCGCAGTCCCTGATCGGTCGCGGCTGAAACACGGGCATCGGCTCCGGTTTTCCTTGAGCTTGCCTGCGGCTCCTGCCAAAGGTGCGGCCACAAAGTGACTTTGTCCGACGATGCACGGTTTCGCCAATCCCGCCCGATTCCTGAGGCTTGCCAAATGGCTCACGCCAGTCCTGCTGGTGACGGGTCTGGTCATGGCTATTGCCGCGCTGGTCTATTCCTACACCAGCATGCCGCCCGACCGCTTGATGGGGGATTCGGTCAAGATCCTGCCGCTGCATGTGGCGGTATCCTGGCTCGGCATGGGCGGCTGGACCATGATCGCCATCGCCAGCTTGGTCGAGCTGGTCTGGCGTCACCCGCTGGCCGCCATCGCTGCGCGCGCCGCCGCTGTGCCGGGCGCAGTTTTTGCCTTTTGCTGCCTTGCCACCGGATCGATCTGGGGCAGGCCGACATGGGGCACGTGGTGGGTCTGGGATGGAAGGCTGACCAGCATGCTCGTCCTGCTGTTCCTCTATCTCGGCTACATCGCGCTGACCTCCGCGCTGGCGCGTGAGGGCGGATCGAGCCGCATTGCCGCGATTTTCGGCCTTGTCGGCGCAATCAATATCCCGATCATCAACCGTTCGGTGGTGTGGTGGAACTCGCTCCACCAGCCGCCCAGCCTGACCATGGGCAATTCGGCGATCGACCCGGTCTATCTATACCCGCTGGCAGTTTCGACACTGGGCTTTTCGCTCTTGTTCGGTGCAATCGTTCTGATGCGCATGCGCGCGATTCTGGCGGACATGCAGGCCGAGGCGCGGTTGCGGCGAAAGGCGCAGGCGGCCGCCGGTTCGATGGCGGAAGGAACTGCCTGATGCGCGAATTGCCCGACATGATGGATTTCGTGAATGGCGCCTATGCGGTCGCCATTGTCGCCATTGTGGTACTGGTGATCTGGAGCTGGCGCGACATGGTTCGCGCGGAGAGGAAGCGCGAGGAGACGCGCCGAAAATGAACACAACAATCAAACCCAAACACCAGCGACTGGTGCTGCTTGTCGTGGCAGTGATCGCCATGATCGGCGCGACCTTGCTGGCGATCGTCGCGCTGCGCGACCAGGCGAGTTATTTCTACCTGCCCAGCGAGATCGGCGCGGCGGAGACAGGCCGTGACATCAGGCTTGGTGGCATGGTCGAGCACGGTTCGATTGTGACGCAGGAAGACGGCATAACCATCCACTTCATCGTCGGCGATGGCGAAGCGCGCCAGCCCGTCAGCTTCACGGGCATTGCGCCTGCGCTGTTCGTCGAGGGATCGGGCGTCGTGGCCGAGGGATCGATGGCTGCGGATGGTACTTTCATGGCCAGCAATTTGCTCGCCAAGCATGACGAAAACTATATGCCTCGTGAGCTTGCCGAGCTCGATACCGACGAAGTGCGCGCACAGATCGAGGCCACGCTCCAGTGATCGCCGAATTCGGTCTTGTTGCGCTGTGGCTCGCCGCAGCGCTGGCCGGGCTGCAATTGCTTGCGGGCTTCCTTGCCGCGCGCGATGGCGGTTCTGCCACGGCAGAAGGGCTTGCGCTGCTCGTGCGCCCCGCAGCCGTGGTGCAGGCGCTGCTGTGCATCGCTTCCTTCCTGACGCTGATTTACCTGTTTGCGGTGACCGATTTGTCGGTGAAGCTGGTCGCCACCAGCTCGCATTCGGACAAGCCGATGATCTTCAAGATTGCCGGTGCGTGGGGCCAGCATGAAGGCTCAATGCTGCTCTGGGTAACCGTGATGGCGGCATCGGGCGGATTGATCGCTCTGATCGAGCGCCGCCTGCCCGAACGGACCATGCTGGCAACGCTCGCCGCGCAGGCCTTTGTCGGCCTCGGTTTCTACGCCTTCCTGCTTTTCTCCTCCAACCCGTTCGAGCGGCTCAATCCCGCTCCGGCAGAGGGGGCAGGGCTCAACCCCCTGTTGCAGGATATCGGCTTGGCCTTCCATCCGCCGACCCTGTATTTCGGCTATGTCGGACTTTCGGTCGCCTTCAGCTTCGTCGTCGGCGCATTGCTGACGCGGCAGGTGACACCCGAATTCGCCCGCGTCATGCGGCCTTGGGTACTGGGCGCCTGGATATTCCTCACCATCGGTATCACTGCCGGTTCCTACTGGGCCTATTACGAGCTTGGCTGGGGCGGCTGGTGGTTCTGGGACCCGGTCGAGAATGCTTCGCTCATGCCCTGGCTGGCAGCGACCGCTTTGCTCCATTCGGCCAGCGTTCTGGCCGCGCGCGATGCCTTGCGCGCGTGGACGGTGATGCTCGGCGTGGTCGCATTCTCCATGAGTATGGTCGGCACTTTCCTCGTGCGCTCGGGCATCCTTACCAGCGTCCATGCCTTTGCGGTCGATCCCGAGCGCGGCAGCTTCATCCTTGCCTTGTTGACTCTCTATATTGGCGGCGCGCTGGTGCTCTTCGCGCTGCGTGCCAATACAGTGGCAGAGGGCGAGCGCTTCTCCATCATGAGCCGCGAAGGCGCGCTGGTGATCAACAATGTCGCGCTCTCGGCGATCCTCGGCATCGTCCTGCTTGGCACGCTATATCCGCTGCTGACCGAGGCCTTCGACGTGCGCGTTTCGGTGGGACCGCCCTATTTCAACCCGGTCGGTGCAATCTTCTTCCTGCCCATGCTGGCGGTCCTTGCAGTCGGTCCGCTGTTGCGCTGGCGCAAGGACAGTTTCGCGCGGATCAAATTGCCCGTCGCCATAGTCGGCGCTGTCTTTGTTGCGGTGCTGGTCCTGGTGCTCGCGCTTGCCGATATCGGCATTTTGCCATTGCTTGGTCTCGCACTTTCGGTTGCCGTGGCCATTGCCAGTTTCCAGCCGATGATGGGCCGCTCGCTGCGGCGCCTGCCGCTGGCGGTCTGGGGCATGGTCATCGCTCATTTCGGCGTCGCCGTAGCCCTGTTCGGCATGGCTTCGGACACCGCCTTCCAGCAGGAGCGCCTTGTTGCAGCCAATGTCGGCGATGTGGTGGAGGTCGGCTCCTGGGAAGCACGGCTCGATGCCGTCACGCCCGTTTCCGGGCCCAACTGGACGGCAATCGAGGCGCGCATGAAGCTATCCTACGATGGTGGCGCAGAGCGTGAGGCGCGGCCTCAGGCGCGCAGCTTCTGGTCACCGCCGCAGGAGACCAGCGAGGTGGCGCTGCTGACCCGCTGGAACGGCCAGCTCTATGTTGCCATTGGCAATCAGGCGCAGGATGGCCGTTGGCAGCTGCGCCTGTGGTGGAAGCCATTCGTGACCTTCATCTGGTATGGCGGGTTGCTGATCGCTTTGGGCGGTGTGCTAGCGCTCATCGGCCGTGTGGCGACGGATGTGCGCCGCCGCGTTGCTGCCGGCAAGATTGCCCAGCGCAAGGCGGAGGAGGCGTCATGACCCGTTTCCGCTATTTCCTCTGGGGCGTGGTGGGGGTGACAGCCGCCCTGTTTGGCCTGTTCGCCTACCAGCTGTCCCAGCCCAAGGACGAATTCGTCGAAAGCGCCATGATCGGCGAGACGATTCCCGCGTTCGATCTTCCGCCGGCGGTCGAGTTCCGGCCGGGGCTCTCCTCTGCCAACCTCGCTGACGGCAAGCCCAAACTGCTCAACGTCTTTGCCAGCTGGTGCGTGCCCTGCCGCGCCGAGGCACCTTACCTCGACGAGCTGGAGCGGCGCGGTGCGGAGATCGTTGCCGTTGCCATTCGCGACCGGCCGCAAGATGTTTCCGCCTTCCTCGAGATCTACGGCAATCCGTTCAGCCGCATCGGTTCGGACGAGATCAGCGCGGTACAGCTTTCGATCGGATCGTCGGGCGTGCCGGAGACTTTCGTCATCGATGGCAGTGGCGTGATTACCTACCAGCATATCGGTGATATCCGAGCGGCGGACGTACCCATGCTGCTCGCCAAGCTCCAGGAGGCGGGAGCATGAGAAAGCTGCTTGTCCTGATCCTGCTCGCTATTGCCGTTCCGCTTGCCGCGCAGGACAGCCTGCCGCCCGCGCCCTATGCCTACCAGCAGCTCGACGATCCCGCGCTCGAGGCCAAGGCGACCGAGTTGATGCACACATTGCGCTGCCTCACCTGTCAGAGCCAGTCCATCGCCGACAGCGATGCGCCGATGGCGGGCGACATGCGGCACCAGGTCCGCACGCGCATCCTCGCCGGCGAGGAGCCGGAGGAAATCCGCGCTTGGCTGGTCGATCGCTATGGCGACTATATCAGCTATTCACCCGAGGTGAGTTCCACCACCTGGCCGCTCTTTGCCATACCCGTGCTGATCCTGCTCGGCGTGGCCTTCATCCTGCGGGGCAGGTTGCGGGGTGCGAAATGAGCTGGGTAGTCGCAATCTTGCTGGCCGTTGCCGGCTTTGCCATTGCGGTGCTGGCCTTCCGGCTGCCGCGCGTCACTTGGACGAGCCTCGCCGCCGCATTGGTATTTGGCATTGCCGGCTACACGCTGCAGGCCAGCCCGAACCTGCCCGGAGCGCCCAAATCCTTGACCGAGGAACCCTATGCGGATGATTGGCAGATGGTTGAGAGCCGCAATATCCTCATCGATGGCGCACTGGCTTCCAGCAATCCCAACGTCCTTCATGCCGATGCCTTTGCGCGGCAGGGCCAGTTCGAGGATGCAGCCGGTTTCCTCAACAATGCGCTGAGCCAGAATCCCGATGATTTCGAGGCATGGGTGGCGCTTGGCAATGTCCTGACCGAGCAGGCGGACGGCATACTGACGCAGGCTTCGGTCTTTGCCTATTCGCGCGCGAACGAGATTGCACCCGACAATCCGGCACCGGCCTATTTCCTTGGCCTTTCGCTAATCCGACAGGGCCGGATGATGGAAGCGCGCAATGTGTGGAGCGATGCCCTGCAGGACATGGGCGAGGGAGAGAGCGAAGCGCACCTGTTCATGGCCGATCGTGTCGGTCGGCTGGATGACATGCTCCTGCGGGCAGGGGCCATGCCCCAGGGCGAAGCAGAATAGTGATGTTGCAATGCAGCACATTGCAGAAGCGTTTCGGTGCTGCTAAGCGCGCCGCTTTCCCGCGTAACTGGACGCGAAAAGGGGCGTAAATCCCGATGAGCGCAGCCACTAACGGCAACGACTCGCAATCTGCCAAGCTTAAGCTTGCCGCCGGCGCTATTGGCGTCGTCTTTGGCGATATTGGCACCAGCCCGCTTTATGCGTTCCGCGAAACCTTCGTCGGACCGCATCCCCTTGCGCTCGACGATCTTCACATCCTTGGTGTGGTCAGCCTGATCTTCTGGTCGATGACGCTGGTCGTCTCGATCCAGTACGTCTCGATCCTGATGCGGGCAGACAATAACGGGCAGGGCGGCAGCCTTGCCCTTGTCGCGCTCCTTTCGCGCCATGTCGGCAAGACCAATTACGGCTGGCTGATCGTGTTGCTGGGCGTGTTCGCAACGGCGCTGTTCTACGGCGATTCGATGATTACGCCGGCGATTTCGGTTCTATCGGCGGTGGAGGGCCTGACCGTCGTCGATCACCGTCTGGACCGCTACGTCATCCCGATTGCGCTGGTCCTGCTGATCTTCCTGTTCGTCCTGCAGAAGCGGGGAACGGCCAAGGTGGGGGCGCTCTTCGCTCCGGTGATGATGGTCTACTTCGCGGTCATCGCCACGCTGGGCGCGATTCATATCTTCGATTCCCCGCAGATCTTCTACGCGCTCAATCCGTGGTACGCGGTGCAGTTCTTCATCACGGACAAGTTCCTCGCTTTCCTGGCACTCGGCTCGGTCGTGCTGGCCGTGACTGGTTCGGAAGCCCTCTATTCGGACATGGGCCATTTCGGGCGCGGGCCGATGCGCCTGTCCTGGTTCGGCTTCGTCATGCCTTGCCTGCTGCTCAACTATTTCGGCCAGGGCGCGATGATCCTTGGCATGGAGGATGCCGCGGCTGCAGAGGCAATCCGCAGTCCGTTCTTCTTCCTTGCTCCTGAGTACCTCCGCCTGCCGCTGGTTTTCCTTGCCACCGGAGCTACGTTCATCGCCAGCCAGGCGGTGATCTCGGGGGCCTTCTCGATCACCCACCAGGCGATCCAGCTCGGCTTCGTGCCGCGCCTTTCGATCCGTCATACGAGCGACGAGCATTCGGGACAGATATACATCCCGATCATCAACTGGGCCTTGCTCTGCGCGGTGATCGTGCTGGTGCTGACCTTCCGCAATTCGTCCAACCTCGCGAGCGCTTACGGTATTGCCGTGACCGGCGCAGTGACGCTCGACACGCTGATGATGGGCGTGCTCTTCGTTGGCGTGTGGAAGTGGCGCATCTGGCTGGCCGTGCCGGTCGTGCTGCTATTCCTGATCGTGGACGGCGCCTATTTCGCTGCCAACCTGACAAAGATCGGCGACGGCGGCTGGTTCCCGCTCATGGTCGGCGCGATCGCCTTCACCCTGCTGACCACATGGTCGAAGGGTCGCAAACTGATGCGCGATCGCATGACGGAGATCGGACTGCCACTCGACATTTTTGCCAAGTCCGCCAACAATTCGACCAAGCGCGTTTCCGGCACCGCGATCTTCATGAATTCGGGATCGACAGGAACGCCGTCCGCCCTGCTGCACAATATCAAGCACAACAAGGTGCTGCATGATCGCGTGGTGGTGCTGACCGTGCAAATCCAGGACTATCCTTATGTCGATCCGCACGAACGATGTAGCATCGAGGATCTGGGCGAGGGCTTCTACCGCGTGATCCTGCGCTACGGTTTCATGGAGGAGACCGATGTGCCGCTGGCGCTTTCGCGCGTGGATATGTGCGGCGGCCCCTTCGACATGATGCAGACCAGCTTCTTCCTGAGCCGCCAGACGCTGCTGACCGCAGAGAAACCGGGCATGATGATCTGGCGGGAAAAGCTGTTTGCCTGGATGATGCGCAATGCGGCCACGCCGATGGAGTTCTTCCGCCTGCCGACCAATCGCGTGGTCGAACTGGGCAGCCAGGTCGAGATTTAGGCGCGGCAAAGTCGAGCCTGATCTGAATGTCCGCTCACGACCCACATATTGCCGTTGCCTGCTCCCCTGATCCCAAGCATTGTCGACCCTGCTCAACAGTTTTCGCATAAGGGGTAGGGTCGCGGATGAATTTCGACTTCGTACGAGCCGATCTTGGGAGGCATCGTGAAGTGCTCACGCGATTCAATATTGAGTATCTCAATTGGGCCGAGAGTTCAGTGCGAGATGGATTTGGACTCTCGCTGCCAAACCTTCTGGAAATGCCAATCCCTGATTATGTCCATTGCACATTGGACAAGCTGTGTGAGGGAAGTCCTCCAGATAGCATCTTCTATGTGGTCTTCGATGGAGAGACTCCGCTTGGAATGGGTGGGCTTCGTCGTGTCCGAGACAAGGTCGGCGAGATCAAACGCATCTATGTCTCGCAAGCGAGCCGCGGCGGCGGACTAGGCGCAAAGATACTGGATCGGCTTGTGAATGATGCACGCTCTTTCGGTTATCGAGAGCTATTGTTGGAAACTGGCCCCTTCATGACTTCAGCTCACCGACTTTATGAGGCAGCGGGCTTCGAAGATGTCCTGCCCTATCCTGAGGCTGAGGTGCCCAAAGAGCTTCAACATGACTGGCGGTTTATGCGCCGCCGACTGGACTGATTGATCGGTCGTGTTGTGCGAACAACTGTCATTCTCCCGGCCGCTTACTCGTGAGCATTGCCAATCCAGACGTTGGCTCTTGTTGAAGCTACTTACGTGAACGTCTGTTGCCTCGATGGACCGACGAGCTTGCATTCCGCTTTCCACCCAATTGCGGACCTGACCACCTCACTCCATCGGCGGGTTCTGCTCGACCTTCTCCGCTTCATCCAGGCTCATGCCATGCTTCAGCAGCATGGGGATCTGGGTGAAGGTGAACAGGAAGCTTAGTGGCATGAATAGCCACAGCTTGGCCGCCAGCCAGCTCTCGAAGCTGAGCGTGTACATCAGCACGGTGTTGAGCACGGCGAGGAAGAAAAAGAATATGCCCCAATTGAGCGAGAGCTTGAGCCAGCCCTGGTCGTTCAGGCCCTCGAAGGCGGCTTCGAGAAGGTATTTGAGCAGCGGCTTTCCCTTCATCCATCCGCCGATCAGCAGCACGCCGAAACCGACATAGATGATGGTTGGCTTCCACTGGATGAAACGCTCGTCCTGGAAATAGATGGTCAGCGCGCCGAAGCCGACGATCAGCACGGTCGAAAGCCACAGCATGGGCGAGACCTTGCCCAGCTTGAGCTTGGAGAAGGCGAGGGCCGCAAGCGCGGCGACGATGAAGGCGCCGGTGCCACGGATCACTGCGAGGATCTCTCCTGCCGCATCCTCCCCATCGGGCGCGAAATATTTGTAGGTCAGGAAGAAGACCAGCAGCGGGCCGTAATCGACCAATACGTTGAGCCAGCCCGATTTGGGCTTCTTGGCTGGCTGTTCACTCTCGCTCATCAGGCAATTCCTGCAATGACCTTGGCGACTAGGTCGGGGTCGAAGGGGCGCAGATCGTCGATTTTCTCGCCTACGCCAATGGCATGGATCGGCAGGCCATATTGCTCGGCAGCGGCGACCAGCACACCGCCGCGCGCCGTACCGTCGAGCTTGGTCATGATCAGGCCGGTGACGCCCGCCACTTCCTTGAACACGTCGATCTGGCTGAGCGCGTTCTGGCCATTGGTGGCATCGAGCACGAGAACCACGTCATGCGGCGCTTCGGGATTGAGGCGGCCGAGGACTTTGCGAATCTTGGCCAGCTCGTCCATCAGCTCGCGCTTGTTCTGCAGGCGTCCCGCCGTGTCGACCACCAGCGCATCGATGCCGGTATCGGTCGCTTGCTTGACTGCATCGAACACGATCGAGGCTGGATCGCCTCCCTCGGGCCCGCTGACGATATCGACGCCGATCCGGTCGGCCCATACCTTGAGCTGGCCGATGGCCGCGGCGCGGAACGTGTCGCCCGCCGCCAGCAGCACGCCGTAATCGTCCTCCTGGAACCAGTGAGCGAGCTTGGCGATGGTGGTGGTCTTGCCGCTGCCATTGACGCCGATCACCAGGATGACTTGCGGACGCGGGAAGGCGGTTATTTCGAGCGGCTTGGCGACGGGGCGCAGGATCTCGGCGATTTCCTCCGCCACGGCTTCTTTCAGCTCGCGTTCGGTAATGGTCAGGCCGAAGCGCTTTTCCGCCAGCTTGGCCCGAATGCGCGCTGCGGCCTTGGGACCGAGGTCCGAGGTGATCAGCGCATCCTCGACGTGGTCGAGCGTCGCATCGTCGAGCGTTGCCGTGCGCATGGTGCCTGCGACCCTGGAGACGATCGAGGCCGGGGAAGGTTCGGCAGCGGGTGAGGGCGTCGGAGTTGGAGCAGGCGCAGCTTCTGGTGCTGGTGCTGCGGGGGCCGGAGTTGGAGCAGGCGCGGGTTCAGGAGCCGGCTCAGGCGGAGGTTCCTGGGCAGGTTCTGGTTCCTGCTCCTCCTCTATAGCTGGCTCAGGGGCCGATTCGGCCGATTCTTCCACTGCGGCGGCAAGGTTCTCGGACAGGCGGTCCGATGTCTTGCGGAAGCCGCCGAAAAGGCGCTCGGTCCAGCTCTTTACGCTCATTTCAGTAAGCCTTCTTCAAGCCTTCTCGGCGTGATCGTCACGATGCTTCCTTCTGGCGTGCCCTGCGGCACGGCGACGCGTGCGAAATTCGGCGAATAACCCGTGCCGTCCGTCTCGGTAAGCACGCTCAGCGGCGTTCCCACAAGTGATTGCAGCCATTTGCCGCGCTCAATGGCGACAGCCTTGCGCAATTCAGCTGCGCGCGCCTTGATCACGGCCCTGTCTAATTGCGGCATGCGCGCTGCCGGCGTGCCGGGGCGGGGCGAATAGGGGAAGATATGGCCGTGCACCACGCCGAGCTCGGCAATGATCGAGCGATTGGCTGCATGGTGCTCTTCGCACTCGGTCGGAAAGCCGGCGATGAGGTCAGCGCCCACAGCCAGTTCGGGGCGGCGGGCTTTGAGGCGTTGCACGATGTCCACGGCATCGGCGCGGAGGTGGCGGCGCTTCATCCGCTTGAGGATCAAATCGTGCCCATGCTGCAAGGAAAGGTGAAGATGCGGCATGAGGCGTTGTTCGCCGGCAAACAGTTCGAACAATTCTTCGTCGATCTCGATCCCGTCGAGAGAGGACATGCGCAGTCGCTGTAATTCCGGGAAGGTTTCGAGGATCGCGCGAACCAGCGATCCTAGCGGCGGCTTGTCGGGCAGGTCGTGACCCCACGACGTCACGTCTACCCCCGTGAGCACCACTTCGGGGGCGTTGAGTGCCAAATGACGTTCGATCTCCTTCAGCACCTGCGAAATGGTTAGCGAGCGGCTTCGCCCGCGTCCTTGCGGGATGACGCAGAAGGTGCAGCTATGGTCGCAGCCATTCTGTACCGCAATGAAGGCGCGAGTGTGTTTGGTGGGAACCGCTGCTTCGGGCTCAGGCACGTTCCATGCCCGCGCATCGAGCTTGGTCTCGTTGGCGATTAATCCATCCACCTCGGGCATGGCGGCAAGCTGCTCGCGCTCGATATCGGCGGCGCAGCCGGTCACCAGCAGCCTCGCATCGGGCCTTGCCTTGCGCGCCTTGCGGATCGCCTGCCTGGTCTGGCGGACGGCCTCGCTGGTGACTGCGCAGCTATTGACGACAACAACGTTCTCGCCCGCCACCAGTGATCGAATTCGTTCGCTTTCTGCGATATTGAGGCGGCAACCCAAAGATATGACTTCTGCTGCGCTCAAGCGAAATCGCTCCACTCGAAACTGCCGCGATAGCTTTCCGTGGCAGGGCCGGTCATCACGATGCGGTTGTCTGCACCCCATGCAATGGCCAGCGGGCCGCCGGGCAGCGTGACGGTTACCTCCCGCTCGGTGAGGCCGCGGCGCATGGCGGCAATGGCCGTGGCGCAGGCGCCGGTGCCGCAGGCCCGTGTAAGGCCGACGCCGCGTTCCCATACCCGCAGGCGGATGTTCTTGCGGTCGGTCACCGTCGCCGCGTTCACATTCACGCGCTCGGGGAACAGCTCGTCATGCTCGATTTTCGGGCCGAGAGTCTCGAGCGGCACTGTGTCGCAATCATCGACGAAAAAGATCGCATGCGGATTGCCGACATTGACCGCAGCGGGGCGTTCCAGAACGTCCCAGCCGACCGGCATTTCCAGCGTGTCCATGGCATAGGCGAGGGGGATCGCTTCCCAGTTGAAGCGCGGCTCAACCATATCGACCGACACCGCACCATCCATTGGGGTGGTCTCGATAATTCCGCCGCTGGTCACAATGCGCGCGGGTTCGCCCAGCAGCAGGCCGACTGCGCGAGAGGCATTGCCGCAGGCTTCCACCTCCCCGCCATCCTGGTTGTAGATGCGCATGGTGCAGTCGGCATCGGCAGCGGGCTCGAGCACGATAAGCTGGTCACAGCCAATGCCCGTGCGCCGGTCACCCAGCGCGGCGGCGATGGCGCGCGTCATTTCACCGGGCAGGGGGTGTTCTCGCGCATCGAGCACGATGAAATCGTTTCCCAGGCCGTGCATCTTTAAGAATTCGACGCGCATGGGCGCCAGTTAGGGCGCATGGGCCCAGTTCGCAATGTCGGATAGGTGAGTGGTTCAGCCGGCCTTGCGCTGGCTGGTCGGCTTTTTGCTCGAAGTTGCTGGCTTGGCCTCTTCATTCGCGAGCATTTTCAGCTCGGCAAGGCGCATCCGCGTGGCATCGGCATTTTCTGGTTGGCCATAGAGGTAACCCTGGCCTTTGAGCTTGCCCATCCCCTTGAGCGCATTGAGCACTTCGGGGCTTTCGATTCCTTCGGCGGTGACGGGCAAGGCAAGTCCTTTGCCAAGGGAAACCATCGCTTCGACAAGACCGGAATCGCCGCCTTCGCGGGTGATTTCCGCCACGAAGCTGCGGTCGATCTTGAGCCTGTCGAAAGGCAGCGAACGTAGTTGGTACAGGCTGGAATAGCCGGTGCCGAAATCGTCCAGGCTCACGCGGATGCCCTGGTTCTTGAGGCTCGAGACGATCGAACGAACCGCGCCGATATTCTCGTGCAGGCAGCTCTCGGTAATCTCGATTTCGAGGCGATTGGCAGGGAATCCGCTCTCCAGCAGCAGGTGCAGCAACTTCTGTGCGAACCACGGATCACGCAGCTGCAACGGAGAAATGTTGACCGAAAGCGTGAGGCGCGGATCCCATTCCCTGGCATCGCGCAGGGCCTGTCGGATGAGGCATTCGGAAAGCTCGGAGATCAGGTCGATGTCTTCGGCAATGGGAATGAAGACTTCCGGGCTGATCAGTCCGTAGCGGGGAGAATTCCATCGGGCGAGCATCTCGAAGCCGACCAGTTCACCGGTTTCCAGGTCGATCTGCTGTTCGTAGAAAGGAACGAATTCTCCGGCCGGGATGCCGCGGCGAATCCCGCTTTCCAGCTCGTTGCGAAAGCGCAGCTCGTCTTCCATCTGCGTTTCGAACCAGAAGAAGCGGTTCCGGCCGTTCTTCTTGGCGTGGTACATCGCGATATCGGCGCGGTGGATCAGCGTGTCTGCCAGGCTTGCACTTTGGGCGATGTTTGCCTCGGCGGTGGTGGCAATGCCGACAGAGACTGTCGATTCCACGATCATCTTGTTCGCTTCGATGGGGGCGGAAACGGCCTTGATGATCTGTGCGGCAAAGTCCTCGATCCGTTCGCGGCGCGTGCTCTCATAGGGCAGGGCGCATACGAATTCGTCACCGCCGATACGGGCGATCAAGCCTTCGGCAGGAAGCAAGTCCCGGATCCGGCGCGAAATCGCGGCGAGGACGCGGTCACCCATCTGGTGGCCGTTCAAATCGTTGATCTGCTTGAAATTGTCGAGGTCGATCATGAAGACGGCCACTTCGCGATGCGACTTGGTAGCCTTCTCGTGCAGGTGTTCTATGGCCGGAGAGCCGCTGCGTCGGTTGAGACAGCCGGTAAGCGGATCGATTTCCGCCAATTCACGTGCCTTTTCTTCGGCGCGGCGACGTTCGGCAACTTCTCGGTGCAGTTCGTTATAGCGTCGCCAGCCAAAGATGAGCAGGGCGATATTAAGGAGAACGGCATTGGTCAGGGCGAGGTCGGGCGCACCGCCAAGACCCATCCAGGAACGGACGATCTTGGGCATCAGCGAACCACCCGTGCCGACAAACAGGATCACCGACGCAATGGCGATACCCAGCGCGATCATATCGCGCTCGGCAGACCCGAAGCGGCGCTTCGCGGTTTTGTCCCTGACTTTCACGTCTTTTTCCAAGGCGGATTGTCCCCCGATCGAAGCCCGTCTTATGTGGGACTAAGCTCAATTTTCGGTTAATCGCCCGGAGTTGCGCCAAATTAACCATCGAAACGCTGCAAGGAGAGCAAATTGCCACGTTTTTGGCTGATCAAATCTGAGCCCGAGAAGTATAGCTGGGACGATCTTGTTAAGGATGGCGAGACCGTGTGGGACGGGGTGCGAAATCACCGCGCCTCGAACAATATGCGGGCCATGGAGGTAGGCGACCAAGCCTTCTACTACCACTCGGTGAGCGGCAAGGAGATCGTCGGCATCGCAGAAGTGACCAAGAACGGCATAACCGACCCGACAGATCCCGAAGGAAAATGGGCGACAGTTTACGTCAAGCCGGTGCGCAAGATGGAGCGGCCGATCACGCTGGCCGAGATCAAGGCGGACGAGCATCTCGAGGGCATCGAATTGGTGCGCCTGTCACGGCTGTCGGTGGCAGAGATCACTCCGGAAGAGTGGGATTATATCTGCAAGCTGGCGAAGAAGCCTGCCTAGAACTTGATCCACTGACGCGGGGGTGCGGGCTGGTGCCGTGATCGATTCAGCAGAGCTGAATCAGACTCTAACTATTGCGCAATGCGCTGACGGTCCCCCCGCCGGCATTGAGCTGCTCGATATCGGTGATGCAGTGGAGCAGGCGCACGCCCTTGCGCTGCATGGCCTCGGTCAGGGCGGTGGCAAATTCCGCAGTGGTCTCGACCCTTTCACCCCAACCGCCGAAGCTTCGCGCCATGGCGGCAAAATCGGGATTGGCGAGATGGGTAGAGGCAGTTCTGCCGGGATATTCGCGCTCCTGGTGCTGGCGGATCGTGCCGTAGGTCGAATTGTCGAACAGGATCACCAGCAGGTCGCAGCCATATTGTGCGGCCGTTGCCAGTTCTTGTCCGTTCATCAGGAAATCGCCATCACCTGCGGCAGCGACCACGCAGCGATCTGGGAAGCGTAGTGCGGCGGCGACTGCCGCAGGCACGCCATAACCCATAGCGCCGCAGGTTGGGGCGAGTTGTGAAGGGAAGCCTTCATAGCGCCAGTAGCGGTGCCACCAGCCCGCGAAATTGCCCGCGCCATTGCATATGATCGAATCCGCCGGCAGCAGTTTGCGTGCGGCCGCGAGGCATTGCCCCTGATCGAGCGGGAAGTCGGCCGGCCCGGGTGTCGACCAATCGAGCCACTCCCGATGCGCCTCGGCACCCGCATCGAAGGGAATGATATCGTGATCTTCCCACAGGGCCGCGGTTTCGGAAAATTCGTCCGGGTCCGCACAAATGGCAAGATCGGTGCGATAGACGCTGCCCAGCTCCTCGGGATCGGGATGGACATGGATCAGGACCTGGTCGGGGTGGTCGGGCGTGATCAGCGTATAGCCATCGGTTGTCGCTTCGCCCAGTCGCGCACCGACGACGAGGAGCAGGTCTGCTGCCTTGACGCGCTCGACCAGCTTCGGATTGGGGCCATAGCCGAGATTGCCGGCATAGACCGGGGTAGAGGGCGCGATGGCATCCTGTCGGCGAAAGGCGGTTGCCACGGGAATCCCGATCCGCTCGGCAAACTGGCCGAAATAGTCATGCGCCTTGGTGTGCCAGCTGCCGCCACCGATAATCGCCAAAGGGGCAGCCGCGTCGCCGATCATGGCGAGCATGGCCGCCATGGCATCGGGGCAGGGCGCCTGTGCCGGGCTGGTTACGTAGGGGCGGGGCTGTGCTGCGATCCCGCCCTCATGCAGCATGTCTTCGGGCAGGGCGAGCACGACGGGGCCGGGCCGTCCAGAGATCGCCACCGAATAGGCGCGGGCGATATATTCTGGGATACGTTCGGCATTGTCGATCCGCGCCGCCCATTTGCAGATCGGACCGAAAAAGGCAGGAAAGTCCACTTCCTGGAAGCCTTCGCGGTCGCGGGCATCGCGCGCCACATCGCCCACGAAAAGGATCATGGGCTGAGAATCCTGCATCGCCACGTGTACGCCGATACTGGCATTGGTGGCACCCGGGCCGCGGGTAACGAAAGCCACGCCGGGACGCGATGTCATGGTTCCGTCGGCGCAGGCCATGAAGGCAACGCCACCTTCCTGGCGGCAGGTCACGGTCTGGATGTCCTCGCGATCGCGCAAGGCATCGAGCACGGGCAGGAAGCTCTCTCCCGGTACGGTGAAGACACGGTCGCAGCCTTGTTCGGCGAGGCATTGGACGAGCAGGCTGGCAGCTTGGTTACTCATGAAATTAGCCACTAGCCTCGTCCGGTCACTGCGGCAATCTCCGCGTGCGCCATGCATCTGTCCCGAGTGTGGACATTAAGCAAATGTGCTCTCGCCAATAGTTACCAAATCGTTAACAATTGCCTCCATGAGACGCGCACTTGTCCTTTCTACCGAGTCTTCGCGGCACCCTTTCCGGGCCATGCTGCCGATGCAGGTTTTCGCCATGGACGAGGTAGAGAACAAGCGCAGCTGGCGGCTCAATTTCGGCCTCGATGCTGCTGATCTTCGCCAGGTGGCGCAGACCTATTCGGCGGGCTTTATCGCCACCACCGTCTTTTTCATGTGACCTATTCGGCGGGCGCGGCCTCGGCGGCTGCAGCACGTCTCTCAGCCTTGAATAGCAGCCAGCCGAGCCATGCCGAGACCAGGCACATGGCCGCACTGAGCAGCAATTGCTCGGTCAGCGGAATGCCGACAGCGCTGAGGCCCAGCGCGAAGACCGAACCGATCACCATGGCGCCGGCATTGACGATATTGTTCGCCGCGACGGTGCGCGAGGCTTCGGACGGATCGACCTTGGTCGTCAGGAAGGCGTAGAGCGGCACCACGAACATTCCGCCGAAGATCGCGATCAGCAGCAGGGTAATCAACACGACCGGGGCGAGTGGCTGGGCGATGAAAGTGGTGATGTCCATCAGGTCGGGCACATCGACATTGCGCGTCCACATGCGGCAGACAAGATAGAAGGCGGCGACGCAAAGGCCCATCAGGATCACCGAAAGCGGGCTGAACCGGGCCGAGACATTGCCCTTGAGCAGGGCATTGATGGCAACCGATCCGATGGCAACTCCGATCGAGAAGATGACCAGGAATAGGCTCGCCACTTCCTTGCTAGCATAGAGCACGTTCTTGGCCAGCGGCGGGAACTGGATGAACAGCACGGCACCGATGGTCCAGAAGAAGCTGATCGCGAGGATGGCGTAGAACACTTCGTGCTTGTGCACGGTCGCGCTCACCAGCCTGATCGAGGAACGGATGATGTTGCGGTCGATTTCCTGCCCTTTCACGAAGGGCGGAGCATCGGGGACGGACCGGCTTGCGAAGAAACCGATAGTGGCGATCACGATGACGAGCACGGCAGCAATCTCGACGTCGATAAAACCTGCCAGGATCGTCCCCGCCATGATCGCCAAGTATGTCCCGGCCTCGACCAGGCCCGTACCGGCGAGCACTTCCTCGCGCTTCAAATGCTGTGGCAGGATGGCGTATTTGATGGGGCCGAAGAAGGTCGAGTGCACGCCCATGGCGAACAGCGCGATCATCATCAGCGGGATGGCCACCAACTCGGTTAGCATGCCCATCCAGGCGAGGGTGAGGCCGATTGCGCCAACCGTCATGATGGCGATCTCGGCCGCCTTGACGTAACGGATGACCATCGCCTTGTCGCGCATGTCGGCCAGTTGCCCAGCCAGCGCCGAAAGAACGAAAAAGGGCAGGATGAAGACGGCGGAGGCAACGCCGCTGAAGATCGTCTCTGCCTCGGCGGAATTGTAGACGCTGTAGACGACGAACAGCACCATCGCGTTCTTGTAGAGATTGTCGTTGAACGCGTTGAGGAGCTGGGTCACGAACAGGGGCAGGAATCGCCTCTGCTTGAGCAAGTAGGTGGATGTCAGCATGCAATCCCTTGCGTCGTTGCGTCCCGGCTGGACACTGCCTTAGCCGCCTGAGCCATTCACACAAGCGATTGACGCCCCTTTTTTCCGCATCGCGTTAGGGCTAGTGGAGGCGCCATGCTTTCGCTGCCCAATATCCTGACCCTGTCGCGCATCGCGATGATCCCGCTGCTCGCTGCGCTGCTGTGGTGGCCGGGATGGCACGCCGGCTATCTTGCCGCATTCGTGCTCTACTGCCTCATGGGCATTACCGACTATTTTGACGGCTACTTGGCGCGGGCGAGTGGCGCGGTTTCCAAACTGGGCATCTTCCTCGATCCGATTGCCGACAAGATCATGGTGGCAAGTGTGATCCTGGTGCTGACCGCACAGGGCGTGCTGCGCGGCCCCTATGTGGGGGACATGCATGTGATCGCCGGCCTGATCATCCTCATTCGCGAGATCGCGGTGTCGGGTCTCAGGGAATTTCTCGGCGGGCTGCAGGTCTCGGTTCCGGTGAGCAAGCTCGCCAAGTGGAAGACGACGTTCCAGCTGATCTCGTTGGGCGCGCTGATCCTGGGAGAGGGCATTCCCGGCTGGAACATGGTTGCCGGCGGCGTGGTGCACAATGTCCCGCATACGGTGGGGCTGGTCACTTTGTGGGGCGCTGCGATCCTCACGGTAATTACCGGCTGGGACTACCTGCGCGTCGGCCTCAAACACATGGATTGAGAGGGCGGCAGTGGAAGCTTTCAAGATTGTAGGCTTCGCAGTTCTGACCGCAATTGCCTATGGCATAGCGCATGACTTGGTGACTGCGCATCTCTGCGTCGAATACTTCAGTATCGCCCACCCGCAGGTCATCGCGGACGAAACACCGTTGCGGCTAGCGCTTGTGTGGGGAGTGCTGGCGACGTGGTGGATGGGTTTGTTCTTCGGCCTCCTTCTCGCCTTTGTCGCAAGGAGCGGACGAGGCCAAAAGACCGGGCTCAAACAGCTTTTCCGTCCGGTCCTCGCTGTCGCGGCGGTTTCGCTGATGGCAGCCCTTTCTGCCGGGCTCGCCGGATGGCTGCTATACGGGCTTGGCATCGTCGGTGTGCCGGGGGGGTGGGCTTCTGCTCTGGCGCCGGAAATACACAGGAGCTTCACTGCAGTCGCCTATGCGCACTACGCCAGCTATCTTGCCGCAATGATCGGTGCGATCATCGTAATCTGCCAGACATGGCGGCGGAGGAAGGCCAGGCTGGCTGGCGCGTAGGCGCCCTCGCTGGCAGTCCGATCCTTGCTCGCCACGAGAATATTTGCATGAGAACGGTGTGATTATGCTGCGGGGTTCAGGCCGCGTTGCTGTTTCTGCCCAGTTCCGGTGACCAGATCGTCACGCGGTTCCGACCGGCATTCTTGGCATCGAATAGCGCTTGGTCTGCATGATCGATCACCATTTCGACCGCTAGGCTGCTTTCCATTTCGGCGATTCCAACCGAGACCGTGACGCGGAACGCGCCCTTGCTTTCCGAACGGTGCAGCAGGCTGCCCACTTCCGAACGAATTCGATCGCAAATCTCTCGCGCCTGCTCGGCGTCCGTGTCGGGCATGCAGATGAGGAATTCCTCTCCGCCATAGCGGAACACTGCGTCGTATTTTCGCAGGTGAGTCTGAATATAGGCCGATATCGACTTCAGAACCTGATCGCCGACCAAATGTCCGTGTGTGTCATTGACAGTCTTGAACTTGTCGACATCCAGCATGGCGACAGCGCAGGCGTGAACGTCGCGAACAACGAACTCGTGATTATCTCGCAGCGTTTGCAGCATCTGAATGCGACCCGGCACGCCCGTGAGAGCGTCGATATTGTACAGGTCGACTTCGAGCTCACGCTTAAGGGACTGGATTTCCAACCTCATGCGCTTGAGAGCACTGGTAAAGCGCTCATAGTCGGCAAGCGAGATGGCCCGACCTTCCGCCGAGGCTCTGAGCAGACTGGTAGCGAACTGGTGCATGCGCTTGTGCTCGTGCTCCACCTCCTGAAAACCGGGATGGTGCGAGAGCGATTCTTGGCCACGCGTGTAGTACCATTGACCGAAGCGGCAATTGTGCCAGGCATGGTCGTCCAGGTCACGTCGGTCCGGCTGAAGATGGCAGATCAGATCCGCCAAGATTTCTTCGATCCATTGCTCATGCGCGCTGATCGCCTGTTCCAGCTCGGAGATCGCCAAGCGCAACTGCTCTTGGGTGAGATGGATGGGAGGAGACATTTCAATTCCTCGAAACCGGTCTGCGACGGTCTTGCCCGGGGACACTCCGCCTTATGGAGAGACTCCACCTCCGGCTAGCGCGAACGGGTTAATCATCGGTGAAATGCCATTTACCATGAGGAGGGGCGCTCGCCTTTTTTCCGGAGCGGTTCGCCGGGTTGCCTAACCCGCCCTCAATTCCTCCGCCAGAAGCCGGAATTCCTCCTCGCGCGGGGAATTCTGGCGCCAGATCAGCGCGATGGTTCGGCTGGTATGCTTGCCCTTGAGCGGGCGGGCGACGACCTCGGTTTCATGCAATATTCCTGCGTCGATCGCCATTTCGGGCAGCATGGTGAGGCCCAGCCCATTGTCGACCATCTGCACCAGCGTATGCAGCGAGGTGCCGATCATGGTCGCGCTGGCACGCATTTCCGGTCGGTTGCAGGCGGCCAGCGCATGGTCGCGCAGGCAGTGCCCGTCTTCGAGCAGGAGCAGGCGCCCCTCATCGATCATCATGGGCGGGATTTCTTCGGGAGGATCGCGCGGGTCGTCCTTGGGAAAGGCGACGAACAGCTTGTCCTCACCGATTATCTCGCTCTCGACGTCGCCAGTGGCAAAGGGCAGGGCAAGCAGCACGCAGTCCGCCCGGCCGTGATGCAGTGACTCTACCGCGTGTTCGGAGGTTTCCTCACGCAGGAAGAGCTTGAGCTGTGGACGTTCTTTCCTCAGCCGAGGCAGGATTCGCGGCAGCATGAAAGGCGCGATTGTCGGAATCACGCTCATGCGCAATTCGCCTGAAAGTGGCTTGCCTGCCGCCTGGACAAGGTCGGAAAGTTCTTCCGCTTCGCGCAGCAGCCGATGCGCTTTTTCGACCACCGAATTGCCGAGCGGCGTGAAACGCACCACGCGGCGGCTGCGCTCCACCAGAGTCACACCGAGCAGCGACTCGAGCTCGCGAATGCCGGCGGACAAAGTTGATTGCGATACGAAGCAGCTTTCCGCCGCGCGCCCGAAATGCCCGTGCTCATGCAGCGCCACAAGATATTGCAGCTGCTTGATCGTGGGCAGGTAGGTGCTCATTCCGCAGCGTGGGCCTCTTCGGCATGGACCTGTGCGCCGCCTGCTTCGACATCGTCGATATGGGTCATCTTGAGGCGACCCTTCTCGACTGCAAAGGCGAGCTTGCCTTCGACCAGGTCGAGCGCATCCTTGCCGAATACTTCGTAGCGCCAGCCTTCGAGAACGGGCAGCTTGCGCACGCCCGCAGCCAGCGCCTCAAGCTCGTCCGAGCGGGTCAGCAGGCGGGCGGCAACGTCGATTTCGCGAGCACGGATCTTGAGCAGCAGCTTGAGGAGGTCAGCCACCAGCGCGCCTTCCTTGCCTAGTGGCGCGCCGCGTTTTGGCTTGGACGGCATCTCGTCATCGGGCAGCGGCTCCGCATCGCGCAGCACGCGCATCAGGCGCTTGCCGATGTCGTTTTCCTTCCACGCATTGGACAGGCCGCGCACCTTGCCGAGGTCTTCCTGGCGTTTGGGCGGATGGCTGGCGAGGTCGGCCAAAGTCTCGTCACGAATGATGCGGCCGCGCGGAATGTCCTTGTCCTGTGCTTCGGTCTCGCGCCAGGCGGCGAGCGCCTTCAGGCGACCAAGGATCGCTGGATTGCGGCCTGTTGCGCGAATGCGATGCCAGGCAAGATCGATATTCATCGCGTAGTTGGACGGATCGGCGAGCTTCTCCATCTCGGCATTGAGCCAGGAGCCGCGCTCGGTCTTGATCAGCTTCTTGAGGATCCTGGGAAAGATCTTGGCGAGGTAGGTGACGTCGCCAATGGCATATTCGATCTGCCGCTCGGTCAGAGGGCGACGACTCCAGTCGGTGAAGCGCGCACCCTTGTCGATGGTCTTGTTGAGCCAGCTTTCGACGAGGTTGGCATAGCCGATCTGCTCGGACTGGCTGATCGCCATCATGGCGATCTGCGTGTCGAAGATAGGGTGCGGTGTCTTGCCGGTGAGATTATAGACGATTTCCACGTCCTGCCCGCCGGCATGGAAGACCTTCAGGACCTCCTCATTCTCGCACAGCAGGTCGAGCAGGGGCGTAAGGTCGATATTATCGGCCAGCGGGTCCACCGCCGCAGCCTCTTCCTCATTGCCGATCTGGATCAGGCACAGCAGCGGGTAATAGGTGTTTTCGCGCATGAATTCGGTGTCGACGCACACGAAATCGCTCTTGGCCAGACGCTCGCAAAGCTCGGCCAGTTCGTCACTCTTGGTAATCAGCGGGTGTATTTTCATCTTCGCTTTTCTATACGGCCCCCAATCGCGGGGCCCGGGCAGGGTTGGCAGTGCTTGACAAGCGCCGTTCCATCCCCTGTTAGCGCCAGCCTCCTAGCGCCATATACGGACACAAAGAAAGAGTCTTGATGCACGCCTATCGTTCCCACAATTGCGCGGCCCTTCGGGCCGAAAATGTCGGCGAAAGCGTCCGCCTGTCGGGCTGGGTGCATCGCAAGCGCGATCACGGCGGCGTGTTGTTCGTCGATTTGCGCGATCACTACGGTATCACCCAGATGGTGGCGGACGAGGATTCGCCGGCGCTTCCCGTGCTCGAAGGGCTCAAGCTGGAAAGCGTCGTGACCATCGATGGCGATGTGAAGGCGCGCGATGCCGAAGCGGTCAATCCGAACCTGCCGACCGGCGATATCGAGGTTTTTGCCCGTTCGGTGAGCGTGCAGAGCCGTGCCGAGGAACTGCCGCTGCCAGTGGCGGGCGAGCAGGAATACCCTGAAGATATCCGCATCAAGTACCGCTATATCGACCTGCGGCGCGAGACCATGCACCGCAACATCATGCTGCGCAGCCAGGTGATCACCAGCCTTCGTCGCCGCATGACCGAGCAGGGCTTCACCGAATTCCAGACGCCGATCTTGGCGGCTTCCAGCCCCGAAGGCGCGCGCGACTTCCTCGTGCCCAGCCGTATGCATCCCGGCACGTTCTACGCGCTTCCGCAGGCGCCACAGATGTTCAAGCAGCTGCTTATGGTTGCCGGCTTCGACAAGTACTTCCAGATCGCGCCCTGTTTCCGCGACGAGGACCTTCGCGCCGACCGCAGCCTCGAGTTCTACCAGCTCGATTTCGAGATGAGCTTCGTCACGCAGGAAGACGTGTTCAACGCCCTCGAACCGGTGCTCGCCGGCTGCTTCGAGGAGTTCAGCGGGGGCAAGAGTGTGACCCCGGCAGGCGAGTTCCCGCGCATTCCCTACAAGGAAGCGATGCTCAAATACGGCACCGACAAGCCGGACCTTCGCAACCCGATCCTGATTTCCGACGTCAGCCGTCATTTCGAGAAGTCCGGCTTCGGCATTTTCGAGAAGATCGTCGGCTCGGGCGGCGTCGTGCGCGCCATCCCCGCTCCCGGCACGAACGAGAAGAGCCGCAAGTTCTTCGACGAGATGAACAGTTGGGCGCAGGGCGAGGGCTTTTCCGGCCTTGGCTATGTCACCCGCAAGCAGGGCGAGTTCGGCGGCCCGATCGCCAAGAACCACACGCCCGAGCGCATGCAGGAAATCTATGACGAGCTGGGCCTCGGCGAAAACGATGGCCTGTTCTTCGCAGCGGGCAAGGAATCGCTGGCAGCCAAGCTGGCCGGCGCGGCACGTACCCGCGTGGCCGAGCAGCTGGAACTGATCGAGCAGGACTGCTTCAAGTTCTGCTGGATCGTCGACTTCCCGATGTTCGAATATGACGAGGACCTCAAGAAGATCGATTTCAGCCACAACCCCTTCTCCATGCCGCAGGGCGAGATGGAAGCGCTGGAAAGCAAGGACCCGCTGGATATCCTCGCCTGGCAATACGACATCGTCTGCAATGGCTATGAGCTGTCCTCGGGCGCGATCCGGAACCACCGCCCGGACATCATGTACAAGGCCTTCGAAATTGCCGGCTATTCCAAGGAAGATGTCGACACGAATTTCTCCGGCATGATCGAGGCGTTCAAGCTAGGCGCACCGCCGCATGGTGGCTCCGCGCCGGGTATCGACCGTATTGTGATGCTTCTGGCGGATGAGCCGAATATCCGCGAAGTCATCGCCTTCCCGATGAACCAGAAGGGCGAAGACCTGATGATGGGTGCGCCCACTCCGGTCAGCATGAAGCAGCTGCGCGAACTGCATATCCGCACGGTAGAACCGCCGAAGTCCGCCTAGGGCTGTTTGCCCTTGATGCCCGGTTGATATCCGTCAATGCTGCACCTGCTCACAAAGTGGAGACAGGTCGCGTGGACACCGGGCGTGAGAAGCAGGGCAGACCACGGCACGAAGCTTTGCCGGATGTACCGCACGCCATTGCGGCTGCTGACCTGTTGCATCAGCTATCGGTCGATCCCGGAACGGGTCTCGCTAGCCACGAAGTAGCCGACAGGCAGAAGCGATACGGACCCAACCGCCTTCCGCCTGCGCAGCTTACCCCTGCGTGGAAGGTCTTGCTGCACCAGTTTGCGAGCCCGGTGGTGGCGCTGCTGGCCGCTGCAGTTCTGGTGGCGTTGTTGTTCGACGAGTGGGTCGAAGCTGGTGCTATCCTGATCGTCCTTGTCCTCAACACGCTGATCGGCTTCTTCACCGAAATCCGGGCGATTCGGTCGATTGAGGCGCTGCAATCGCTCGGCAGTCACTCGGCCAAATGCCTGCGGGAGGGCAGCATAAGGATAATTGACGCCGCCGAGCTGGTGCCTGGCGATATCGTGCGGCTGGAGGCAGGCGATGCGGCACCTGCCGACCTGCGCCTGCTGGACCTCTCCAACCTGGCGGTAGATGAATCCACCTTCACCGGGGAGTCCCTGCCGGTCGATAAATCGGTCGATCCCGTTCCTGCCGATGCTCGCCTGGCAGAGCGTTCCTCCATGTTGTTCATGGGAACGTCTGCGGTGCGCGGCAGCGCCACGGGCATCGTCGTGGCGATCGGGGCCCATACGGAGCTGGGCCGCATTTCCGCGCTTGCGGACTCGACGGGGAACGAGAAGTCACCTCTCGAACGCGGCCTTGCCCGGCTTGCCGGGCAGATGGTCTGGCTAACCTTGGTGCTTGCGGCGCTTATCGCGGCAAGCGGCCTCCTGCGGGGGCAAAACCCCCTGCTGATCGCCACGACGACAATCGCGCTCGCGGTAGCCGCCATTCCCGAAGGGCTACCGGTCGTTGCCACTCTGACGCTGGCGCGGGGAATCTGGCGCATGGCCGGCAAGAATGCGCTGGTCGAACGCCTATCTGCAGTGGAGACGCTTGGTTCCACCACGCTCATCCTGACCGACAAGACCGGTACGCTGACAGAGAACCGCATGCGAGTGGCGCGCATTGCCCTGCCGTCGGGCTTCGTGGATTTCAACAGTGGCTCTGCTGCCGATCTCGCCCGGGACCCTCAGCTGCTCGACCTCCTGAGGGCGGGGACGCTGTGCAACGATGCGTCCCTTGGGGAGGATAGCGAACATGCGGGTGATCCGATGGAAGTCGCCTTGTTGCAGGCGGGGGCGATGGCAGGATTAGAGCGCCGCCAGGCCCTCTCCGCTTTTCCCCTGGTGAGGAGCATGGCTTTCGATTCGGCACTGCGAATGATGGCCACGATACATAGTGATGAAGGTGGCTTCCTTTACGCTGTGAAGGGGGCGCCCGAAGCGGTCCTTGCGTGCTGCTCGCACGAACGGCGCGAGGAAGGAGCGGCTCCGATCGGAACGACCGCGCTGCATCAATGGCACAATCACATCTCGTTGCTGGCTCATGAGGGACTGCGCGTCCTCGCTCTCGCGACGAAGCGGGCGGATCGCGACGACTGCCATCCCTACGAAGGCCTCGTCCTTCTCGGAATGGTAGGGCTCGAGGATCCGGCCCGCACAGATGTCCCCGAGGCAATCCGTACGTGCCACGAGGCCGGCGTGAAGGTGGCGATGGTGACCGGAGACCATGTCGCGACGGCCAATACGATCGGGCGCAAGGTCGGCATTGATTCAAAGGGCGTGCGTCCGCTCGAAGGGAGCGAGGTTGCCTCCATGCAGGCCGATCGCGATCTCCTGCGCGAGACGCAGATCTTCGCGCGGGTCAATCCGGACGAGAAACTGCTGCTGGTACAGACATTCCAGGACGCAGGCGATGTGGTGGCCATGACCGGAGACGGCGTCAACGATGCTCCGGCCCTGCGCAAGGCCGATATCGGCGTTGCCATGGGCATGCGCGGCACCGATGTCGCGCGCGAGGCTGCGGACATGGTCCTGCTCGACGATTCCTTCGCCACAATTCCCGTGGCGATCCGCGAAGGCAGGATCATCTTCGAGAATATCCGGCGTTTTGCCGCTTATCTCTTGGCCTGCAATCTCAGCGAAGTGCTGGTGGTAGGGACGGCAATCCTTGCCGGGATGCCACTTCCCTTGCTGCCGCTGCAAATCCTCTATCTCAACCTCGTGACCGACGTCTTCCCGGCATTTGCCCTGGCTATGGGAGAAGGTGAGGATGGCGTCATGAAGCGTCCGCCGAGGCCGCCGGGTGAAGCTATCCTCGACCGGCCGCAATGGCGCAGGCTGGTTCTGCATGGCCTCGTACTCAGTATTGCGGCATTCGGCGCGCTGGCGATCGGCATTTCCTGCGGGCTCGAGGGGGATGCCTTGCTGACGGTGACTTTCCTGACCATCGCGTCAGGCCAGATCCTGCATGTGTTCAATATGCGCTCGGCCGGATCGCATCCCTTGTCGAACGAAGTAACCCGCAATCCTTGGGTTTGGGCAGCCATCGGCCTGTGCGTCTTGCTACTGGCCGTTCCGCTCTATGTCGGTCCCATCGCGGTGATCTTCCACCTCGTACCACCGACCCTCGAGATGTGGGCTATCATTGGCGCCATGAGTACTTTCCCGCTGGTTGTGCTGCAGGGCTGGGCCTTGTTGTCCGGCCGTCTCGTCAGGATAAGGGCGCAATGACGGCGCTGCTTTTGCTTTGGCTGCAATTTCTTGTTTGCGCCCTGCTGATCGGTTTTGCCGGCAATGCACTGATCAAATATGGCGAGGAACTGGCCGAGATCACCGGCATATCGCGCGGCTGGATCGGGCTGGTGCTGATAGCGGCAGCGACATCCTTGCCGGAACTGTTGACCGGCCTGAGCGCGATAACGCTGGCGGATACGCCCGACATCGCGGTCGGCAATGCGCTGGGTGCCTGCGTCCTCAATCTTGCGCTCCTGGTCTTGCTCGATGCGCTGACGCGGGATGAGTCGGTCTATTCGCGAATCAACCAGCATCACACGCTAGCCGCGTCCTTCGGTATCCTTCTGCTGGGCGTCGTCGGCATGATGATCATCGTCGCCCAGGCCGGTTTCGTCATCACCCTTGGCCATATAGGTGCCTTCGCCCCGCTGATCGTCGTCCTCTATCTTGTTGCCATGCGCGCGACCTATCTGCAGGAGCGCACGTCTGCTCAGGTGACCCGGCAGGATGCGTTCCCGCCGACCGGATACGGATTGCGGACGGTGGTGACGCGCTACGCCGCTGCAGCGCTGGTCGTAGTGGTAGTTGGTGGATACCTGCCTTTCCTCGGGACGCAGATCGCAAAGGGCTATGGCTGGGCCGATGGCTTTGTCGGGACAGTGTTCATCACCTTGATCACATCATTGCCGGAAGCAGCGGTAACGCTTGCCGCCCTTCGTCGCCATGCGTTCGATCTGGCGATCGCCAACCTTCTGGGCAGCAATCTCTTCGCCATGGTGATCATCGCTGTGGATGATATCGCTTATACAAAGGGGCATTTGCTGGCGGCGATTTCGCCGGTTCATGCGGCTTCCGCCTTCGCCGGCATGATCATGACGGCAATATTCATGATTGCCTTGCTCTACCAGCCGCGCAACCGCTTCTTCGGTATGCTCGGCTGGATCAGCCTGGCCCTTCTGGCGGTCTACCTGTTCAGCGTTTACTTCATTTATTTGCACGGCTGAACACAGGCCAACCGGTTGCATGCCCCGGATTGCGCCGCGAATGTTCCCACCAAGCTACTTGCCAGCCTCATCGCCACTCATTAGGGCGACTGTCATATTCATCAAACCCGAGTTTCGAGAGGGCACAAGAATGAGTGATACTGCCGACCGCGTGAAGAAGATCGTCGTCGAGCATCTGGGCGTCGAGGAAGACAAGGTGACCCCGGATGCCAGCTTCATTGACGATCTGGGTGCAGACAGCCTCGACATCGTTGAGCTGGTGATGGCGTTCGAAGAAGAATTCGGCGTCGAAATCCCCGACGATGCGGCGGAAAAGATCAATACCGTTGGCGATGCCAACAAGTATATCGACGAACATTCGGACTAAGTCCGAGGGCCCTGTTCGCGAAGGGTCCCGCCGGCCGCGGACGGGCCATTGAAAGGCTCAGCCGGAACCGGCTGGGCCTTTCGTGATTTTGGAGAGTGAATGTCTATGCGTCGTGTGGTCGTAACCGGACTGGGACTCGTCACACCCCTGGGTGCTGATGTGGAAACCTGTTGGAGCAACCTGATTGCCGGGAAGAGCGGGATCGGGACCATTACCCGTTTCGATACGGAAGGGCAGAAATGCCTGATCGCGGGCGAAGTGAAGCCTGCCGATCACGAATGGGGTTTCGATCCCGGCAAGCGCGTTGACCCCAAGATACAGCGCCAGGTCGATCCTTTCATCGTCTATGGCATCGATGCTGCCGGCCAGGCGCTGGAAGATGCCGGCCTGACCGAAATGGACGAAGCGCTGAAACTGCGCGCCGGTTGTTCCATCGGTTCGGGCATTGGCGGCCTTCCGGGTATCGAGCTCGAATCGGTGAATCTCTTTCAGCGCGGTCCGGGCCGTGTCAGCCCGCACTTTGTGCATGGTCGCCTGATAAACCTCATCTCCGGCCAGGTCTCGATCAAATATGGCCTGATGGGACCGAACCATGCTGTCGTGACCGCCTGTTCGACAGGCGCGCACTCGATTGGCGATGCTGCGCGCATGATCAAGGACGACGATGCCGACATCATGGTGGCCGGCGGCGCCGAAGCGACCGTTTGCCCGATCGGTATTGCCGGGTTCGCACAGGCGCGAGCGCTCAATTGCAGCATGAATGACCGGCCGACCGAGGCCAGCCGTCCTTATGATAAGGACCGCGACGGGTTCGTCATGGGCGAGGGTGCCGGCATGGTCGTGCTCGAGGAGTATGAGCACGCCAAGGCGCGCGGTGCCAAGATCTATGCCGAAGTGGTCGGCTACGGCCTCTCGGGTGATGCCTATCACGTCACCGCCCCGCACCCTGAAGGCAAGGGTGCGCAGCTCGCCATGGAAATGGCTCTGCGCAAGGCCGGGATGGGCCCGGGCGATATTGACTACGTTAATGCCCACGGCACATCGACCATGGCCGACACGATCGAGTTGGCCGCAGTCAAGCGCGTGCTGGGCAATGACCTTGGCGGCGCATCGATGAGCAGCACCAAATCCGCCATCGGCCACCTCCTGGGTGGCGCCGGTGCGGTCGAGGCGATCTTCTGCATTCTCGCCATGCGCGACCAGGTGGTCCCGCCGACGCTCAACCTGCATAATCCGGATGAGGGCACCGAAGGTGTGGACCTGGTCCCGCTCGAGGCAAAGAAGCGTGAAGTACGCGCTGTGCTGAACAACAGTTTCGGCTTTGGCGGTACCAATGCCTCGCTGGTGATGAAGGCGGTCAGTTAAGCCAGTGAAGGCCGGCTGTACCCTGCTGGCCCTGCTCATTGCCTTGGCGATGGGTGCCGCAGCATGGTTCGCCTTTGGCTGGTATTCCTCCGGACCGGTTGAGGAAGAGACCGCCTTCATCGTGCCTTCGGGTTCCTCGCTTACTTCGGCCGCGCAAAAGCTGGAGGAGGAGGGGAATATCCACTCGGCCGATGCCTTCCTGCTGCGGGCGAAGATCTTCGGCAGCGACGACCCGATCAAGGCAGGCGAGTTCCTCCTCCCGGCGGGCGCTAGTCCCGCGCAGATCCTCGATATCTTCCAGCATGGCGACGTTGTGCTACGCTTCGTTACCATTCCCGAGGGCACGCCATCGATCCGCGTCCACGCCATCCTCATGGAAGAACCGCTGCTGACCGGTGAGGTCGAGGTGCCGGAAGAAGGCTCGATCCTCCCCGACACCTATGATTTCGAACGTGGGGAGAGCCGTGCCGCGGTGCTTGAACGCATGCAGCAGGCAATGAGCGAGGCACTGGCCGAACTTTGGCCAACGAAGGGACCCAACAGCGTGGTCGAGACGCCAGAGGAGCTGGTCACGCTCGCTTCCATCGTCGAGAAGGAAACGGGGGTTCCCGAAGAGCGCGAAATGGTCGCCGGCCTCTATTCCAATCGTTTGCGACAGGGCATTCGCTTGCAGGCCGATCCGACGATCATCTACCCGATCACCAAGGGGCTACCGCTCGGGCGCCGTATCCGCCGCTCGGAAATCGACGCGGTAAACGATTACAATACCTACGCGATGGACGGCCTGCCAAAGGGGCCGATCACCAATCCGGGGCGCGCCTCGCTGGAAGCCGTGCTCAACCCGGCTGAGACCGATGCCTTGTTCATGGTCGCCGACGGGACCGGAGGGCATGCCTTCGGTCGCACGGTCGAAGAGCACAATGAGAATGTCGAGATATGGTATGAAATCCGCCGCGAACGTGGGGAGATGTAGCGGGCAATGACCCTTGCCCCCCTGATTATCACGGCAGAATTGCCGCTCGACCTGTTCAGCTGGGCCAACCAGCTCAGGACCGACCACTTCCCGCCAGAACGCAATTACCTGAAGGCCCATGTCACGCTGTTCCACTCCCTGCCACCGAGCAGCGAGGGCGAGGTGCACGGCGTCCTCTCCATGCTTGCGCAGAGCCATGCACCGGTCCCCGCGAGGCTCGAAGGGCTGATGAGGTTGGGCAAGGGCACGGCGCTCGATATCTCCAGTCCCGTCCTGTTGGAACTGTGGGACGAGATGGCCGATCGCTTCCACGGATTGCTGACGCCGCAGGACGAACATCGTCCGCGCCTGCATATCACCGTGCAGAACAAGGTTAGCCTGGAAGAGGCGAGGGCGCTGCAGGCCGAACTCGACCCGCGCATCCTCCCGCAAGATTTTTCCTTTCGCGGACTGGAACTCCACGCCTACAAGGGTGGACCTTGGGACTTCATCAAGAGATGGCGGTTCCGCGGCTGACGTTTTCCTTTGGGGAGGAGGACATGCAAGACCTTTGGCTCGTACACCTGTCCTATGTGCTGCTGGTTGCGGCCATGCTGATGCGCAGCATGAAGAGCCTGCGCATATTGGCGCTGCTCAGCGGCTTTGCTGCCCTTGTATATTTGTTCTTCAACCCGGGCGATACGATGGGCCTCGTCTGGACGGTCCTGTTCGTCGCGGTCAATGGCGTGATGCTGGCCCTGCTGCTGTTCGGCAACCGGCGCGGTGCAATGACCGGCGAAGAGCGCGAACTGCTCGAAAACGTGCTGCGCGTCGAGGAGCCTGCGCAGCAGCGCCGTTTGCTCGATGTGATGACCTGGCGCGATGCGGATGAGGGCGAGGTGCTGATGACGCAGGGTCAGAAGGCGCCCCCACTGATCTATATTGCCTCTGGAGCTGCGGGGATCGAAAGCGACGGCAAGCTGGTCGGCGTGTGCGGGCCGGGTGACTTTCTTGGCGAAATGAGCCTGATCACGGGTGAAAATGCTTCGGCAACGGTCAGGGTGACCAATCCGGTACGAATTGCCAGCTTCGATCTCGATGCGCTGGACCGGCTGAAATCGGCCATGCCCGAGCTTGCGCGGGCCTTCGACCATGCCCTTAATAGCGGGCTGGCAGCAAAGATTCTGCGCATGAACAAGGCCGCTGCGCCAAACTGATCTTTTCGCGGTTGACCCCTGCGGGACCGCGCCCTAAATGGCGCGCCTTGCCGGTGCCCCAGCGCACATGGCCATGCCGGATGGCGGAGTAGCTCAGGTGGTTAGAGCAGCGGAATCATAATCCGCGTGTCGGGGGTTCGAGTCCCTCCTCCGCTACCAATCCCAATGTGATCGTATGCCAATTGCCCAAACCGTGACTGCGTGATAGGCGATTGTTCCCATGAGCTATTGCGACACTTGTCTTGTCCGGAACCGGGCAATCTGTGCAGCCCTCGACAATAACGAGGTAGAGGCGCTGAATGGTATTGGCCGCCGCAAGCAGCTGGAGCCAGGTGATCCGCTGATCTGGGAAGGCGAGGATTCGCTGCTGGTCGCCAATGTCATCGACGGCATCCTCAAGCTCACCAATTGCACGGAAGACGGTCGCGAGCAGATCGTCGGCGTCGTCTATCCCTCCGATTTCATCGGTCGGCCCTTCGGCGAGACAAGCGCCTATTCGGTGACCGCTTTGACGGAGGCCAAGGTATGCATTTTCTCGCGTTCAGATTTCGACCGTTTCGCGCAAGAGCATCCCGCACTGGAGCACAAGCTGCTCAAGCGTACGCTGGAAGAGCTCGACCGTACGCGCAACTGGATGCTGCTGCTTGCGCGCAAGAGCGCCGAGGAAAAGGTGGCCACTTTCCTGCTCGACATGTCGGCACGCCTTGTCGAACCCGGCTGCGAAGCTCCGCAGGATGGCGCGCTCGAGGAATTCGACCTGCCTTTCTCGCGCCAGCAGATCGGCGATATCCTTGGCCTGACCATCGAAACGGTCAGCCGGCAGATGACTCGCTTGAAGCGCGACGGCATGATCGACCTGCCCACGAGACGCCGTGTGAAGATCATCGACCGTTTCGCGCTTGAGGACATGGCTGGCTAATTCCGGCTGCATTTCCGCCTTTTATGGCGGTATTCCGAGCTTTTTGCCCCTGCTGCATTGACCGGACGTCTGTGCCGTTTATTGCAGTGCATCATGCAGGGAAAACTCCAGCTGCCAGCACCGCCGGACCTCGAGGCCCTGCAAGAGGCCGGGCCGCTCGCCCTGTTTCTCGATTTCGATGGTACGCTGGTAGAGATCGCCCCGACCCCCGAAGGTATTAGCGTGCCCGTGACTCTGGCCGACGGTCTACACCGTCTCTCGGACAGGCTCGATGGCCGCGTTGCGCTCGTCAGTGGGAGGGCGATTGCCGATATAGAGGGTTTCCTCGGCTCTTTGCGGCTTCCGCGTGCCGGGTCGCACGGCATAGACAGGCGGCTCGCAGATGGCAGCGCGCTTGGCGCTGCGCCGGACGATTTTCCCGCAATCGTGCGCGGCAAGCTTGACGCCTTCGTTAGCGACAGCGGCTTTGCGCTCGAGACCAAGCCGCATGGTTCCGCGCTGCATTTCCGTTCCGATCCCTCGCTGGAGGAAGAGGGGCTGGAATTTGCCTTGGGGCTGGCTGCGGAGCATGATCTTCAGGTCAAGCGCGGGAAATGCGTGATCGAACTGGTTCGCCCAGGGGCGGACAAGGGCGGGGCGGTGGATGCCTTCATGCAGCATGAAGGCTTTGCCGGTTCGCGGCCTTTCTTCATCGGCGACGACATCACCGACGAAGACGGATTTGCTGCTGTGCTCAAATATGGAGGAGCTGGAATATTGGTCGGAGATCGCGAGCCTAGCTTGGCCCAGTATCGCCTTTCGGGACCGTCCGCCTTGCACGATTGGCTCGGCCTGTGAGCGCGGTGAAGGCGCCCGAGGCGCATCCCGATCTTGAATTGTGGCCGGTCGGCAATTGCCAGGTCTCCGCCTTGGTGGATACCAATGGTGCCTTTGTCTGGGGTTGTGTGCCCCGCGTAGACGGCGATCCGGCTTTCTGTGCCCTCCTGAATGGCGCCTCGCAGGATGTCGGCGTCTGGCGTTTCGAGCTGGAAGGACAAACCAGCACCAGCCAGAGCTATATTCGCAATACGCCGATCCTCCTGACCAAGATCGAGGCGGAGGACGGCAGCGCTATCGAGGTGCTCGATTTCTGTCCGCGCTTCGAGCGATCGGGGCGCATGTATCGCCCCGTAGCCTTTGCCCGGATCGTGCGCCCGGTGGCAGGCAATCCGCGCGTAAAGGTCGTGCTGAAGCCGATGAAGAATTACGGTGCCAGCCTGGCGGACACGACAAACGGCACGAACCATATCCGCTACCTGACGACGGGGCAGGCGTTGCGCCTCTCCACCGATGCGCCGGTTGGATACATCCTCGAGGGGCGGACCTTCCGCATCGAAGGGGACACGCATTTCTTCCTCGGGCCGGATGAGCCGTTCTACGGCAATTTGCGCGAAGAAGTACGCCGGATGGAGCAATCCACGCGCAAATACTGGCAACACTGGTCGCGCAGCCTGGCAACGCCGTTCGAATGGCAGGAAGCCGTCATCCGCTGCGCAATCACGCTCAAGCTGTGCCAGCATGAGGAAACCGGTGCGATCGTTGCGGCGCTGACAACCTCGATCCCCGAAGCTCCCAATTCGGAGCGTAACTGGGACTATCGCTACTGCTGGATCCGCGATTCCTATTACACGGTGCAGGCGCTTAATCGGCTCGGCGCTCTCGACGTCCTGGAGAAGTATCTCGGCTACCTGCGCAATATCGTCGATGACGCCAAGGGCGGCCAGATCCAGCCGCTTTATTCGGTGATGGGCGTTGCCGAACTTAACGAGACCACCGCCTCCTGGCTGGAAGGTTATCGCGGCATGGGACCGGTGCGCGTGGGCAATGCCGCTTACAAGCAGGTGCAACACGATTGCTACGGTCAGATCGTCCTGCCGACGGTGCAGGGCTTCTTCGACCAGCGCCTGCTACGCATTCCCGACGATCGCGATTTTGCAAGCCTTGAGCAGGTGGGCGAGATGGCGTGGAAGATGCACGACCAGCCCGATGCCGGCCTGTGGGAATTCCGGACGCGGCAGGAAGTGCATACTTATTCCGCGGTGATGAGCTGGGCGGCCTGCGACCGCTTGGCGAGGGCTGCCAGGCACCTATGCAAGGATGATCGTGCCGCTTTCTGGCGCAAGCGGGCCGACACGATCCGGGCGACAATCGAAGAGAAGGCGTGGAAGGGCAATGGGGAGGGCGGTCATTACGGCGCCAGCTTCGAAAGCGACTATCTCGATGCCAGTCTTCTGCAGCTCCTCGAACTGCGTTTCATCAGCCCGGAAGACGAGCGATTCAAATCAACCTTCGAAATGGTCGAGCGTGATCTCAGGCGCGGCGAACACATGCTTCGTTATGCGGCGGAGGATGATTTCGGTGCGCCCGAGACGGCGTTCAATATCTGTACTTTCTGGCTGATCGAGGCGCTGGCGCTGATGGGCAGGGAAGAAGAGGCACGCCAACTGTTCTGCACCATGCTCGGCCACCGGACCGATTCCGGGCTGATTTCGGAGGATATGGACTTCGAAACGGGTGAATTGTGGGGGAACTTCCCCCAGACCTACTCGCTGGTAGGTGTGATCAATTGTGCGGGTTTGCTGTCCAGGAAATGGAACACCGTACGTTAGGGGAATCATGAATCGTCTTGTTGTCATTTCGAACCGTGTGGCCGTGCCCAAGGCGCGAGGTGCCGCCGGGGCACAAGGCGGACTGGCCGGGGCTCTCAATTCCGCGCTCAAGGAGAACGGCGGCATCTGGTTCGGCTGGTCGGGCCAGGAATGCGAGGAATTCACCGGCAATCTCAATGTCCAGCGCAATGATGGCGTGACCACGGCGACGATCGATCTCGAAAAGCAGGACGTCGATGAATATTACAACGGCTACGCCAACTCGACACTCTGGCCGCTTTTCCACTATCGCATCGACCTGACCGAATACGAACGCGAGTTCGGCAAGGGCTATGAGCGTGTCAATGAACGCTTCGCCGAAAGCGCATTACCGCTCATCGAGGAAGGCGACCTGGTCTGGGTGCACGATTACCACCTGATGCCGCTGGGCGAGAATTTGCGCGCGCGTGGGCTGAAGAACAAGCTGGGCTTCTTCCTGCATATTCCCTGGCCGCCGGCGAACCTGTTCGTCTCCTTGCCCTATCACGAAAGGCTGGTGCGCAGCCTTCTGCATTACGACTTGATTGGCTTCCAGAACGACACGTGGCTGGAAAGCTTCCTGCATTATTGCCGCAAGGAACTGGGCGCTCGGGTGGATGATGCGAGCGGTGCCGTTACGCTCGATGGGCATACGACAATCGCCCGGGCCTATCCGATTGGCATCGATTACGACTTCTTCATGGGCAAGGGCGAGACGGAGCTGGCGAAATCTTCCGAGAAACGGCTGGCCGATTCCTTGCGCGGTCGGACCTGCATGATCGGCGTCGACCGGCTCGATTATTCCAAGGGTATCCCCGAGCGGATCGACGGTATCGGGCGCTTCTTCGACGTGGATCCGGAGCGGGTGGAAGACCTCGTCTTCATCCAGATCGCGCCGCCCAGCCGCGAGGATATCGGTTCGTATCAGAATATTCGCGAGATCCTCGAGCAGAAGTGCGGGCAGATCAATGGTGCGCGCTCTGATGTCGATCTCGTGCCGATCCGCTACGTCAACAAGGGCTACAACCAGGAAGAGCTGTTCGGCTTTTACCGCGCGTCGAAGATCGGACTTGTCACGCCTCTGCGTGACGGGATGAACCTTGTCGCCAAGGAATATGTCGCCGCGCAGGATCCCGAGGATCCGGGGGTTTTGATCCTGTCGCAATTTGCAGGGGCCGCGCAGCAGATGCAGGACGCATTGCTGGTCAATCCGCACAGTCCGGATGACCTTGCCCATAATATCCGTATCGCACTCGACATGCCCCTGGCAGAGCGCAAGGAGCGCTACGAGAAGCTCATTGTCACCGTGCGCGAGGAGAATGTGCTGCGCTGGACCGAGAACTTCATCTCCGACATGGAGCAGCTCGGCCAGGCCTGACCGGCAGGTCTCTCAGAACAGTGCGATCGCCGCGTGCAGGATCAGCGCGATGAGCGTCAGTGAGGACAGCACGAAGATCGCGAAGCGCAGGACCACCTTGTTGATGGTCGCCTGTACCAGCGAATGGAGCACGCGCAGTCCCACATAGATCCATGCCAGCCAGTAGTTGACGCCGTCTCCATGGCCGATGATCGCCAATGTGATCGCAATCGCATAGAACACCGTAGGTGCTTCATGCAGGTGGTTGTAATTCTGCGCTTTCCACTGGACGCCGGGCGGCAAGACGCGATCCAGTGTGACCTCTGGATCATTGGCCAAGCGGTCTGGATCGACCTGCGCTTTGCTCATGGCGGGAATTCGCGTCGCATACATCCATAGCCACATGACCATGGTCCATGCTGCCAGCGCGACGACCGGCTGGAGGATGGACATTCCGATAAGGGTCATAGCGTTACCATCAGGGAACGAGCCGCAAGAACCAGCAGCACAATACTGGAGAGTGTGAAGAGGCTCAGCCGAACAGGGATGGTGTTGACCGTCGCCTGCCAAATCGAGTGCACAACGCGCAAGACCACATAGGCCCATGCCAACCAGATATCGAGCTGCGCCGCGCCTGCCAGAGCCAGGATCACCACCAGCGCGTAGAATATGGTCGGCTGCTCCATCAGGTGATTGTAGTTGTGCGCCTTCCACTGGGTCTTTGCGGGAATGATCCCTTCAAGGTCGCTGCCGCGGCGGCCGGGCTCTGCATTGCGTGCATCGATACCGGCGCGCTTGAGCGCGGGCAGCCGTGTAAAACCCATCCAGAAGAGCATGACGACCGTCCAGGCCACCAGCACGGCAGCCGGCGCGAGCATTTCATTTTGCATGGGTAATCCTCCCCTCCATGTGAAAGGGAAGGTGCGCAGCTCAACTTAGATTGTCAATTGAAACCTATTATGCCTGCCCGACGAGCTCGGCAAACATGTGCGGATCGACATTGCCGCCGGTCACCATGATCACCGTTCCTTCATCGAGCGGAACCTTGCCTGCCAATGCCGCGGCGACACCCGCCGCCGCACCGGGCTCCACCACAAGGCGCGCATGGGTGAAGAGAAAGCGGACCGCTTCGCGAATCTCCGTATCGCTTACTGTCAGGCCAGGCGCGGCGCGATTTCTCAACACGTTGAGATTGATCGCCTGCGCTGCCGGGGCGAGCAGGCAATCGCAGATCGTCTTTGGCGCGTCCTTGTTGGCGGCGAGCAGTTCGCCGGTCGCCATGCTGCGCCCGATCGTGTCCCAGCCGACCGGTTCGACCGGGACAATCTCTGCTTCGGGGCAGGCGAGGGCGAGCCCGGCAGATAGTCCACCACCCCCGCAAGGTGCGATGAAACGGGTAGGGGCAGGCAGCCCGTGCTCAGCCAGTTGCGCCTCTGCCTCTATCGCTGCGCTTCCCTGGCCTTCGATCACCCACGGATCGGCAAAGGCATGGACAATCGTTGCGCCGCTCTTTTCCTGCAATTCGCGGGCAATGGCATCGCGGTCACCGACATTACGCTCATAGGTGACGATCTGCGCTCCCAAGGCGCGGACGTTGTCGAGCTTGATGCGCGGGGCATCGCTCGGCATCACGATGGTGGCCTGCATGCCCAGCCGCCGAGCCGCCCAGGCGACACCTTGCGCATGGTTGCCGCTCGATACGCCGATGACGCCGCGTGCGCGCTCCCCTTCGGGAATTGCGCTGATCCGATTCCATGCGCCGCGTATCTTGAACGCTCCAATGGGTTGCAGGCTCTCGGCTTTCACCCAGCAGGACACGCCTGCGATCTCGACCGGCAAGAGCGGCGTTGGTGGCAGGATTTCCGCCACTTTGTCCGCCGCGCGCAGTACGCCTTCGCGTTTGGGAATTCGCATTGTCGCGCTTTGAGTCATATGCCATGCGAAATACATGTTTACGTTCGGTACGCCAGCGACTATCGGGCGCGCCCTTCAATCCGGGAACCCGCATTGTTTTGGGTCCGTTGTCCCGGCAAATGGACCCGGAGTATTTCGATGACTGATTCCAAGATCAACGACACGCGTAAGGCCGAACTGCTGAGCACTACGGTCGAGCATATCGACATCACCAGTTTCGACGCGCGCCCGATCATTGATTCGATGAAGAAGATGAGCTTCACCAGCCGTGATCTGGCGAACGCGACGGGCATCTACAACCAGATGCTGGCAGACAAGGACTGCACCATCTTCCTCGTCATCGCCGGTTCGACCAGTGCTGGCGGGTGCATGGATCTCTATGCCGAGCTGATCCGTTCCAATATGGTCGATTGCGTGGTCGCCACCGGCGCAACCATTGTCGACATGGATTTCTTCGAAGGGCTTGGCCACAAGCACTACCAGGCGCTCGAAGTGCCTGACGATGACACGCTGCGCTCGCTCTATATCGACCGTATCTACGATACCTATATCGATGAGGAGCAGCTGCAGGATTGCGACTTCACCATCAACAAGATCGCCAACGAGCTCCCCGCAAAGGCCTATTCGAGCCGCGCCTTCATTCGTGAGATGGGCCGCTACCTGTCCGAGCACGGCAAGAAGGAAAACAGCCTGGTCAAGCTCGCATACGAACACGATGTGCCGATCTTCTGTCCCGCTTTTGTCGATAGCTCGGCCGGTTTCGGCCTGGTCAAGCACCAGGTTGACCAAATGGCCAAGGGCGAGCCTTACCTGATGATCGATGCGGTGGCCGATTTCCGCGAGCTCACACAGATCAAGATGGAGGCCGGCGAATCGGGCCTTCTCATGGTCGGCGGCGGTGTGCCGAAGAACTTCATCCAGGATACGGTCGTTTGCGCCGAAATCCTCGGTCACGAAGACGTGGCGGTGCACAAATATGCCGTGCAGATCACCGTGGCTGACGTGCGTGACGGTGCCTGTTCCTCCTCGACGCTTCAGGAAGCGGCAAGCTGGGGCAAGGTTTCGACCGCGATCGAGCAGATGGTCTTTGCCGAGGCCGGTTCGGTCATGCCGCTGCTGGCGTCGGACGCTTATCACCGTGAACACTGGAAGACCCGCGACAAGCGCCGCTGGTCCAAGCTGTTCGACTAGGCTTCGTTACCTCGCCGGCTCGTTCAGCGCGTCGGCGAGGTCGACCATCGACATGAACTGCTTGATGCAGGTCTCGATCATCTCGCGGTCGCGGCCTGCATCCATGTTGCCGCTTTCGAACATGTTCTTGGTTTCCAGCACCACGGTCAGTTCCCCATCCATGAACAATGTGCGGACCTTCTTGCCGGCAAAGGCTTGCTCGAGCGCGATCAGCTTTTCGACATAGGTCGGGTGGACGAGGTAGCGCGCTTCCACCTGGTCGGTCGAATAGATGGTGAACTCGTCCTCGAATTCGGGATGCACCATATCGACCTTTTGCAGGTTGAGATTACCGATATCGAGGCTGTCTTTCTCTCCGAAGAACAGGAAGTTGCGGTGCTTGCCCGCACGCTCGACCAGTGTGGTGCCGTGGAACGTCCGGTCGAAACCAATGGTCATCACCGGCCCGCGGAAGACGGTGACGTAGCGCGTATTCTTGCCATTGCTGCGACGCTGTTTGAGATGCGCTTCGTGCAGGGAGAACGTACGACCGCCCAGTTCGCCCCTCCACAAATCCTCGAAATTGGACCGGTCGAAGCGCGGCACCATCTTGAAGCTCGATGCACGCATGAAGCCCATGCCGGGCTGGACATCGTGCTGGTATTCGAGGCCCAGCGCCTGGGCGAGAGCGGTGTTGATGCCGGTCTTGGTTTGCTTGATCGCTTTCGCCCGCGGTGCGTAGACCCACCATCCGGCACCCATCAGCGCGCCGAACATCAGGAACATGGTGAATTCGCCGAGGCCGGGGCCGAAGAAAAGGAAGGCACCGAGCGGTAGGACAATGAAGGCTGCTATGACGAGGCGCGAATTGCTCTTGGCACGCGCCGCATCGCGCACACGCGCCTGCTCGCCGAGCCACATGCCCAGTTCCCCGGCCATCAGGGCATCCACATCTGGCCGTTCGATCACGCGATTGTCCCCTTTCAACTGCCCCCTTTATGCGCGGGCTGGTTGATGGCACACTAATGATTAACGGGGAAAGGGGTACTCACGGCTGATGGAATGGATTCTTCTCGCGCTTGTCGTGCTGTTGGCTGTTGCCGTCATCAGCATCTACAACCGGCTTGTCGCTCTTCGGCAAAACGTCAATCAGGGCGTGGCCGATATCGATGCGCAGCTGCGCCAGCGTCACGACCTGATCCCCAACCTCGTCAACACCGTGAAAGGCTATGCCAGCCACGAGAAGGAAACGCTCGATGCCGTGATTGCGGCGCGCAACAATGCCGCGCAGGGTTCACTTGCTTCGGGTGACGAGGCGCAATTGCGTGTCGCGCTCGATCGCCTGCTTGCACTTGGCGAGGCATATCCCGACCTGAAAGCATCGGCCAATTTTCAGGAATTGCAGCGTGAACTTGCAGATGTCGAAGACAAGCTGGCTGCTGCACGCCGTGCACTGAATGCTGCTGTTTCACGCTATAACACCGGGATCGAGAGCTTCCCGGCCGTGATCTTTGCCGGCATGCTGGGTTTCCGCCAGGCCGACTTCCACCGTCTGGACGACAGCGAGAAGGGCACGGTGGACCAGGTTCCGGACGTCAGCTTCTGATTTCTCGGAACTTACTGTCGATCCACGCGTGTGATTTGCATGCGCTTTGTTATTGCAAGAATCACCAGTGCGCCTATATGCGCCCCTTCCGCTGCCCCAAGGGGACTTCCTAACCGCAAGGCAGCTTGTCGTTTCATGGTTTGAACGAACCGTTTTGGGGGTCCCTTGAGTTGCACATCTACCCTGACGCCAAGGCTGTAATTTCCGCGCATTCGCCGGACGAAGCGGTGATTCTCAATCGTCCGCATGCGGCGGCGCGCGCAGCCCGTTTCTTCACCGAGAAGTTTCCCGGCACGGCCATGTATGCGGTGAAGGCCAATCCTTCGCCCGACCTGATTCGCATCCTGTGGAACGAAGGCGTGACGCATTATGACGTCGCTTCCATTGGCGAGGTGCGCATGGTGCGCGAAGTTCTCCCCGAGGCGACTTTGTGCTTCATGCATCCGGTCAAGACCAAGAGTGCGATCCGCGAGGCGTACTTCCAACATGGTGTGAAGACCTACAGCCTCGATACGCTGGAAGAGCTGGAGAAGATCGTCGAGGCGACCGATGCGGCGCAGGATCTGCGGCTGCTGGTCCGCCTGCGCGTATCTTCCGAGCATTCCGAGCTTTCGCTGGCAGCCAAGTTCGGTATCGATCTTGCTGATGCCGCTCCACTGCTGCAGGCCACGCGTCAGCATTGCGATGCGCTGGGCATCTGTTTCCATGTCGGCAGCCAGGCGATGACGCCCTTTGCCTATGTACAGGCGCTGGAACGCGTTCGTGCTGCAATTGCCAATGCGGCGGTTACGGTCGACATCGTCGATGTCGGCGGTGGCTTCCCGAGCGTCTATCCCGATCTCGACCCGCCTGCGATGGAAGACTATTTCGCGCAGATTCACCGTCATTTCGAAGCCTTGCCGATTTCCTATTCGGCCGAGCTCTGGGCCGAGCCGGGCCGGGCTCTGTGCGCGGAGTATTCCTCGCTCATCGTCAAGGTCGAGAAGCGCCGCGGTTATGAGCTCTACATCAATGATGGCGCCTATGGCGCGTTGTTCGATGCTGCGCATGTCGGCTGGCGTTTTCCCGTGCGCGTGCTCGAGGAAGACCTGACACAGCCGTTTGCCGAGTTCTCCTTCTACGGCCCGACCTGCGATGATGCCGACTACATGAAGGGCCCCTTCATGCTACCCGAAGACATCCAGGCGGGCGATTACATCGAGATCGGCATGCTGGGTGCCTACGGAGCGGCCATGCAGACGCGCTTTAACGGTTTCGGAGCCGAATTGGGCTTTGTCGTCGAGGACGAACCGATGGCCAGCCTCTATCGCGGCGACCGGCCCGATCCGCGTGCCAGCGACAATGTGGTGAGCCTTCGCTAACAGCCTTCATGCGCCAGGTCTGCTTGGTGGACAGCCGGGAGCGGACTGGCTAACCGCAAGTCTGCGGGAAGGGGAGGCTCAGGCTTCTGTAGCTAAAGGGTTCACGATGCCGATCTTCAAAGTGGGGCAAGACATGCATTACTTTGCGCATGTCCCCAAATGCGGCGGTTCTTCGGTCGAGCTCTACCTGCAGCAAAGATTTGGCAAGATGGCCTTTGTCGACCAGTCGCCGATGGACAGGGAAGCGAAACGGCGGCGCTGGACGCGCAGTTCCCCGCAGCACCTGCCTTGGCAGCAATTCGAGCGATTGATGCCGCCGGAATGGTTCAAGAGTGCCTTTGGCGTGGTGCGCCATCCCGAAGCACGGCTGATAAGTGTCTACCACCATTTCCATGATGGTCGCGCCGGTAGCGGCGATGTACCGACCATAGACGAGTGGTTTGCACGCTGGCTCGAACGCGACGATTTCTACCAGTTCGACAACCACCTGATGCCGCAAGCGCAAATCGTGCCCGACTGGGCAACTGTATTCCGGCTGGAAGAAGGGCTTGATGCCATCGTGCCGCACATCGATGGTCTGGCGGGCAATGTGCAGGGGCCGCGGGAACTGCCCCGGGTCAACAAGCGCAAGGCCGATGGGCCTTCGCTCCCAAAAGCGGTTCTATCTGAAGAGACAAAAGCGAAAGTCGCTGAATTCTATGCCGAGGATTTCGCGCGCTTCGGATATCGTCCAGATGGTTCACTTGGGCCGATGAAAAGGGCTGCTGCCGTGCCCAAGGCCCGCAGGAACAACCTGTTCTGGCGCGTGGCGCGCGCGGTTCGATACGAGATCAAAAGCCGGCGCAACTGATCGACTTCCTTTACCGATCCTCCTAGCCTCCGGGCGAGGAGGATGGCGATGAAGTGGAATAGCGCAATTGCGGCAATGCTTTGTCTGGGCCTGGCAGCATGTACACAGACGGAGGGAGACATAGCCGAGGAATTCGCGCTTTCACCAGATGCGCCGAATGTCGATCTCGAGAACCCGGCCGTTCAGGAAGTGCTTGCCATTCGTGACCGGGCGGCCACGGCATTGCAGCAGGGCGATGCCGAGACTTTCGCGGCAGGGATCGATGAAGGTTTCGTCGCCAGCAATCCGGCGGACCAACTCGCCCGCAAGGAGGCAATGGTGGCATTCGTCGCCAATGCGGAGTTACGCTATACCGGGATCGATACCGTGCTTGCCTTCGCGCAGCAGGTGGCGCCCGACATTGTGGTGCTGATGGGCAATGAGTTCACCACCCAGAGTTCGGTTCCCGACGATGCGACGAGCGGTCAATCCTTCGTGGATTCCCGGCTCAACCGCCGTTTTACCGACGTCTATCGCCGGGGCGAGGACGGTGTCTGGCGGCACCTGGCCAAGCAGTCGACGCTGGTCGGCTCTGAGCCGCTCGACTGATTTGGCGGACCGGAAAGGTCATTCCCGGCCCGCCAGTTCAGACTAGTCGAAAATGCTCACGCCGAGCGATTCACGCTCGGTCGATTCATGCAGGATTCCCTGGCTCGGGACTTCCGGCTTGAACATGTCGTGGCACTGCAGGCAATTGTCGACCAACTTGTCGCCAATGGCGCGCCATGCTTCGACATCTTCCGACTTGGCTTCGGCCAATGGCAGCGCTTCTTCGCCGATTTCGGTCAATTCGTGCGATAGGCGTTGCCAATCCGGATTGGCAACCCACTGTGCATCGTATTCGCCCGTGCCGACGATCTGGATCACTTGGCCGCCCAGGATCATGTCGTAAACGGCACCGCGCACGAGGTCCCAATCGTGGTCGTCGCGCGGCATGTCGCCATTGCCGACTGCCCAGATATAGTCGGCCGACTGATCGACAATACCAACCATGGCGGCGTTGATAGGTACGGGAAGGGCAAGTTCTGGTGCCGAACCTTCGGTGGCTTCTTCTGCCGGGGTTTCGGCCCGCTGGCAGGCAGCGAGCGCCAGTGCGCCGGCGCTTGCCAAGGCGATCTTGTAGCTAGTCCTCATAAATGGCTCCTGTCCGGGTCTGCACGCCCGGAAGCCTGCTATCCCGCAAGGTTGTTGTTATTGGGGGGCGCAGCAAGGATTGGCCCGCGACGGCTACCTTCCGCTTGGTAGTGACCATTTACCGGAGCCTGCAATCAAGCCAGGCGCCGGGCACTCCTGCGACACAAGGCCAGCATGGGTGGAGTTGCATCCGGCACACGGCCCTGGAATTCTCGCGCGTCCCGCCGCGAGATCCCCTGGCCTTGCCGGGAGAAAGCGCCTGCGATTAGGCCGCCTTCTTCAACTCCAGATCCATCCGGTCCCAAATCTCGACCAGCGCCTTGGTAACCTCGTCCATCATCTCTTCGGTATGGGCGGGGCCGGGGGTGAAGCGCAGGCGCTCCGTCCCGCGCGGCACGGTCGGGAAATTGATTGGCTGCACATAGACGCCGTATTCGGCGAGGAGTATGTCGCTGATTTTCTTGGCACGCACCGGATCGCCCACCATCAGCGGAACGATATGGGTGGTGGAATCCATCACCGGCAGGCCGGCATCGCGGAATTTCTTCTTGAGCATGGCTGCAGCAGCCTGCTGACCGTCCCGCTCGACCGAGCTGCTCTTGAGGTGGCGCACGGCCGCCAGGACACCGGCGACCAGCACGGGGCTGAGCGAGGTGGTGAAGATGAAGCCCGGCGCATAGGAGCGGATGCAGTCGATGACCTTCTTGCTCGAAGCGACATAGCCGCCCATCACGCCGAAGGCCTTGCCGAGCGTGCCTTCGATCAAATCGATCCGATGCGCTGCTTCGTCGCGTTCGGAAATGCCGCCACCGCGCGCGCCATACATGCCCACGGCATGCACTTCGTCGATATAGGTGAGGGCGTTGTACTTGTCCGCCAGGTCACAGATCGCGTGGATCGGGGCGACGTCGCCATCCATTGAATAGACGCTTTCGAAGGCGATCAGCTTGGGCGTATCGGGATCTTCGGCCGCGAGAAGTTCTTCAAGGTGTTCCACGTCATTGTGACGGAAAATGCGCTTTTCGCAGCCCGAATTGCGGATGCCGGCAATCATGCTGGCATGGTTCAGCTCATCCGAAAAGATGATGCAGCCGGGCAGCAGCTTGGCCAGCGTGGAAAGCGTCGCATCGTTGGACACATAGCCGCTGGTGAAGAGCAGCGCGGATTCCTTGCCGTGCAAATCCGCCAGCTCGTTCTCGAGTTGGATGTGATAATGTGTGTTGCCGCCGATATTGCGCGTGCCGCCCGAACCGGCGCCGACATCGTGCAGCGCCTCTTCCATCGCCTCGAGCACCTTGGGGTGCTGGCCCATGGCGAGATAGTCGTTCGAACACCAGACGGTGATCGGCTTGGGACCGTTATGGCCGGCAAAGCAGCGCGCATTGGGGAAGGCGCCCTTGTTGCGCAGGATGTCGATGAAGACGCGGTAGCGCCCTTCGGAATGCAGGCGGTCGATCGCCTGGTCGAAGATCTGATCGTAATTCAAGCTACTCGTCCATCCAGCACCGCGAGCAGACTCGCGGCCAAGAGTTTCGTCGGACTTAGTCAATCGGCGCGCGTCTTTAAAGCACGGAGTTTGCGAGCGATTCGCATCAAAGCCCGCGGATTTCTGCGATTCCGAAGGGTTGGAAGGCGCTGGCGTAAGTCGCAGGATCTTGTTCATGGCCGGTCACAATCGCGAAGTCTTGCCGGGCGCGGCGGAATGGCTGCCCTCGCGTGAGATAGGCGATGCGACGGGCAATACCTTGCGCTCCGTCAACGAATTGCACGCCGGGACCGAAGGCCTCCGCCAATTCCGTTTCGAGCAGCGGGAAATGGGTGCAGGCGAGCACGACGGTGTCGATGTCCGCGCCGCCGGGCTGGCCTCGTAGTCCCTCTACGGCATTGCGGATGAAGGCCGGGTCCACCATTCCACCACGCAGTTTCGCTTCAGCCGCCGCAACCAGTTCGGGGGCGGCATGGCGCAGTAGCGACTTTCCCTGCGCGAACTCAGCCTCGAGATTATCGACATAGGCCTGGCGGATCGTCGCCCTCGTACCGAGCAGGCCGATCACGCCGGTTTGTGTGATTTCCGATGCCGGCTTGATCGCAGGTACGGTGCCGACAACCGGGATTTCGAGCACGTCGCGCACCATGCCCAAAGCGATAGTGCTGGCAGTGTTGCAGGCGATGCATATCAGGCGCGGGTGGTATCGCTCCGCCATTCGCCCCAGCAATCCGCAGACGCGCGCGGCAATTTCCGCCTCGCTCTTGTCGCCATAGGGCAGGGCTGCCTCGTCCGCTAGGTAGATGACCGGCGCATCTGGCAGGAGCTCGCGCGTCTCGGCGAGGACGGACAGTCCGCCCACGCCGGAATCGAGAAACAGGATCGGGGCGTGGGGCTCGACCATCCGCGCCGAGATGGCCGAGCGCCGATAAGGCGTCAAGTTCAGCTATTGGGCGTCGGTTGCAGGTTTTCCTGCCACTCGCCAGGGATGCCGAAGCGTTCCAGCGGCACCCGTGCCCACTCATGGTACTCGGGATAGGAAACACGGCCGTCGCCATTGCTGTCTGCCTGTGCGTAGAAGCCCTCGGTAGCCTGTTTCGGCGTCATCGGACGGATTTCCTCGCCCTCACTGGCCTGCACCGGTTGTGGATTTGCGGGAGGACTCACCGGTGATTCCCGCCCTTCGAGAAAACCCGATTTGTCTTCGTCGAGATAGTCGAACGTTGCCTGAGTGATCACGGCGATCTCGGCTTCGGAAGGCCGGATCATGTCTTCCGGACTAACTCCCCGATATCCTGTTTCCGGGCCAGCCCCCGAACCCGGCAAAGCCCCATAGGAGCCCTCGGCTCCGGATGCTTGCAGGGCAAAGGCAAGTGTGGCTGCGGCAAGAATACTCATAGTGACAACTCCATACGTCTTTGCGTGGGAGTGCCGTCCTTGCTTGGCGACGAGGTGGGAGGCGAGGTCCGGCGGACCGGATACGGCTTGGTCGTAACCCTCCGCCATGGCCAATATCCGCGCCGCTTCGCGTGATGTATGGACGCCCAGCTTGGTGCGCGCATGCTTGAGGCGTTTCTCTACCGCATGGTGCGTAATGCCGAGATCGAGCGCCATTTCCTTGGCGGTTTGTTGCCGTGCAAACCGGCGAAGGCACTCTTTCTCGCCTTCACTGAGCCGTTGGATTTCGACACTTTCGTCCATGCCGGCATGGTAGGGCCAACTCATGCGGCGGGAAAGTCCGGTCGGACCGTAGCCCGACCAGAAACGCCCTTGAGCGACTACCCTTCGCGGTTGGCGCCTGGGCTCATTTGCGTCCAGTCGGCCGGGACCAGCGGGATGCCGTTTTCGACATAATGCGGGATAATCGGCGTGGAATATTCCTCGAAGCTTATCCGCCCGTCGCCGTCCCGGTCGGCATTCTCCATATATTGCGCCCGTGCATCATCGCCGGACAGCCGGTTCAGCGGATCGTTCCGGTCATAGACCAAGGTTCCGTCTGCCCGCAGCGTGGCCTTGGGCGTGCCGAGCATCTCGGGAGCCTCCGCCAGTTCGACAAAGCCCGACCGGTCCCTGTCCGTGGCGTCGAACATGGTGCGGACATAGGCGCGTGCCCTTTCCTCCGTGGCCGGGGTGGTTTCGAAGTCCGTCGGAAGGAATTCCCGCTGCTCCCCATTACCCGGATTGGCGGCGTAGGGGGGATTGCGCTCGCCGATCACGATCACGTCCGCGCGATTTACGGCAAAGCCGTTCTTCAACATGGCATCGTAGCGGACATTGCGGAATTCGGCATGGCTGATGCGGTTGTCGCCATCGTCCTCATTCTGATCGATGAAGAACTGCCACGCGGCCTGACCGGTCAGTTCATCGCGCGGAGCCATGTTGCAGCAGGCAGCACCGATGCTGCGCGGACCTTCCGACTCCTCGATGAAGCCGGACCCATCCGCGTCGAATTCGGCAAATTGCTCTGCGATGTGGTCCTCGATCTGCTCGGGCGTTGCCATCACCATGAGTATTTCGGGCACGTCGGAATTGTCGGTTGCGGTCGCCTCGACCGTGCTTGCTTGCGATAGGAGGAAGGCGGTTGCGGTCGCCAGAAGGATCATCGTCATTACTCCCAATGCCAGTGGTCTGGTGAACCACTTGTCGGGCGTGGGAGCCTCACTTTCGACCTCCGGCGAATGGGCTACCGTCAGGCCGTACCCTTCCGCCTCGCCCAGCATGCGGGCCGCTTCGAGCGAGGATCCGGCATCGAGCTTGATACGCGCCATCTTCAGCCGCTTCTCGACCGCATGGTGCGAAATGCCGAGATCGAGCGCGATCTCCTTGGCGGTCTTGTGCTGCAGCCATAGCCGCAGGCACTCCTTCTCGCGCTCGGTCAGGCGGCTGAGGCCGTTCCTCTCTTCCATGCACCACAGATAGGCGCTGGCGTCGCAATTCCAAAGTACGGTCTGCTGGTACCGCGCGGGCGGAAGCGCCTGATTTTGCTGCACGCCGCAATCCGAAGCGGATCATTTTGTCCCTGCCATTCGCAGGGCAAACGGCTATGCATCGCGACCATGAACCTGCTTTACGCGACTCTGCTCGGCTACGCGCTCGGCTCGATACCCTTCGGCCTGCTGCTGTCTCTTGCAGCCGGCAAGGGGGATATACGCCAGATTGGAAGCGGGAATATCGGAGCCACCAATGTGCTCCGTACCGGCAGCAAATGGCTCGCGGCGGTTACCCTGTTGCTCGATCTGGGAAAGGGCTTCCTGCCGGTCTTCCTCGCCTGGCATCTCTTTGCGCATGATGGCAGCTGGCATTCGCCCATCGCCGGCGCGGCAATCGGCGCAGTGTTGGGGCACTGTTTTCCCGTCTGGCTCAAATTCAAGGGGGGCAAGGGCGTTGCCACCAATGCCGGGGTCAGTTTCGGCGTCGCCTGGCCGATCGGGCTTGCCTATGCGCTGGTCTGGATCGGCGTGCTGGCCGGTTTCCGTATCTCCTCGCTGGCGGGGATGAGCGCGGTTGTGGCTGCAGTTGCCGCCGCGGCGATGTTCGGCCCGGTCGAATTCGTACCCGTCATGGCGGTGATCGCCGTTCTGGTCCTGTGGCTGCACCGCGCCAATATCGCCCGGTTGCGCGAAGGGACCGAGCCCAAGGTCGGCAGCAAGAAGTGAGTTCTGCGCCCGCCCTTGACCAGGACGAGGCCTTCAACCGTATCCGCCTGCTGCGATCGCCCAATATCGGGCCGGTCAGCTATCACCAATTGCTGCGCCGTTTTGGCAATGCGCAGGCCGCGCTCGAGGCGCTGCCTGACCTCGCCGCGCGCGGTAAGCGCGACTATAGCGCTGCCTCGGTCGACAGGGTGGAGGAGGAAATTGCCGCTGTGCGCCGCGCCGGTGCGCGCTACCTGTTCCACGACATGGCGGCCTATCCCGCATTGCTCGGCCAGATGGAGGGCGCGCCGCCGATCCTCACCATGCGCGGCAATTTGGAGCTGGCGGCAAGGCCCTGCGTTGCCATGGTCGGCGCGCGCAATGCCTCGGCTGCGGCGCTCAAGCTGGCGCGGGAATTTGCATCGGCGCTGGTGGCGGAAGGCTTCACCGTGGTTTCGGGACTGGCTCGCGGGATCGATGGGGCTGCTCACCAGGGCTCCATGCCCTCGACCATCGGCGTCATCGCCAGCGGGATCGATATTGCCTACCCGCCGCAGCACGCCGAATTGCAGGAGCGATTGGCCAGCGAGGGCCTGCTGATCGCCGAGGAGGTTCCGGGCACCGAGCCGCGCGGAAACCTCTTTCCCAAGCGAAACCGCATCATCGCCGGACTGTCTGCCGGGACCCTGGTTGTCGAGGCCGCGCCCAAAAGCGGTTCGCTCATTACTGCAAGGCTGGCGGGAGAGGCAGGACGCGAAGTCATGGCGATCCCCGGCTCGCCACTGGAGCCACGTAGCGCTGGCTGCAACCAGCTGATCCGCGAAGGAGCCGTGCTGGTGCAGGAGCCGGCCGATGTGATCGAGTTGCTGTCAGGCTTTGATGGCAATCCGCGATCCAGCTTTCGCGAGGCAGTGCCCGCATTCGATTATGAAATCGAGCCAGCGGATAGTGCGACGGATGTCAGCGATCTGCTTACACAGGCGCCCGTGGCGGTTGATGAACTGGTTCGCCAGAGCGGCGAAAGCGCAGGCGTGGTGCAGATGGCATTGCTCGAACTCGAGATCGCCGGCCGGCTTCAGCGCCATGCCGGGGGGAGGGTTTCGCTGACTTCTTGACTCTCCATCCACATTGCACAGGATGGTAGCGGGACGTTGGGGAAGGAAATGAAATGGCTATTGCCGCTGCACGCGAACTAAAAGTCGGCCGCTTGATCAACAAGACACTCGATGTCCTGGAAAAGAACTGGGTTGTTGCCCTGATCTTTATTGTCGGGATTGCGGCCATCAATGCCGGCATGGCTTATGTGGGCCTTACCAGGACGGCGATCTTGCAGCAATTGGGCCTGACTGCGGCAAGCATCGTGATCGGAGTATTCGTGAATTTCTTCCTGATCACTACCTTGCTCAAGCGAACGGGCCTGATGGCAGAAGGGGAAGGCGGGCATCTAATACCGTTTCTTGGCCTGTCGGTGCTTCATTCCTTGGGCGTGGGCCTAGGCTTCGTCTTGCTGATCATCCCGGGCCTGTTCGTCATGGCGCGTTGGAGCGTGGCTCAGCCCATTTTCCTCAGTCGTGGCGGCGGCGTGATGAACGCACTGAAGCAGAGCTGGGAGCAGACACGCGGGAACGAGTTCCCGATCATCGTGGCGGGGCTGGCGCTTGCGATCATCTTCATCGCTATTTCGATCGGAGCGCCATTCTTGGTCGGTGCGGAATCGATTCTCGGCCTGATCGTGGCACAAGGCGCGGGCGCCGTGATGACGGTGATCTTCGCCAGCTTCGGTGTCGTGCTTTACGGCCTCCTGATAGTGGCGCGGGAAGCTTCCACTTTCGAATAGGAAGATGCAGCGACACTTGGCGGCAACCGCCAAAGGGATTTGGACGAGATGAGGAGAATGGATGATGGCGAATGAAGTAAGCGTAGGGACGATCTTCAACGGCATGTCCAACCTCGTTTCGACCAATTCTCGCGAGGCGGGGATCTATGTGCTTGTCGTGGGCGGCTTGGCCGCGCTCGGCTATGCGGCCGGCTTCTCGCAAGTCACCACCCAGGTCGGCATCAATTATGGCTTCCTGATCGACCAGAATGACACATTGGGCAGTGGCCTGTTCGAGCTGTTCTCGGCCCTTGTCGGGATTATCGCGGCATACATGCTCACCAGGCAATACATCGCCTCTCGCCACCGCCTGGCGAGCGAGGGCAATCGCTTCTGGCAATTCCTCGGCCTGTCGATCCTTGCCGTGATCGGTCTCGTGATCGGCTTCCTGTTTCTGATCGTGCCAGGTATTATCCTGCTGGTTCGTTGGAGCGCTTCCACGGGCTATGTGATCGGGACCGAGCAAGGGATTACCGAATCGCTTTCGTCCAGCTGGGAAGCGACCAAGGGTCATGGCTGGCAGATCTTCTTTGCCGGGCTCATCTTCCTGATCGGGTCGATGATATTCGCCGGGATCGTGGCTGCAGTGTTCTCGCTTGCCGGCCTGACCGTGGCGGCGATGATTTCCGGCTTTGTCGAAGCGGCCATCGGGGCACTGTCATATGCCTTTGCCGTGTCGGTCTACCTGCTGGTCAGCGAAGGCAGTGAAGAGCTTGGGGACGTGTTTGCTTGAGCGGTCGAATGCAAATGCCTGCTTGACGAATCTGCCGAGGTCGATTCACCCTCGCGCGTACGTACACGCGTAGGGATTGCCTTTTCAGAACATGCAACTTGTCATCGTTGAGTCGCCGGCCAAGGCGAAAACCATCGAGAAATATCTCGGCAAGGACTTCAAGGTCCTTGCCTCATACGGCCATGTCCGCGACCTGCCGCCCAAGGATGGCAGCGTGCGACCGGACGATGAATTCGCGATGGATTGGGAGGTCTATGCGGACAAGCGCAATCGCGACCAAGTCAAGGCGATAGCAGATGCTGCCAAGAAGGCCGATCGCCTGATCCTCGCCACCGACCCCGATCGCGAGGGGGAGGCGATCAGCTGGCACGTCCTCGAACTGCTGAAGAAGCGCAAGGCTCTGCCCGATGACGTCGAGCGGGTGACCTTCAATGCGATTACCAAGCAGGCCGTGACCGATGCGATGAAAGCACCGCGGGAGCTCGACCAGGATCTGATCGATGCCTATCTCGCTCGCCGCGCGCTCGATTACCTTTTCGGCTTCACGCTCTCGCCCGTGCTTTGGCGCAAGCTGCCCGGGGCCAAGAGTGCCGGACGCGTGCAATCCGTGGCGCTACGCCTGATCTGCGAGCGCGAGCACGAGATCGAGATTTTCAAGCCTGAAGAGTACTGGTCTGTTACTGCCAAGATGGAACAGGGCGGGACCGCATTCGATGCGCGCCTGGTCAAGTTCGACGGCAAGAAGCTCGACAAGATGAGTCTTGGGAACAAGGGCTCTGCCGACGCGGCCAAGAAGGCAGTCGAAGATGGCCGCTTCACAGTCGAAGAAGTCGAAACCAAGCCGCTCAAGCGTAATCCTTCACCGCCATTCACCACTTCGACCTTGCAGCAGGAGGCGGCGCGCAAGCTCGGCTTCTCCGCCAGCCATACGATGCGCTGTGCCCAATCGCTCTACGAGGCGGGCGCGATCACCTATATGCGTACCGATGGCGTGCAGATGGATGGCAGCGCAATAAGTGCTGCCCGCAAGGCCATCGCGGAGCGTTTCGACGGGCATTACCTTCCCGAAAAGCCGCGCCACTATGCCACCAAGGCCAAGAATGCGCAGGAAGCCCATGAGGCGATCCGACCGACCGATTTCAGCCGCGACCGCGCCGGATCGGGCGACGAGGCCAAGCTCTACGATTTGATCTTCAAGCGCGCCATGGCCAGCCAGATGGCCGCTGCGCAGCTCGAGCGTACCACTGTCACCTTGCGCGACGGGACCGGCAAGAATGAACTGCGCGCCACCGGCCAAGTGGTCAAGTTTCCCGGCTTCATCGCGGTCTATACTGAAGGGCTGGACGAGAAGTCCGACGATGATGACGACGGCCTGCTGCCTGCCATGCGCGAAGGCGATGCGCCGGCGAAAAAGGGCGTCGAGGCGCTGCAACATTTCACCCAGCCACCGCCGCGCTTTTCCGAAGCCTCGCTGGTCAAGCGGCTCGAGGAACTCGGCATCGGCCGCCCCTCGACCTATGCCTCGACCATCCAGACCCTGCGCGATCGCGACTATGTCCGGATGGAGAAAAATCGTTTTTTTGCAGAGGATTCGGGCCGACTCCTGACGGCATTCCTCGAACGTTTCTTCCCCCGCTATGTCGCCTACGACTTCACGGCGGGCATGGAAGATGAACTCGACGAGGTGTCCGGCGGCCGTGAGGAGTGGAAAGCGCTGCTCGCGCAGTTCTGGCAGGATTTCAAACCCAAGGCCGACGAGGTGATGGACCGCCTGCCGTCCGAAGTGACCGAAGTGCTCGACGAATATCTCGATGACTACCTGTTTCCGAAAACGGAGGATGGCGTCGATCCGCGGGTATGCCAGAAATGCCTGGCGGAGGGCCGCGAGGGCGGTCGCCTCGCGCTGCGCGGTGGGCGTTATGGCGCCTTTATCGGCTGCTCGAACTACCCTGAGTGCACCTTCCGCCGGAAGTTCGGCCAGCCTGGCGAAGGCGATGGCTCGGACGATGCGGTGATGGGCGTCGATCCTGAAACCGGCCTCAATGTCGAGCGCAAGACAGGCCGCTTCGGGCCCTATATCCAGCTGGGCGAGGGCAAGGATGCCAAGCGCGCTTCCATCCCCAAGGACCTCGACGATTTCGACCTCGAATGGGCGCTCAAGCTGCTGGCCCTGCCGCGCATCATTGGCGACCACCCGGAAACGGGCCTGCCGATCGAGGCGGCCATCGGGCGCTATGGCCCCTATCTTCGCCATGACGGTAAATATGCCAAGCTTACCTCGACTCGTGACGTGTTCGAAACGGGCATGAACGCGGCTGTGACGCTGCTGGCCGAGGCGGCCAATCGCAAGGGCGGGGGCGGCCGCGCCAAGGCCGAACCGATCAAGACCTTCGGCAAGCATCCCGATACAGGCGAAGAGATGAAGGTCCTGCCCGGCCGCTACGGTCCTTATGTCACCGATGGCAAGAACCATGCCACCGTGCCCAAGGACACCAAGCCTGAGGACGTGACCGAGGAGCAGGCGATCGAGCTGATCAATGCCCGCATCGCCAAGGGCCCGGCGAAAAAGAAGCGCAAGGCCCCGGCCAAGAAGAAGGCCCCGGCCAAGAAGAAGGCGCCTGCCAAGAAGAAGGCGGCGGCGAAGGAAGCCTAGGTCCGCCGTGTCCCTGATAGCGTCTTCCCTGCTGGTCGTGGCCAACATGGCCATGCCATCTCCGGAAATGCCCTTTTTCCGCGATACGCTCTCCATCGGGAACTTGCCGATGATTTATGTCGAGGTGTTCGTCGATCCCGATGGCGTGGTGCTGGAATGCGATGTGCTGGAGTACGAGGGCAGCCGCAGGATCAGCCGGCAGATTTGCCGGCAGGCGGTGGGCAAGGACATTGGCGAGGGCGCGCGCAATGATGCGGGGCAACCGGCCCATGCGGTGATGATGCTCTCGCGCGTGCAGGGGCAGAATCCTGATGAGAATCTTGGTGCGGCGCCTCCTGCTGCTCTGGTCCGCGCTGCGCAGCTGCAGGTCATGGTTGCGCAATTGCCGGGTGACGGGCGCAATCGCCGGGTGGACGTGTTGACCGAAATTGCAGCTGATGGCTCGGTCGCTGCCTGCGCGCCGGTGCTGGGCGATGCGGATGCATTCACGCGCATTGCCTGCGATCAGGCCACCACGCATCGCTTTGACAGCAGGGACGGCGGTGATGGTCGCCCGGTGAGCTATGTCATCACCCTGTCGGTCGATTTCGTACTGGATGACTAGGGCTTGCAGTAACTCCCTAACAGGCCCAGATGGCGCGCATGAATGACGCGGCACCGATAGGCAATAATACAGCGAAGCCAGCCGCATCACCCCAGCAAGACGAACATCCCGGCCTGCCTACTCCGCGGCGTTGGTGGGCCATTGCCGCAATCAGCTTCGGCACCTCCTTGTTGGTGTTGGACGGGGCGATTGCCAATGTCGCCCTGCCGACCATTGCCCGTGACCTGGGCGTGTCCAATGCCGCGGTCACCAATGTTGTCACCGTCTACCAACTGGTGCTGGTGATGATGTTGCTGCCTTTCGCCTCGCTGGGCGACAAGCTGGGCCACCGCAATCTCTATCAGGCGGGGCAAGGCGTGTTCATGGTTGCATCCGCCCTGTGTCTGCTGGCCGATCATTTCGCCGTCCTGCTGGTCCTGCGGACCTTCCAGGCGCTGGGCGCGGCAATGGCGCTGAGCGTCTCTGCCGCCATGCTGCGGCAGATCTATCCGGCCAAAAGGCTCGGCACGGGGCTTGGCGTCAACAGCGTGATCGTCGCCTCGTCATCCGCCATGGCGCCGACCCTGGGCGGCTATATCGTCGGCAATGCCCATTGGCAGCTGGTATTCGTGGTGGCCGCACCGTTGGCAATCGTCTCGCTGCTGTTGGGCAGGGCGCTGCCTGACCCGGAACCGCGCAAGGAGCGCCTGCAATGGATTAGCGCGAGCTGGAGCGCTCTCACCATGCTGCTGCTCGTTGGCGGCGTACAGGTGGGTACGCATGGCCAGCCCTTGCTTGGTATGCTGATCGTTGCGCTCGGCATCGTGTCGACTTTCTACCTCGTCCGGCGGGAGAAGCGGCGGCCCGCGCCGGTCCTGCCGGTCGACCTGTTGTCGCGGCCCGTCCTCGGTCTGTCCGCACTGGCTGCAATGGCGAGCTTCGTCGCCGCCAGCGCGCTGATGCTGTCGCTGCCCTTCCGGCTGGAAGAGGGCTATGGCTTCGATCCGCAGACCGTTGGCCTGCTCCTGCTGCCATTCCCGTTGACCATGCTGGTGATCTCCCCATTGGCGGGCTGGATGAGCGACCGCATTGCCGCGACCAAGCTGGGCGTGACGGGCATGAGCATCGTCACGATCGGCATGCTGCTGATTGCCTTCATGCCCGAGGATGTGAGCAAGGAGGGGATCGGTGCGCGTCTCGCCTTTACAGCTCTCGGTTTCGGCCTGTTCTTCAGTCCGAACACGCGGCTTCTCATCAGTCGTGCACCGCGAGAAAGGGCAGCGGCGGCGGGCGGCGTTCAATCGACCGCAAGGCTTTTCGGCCAGACGCTAGGTGCAGTACTGGTCGGTGTCTTGCTGGCCGGGGGCTGGGGGATGGGACCGGCGCCCATGCTGTTCGCCTGCGCGCTCGCTTTCGTGGCCGCGGCTTGCAGCGTGACGCGGTACAAATTCAGGGATGCGAAGGCGGGTTAACGCACCCAGTCGAGGCCCATTTCCTCGTAGATTTCGCGATTGTCGGCCCAGTTCTCCTCGACCTTCACATGCAGGAAGAGGTGGACCTTCACGCCGAGGATCTCACTGAGTTCCTTGCGCGCGGCCTCGCCGATCGCCTTGATCTTGCTGCCATGCTTGCCGAGCACGATGCTTTTCTGGCTGTCGCGGGCGATGACGATCTGCTGGCGCACCTCGACACTGCCATCCTTGCGCTGCGTATAGGCCTCGTGCCGCACGGCGGCGTCGTAGGGCAGTTCGTCATGCAATTGCTTGTACAGCTGCTCGCGCGTGACCTCGGCGGCGAGCAGGCGCTCGCTGGCATCGGAAACCTGTTCTTCGGGGTAATGCCAGGGTCCTTCCGGCATCAGCTCGGACAGGCGCTCCTTGAGTTCGGGCACGCCGTCCCCGGTGAGGGCGGAAACGAAGAACACCTCGGCAAAGTCGGCCAATCCGGCCAGTTCCTGCGCCAGCGCCAGCAACGGCTCCTTGGCGCTGGCATCGACCTTGTTGAGCACCAGGACCTTGCGCTCGGGGCGGCTCTTCAGCGCCTCGATCAACGGCATCAGCTCATGTCGGCGTTGCTTGATGGGATCAACTACCAGCAGCACCGCATCGGCCTCCTGCGCGCCTTCCCAGGCGGCAGAGACCATGGCGCGGTCGAGCCGGCGCCTGGGTTCGAAAATACCCGGCGTATCGACCAGGATGATTTGCGTCGGGCCGTTGAGCGCAATGCCCATCAGCCGTGCGCGGGTGGTCTGCGCCTTCGCACTGGTGATGGCGACCTTCTGCCCCACGAGCTGGTTTACCAGCGTCGACTTGCCGGCATTCGGCGCGCCGATCACGGCCACGACGCCACATTTGGTATTCTCGTCGCTCAAGCGAATTTCTCCATGAAGGCACGCGCGGCCTTGGTCTCGGCATCCTGCTTGCCGCCTGCGGTCGCCTCGACTTCGCCGACATTCTTGACCGAGACGCGCACGGTGAACTTGCGCGCATGGTCGGGCCCGGTGGTTGCGACGACTTGGTATTCGGGCGGCTTGCGGCGATTGCCCGCAGCCCATTCCTGCAGGGCGCTCTTGGGATGCTTGGAGCGCCCGGCCTTGCCCTCGATCATGTCGGCCCAGAGCGTGCGCACGATGTCGCGCGTCGCCTCGAAGCCGTTTTCGACGAAGCTTGCGCCGAGCAGCGCTTCCATGATGTCGCCCAGCACGTTGTCGCTGTCATGCGCGCCGTCATCGCGTGCCTGGCGACCGAGGCGCACATGCTCCGGAGCGCCGGTGCGGCGGGCAACCTCGGCACAGCTTTGGCGGCTTACCAGAGCGTTCAGCCTTTGCGCGAGTTCACCTTCGGACCCGCCATTGCGGGTAAACAGCCAGTCGGCAATGGTCAGGCCGAGAACGCGGTCGCCAAGGAATTCGAGCCGCTCATAATTCCGCGCATCGCCTGTGCTGCCATGTGTCAGCGCTTCCAGCCAGACATCGTCCTGCCGGACGGTGAAGCCGAGCGCTTCGAGCCACTCCCTGGTTGCAGGTTCGAGTTCAGCCATCTTCGCTATTCGATGCCTCGACCGATGCGGCTCCAGCGAACACCGTCGCCCCAGGACCAGTACATGAAGGTCGCCTGTGCCACGAGGTTGTCCTGCGGGACGAAACCGACGCCTGCGCCGGCAGCGGCGGGGAAACGGCTGTCGAGGGAATTGTCGCGGTTGTCGCCCATGGCAAAGAAGGTGCCTTCGGGCACGATGTAGGGCGCGGTATTGTCGGCATCGACATTCCAGCGGCTGTTGAAGCCTGACGGCCCGAAGTCGAGGATATTGTAGGACACACCACTGGGAAGCGTTTCGCGGAATTGCGGGAAACGGCATTCGAAGCCCTCGTCAGTCCGAACGGTGAAATCCGAACGTCCAGAGCCGCAACCGCGCTCAACCGTCGTGGGTAGGACGAAATCCTCAATCCGCTCATGGCCGACCGGCTGGCGGTTGATGTGCAGCACGCCGTCGATCACCTGGATTTCATCTCCGGGCAGGCCGATCACGCGTTTGATGTAATCGGTACCGTCCACCGGATGTTCGAAGATCACGATATCGCCCGGCTCCGGCGAGCTGGCGAGCAACCGGCTTTCCGGCAAGAGAGGCAGGTTGAAGGGCAGTGAGCGGTTCGAATAACCATAGGACCATTTCTGTGCGAACAGGTAATCGCCCACCAGCAGGCGTGGCATCATGCTCTCGCTGGGGATGTTGAAACTGGTGAATATGAAGCTGCGGAAGATCGCCACGATCAGCGCCAGCTTGACGCAGAACCAAAGGAAGCTTTTCCAGTCTTCCTTCTTTTCCGGTTTTTTGGCCGCCGGTTCGACGATTTCGCGATGTGTGGTCTCGGTCATGGGCGCAAGCTCATGTTGTCAGGGAACGGGCGCGTCAAGAAAAATGCCCATTGCGGGCTTGCATTGATCGACGAAGACCGTAGCCAGACAGCCGTACTGCATGTGCGAAGGAACATTCCCAGTGACCGAAGCCCGAGACGAAGCCTGGAGAGCACTGACCCTCCATCCCGATCCGACGCTGGAAGAGCTTTTCGCGGCGGATGCGGAGCGGGTGGACAAGCTCTCCTCGCGGCTCGAGCTGGGCGAAAGCGGGATCCTGTTCGACTGGTCGAAGACGCATCTGACCGCTGAATTGCTCGGAGAATTCGAAAGTTTTGCAGAGGCTTGCGACTTTCCGGAAATGCGCCGCAAGCTGTTCGCCGGCGAAGTGGTCAACCCTACGGAAGGGCGCGCTGCGGAGCATTCCGCGCTGCGCGGCGTGGGTAAGGAAAGCTCGGTCGAGGAAGCCGCGGCGCTGCTCGAACGGATGAAGCTGCTGGTGGAGGCGATCCACGAGGGCGCGCTGGGCGAGGTGAAGCACCTGATCCATGTCGGTATCGGCGGATCGGCACTCGGCCCGGCGCTGGCGGTCGATGCGCTCAGCCGCGACCTCAGCCTGGTCGATGTCCATGTCGTCTCCAATATCGACGGTGTCGCGCTGGAGGCTGCCTTTGCCGCCTGCGATCCGGCGACCACCTGGATCGCTGTCGCCTCCAAGACCTTCACCACCATCGAGACCATGACCAATGCGCAGAGCGTGCTCACATGGCTGGATCAGAACGGCGTTGCCGATCCTTCGGGCCGCGTCATTGCGCTGACCGCCGATCCCGAGAAGGCGGTCGAATGGGGCGTGGACGAAACGCGCATCCTGCCTTTCGCCGAAAGCGTGGGCGGGCGCTATTCGTTGTGGTCAAGCATCGGCTTTCCCATCGCGCTGGCGATCGGCTGGGAGGATTTCCAGGCTCTGCTCGATGGCGCGGCGGCGATGGACGTGCATTTCCGCGATACCGATGGGCGCGACAATGTCGCCCTGCGTGCCGCCTTTGCCGACCAGTATTACACCCGCATCCGCGGCTGCCAGACGCGCGCGGTATTCTGTTACGATGAACGTCTCGGCCTGCTGCCCGATTACCTGCAGCAACTGGAAATGGAATCGAACGGCAAGAGCGTGCATGTCGACGGAACGCCGGTCGAAGGCACCACGGCACCGATCACCTGGGGCGGGGTGGGCACCGATGCGCAGCATGCCGTGTTCCAGCTGCTCCACCAGGGGACCAACCTTGTGCCGGTGGACTTCATCGCCAGCATTGCGCCGGGCGACGTGCTTGACCCTGCGCATCACCGCATTTTGCTGACCAATTGCTTTGCCCAAGGCGCCGCACTGATGGCGGGCGGCAATATGAGCGCGGATGGCAAGGACCCGGCGCGCGCCTTCCCTGGCGACCGTCCTTCGGCGACGATCCTTTGCGACGATCTCGACGCGGCGACGCTCGGCGCGCTGATCGCCTTTCACGAGCATCGCACCTTCGCCAATGCGGTAATGATGGACATCAATCCCTTCGACCAATTCGGCGTCGAGCTGGGCAAGAAGATGGCCAAGGATATCGAGGGCGGCGAGGCCGATTTCGACGCCAGTACCGAGGCGCTGCTGAAGGCTGCTGGTTTGGCTTAGCTCCGCCGGCTGAAGAACCTCGGTTGCAGCCCCGGCACAAGCATGGGCACGCGCTTGCGGTATTCGGCATAACCGCCGAGCTCCTGCTCGAGGAAGCGTTCCTCCACCTTGGCCTTGAAGGCAAAGCCGCCGGTGAACAGTGCAGCGCCGAGCAGCGCGGTGGGCAGGGCGCTCGTCAGGCCGACGCCGATCGCGGTCATGGCAAGCCCGGTATAGATCGGGTGGCGGACAATGGCGAAAGGCCCGGTCTGGATGACGCGGTGATCTTCCATTCTTTCCACGCCACCCGACCATAGCTTGCCCATTTCGATGCGTGCCCACCAGGCCAAGAGGATGCCTGCCGCGACCAGCGCCACCATGGTCCAGCCGAGGGGAGGCCCGACGCTCCAGAGTGGACCAAGGAACGGGATTGGAAGGACCATCAGGTAGAAGCCAATGACGATGACCAGGAAGTGCGGGCGGAATTGCCTACGCTCCAATCGCGAGCTCGATTTTCCCTTCCAAACGAGCGCGGCGGCAAACCAGCTGATTACCCATGCGACCCACAGGATGAGTTCGATACGGACGAAATAGAGGTTCACCGCAGTTTCATTGGGTCAGAAACTAAGCACGAAATACATCACGGCGAGTCCGCTCATGACCAAGATCGCGGCGAGGTTGATGCCTTTGGCGACAGGTCCGGGCCTCGCTTCGTCGGGCAAGTCGCAGCGGGTCACCACAAGGTGGTTTAGTAGGGCCACAACGGGTGCGATCACGAAGGCAGCGGAGGTGGTGAAATCCAGGAAGGTGGCGAAATCGCTCATCACCGTGAACAGGACCATAAGTCCCATCGCCATGAACAACAGCGCGAAGCCGATATAGTCCTGACGCTGGCCGCAATCGTCTTCGCGCCCGGCAAAGACCGACATGGCCGAGGAGTAGATGCGCGCATAGGCGTCGATCGCGGCAATTACCGTGGTCGCCATGACGGAGAGTGCAGCGATTGCCGCGAGAATGGCGGCACCGGGCCCCAATGCCTGCCGATAGAGATCGACGATCTGACCGGCGAAGCCTGGCGCATCGGTCAGCGGCGTGATCTGCTGCGCGTGCATCACTCCGGCTCCCATGATGCAGAAGCACACCGCCATGATGGCGGAGAGCGCGTAGGGTCCGGCGAAGCTGGAGCGCGCCTGCGACAATGTGGGCCGTTTTTCCGGTGGCAGGCTGCGGCTCGCCTCCACCTCCCACAGCGATACAGGCACCGATACGTCGAGCGGATTGGGCATGAATCCTGCCAGTGCAACGATGAAGAGCAAGGCGCTTGCTTCACGCGTCCAGCTGACATCGACGAAACTCATCCATTGCACCTCGGGCAGGACCATGGACGTTGTTGCCAGGGTAGAGGCGACGAGGAAGGCCATCAGCACCGAATTGACCCGGTCGAGCCAGCGATAGCCGCCTATTACCAGCATGGCGGTGGCTGCCATCAGCACCAGGGCGGCGAGGGCGGGGACGGGCATGACAGGACCGATAATTGCGCTGATAATGCCTGCCGTTGCTGCTCCCAATGCGGCAAAGGTGATCGGCACGACGGGCGCCACTGCAACAAGGAAAAGGATCGGAGCCCACAATCCAAGCTCGCGATAGCCGGTCAGAAGCGAGCGACCGCGTGCATTGGCGAAATCCACGCCAAATCGATAGGCAGGATATTTCAGCACGTTTATCAGCAGGATAACGGTGATCAGTGCGGCGCCGAAAATGGCCCCGGCGCGGGTCGACTGGACCAGATGCGATGTGCCGATGGCTGCGCCCGAGAAGATCAGGCCGGGCCCCCACATGTGTCGCAGGCTGCGAATTCCAGTGATCTGCTTTCCCCCTCTTGCTCCCCAAGGCTTCGAAGCCTTGCGAAAACAGCGTCATCCTGTGCGAATTCCATGTTTCGCGCTAGTCCTTTCTTAACCATGCGCGCCTAGTGATTTCCGACAATTTGCAGCACTTGGCAGGGGGATAATTCGGGCATGATCAGGACCAAAACCACTTTGGTCGTGGGCTCCGGCGCGAGCGCTGAAATCGAGATTCCCGAAAGCCGAGAATTGCTCAACAAGATTGCGCAGGGCTTCGATTTTGCTCGCCTAGGCAGCGAATTGCAGACGCGCGACATGCAGATGCTTGCCAAGCATTTCGACAAGTTTGCCCGCCGCGTGGGAGCAACGCCGGAAAAGCTCATGGAGGCAGGGGGCACCATTCGGGCTTCCGCGCGCGTCGGTAACTCGATCGACAGCATCCTCGAACAGCACAATAGCGATCCGCTGGTCATGGCCGCAGGGAAGCTGGCGATCATCTTCTACACACTCCAGGCCGAAGCGCGCTCACCCCTTCTGCTCGAGCCGCGCGTAGCGGGCGACCTTCCGATGCGCGGAACCGAGAACTGGCTGTTCCAGTTGGGACGCCTGATTACCTCGGGCGTACCGCGCAACAAGGTGGAAAAGTGTTTCGACAATCTCGCCATCATCAATTTCAATTATGATCGCTCGATCCAGCACTACCTGCCTTTCGTTGTGGCGATGGCTTTCGGCATGACGCTCAACGAGGCGCGCGAACTGGTCGGTGCCAAACTCAACATCGTTCATCCTTATGGCAATGCCGGCAGGCTTCCTTGGGAACCGGGAGAAGCGCCCGATGTCGATTGGGGAAATGAGGAACCGTGGAACCTGCAGAACCTCGTCAAGGAGGTGAAAACCGCCTCCGAGGCCTTGCGCAACCGGCAATGGGTGACGGGCCTGCATGGCGCGCTGGCGGGATCGAAGAAGATCGTGTTTCTCGGCTACGATTTCGATCCGCAGACCATCGATTTCCTGTTCGATTACTCGCTTAGCCACGATCCTGACGTGATCGCCGCGGTGCAGGGAATGAACAATCCGACCCAGACCGCCGCTTTCCGCATGCTCAAGCGGCGCACGGGCATCGAGGACGATACGCTGATCTCGATCCTTGATACCCGTTGCTTCCAGTTCATGCGCGACTACGCGCTCTTCCTGGAAAGCTGACCCGCTCCTGAAAAGGAGCAAGTAACCCGCAGCGGTTGGCAAGCGTATGGCAAGCAGTCATATGGCCGACCAACCACAAGCGGAGTCCGTGATCAGCATGTCCGAATTCGAATATGACCTCTTCACCATCGGTGCAGGATCGGGTGGGGTACGCGCATCGCGCATTGCCGCCAGCCATGGCGCGAAAGTCGCCATCGCGGAAGAACACCGTGTGGGCGGGACCTGCGTAATTCGCGGATGCGTGCCCAAGAAGATGCTCGTCTACGGCTCCATGTTCGCAGAGGAGCTCTCCCATGCGGAGAATTATGGCTGGAGCGTGGGCGAAAAGAGCTTCGACTGGCCGAGTTTGCGCGATTTCGTGAACTCCGATGTCGACCGGCTCGAAGGGCTTTACGGCAAGACGCTGGAAAGCCACGAGGTCGACCTGTTCGAGGAGCGGGCGACAATCACCGGGCCGCACACGGTCAAGTTGGCCAGCGGTCGCGAGATTACCGCGAAGCACATCCTGGTCGCCGTTGGCAGCTGGCCGGCTATGCCCGATTTCCCGGGCGTCGAGCACTGCATATCCTCCAATGAGGTGTTTCATCTCGAAGAACAGCCGAAATGCCTGATGGTCGCCGGTGGTGGCTATATCGCGATGGAATTCGCGGCGATCTTCAACGCGCTGGGTAGCGAGGTAACGGTGGTCAACCGTTCCGGCCGTATCCTGCGCAGCTATGACGAGCAGATCGTCGAGCGCATGCTGCATATTGCCATGGGCCGCGGGATCGATTTCAAGATGCACAGCCTGATCCAGAAGGTCGAGAAGCAGGAGGAAGGCTGCCTGCTGGTCGATCTGGGTGACAGCAATCCGGTGCAGGTGGACCAGGTCCTGATTGCCACCGGGCGCAGCCCAAAGACGACGGGGCTCGGTTGCGAGAATGCCGGCGTTGAGCTGGACGAGAAGGGCGCGATCAAGGTCGACGAATACAACAAGACCAGCTGTGACAGCATCTATGCCGTCGGCGATGTGACCAATCGCGTGCAGCTTACGCCCGTAGCGATCCGTGAAGGGCATGCCTTTGCCGATACGGTGTTCGGCGGCAATCCGCGCACGATCAATTACGATCACATTCCCAGCGCCGTCTTCAGCCAGCCGCCGCTTGCCGGCGTCGGCCTGACCGAGCGGGAGGCGCGTAACACCTATGGCAATGTGAAGGTCTATTCTTCCGACTTCCGGCCAATGAAGAACATCTTCTCGCCCCATGCGGAGCGCGGGCTCTACAAGATGATCGTGGACGAGGCTTCGGAGAAGATTCTCGGCATCCATATGATCGGGCCGGAATCACCCGAGATCATGCAGGTTGCGGCCGTGGCGGTGAAGGCGGGGCTGACCAAGCAGGCCTTTGACGACACTGTGGCGCTGCATCCTTCGATGGCGGAGGAGCTGGTGCTGCTGAAGTAGGCCGCGGCGATGGCGCAGCGCCTGTTCACGATCGGCTACCAGCAGGCGACGCAGCTTGGCCTGATTGCCTTGCTGCAGCTCCATGGGGTGCAAATGCTGGTCGATGTCCGGGCCCGCGCGCAATCGCGCAAGCCAGGCTTTTCCAAGTCCAACCTCGCCGCTTCGCTGGCGGAGGTCGGAATCGCCTACTGCCATCTGCGCGATCTCGGTACGCCGCCCGAGGGCAGGGCAGCGGCCCGGCGTGGCGACCGCGTGACCCTGGCGCGCGTCTATGCCGGACAACTCGAACTGCCCGAGGCGATGGTAGCTCTGGCCGAATTGCGCGAGATTGCCCTTGCCCGGCCAACCTGCCTGATGTGTTATTGCCGCGATGCCGACAAGTGCCATCGCCACCTGTTGATCGAGGCGGGCTTCGGCCATTTCGACGTGGTCGATCTGAAGCCGGTATTGGCCTGACCTGCGGAGTCATTGTTGGGGCGTGACAAGCGCCTGCTTGTGGCTCATCCTTCCCTTGTTCACTTGGGGAGGACTTTAGGGGATGAGCCAGCTTTACAATGACAGCCACCGCGCGTTGCAGGATGAATTTGGCACGCGCAAACTCGCCGATCGGGCGGAAGAAGCGATCTATTCCGAAGTGATGGATGAGCGCGCGCAGGGCTATATCGGCTCACGCGATTACTTCTTCCTCGCCACTACGGATCCGGATGGACAGCCATCGGTATCCTACAAGGGCGGCTTTCCCGGCTTCATATCCATCGTCGACGAGCGCACGCTGGTCTTCCCCAATTACGATGGCAACGGGATGTTCCTCTCGCTTGGCAATATCGAGCGGACCGCCAAGGTCGGTATGCTGTTCATGGATTTTGAGAAACCTTCGCGCATGCGGGTGAGGGGCGAGGCAAGCCTGCTTCGCGATGGGCCGCTGGTCGCGCAATATGAAGGGGCGACGGCAGCCATTCGCGTGGAGGTCACGGGCGTGTGGCTCAATTGCCCGCGTTATGTGCACAAGCATCATAGGGTGAGCACATCGCGCTACGTCCCCGAAGCGGGCAAGGAAGCGCCTCTGGCCGGATGGAAGCGGATCGCTTCCAACCAGGATGCGATAACTCCCGAAGACGCGGAAAAGGCCCGCAAGGAGGGGCTGATCAGCGAGGAGCAATGGGGGGCCATGGTGGCCGAGGGCCACCCCGAGGCCTGATGGCGGTTAGAGCTGTTCGGCTAGGAACTCGGCCACGTCGTTTAGCTCCACCTGCTTGTCGAGGAAGGCATCGCCCACCGCGTGAAGCAGGACGAAGGGCAGGGTGCCCGCATCCATTTTCTTGTCGTGCAGCATGTGCGCGGCCAATTCCTTGCCCGAACATTCGAGCCCGAGCGCGGAAATCTCGCTCGGCAATCCGGCACCGGCGATAGCGGCGGCCACGCGCGCAGCATCCTCTTCCGAGATGTATCCCTTTCGGGCCGAGTATCGCGCTGCCAGCACCATGCCGAGCGCCACCGCCTCTCCATGCAGCAGCTTGGGCGAAAAGCCCGTCTCTGCCTCGAGCGCGTGCCCGAAAGTGTGGCCAAGGTTGAGCAGAGCGCGTTTGCCGGTGGTCTCGCGCTCGTCTTCGGCGACGATGCGCGCCTTGGCCTTGACGCTTTCGGTCACCGCATATTCAAGCGCCGCCTTGTCGCCGGCCATGACCTTGGCGCCGTTTGCCTCGCACCAGGCGAAGAAATCCGCATCACCGAGAATGCCGTATTTGATCACCTCGGCATAGCCGGCACCCATTTCGCGCGGGGGCAGCGTGGCCAGGCTGTCGAGATCGGCCAGCACCAGGCTTGGCTGGTGGAAGGAGCCGATGAGGTTCTTGCCTGCCCTTGTGTTGATCGCGGTCTTACCGCCGACCGAGCTATCCACCTGCGCCAGCAGCGTGGTGGGCAATTGGACAAAGCCGCAGCCGCGCTTGAGGATCGCTGCGGCAAAGCCGGTCAAATCCCCGATTACGCCGCCGCCCAGTGCAAGGATATGATCGCCGCGCTCGACTTCCTCGGCGAGCAGCCAGTTGCAGACCTTTTCAAGCACCGTCCAGCTCTTGGCCGCTTCGCCGGGATCTAGAACGAGGAAATGCGCCTCGTGTCCTGCTGCCCCAAGCGAGGAGGCCACCTCCTGGCGCCAGTGCTCGGCGACATTGCTGTCGGTGATAATCGGAACGGCCTTCTTGCGCAGCAGCGGGCCGCATTGTGTGGCGACGTCGGCAAGCAGGCCGCTATCGACGCGGACTTCGTAGCTCCGGCCAGCCAGTTCCACGCGCGTTACAGACATTTCTCGAGTGCCTCCAGGATACGGTCGACCGCTTCTGCATGCGGTCCGGTGTCGCTCATGACGTGGATCGGGGCCTGCGCATAGGCCGGTTCGCGTTCCGCCTTCATCCGTGTGACGATTTCGTGGACATCGCCGCCGCGCAGCAACGGGCGTTTGTCATTGCGGCTGACCCGTTCGACCAGCGTTTCCACATCGCTGTCGAGCCAGATGGCAATACCTTTGTCGAGGATCATCTCGCGGGTCGGCTCCTGCACGAAGGCGCCGCCGCCCGTGGCGATCACGCATTTCCCGTCTTCCAGCAGGCGGGCGATCACGCGCCGCTCGCCATCGCGGAAATAGTCTTCGCCGAACTGGTCGAAAATGTCCGAGATCGGCATCTGCGCGGCTTCGACGATCTCGTCATCGGCATCGGCGAAGTGCAGGCCGAGCAATTGTGCCAGCTTGCGCCCGATGGTCGACTTGCCGACCCCCATCATGCCAACCAGCACCAGCGGACGGGTGATACGCGCGGCCAGCGCCTTCACTTCCTCGTCGCTCAAATTGCGTCCATTTGCGGACTCATTGCCTGGTTGTGCGATGTTCATTGCCGTTGGGCCTATAATTGCGCTAACCGCCCATGCAAGTTTGCTGAGCCCGGGGAACGGGCCCGATCGAGGGATATGTGGCGAAACGCCTGATGAGTTTGGTGCTGATATTGCTTCTGTTCGCAGCGCTTGCCATTGGCCTCGCATGGTATGATGGCGGGCGCGAAGAGCAGCGCCTGATCGTCGAGCCAATCGAATTGCCGGAGCAGGGCGCATGAAGCATTACTGGCTTGCAGGATCCGCCTTGCTGCTGTTCGGCTCCGGCCTTGCGCTGGCTCAGCCCGAGAGCCTGCTACCCGATATTTTCGACAATCCTCCGCCTGAAGAGCCGACGCCCGCTCCTGCGCCTTCTTCTTCGGCGGCCCCGGTCGTGCGTCCTACGCAGCCTGTCGCCCCGCAGCCGGGTGAGGACTTGTTGCCACCATCGGTGACCTCCGACCCGGTGATCCAGCAAATACCCGGCGCTCCGGTTCAGGTCGTCCTGCCAGAGGATTTCCCCACGCTCGAAGAGCTGGAGGAAATGGAAGACTACGAGATCAACGAACTGTTCGGCCTGCGTCCCAAATTCGACGTGCCGCCGGGTGCAAGAAGGGCGTTGGCGCGGATCGGCGTGATTGCGCGCGACGAAGGCGGCTTCCCCTCGCAATCGCTGGCCGGGCAACCTGCCGCCCTAGTGCGCGCCGCGCTGGAAAAGAATCGCGGGCCGATGGTTTCGCGCTGGGGACATATCTTGCTGCGCCGTGTCCTGGCGAGCCGGATGGATGCGCCCGATGGCATGGATGCGGTCGAGTTTGCCGCCTTGCGTGCCAGTTTGCTCGATCACATGGGCGAGTTCCATGTCGCGCGCATGCTCGTGCAGGATGTGGATTCGGGCAATTACTCGCCCCATCTCGTTGCCGCGGCCTTCGACTCTTATCTTGGCAGCGGTGACTTGCTGGGCATTTGTCCCGTCGCCCGCTCGCAGCCGACTGCGCTCGAAGGCGCTGAGTGGATCATGACGCAGGCGATCTGCGACGCCTATCTCGGCGAAACACGCGGGTCCGAAAGGCGCCTCGACCGTGCGCTCGGCACTGGCGAAGCGCCCGAGATTGATGTTCGCCTGGCGCAAAGATATGCGGGGGCCGCCGGAATCGGGGCAACGGGCGTGACGATCGAATGGGACGGCGTGGACGAGCTCACGCCATGGCGCTTTTCCCTGGCGCGGATGCTGGGCGAACCCTTGCCCGAGGCGCTGCGCAGCGGCGCGGTGCGCCAGTTCGATCTGGCAGACGCATTGATACCAGCTGTTTCACTGCCCGAGCGCGTTGCCGCAGCGGATTATGCAGCCCAGCGCGGCGTCATGTCCTCTTCGGCCATGGTCGATCTCTATTCGCAATTATATGCCAGCGAAGTCGTCGCAGCGGGGGACCGAGTACCCGGGCAGATCCTGCGTGAGGCTTATGTCGCAGAAAATCCAGCAGCTCGGCTTGCAGCCATGCGCCAGCTTTGGGGTACGGAGGGCGGCTACGGCCCGCGCGTCCTGACTGCCTATGCTGCGGCTCGTATGCCGGTATCCGAAGCGTTCCTGGACGATGCCGCCGACCTGATCGGTTCGATGCTGGCAGCCGGCCTCGATCGCAATGCGCGGCAATGGGGAACGCTGGTTCCCGAAGGCAGCGAGGCTTGGGGCCTGCTCGTGCTCGCGCAGGAGCAGCGCAATGGTAGTGTTTCGTCCGGCGCGCTCGACACGTTCGTGGATGACGATGAGAGCGCGGATAGCCGCAAGTCGAAATTCCTGCTTGCCGGACTTGCCGGGCTCGGTCGCGTCGATAGCGGCACGATTGCCGATTTCTCGAACCGACTGGAAGTCAATCTTACGCGCGAAAGCGTCTGGAGCCAGCGGATCAGCCAGGCTGCAGAGTATCGCAATGCCGCGCTGGTCGCCTTGTTGGCAGGGGTCGGCATGCAAGGCGATAGCTGGAGCCAGATGACCGCGCGCCAGCTCTATTTCATCGTCCGGTCGCTCGATCAGGCGGGACTCAATGCCGAAGCACGGATGATCGCGGCGGAGGCCGTGGCCCGGGCTTGATCTGGCATAGTACCGAGGGGAGGGCGCATCATCAGCGCTGAGATCGATCTCTTCCTTGCCATGCTTGCGGCAGAACGCGGCGCAGCGCGCAATACGCTTGCTGCCTATCGCCGCGATCTCGAAGGCGCTGAGGAATTGCTCGGCGACCTTGCGGGAGCGGACCGGGACCGACTCGGCACGCTCGCGGGCAAGTGGGCGGAACTGGCGCCAAGCTCGGTCGCCCGCAAGAGCTCGGCCCTACGCCAATTCTTCGGCTTTCTGGTCGATGAAGGGCTGCGCAAGGACGATCCTTCGGCCGCGCTACCGCGTCCGGCGGCGAGGCGTCCACTGCCCAAGATCCTTACCCATGCCGAGGTCGAGGCGCTGTTTGCGCGCGCCGAGCTCGAGGCCGATAGCGACAGGCCGCCAGGCTTGCGCATGCTGGCGCTGCTCGAACTGCTTTACGGATCAGGGCTGCGGGCGAGCGAGCTGGTCGGGCTCCCCGTGGCGGCAGTGCCGCGCGATGCGCCTTTCCTGACGGTCACCGGCAAGGGCTCGCAGCAACGCATGGTGCCCGTCTCGCGCCGGGCGCAGCAGGCCCTGGCGCGCTGGATGGCCGTTCGTGGCAGCGACTCTGCGTTCATTTTTCCGTCGCGAAACAAGCATTTGACGCGTATTCGCCTGTACCAGCTGGTCAAGGAACTGGCCGTGCGCGCCGGCCTTGATCCGGCCAAGGTCAGCCCGCACGTCCTGCGCCATGCCTTTGCTACCCATTTGCTGGAGGGCGGGGCGGATTTGCGTGTGCTGCAGACCCTGCTCGGTCATGCCGATATCGCCACGACGCAGATCTATACCCATGTCGATTCCGCGCGATTGGTCGCGCTTGTAAATGAACGACATCCCCTTGCGGGCAAGCCCCGCTCCGTTTAGCGCGTAGGCATGATTTCCTATCTCGAATTCGAAAAGCCGGTTGCGGCTATCGAGGCCAAGATCGCCGAATTGCGCGCTGCTGCGGGCGAAGATGGCGAGGTCGATATCTCCAAGGAGCTGGAGAAGCTCGAAGCCAAGAGCGCGAGCCTGCTCGAAAGCACCTATGCCTCGCTCACGCCGTGGCAGAAGACGCAGGTCGCGCGCCATCCTTCGCGCCCGCATTTCGGCGACTATGTGCGCAACGCCTTTACCGATTTCATGCCGCTGGGCGGGGACCGCCTTTATGGCGATGACGAGGCGATCATGGGCGGGCTTGCCACGCTCGATGGCCGCAAGGTCATGCTGATCGGACATGAAAAGGGCCGCGATACCGAAAGCCGCATCCGTCACAATTTCGGCATGGGCAAGCCGGAAGGCTATCGCAAGGCGATCCGCCTGATGGAAATGGCCGACAAGTTCGGACTGCCCGTGGTCACGCTGGTCGATACGTCGGGCGCATTCCCGGGCATCGAGGCCGAGGAACGCGGTCAGGCCGAAGCCATTGCCCGCTCGACCGAAGCCTGCCTGGCGCTGGGCGTGCCCATGGTCGCAGCCATTGTGGGCGAGGGCGGTTCCGGCGGCGCGGTGGCGCTGGCCAGTGCAGAACGCGTGCTGATGTTCGAACATGCGGTCTATTCGGTGATCTCTCCCGAAGGTTGCGCCTCGATCCTGTGGCGCACCGGCGAGAAGGCCCCGCAGGCTGCGGAAGCCATGAAGATGACCGCGCAAGACTTGCTCGGCCTTGGCGTGATCGACCGTATCGTGCCCGAACCGATGGGCGGCGCGCAGCGCGATCCGGAAGCTGCTTCTGCTTCGTTGGCAGCTGCTATCGGCGAAGAGCTCGATGCGCTCGCTGGTTTGGACAGCGACAGCCTTCGGCGCCAGCGCGAAGAGCGTTTCCTTGCCATTGGCGAAGGGCTAGCCCGCTAGCATTTCGGGAACGCCTCTCTCCCCGGCAGGTTGGAATTGACATGAGAGCGGGCCATGATGGCCGCCGACCAGCAATTGGTGGAGAGCAAGTGCCAATGTCCGAATTGTCTGCAAGTCGCGTGAAGAACCTGGCGTTGACCGGTGTGGTTTCGCTCGCGCTGTCAGCCTGTGCGACCATTCCCGGCGCGAATGTGGCGCCCGGTTCGCCCATTACTGCGGCCGAAGCGCAGCAAGGTGCGCAATATCACCCTCAATTCATTGCCGAATTCGGCGGCGAGATGAGCGGCCCGCAGGCCAGCTATGTCGAGGATATCGGGCAGGGCATTGCGGTGCAGTCGGGTCTGGCAAATTCTCCGACAGCTTTTGATGTCACGCTGCTCAATTCTTCGGTCAACAATGCCTTCGCCGTGCCCGGCGGATATGTCTACGTCACCCGCCAGCTGGTGACGCTGATGAACAACGAGGCGGAATTGGCAGGCGTACTCGGGCACGAAGTTGGCCATGTGGCAGCGCGCCATTCCGCGCGCAGGCAAGCCACGGCACAGCGCAACCAGCTCGGAGGTCTTGGAGTTGCCATCCTTTCGAGCGTGCTGCTGGGCGACAACCCTCTGGCGGGCCAGATCGGTCAGGCGGCGATGCAGGGCTCGCAATTACTGACCCTGTCCTATTCGCGCAGCCAGGAGATCGAGGCAGACAATCTCGGTGTATCTTACCTGCAGCGCGCGGGTTACGATCCGCGTGCAATGGCGTCACTGCTGCAGAGCCTTGCTGCGCAGAATTCGCTAGATGCCCAGCTGCAGGGGCGCGACAACGCCACCATTCCCGCGTGGGCATCGACCCATCCGGACCCGGCCAGCCGGGTGCAGAATGCGCTGGCACAAGCCGGGGCGGGCACCGGCATTACCAATCGAGAGACCTTCCTCCGCCGGATCGACGGACTGATCTACGGCGACGATCCCGAGCAAGGCATGATCGAGGGAAGGGATTTCATCCATCCCGAACTGCGTCTGCGCTTCACCGCGCCGCAGGGCTTCTACATGGTGAACGGCACGCAGGCCGTGTCGATCAATGGCGATGCCGGACGTGCACAGCTTACGACCGGGCCGTACAACAACAATCTCGATGCCTATATCCGTTCGGTCTTCCAGGCGATCGGCGGAGACCAGCAGCAGCTTGCCCCATCATCGATCCAACGTACCACGGTGAACGGGATTCCGGCTGCCTATGGCACGGCGCGGGTCAATAACGGGCAGCAGCAGGTCGATGTGACCGTGTTCGCTTATGAGTTTTCGAACAACCAGGCTTTCCATTTCCAGGCGATTACGCCTGCCGGCCAGGCGGGAACCTTCAATTCGATGTACAGCTCGATGCGCCGGATCTCGACGGCAGAGGCGGCGCAGGTGGTGCCGCGTCGCATCGACATCATCACCGCAGCGCGCAGCGATACCGTGCAGACCTTGGCCCGGCGCATGGCCTATAGCGATGCGCAGGAAGCCCGCTTCCGGGTTCTCAACGGATTGTTCGGGGATGCGCAGGTGGTACCGGGCCGTCAGTACAAGCTCGTGGTTCGCGCCAACTGATCTGGTCTGGCCGCGACATCCGTCAGGGCCTTGGAGCTTGTACCGAACATCAGCACAGCACAAAAAGAAAGGGCGGCAGGTTTCCCTGCCGCCCTCTTTCAGGCTCGAAAGCCTTAGCTATTACGTGTTGGCCGACTCGAGTTCGTCCGAAACAGTGTTGAACGTCGTGGTCAGCTCGTTACCAACGCTCTGGAGAGCGGTGATGGCAGCAACGGCGATCAGAGCAGCGATCAGGCCATATTCGATGGCGGTGGCGCCAGCTTCGTCGCGCAGCATGTTCTTGAAGAAGGTCATTTCAGTCTCCTGGTTTTCAGTCTTCGGTACCCGATCCGGTTGGCTTCCCTTCCGGACGATTTGGGGTCTAGGTTGGAATAGTTGATAAACCCCTAAGCGGTGGTTGCGTTCTCGACACTCGTTTCGACGTATCCCCACATCGCGATTGTCTCGTTAGCGAACCCCTGCAATGCCGCGATCATGGCGATCACGATCATGGCAATGATCAGGCCATACTCGACAGCAGTGGCAGCACGCTCGTCGCGCAGAACGGCAAGACAGTGTTGGTAAGCTGACACTAGAGGTTTCCCCCAATTGATGATCTGATGCCTGAAAACTTCGCATGAGATTGCTAATGAAAGGTTGAGACGAAACCTTACCGTGACAGAGATTCCGACATGGATAGCCGTTGTGGCCCTTGCGCTTCGTGACGAAGGCGGGCGGCTGCTTCTGCAAAAGCGGCCCGATCACAAGCATCATGGAGGCTTGTGGGAGTTCCCCGGTGGGAAGGTGGAAACCGAGGAATCCCCTAGGGATGCGCTCTGCCGGGAGATTGGCGAGGAGCTGGGAATCGTGGTTGCACCGGGCGATCTCGAGCCTGCTTTCTTGGCCGATGAGGGTAGCGATCCGGCAATTGTCCTGTTTCTTTACAACTGCGGGCGCTGGCAGGGCGAGGTGGTCGCCCTGGAACAGCAGGATTGGGGCTGGTTTTCCGTTGCAGAGGCACATTCACTGCCCATGCCGCCCATGGATCGCGACTTGTTGCACAGGATTGCCAACTAGCTATTGCCAAGCTTGGAAGGCACCCCTATGTGGCGCCCTCCAAGCGCGCCCGTAGCTCAGCTGGATAGAGTACCTGACTACGAATCAGGTGGTCGGAGGTTCGAATCCTTCCGGGCGCGCCAATAGAGGCGGTCTTGCGAAAGCAGGGCCGCCTCTTTTGGTTTCCGGCTGCAATTTCTCTCTTCCAGACGCCGCACGAGTCCGGTGTTTCCCCTGACCCCGGACCAAAAGCGGTACCCCCCATTCGGAACATTTCCCTTGCCCTATGGATTGGGTGGGAAACGCAATTGAATGGAGAATGACATGTCCGACACGGAGATTTTCGATCGCCTGAAGCAGGATCATGACCTTCACCGGGAGCTGATCGCACGGATCGGTGAGACGCATGGCGAAAGTGACGAGCGCAAGGAACTGTTCGAAAAGCTGACGCTGGAACTGAAGGCGCATGCCTCTGCAGAAGAGCAGGCGCTCTATTCCACCATGATGCGCAAACCCAGGACTACCGACGAGACCCGCCACTCGGTCGCCGAACATCACGAGATCGAAGAATTGCTCAACGATCTTGCGGCCACCGATATGTCGTCGGGCGCTTGGCTGACCAAATTCCGGACGCTGGAGCACGATTACCTCCATCATATCGATGAAGAGGAAAACGATCACTTCCCCGACTTCGCAAAGCACCTTACGCGCGATGACGAAACGCATATGCGTGCCGTCTTCGATCGCCGGAAGCGGGCCGAAAAGGCTGACGCCAAGGTAACCCCGGTCGAGATGGAGGACGCGAAGGAATAATCTTTCCCGCCGGAGGGGTGCTTGAACACAGACAAGTCCCGAGAAGTTGCCGATGCCGGGCTCGATGCGAATTCCGTCGAGCCCGGCGTCTGGCGTTATGTCCATGCAAGGCGTGCCAGCCTCGTCGTGGACGGGGAGGATTACTTCGACCTGATGCGGCAGGCCATGCTCAAGGCGCAGGACCGCATCATGCTCATTGGCTGGGATTTCGACACGCGCATCCATCTGCGCAAGGGACGGCGTTGGTGGGAGAAGGGTTGGCGCAAGCGCTATCCACGCAGATTGGGAAGTTTCATCCTGTGGCTGGCGCGGCATCGCGAGCATCTCGACATCAGGATCCTCAAGTGGAACCTCGGCACGATCAAGTTTCTTGTCCGCGGCACCATGATACTCGACTTGCTGCGATGGTGGCTCAATCGCAAGATTGATTTCAAGTTCGACTCCGCACACCCGCTGGGGTGCAGTCATCACCAGAAGCTTGTCATCATCGACGACAGTTTCGCCGTTTGCGGCGGTATCGACATGGCGGCGCGGCGCTGGGACACACGCGACCACCTCGAACATGACGAACGCCGGGTGCAGCCCAATGGCAGCCATTATGAACCATGGCACGACATGGCGATGCTGATGGAAGGCGATATCGCACAGGCGCTGGGTGAACTTGGACGGTCTCGTTGGCGCGAGGCAGGCGGCAAACCGCTTATGCCCTGCAAGCCGCACGCGGAGACAGCCTGGCCGGACGAACTTTCCACCCAGTTCGAGGATGTGGAGATCGGCATTGCCCGGTCACTGGCTGCCTATAACGGACGGCCGAAGGTGGATGAGGTAGAGGAGCTGTTCCTGCGGCAGATCGCCTCGGCCAAGCGCTTCCTGTATATCGAGAACCAGTATTTTTCTTCACGCTCGATCGCCGAGGCCATGGCCCAGCGTCTCAGGGAAGACGATCCGCCAGAGATCGTGGTGGTTCATCCTGTCACTGCAGATGGTTGGATCGAGAGCAAGGCGATGGATCCGGCGCGCACCAGGCTCGTCCAGGCCCTGCGCGAATGCGATCACAAGGCCCGGTTCCATATCTACGCACCCTATACGGGCGATACGTCCATCTATGTCCATGCCAAGCTCATGATCGTCGATGATTGCCTGATCCGTGTTGGCTCGACCAATTTCAACAACCGTTCTTTCGGCCTCGACAGCGAATGCGACGTGTTCATTGATTGTAGCCGGCCTGGGAACAGCCATGCGAGGGATGTCATCCGGTCGCTGCGTCATTCGCTGCTGGCAGAGCATTGCGGGATCACGCCCGAGGAGGTTGCCCGCCTGCTCGACCAAGCAGGTTCGATGGCGGCGATGATTGCCGCGCTTGGGGACCGGAATCGCCGCCGCCTCGTGCCGTTCCAGCCGGCGGAACCGGGTGAATGGGAAGTGGCACTGGCCGAGCGACAGATGTTCGATCCGGAGGAACCCGCGGAGCTTTTCCAGATTCTCCCTCCGAACCGTGGCCTTTTCCGCCCGGGCAGCCTATTGGCGAAAGCCATGCGTAAAGTAAGAAGGAAAGCGCACAAAAAATGAGCAGTCTGGTTGGTCCCGATGAGGACGATCCACGCGGCAAGCCCCCCGTTCCCGAGGATGTACAGGAAGCTATCCGCACACTGATCCGCTGGGCCGGAGACGACCCCACGCGCGAGGGCCTGCTCGACACGCCGGCGCGCGTTGCGCGTGCATGGAAAGAGTATTGCCAAGGCTATGGCGAGGACCCTGCGCTCCATCTATCCCGCGTTTTCGAGGAGGTGGGCGGCTATGACGAGATCGTGCTGCTCAAGGACATTCCCTTCCAGAGCCATTGCGAACATCACATGGCACCGATCATCGGCAAGGCGGCAATCGCCTACCTGCCGACCAATCGCGTTGTCGGCATCTCCAAGCTCGCCCGTGTGCTGCATGGTTTTGCCAGGCGCCTGCAAATCCAGGAACGGCTGACCGCCGAAGTGGCGCAGTGCATCTGGGAAAACCTGGAGCCCAAGGGAGTAGCCGTGGTGATCGAGGCCAGCCATGCCTGCATGACCGCGCGCGGCGTTCGCACGCCCGGCGTCAACATGGTCACCTCGCGCGTTATGGGCCTGTTCAGGAGCGATCCCAAAAGCCGCGAGGAAGTTCTCAAGCTGATGGGCTATTGATGCCTGACGGCCGGGCGACAGGATTGGAAGGAATAGAATGACGGCGCTTTACGTGCGTGGCGGTACGCCGCTGAAGGGCAAGATCGATCCTTCGGCGAACAAGAACGCCGTTTTGCCCGTGCTGTGCGCGACCTTGCTCAGCGATGCGCCGATCACTTTGCGCAACGTGCCCGAAATTACCGATGTCCTGCGCATCCACGACTTCTTCACCCAGCTGGGCAGCACGGTGAATTGGGACAAGGCAAACAAGGTGCTGGAGATCGACCACTCCACCATCGCTTCGAATGCCCGTGCCACCTTGCCGCAGGCCATGCGTGCCTCGATCATGATGATCCCCGGCCTGCTTGCCCGCTTGGGCGAGGCGCGGCTGGAGAACGAGGTCAAAGGCTGCACCCTGGGCGCTCGCGAAATCGATCCGCATGTTGCCGTGTTCAAGGCTTTCGGGGCCGAGGTCTCCTACGAAGGTAAGAACATCGTCTTTCGCAAGAAGGGGAAGGGCGAGGGAACGCGCATGTGGCTCGAATATGCGTCTGTCACCACGACCGAGAACTTCATAATCAGCGCCCTGACTGCATCTGGCACGAGCCAGATCGTCAATGCCGCCTGCGAGCCCCACGTACAGGAAATGTGCGCCTTTCTCGAACTGATGGGCGCAGGCATCAAAGGCAAGGGTACCTCGATGGTTTCGGTCGAAGGTGGAGCCGAGCTTGGCGGTGCCGACTACACCTTTGTCGAGGATTTCCACGAAGTCGCGACCTTCCTTGCGCTCGCGGCGGTGACCGGTGGAGACATCTCCATCCGCAATTCGCAGCCCGAGAATTTCATGCTGATCGACCGGACATTCGAGAAGTTCGGGGCGCATGTCGAACACGGCGATGGCTGGTCGCGTCTCAACGCGCCCGAAGAATTGGTGGTGCAGCAGAACTTCACCAGCCATATCACCACCAAGGTCGAAGCTGCGCCCTGGCCCTATATCCCGGCCGATTTGCTGCCGATCTTCATCGCACTGGGCGTCAAGGCCAAAGGCCAGACCATGTTCTGGAACAAGGTCTATGAGGGCGGGCTGACCTGGCACACCGAGCTTTCGCTGTTCGGTGCGCACACGCTGCTATGCGACCCGCATCGCCTGATCACCTTCGGCGGATCGAAGCTGGTCCCTGCCACGGTCACCAGCCCCTACATCATCCGTGTGGCGATTGCATTGCTCATGGTCGCGGCCAGTATCGAGGGCGAAAGCAAGATCCTCGATGCTGACCCTATCAAGCGCGCGCACCCGAACTTCGTGCCCAATATCGACAGTCTCGGCGTCAATGTGGAGTGGGCGGAGTAGGGCTCCCGCGCCTTACTCCCCGCCGCTCTCGATCTCCGGGAAAACCTCCGCAATATCGCCCTCGAGCGCGCGGCCATAGGCGGTGTTTGGGAGCAGGTACCAGCCATTACCCCAATTACCGGAAATCGGTTCGGAAAGCGCGGCCTGCCGCCGGGCCGATACGGGTTCGACTTCGCTCAGCTGCTCGGAGAAATCGCCAAGCTGGTCCCCGGCCATCGCGACCACGCACCAGCTTTCGGCGATGGTCCAGCGGCGACCGTCCTTGTTACCGCCCATATCGTCCATGCCGTTGAGGAACAGGGTCTCGCCCTGGACAGGCCGATCGAGGCCGAAGGACACAAGGTAGTCCGCAATCAGATCACCCATATCGACCGTGCGATTGGTGTTGTAGACTGGCGTTATTCCTGCCTGCTGGAGCGTCCTGATCGTCTCCACCACGCCGGGCACCGGCCGGACGGCAAGTTGTGATCCGGGCCCACCCATCGCGCCGGTCGCGCGGCCATGCATGAGCCCGGTATTGAGCGAGACGGTCTCATCAACGTCCAGCACGATTGCCAGCGGCTTGTCTTCACAGGGCACGTAGGATGGCGCTTCGACCCGCGCGCCTTCCGTCAGGATGACGCTGTATTCCGGCCGGTCAGCAGCCCTGGCCAGTGCATGCAGTTCGAGTGCGCGATAGGTCTGTCTGCTGATCCCGGCAGCTTCGGCCGAGCCGTAGAGGAACTGCAAGCCGCCCATTTCCGGTGGCGGCGGGCCTTGCGGCGAAGTGGGCGCGACATTGGTTTCATTGATCGAGACGCAGCCTGCGAGCAGGATGCTGGCGGCTGTTGCGATGGCGGCGTTCTTCAATCTCACTCTCCCAAGGTATGACATTCTGCCTGCGCGCACTCTCGTGGTGGGATGCAGGGCGATGTCGAATCTGAAGGGCAGGGTTTGGCCAGTCCGGGGCAAAAAGCCCAGCCTTTTGTGCCCGATATGTGACCTTGGGTAAGGCATTCGGTGGAGTTGTTGGTTCTACGAAAAAGGGCGCCGCAATGGGCGCCCTTCCATCTTTCCGTAGGTCGGAAGTTCAAAGCTGGCCGAGCATGTGCTCCGCGCTGGAGACCTTGAACTCGCCCGGTCCTTCGACGTTGAGCTCGGTCACCACGCCATCATCGACCACCATCGAATAGCGAGCCGAGCGTGTGCCCATGCCATAGGCGGAGAAATCCGCATCGAGGCCGATTGCCTTGGCGAAGTCTGCACTGCCATCGGCCAGCATGGTCACATCGTCGCTGCCTGCGGCCTGCTTCCAAGCTCCCATCACGAAAGCGTCGTTGACGGCGACGCAGGCAATCTCGTCCACACCCTTGGCCTTCAGCTCGGCAGCCTTTTCGACATAGCCGGGCAGGTGCTTGGCCGAGCAGGTCGGGGTGAAGGCTCCGGGAACCGCGAAAAGCGCCACCTTCTTGCCCGCGAAAAAATCGGCGCTCTGCACCTTGTCCGGTCCTTCCGCTGTGGCTTTCACGAGTGCCACGTCCGGAAGCTTGTCACCTACTGAAATCGTCATGTCTGAATCCTCCTGATCCCTTCTTCACCAGAGATAGGACTTTGCACTGACAGTGCAACAGAAAGGCCGGGGTTGAAGCGTCCACGCAGGCGCTTTATGTGCACTCGCCAATAACGCGTTGCATGGAGCCCCGGCGACGCTTCACCCCGCCATCTGACAGGAGAAGTGTACGTGGCAACAGCTGCTGCCGAAAAGGATTATATCGTCAAGGACATCTCGCTCGCCGATTACGGCCGGACCGAGATTGCCATCGCAGAAACCGAAATGCCGGGCCTGATGGCCACGCGCGAGGAATATGGTGCGTCGAAGCCGCTCAAAGGCGCGAAGATCACCGGCTCGCTGCACATGACCATCCAGACCGCCGTGCTGATGGAAACGCTTGTTGCCCTGGGCGCGGAACTGCGCTGGGCTACCTGCAACATCTTCTCGACGCAGGACCACGCCGCCGCAGCCATGGCTGATGCCGGTATCCCGACCTTTGCGGTGAAGGGCGAAAGCCTGGCCGAATATTGGGACTATGTGGGCAAGATCTTCGACTGGGGCGAGGACGAGACCTGCAACATGATCCTCGACGATGGCGGCGATGCCACCATGTTCGCCCTGTGGGGTGCGCGCGTCGAAGCAGGCGAGGAGCTGTTCGAGCCGTCCAATGCGGAAGAGATCGAGTTCGTTCGCGCGCTCAAGGACTTCCTCAAGCGCAAGCCCGGCTACCTCACCAAGACCGTGCAGACGATCAAGGGCGTGTCCGAAGAGACCACGACCGGCGTCCACCGCCTCTACAGCCTGGCCAAGCAGGGCAAGCTGCCGTTCCCGGCGATCAATGTGAACGACTCGGTCACCAAGTCGAAGTTCGACAACCTCTATGGCTGCAAGGAATCGCTGGTCGACGCGATCCGCCGCGCCACCGACGTGATGCTGGCCGGCAAGGTCGCCTGCGTCGCCGGCTTCGGCGATGTCGGCAAGGGTTCGGCGGACTCGCTGCGCAATGGCGGCGCTCGCGTCATGGTCACCGAAATCGATCCGATCTGCGCCCTGCAGGCAGCGATGGAAGGCTATGAAGTCGTGACGATGGAAGAAGCGACCAAGCGTTGCGACATCTTCGTCACCACCACCGGTAACGAGGACGTGATCACCGCTGAGCATATGAAGGCGATGAAGCCGATGAGCATCGTCTGCAATATCGGCCACTTCGATAGCGAGATCCAGATCGGCGCGCTCGACAATTACGAGTGGCAGGAAGTGAAGCCGGGTACCGACCTGGTAACCTTCCCCGATGGCAAGCAGATCATCGTCCTGGCCAAGGGCCGCCTGGTGAACCTCGGCTGCGCCACCGGCCACCCGAGCTTCGTGATGAGCTGCTCCTTCACCAACCAGGTGCTGGCGCAGATCGAGCTGTTCACCAAGAGCGAGCAGTATGAGAACGACGTCTACGTCCTGCCCAAGCATCTCGACGAGAAGGTTGCTGCCCTGCACCTCGAGAAGCTGGGCGTTTCGCTGACCAAGCTGACGCAGAAGCAGGCCGACTATATCGGCGTGCCGGTAGAAGGCCCGTTCAAGCCGGAACACTACCGCTACTAGAATCTGATCCACCTACGTGGAAGCGGCACCAGCCCGCACCCCCACCCGGCCACCCAATCAGGATAATGTCTTGGGAGGCCGGGTGGGGGCGTGGGCCGGAGCCGCAATCGATTCAGCGGAGCTGAATCAGAATCCAAGTATCAAACGAACGAAAAACGCGGCGGGCGGGGGTTCACAATGGTGAGTTCCCGCCCGCATCGTATTGCAACGCCTCCCTTGCGCGCATAGCTCCTAACTCATGGAACTTACGCCGTCCGCGCTTGCGCTGCTCGGCCTGCTTCTGGCGGGCTGGACCTTCGGTGCCGTGTGGCTGGTGCTTGCTGCCCAGCGCAGGGCGCGGCAGGCCCGTTCGGCCAAGTCGGCGGCGCGAAGACTGTCGCGCATGATCGACGATTCCCCTTCCATACCACTGCTGGTCAGGGCCGATGGCAAGATCGAGGGGCCGGACAGGCTGGCCGCATGGCTCGGCCTCAAGCGTCTGCCGGGTTTCATCAGCGAGCTTGGCTCGGACAAGGATGGCCTTTCTCCGGCCGACCTGGAAGAATTGCGCGAATCCGTCCGCCGCACCCAGAAGACGGCGGCTCCGTTCCGCATGGTCGTCACGCCGCAAGGCTCCGAACGCAGCCTCGCCCTGCGCGGCCAACAGGCCGATCCGCAAGTCGCCCCGATGGGCTCTGCGTTAATCTGGTGGTTCGACTTCTCCGAAAGCCAGGGCGAGCTCTCCCGGTTGCGGACCGAGACAGCACGGGCGCGCAATGATTTCGCCGCGCTGGTTGGCCTGATCGAAGCAGCTCCCATGCCGATGTGGTTTCGCGGGCCTGAGATGGACCTGCGCCTCGTCAATTCGGCCTATGTCGATGCGGTCGAGGCAGAAGATGCCGACCAGGTCGTGCAGGAACAGATCGAGCTGATCGAAACGGTCGAAGGGGCCAGCGCAGCCGATATCGCCCGCCGTTCTCGCGAAAACGACACCCCGATGGAGCGTATCGTGCAGGCCACGATCGGCAACCAGCGCCGTACCTTGCGGGTCAGCGACCTGCCCTTGGGCGACGAGGGTGTGGCCGGCTATGCGATCGATATCGAGGAGATGGAGGAGCAGGGCCGCGCCTTCCGTGCATTCCGGGAGGCGCAGCGTAGCATGCTCGACCAGCTTTCGGTCGGCGTGGCGCAGTTCGATCCGGAGAGGCGTCTTGCCTTTGCCAACCAGCCATTCTTGCGCATCTTCTCCTTGCCGGGCTCGGTGCAGAGCGATCCGCCGCATTTCGATCGCTTCCTGGACATGGCGCGCGACAAGGGGCGCCTGCCCGAAGTGCGTGACTTCCCCGAATGGCGCGCCGAGCTGGCGGGGTGGTTCCTGCGTGACAATCCTGTGGAGGATGCCTGGACGCTGTCGGACAACACGCATCTGCGCATCGTCGCACAGCCCATGCCGGATGGCGGGCTGGTCCTGGTGGCGGAGGATCGTTCGGAACAGCTGGCGCTGTCTGCCACGCGTGACACGCTGCTGCGCACGCGCACCGCGACGTTCGATTCGCTTTTCGAATCGCTCGCCGTCTTCGCGCCCGATGGCCGGGTCCAATTGTGGAACCGCAGCTTCCCCGCGATCTGGAATATCGAAGAGGAATTCTTTGCGTCTCACCCGCATGTCGACGCTTTGCTCGACCGGATGACGCAAAGCCTGGCTCGGCCGGGGCAGCGCAAGGCAATTGGCGAGATTGTCCGTGCGGCGACCCTCGACCGGGTGGAGCGCGGCGGGCGCGTTATGCTCTCCGACGGACGGACGCTTGAATTTGCCGGGGTTCCGCTGCCCGATGGCAACGGTTTGCTGACGGTGATTGATGTCACCGATTCAACCAAGGCGGAAGAAGCCTTGCGCCAGCGCGCCGAGGCGCTGGAAGAGGCGGATGCGGTCAAGACGCGTTTCCTCGCCAACATGTCCTACGAATTCCGCACGCCGCTTACCTCGATCGGCGGATTTGCCGAATTGCTGCAATCGGGCGTGGCGGGCGAACTCAGTGATCAGGGCAAGGACTATGTCGCGGCGATCATCGCCTCGGTCGAGAGGCTCTCCCAGCAGATCGAGAGTGTCCTTGACCTGACCCAGAGCGAGGCCGGGCTGCTGCCCATCGCGACCGAGGAAGTGGATGTCCTTGGCTTCGTCACCAACACGGTGCGCGAGCGTGAAGATGCAATCGAACAGAAGAACATTGCGGTCGACCTGCGCGGCGACAAAGGCGCGGGCACAGTGATGGCGGACAAACGTCAGCTCGGTCGGGCTCTCGGAAATCTGCTCGACAATGCCATTGCAGCGGTGGAACGGGACAAAGGGCGCATCCTTGTAGACCTGTCGCGCCGAAAGCAGGGCGTTCGCATCGTAATTTCGGACAATGGCCCGGGCATGAAGCCGAGCGAACTGGCGCGGGCGCTGGACGGTTACAGGATGGTCGAGGATGGCAGCGAGCGCGAGAAGCGCGGCCTCGGCCTGCCGCTGGCGAGACAGCTGATCGAGGCGCATGGCGGGCGACTGGATATCCAGTCCGAAGTGGGCACGGGTACCAGCGCGATCGTCGTCTTGCCGTGATCGTCGATTTGCCGGACCTTGCCGCCATGGAGGCCTATGGCGCGCGCATCGCAAGCCGATTGCGGCCCGGCGACGTCCTTGCGCTGTCGGGCGGGCTGGGAACGGGTAAGACCACGCTTTCGCGCGCCGTGCTTGCCGCGCTTGGCCATGAGGGAGAGGTTCCCTCTCCTACCTTCACCATTATCGAAACCTACGACCAGCTCTCTCCGCCGGTGGTCCATGCCGATTTCTATCGGCTCGACACGCCCGCCGAGGTCGAAGAACTGGGACTCGACGATTACCGCGAGGGCGCGGTGCTGCTGGCCGAATGGCCCGAGAATGCCGGCGGTTTCGCACATGAGCCGGGCTGCCTCGCAATCAGGCTGGAAAGCTCGGGCAATGGTCGCAAGGCGATTGTCGAGCCGGGTCAGGATTGGCTAGGGCGGGAACCATGAATTCGCAACTTCCCGAGGGCGTGGAATCATTTCTGGCCGATGCAGGCTGGGCTGGGGCCGAGGTCGAGGCACTGCCCGGCGATGCCAGCTTCCGCCGCTATTTCCGGATCCGGCAGGGGGAGGGCAGTGCCTTGCTGATGGACGCCCCGCCACCGCACGAAGACCCGGCACCTTTCCTCCATGTCGGCAAGTGGCTGGCCGAGCACGGCATGCGTGCACCGCAAATCTATGCCGAAGCGCCTGCGCGCGGCCTCGTCCTGCTTGAGGATTTCGGCTTCGACCGGATGCGCGACTGGCTCGATCTCCATGCAGACGCGGAAACGGAGACCTATCGCAAGGCAGTGGATGCGCTGGTTGAATTGCATGACCGCCCTCCCGGACCCTTCCTGCCCTATGACATGCCGACCTATCTGCGCGAGGCGCGCCTGCTGACCGAGTGGTTCTGCCCGGCGGCGGGCATCGAGGTGGATGCGGAGGCGCATGATGCGGCATGGATCGAGGCGCTGACGCCGCTGCTGGAACGCCAGGATCCTGGCGTTACCGTGCTGCGCGATTATCATGCGGAAAACATCATGCTGTTGCCTGATGGCGGGCAGGGACTGATCGATTTCCAGGACGCGCTGGTCGGCCACGCGGCGTACGACCTCGTATCGCTGCTGCAGGATGCGAGGCGCGATGTCTCGACCGATCTCGAAGCGGAGATGTTCGGGCATTACTGCAAGGCGATTGGCGCGGATGAGCGCTTCGCCGCCGATTATGCACTGCTCGGTGCGCAGCGGAACGCCAAGATCGTCGGCATCTTCACTCGGTTATGGAAGCGCGACGGGAAGCCACGCTATCTGGCTATGATCCCGCGCGTATGGGAAGCGATGGAACGCGATCTGAAACATCCCGCGCTTGCCCCGGTAGCGTCATGGTTCGATGCCAATATTCCTGATCTGGTTCGCGAGAATCGTGGAGGAGGATTGGGATGACGGCGCTGGCTTCCGATACCGCGATGGTTCTTGCCGCCGGTCTCGGCAAGCGCATGCGACCGCTCACTGCCTCGCAACCCAAGCCGCTGGTGCGCGTGGCGGGCAAGGCGTTGGTCGATCATGTGCTCGACAGGCTGGCCGAATCCGGGATCGAGACGGCGGTGGTCAATGTTCACTACCTGGCCGATGCTCTCGAAGCACATGTGCTCGAGCGAAAGAGCCCGAAAATCCTTATTTCGGACGAACGCGAAATGTTGATGGAAACAGGTGGCGGCATGGTCAAGGCGCAGGATTTGCTGCCCGATCCCTTTTTCAGCGTGAACAGCGACAATCTGTGGCTCGATGGGCCGAAGGACGCCTTTGCCGATCTCTCGGCGCTGTGGGACGCGGAGCAAATGGACGCGCTGCTCCTGCTTGTGCCGCACAAGGGTGCCTCCAATTTCAGCGGCAAGGGCGATTTCCACATGGACGCCCATGGCAAGGTGCGCCGCCGCCGCTCGGGCCGGATTGCGCCCTATATCTTCACTGGCATCCAGCTCGTCTCCAAGAGGCTGTTGCGCGATGCGCCCGAGGGGCCATTCTCGATCAATCTGCTGTGGGACCGCGCAATCGAGGAAGAGCGGCTGTTCGGCCTCGCTTTTACCGGTCGCTGGTTCGAAGTCGGCACGCCGCAAGCGATCCATCCGACCGAGCTTGCCCTCGTCGACGGCTGTTAGGCGGCGATGGGGGAGGGAAAGCCGGAAATATACTCCATCGCCGCGCATCGCGGCTTTGCCGATGCGCTGGTGGCTGGGCTGGTCCCCCGATATTCGGAAGAGGGCTTCGGTCTTGCCCGCCTGACCTTGCTCCTGCCCAGCAGCCGGACGGCGCGCACCCTTTCGGAGGCCTTTATCCGCCATTTTGGCGAGCAGGGCCTGAGCGGGCTGCTGATACCGCGCATGGCTGTAATCGGCGATCTCGAGCTGAATGAGAGCCTGGGGCCGTTGTTCGACGACATGGCGTTGGGCAGCGATATTCCTCGCGCCGCCGATCCCACATTTCGATGGCTTCGTATCGCCGAATTGATCCGGGAGGTCCGCGGGGATGAGGCGCATAGGGGCAGCGCCCTGCTGCGCGAGGCTTACGAGCTTGGCCGGGTGATGGATCGGCTGCTGGTCGAGGAAATCGCGCCCGATGACCTGGTGGGTGAGCGGGTGAAGGGCCTTGTCGGCGACCTGGCAGGGCATTGGGTCGAGAGCCTGACGCTGTTCGCCAAGGTGCACCAAATGTGGTTGTTCGAATTGCAGGAGCGCGGCGAAATCGATGCAGCCACGCGCCGAAACCTGCTGTTCCGCGAGATGGCTGCCCGTCTGCGTGACGATCCCCCGCAGTTTCCGGTCGTTGCGGCAGGTGTCACCAGTGCGGCTCCGGCGGTGGCGGACTTGCTGCGTGCAATTTCCGAATTGCCCAATGGCGCGGTGGTCCTGCCCGATCTCGACCTGTCGATGGATCGCGCGGTGTGGGAGGAGCTCGGCAGCGCAGGCGCTCCGGGCGAGGAGACGCCTTTTATGCGCGGCGACGCGGTGACCCATCCGCAATACCATCTGAAGCTGCTGCTCAATCGCATGGGCATTGCCCGCGATGAGGTCGATCACTGGCACCGGGCCGGGCTGGGCAAGGGGCCACCTGCGCGCAGCCATGCCATTTCCAGCCTGTTCCTGCCGCCCGAGGCCAGTAAGGCTTGGGCGGGGCTCGAGCTCGACAAGCGTCGCCTCGCCGGTGTGCGCATGGTCGAATGTGCCAATCCCGAGGAGGAGGCGCAGGCCATCGCCCTGCTCATGCGGCAGGCGATTGCCGAACCCGAGAAGCGCGTTTCGCTGATCACGCCCGATCGCGGGCTGGCGAGCCGGGTGGTGCAGCATTTGCGCCGCTGGAATATCGTCGCGGACGATACGGCGGGCAGGCCGCTGGCGCAGACGCCGGCAGGCCGCGTGCTGTTGCTGCTGGCCGAAGTCGCGGCGAAGCAGGCAGCCCCGGTTCCGCTGCTCGCTCTGTTGCAGCATCCGCTGGTGAAACGCGAGGACGGACGCGAGGCCTGGCTCGATGCAGCCCGCAAGCTTGAGCTTAAGCTGCGCGGCCCGCGTCCCGCTGCCGGGCTTGTCGCCATGCGCGATATTGCCGTGAGGGTGAAGCTTGGACTTTGGTGGGACGAAGTCGAGAGCATCCTTGCCCCGCTCTGCGATGCTGGAGACGAAATCTCGCTGGCAGAACTATTCGATTTGCTGGCGCAGGCGGGCGAGCAACTATGCGGCAGGGGCCTGTGGGCGCAGGAAGACGGGCGCAGCCTGTCGCGCCTGGTCGAGGAATTGCGCTTGCAGGCGCGCGCTGTCGGAACGCGCATTGCGCTCGAGGATGCGCCCGCAGCGCTGCGCGATGCGATGGACCGGTTGGCGGTGCGTCCGCCCTATGGCGGTCACCCGCGCATTGCCATTTACGGCCTTCTCGAAGGGCGCATGACCCGCGCCGACCTTGTCATCTGTGCCGGGCTCAATGAGGGGACATGGCCGGGCGGCTCTTCCTCCGATCCGGTGCTTGCGCCGGCCGTCTTGCGTGCACTCGGCGTTCCGGGCCCCGAATTCAGCATCGGCCTGTCCGCGCATGACCTTGCCGGGGCCATGGGCGCGCCCGAAGTGGTGCTTAGCCGCGCACGGCGTGATGCGGGCGGTCCGGTGATCGCCTCGCGCTTCTGGCTGCGGGTGCAGGCGTTGCTGGGTGAGGATTTGCTCGAGCGGTACATGGATGAGCAGCCGGTTCTTTGGGCCGAGTTCATCGACGCGCAGGAGGAGCTTCCTCCCCATCCGCGCCCGCAGCCCAAGCCCAGCTCCGAACAGCGGCGCGCTCGGATCAGCGTCACCGCGCTCGATAGGCTGCGAAGCGATCCCTACCAGTTCTACGCCTCCAACATCCTCAGCCTCGAGGAATTGCGCCTGGTCGAGGCCGAACCCGATGCCGCCTGGCAGGGCACGCTGGCGCACAAGATCTTGCAGGACTGGCACGACAAAAAGGGCACGCTGGAGGAGTTGGCGGACCAGCATCTCGGCGCAATGCATGCACACCCGCTGATGCGCGCTTTGTGGCGGCCGCGGCTGATGAAGGCGCTCGAATGGGTGCAGAGCGAGGTCGAAAGCGATCCCTCGCGCATTCCCACGGTGATCGAGAAGAAGCGCGAAGCCACTTTCAAGGGCGTCACGGTTTCGGGCAAGCCCGACCGGATCGACCGGCTGGGCGACGGCACGCTTGCGGTGGTCGATTACAAGACCGGTTCACCGCCTTCGGGCAAGGAGGTGGAGGCGGGCTATGCGCTCCAGCTCGGCACGCTTGGCTTGATGGTGCAGGCAGGCGCCTTCGAAACACTGCAGGGTACGCCTAGCGTGTTTGAATACTGGTCGCTCGGCAAGAGCGAGAAGAGCGAGACCGGCTTCGGCTATGTCACCACGCCGCTCAAGGTCGGGGCCAAGCGCAGCGGTATCGCGCCCGAGGAATTCCTGCCGCAGACCGAGGCATTCCTTTTCGATGCGCTCGACAGGTGGATCCTGGGCGAGGAGCCTTTCACCGCGCGGCTCAATCCCGATGCCAAGGTTTACAATGCCTATGACCAGCTCATGCGGCTCGATGAATGGCTGGGGCGCGAGGACGGCAAGTCATGAGCGGCGCGGGCAAGGTCTTTCCGCTGCAGGGCAACCAGAAGCAGGCGGTCGACCCGCGCGATTCTGTGTGGCTGTCCGCATCTGCGGGTACGGGCAAGACGCAGGTCCTCTCGGCACGCGTGCTGCGCCTGTTGCTGCGCAAAGACGTTCGGCCAGAACAGCTCCTGTGCCTGACTTTCACCAAGGCGGGCGCGACGGAAATGGCCACGCGCGTCAATGCCGTGCTGGCGCGCTGGGTACGCATGAAGGATGAGGCGCTGGGCGCCGACCTGCTTGCCATTGGAGCGAAGAATACGCCCGAAACCCGAGAGCGTGCGCGAACTCTGTTCGCCAGCGTGCTCGATTGTCCCGGCGGAGGATTGAGGATCGATACGATCCACGCCTTCGCGCAATATCTGCTCTCCGCCTTCCCGATCGAGGCGAATATCGCCCCCGGCACGCGCCCGATGGAGGATCGCGACCGCGAATTGCTCGCCCACCGCGTGCTGGAGGATTTGGTGGGCAGATGGGAGAAGCAGGGCGACAAGGCTTCAATTTCCGCGCTCGAAGACTTGTCGATCCGCATGGGTGCCGATGGCGCACGCAGCTGGATGATGCGCTGTGCGCAGACCCGCGCGGCCTTTTTCGGGCCCGGCGCGCTGCAACCGCCCATGCGGCCTCGCATCAATGCACTGCTAGGGATTGGCGAGGACGAAACGCGCGAACAGCTGGCCGAGTGGTGTAGTGATGAAGAGTTCGATGTCGCTGCGCTTCGCCGGGTGGGTGATGCGTATGCCGCATGGGGAACCAAGTCGGCGCTGTCCTATCTGGCACCGATCGAGGCCTGGCTTGCGGCAAGTTCCGTGCAGCGGTTCGAGGATTGCCTTGCGCTCAAGCAGGCGCTGTTCAACGACAAGGGCGAGCTCAAATACCAGAATTCTATCCTCAAGCAGGATCCCGGTGTGGACGGGGCAGGGGCAGACCTGCTGCAGGCGCTCGACACAGTGCTGGCGCGCAAGGCGCTGTTCGATGTGGCCGATTTCATTACCCCCGCACTCGCTATCGGGCGGCAGTTCGCGCTCGACTGGGATGAGGCAAAGCAGCGCGAAGGGCTTGTCGATTTCGACGATTTGATCCGGCAGGCGGCGGAACTGCTCGGCACGGCAGGGCTGGGCGAGTGGATCCGCTACAAGCTTGACCGGCAGTTCGACCATATCTTGATCGACGAAGCGCAGGATACGAATGAGGCGCAATGGTCCATCGTCGATGCGCTGACGGGCGACTTCTTCACCGGGCTCGGCCAGCGCGACGGAAAACTGCGCACGATCTTCGTGGTGGGCGATTACAAGCAGGCGATCTTCCGCTTCCAGGGGACCAGCCCGGAAAATTTCGCCAGCGCGCGCGAACGCTATCGCAAGCAGATGGCGGAATGGGCGGACAATGCTGCGGAATTGCAGCTGAATTTCGAGGCGCGCGAATTGGTCGAGCTTGGGCTGGGCCGCTCCTACCGCACCGCGCAGGATGTGCTCACATTCGTGGACCGCGCCATCGAGACCATCGGCCCCGAGCGCTTCGGCCGCATCGATCATGAGGACCATGTCGGTGATGCCGAACGGCCCGGCCTCGTGACCTTATGGCAGCCGGTTCCCGCCATTCCCGATGACGAAGACGAGGATGGCGCGGCAGACGGCTGGATCTCTGCGCCCGAGCGGCGCATGGCGGATCGTATTGCCGCGCAGGTGAAGCAGTGGATGCGCGAGGGCTTCCCGCTGGTGAAAGGCGGTAAGCGCAATGCCACGCCGGGCGATGTCATGGTGCTGGTCAGGAAACGCCGTGAGCTTGCCGGGCTGGTGGTCGCCCGCCTTCATGCTGCTCGCGTTCCCGTTGCCGGTGTCGACCGCCTTCGGCTGGGCGCGCCTTTGGCGGTCAAGGACTTGATTGCTGCATTGCGCTTTGCCGCACAACCGGCTGACAGCCTGAGCCTTGCCAGCCTGCTTGTCTCGCCGATCTTCGGCTGGAGCCAGGAGGATTTGCTGCAGCATGGCTATCACGAAGAACGCGTTCCTTTGTGGGATCATTTGCGCGATTGTGCAGATTCCAAGGTGCAGCAAAGCATTGAATCTCTGAGAGACCTGCTGCGCATTGCCGACTTCGAACCACCCCAGGCCATGCTGCACTGGATGCTCGTCGGGCCGTGGCGCGCGCGCAGCAAACTGATCGCAAGGCTGGGGAGCGAGGCCGCCGATCCGATCGACGAATTGCTCAATGCCGCACTGGCCTATTCCGCTTCGCATACGCCCAGCCTGCAGGGATTCCTGCAATGGTTTGCCGCGAACGATGAAGAGTTGAAACGCGATGCCGAAGGGGCAAGCGGGCAGGTGCGGGTCATGACCGTGCATGGCTCCAAGGGGTTGCAGGCACCCATCGTCATCCTGGCCGATGCCTGCGGAAATCCCGACACTTCGCGCATGCGCGGGCTCGAACTGGAGGAGAAGCTGCCGGGCGGGGAAGGCCGCAAAGTGCCGCTGCCAGATCTGCGCAAGGAAGAGAAAGTCGGCCCGATCTTGGAAGTCGAGGAGGCGGAGAAGGCGGCCGAGCGCGAAGAACATTGGCGGCTGCTCTATGTCGCCATGACTCGCGCGGAAGAGGCGCTGTTTATCGGCGGCGCGCTGGGCAAGCGTGAGAAGGCGCCGGCGGAAGATAGCTGGTACGCGCAGCTCGCTCCGCTGTTCGAGGGCGAGGAGCTGGCAGACCCGATCTGGGGCATGCGCAAGGAGATTGGCGGCAGCCCCGATCCTGTTGCGAAACGCGATGGCGCGGCTGCGGCAGGGACCATTGCGCTTCCCGATTGGGCGCTGCATCCCATCGGTCCCGAACCGCGTCCACCGCGCCCGCTCGCCCCGTCATCCGCAGGCGAGGACCATGGTTCCGACCCGCCTTTGCCGCCCGAGATTGCCGAGACCGCGGCAAGGCGCGGGGTGCTGATGCACAGCCTGCTCGAGCGCCTGCCGGGCGTGCCAGTAGCCGAACGCGAGGCGCAGGGCCGTCATTGGCTCAGGCGGCAGGCCGGTGACCTTCCCGACCCCGATCGAGAGGACATGTTGGCGCGCGCGCTGACCGTGATTTCCGAACCGGGCTGGGCGGACTTGTTCGGACCCGACGCGCTGGCAGAGGTGCCGCTTGCCGCCACGGTGGAGGGACAGGTCATTGCCGGCACGGCGGACCGCCTGCTGGTGACGGCCGAGAAGGTGCGCGTAGTCGATTTCAAGACCGCGCGCCGCCCGCCGGGTTCGCTCGAAGAAATCCCCGACGGGATCGTCAAGCAGATGGGCGCCTATGCTGCCGCTCTGGCCGCGATCTTCCCCGACAAGTCGGTGGAAGCGGCAGTGCTTTATACGCAGACGCCGCTATTGATTGAGATTCCGGGGGATATCCTTGCTGCCAACAAACCCCGCTTGGCCCCGATTGAGTAATGCTTTGCGCCTGTGCCATTGCCTGCGCCGAAAGCGCGCCTAGATATGGGCCAATAACAGGAGATATTCCATGGCCACGAAGACCATCACCGATGCCAGTTTCCAGGAAGATGTGATCGATTCGGACAAGCCCGTCCTCGTCGATTTCTGGGCCGACTGGTGCGGCCCCTGCAAGATGATTGCACCCGCGCTGGAAGAGATCAGCGACGAGCTGGAGGGCCAGGTGACTATCGCCAAGATGGACATCATGGAAAATCCCGATGTTCCCGGCGCAATGGGGGTGCAGTCGATCCCCTTCCTCGTCCTGTTCAAGGACGGCAAGCCGGTAGCGCACAAGATGGGTGCTGCACCCAAGAGCCAGCTCAAGGGCTGGATCGAAAGCGTTATCTAGGCTGGCGGGACGGATCAGGGCAGGGCGTCGAGCCGCCCGGCCAATTCGTCCCACAATTGAGGGCTGGCCGCCCCGATCAGCCCTTTGCGGGCCCATTCATCGACGCGGTAGGGTGAGCCGTCATAGCGCGCGGCTTTCCCGCCAGCTTCGTTGAGCCAGAGGCATCCGGCGGCATGGTCCCATGCTAGCGTGCGCTCGAACACCGATACATCGTTCACTCCCAGGCCGAGCCGCGGATATTGCTCCGCCGCGCAATAGGGGATGTCGGTCAGCCGGTAATGCGGGGCGATCTCTTCCATCATCGCCACGCGCTGGCCCTGGTCCATGAAGATCATCGAAATGGCCGCCACAGGTACGGATTGGCCCGTGCCTCGTGCGTTCACCTTCTCGCCATCGATAAAGGCGCCCTGGCCCCTATGCGCGGCGCAGAAGCGTTCGGTCAGGCAATCGTAGATCCAGCCCGATTGCGCTTCGCCGCCATCGGCGCGGGCGATCAAGATGCCGAATGGCGGTTGCCCGCTGGCAAAATTGCGGGTGCCGTCCACCGGATCGACTATCCAGCAAGCCTCGTCGAGCGCGCGTAGCACGGTGGCATCGGCATGGGCGCTTTCCTCTCCGACGACCGGGAGGTCGGCCAGCTTGGTCAGGCTTTCGGTCAGCAGAGCTTCGGCCTCGCGGTCGGCAATGGTGACGGGGTCATTGCCACCCTTGTCCTGCACTTCGCCGGCCTTGAGGTTGCGGTAACGCGGGAGGATCGCCTTTGCGCTCACCTCGCGCATCAGCGCCAGGATCTCGCGATCGAGAATGCTCATGAGCGCCCCCTCACGATCGATAATCGGCGTTGATCGAAATGTATCCGTGGGTGAGGTCGCAGGTCCAAACGGTAGCATGGCCAGCGCCGAGGCCGATATCGACCGCGATGTCGATCTCCTGCCCGGCAAGGTGCTTGGCGACCGGAGCTTCGTCATAGTCGGGCAGGGGCAGGCCGTCTTTCGCGGCCCAGATGCCGCCGAAGCCGATGGAGAGCTTGTCCCGGTCTGCTGGCTCACCCGCCTTGCCGACAGCCATGACCACGCGGCCCCAATTGGCGTCTTCCCCGGCAATGGCGGTCTTCACCAGAGGGGAGTTGGCGATGGCGAGACCGATACGGCGCGCGCTTTCGTCCGAAACCGCACCGCTCACATCGATGGAGATGAATTTCTGCGCGCCTTCGCCGTCGCGTACCACGAGATGGGCGAGCTGGCGGCACAGATCCTCCAGCGCGGCCATGAAGGCATCGGCGCCGGGGCTGTCGAAACTCGATAGCGGGGCATTGCCGGCCTTGCCGGTGGCGAAGGCGAGTACGGTGTCGCTGGTCGAAGTGTCGCTATCGACCGTGATGCAAGAATAGCTCTTCTCGTTCGCGGCGGAGAGGCATTGCTGCAGGAAAGCGGGCGTCACGGCGGCATCGGTGAAGATGTAACCGAGCATGGTCGCCATGTCGGGCGCGATCATGCCGCTGCCCTTGATGAAGCCGTTCAGCGTCACGCGCGTATCGCCGAGCATGGCCGAGGTCGTCGCGCCCTTGGCGAAAGTGTCGGTCGTGCCGATCGTGTTGGCCGCATCTTCCCATGAACAGGGCTCTGCGGTCAGCGCGGCCGCCACGCCTGCCTCGGCCTTGTCCTTGGGCAAGGGAACACCGATCACGCCGGTCGAGGAGACCAGCACTTCGGATGGCGCGCAGCCAAGGTGGCCGGCGACTTGCGCCATGATCTGTTCGACCGCCTCGCGCCCGCGAAAGCCGGTGAAGGCGTTGGAATTGCCGGCATTGACGATGAGCGCGCGCGCTTTGCCCGCCTTGACCTGCTCACGTCCCATTTCGACTTCGGTCGAGCAGCAGACATTCTTCGTGAACACGCCTGCGAGCGCGGTGCCCTCGGCCAGTTCGGCATAGGTCAGGTCGCAGCGGTCCCAATTCTTGTAGCGCGCCCGCGCCACGCGCAGGGTCACACCCTCGATATCGGGCATGTCGGGGAAGGGCAGGGCAAGAGGCGAAGTTTCGAGTTCCATGCTGGCGCGCATACTTGCTGGCAGGGTCAGGGACAATCCGCCAATATTCAGCGCAAAGTAACGCCCCTGGCATAGACATGCGACAATAGATCGCTATCTGGACCCATGATGCTGCGTCAATTGCTGACCCTGCTTGCCGTTTTCACCGGGCTTACCGCCGCGGTCGAGCCGGCGCGTGCGCTCGATGCCGGGGTCCAGACCGTGCACATGACGCAGGATGTGGCCTCCTGCCAGGTTCAGGCGGCCCATTTGCGGCAGCAGCGCGAGAATCCTCGCCAGCTTACCGAAACGGATGCGGAAAATTGCATTCGCCCGGTCCTGCCGATCTATGTGCCTACAGTCATGCTCAAGGCAGACCGCGCCCGCGAATAGGCTCCCCGCCTCACATCGCAGCCCCTTTTCCCAGGCCGCGCGATAGCGCGTGGCCCATCTCCATATTCCGACAGGATCACGCCCATGTGGCAGACAATCGCCAAATCGCTCTTCGGCTCGTCCAACGACCGTTACGTCCGCTCGCTCGACAAGATCGTCGCGCGTATCAACGCCCTCGAAACGCAGCTTGAGGACTTCTCCGACGCAGAATTGCAGGCGCAAACCGCCAAGTTCCGCATCAAGCTGGAAGAAGGCGCGACGCTGGACGATATCATGCCCGAGGCCTTTGCCACCGTGCGCGAGGCATCGCGCCGCGTGCTCGGCATGCGCCATTTCGACGTGCAGATGGTCGGCGGCATCGTGCTCCATCGTGGCGAGATTGCCGAGATGAAGACGGGCGAGGGCAAGACGCTAGTCGCCACGCTCGCCACATATCTCAACGCGATCGAGGGCAAGGGCGTCCACGTCATTACCGTGAACGACTACCTCGCTCGCCGCGACGCCGAATGGATGGGCCGCCTGCACGGCTTTCTCGGCCTTACCGTAGGCGTGATCGTGCCGAACCTCGGTGAGCACGAGCGGCGCGAGGCCTATGCTGCCGACATCACCTACGGCACGAATAACGAATTCGGCTTCGATTACCTGCGCGACAACATGAAGAGCGAGCGCGCCCAAATGGTGCAGCGCCCTTTCAACTTCGCCATCGTCGACGAAGTCGACTCAATCCTGATCGACGAAGCGCGAACCCCGCTGATCATCTCCGGCCCGACCGAAGACAAGTCCGATCTCTATGTCGCGCTCGACGCGGTCATCAAGCAATTGGTGGCCGACCAGCAGGCAATGGAGAAGGAAAATGGCGGGCCGCTGGGCGAGGACGAAGGCTATTTCAAGGCGGACGAAAAGGCCCGGAACGTCCAACTGACCGAAGACGGCGTCGAAGAAGTCGAAAAGCGCCTGATTGGCGCCGGCCTGCTCGAAAGCGACAATCTCTACGATATCGAGAACACGCAGGTCGTGCATCACCTCGACCAGGCTCTGCGCGCCGTGGTCATGTTCAAGCGTGACACCGATTACATCGTTAAGGACGACAAGGTCGTTATCATCGACGAGTTTACCGGCCGTATGATGGATGGCCGGCGCTGGTCGAACGGCTTGCACCAGGCTGTCGAGGCCAAGGAAGGCGTGGCGATCCAGCCCGAGAACCAGACCATGGCCTCGATCACCTTCCAGAACTATTTCCGCATGTATCCCAAGCTCTCGGGCATGACCGGCACGGCTGCGACCGAAGCGGCCGAATTCTGGGACATTTACAAGCTCAACGTCGTCGAGATCCCGACCAATGTGCCGATCCAGCGCGTTGACGAGGAAGACGAGTTTTACAAGAACACGGCCGACAAGTTCCAGGCGATTGCCCGCGCGATCCGCGAGAAGCACGAGATCGGCCAGCCCGTGCTGGTCGGCACGGTTTCGATCGAGAAGTCCGAACTGCTCAGCAAGTTCCTCGACAAGGAGGGCGTGAAGCACGCCGTCCTCAATGCCCGCATGCACGAGCAGGAGGCGCATATCGTTGCGCAGGCCGGCCGTATCGGCGCGGTGACCATCGCCACCAACATGGCAGGTCGCGGTACCGACATCCAGCTCGGCGGCAATGTCGAATTCCGGATCGAGGACGAACTCCGCGACATGGAAGAGGGCGCCAAGAAGGAGCTCGAGAAGGACCGGATCAAGGCAGAGGTCGAGGCCGAGAAGAAGAAGGTGCTCGAAGCGGGTGGCCTGTTCGTGCTCGGCACCGAACGCCATGAAAGCCGCCGTATCGACAACCAGCTGCGCGGTCGTTCGGGCCGCCAGGGAGACCCCGGCCTGTCGCGCTTCTATCTCTGCCTCGAGGATGACCTGCTGCGTATCTTCGGCCCGGACACGTTGTTCGCGAAGATGATGAACTCGAACCTCGAGGATGGCGAGGCGATCGGCTCCAAGTGGCTGTCCAAGGCCATCGAGACGGCACAGAAGAAGGTCGAGGCGCGCAATTACGAAATGCGCAAGAACGTGGTCCAGTACGACGACGTCATGAACGACCAGCGCAAGGTCATCTACGAACAGCGCGGTGAAATCATGGATTCAGAGCGCGTCGACGACGTGGTCGAGGACATGCGCCGCGATGCCATCAATTCCATTGTCATGACTGCGTGCCCCCCGGGCTCCTATCCCGAACAGTGGGATGTCGATGGCCTCAAGGCCAAGGTTGCGGATGTTCTTGGTATAGAGCCGCCGCTCGATGCCTGGATGGAAGAAGAGGCCGTCGAGCCTGAGCTGATCGAGGAAAGGCTGCAGGATCTTGCTTCCGAGAAGATGGAAGCAAAGATTGCCGAGGTCGACGAGAGCATCTGGCGGCGGGTCGAGAAGAGCGTGCTGCTGCAGCAGCTCGACCACCAGTGGAAGGAGCACCTCGCCACGCTCGATGCGCTGCGCCAGGTCGTCTTCCTGCGGGCTTATGCGCAGAAGCAACCGATCAACGAATACAAGCAGGAGGCTTTCGGCCTGTTCGAGACCATGCTCGAGACGATTCGCGAGGATGTGACGAAGATCCTGATGACCAGCCAGCTGCGCATGGCCGAACCGCCTCCGCCCAGGGAACTGCCCAAACTCCCCGAATTCATGACCGGCCATATCGATCCGCTCACGGGTGAGGACAATTCCAATGATGGTGACGGGTCGGCGCAACGCCAGGCTCTGTTCGGCGCGCTTGCCGGATCACCCATGGCGGCCGTGGGACCGGGCGGTTCGAACCGCGATGATCCCTATGCCGGGCAGGCGATCAGCCGCAATGCACTCTGTCCCTGTGGTTCGGGCAATAAGTACAAGCACTGCCACGGCGCTGCCTGATCGACGACTTTGCATCCTGCCCGCAAGTATTATGATCTGGCGCTCAAGGGGTAGGATGCGGTCGATCCGGTGAAGAGCAGCAAGCTGGCAATTGGGGGGTACCGGCCCGAGATCGACGGCCTGCGGGCCGTCGCCGTGGTGCTGGTTCTCTTCTTTCATGCCGGCTTCCCGAGTTTCTCCGGTGGCTATCTCGGCGTCGATATCTTCTTCGTTATCAGCGGGTTCCTGATTACCGGGATCATCGTCGACGAGTTGGACGAAGGGCACTTCAGCCTCTGGCATTTCTACGAGCGGCGGGTACGGCGAATCGTCCCGGCACTGTTGCTCGTCATCGCTGCAAGCGCGGTTGCGGCCTGGATCTGGCTGACGCCAAGCGAAATGATCGATTTCTCCAACAGCGTGTTCGCAACTGCGCTGTTCTTGTCCAACATCTATTTCTGGGACCGGAGCGGCTATTTTGGGCCAGAGGCGGAAGAACTGCCGTTGCTCCACACTTGGAGCCTTGCGGTGGAGGAGCAGTTCTACCTGTTCTTCCCGCTGTTCATGCTGATCGCCTGGCGGTTGGGACCGCGCCGCCTGTTCTGGGCACTGGCGGCGATTGCAGCAGTGAGCCTCGCAACGGCCGAATGGGGCGCACGCCATGAACCCTATGCCAGTTTCTACATGTCGCCGACGCGCGCCTGGGAGCTGGCGGCGGGCGCATTGGCGGCGCTCGCCATGCGCCAGCGCAGCTTTGGGCCCAATCCGCCCCTTGCTTGGATCGGCCTGGCGGCGGCAATCTTTCCTGCATTCCTCTATGACGAGTTCACGCCATTCCCGAGCCTCTACACGCTCGTTCCAGTTGGCGGCACGGTCCTGCTGTTGCTCTTTGCCCGGCCGGGTACGCTGGTGCAGCGCCTGCTTAGCCTGCCCTTGGTCGTCGGGATCGGTCTGGTCAGTTACAGCGCCTATCTCTGGCACTATCCGCTGTTCGCCTTCGCCCGCCTGACGTCGGTCGAGGAGATTGGGCTTGCCAGCAAGTGGGCGATCATTGCGGTGACATTCGTGCTGGCGGTGGCAAGCTGGCGTCTGGTCGAGCAGCCATTCCGCAAGCCCGGCCCGGCGTTCATGAAGCACCGCAATTTCGCCTTTGTCTTCGGCGGACTGGCGATGGCCGTGATGCTATTTGCCGGTTGGCAGGGAAGGGTAAACATGGGCTGGGGCTCGCGTGTCAGCCAGGAACAGCGCGATATCCTTGCCTGGCGCGACTACCGGTCAGCCGAGTTCTATTTGACCGGCACGTGCATGCTCCACCCGGACTATCCCAATGACAGGTTTCCTCCCGAGTGCATTGGCGACGGCAAGGTCGTGATCTGGGGGGACAGCCACGCTGCTGCACTGGCCAGTGGCTGGCGCCTGCTGGATCCGGGGGTTGCCCAACTGACCGCTTCCAGCTGCCCGCCGATACCGAGCTTCGAGTCAGGCCTGCGGTCCGACTGTCCGGAAATTGCCCGGCAGGTGCTCGACCTCCTCGAGGGTCACGGCGACGCCACGGTCGTGCTTCATGCCAATTGGTCGCGCAGCGGGCGGCAGGATGCCTTCCGGCGCTTGCCAGAGACGATTGCCGCGCTGCGGAAAATTGGCGTGGAGAACATCGTCATCGTCGGCGGTGTTCCGCAATATTGGCCGCATCTGGCCCGTCGACTGGTTGAGGACCACGTCTACCTCGATGGCGAGCACCTGGTGCAGGCGTATTTGCCTGAGGTGCGCAGGGTCGAAAGCCAGCTCCGCGAGATCGCAGCTCGGCAAGATGTGCCCTTCATCTCGCTTCTCGATGCCCTTTGCGAGGGTGATCGCTGCATCGCAGTGGTTCCCGATGGCAATGGCAACTTCGTACCTATCGCTCAAGATTATGGCCACAGCACGCACTTCGGCGCCCGGTACATGACGCAGCTGATCCTCGATCGCATGTAACGCGCTTGCTTGAACAGTAACGTCCGTTATTGTTCCTTGCGGGGAAGGAGTGGGTGATGGAGATCAAGCGACTGGACCTGCCGCGACGTTCGGTTGGCGAGGGCCCTGTTTGGGATGTGGCGGAGCAGGCGCTCTACTACATCGATATCCTCGAAAAGAAGGTGCTTCGCTGGCATCCGGAGAGTGGGGACCATCGTGAATGGGACGTACCCGATATGATCGGTTCCATGGCACTGCGCGAGAATGGCGGGGCGATCGTGGCGCTTGTCGATGGTGTCCATGCGCTCGACTTTGACAGCGGGGAAGTGGTCCCGCTTGCGCTGATGGACCCGCCCAATCCCGATATCCAGCTTGCCGATGGCAAGGTCGACAGCAAGGGGCGTTTCATATTCGGAACCAGCCATCGCAAGGCGGCGGAACCGATCGGCGGGCTCTTCAGCCTCGATGGTGGACATATCGCCCAGCTCGATAGCGGGCTCACGCTTGGCAATGGGCCCTGCTGGTCGCCCGACGGAAAAACACTCTACCACGCCGATTCCATGGCACATGTGATCTACGCCTACGATTATGATGACGTCTCGGGCGCTGCGACCAATCGCCGCGAGTTCTTCAATTCCAGCGATTTTGGCCCGATTCCGGACGGGGCGACCGTTGATGCCGCTGGCGATTTGTGGGTGGCGATCTGCGAGGGCGGGGTTGTCCTCCAGATATCGCCAAAGGGAGATGTGAAGCAGGCCATCGAAATGCCCACCAAGCTTCCCGCCAGCTGCATGTTCTTCGGTCCCGATCTCGACCGGCTCTTCGTTCCCTCCATCGACCCGAGCTTCCTTGGCCGCGAACCCGCGGATGGCGATGGCTGGAACTATGTGATCGAAGGACTGGGTGTGAAAGGCCTGCCGGAGCCGCGCTATAATGGATAGGCGGCTGCCACCGCTGTTGGTTGCGGTATTCATCAATATCGCCGGTTTCAGCCTGATCCTGCCGCTGCTCCCGTTTTACGGGCAGGTGTTCGATGCCGATTCGTTCGAGATCGCGCTGCTCTTTGCCGCCTATTCCTTCGGCAATGTCTTTGGCGAGATCTTCTGGGGTCGCCAGTCGGACACTTGGGGGCGGCGCAAGGTGCTGGTCGTCACTACCCTGATTGCCGGGCTTTCCTATTTCGCCTTCGCCTATGCACCCACCCTTTGGGCGGCGATCCTGATCCGCATTGTCAGCGGATTCTTTTCGGGCACGCTGAGCGTTTGCCAGGGCTTCATCGCCGATGTTTCCCCGCCCGAGCGGCGCGCCAAGACCATGGGATATTTCGGGGCGGCCTTCAGCCTCGGTTTCGCTTTCGGGCCGGTACTGGGCGGCGTCTTCGCCGGTGACGAGGTGGTGGCGGAGAGCTTCCGCCTGCCGATCTTCCTTGCTGGTGGCTTGTCGATCCTTGCCAGCCTTTGGTGCATGGCGGTGTTGCGCGATGCGGTGGAGCCCACAGGCAAGGGGCGCCCGATGCCGAAATATTCCGAGGCCTTCCGCTTCGTTTCGAGAGAGCCGCTGCTGGCGCGGCTGTTCATCATTTCCTTCTTCGGAATTGCCGCCTTCGCATCCATGGAGGCTGTCTATGGCCTGTGGAGCGAAGCCAATTTCGGGTGGAGCGCGAATGATCTCGGCTTTGCCTTCCTGGCTATTGGCGGAGGTGGGCTGTTCGCCCAACTCGTTCTGATCGGCCCGCTGGTCCACCGCTATGGCGAGGCAAGGGTGATCGTCATTGGTCTTGCCCTGCTGGCCCTGTCCATGCTGCTGCAGCCGGTGATCCGCATGCCGTGGTCGGGCGTGATCCTTATGGGCATGCTGATGACCGGGCACAGCCTTGCATTCCCCTCCGCCGGGGCGCTGCTCAGCCGCAATACGCCACCGGAGAGGCAGGGCAGCACGATGGGCCTACTCATGGCCTCCAACGCGATAGGGCGTATCGTTGCTCCTCCTGTGTTCGGCCTGATCTATGGAGAGGTGGCGATGGATGCGCCGTGGTATTTCGGCGCGGCGATGATCGGCTTGGTGGTGATCGTCGGACTGCAGGCTGTGCGTCTGCTCGACAGCCAGAGGAGCATCGCGGCGACAAATTGACTCTTTGCTATCGGCGCCTGGCAAGATAGCTTCCCGAGCGAAACTTGGGAGAGATGTCATGAAACGCCTTTTTCTGGTGCCGATTTGTGCCGGACTGCTCGCCTCTTGCGCGACGACCTCGGGCCCCACTTCCGTCGAAATCCAGGCGGCCATCGCAAGCTCGGTCGCCGATCCACGTCGTCCCGAAGCCGATGTGGCGCGCGATCCGCTGCGCAAGCCTGCCGAAATCACCCGCTTCGCCGGTGTCGAGCCGGGCATGGCGATTGCCGAAATCGCGCCTGGTGGCGGCTATTACACGCGCGTATTGGCTGCCAGCGTCGGTCCAACCGGCAAGGTCTATGCGCTTATGCCCGCCTTCTTCGCCAACCGTCCCGGGGGGCTCGACGGGATCAACGCGCTCGCGGCCGAATATGGCAATGTCGAGGTGGTGGTGATCGATTATGCGGAGACCCAGCTGCCCGAGGAAGTCGACCTCGTCTGGACCACGGAAAACTATCACGACATGGCCAATGGCAATATTGCCGAGGTCAATGACTGGGCGTTCAATGCGCTCAAGCCCAATGGCATCTATTTCGTGGAAGACCACTCGGCTCCGGGGACCGGCCTGACAGCCACTTCGACCCTGCACCGCATCGATCCCGAAGCGGTGGTCGAACAGGTCACCGATGCCGGGTTCGAGCTAGAAGCGCGCAGCAGCCTGCTTCACAATCTGGACGATCCGCACGACGTCAGTCCTCGCGAGGTTGAACCCACCAGCGACAAGTTCGCGTTGCGCTTCCGCAAGCCGGGACGCGGCCAGGTCTACGTTCCGCCCTTCACGGCGCAGTCGCACTAGGGAAATCCGAAGCCGTCCGGTCTCTTCCGCCCTTGGGGGCGGAGGAGGCGCGGTCTCGCGCGTCCAGTTCTGCCGATTCGATTGAATAACTCCTCTTCGGACCGAACCAGGTCAGGTTCGGGGTGTCCGTTCGCTCTTCCGTTGCGGACGGTGAAGGGAGACAGTTGAAAATCAACCGAGCGGGAAGCGATGAGCTCCGAGCTTATGCAAGCACGCGGTTGCCCGTTCAGTCCTGTGCGACCTTGTGTAACTCATGTTGCAGTGCAATATGCGCGTCATGAAGATCGCCATCGTCGATGAAAGCGCAGCGCGTGCCTCGATCATCGAGGAAGGGCTGGCCGAACTCGACAACCCCGAAATCCATATCCTTACCGATCGCCAGGGGCTTCTTGCGCGAATTGAGCAAATCGGGCCCGATATTGTCCTGATCGATCTGGGCAATCCGTCTCGCGACGTACTCGAAGAGTACTTTTCCGTGAGCCGGGTCCTGTCCCGCCCGATTGCCATGTTCGTCGATGAGAGCGATGACGAATCCATCGCTGCATCGATCGATGCCGGCGTTTCGTCCTATGTCGTCGATGGGCTTTCCGCCAATCGCATCAAGCCGATCCTCGACCTTGCGGTAAAGCGCTTCAATGCCTTCGCACGCCTGCAAAGCGACCTTGCCGAAGCCAAGGGCAAGTTGGCCGAGAGAGAGACGATCGACCGCGCCAAGCGAATCCTCATGGATAGCAAGGGCGTGAGCGAACCCGAAGCTTATGCCGAGCTGCGCCGCAAGGCGATGTCCTCGAGCAAACGCATTGCCGAAATCGCCGAAGCGGTAGTGACCGCACATGACCTGATTGGAGGAGACTGAAACCGATGGCGACACGCGAACTGACAATCGGGTTCCTGCCGCTGGTCGATGCCTGCCTGCCGATCCTGGCGCAGGAACACGGGTTTGCCGAGGAAGAGGGGCTGCGTCTCAGCTTCGTCAAGGATGTGAGCTGGGCGACCGTGCTGGACCGGCTGCTGTATGGCCACACCGACGCCGCGCACATGCTGGCGCCGCTTGCCATTGCGACGACATTGGGACGCGGCAGGCCGGCTCAGCCGCTTGCCGCCCCTTTCGTGTTGGGGCTCAATGGCAACGCCGTGACCATGGCCAAGGACCTTGCTGCAAGAGTCTGTAATTCGGATGCTTTTTGCGATCCCGTAATGGTCGGAGCGAAGCTGAGGGCGGAAGTCGACGAAGCGGTTTCAGCGGGACGGAAACTGCGGTTCGGCGTGGTGCATCGCTATTCGAGCCACAACTACAAGCTTCGCTACTGGCTTGCCGCCTGCGGAATCCGGCCCGATATTGACGTTGAAATCCTCACCGTCGCGCCGCCTTTCGTGGCCGATGCCTTGGCCAATGGCGAGATCGACGGCGCCTGCGTGGGTGAACCGTGGAACTCCGTTTGCGTCGAACGCGATGTGGGTACCATCGTGCTGGCGACGGCACAGATCTGGCGTCGCGGCGTCGAGAAGGTGCTCGCCATGCGCGAGCCCGTACTCGATGACAGGCGCGAGGAAGTTGAGGGACTCATCCGGGCCATGCGCCGTGCCGGCAAGCATTTCATCGACCCTGCCAATACCGAGGAAAATGCGCGCCTGCTGGCCTCCGAGAACTACCTCGCCGGAGACGAACAGCTTGTCGCGAGGGCTATTTCGGACAAGCTCGTCCTGACCCATGGCGCGGTGCCGGTGCATTTTCCCGATTTCATGTTCCAGCACAGCGAAGCGGCCAACTTCCCCTGGGTCAGCCAGGCAGTCTGGCTGTACACCCAGATGGTCCGCTGGGATCAGTTCGAGTTCGACGAATCCGACGCAGAAAAAGCCGCGCGCGTGTTCCGTCCGGACATCTATCGGACCGCGTTGAAGGCTACGGGAGATGACCTACCCGCAGCTAATTCGAAGGTCGAAGGCAGTGTCACACAATTGACCCAGGTGGGAACGCAGCAGGGCTCTATCACGCTGTCGGAAAACAAGTTTTTCGACGGTAAGACGTTCGATCCCGTGGCAGCAAAAGCATATCTCGATGCACTGCCTTGAACAGAAAAATTACGCTGCAATGCAAAAAGTCTCTTTACGTGGAAGCCGCGAATCGCATATCTAATGCGTCGAACGGAGCACTTGCACCCGCTGATGGGTGATCGTCGGGTCTCCGGTCTGTTTCAACATTGCGTGGCAACGTCGCCGCCCGAACTGGTTCCTCAACAGGACCCATTTCGAGGCGGCTTTTTCGTGTTGTGCGCTGGCAAAGAGGTTTGGACCAATGAGCTTTTCGCGTCGTGATTTTTCGAAGCGCCTGTCGTTCGCAATAGCCGCCACGGCAGCAAGCCTGGCACTTGCTTCTTGCGGCTCCGACGCCGGCAGCGAGGCAGCGGGCGAAAGCGTCGTCGCCGCCAATTTGGACGGCGCTATCGAGAAGCCCAACCTCAAGTTCGGCTTCATCAAGCTGACCGACATGGCGCCGCTAGCCATCGCGCTGGAAAAAGGTTTCTTCGCCGAGGAGGGCCTCAACGTGCAGCTCGAGCCGCAGGCTAACTGGAAGGTGCTGCTCGACGGTGTAATCGGCGGCCAACTTGACGGGGCACACATGCTCGCCGGGCAGCCGATTGCCGCGACCATCGGCTACGGCACGCAGGCCGACCTGATCGCTCCGCTCAGCCTCGACCTCAACGGCAACGCAATCACCCTGTCCAACCGCGTGTGGAACATGATCCGCGAGGACCTGCCCGAAAACTCCGACGGCAATCCGGTGCACCCGATCTCGGCTTCCTACCTGCAGCCAGTGGTCGAGCAGTTCGAGGCCGAGGGCAAGCCGTTCAACATGGGCATGGTCTTCCCGGTCAGCACGCATAATTACGAGCTGCGCTACTGGCTTGCCGCGGGCGGCCTGAACCCCGGTTTCTACACCGATGGCGACGTGACCGGCACGGTCGATGCGGACGTGAACCTCTCGGTCACGCCTCCACCGCAGATGCCCGCCACGCTCGAAGCCGGGACGATCGAAGGCTATTGCGTCGGCGAGCCCTGGAACCAGCAGGCCGTATTCATGGGCATCGGCGTTCCGGTGATTACCGATGACGAGATCTGGGACGACAATCCGGAGAAGGTTTTCGGCCTGCGCGAGGACTTCGCCGAGCGCTACCCAGCCACCACCGCCGCCATGTTGCGCGCCATTATCCGCGCCCAGCAATGGCTCGATGCCGATGGCGGCGCCAACCGCGCCGAAGCGGTCGAGATCCTCAGCCGCCCGAATTATGTCGGCGCCGATGCCGAGGTGATTGCCGCTTCCATGACCGGCGTCTTCACCTTCGAACAGGGCGACACGCGCCCGGCCGAAGGCTTCAACATCTTCTTCGATAAATATGCCGGCTATCCATATTATTCGGACGCCATCTGGTACCTCACCCAGATGCGCCGCTGGGGCCAGATCGCCGAAGACAAGACCGACGACTGGTACTTCCAGACTGCCGAAGCGGTCTATCGCCCGGACCTCTATCTCGCCGCTGCCAACCAGCTCGTCGAGAGCGGCGTGCTTGAAGAAGGCGACGTGCCGGAGACTGACGGTTTCCGCGCTCCGCAGGACGGTTTCATCGACGGCATTACGTATAACGGCCGCCAGCCCAACACCTACCTGTCGCAGTTCCCGATTGGCCTGCAGCAGGGCCAGCGCGTGACGGCTTCGGGCGTCACCGGAAGCTGAACGAACCCATGACCGAAGGGAATTCCACCATGGCCACGGCTTATGCAGACACACAGCCGATCGACGATACGGAAGCGGAGGCACCTGCCACCGCTTCCCCGGCAACCGAGGCTGCGCAATCGTCCGAGAAGCCGGCATCGAGCAGGTCAGCCAGCCCTGTCCTGGCGGGCAAGCTGCCCACGATGATCAAGGGTATGCTGCCCCCGGTCCTCGGCATCCTCATCTTCCTCGGCCTTTGGGCTGCACTTGCTCCGCAGGTCGACACCTCGCTCGGTGCGCTGCCAGGACCGGTCGAAGTTTCCGAACAGGGTTTCGCCCTGTTCGACGAATGGTCGGCAGCCAAGGATGTCGAGGCGCAATTCTATGCTGACCAGGATGCGCGCAATGCGGCCTATGTCGCTGCCGGAACGCCCGAGCGCGTGACCGATTTCGACTATGCCGGTCCGCCGACATTCCTCGACCAGATCGTGACTTCGCTGGAAACCGTGGCGCTTGGCTTCTTCCTTGCCACCATCGTGGCGGTTCCCATCGGCCTGGTCTGCGGACTCTCGCCCGTGGTCAATGCGGCGATCAACCCGCTGGTCCAGATCATGAAGCCGGTTAGCCCGCTCGCATGGCTGCCGATCGTGACCATGGTCATCTCGGCCCTTGTCACAAGCGCTGATCCGCTGCTGCCCAAGGCCTTCATCATATCCGCCTTGGTGGTGATGCTGTGCTCGCTCTGGCCGACGCTGATCAATACCGCAGTCGGCACGAGCAGCATCGACAAGGACCTGCTGAACGTGGGCCGCGTGCTCAAGCTGGGCTGGTTCGCCAAGCTAACCCGTCTCGTCCTGCCGAGCTCGCTGCCTTACATCTTCACCGGCATGCGCTTGTCGCTGGGGGTGGGCTGGATGGTGCTGATCGCGGCGGAAATGCTCGCCCAGAACCCCGGCCTCGGCAAGTTCGTATGGGATGAGTTCCAGAACGGCTCCAGCCAGTCGCTCGCCCGCATCATGTTCGCCGTGGTTGTCATCGGCTTCATCGGCTTCGGGCTCGACAGGCTGATGATGGGCCTGCAGGCACTCGCTTCCAAGAACCGCACGGTGTGAGGGATATCATGACGACAATTCTCTCACTCAAGGGTGTCACCAAGACCTACAAGGGGCAGTCGGGCGGTACGACCGAAGTCCTGGGTGGGATCGACCTCGACATTGCCGAAGGCGAATTCGTTGCCATCCTTGGCTTTTCCGGAGCCGGCAAGACCACGCTGATCAATTCGGTCGCCGGGTTGGTCGAGCCCGATGGCGGTGAGATCCTGCTACGCGGCAAGCCGATTGACGGGACAGGCAAGGATCGCGGCCTCGTTTTCCAGTCCTACTCGCTGTTTCCGTGGCTCAGCGTGGAGGCGAATGTAGCCTTGGCGGTCGACGCGGTTCACAAGGATCGCAGCCGCGCCGACCGTGCCGCGCTGGTACGACAGAAGGTCGAATTGGTCGGACTCGGCCATGCGATGGATCGCAAACCTGCCCAGCTATCGGGCGGCATGCGCCAGCGCGTAGCTGTGGCGAGGGCCCTGGCGATGGAACCGGAAATACTGCTCCTCGACGAGCCGCTTTCCGCGCTCGATGCGCTGACCCGAGCCAAGTTGCAGGACGAGATCGAACGTATTCGAAAGGAAGAAGGGCGCACTATTCTCCTCGTCACCAACGACGTGGACGAAGCACTCCTCCTTGCCGACCGTGTCGCGGCGCTTACCCCTTCGCCTGCGGCACGGATCGGCAAGATATGGGATGTCGATGTGGCGCGACCGCGCGACCGCGAGGCGGTAAATGACGACGTTCATTTCCAGCGCCTGCGCAAGGAGATCGTCTCCTATCTCGGCTCTCTCAATGCGGAAAGCGGCAGCATTGGCGACAGCTCTGTCGACCTTCCCAATGTCACTCCGCTCGACCTCGCACCCCCTCCAAAGGCCTATCGCGAGGCGGCGCAGAGCCCGGTCGACAAGCGCTACCTGGAATTCTTCAAGCTCGACAAGGTCTATCCGACGCCTAATGGCCCGCTGACGGTGGTTGAGGATTTCAACCTGCAGATGGACAAGGGCGAGTTCATCTCGCTGATCGGCCATTCGGGCTGTGGCAAGTCGACCGTGCTGACCATGGCAGCAGGCCTGAATGAGATTTCCGGCGGCGGCATCGTGCTCGAAAACCGTGAAATCAGCGTTGCTGGTCCTGACAAGGCGGTGGTCTTCCAGGCACCCAGCCTGATGCCATGGCTCACCGCTCGGCAGAATGTCGCATTGGGCGTGGAGCGGGTTTATCCCCATGCCTCCAGGGGCGAGCGCAAGGATATCGTCGATTACTATCTCGACCGTGTCGGACTCGGAGACTCAAAGGAAAAGCTCGCTGCGGAAATGTCCAACGGCATGCGCCAGCGTGTCGGTATCGCACGCGCTTTCGCCCTCAGCCCGCGCCTGCTCTTGCTCGACGAGCCATTCGGCATGCTCGACAGTCTTACGCGCTGGGATTTGCAGGACGTGCTGGTCGAGACATGGAACCGCACCAAGGTTACTGCGATCATGGTGACGCATGATGTCGACGAGGCGATCCTGCTGGCGGACAAGGTTGTCATGATGACCAACGGCCCGAGGGCCACGATCGGCAAGGTCCTCGAAGTGGACTTGCCGCGCCCGCGCGATCGCAAGCTCTTGCTCGAGGATCCGAAATTCTACCAGTACCGGCAGGAAGTGCTGCATTTCCTCGCTGAATATGATCACGGGCCAGCCGCAAAGGCAGCCTGACTTCTGACCCTGGGAGGGGCCGGAGGCGGCAAGGGGGCCGCCTTCGCGAAATACAGACATAGCCGGGCTTGCCCGGCGTCCAGCGGGCAACGGGGCTCGCTTCTCATTCCGATTCTGGAAGGCCGTCCGGTGGGGACGGTCAAGGGAGGTAACCCGATGCGTACGAAGATTAGCCTTTTTGCCGCCGTTTCCGTTCTGTGTACCGCCACTCCGGCCATTGCCGGGCCTGGCGATCCGATCGCGATCACCGATGAAATCACTTTCGATCTCAGCGCCGCTGCACGCGTGCGCTACGAAATGGTCGACCAGGACAATGCGGTAAGCGATGCCGATGCTGTGACTGCGCGTCTTCGCCTTGGCGGAGAGATCAAGTCCGGCGGCATTTCGTTCCTCGTCGAGGGCGAGGGTACGCTCGCACTTGTCGACGATTATAACGACACCCTCCCGGGCAATGGCGTGGAGCCGTTCTCTGTCGTTGCCGATCCCGAGTCGCTGGAACTAAACCGCCTGCAATTCTCCTACATGGACAATGGCAGCGGGTTTACCGTGGGCCGTCAGCGCATCATCCTCGACAATGCGCGCTTCGTCGGTAATGTCGGCTGGCGCCAGAACGAGCAGACCTTCGACGCCGTTCGCGGGCAGCTGTCTGTCGGACCGTTCTCCTTCGACGGCACCTATTCGATCAGCCAGCGCACGATCTTCGGGAGCGACAGCCCGAACGAACATTTCGACGGGAACTTCTTCTTTCTCAATGCCGGTGCCGACGTCACATCGAACGTGAAGGTGAAGGCCTTCGCCTACCTGATCGACTACGATACGCGGCTTGCATTCTCCAGCGATACGATCGGGGCAATGGCCAGTGCCACTATCCCGCTCGGCGGGCCGAGCCTGAGCCTGAGCGCGACCTATGCGACGCAGGGCGATGCAGGCGGCAACCCGACCGCCTATGACGCTGACTATATCGCCCTTTCGGCAGGCGGGAGCATTGCCGGTTTCACGCTGACCGCAGGCTATGAGGAATTGGGCAGCGATGGCGGCGTCGCTTCCTTCCAGACACCGATGGCGACGATCCATGCCTTCCAGGGCTGGGCAGACCTTTTCCTGGTGACGCCGGCCAATGGCGTGCGCGACTATTACGGCTCGATCCGCAAGCAGTTCACCATCCCCGGCGTGAGCACCTTCACGGCGACCGTCGTCTACCACGAATTCGATGCCGACTTTGGCGGCCTGAACTACGGTTCGGAATGGGATGCCTCGCTTGGCTTCCGCGCCGGACCCGTTGGCCTGCTTGCCAAGTTCGCCGACTACAATGCCAAGGGCTTTGGCATCGATACCACCAAATTCTGGCTCCAGGCCGAATATAGCTTCTAATGCAGGAGGGGGTGGCGGCACTTTGGTGTTGCACTGCAAAAAACAGGCTTGCCGCCGCCACCCCGAATCGGTTAATACAAAAACAGCGATCAGTGTGCCCGTCCATTGGCGGACGAAACGGCCCTCTCGCTGACAGATCAGATCACAGCGTGGCAATGGCGCCGCCAGTCTATCCAGACTTGGCGGCTTTTTTGCGTGCGTTGTCGACAAGGGAATTGGACGATGAACGCCCAGACGAAGATCAAGGCACCGGCAAAAAGGAAGTTGGTGGTGATCGGCAACGGCATGGCCGGCTGCCGCGCGGTCGAGGAGATCCTCGAGCGCGATGCCGATGCATTCGACATCACGATTTTCGGTGCCGAGCCGCGCGTGAACTATAATCGCATCATGCTTTCGCCCGTACTCGCCGGCGAGAAATCCTTCGATGAAATCGTCCTCAATTCGGCCGCGTGGTATGAGGAAAACGGGATCTCGCTGGTGAGCGGCGATCCGATCGACCACATCGATCGCAAGGCCAAGACCGTCGTCAGCCGTTCGGGTCGCGTCGAACCTTACGACAAGCTGCTGATCGCGACCGGGTCCGATCCCTTCATCATTCCTATTCCCGGCAATGACCTCGCCGGCGTCGTGACCTTCCGCGACCTGGACGATGTCGACACAATGCTCGCCGCTGCCGAGCGGGGCGGCGATGCAGTGGTGATCGGCGGTGGCCTGCTCGGGCTGGAGGCTGCGCATGGCCTCTCGCTCCGTGGCATGAAGGTCACCGTCGTTCACCTGATGCCGACCTTGATGGAACGCCAGCTGGACGAGGCGGCGGGCTACCTGCTGCGGCAGGAACTCGAAAGCCGCGGCCAGACGATCCTGACCAGCGCCAACACCAAGATCATTCACGGCGTGGAGGGCAAGGTCGTCGGGATCGAGCTGGAAGATGGTACCAAGGTCAAAGCCGACATCGTCGTCATGGCGGCGGGCATCAAGCCGTCTACCGGGCTTGCCAAGGCTGCCGATCTCGAATGCGAGCGCGGCGTGGTGGTGGACGATCACATGGTCACCTCCGACCCCGATATCCTCGCCGTGGGCGAGTGCGTCCAGCATCGCGGGCTGTGCTACGGCCTCGTCGCGCCGCTGTGGGATATGTGCCGTTCGCTGGCCGACCATCTCACCGATGCGCCGAGCGGCTACGAAGGCTCGGTCACTTCCACCAAGCTCAAAGTATCGGGAATCGATCTCTTTTCCGCCGGCGATTTTTCGGGCGGAGACGAGTGCGAGGATATCGTCATGCGCGATGCCTCGCGCGGGGTCTACAAGCGCGTTGTCGTCAAGGACGACAAGATCATCGGTGCGGTCCTCTACGGCGATACCGCCGACGGGAACTGGTATTTCGACCTCCTCAAGAAGGAGGAGGATATCTCCGACATTCGCGAAGGGCTGATCTTCGGTCAGGCCTTTGCCAGCGGGGGTTCCCTTGCGGACCCTAATTCCGCCGTTGCCGCCCTTTCGGACGACGCAGAGATCTGCGGCTGCAACGGCGTATCCAAGGGCAAGGTCGTCTCCTGCATCGATGCCGGCGCCCACAGCGTCGACGCAGTGCGCTCCACCTGCAAGGCTTCGGCCAGCTGCGGTTCCTGCACCAACCTTGTCGAAAGCCTGCTGGCGATCACGCTGGGTGACGATGCTGTCGAGAGCGGCCCGAAGACCATGTGCAAGTGCACCAGCTTCACCCATGACGATGTGCGTCGCCTGATCCTGGAGAAGGAGCTCAAGCTCATCCCGCAGGTGATGCAGGAACTGCACTGGACCACGCCCGATGGCTGTTCCTCCTGCCGTCCCGCACTCAATTACTACCTGCTCTGTGCATGGCCGGGTGAATATGAGGACGACGAGAAGAGCCGCTTCGTCAATGAACGCCTGCACGCCAATATCCAGAAGGACGGCACCTATTCCGTGGTGCCGCGCATGTGGGGTGGTTTGACCAGCCCGAAGGAACTGCGCGCCATCGCCGATGTGGTCGAGAAATACGATGCGCCCATGGTCAAGGTGACCGGCGGCCAACGGCTCGACATCTTCGGCATCAAGAAGGAAGACCTTCCATCCGTCTGGGCCGATCTCAACGCCGCCGGAATGGTCTCGGGCCATGCATATGGCAAGGCGCTGCGCACGGTGAAGACCTGCGTCGGCTCCGAATGGTGCCGCTTCGGTACGCAGGATTCGACCGGCCTCGGCGTCAAGATCGAGAAGATGACCTGGGGCAGCTACATGCCGCACAAGTTCAAGATCGCTGTCAGCGGTTGCCCGCGCAATTGCGCCGAGGCGACGATCAAGGATTTCGGCGTGGTCTGCGTCGATAGCGGATACGAGCTGCATGTCGGAGGCAATGGCGGCATCCATGTTCGCGCCACCGACCTGCTGTGCAAGGTCGAGACCGAGGAGGAGGCGATGGAATATTGCGCCGCCTTCATCCAGCTCTATCGCGAGGACGCGCATTACCTTGAACGCACTGCGCCCTGGCTCGAGCGCAAAGGGCTCGACTGGATCAAGGCGCAAATGTTCGACGATCCCGAGCGGATCGGCAGGCTCGCCGCCCGCTTCCGCTACTCGCAGAGCTTCTGGCAGGTCGATCCCTGGGCGGGCCGCGCAGCCGGTGCCCACAAGAACCTGCACAGCCACCTCGCCGAGGTGCGCCCGCTTTCCATGGAGAATGCATGATGCCGCAGACCAATGTCGGCAAGTGGCTGGATATCGGCCCGACCACGCAGATCGAGCCGGGCACTGCCCGCACCCTGCCGGTCGAAGGAGCGGACGAGATAGCCGTGTTCCACACCATGCGCGGAGAGTTCTACGCGCTGGTCAACAAGTGCCCGCACAAGCAGGGGCCGTTGAGCCAAGGGATCATCCATGGCGACAGTGTTTCCTGCCCGCTGCACAATTGGCGCATTTCGCTCAAGAGCGGAGAGGCGCTGGGCGATGATAAGGGCTGCACGCCGACCATCCCGCTCAAGGTCGATGGCGGACGCATCTTCCTGCTGCGCGAGGCGGTGATACCGTTGCCCATTCCCAGCAAGCCGGCACAGGCTGCCTGACCTTGGCGGGTTCGCGCTCCATCAAGACGACCTGCGCCTATTGCGGTGTGGGCTGCGGGATAAAGGCCCGCGTGGGGGGCGAGCGCGAAGTCACGATCAAGGGTGATCGCGCACATCCGGCGAACGAGGGGCGGCTTTGCTCGAAGGGTACCTATCTCGGCGAGACCGTGGGCCTCGAAGGGCGCCTGCTGCATCCGATGATCGGGGAGGAGCGGGTCAGCTGGGACGCAGCGCTCGACGATGTGGCGACGCGCATTCGCGAGACGATCAGCGAACATGGTCCAGACAGCGTCGCGCTCTACGTATCGGGGCAATTGCTGACCGAGGACTATTACGTCGCCAACAAGCTCGCCAAGGGCTTCATCGGTACGGGAAATATCGATACCAATTCAAGGCTTTGCATGGCCAGCGCGGTGGCCGCGCACAACCGGGCATTCGGAGAGGACGTGGTGCCCTGTTCCTACGACGACCTCGACCATGCCGATCTGATCGTGCTGGTCGGGTCCAATACCGCCTGGTGCCATCCGGTGATCTGGCAGCGGATCGAGCGTCAGCGTGAGAAGCGCGGCACGCGGCTGGTGGTCATCGATCCGCGCCGGACGGAGACCGCGGCACTGGCAGATTTGCATATCCCCATTGCTCCCGATGGCGATGTCGCCCTGTTCAACGCGCTGCTGGCCGCCTGCGCCGGGAAGGGCCTGCTCGATCTTCAATTCATCGAGCAGAATTGCGAGCTTCCCGAAGGTTACTTCGAAGCGCTGGACGCTGATTCCCATGGAATTGACCAGGACGTGTTCGATCGCCTGGTGTGTCTCGTTGCGGACAATCCGCGCATGGTCACGCTGTTCAGCCAGGGGGCCAACCAGTCCGTGTGCGGCACGGACAAGGGCAATGCGATCATCAATCTCCATCTTGCCACCGGGCGGATCAACCAGCCGGGTGCGGGGCCTTTCAGCATCACCGGCCAGCCCAATGCCATGGGTGGGCGCGAGGTTGGCGGTCTGGCCAACATGCTCGCCTGTCATCTGGGCTTTTCGTATGATGAGCGGGCTGCTGTTTCACAATTCTGGGAAGCGCCCGATCTTTGCGAAGGGCCGGGGCTGAAGGCTGTCGACCTGTTCAACGCCGTGCATGAGGGGAAGGTGAAGTTCCTCTGGATCATGGCCACCAATCCGGCGGTTTCCATGCCCGATGCCGGCTTTGTCCGCGCGGCGCTGGCGAAATGCCCGCATGTCGTGGTCTCCGATGTCATTGCAAATACCGACACGGCCAAATTTGCCCATGTCCGTCTGCCCGCGCTCGGCTGGGGTGAGAAGGACGGGACGGTGACCAATTCGGAACGTTGCATCTCGCGCCAGCGCAACCTGTTCGCCGCACCGGGCGAGGCGCGTGCCGACTGGCGGATCATTTGCGATGTGGCCGCCCGTCTCGGTTTCCGGGAAGCGTTCGACTTTTCCTCGCCTGCTGCAATCTTTCGCGAATATGCGGCGATGACCGGCCTCTCGGTGGAGCAGGGCAAGTGTCTCGACCTGACGCAGTGGGCGGATTGCAGGGACGAAGATTACGAGAAGATGGAGCCGTTCCAATGGGGTGGAAGGTTCCCGCTCGAGCGTTCCTTTTCACATCCTGGCGGAAGGGCAAGATTGGTTCCGGTTGCACAAAGCACGCAAAGTACCGCCGAGACGGTACTCAATACCGGGCGCTATCGCGACCAGTGGCACACGATGACGCGCACCGGGCTATCGTCCAGCCTCTCCAGGCATCTGCGAGAGCCGATCCTGGAAGTTTCAGCCGAGGATGCCGAACGTCTTGGATTGGCGGATCACGGTTTTGCCAAGGCCACCACGAGGCAGGGTGAGAGCATCTACCGGGTGATCATCAGCGACGCACAGGCACCCGGGCAGGTCTTCGTGCCGATGCACTTCACCGATGCCAATTCGGGAGGCGGGCGGACCGGACTGCTGGTGCACCCTGCCAAGGATCCTGTATCGGGCCAGCCCGGCTTCAAGAACACGCCTGTACAGCTTGCCACTTTCGCGCCGGAATGGCGGGCTTTCCTGCTGACTCGCGACATTGTGCAGCCCGATTGTTCCTATTGGGCGAGGGCGCGGATTGCAGGGGGCTGGCTGACCGAACTGGCTGGAATGGGTGCGGTGGATGTGGAGCGCCTCTTGCCCGCTGGCCTGCGTAGCGAAGTTTCCGACCGCAAACGGGGCATGCTGCGTATTTCCGTGCTCGCACAGGATGGTGGATTGCTGGCCGTTCTGTTTGTCACTCGAACAGGGCGCCTGCCGCGGCGGGACTGGATCGAGAAGCAGTTCGCCAAGCCTGACGCGCAGATGGAGGAATTGCTGGCCGGGCGTCCCTCGAAGCCACTGCCAGACAGGGGCAAGATCGTGTGCGTCTGTCACGATATTGGCGAGAAGGAGATCGCTGCCGAGGTCGAGCAGGGTGCCTGCTCGGTGAAGGCCGTGGGCGAAGCTTGCCGGGCAGGAACCAATTGCGGCTCCTGTCGCCCGCTTATCGCACGAATTCTCGAGGATTTGTCCCAGACCGCAAGGGAGGCCGCAGAATGACGCCAGATCAGATTTCCCTCGTCCAGGAAAGCTTTGCCAAGGTCACACCCTTGGCCGAGAAGGCCGCAGATATCTTCTACAAGCGCCTGTTCGAACAGGCGCCGGCCGTGCGCCACCTGTTTCCGGACGATATGGCCGAACAGAAGCGTAAACTGATGACCATGCTTGGCGTGGCGGTGAACGGATTGACGCGGCTTGAGGATATCCTCCCCTCAGTGCAACAACTCGGGCGCAGGCACGTCGCCTACGGCGCCAAGCCCGAACATTATCCCGTGGTTGGCGCGACCTTGCTCTTCACGCTCGAAATGGGCCTTGGCGATGACTGGTCGGACGAACTCAACGAGGCATGGTCTGCCGCCTATGCGGCGCTGGCCGGTGCGATGATCGATGCCGCGGCCGAGGTGGAGCAGTGAGCGCGCCCATGATCTCGTCCGGAGAAGTCTGGCTGGTCGGCGCCGGACCCGGCGATCCCGACTTGCTGACGCGCAAGGCGGAGAAGCTGATTCACGCGGCCAGCGTGGTATTCCATGATGCGCTGGTGGGCCAGGGTGTGCTCGATCTGATCCCGGACCATGTGCGGCTGGTATCGGTGGGCAAGCGGGCAGGGCGCCATTCGAAGGACCAGAAGACCATCGATATGCTGCTGGTCGAGGCAGCTTTGGCGGGTGAGCGGGTTGTGCGCCTGAAGGGCGGCGATCCGTCGATCTTCGGGCGTTCGATGGAGGAACTGACCGCCTGCCGCGAAGTCGGAGTGCCGGTGCGGATATGCCCCGGCGTGACCGCCGCCAGCGCTGCTTCTGCCGGTCTCGGGACCTCGCTGACGCTGCGCGGGACTGCGCGGAGACTGACCTTCGTCACTGCGCATACGCGGAAGGGCAAGGTGCAATCGCTCGATTGGCAGGCGCTGGCCGATCCGCAGGCGACGCTCGCCATCTATATGGGCAAGGCTTCCGCGCCTGAAATCGCCAGGGGCCTGATCGAGGCGGGGCTGCCGGGCGACACGCCCGTCGCACTGGTCGAGAATGCCAGCCTCCCGGAAGAACGCCATTTCCATACGAGGCTCGACCTGCTGCCGATCGCAGCGCGCACTGCGCTTGGTGATGGACCGGCAATTGTCCTCATCGGCGCTGCTGTTGGTGAGGCCCGATTGGGAATGTGGGTCAATTCGAGGGAAGAATTACGTTTGGACTAACAGCGCCCGCGGGAATGCCTTAATCGGACATTCCTTGTGGCTGCGATGCAACCTTGCCCTGCGTGCCGCTACGCCATTTTGTTGCGCGAGATGCCGATTCTGGAAAGCATGCGCCTTCCACTTCATGCGGTTTGAGCGACCACGAAATGGCGGGGTGGGCCGTGTTACGCTCCCGGAGCGCAGGTTTCTGCCCTGTCATGCCAAGAGGACAAGCCGAATTCTCATGTGATTACAGATTGTTATGAGAATTGATGGCTCCCCGAGTTGGATTCGAACCAACGACCAAGTGATTAACAGTCACCTACTCTACCGCTGAGCTATCGGGGAGCAGCCCGAAGGCAGGAGTGCGCCTATATGGGCGCGATTCCGCTTTTGCAACCCTTCAAATGGCGCTGCTCTCAAACAGCGAATTGTTCGGCCACGATCCGCTCGTCCAGGGCATGCCCGGGGTCGAAGAGAAGCGTCATTTCCTTGTCGCAGGCAATCTCGACATGAACCTCGGCAACGTCGCGCACTTCCTTTTGGTCACCCACCACGGCGACGGGGCGTTTGGCCGGTTCCCGTACACGGAAAGTGACCTTGCTCTTCTCCGGAAGGATGGCCCCCTTCCAGCGGCGCGGACGGAAGGGGCTGATCGGGGTGAGTGCCAGCATACGCGAATCGAGTGGCAAGATCGGGCCATTGGCGGAGAGGTTGTAGGCCGTCGAACCCACCGGCGTGGAGAGCAGGATACCGTCACCGGCCAGTTCCGGAATTCGAACCTTGCCATTGACCGAAATCTCGATCTTGGCGGTCTGGCGCGTTTCACGAAGCAGGCTCACCTCGTTTACCGCATAGAAGCTCTGCGTTTCGCCATTCTGCGTGACCGCTTCCATGCACAAGGGCCTCACCGCCATGGGCTTGGCCTCGGCAAGCCTTTCGCGCAGGCCGTTGGCACCGTGATAGCGGTTCATCAGGAAGCCCACCGTGCCGAGATTGAGGCCGAAAACGGGGATGATCCGCCCGGTATCGAGCATTTCGTGCAGCGCATCGAGCATGGTGCCGTCACCACCGAGCGCGATTACGGCATCGGCTTCTTCCGTGGGCACGAAATCGATCTTTTCGCACAGCTCCTTGGCTGCCTTTCGCGCCCTGTCGGACTGCGAATAGAGCAGTGCCAGCCGTTGGTATTGCGGTTTGTCGCTCACACTTGCCCCCGATCGCGCCCAATGGATTTGGTGCGGTGCAACCCTATGGTTCGGCGTCCCGATTTGCAACGCGAAGGAGCAAGGAAGATGACGGGGGATGGTTCATGCGCCAATAAGGCAGGATGCAACTGATCGATATCATTGGCGATCGCCGCAAGAAGGCCGACCGGCGCGGGATGAGGCATCATCCGCTGGCACGCGAACTTGCAGAGGCGCTCGAATTGCGCCGGGTCGACATGCTGTTCCAGCCGCAATTCTGCTCCCGGACCGGCGCGATGACGGGTGCCGAGGCGCTCGTGCGCTGGGCGCATCCTCAATTTGGCGAGATTGCGGGGGATTCGCTGTTCGAGATCGCTGGAATGTCGGGACTTGCTGAAAAGCTGTCCGCTTTCGTGTTCGAGGAGGCTCTGCACGAGGCGGCGAGCTGGCCGGAACACTTGCGGCTTTCACTTAACGTAACCCCGGCGGATCTTGCCGGACCCGACTTCGTACCCCGGCTGATGCAGGCCAAGGCGGATGCGGGCGTTGCTCCGTCGCGGGTAACGCTCGAAATTACCGAGCAATCCCTGTTCGACCAGCTCGACAAGGCATCCGTATTGCTGGAGCAGCTTGTGAGCCGAGGTGTCAAAGTGGCGCTTGACGATTTCGGCGCGGGCTTCTGCAACTTTCGCTACCTGAAGGTCCTCCCGCTGCATTACCTCAAGCTCGACCGGATCATGGTCGACGGAATCACGCGTGACGGGCGCGATCTGGAAGTGCTGCGCGGTATCATCGCCATGGCCCATGCGCTCGACCTCGATGTGATTGCAGAGGGTATCGAGACCGAGCAGCAGCGCGAGGCGGTAGTGCGCGAGGGCTGCGCCGGTTGGCAAGGCTACCTGGGCGCCAAGCCCATGCGTGCTTCCGATTTTGCCGGGCTACTAGGCCGATAGGTCGCACCTTCGGGGACGTAGAGCTTCCGCTTGTCACGCAAGGCAGATAGAGCGCCGCAAAGCCGAGAATCGGTCACTTCAAAACAGCGGGTGCCCCATGCCAACACTTAATCCAAACACGCCGCATCCCATGGTCATGCCTGACGGAACGGTGGTGAAGACGGTGGTCCAGCTTAACCAGGTGATCGACCATCCCCGGATGGAGATCGGTGATTTCACCTATTTCGGGCATCTGGAAGAGCTGGAAGACTATGCTGGCTATCTCGCGCCCTACCTATTTCCGCCGAGTCCGGAGAAGCTGGTAATCGGCAAGTTCTGCCAGATCGCGCACGGCGTGCGGATCATCACCAGTTCGGCCAATCACGATACCAGTGGTTTCTCGACCTATCCCTTTTCCAATTTCACGATGGATTCCTCCATGACCATGGCGGATGTGCTCAAGCTGTTCGACCTGCCCGATCGCAAGGGCGATACGGTGATCGGCAACGATGTATGGATCGGGATGGGGGCAGTACTGATGCCCGGGGTAACGATTGGCGATGGCGCGATCATCTCGGCCTATTCGGTCGTGGTGAAAGACGTGGAACCCTATACGATTGTCGGCGGCAACCCCGCCAAACCGCTCAAGCCCCGTTTCGACGAGAAAACCGCCAAGGCCTTGCTGGACATTGCCTGGTGGGACTGGCCGAAGGAGCGCATCGAGGCGAATATCGATGCCATTACCGGAGCAAACCTGGCAGCGCTGCGTGCTGCTGCGGTGAGCTGACGATCAAGCGAAGGGCGGGATCGAGGCCGATCCACCCCACATGAGCCACGACCGAGCCGATCCCCGGTTGTGACGAACAACACGATCCCTATCGCGCCCCTCCAATCTCGGAGGACTATATGAAATTCGCATTCGCGCTCGCTCTTGCTCCCGCCCTCATGGCGACAGGCGCCGCCGCGCAGCAAGCACAGCCCGCACCGCAAGCAGCCCCGGCAGCGATATCCGACCAGGAAGTCAGCCGGTTTGCCATGGCCGCCCTGCTGGTCCAGCAGATTGCCGCCGACGAGGCGATGGACGAACAGCAGAAGCAGGCGGCGTTGGAATCGGTTCTGCAACAGACCGGCATTGCGCCGCAGCGCTACAACCAGATCGCCCAGCGCACGCAGAATAGCGAGGAACTGGCGCAGCGCGTACAGATGGCGGCCAACGCGCACATTGAAGCCGCGCAACAGGCGCAGCAGGCGCAATAGCGCGAGACTTCGGGTTAGCCCGCCTTCTTCCTGGCTTTCCTGACGATCCCGCTCAGCCCCTTGGTCAGCTGGAACAGCCCGTTGAGGCGGCTTTGCGGATCGCCCCAGGCGCGGTTGATCACCAGCTTCATGTCGGGGCGCAGCTTGGCCGTGCCTTGCAGCCGGTCGACATAGGCGAGCAGGCCGGCAGGGTCGGGGAAGTCGTCCTTGTGGAAACTGACCAAAGTGCCGCGCGCGCCGACATCGATCTTGGCAATGTTCGCCTCGATCGCTTGGTGCTTGATCTCGATCAGGCGGATCAGGTTCTTGGTCGGTTCGGGCAGTTCGCCGAAACGGTCGATCATCTCGGCCGCAAGTCCTTCGATCTCGGCCTTGTCCTTGGCATCGTTGAGGCGGCGATAAAGCGCCATGCGCACGGCGAGGTCGGGCACGTAATCGTCGGGAATCATGATCGGCGCATCGACGGTGATCTGCGGCGACAGACCCTCGCGGTCCTTCTCTAGTCCCGCATCGCCGGCCTTCACCGCCAGGATCGCATCCTCGAGCATGGACTGGTAGAGTTCGAAGCCGACTTCGCGGATATGACCGGACTGCTCGTCGCCCAGCAAATTCCCTGCGCCGCGAATATCGAGATCGTGGCTGGCCAGCTGGAAACCTGCACCCAGCGAATCGAGGTCGCTCAGCACCTTGAGGCGCTTTTCCGCGACTTCACTCAGCACCGTGTCGGCGGGCGTCGTCATATAGGCATAGGCGCGGATCTTGGAGCGTCCGACACGTCCGCGCAGCTGGTAAAGCTGGGCCAGGCCGAAGCGGTCGGCGCGGTGGATGATGATCGTATTGGCCGACGGGATATCGAGCCCGCTTTCGACGATGGTGGTCGAGAGCAACACTTCGTATTTCTTCTCGTAGAAGGCGCTCATCCGCTCTTCCACCATGCCCGCCGCCATCTGGCCATGCGCGGTGATGAAGCGGATTTCGGGCACGTTCTCGTGCAGCCAGTCCGCCACCGCATCCATGTCCGAAATGCGCGGTACGACGATGAAGCTCTGCCCGCCGCGATGGTGTTCGCGCAGCAGAGCCTCGCGCATCACCATGTCGTCCCATTCCATCACATATGTGCGAACGGCGAGGCGATCGACCGGCGGGGTCTGGATAGTCGAAAGCTCGCGCAGCCCGGTCATGGCCATTTGCAGCGTGCGCGGGATCGGCGTTGCGGTGAGCGTGAGCACGTGCACGTCGGTGCGCAGCTGCTTGAGCTTCTCCTTGTGATTGACGCCGAAGCGCTGCTCCTCGTCCACGATCACCAGTCCGAGATTCTTGAACTTGGTTTCCTTGGACAGGATCGCATGGGTGCCGATGACGATATCGACCTGGCCGGATTCCAGCCCCTCGCGCGTGGCCTTCATTTCGGCTGCGGGGACGAGGCGGGAGAGGCGGCCGATCTTGAGCGGAAAACCGGCAAAGCGTTCAGCGAAATTCTGGAAATGCTGGCGGGCGAGCAGGGTGGTGGGCGCGACCACGGCCACTTGTTGGCCTGCCATGGCAGCCACGAAGGCGGCGCGTAAAGCGACCTCGGTCTTGCCGAAGCCGACATCGCCGCAGACGAGGCGGTCCATCGGCTTGCCTTCGGACAGGTCCTTCAAGACGTCATCGATGGCGGCGTCCTGGTCGTCGGTTTCCTCCCATGGGAAGCGATCGACGAATTGGTTGAAGCTGCTTTCTTCGGCTTCGAGCACGGGCGCTTTCTTGAGCGCGCGCGCGGCGGCGACCTGCATCAGCTCGCCGGCGATCTCGCGAATGCGCTCCTTCAGTCGGGCACGGCGCTTTTGCCAGGCTTCGCCGCCGAGCCGGTCGAGCATGGCGCCATCTTCGGATGAGCCATAGCGTGAGAGGACGTCAATATTCTCGACCGGGATGTAGAGTTTGTCGCCGCCCCGGTATTCCAGCATCACGCAATCGTGCTGACTCTTGCCCACGGCGACGGGTTCGAGACCGAGATATTTGCCGATGCCATGGTCGACATGGACCACGAGGTCGCCGCGGCTGAGCGCCTGCAATTCGGCGAGGAAGGCGTCCGAATCCTTCTTCTTCTTGCGGCGGCGGACAAGGCGATCGCCCAGCAAATCCTGTTCGGTGACCAGCTCCAGCTCGTCATTGGCAAAGCCGGTATCGAGCGGCACAACCATGGCCACCGGTCGCGCCATCCCGCCTTTGGGCGCAGATTTGCCGAGTGCGTCTTGCCAGTTCTTGGCCAGCGTAAGCTCGGTCCCCGCTTCGGCAAGGATCGAGGCAATACGGCTGCGCGAACCTTCGGAATAGGCGGCGAGCATGGGCCTTTTGCCGACGCGGGCGAGGGCGGCGAAGTGCTTTGCCGCAGCCTCATAGGCATTCTTGCCGGCCGAGCGCTCGGGGGTGAAATCGCGCGCCGACTTGAAGCCGAAATCGACAACCTTGTCGCTTTCGGGCTCGGCGAAGATCACCGATTTGTGGATCGGCCATTTGGCGGTGGCCTCGTCCAGCTCCTCATGCGCGAGATAAAGCGACTGTGTATCGAGCGGGCGGTAACTGCCCTTGGCCTGTCCGGCGATCTCTGTGCGCTGCTTGTGATAGTCCTCGATGTCGCCGAGCCGCTCCTCGGCGGCGCTGAGTGCGCCTGCGTCGATCACGATCTCGTCATCGGCGGAGAGATGGTCGAACAGGGTAGCGAGCTTGTCTTCGAACAGCGGCAGCCAGTGTTCCATACCGGCGAGGCGGCGCCCGTCGCTGACGGCTTCGTACAGCGGGTCCTGCGTGGCGGTGGCACCGAACTTCTCGCGGTAATGACTGCGAAAACGTTTGATCGTCTCCTCATCGAGCAAGGCTTCGCTGGCGGGCAGTAGCAAATGGTTGTCGAGCACGCCGGTGCTGCGCTGCGTATTGGGATCGAACAGGCGCAGGCTTTCCAGCTCGTCGCCGAAGAAATCGAGCCTCAGCCCGCCTTCGAGGCCCGAGGGATAGATATCGAAGACCGAACCACGCACGGCGAATTCGCCGGTGTCGACCACTGTATCGGTGCGCGTATAGCCCTGCCGCTGGAGCAGGGCGGTGAGGCTTTCGTGGCCGATCTCGATACCCGGTTTGAGTTCGCGCACCGCCTCGCGAATGCGGAATGGCGTGAGCACGCGCTGGAGCACCGCATTGATCGTGGTGACGACCAGCTGGTTCGCCTTGCCACCCGATTGCAGAGCGTGGAGCGCGGCCAGCCTTCGTGCGCTGACCGACATGGCCGGGCTGGCACGGTCATAGGGCAGGCAGTCCCAAGCCGGGAATTCGATCACCTGCAATTCGGGCGCGAAGAAATGCGCGGCATCGGTGACGGCGCGCATGGCCGCATCGTCGGGCGCGATGAACACCGCGCGGCCTTTCGCTGCCCGCGCAAGGTCCGCCAGTACCAGCGGCTGTGCCCCGCGCGCCACGGAGGCGAGCGTCAGCGGGGTCTTGGCAGACAGGATGCGGGTAAAATCGGGCATTGTGGACCTTGCAAGCACGCGGAAAAGCCCCCTGCTCGCATGAGGAGGGGGGTGCGGAGCAGCGCAGATAGCGTCGGTTCGTGTTCGGCGCTACCCGGCAAAGACCAAATTGTTATGAGATTTCGACGTAATCGAGCTTGCGCATCAGTTCGAGCTGTGCGCCTTCGAAGCGGGGCGGAGCGGGCTGCGTCTGCAGCGCCCACGCCATGACATCGACATCGTCCTGTTCGAGCAGGTCTTCGAACCAGCTCATTTCCTCTTCGCCCCATCCTTCATGGTAGCGATCGAAGAAGCCGCCGATCATGTAGTCGGCTTCCCGCGTGCCGCGATGCCAGGCGCGAAAGCGCATGCGGGCGAGGCGAGGAGCATTGTCGGACATTGCCGGCGAGTAGGCCCGTGCCTGTCAGGGCGCAAGCCTCACGCGTTTCAGAGTGTCTCGAGCTCCGCGAGTATCTGCGGTCCCTTGGCGCCTGCCAGGTTGCGGTCGAGATCACAAAGCAGCGCGTCCTTGAGCTTGACGTGGTAGTGCCTGCGCATCTCACCCAGCGAACGCGGATCGGCGACGAGCACGAGCTTGTCGAGCTGGTTGGTGATCGCCTTCTGGTTAAGCCATTCGACGATAGCGATCGCATGGGCACTTTCCTCAAGCTTGCCGATGCGGTCCTTGCCTTCGCCCGGAGTGAACCGCGAGATCTTGTCCTTGTCGCGCGCTCCGGCACTGAAATTGCTCGGGTCGAGGTCAGGGACATCCTCGGATGCAAGCCTGGGTTCGGTCGCGGTTCCGACATTGCGATACAGTTCGAACTTCTCGCCGTTGGCGACTGCGACTAGTGTTCCTTGAGGCAGGATCATGGTTCTCTCCCGGTTGCCTGTTCTGAATTAAACAGATCGGCATTCAGTGCCTTGCGTTCCGTCAAATCTGGCGGAGTGGGCATTGTCCGGTCTAAAGGTATCGCATGCGGCCCGACCTTCTCAATCCCCTGTTCGCCGAGACCGACAGCCTGGAGGGCGTCGGCCCGAAGCTGAAGAAGCCGCTCGAGAGGCTGGGGCTGACGCGGCTGCGCGATCTTGCCTATCACCTGCCAGAACGGTTCGTGACACGTCACTCGGTCGAGGATCTCGACCAGGCGAGCGAGGGCGAACAGATCGTTATTGCCCTGACCCCGATCGAGCATCGCGCAGCGCGCAATAATCGAGGTCCCTACCGGGTGCTGGCGCAGGATTCGAAAGGCAATATCTGCGCGCTGACCTATTTCGGACGTGCAAGCTTTACCGCGAAGAAGACGCTGCCCGTGGGGGAGAAGCGCTGGGTGGCCGGGCGTCTCGACCGCTTCGGCGACATGCTGCAAATCGTCCATCCCGACCATGTGGCCAAGGAAAGTTCCGCACTGACGGGCAAGTTGGTCGAGCCGGTCTATCGCCTTGCGGAAGGGCTGACCCAGCCGCGCATTGCCGGGATGGTGGCGCAGGCGCTGGAAAAGGCGCCGGAGCTTCCCGAATGGATCGAGCCGGGCGTACTCGAGCGCGAGGGCTGGCCCGCATGGCGCGATGCGCTGGTGCTGGCGCATAAGGGCGAGCACGCCAAGGCGCGCGACCGCCTCGCCTATGACGAATTGCTCGCCAACAGCCTCGCCTTGATGCTGGTGCGCGCGGCCAATCGCAAAAGGCGCGGGCAGAGCCTGCAGGGCGACGGACATTTGCGCGACAGGCTGCAATTGCCATTCCCGCTGACGGGAGCACAGCGCCGCTCGATCGACGAAATTACCGGCGACATGGCGCAGGACACGCCCATGCTGCGCCTGCTGCAGGGCGATGTCGGCGCGGGCAAGACGGTTGTCGCGCTGGAAGCCATGCTGGCGGCGGTGGAGGCGGGCGCGCAGGCCGCGCTGCTGGCGCCGACCGAAATCCTCGCCCGCCAGCATTTCGAGACCTTGCGCACGCTCGCCAAGCCGACCGGCGTCGAGATTGCGCTCCTGACCGGGCGCGACAAGGGCAAGGCACGCGAGAGCATCTTGATGGGTCTGCTCGACGGCAGCATCCAGGTCGTGGTTGGCACCCATGCGATCTTCCAGGACGCGGTGAATTACAGGAATCTCGGCCTTGTCGTGATCGACGAGCAGCACCGCTTCGGTGTCTCGCAGCGCTTGCTGTTGACGCAGAAAGGCAAGGTTACGCCGCACACGCTTTCCATGACCGCGACGCCGATTCCGCGCACGCTCGTCCTCGCGCAATATGGCGAGATGGATGTGAGCCGGCTCGACGAAATGCCGCCCGGCCGCAAGCCGATCGTCACCCGCGTGGTCGCGCTCGACCGGATGGAGGAGATCGTTGCCGGGGTCGAACGCCACCTCGCCAGCGGGCAGCAGGCCTTCTGGGTCTGTCCCATGGTGCATGACAATGAGGAGACCGACCTTGCCGCTGCCGAGGCGCGCTTTGCTGCGCTCAAGCATCGCTTCGGGGACGATGTCGTGCTCGTGCATGGCCAGCAGCCACCCGAGGTGAAGGATGCGGCGATGGAGCATTTCGTCGCCGGAAATGCGAAATTGATGGTGGCGACCACCGTGATCGAGGTGGGTGTCGACGTGCCCAATGCAACGCTGGTGGTGATCGAGCAGGCCGAACGCTTCGGTCTTGCCCAGCTTCACCAGCTGCGCGGACGGGTAGGGCGCGGAAGCGAGCAGGCGGTTTGCCTGCTCCTGCGCAGCGATGAATTGTCCGAAACGGGCAGGGCACGGCTTGCCCTGATGCGCGAGACGCAGGACGGCTTCCGCCTCGCCGAGGAGGATTTGTCCTTGCGCGGCGGCGGCGAATTGCTCGGCACGAGGCAGAGCGGCGACACGCCCTTCAACACCGCCACACTCGAACAGATCACCCGCCTGCTGCCCATGGCCAATGACGATGCCAAGCTGCTGGTCGAACGCGATGGCGGGTTGGAAGGAGAGCGCGGGCAGGCGGCCCGGGTGCTGCTCTACCTTCTGGAACGCGATTGGGGTGTGCAGACGCTCAGGAGCGGATAGCTCTACTGCCAGTTTCAATGGACGCGTGCGGACTTATGCAATAGCAATTGCGTGCACAGGGGATTGCATTTGACCGACATCTTCATTTCCTATTCGAGCAGCGACGCCGTGGTGGCGGAGAAGTTCGCCAGCGCCTTTGCCGCCGAAGGTCTTGACGTGTGGTGGGACAATGCGTTGCAGGCTGGCGAGGTGTTCGACGAGGAGATCGAGAGGGCCCTGCGCGCAGCCAAGGCCGTGGTCGTCCTCTGGTCACCCAATTCCGTAGCATCTCGCTGGGTCCGCGCCGAGGCGACGATCGCCGACAGGCGCAAGACCTTCGTTCCCGCGACCATTTCCCCTTGCGAACGACCGATCGTCTTCGAGCTCACGCAGACTCCCGACCTTTCGGGCTGGAATGGCTCGCGCGATGATCCCCAGTGGCGCGCTTTCCTTGCCAAGGTGCGCGGCCTTGTCGATGTTCGCGATGCTCCAGAACCGCTCGCCGGCGCGGACAAGGCTGAAGAAGAGATCGACGAGAGCAAGCCGTCGATACTGATACTGCCCTTCGTCAATATGAGCGGCGATGCCGAGCAGGAGTATTTCTCCGACGGGGTGAGCGAGGACATCATCACCGACCTCAACAAGGTCTCCGCGCTTACCGTCGTGTCGCGCAACACCGCCTTTTCGCTGAAGGGCAAGACGCTTGCCGCCGCAGACCTCGCAGAAAAGCTCGGCGTCACGCATATCCTCGAAGGCAGCGTGCGCCGTTCTGGCGACCGGGTGCGTATCACCGCGCAGTTGTTCGACGCCGAGAGCGATAACCAGGTCTGGGCTGAACGCTATGACCGGACGCTGGAAGACATCTTCGCCATCCAGGACGAGATTTCGCAGGCGATTGTCAAAGCGCTGCAACTGCGCCTTGCGCCAAGCGAGAAGCGCGCCATTGCCCAGCGCGACACCACCAGTTCAGAGGCCTACGAACTATTCCTTTTGTGCCGCAACTTCATGCGCAAGGGATCGGGTAGAAACGGCAAGCTTGTCTGGCGCATTGCCCAGAGAGCGGTCGAACTCGACCCCGGTTTTGCACGTGCATGGGCGATGCTGTCCCAGTCGGAAGGTGGCATGGCGCAAACGGGCACGCCGGGTTGTTCCTACGATCAGGCACAGGAATGGGCGGAAAAGGCGGTCGAACTGGGGCCCGAGATTGCCGAATGCCACGCAGCAGTGGCTTCGAACCTTTATCGGCGCGGCGCTGCTGAAAACGACAATGTTCGCAAGTATGCCGAACGTGCCGTCGAACTCGATCCCAACTGTTTCGAAGCCTACTACGTGCTCGGCAATCTTGAGCTGCGCGAGCGCAAATATGCCGATGCTGTAAAGGCCTATGAAAAGGCGATCGCGCTCGATCCAAAGGATTTCGTCGCCACGAACATGGTGCTGCAAGCCTATCGCGGGTTGCAGGATTGGGACAATCTCAGGGCCGCTTCGCGCCGCCTTCTGACCCGCGCGGAGGCCATTCTCGAAAGCGAACCCGATCACGGCAATGCGCTGGCGCTGATGATTTTCACCCTGATCGAGCTTGAGGAAGGCCAGCGCGCCAGGACCTGGATCCAGCGTGCGCTGCTGTTCAATCCGGGCGATGTTCGCCTTCGCTATAACCTCGCCTGCGCCGGGGCGCTGCTTGGGGATATCGATTTCACGCTGGATACGCTGGAATATCTGGCGGACGATCCGGAGCACGATTTCCTTGACCTGGTCGAAACCGATTCCGATTTCGACATGGTCCGCGAGGATCCGCGCTTCGTTGAATTGCTCGCCAGGGCGGGCAAGCGCAAGGCGACCGCCTGAGCGTGGGTAGTCGCCGTCAGAATCAGATTTCCGGAGTTTGAATGATGGCCGATTGCCCCAAATGCCAGGGATCGATGGAAGTCGGGCAGACCTTTGTCGACTATTGGGGCTGGCGCATCCCGCTGCGCTGGGCCGATGGGCAGTTGAAGCGCAGTTTGTGGACCGGACTGTCGCTCAGGGGGCGCAAGCACACCGATGTCGCCTCGCGCCGTTGCCGTGAATGCGGATATATCGAGCTGTTCGCCGGCTATGGCGTGGAAGAGGATTTCAGCACGCTGGAAATCCGCGCCGAGAATGACCGCCTGCGCAAGCAGATGGGCACTCTGCTCGACCGCGTGGCGGTGCTCGAGAAGATCGCCACCGATCCGGCGGAAAGGACCGCGCGCGAGATCGAGGCGTTGCGCGACTTGCCCGACAAGGATAACGAAGAAAAGGAATAACCCCATGGTCAGCGTTGCAGGCAAGACAGTCATCGTCACTGGCGGCACGCGGGGTATCGGGCTTGCCACGGTTGCGGAATTCGCCAAGGCCGGGGCCAATGTCACCTATACCGGCACCAGCGAGCGGAGCGTCGCCAAGGCGCGCGAAGCACTCGGTGACTTGGATGCGAAAGGCGTAGCCTGCGATTTGCGCGATATGGATGGCATGCGCGCCGTGCTCGCCGATGGTTGCGACATCCTCATCAACAATGCCGCGGCAAACGGCGAGGGTGGTTTCCTGACCGATATTGATGATGGCGGGCTGCACGACACACTTCATGTCACGCTGGTCGCGGCGCTCGACTGGGCGCGCTATGCGGCGAAGGCAATGCTCGAAAGCGGCGGCGGCACGATTATCAATGTCAGCTCGGGCGCGGCGCATCATGCAGTTCCGAACATGGGAGCCTACTGCGTAGCCAAGGCCGGGCTCTACATGGGTACACGCATCATGCACGCCGAATTACAGGGGCGCGGCGTACTGGTCTTCGCCTTTTCGCCCGGCGTGGTCGATACCGATATGCAGACGGCAGGGCGCGAGAGCGGGTTGTTCAAGGGTATCCTGCCAGACGACCGGTCAGAGCTTCGTCAGCCCGAGGAACCCGCGCTCGCCATGCGTTGGTTGTGCGAGAACCCGTCGCCTGAGCTCGGCGGCGAGGACATCCGCATCGACGATGAGATGGTGGCCAAGGCGCGCGTCTGATGCGCTTTCCTACTTTGGATGCTCTGCCCTAGCTGGCGGCATGAACGCCACGCTTTACCACTCTTGTTCTGCCGAAATCGCGCCTCTTGCGGGCACGCCGATTTTCCGAACAGGACAGTGTGTCAGGTGTGAGGGGTTGGCTTTCTCCACCGCCTTTCGTCGCGCTTTGCGCCAGCACAATGAACTGGCAATCGGCAAACGCAATGCCATATGAGGCACAGCCAATTTGAACACGAAAGTCACGGGAAGCCATAATGTCCGATACTGCACCTACCGCCGCCGACCTGTCCGCCGATATCGCCCGCGTCTTTGCCGCGCAGCAGGAGCATCAGTGGGACGTCAAGGCCAGCACCGCCGAAGAGCGCAAGGCCAAGTTGGCCAAGCTGAAGGATGCCATTGGCGCGCATACGGACGACATCATCGCGGCAGTGCGCAAGGATACGCGCAAGCCAGAGGCCGAAATCCGCATTACCGAAGTGCTCAACATCCTCGGCAATATCCAGCTCAATATCGACAGCCTCGAAGACTGGATGAAGCCGACCGAGGTTATCCCGACCAACAATCCTGACGACAAGGCGATGATCGTGCCCGAAGCACGCGGCGTCTGCCTGATTCTGGGACCGTGGAACTTCCCGCTCGGCCTCGTCTTCGGCCCGCTCGCCGCCGCCATTGCCGCGGGCAATTGCTGCATGGTCAAGCTGACAGACCTGTGCCCCAACACCGCCAAGATCGCCAAGACCATTGTCGAGGAAGTGTTCGAGGAGAACGAGGTCGCCGTGTTCGAAGGCGATGTCTCGGTGGCAGAGGCGCTGCTCGACCTGCCGTTCAATCACATCTTCTTCACCGGCTCTACGCGCGTGGGCAAGATCGTGATGGCAGCTGCCGCCAAGCACCTTGCCAGCGTGACGCTGGAACTGGGCGGCAAGTCCCCCGTCATCATCGACGAGGGCGCGGATGTCGCAGCGATCGGTGCGGCGCTCGCCGGCGCAAAGCAGTTCAATGGCGGACAGGCTTGCATTTGCCCCGACTATGTCTTCGTGAAGGAAGACCAGAAGGATGCGCTGGTCGACAGCTTCAAGACCAATGTCGCGAACAACCTCTACGAGGAAGGCAAGATCAACAAGGAAGCGATCGCGCAGATCGTGAATGAGGGCAATTTCGCTCGCGTGAAGAGCCTCTACGACGATGCCGTGGCGCAGGGCGCGACCGTTGCTGCCGGAGGCGTGCTGGAGGCGGAAGACCTTACCATCCACCCGACCATGCTCACCGATGTTACCCCGCAGATGAAGATCCTGCAGGAAGAGATTTTCGCGCCTGTCCTGCCGGTGATGACCTACGACAATCTCGACCAGGTGATCAGCTATATCGAAGCGCGCGACAAGCCGCTGGCGCTGTATATTTTCAGCGGGAATGAGGACAATGTGAAGAAGGTCCTCGACCGCACATCATCGGGCGGTGTGACCGTGAACGGCGTGTTCTCGCATTACCTCGAAAACCGCCTCCCGTTCGGCGGTGTCAATGGCAGCGGGATCGGTAGCTATCACGGCCATTTCGGCTTCAAGGCCTTCAGCCATGAGCGCGCGGTCTACATGCACATGGAAGCGGCCTGAGCCGCTTCACTGCTAGTCGGAATGCGATGCGGCGAGATGCTGTGACAGCAGGTCGCGGCCGTAATCGTTCCCGTTGGGCGTGCGCACGATAGAGTGGATGTGGTCGCGCGTGGGCTTGCCACGCTGGTTTATCATACCGGTGCCGACCGGGTTCTGGTGGTCGAATTCGATCAGCACCACCGGGCTGTGCACGCGGTAGTAGAAGACGGCGTCGTCCTCGCTTGAGCCGATCCAGGCGAAGTGCGTCTCATCGAGGTGTGCGGCGATCTCGTCCATGCGGATCGCTGCATGGCCTTCGTCCATCGCGCCGATATAGCTCTCGATCAGCGCCAGCAGCATTTGCCGCTGCAAGGGCGACATGGTCGAGCCGGACAGTCCGGCATAGTCGATCTCGCGATTGTCCTGGTAGGCGCCGGCGATCATGTTGTCCTCTGTCTTGGCCGCGCCGATGGTGGCAATCTCGCGCTGGGCGGGCGTCAGAGATTGCATCAGGGCCAGACCAAGGTCTTGCTGCGCCTGCAGTACAACATTGCCTGCCGTGCTGCCCTGCCGCGAATGGACCGGCTCGCCGCCCCAGAATGTCGGCGTCATCACTACCTGGTCGCCGAGGACGAAATAGTTGATGATCAGGTGATGCCCGTCGAGCTGCCAGCCCCATGGCTCGGTCGCCGAGGGTGTTCCCATGATGGTGAAGTAATAGAGCTCGGGGTCGAAGAAGTCGGCGATATCGGGGTTCAGTTCCTTGAGCGCCTGGTCGGTCAGCATGATTGCGCGGCTTTGCTCGACCCCGCGCGCGCTGAGCGAGGCGGAAAGCAGCGCCATCGCCGCTTCTTTCTGCTCCGCGCTCATTTCGGCCAGCGGCGTCCCGCGGCGTGAATAGATGCCGTTGTCGACATTTAGCCAGCGTCGCCATTCAAGGTCCTGCACATGGAACTGCGTGCGCATGAGCTGAGACGGGGAGAGCGTTGCGAGGAAGGTGCTGGCCGCTTCACGTACGGGCTCGGTCGAAACGCCGGTGGATCGCAGAGGGAAAAGTCCGGACTGGATACCTGCGGAAGTATGGATGCCGACAAAGGGCTGGGCGAGTGCCTCGTCCTCCAACCCATGGAACCCCGCCTTTGCCGGCATGATGCCTGCGGGAAAACCCTGGCCCATGGCCGAACCTGCGATAGCAGCCAGCCCGGCGGCGATAATTCTCGGAATCACAACGGCGCGACGCATAGTGGATATCCCCTAATCCCCAGCGCGACCCGGACTTGTTGTTGCCTGTTAAGTCATGCTTCCATAAACGACGCAAGCTTCCTGAATTAGACAAGGCACTACCTTGATCCTGTCTCCTTTCGAATGGATGATCGCCAAGCGCTACATGCTTCCCGGCAAGGGAGAGGCGGTAATCGCGCTGGTCGCATCCATCTCCATTGGTGTCGTCATGTTGTCGGTTGCCATGCTCGTGATCGTGATGAGCGTGATGAACGGCTTTCGCGCCGAACTGCTCGACCGCATTACCGGGCTGAACGGCCATGCCGTGATCCAGGGCTATGGCGACCGGATCGATGACTGGCAGGCCGTGCTCGAAGAAGTCCGCGATACGCCGGGCGTCACGCGCGCTTCGCCGCTGATCGAAAAGCCGCTCTGGGCGAGCTTTAACGGGCGCGGCGATGCAGTGCTGGTGCGTGGCAATACGCAGGAAGATATCGACCGCTTGCGGCCTGACCTGCTGGCGGGCGATTTCGACAGCCTGGTTGAAGGCGAACGCAATGTCGCCATCGGTTCGCGCTTGGCAATGAATCTTGGCTTGCGGCTGGGTGACACGATTACCATCGTCAATCCGCAAGGGCGCACCACGCCCTTCGGCACGGTTCCGCGACAGATCGGCTACACCGTCACCGCGCTGTTCGAAGTCGGCGTGTATGATTTCGACGAGCGTTTCATCGTCATGCCCATTCCCAATGCCCAGCAATTGCTGCTGACCGGCGACACGATCGGCATGATCGAGGTAACCACGGACGATGCCGACAAGGTCGAGGAATATCTCCAGCCCCTTGCCGAGGCCCTGGCCGGGCGCGCCGTGGTGACAAACTGGAAGAGCATGAATGCCTCCTTGTTCGAGGCTTTGCAGGTGGAACGCGTGGCGATGGCCTTTGCCTTGTCGATCATCGTGCTGGTGGCGGCGTTTAACATCCTTTCGTCGCTGGTCATGCTGGTGCGCAGCAAGACGCGCGATATCGCCATCATGCGGACCATGGGCGCGACGCGGAAAAGCCTGCTCAAGATATTCGTGACCACGGGCTCGGTCATCGGGGCAATCGGGACGTTCGCGGGGCTTGCACTCGGCTTTGTAGTGCTAACCTTCCGCCAGCCCATCGTCGGTGTGATCGAGGCTGTGACGGGGCAGAACCTGTGGAATCCAGAAGTGCGGTTCCTCACCGAACTGCCCGCCCAGCCGGACGCGGTGGAGATTGTCGCGATTGCGGTCATGGCCATGGGGCTGAGTTTCCTTGCCACGCTCTATCCAGCCTATCGTGCCGCCGGCACCGATCCGGTGGAGGTGCTGCGTTATGAGTGATGTCATGACAGCGCCTGTCGTCCGCCTGCGGAACCTCACCCGCAACTTCGAACAGGGCGGCGTTACCATCGAGGTCCTGCGCGGCGTTGATCTCGACATAGCCTCAGGTGAAATCGTCGCGCTGCTCGGCCCCTCCGGTTCGGGGAAATCGACCATGCTGCAGGCCGTAGGCTTGCTGGAAGGGGGTTTCTCGGGCTCGATTGAACTGGCCGGCATTGATGCCAGCTCGGCAAGCGCGTCCGAAAGGACCGCGCTGCGCCGGGAACATCTCGGCTTCGTCTATCAGTTCCATCACTTGCTGCCCGATTTCAGTGCGCAGGAAAACGTGATCATTCCGCAAATCCTGGTCGGCAAGCCGCGGTCCGAATGCGAGGAACGTGCGCGCGAACTGCTTGCCTCACTGGGCCTCGAACATCGCCTGACGCACCGGCCGAGCCAGCTTTCCGGTGGCGAGCAGCAGCGTGTCGCCGTGGCGCGCGCGCTGGCCAACAGTCCACGTCTGGTACTGGCGGATGAGCCCACGGGCAATCTCGACGAGGCGACTTCGGACAAGGTCTTCGCGCAGTTCCTCGAACTTGTGCGGGGTCAAGGAAGTGCTGCGCTTGTCGCGACACATAATGAGAGGTTGGCCGCAAGGATGGACCGCGTGGTGCGGCTGCATGAAGGCCGGCTCGACTAACCCCTATCGTTTCAATCCTGGAAGGAGAGACCAATGACCGATCATCCCAGCACTTTCCAAGGCGAGGGCGGATCAGGCTCCGGCGTGGATTGGGACGATCATGCGACGATTCACAAGAAGGATGACGGGCAGGGCGTACTCGATGCGATGAAGGCGCTGCATCGCGGGACGCTGGCCGAAATGGTCGGCATGATTGCCAGCATGCCCAATGACATGCGTGGTGAATACGTAATCCAGAAGGCAGGCGATCACATGCTGGGCGTGGCCGAGATCATGGAACTGGCACGGCGCGAGGACTTTCCCGGCAAGGGCTGAGGATATTCTGCCTGACAGGCGGAAGAAAGCGCGATAGTCTCTCCTGAAACCGGGAGGGTTCCACCATGTTCACCGCTTTCGCAGCTCTGCTGCTCGCGCAGGCCGCCGCCGCAGAGGCGCCTGCCACACCGCCAACGCCTCCATGCGAGGCCGAAGTGCATCGGCAGTTCGATTTCTGGATCGGCGAATGGGATGTCTTTCCCAATGCTGGTGGCGACCAGGTAGCAACAAGCCGGATCGAGAGGGCCTCCAATGGCTGCGCCATCCGCGAGACATGGATGCCGCTTGGCGGGGGAGGCGGATCGAGTCTCTCGACCTACGATCCGCAGACATCGACATGGCACCAGCTCTGGGTTGGCGGGCAACCGGGCCGCGTGTTCTTCGAGGGCGGGCTTGTCGACGGAGCTATGGTGCTGACCGGCTATTGGGGCACCGACAATGACGGCAAGGCGCAGCTCGTGCGCATGACCTACACGCTGAACGATGACGGCTCGGTGCGGCAATATGGGCAGGCGAGTTCGGACCATGGACAAACGTGGGAGGATAATTTCGACCTGATCTATCGCCCGAAAGGTGAGTAACCTCTCCAGCCCTAGGGACGTATTGCTTGCAACACACAGGCAGGCGACAGGCATTTCATGATCGAGGCATTTACCGACTGGTTTCTCTCGCTGGGTGCGAATTACGGCGTCAATCCGTGGATCTTCGGGGCGATCTATGTCGGCGCGATCCCGTTCTTCTTCGCTTCCATCGCCTGGCTGGTGAAGCGCGCACGAGCGCACCGCTCGACCGTCGTACCGACCCTTTGTGCGGGTTTCTGCTTCGTGTCTGCCTATCTCTATCTTGCCATTGCTGGGCGCAACATCCCGCTCTGGGTGTGGATATTCCTCGCCGTGCTGGTGGCCTATGGTGCGTGGTCGACAATCCGCGATACGCGCAAGAAGATCGCTGCAGCGCGTGCCGAGGCCGAATAGCTGTTGATAGGGACGCGCACCCGTTGCGCGGCGGAGCGAAGCGCCTAGTCTGGCAAAATGTCCTTCGCACCTTTCGTCCCCTTGCGCGTTGTTTCCTCCTATTCGATGCTCGAAGGGGCGATCGACCCCAAGGAAATCGCCAAGCTGGCCAAGGAACGCGGCTTTCCCGCCATCGCCATTGCCGACCGCAACGGCCTTTACGGTTCGACTATGTTTGCCTCTGCCTGCATGGCGGAAGGCGTGCAGCCCATCATCGGCACCTTGCTGGGTGTCGAGCGGGAGCCCGACGGGGCTATCGACTATCTGCCGCTCTATGCGCAGGACGAGGCCGGCTGGCTCAATTTGTGCCATCTCGTCTCCTCGGCGCATCTCGACCGTCCGCTCGAGAAGGAGCCGCATGTCACGCTAGCCGCGCTTACAGGGCATACCGATGGTCTGATCGCGCTGTCGGGTGCGAGCGAGGGTGGCATCACGCGGCTTTGCGCCGATGGCAAGGAACTTCGCGCCGAAGAACTGGCCAAGCACCTGTCCGGCCTGTTTCCCGGGCGCTTCTATGTCGAGCTGGCACGGCGCGGGAATGCGGTTGAGGAGGCAGCGGAACAGGCGCTAATCGAGCTGGCCTACAAGCTCGACCTGCCACTGGTGGCGACCAATCCTGCCAATTTCGCAGAGCCGCACATGCATGCTGCGCATGATGCCATGCTCTGTATCGCCAATTCGACGCAGATCGACAGCCCGGACCGCCCACGATCCTCGCCGCAAAGCTTCGTCAAGACCGACAAGATGATGGAGGAGCTGTTTTCGGACTTGCCCGAAGCAACCTCCAACACGCTTGTCATCGCCCAGCGCTGCGCCTTCGCGCCGCCGCGTCGCAAACCGATCCTGCCCAGCCTTGCTGGCGACCTCGAGGGCGAGGCGAAGATGCTGGCAGAAGACGCGCGCAAGGGACTGGAAGAACGCCTTTCGGTTTATGAGGAGCTCTCGGAAGAAGACCGCAAGACATATTTCGACCGGCTCGAATACGAGGTCGGGATCATCGTCAATATGGGCTTCCCCGGCTACTTCCTGATCGTTGCCGACTTCATCAAATGGGCCAAGGCGCAGGGTATTCCGGTGGGGCCGGGGCGTGGTTCCGGCGCAGGTTCACTGGTCGCGTGGGCGCTGACAATTACCGACCTTGATCCAATAGCTTTGGGGTTGCTCTTCGAACGCTTTCTCAATCCGGAACGCGTTTCCATGCCCGACTTCGACATCGATTTTTGCGAAACGCGGCGCGGCGAAGTGATCCGCTACGTGCAGCAGAAATACGGCCATGATCACGTCGCGCAGATTATCACTTTCGGCAAGATGAAGGCCCGCGCAGTGCTGCGCGACACCGGCCGCATCCTGCAAATGCCTTATGGCCAGGTGGACCGGCTGACCAAGATGGTGCCCAACCATCCCACCGATCCCTGGACGCTGCCGCGCGCGCTCAATGGCGTGTCCGAATTCAAGCGCGAATACGACAATGACAATGAGGTGAAGCGCCTGATCGATCTGGCGCTGCAGCTCGAAGGCTTTCCGCGCAATTCCTCCACCCATGCGGCGGGCGTGGTGATCGGGGATAGGCCGCTCGCCCAGCTTGTCCCGCTTTACCGCGATCCGCGTTCGGACATGCCGGTGACGCAGTTCGACATGAAGCATGTCGAGGATACGGGTCTGGTGAAGTTTGACTTCCTCGGCCTCAAGACGCTGAGTGTGCTGCGCAAGGCGGTCGACCTGCTGGAGCGGCGCGGGATCACTGTCGAGCTCGACCAGCTGCCGATGGATGACGAGCTCGTCTACGAGCTGATGAAGCGGGGCGACACGGTCGGTGTGTTCCAGCTGGAATCGGAAGGCATGCGCCGCACGCTGACCGCGGTGAAGCCGACCAAGTTCGAAGATATTATCGCGCTCGTCTCGCTCTACCGGCCGGGCCCGATGGACAACATCCCGCTCTTCGGCAAGCGCAAGGCGGGTGAGGAGCCGATCCATTACCCGCATCCCAAGCTGGAAGGCATCCTTGCCGAGACCTACGGCATTTTCGTCTATCAGGAACAGGTCATGCAGGCCGCGCAGATCCTGGCCGGATACTCGCTCGGCGATGCCGACCTGCTGCGCCGGGCCATGGGCAAGAAGAATCAGGCGGAAATGGACAAGCAGCGGCAGCGTTTCATCGATGGCTGCCGCGAGGTTTCGCAGATCGAAAAGAACGAGGCGAACGAGCTGTTCGACTTGATCGACAAGTTCGCGGGATACGGTTTCAACAAGTCGCACGCCGCCGCCTATGCGCTGCTCTCCTACCAGACGGCCTGGCTCAAGACGCATTATCCGGAAGAGTTCTACGCCGCCTCCATGTGTTTCGACATGCACCAGTCGGAAAAGCTCTCCGTCTTTGTCGACGATGCACGCAAGAACGGTGTCGAAGTCCTCGCGCCCGATATCAATCGCAGCGAGGCCGAATTCACCGTCGAGCAGACCGATGAAGGGCACGCGGTGCGTTACGCGCTCGCCGGTATCCGCAATGTCGGCGAGAAGGCGATGGAAGCCGTGGTCGCAGAGCGAGAAACGGGTGGCAAGTTCTCCGATCTCGAGGATGTTTTCCGCCGCATGCCGGCAGGAGCGATGAATCGCCGCCAGCTTGAAGGCCTTGCCGGATCGGGGGCCTTTGACAGCCTCGAGCCCAATCGTGCCAAGGTGCTGGCCAATGCGGACATGTTGCTGGCCGTGGCAGATGCAGCGATGCGCGAGCGCACCAGTGGCCAGGCGGGCCTGTTCGGCGGGGACGACCATGCCGAGCCTTCGCTCAAACTCGAGGGTGCCGAGCCGTGGAACCGCGCCGAACAGATGGCTGCCGAGCGCGATAATTTCGGCTTCTATTTCGCCGCGCATCCTGTCACCGAATTCAAGATGATCGCCTCCGCCAATGGCGCGCGGAGCTATGCCTCGCTGATGGAAGGAGGCGTATCGGGTGGCAGGCAGAACGCCGTGATGGCGGCACTTGTCGAAAGCGTCAGCAAGGGGCGTACGCGGCGCGGCGGCGAGTTCATTCGCGCCGACTTCTCCGATTCATCGGGCCAGTTCAGCGCCGCCTGCTTTGAGGAAGGACTGGTCGAGAGCTTCCAGCGCTGGGCCAAGGAAGGGACCTGCGTGCTGCTCAATGTCGAGCTCGATGCGCCAAGCCCCGACGAACCGCCGCGCGTCACAGTGCGCGGGGCGAGGCCGCTTGCCGAGGTGACGAGTTCCGCACGCATGTTGCTGGAGCTGGAACTGCATGAACTTGGCGCGCTGTCTGCGCTCACCGAGGCGCTGCAACCGGGCAAGCCCGGCCATGGCGAAGTGCTGGTCCATCTTGTCATCGGCGAGGGGGAGGATCCTGTGCTGCGCCTGGGCCGCGATTTTGCGCTCGATGGCGAGCTGGTCGACCGGCTGACACAAGTTCCCGGGATCGGGCAGGTCCGGCTTGGCCCGAGGCGCGGGCCGTCGCTCAAGCTGGTCGCCTAGACGACCTTCGCAAACAGCATGGGCAGCGAGGATCCTGTCAGCAGCAATGCCATCACGACATTGAAGATACGAAAGTGGCTGTCCTTGTGCAGCAGCTTCTGCACCGCTTCGCCGGCGAACAGCCAGATGGCGGTGCAGGGTATTCCCGATAGGCCGAAGACCAGCGTGACCAGCGCGATATCGCCCGCGCTATCGCCCGGAGCGTAGATCGAGATCGCCGAAAGGGCCATGATCCACGCCTTGGGATTGATCCATTGGAAGGCGGCTGCCTGCAGGAAGGTGAGCGGGCGGAGCTGGCCTTCGCCCGGATCGGCGCGCCTGGCATTGGCAATTTTCCAGCTCAGCCACAGGATGATGGCGCCGCAGACCAGCCGGAAACCGAGTTCGATCACCGGATGGCTCATGAACAGGGCTCCCGCTCCCATGCCGCCGATAAACATCATCAGCAGGAAGCCGATATGGATGCCGGCCCAATGCGGCAGGCTCTTCATAATGCCGAAATTGGCACCCGAGGTCATGATCATGAGGTTGTTGGGACCGGGCGTGATCGACGCGGCGAAGGCGAAAAGCACGAGTCCTATTATCCAGCTATCCATGCCGCGCTTCTAGCGGCCTTCGCTGCGCAGAAAATGGCAAAGTTGCAGCCGAAACAAAAAAGGGCCGGGAGTTTCCTCCCGGCCCCTTTTGTCTGACCAAGTGGTCTTTGCTTACATGCCCGAATTACATACCTGATCCGGGACCGTAAGTGATTTCCACGCGGCGGTTCTGCAGCTCGCGGACACCGTCGGCGGTCGGCACGCGAGGCATGCTTTCGCCAAAGGCTTCGCTCGAGATGCGGCCACCCGGGATACCGCGCTGCGTCAGGTAGCCCTGGACGCTTTCGTTGCGGCGGGCAGCAAGGCCCATATTGTACTCGACCGTACCCGAGCGGTCGGTGTGACCG